>Ga0265297_10000408_pt1 | contig 132228 bp, 135 predicted proteins | sample Munlanlwell13791_FD_192502 | JGI IMG/M metagenome (GOLD analysis project Ga0265297, IMG submission 192502) | Leachate microbial communities from a municipal landfill in Southern Ontario, Canada - Leachate well 137-91 | ecosystem: Engineered > Solid waste > Landfill > Unclassified | place...
CTTGATGATCGACATCGATTTCTTTAAAATGGTCAACGATACTTATGGGCATGATGCGGGTGATATTATTATCAAAGCCTTGGCAGAACTGTTGCAAAGCAGTATCCGCAAATCAGACCTTGCTATCCGCTATGGAGGCGAAGAGTTCCTCGTCTTATTGCACAATACGACAGCGGAAGGGGCCTTGTCGGTCGCAGAGAAGATTCGAGTCAACTTCAATGAGAAAAAATTCCAATTTGCAAATGATACCGTCCAAAAATCACTGAGTATCGGAATCGCCCATTTCCCGATTCAAGCCGATTCAATATGGAAAGTGATCAAATTTGCCGATATCGCCCTTTACGAAGGAAAACATACCGGGCGTAACCGCGTCATCGAATTTGAAGATCGCATGTTTAACGGAGGAGATCAGTTCTGATCCTTCTCCCCCTCTTCTCTCGCTTCTGCTCCCCATACCCATTCATACGCGCAAGAGGGGAAGCCATGTATCTCTCTGGACCTGTATAACAATCTACTTTTTATCAATGAGTCACCGATTTTAAGACTCCTCTATAAAAAAACAGACTGTCAAACCATTACATTATCATCGTTTTTGGATCATAAAGCAACGTACAATTTCCGCCGCGGTGTTTCGCTTCGAGTAAAGAGCGTTTGGCAAATTCGATACATTCCATCATATCGGCACTCTGAGCGGGGAATAATCCGATACCGATACTGACTGTTTTAAGTATGGCATAGGTATTGACTCGAATCTTTTTCTGAAAAGTAAGGCGGATTTTTTCGGCCACTTCCAGCACTTCCTCACGTTCCCAGTCATACAGTATCACGGCAAAAGCATCTCCGCCATAGCGGATGAGGGTATCGCTGGATCGAATTGATTCGGCAATATTACGCCCCATTGCTTTGATCACCTCATCACCGACATGATTGGCGTACGAATGGTTAATCCCATCGAAGTTGTCCATATCAACCATTAATACCCCATAAGGGATAGCCGTACGGCGGGATTGATTGACGATCAGCTGACACATCTCCTCTAGATAAGCGCGATTATACAGCTTTGTCATCGGATCGATACGAACGCTTTGCTGCAGCTTTTTATTGATGATCTGAAGACGCGAAGCATTAATAAAGTTGTCAAGTTCATCGAGTGCGAGACGCATCTTGCGTATGCCGCTACGTTCGTCACTTACCAATGAAATAACAATATCCAAATCATCCACGATCGGGTAAGAACGGCATACATAGTGGACGTCTGGATCGATCATTTTCGGACATGCGATCTCGCACTGTGTCGAATCTACGACACTTGTCGTCCGATCAGCCCGGCACCCGCTGGCAGCATCACACAAGAGCGTTTTTTCGGAATGAACCGTGTGCGTAGTCTTGTCTAGAGGATTAAGCTCCAAAATATTAAAATCATTTAGCCCCCATCGTGTCCGTAACAAAGCGATCAGCCGTGCATACACTTCCTCAAGGTTTTGATCGTCTTCGATGGCCTTACGAAACCGTTCCACTTCATAAAGCTGATGAATACCCGCACGGAGTGTATAGAGGGGGTCATTGCTTGCCGGATCGATACGGATCAATGCTTCCATTTTTTTGCTGCTCTCGGAGAGGGTAGAATCGAGTTTTTCCATAACCGAATTTGTCCACATCGCAGCGTTATAGGCATCTTTCGTCTCACCCGGCTCGATTCGGTAGGAATAATCCCCCTCTTCTGCTTTTTCCATTGTCGCTGCAATTGAATTCAATGTCTCTTTGTACGAAGCAATAAACTTTCGTACACTTCGGGCTAATAAGATCACCCCGGCTGCCAATAAGGCAACCATCGCCATGACACTCAGTAATCCGATGACTTTCATATCGTTGATCTGCATCTCTACCGACACGACACCCAAGGTTTCTCCCGCCTTGACATCATGGCAACTCAAACAGTCTATCTTCTCTTTGTCTGTAGCTACATAAGGAAGTGATATCCGATAGATCGTATCGGAAAGTAATGATCCTGTTAATTCCTCATATGCCTTACCGTTTCTCAAAACCGCTCTGTCGATATCGTCTTTAGGCTCTTGCGGATGGATCCCTTTTCCATACTGGGCAGATACCGCCTCGGAACGGACAACCCAAAGTGCCCGCATCCCTTCTAATGCAGAGGCCTGTTTAAGAAAATCATTTTGATGTTCCGCACTACCGGTTATCATATGTGCGGTGAGAGATTCACGAACGAGATTCGCTGCTGTGTGGGCGCGCTGACTTGCCGATTCTATTCCGACGTAGCGAAACACCGCAATCAATAGAAGTGAAAAAAATATCGTCATCCCGACGATTTTAAAAAGAAGGGTTATAAATGTTTGATTTTTTTTCATGCTTCCTCACCGACGCTTATACGTAAATGAATCAATTATACTGAAAAATAGATTAAGGAGAGAGTGAAACCTCCGGAGAAATATCTCCAAAGATTCTAAAAAAGGTGATTTTAGTGACAGCCGCAGCCGGTACCGCAGCTACCGCCGCTTGAAGCTTGTGGCTGAGGAGCCGCAGCGGTCGAACATGCCGATACGCCCGGAGGGGTATTCGGTTGGATCGCTTGGTTGTCTACACCGCCCTCAGCATTGATTTTTTCGATAGTCGCCCAAAGGTCTTCCGCCGCTTTCATGTAGCGCTTCGCTGTTTCGGATGTCGGTGCACAGTACGTGACCGGTTTCCCTTCGTCTCCGCCGGTACGGATAGACGGTTCAATCGGGATTTCCGCAAGGATGCACGTATCAAACTGATCCGCCATCGCTTTTGACGTCCCTTTCCCGAAGATATCATATTCGACACCGGTATCGGGAGCGATGAATCCGCTCATATTTTCCACAACCCCTGCAATAGGGATATGAAGTTTTTTGAACATATCCAAACTACGGCGGGAATCATCCAAAGAGACCATTTGCGGAGTCGTAACAGTGACACCGACAGTAACAGGGACGCTCTGTGCCAAGGTAAGCTGCGCATCACCGGTGCCCGGAGGCATATCGATGACCAGACAATCAAGATCCGACCACATAATATCGCGCAAGAACTGCTCGATCGCCTTCATGATCATCGCACCGCGCCAGATGAGTGACTGCCCCTCTTCCATCAGTGAACCCATCGACATCATCTCAATCCCGTACGCTTTGATCGGCAATACTTTATTTCCGACAACTTCGGGTTTCATCCCCTCAACACCAAGCATACGCGGAATATTCGGTCCATAAATATCGGCATCCAGAAGACCCACTTTTTTCCCCTGCATCGCAAGAGCCACCGCGAGATTAACCGACGTCGTCGATTTACCGACCCCACCCTTGCCCGAGCTTACCATAATGAAGTTTTTAACCTGCGGGGCGATATTCTTCCCCTTAGACGAACTCTCACGCGGCATTTTAGGAGCAGTGATATTGATCACAACCTCACCCGCGCCGGAACGTTTTAATTCATCGGTCGCTTCAACGGTGATTTGATGCGCCACTTCAGGAGCGCTTGAGGTAATATCTACCGTAACGTTAACATTGCTGCCGTCAATTTTAATCTCTTTAATGAATCCGAACGTCACGATATCTTTCGTGAATCCCGGATAGGTCACTTTTGATAATGCTGCTTTTACAATTTCTTCAGTCATAAATATATTCTCCTTGTTGTATTAACTTGCGTTTTTAGCTTTAACCTCTTCGGCAATCTGTGCGATCGCTTCAGGGTTATCCATAATCTGCTGCGTAATTTTATAGCTGCAGAATTTCGGTCCGCACATGGAACAAAATTCCGCCTCTTTGAACACATCCTGCGGCAGTGTCTCGTCGTGATACTCACGCGCCCGTTCCGGATCGAGTGCGAGCTCAAACTGGCGGTTCCAGTCGAACGCATAGCGCGCATCACTCATCGCATCATCGATATCCCGTGCCCCTTTGCGTCCGCGGGCAATGTCGGCAGCATGTGCCGCTATCTTATAGGCGATAATCCCGGCACGCACATCTTCGGCATTAGGCAATCCCAAATGCTCTTTTGGGGTAACGTAACAAAGCATCGACGCTCCGTGCCATCCGCCGACGGCTGCACCGATAGCCGAGCTGATATGATCATACCCCGCCGCGATATCGGTCACGAGCGGTCCGAGGATATAAAACGGTGCCTCATGACAATATTCACGCTGAATTTTCATATTGCGCTCAATTTGATTGAGAGGAACGTGCCCAGGGCCTTCGATCATCACTTGAACGTTTTTCTCCCACGCACGGAGGGTCAATTCCCCGAGCACTTTGAGCTCGCCGAGCTGCGCATCATCGCTTGCATCAGCCAGACATCCCGGACGTAGCGAGTCTCCCAATGAAAGAGAGACATCGTAACGGGCGCAGATATCCAAAATCTCGTCATACGCCGTATAAAAAGGGTTCTCCCGATGGTAATGCATCATCCATGCGGCCATCAGCGATCCGCCGCGGCTGACGATCCCCATTTTACGTTTGGCCACTTTCGGCATCGTCTCGAGCAAAAAACCGGCATGGATTGTGAAATAACTCACCCCCTGCTGTGCCTGCCGCTCTAACACTTCAAGCATTTTTTCGATGCTCAGATCTTCGATTTTATTGTGAACATCATGCAAAATTTGGTAGATGGGAACCGTCCCGATCGGGATTTTAGAATTGGCGATGACCGCTCGGCGGATCTCATCGAGATCTCCTCCGGTTGAGAGGTCCATAGCGGTATCGGCTTTATAGTGCTGGGAGACTTGAATCTTTTCAATCTCCCCTTGAACATCCGACGCAATAGCAGATGAACCGATATTTGCATTGATCTTACAGCGCGCCGCAATTCCGATCGCCATAGGCTCAAGATTTTTATGATTGACATTTGCCGGGATGATGAGACGTCCCCGCGCCACTTCTGAACGAACCAACTCAGGATCGAGATCCTCTACTTTGGCAACATACGCCATCTCTTCGGTAATGATGCCTTGTTTGGCATAGTACATTTGAGTACGTACGGTGTCGTTTTGTCTATTAGCGACCCATGCGGTTCTCATATTGGCTCCTCAAATATTATGTATTACTGTAATTACGCCTCTCCGGCCGAACCGGATCGACTACGTTTAATGCTAAGTTTTTTCGGCGAGGAGTCCGCACGGAGAGACTCCATGCTTTGGATTCTCCAAAACCATAGTTGAACTTATAAATAAGACCCCCTAAAAGGGTCGTATCAGTTAGAATGTACATTAAAAACTTCAAGAGGAATTAGGAAAATCATTCCCTCTCCCTCCAGATTTATTCTAGAATTTATCACAAACAAGATAAAAAAAAGCTTTTTAAGTGTATAATTTCGTAACAGTTTCCAAAACAGGATACATTTTGTCTGATTTGACGCTTATTTTACTTGCAGCAGGTAACTCTAGCCGTTTTAAAGTACCTGTAAAAAAACAGTGGCTACGTGTTGGACATGATCCTCTGTGGCTTTATGTTACCAACCGTATCAAAAGTCATCTGCCCGATGTCCCCGTAATTATCGTGACCCATCCCGATGAAGCCCCTTTTATCAAAATGATGACGGATGAAACCGTCATCTGCGGCGGAGAGACCCGACAGCACTCTTTGCGAAATGCGCTTGAACATGTGACTTCTACTTATGTCATGGTGAGCGATGTTGCCCGCGCCTGTATCGATCCCGCTCTTATCGACCGACTGATTTCCCATAAACATCTTGCCGATTCGATCGTCCCGACACTGGACATGCACGATACCGTCGTCTATCATAACGATACCATCGACCGCACCCATGTGAAACGGATACAAACCCCCCAGCTCTCCAAAACCGAAATATTGCGACATGCGCTGGCAACCGATGTAGAGTATACCGATGAGAGCACTGCCATTGCCGCAGCCGGTGGGACACGCTATTTTGTCGAAGGGGATCTGCGTGCCGAGAAGCTTACCAAAGCCTCCGATATGGCAGCACTCGGATGTCTAATTCCCCCCTCTCCTATCGTATTTACCGGCAACGGATTTGACGTTCACCCGTTTATCGAAGGAAAACCGATGGTGCTCGGCGGCGTACCGATAGAGAGTCCTGTCGGATTCAAGGCCCACAGTGACGGGGACGTTGCGATCCATGCACTTATCGATGCACTGCTCGGAGCCGCATGTCTAGGAGATATCGGGATGCTGTTCCCCGATACGGATAGCGCTTACAAAGATATCGATTCGAAAGAGCTTTTGCGCCGATGCGTATTGAAACTTCATCAATTCGGTTTTGTCATTTCCCATGCCGATATCACCATCATCGCTCAAACTCCGAAGATTTCACCCTATAAAGAAGAGATGAGACGAACATTGTGTTCTCTTTTACAGATCCCTCTTACACGCATAAATGTCAAAGCGACTACGACAGAACATCTAGGCTTTATCGGCCGGAGTGAAGGTGTCGGTGTTATCGCTACGGCATCAGTACACTATTTTGATTGGATACACGGATGAACATACTCATTATCGAAAACGAGATCTATCTCGCACAAAGTATCGCTTCTAAACTGAGCGATTTAAGCCACAACTGCGATATCAGCAGTTCGACGAAAGAGGGGCTTCGCGGAATCCCTTATGACGTCGTACTCCTCTCCACGAACATCAGCGGCCAGGATATCTATCCCGTTATCGAAGCCTATAAAAACGCCGTCGTCATCTTGATGGTGAGCTATATCAGCAACGACACCGTCTCTAAACCGCTTGCAGCCGGGGCCAAAGATTATATTCTCAAGCCCTTTATGATTGAAGAGTTAATTCGTAAAATCCAACATTTTCAAAATCATGAGCGCCTTCGCCGCCAGAATCAAACCTATGAGCGTTACCTCGCCCACACGTTTAATTCTATCAACGTAGATGAAGATTTGGATAAAACCGAACTTCCTCTGTTTATTTGCAGCAGTTACCAAAAATATGCCGATGCATTTGCATTTCGCTATGCGGCTCATCACGATAAAACCATCAACTTCATCTCCCTGAGTTCCGCAAAAGCGTTTAGCGACATCGCCGCGCTAAACAATGATGCGATCTTGTATATCACCGATTTTCAAAACCTGAAAAAAAGCGAACATAAAGGATTTTACGAGCTGATCCAGGACCGTGCCTGTATCGTATCGGGAACTGAGCATATCGACAACCCCCCTTTTCGCCTTATCGAGATAGAAAGTGACAACAATCTTTTCGATCAAGGGGAGATTCTGCCGATTGAAGAGTATGTAAAATACATTATGATCCATTTCCAAAACCGATTTCCCGATACCGAACTCTCGAAAAAATTGGGAATCTCGCGTAAAAGCCTATGGGAAAAGAGAAAGAAATATGGCATCGTCAAGAAAAAATAGAGCTCTCTACATTGACCAGGAGGCAGTCTCTGCCCTGGTACTTCTTAAATCGGGAATGTTAACCCCCGTCACGGAGCTGATGAATGAAGCGCAAAGCGTTGAAGTCCTCAGCAGCGGTATGTTTAAAGGAAAAACATTCCCTTTCCCCTTAATTCTCTCTCCAAGCGGAAAAATCAATGAAACCATCCTTACCAGTGCCCAAAAAGGGGAGATACTTGATCTAATTTCCGAGAATACTCTTGTCGGCGAAATATGCGTCGATGAAGTGTATAAAATTGATCCCCATGAGCGCCTTCGCCAAATTTACGGGACCGAAGATCTCTCCCATCCCGGAGTCAGCGCCACCCACAAACGGCTCGGGCAATATGCAATCTGCGGTTCCTACTCGATCGATCTCTCCTCGGTTGAGATGATCCGTTCTGCGATTGCCGAGGCCAAAGAACAAATCGATGCAAAACATGTCACCGCAATTTTCATGGCGGCCAATCCGCTTCATCGTGCGCACGAAAGACTTATCCGCCAAAGTTTGGAGCGAACCGATCTGATCGTGATCTTCCTCCTGAAACCTTACAATAATGCCAACCTGAGTTATGAATTACGGTATCAGGCACTCAAATATTTCGTTGAAAACTATCTCCCCTGCAATCGAGTCATCATCGTCCCTTTGGAGAGCAGCTATATTTTCGCCGGAAGCAATGAAGTGATTCTCGATGCGATCGTGGCTAAAAACTACGGATGCGATCGTCTTATGATCGGGCAGAACCATGCCGGTATCGGAATGTATTATGACCATAATGCGAACAAATCGATTGTTGACCGTTTAATCGGGATCGATATCGAGGTCGGAATCGCCAGCGAATATGTCTACTGCAATCAGTGCAAGACGCTTGTTAGTGTCCAGACCTGTCCTCATGGCCATCACCATCATATCTCTTATCATGCCGAATCGATTTTAGAATTGATGCGTCAGGGACTTCTCCCCCCTGCTGTACTGGTGCGCAAAGAGATTTCGGCGATGATCGTCTCGTCTCTTTATCCGAACCGTTTTAAAAATCTTGCCAAGCTGTATTACGACATTATGCCGGTCAACGGACTTCTCGAAGAGCATAGCGAAAAAGATTTTTACGTTGAGTTGATGCGGCTGTATCAAACTACCTCTCTCACCTAAGGATATAGTGATGAATTTTCGCTGGTTTTTTCTAACCGTAGGCTATAGCGGCCTTTTCCCAAAAGCTCCCGGCACAATGGGAACGTTAGCTGCATTGCCCCTAGCCATTGCCGTATTGATCTTTCTCGGACCGCAGACGCTCTTCCTGGCAGCCCTTTTTACCACCTTGATCGCGGTTAAGAATATCAATCTTTACGAAGCGGATAGCCACTCTCATGACGATAAACGGATCGTTATCGATGAGCTAGTGGGGATATGGTTTGCCCTCTCAATCGCACCGGGAGTGATCTTTACACTCAATGATCTTGGAAACTGGGAGAACGGTATTGCCCTGCAAATCATCCTGAGTTTCCTCCTCTTTAGAGTCTACGATATTAAAAAGCCATCCATCATCGGCCGCATCGACCGTGAAGCGCCGGGAGGAATCGGTGTCATGGGAGATGATATCATTGCCGGATTTGCAGCGGGGATCTCGTCGGCACTTCTTTGGCAGCTTTTTCTCAAACTTTCAGCTCTTTAAGCCATCACCCGATTGCGCCCGCCGTTTTTAGCGCGGTAAAGGTGCTCGTCGGCGCGGTGCAACAAATCATCCGCTTCTTCTATAGGATTAAACTCTGCCACACCGATAGAACAGGTTAAGTTCCCCACGGTGTCAAACAGATGTACCTCGATCCTCTGGCGTAGTGCTTCGGCCATCTTGAGCGCCGGGGCCAAAGGGGTATCCGGCAAAAGAATAATAAACTCTTCTCCGCCCCATCTGGCAACAACATCGCTTTGACGGATCTGCTGGCGCAATAACTGACTAAAGGCTTTAAGTACTTCGTCCCCCACCAAATGTCCGAATCGGTCATTAACCGGTTTGAAATGGTCAATATCCAGCAATAAGACACAAAGCGGCCTTTCATACCGTCTCGAAAGAGCCATTGAATGTTCCAGTATCTTGTCAAATTCAAAACGATTGGCTATCTGTGTCAGCCTGTCCAATGTGGCTAAATTATTAAGGTCGGTAATATCCGAAAATACCACAACAGCATGATGTTTATTTTCATGATCAATCTGCTGGACATGAACGGTAAACGTTGATGTTTTTCCGTTTACACTAATTTTCGCTTTATGCTCCCGCTCTTTGTATTTTAAAATATATTCTGTCCATCCTATCCCGTCCATTTGGGGCTGGAGATAGTTTTCCCCATCGACAGCTTCAAACAATTCGCTGATACTGCGATGTTTTTGTCGAAATTCATCCAACGTACGATACTGCAAATAATCCAAAAATGAATGATTAACATAGATGATATTGTCTCCGTCCATTACGACGATAATATTTTTTTGCGCATTCATAACCGTATCAAGATAACGTTCCTGAAAAATGATTTTGCGGATCATCCGTGCAAAAACGTATTCAACGATCCCTAACAGGATTATGATGAGTATCAATGTAACTATCACACTTCCAAAAATAATCTGTGCTACCTGCTGGTAGCCCAGTGTAACATCATTGAAACAGAGTAATACGCCGACCGGCTTATCATCATGGTCGACTAAATAAATAGGGATGACATCGTACTCTTTTCCCCCGACATCGATAATACGCTGATTAAGTCCCGAATTGTCTTTTATAAATTCTTCTACCAGTGGCCGCTGATACGGGCTTAAATGAGAAAACCGGTATCCGCCGTATCCTGATCCGTATTTTTGCCTGTCAGCAGCGGCAAGACGGCTCTCATGAAGCATAAACAAAGTATCCATCTTGGTCGTTTGAACCAGTTTGCTAATAATGTAATCCGGATCGATCCCAAACTCAAGGGCACCGATGTACTCCCCTTTATCCACCAACGGAACGATAATACGATAGGCAATCCCTTCTACACCGCCTTCAAAACCGGTATGGAGTCTCTGTGTCCTATGGGTGACTTTGAGCAATGGGCGGCGCATAGCGATATTATCGCCGAACATCTCTTTTCGATGCATACGAAGTATCGATTGGCCGTCAGGAGCGTGAAACTGCATAATGAATAGATGAGGGTTCTCTTCACGAAGTGTTTTATAACGGGGCGATGTAAGGTCATAAAGTTTTTGGGTATCACGGGTAACCATTGCCTCTTTGATCCCTTCGGAGCGAAGGTTGGCATAGGCGCGATAGGTGTAAAAGTATTCGATATCTTTTCGGATTGAATCGTATATGCGCTTGATGTTTTGAGAAGAATTGTGCGAATTCTCCGCAGCAATTCGCTCTTCATGATAAAGATAATATCCTGTCAATACGGTCGAAACCAAGATCACAAGAATTGAGATGAGAACTTGGACCCGACGCTTGAAAACCATAAAGAACCTTTCATAATAAAGAATGCATTATATCATCATTGGATCATCTGTCGGTTCAATCTCTTCAAAATCTTCAACTATTTGATCTAAAATCTTTTGAGTCATTTTTATCTTAGCGATATACTCGTCGAATAATGCTTTCGATGCCGGAAATGCCTCCGAAAGCTCTTGATAGATGAGGATACGTCCCCCGAAATGACGATTGAATTCATCAAAGGCACTTCGCAAATACGCTTTTTTTGTCGTATGACGGAAGAGCGCTTTGAGCATTTTTTTCCGCTCTTTGATCGGAATTGATTCATCGATCGCTTCAGCTACCCGTTTGATGTCCAATCGGGATAGATACGCACCGCAATGGTACGGTGCCAACAGTTTATCGGAGAGTTCATCTACAAACCCCGGAACCGGCTCTTCAGTTTCATCATCACTGCTCGTTTCACAAGAACCTGTATCGCACTTACCCCGCACAAATTCGTCAAATTCGGCTCTTAAATTACTAAAATCATTTTCTTTCATTCTCATTCTCCCTGTATTAAGTCATAAAAATAGCGGCACAGTGACCGCAGTGCAACATCGTCTTGAAAATCATCACTCTCAGCATACTTTTCCAATGCGTTCGGCATGATCAGATCACCGGAGAGTTCATTGTTTTCAATAGTAATCAAATCAACTAACCCGTGCTCTTGTGCAAACTTTGATACAGTATCGACCAAAGCCATAGCCTCTCCCTGATACTCTGTTCCGATTAGAGCACCGCTTAGTTTCGAATACCGCATTTGCGAAATCGTAAATACCACATCATCGGGTCGGATATTCATCGGAATCACCATTGCGTTAATCCCGTCCGCTTTAAACAACTTATTCATCATCGATGAAAATCGGTTACTGTGTGCCTCTTCGGCGATGAAACCGAATAATTTCGTCTCTTCCGTAATCGAGTTATCGTTGTTCATCATGTATTCAATCCCCACAATTCTAATGCTTCTTCCTCTTCCAAACGGCATCTGCGGCAAATTTTTTCACTGCCTACGGAGCTAAACATTGCGTCGCATTCGTTACATCGGCGTACCGAGTATGTAACCAAATTTTGAACCGTTGGTTCATACCACTCTTTGAGATTATACGATGACGATACCGTGATCGCATCACTTTCACATACATCATGACATAGATGGCACTTGACACATAAAAACGGATCAAAATCGATCTTCGAATTGCGCATATCGGAAGTTAAAGCTCCCGTAGGACAAATTCGATAACACATTTCGCATGCGGTGCACTTCGCCTCATCAAAAAGCTTTTGCGAGGTAAAGGTAATTCGCTCACCATCGACTACATGATATATTGAGGGCTTTTCGAGCCGTTTGAGTGCCGTAAAAAAAACTTTCCTGCGATCGGTAATTTTTTTGGTTCGCAACCCTTGGGTATGGGTACTATCAAGAGTATGCGATATAAACTCATCCGTGCTCATCTGCACTTCACGCTCAAAATTGGCTTTATATGCGCCTATTTTTTTGAGATGAAAGGTTTTAAAGAAATCTCTTCTATCTGCCGTCAATTCAGATTTTTCACTCTCTGAATATGCCTCTTCAACCAGATCGACAACATATTTGGACTCTATCGCTTCAAGCGCATAATTGACATTCTCAACCCGCTCTCGAAGATCGCGTAAAATCGGCTCACCGATTGAGCATGAACGACAATGGCCGATATCGAGAGTTAGACCTTTCTTCATACCGCACAAAGCAATTAAGTGTTCACTCCCCAGTGCCGCAATACAGGGCACGTTTTTTTGACACGAAACAAGCGGTGATTCATCACTCACAAAATCAAAGAAAAAATCGGTAGGGCTGAAATCATCGAGTGCCAAAGCTTCCGTAGGACATGATGAGACACACCCCGCACATCCGACACACGTTGATTGGTTGATTGAGGGGAGACGCTCACTCAGAACAATCGCACCGGTCGGACATACATCGACACATATGGTGCATATTGAGTTGACGCTGAGTGCCCGGACACATCGTGCAGGTGATAAGCTCAGTAATCCCATTTGCTCTTTAGACCTCTGCGCTCAAAGTTTCGTTATCACTAAGGATAAATTCCAATGCTGTCTCTGCCGCATCGTAATATAAAGGGGTGCGTGCTTCATATTTCATATTGATAAGATACATTGGTGCCCAGCGCAGAAGATGGGTATTCAAAAAATGGTGTTGTACTTTTTTGAATTCTTCAACAGCTTCTTTATCATTCTCGTTGAACGCTTTTTTCTGTGCTTCACATAAATGATGCATAAATTCAAGTTCAATTCCAATGTGATCCGCGGATACGACACGTGCAACTTCGTAATCTACTAAAAAATCGTAGGCGCTGTAAATATCGGTTACCGGATTTGCGCCACCTGTTTCTATCATTTGGTCGCTGCGTGTGTAAAATGTCTCATACGGTACTAAATGCAAAATCGATAGATTCGTAAAATCGGGATTCAGATACTCTTCCAGTATCTCTTTATTCGAGAGATTTTTGCGCTGTTCCCACGATTCCCAATGGGGAAAAAATTCTAAAACAGTCGGGTCGTTTTTGAGTGTCTCTAAAACGTCATTATCCAATTCTTGGAGCAATATTCGTGAAAGCAACGCATATATATTGCTTCGTGCAATGATCTCATCCATAACGATTAGGCCTTTTAATGTGATTGTAGGATTGTAGCCTAAAGGGCTGAAAAGCCCTTTAGCAGTCCCTATTAGAAAGAGAAGAGAAGGTATTTATCCCTTGATATTGACATCATATGCCGACGGGTCAAGTTTAACCCACGGGCGGAAGATGTGCTTCGGTCGGCGAAGTTTGGAATTCTCATCTAACCCGCGAGAAAGTTTATCTCTCCACGCTTGGTAGACTTTGAAGTTATTCTCATAGTTCACGAGAATATCTCCGATTTTATCGCCCGGTTGTGCCGGTTCTAGCAATACTTTATGGTGCCAGCAGTGCATACCCGATACCGGATCCGGATGCGGAGCCGCTACCGAGTTTTGCCATGAACCCGAAAGTCCATCCCACCATACGTTACCTGAATCACGGTTGTATTCAGCAAAACGTTCTGTATGGAAAGGTTTGATCCCCTCAACGTATTTGAGTTTACCCTCTTTACCGTCCATTTGAATTTCAGCAACCGGAACCCCGAAACTATTAAGTCCCGTAGTCCCTTCATAGTTGTCGATAATCGTTTGAGCACCTTCTTTACCGACATTTGCCGGAGATTCTTTAAGGAACTCTTTGTTGTTCAAATCACGAGGTGCCACACCCGGAACTACTTTACCATCGGTTACACCGTTGGGAATCGTAACATGGTTGGTCAATTTCCAGCGTCCGCCGTGGTGTGAACATGCGAGTGTTCCCGGAAGAACACCCTCTGTCGGAACCGCCATAGCGACGAAATGTCCACTCTCGAGCCCTGAAACGGTATCGACGATTTTAACACGGATCGCATCCCCGCGTTTGAACCCGAGACGCTTGGCATCCCCAGTACTGATCCAAATCGGGTCATGGTTTTGGCTAATCTCCATCAAATGTTTCGAGTTCGCCGAACGGGTATGGATGTTATACGGCAAACGGAAAATCGTATTAAGGGCGAACGAGTTCTCCTCTTTCATATAGAAATGGTTGATATGAGAGAGGATATGAACCATCTCCTCTTTCTCTTTATCATTACGAGGATAGATCGGCATCGCATATTCCGGCCATTTCCAATCTTTAGCTACCCATTGGGTATAGACATCGAGTTTACGTGTCGGAGTCGTAAATCCTTGGATTTTTTTACCGTCGATTTGGATACCGATTTTTTTCGAATTCCCTTTTTCATCGACCGCACTAATGATACCTGAACTATCCACACTCATCGATCCCGCATCGTATTTATGTTCATACGATTCGACTTTACCCTCTTCTACTTTGAGTTCTTTTTCTTGAAGACTATAAATTTTATCTTCCTCAAGCCAGACACCATGATCGCGCATATAGGAGTAAACAGGGAACTCCTCTTTGGTATAGCGCTCATCATTCATTACCGTCTCGTAGAGTTTTGGCAAGTTGTCACCGAACGCCGCATCGTACCACTCAGCAATAGTAACCGGTTTACCAGGATGACGTTTAGACTCCCACATTTGCTTGATATTCAAACTGCCATCCGGATCGATAAAATCGGTACACAATTGGAACCAGAACTCATTCTCTTCCCATACTTCGCCCAGACCCGCTTTGATATGCGCTTCTAGCGTTGCACGATTCGGATTTTTAGGTTTCCATCCCGATTTTTCCAACGCTACGCGCAATACCGGCTGACGGAATGTTGTCCATCGTGCCGGAAGAGTTGCTTCAGAGTGTTGGTCATGACGCTCACCCGCAAGTCCTACAGGGAGGACATAGTCCATATACCAGTTGGTCTCTGACCATACCGGAGAGAGGTTAAAGGTGAGTTCCATTTTAGACTCATCTTTGAGTACCTCTATCCAGCGGAACCCGTCCGGATTGATCCATACCGGATTGTACATACGCGGTGCATAAACCGATAGTTTAGACGGAACTTGCAATCCTCGGTCGTTCCATTTTTTCTGCCATGCAGTATCACTCAAAAGATGCGGTAATAAAAATGACATTTCATAAGTCGAAATTGGCCATTCAGGAGGCCATGTCAACTCGTTCCATACTTTAACGGCCGGTACGTCTTTACCCGATTTACCTTGACCGACCGTAGCACTTCCCCCTTTTCCACCGACTGAAATATCATGCCAGTGATAAAGGCCGGTTCCGCCGACATTTCCGATCGCTCCGCGCAAACCGGTTACAAAGAAGACCGATTTCCCGGCCATCCAACCGCCGCGGTTACCCGCTGCAGCCGCGCGCCATACATAGGTAGAGATCGCATCTTCCGCCCAGATAAACATCTCATAGAGTTTTTCGAGTTTATACGCCGGAATATGGGTCTCTTTTTCGGCAAATTCGAGGGTATAAGGGGAATACATCTCTTTTAAGAGTTCAAGATACGCCTCAAAGCTACGCCCTTCAGGAGCTTTTGCAATAAACCCTTTGCTCACCATAAAGTTCAAATATTCCCCGTCGTTCATCAACGTTTCCCAGTTGAACCAGCGTTTTACAAACGCTTTATTCACCAAGTTGTCGTTCAAAATACGACTTGCTAAATAAAGATAAATTACCGATTCCGTTCCCGGCCACGGAGCCAACCAAAGATCAGCGATACCTGCCGAGTTGGAGAGGCGCGGATCCATAACGACCATTTTTGCACCTTTTTTACGGGCATCAGCAATAAATGCCGCCGCTTGCGCAAAATAGTGCCCGGCATCCGCCGCATGAGATGAATTAAGGAAAACGAGTTTCGCATTTCCCCAGTCCGGACTCGTACGATCATCATTAGCAAAATGGATTAATGGCGTACGACCGTTTGCTGAACAGATGTTCGTGTGAGAGTTGTATGAATCGACCCCAAGTGTTTCCCAAATTTTAGGGACAAAACCGTTTTCATTCGGACGACCGACATGATACATCGTCAATTTATGAGAAAGGGCATCTCCCGTGCGGAGTGTATCCCCCATCTTTTTACCGATGGTGCTCATCGCTTCATCCCACGTCGTACGGATCCATTTACCCTCACCCCGTTTTGAGCCCGGTGCCCGTTTCAACGGAAAAGGGATACGATCCGGATCGTACATTTGCGATTGAACGGCGTACCCTTTAGCACAGTTGCGACCGCGAGATCCAGGATGGAGAGGATTCCCCATGTATTTGCGTACGGTCATCGTTTTTTTATCGACCCATGCCGTCAATCCGCATGACGCTTCACAGTTGGAGCAGCACGTTGGAATGACCATAAAATCGTGAACTAAAATACCATCCGGATTCTCTTCACTCTGTACGCCGTGACGGTTGATACCGCCCCGTTTCCAATCGGTCCCGTCAAGTTCTTGGAAATGATCCCATTGATCGAGCGGAGGATAAAACGAAAGGGTATCCGGAGTATTGGTAAACTTACTCTTTTCTACCGATTCTGCCACCGCATCCGTTGTAAATACACCTTTTGCGATTGCGGCACCCGCTACAGTGAGCGCGGTCCCTTTTAAAAATGTTCTTCTACTTTCTAAATACATCATCTACCTCTTTAGCTCATATTTAACAATTGTGGAATAACCAACCAAACATGCTTGCTTACCCATAGACCGATCAATGCTGAAACCGCAGCAATCTTCAAAAGATAAAAACTGTTGTTTTTCAAGCTGAGACATACCAATGCCATCGGTGCCAAGAACGCAAGGACTTGTCCGATCCAGAACATGACGGTATATTCGCCGCCTTTGACAAATGCCAAAGTCGCTGCTACCTCTTCCGCTTTCATCCCCCCGAATATATACTCGGACATATAAAGGATAAATGCAGCAAACGCACTCAATCCCATGACGATACCAAGATCTTTTTTGATCGCGTCAGAAAATTTGTTTCCGCCTAGCAAGAGCATCGCTGCCGAACCGGCCAACAATGCCGCAAGAATCATTTGTGCCGATTCGGTAGGCATTTGCCACAGTTCGCGTGCAGTCGATTCTGCCATCAATCCTGCTGTATACAATGTAACCGGAATCGCCAACAATGTCGTCCAACCGAGCAGTTTGTCATACAAAGCGACATCTTTTTTCATATAGATCGCATACGCCATCCCAAACAGCAGACCGACGAACGCAGTTGCCATCCACGCACCGATTGTAATCGCCGATGTGAGATGAGGGTGGAAGAAAATATGCCAAAAACGGAACATCTGATGTAGATCGATGACCGTAAAAAACAAGAATATGTGAATAAACACAATCGATGTCACAACCATCGGAAAACGGATAAATCCGGTTTGTTCAGGATACTTTTTCAAGAGAAAAAAGCCCAGAAAGATAATCCCGGTACCGATACTTTTCGCCCACATATTCATCGTGATGATCCAACCCCAAACGATTCCCGGTAAGGCTACGTCGAGGACTACTATTGCATTGGTTGCCGCAACTGTTTCGTGCATCATTAGTGGTGCCCTCCTACTGGGAGATGTGTAAGATTGTTGAAAAGATTATGTCCTTCACCTCTAAACGATGCCAACGGATTCAATTGAACGTTGCCGCCGCCTACATAAAAGTGGTGCGGGTCGGTCCCTTTTTCCGGTTTACGCACCTGGACATCCCCTTGGTGCTGTTGAATGTATTTGCTGATATTTGAGGTCGGATCATCCAGATCTCCAAAAATATTAGCTTCTACCGGACAAGCGACGACACATGATGGCATCATGGCACTTGCTACACGGTGCGCACAATAGGTACATTTATCAGCCGTCTGGGTTTGCGGATCAATATAAATTGCTCCATATGGACACGCCATGATACATCCGGCACACCCGATACAGCGTTCTTTGTCAATATTCACAATACCGTTTTCCAGATAGTGCAATGCGCTAACCGGACAGATGCGTTCGCACGGCGCGTTAGCACAATGGTTACAACGAAGCGGAGTAAATGTTCGCTTCGTCTCAGGAAACGTTCCTACATCAACATATTTAACACGGAGACGCCATGTACTAAGCGGAACTTCATTTTCCACTTTACATGCGATCTCACAGCCCTTGCACCCCATACAAAGGTGAAGGTCTACTAAGAACCCTAATTGCATATACTCTCCTTAAAATCCTGATAAGGCATTACTTTTATTTCATAATCCATACGAAATATAAATATGTAATACCATAATAATAAGCATCAGACGGCATTTCTGCTGCCTGATGATAGCAAAATTAGAATTAACCAAAAGTAAATAGCATTTTTTTTTTGAGATAACTTTTTGATATGTAACGAATCGAAAAGTTAACTCCCAAAATTAAGGGAGCTGATTCAGAAAAATGAGGATTAGACGTCGAGGCGGCAGCGGACGGAGGCTTCGTGTGCACTAAGCCCTTCTGTGGCGGCAATTAATGCACACGCTTCGCCGATCTCATTAATCGCCTGGCGTGAAAATGAAATAATCGACGATTTTTTCATAAAGTTCTCAACACCGAGCGGTGAATAGAATTTTGCCGTCCCCCCCGTAGGAAGAGTGTGGTTTGGTCCCGCTACATAATCGCCGATTGCTTCAGGGGTGTAATGCCCTAAGAAAATTGCCCCCGCATGCTTGATGGAAGGCAATAACGAAAACGGGTTATCTGTCGCCACTTCCAAATGCTCCGGCGCGATCTCGTTCATAAGACGGACAGCCTCTTCCATCGATTCGGTGATAATGATTGCGGCTCTTTCATTAATAGATTTGCGGGCGATCTCTTCGCGCGGAAGTTTTTTAAGCCATATTTCGATCTGTTCGCCACACTCATTGGCAAATGATTGCGAGGGGGTGATCAATATAGAGCTTGCCATTTCGTCATGTTCGGCCTGAGAGAGCAAATCAATTGCGATATGGGCCGGATTTGCACTCTCATCCGCCAACACACCTATCTCACTCGGACCCGCGATCATATCGATATTGACCTCTCCGAAAACCATCTTTTTAGCCGTCGCTACGAATATATTACCCGGCCCGGTGATCACATCCACCTTCGGGATACTTTCTGTACCATACGCCATTGCTGCGATGGCACTTGCCCCGCCGATCTTAAAGACTTCGGTAACGCCGCACAGATGGCATGCCGCAAGAAGCAATGCATTAGGTTCGTTGTCCGGGGTAGGTGTAGCGACGATGATCTCCGAAACTCCTGCGACCTGAGCCGGAATAACGTTCATCAGCAGCGAACTGGGGTATGCCGCTTTTCCTCCGGGAATATAAAGTCCCGCGCGGTCCACCGGAGTCACTTTTTGTCCCAATATCGTTCCGTTAGCCTCCGTATCAAACCAGCTTTTCGGCAATTGCTTTTCATGATAGGCACGTATACGGTCATAGGCTAAATGAAGCGATGCTTTCAACTTCGGCTCGAGCTCGTCGTATGCTTTTTTCATTGAGGCGGGATCGATACGCAAATCGGCACCCTCTTTAGGATTCCAGCGATCGAATTTTGCGACGTGACGGATCAATGCGCTGTCTTTATCGGAGCGGATTTCGTTAATGAGGCCCTGTACGATCGATGAGACATGTTCCATATCCATCTTTCCGCGTCCCAAGAGCTCTTGAAATACTTCGCCGAAAGCGGCATTATTGCTGTGAATAATCGTCATTACTTTCCTTCACTTATTTTTTTTGAGCGTTTGCGGCATACTCTTTTTTTACCACATCAAGCGCTTTTAAAAATGTCTCGCTGTCTACCGCACCCATGACCGGCTGGAACATCGGCTCGCCGTCACTTTTCAAAAACCAGGTAGCTGGAGTTCCGTCAACGTACAACTGACGCGGAAAAACCGGATTTTCGTCCATATATGCTATTACACTGATGTAATCGGTATTGAGTTTTTTGATCACTTTTGGATTTTTTAACGTTGTCGCGTCGAACATAACGCAAAATCGGCAATCATGGCTTGAGATAATAAACATAATCGGTTTATTGAGTGCTTTGGATTGTTTAAGGGCAGATTCATACCCTTTTTCCCATTTAATACCGCCGGCCATCGCTACGGAACAACCTAGCAACAGCATTAAAATAAAACGTTTCATCACTTCACCTTTTTTAAAATTTCTTTTGCGATTTTAGGGATATCTTTGTCGCTCACGTCAATGACGATATCGGCCGCTTTCAAATACAGCGGAAGCCGTTCTTCATACAACGCGCGTGCACGTTCGATATCTTGAAACAAAGGGCGTTTGGCCAATTTTTTTGTCGCATCGGGATGTTCCAAAATGCGATTATAGATCGTTTCGAACGGAGCGTTAAGCAATACGACCGTCCCGATTTTTTTCAAGTTCGGAACTTTAAAAAAACCGCCTCCCGTGGAGATGAGAGTCCCCTCTACCTCCTTTTGGAGCCATCGTGCCACTTTCCGCTCCAGAGTGCGAAAATAGTCTTCTCCCTCTTCGGCAAAAATGGTTTTTATCTTTCGATTTTCCATACTCTCTATAATATCATCCGTATCAAGCCCGATCAACGATGACTTTTTTACGATTTCACGGGCGATTGAACCTTTGCCTACACCCATAAAACCGATCAATACAATATTTTTCATTAACGGCACACTTTAATCATATAATTGCGTAATCATATCACGCATAAACTTAGGAGTGTCCTCATGAATATTTATGAAATTGCCAAGCCCCGCGAGGATAACGAGTCATTTGTCACATTGCATGAAACTCCAACCCTAAAAATCGAGGCCATACGCTCTCGTCTGACTCACCCCGGAGAGCTCTATGATCAAGAAGAGGATGAATGGGTGCTGTTGATACGCGGAACAGCGGAGCTGGAGGTAGAAGGAAATATAAGACGTTTGAAAGAAGGAGATTGCTTCTTTTTACAGCGCCATACACGCCATCGAGTGTTAAAAACAAGCGATGATGCGTTATGGATCGGTATTTTTAGCTCTTAAACTCATTAATGCGTGACTGCAACGAACGTGCTACTTCGAGTAGTTGCGCCGAATCGTTTTGAATATGTTCGACACTTTTTTGATTTGATTCAGAGACTTGATTGATCTGAGAAATTTTATCGATAATCCACTCAATATGCCCTACTACTTCGACGGAATCGTTATACGAACGTTGGGCTACACTGACGGAGCGTTCCATCTCCGATGAAGTTGCAGAGATCTTCTCTTCCACTTCGTTAGAGATTTGGGTAAGTTCATTCATGTTTTTTGCATTGTCACCCATTTTGTCGCTCACATCGTTAATCGACTGAACGATCGTACCGACACTGATCTCAATCTCCGTCAAACTTTTTTGAGTCCGTTCTGCGAGTTTACGCACTTCGTCGGCAACGACCGCAAAACCGCGGCCATGTTCTCCGGCCCGTGCCGCTTCAATCGCGGCGTTCAAGGCGAGAAGATTCGTTTGATCGGCAATATCTTTGATCACCCCTAAGACATTTTTAACCTGATCGGCATCATTACGCAATAGAATCAATTGAGAAGACATCTCATGCTCGGTTTCAATGTATCCGTCCACTTCGCCGACCAAACGGGAAAGGGCATCTTTGGCCGTTAGCAATTCTTTATTGGCATTATCGACATTTTTTTGCGTTTGCTCGGAAATAGCGATTGCCCCCGATAAGATCTCTTTGATCGAATGGCTTTTTTGGGTTGTCGCTTCGACGATCAGTCTCTCTTGCTCCACCCCTTTTGAAATACTATGGGTCGCCTCAGTGATCGTCGTTGCGATGGTCTGATTCTGAGCCCCGAGGTCTTTGACTTCATTAACCGTCTCTTGCACCATCGATACAAAATTATTGACCGCGACCGCCGCTGCCGAAAATTCATCTTTTTTACTGACATCGAGCCGCTTGGTCAAATCTTTGTCACCGCTCACCAGTGCACCGATACGGCTGCGCAACCCGTCTAATGGAGTCAATACCTCTTTACCGAAGAAAATATTAAGGACAGTGACAAATACAATGACGACGACACTTAATGCGATCAGCAAAATAGTCTGTGTTTTATTGATGGCTTCATCGTTTTTTTCCAGAGAAATGACCAGATCCATCACTCCCAGGACATGTCCCTCTTTTACATTGGTGTGACAGGCGGTACAGCGAGTCTCCGCTATTAGTGGCTGAAGAAGGCGTATCGTATGATTTCCGTTATACTTTTCGATCACCTTTGGTTCTCTGGTTTTAAAGACCTCTTTGATCATCGGCTCATCGCTGAATTTCCCTTCGACCCCGAACAGATCGATCACTTCCTGCGATTTTTGAATCTTCAGTTCTGAAATACCCTCGATTTTTTGGGCTCTTTCAATCGTCTCCGCGACTACTTTCGGATCACCGGCCAGCATACTTCCGGAGAGCGTTTGGAAAATAGACTGACTCAACATCGTCAATGAGCGTTTGGCCGTATCATTCGAAAAATCGTGAAACGTTGTCGTCAGATACCAATAGATGGCACCCAACCCCATAAAACTGAACAATAAAGTTGAGAAAACGATTTTAGATCTGACCGTATCAAACATGAGCAACCTTTATAATAAACAGTACGATTATTGTACCGTATATTCATCCCCTTTGCGAGGCAATGTCACGATTCCGCTAGCCGTTTGCAATTTAACGGGCAGATTCATAGGACGGCGCATCGAAACGGGATCGACTTTGCTGACGCTAAAATGGAGATGCGGCCCGCTGCTGTACCCCGTATTTCCCGAATACCCGATTAGCTGGCCTTTGACTATCTTCATACCGACTATGGCTACGCCCCCCCCCTGCTTCAGATGATAATAATTTCCCATTGTCCCGTCATTATGCTCTACGATAACATAATTGGCAAATCTACGATATTCCGGGCTTGCCCCCCCTAAATTGCTAGATCCCTCAGCAGCCACAACCGTCCCCTCTCTTGCAGCATAAATCGGGGTTCCTACCGGAACGGGAAAATCGACTGCATACGCAGAGAGACCTTTATGGGACGTTTCACCGTTGTACCCTTGGGAAACACAGACATTCGATCCTTTTGTAAAAGGGAGAGCATAGAGGTAATCATCGTTGTGGTGTGCAAATGCCGAGCCACGGACCCATCCATAGGACGACCGGTAGTCACAGACTCCTTTAGGATCGATTCGCGATAGCTCTAAAATTTTCTTTTTACTCCGCCCCGGAATCTCGATATGAAGCGGTAGTTTTACCGAAGACGCAAGATTGGTGAGAGATTCAAAATCGACACTCAATGTAACGGTATAAGGGTTGAGATTCTCAGCTTCGAATTCATATCCCCCCGATCCGCTCGTGTCGGCACTCAGTATCACGCTGTTACGCGAACCGATTTGTGCCATTTTCTTTATTCTGGCTACTTCGGAGCGTTTTAAAATACGCAAATGCTCTTCGTACGCCTGTTCTTGTTCAATCGCCATCTGGATACTCTTATTCTCCAGTTTTTGTTCGTCGACTAATGCTTCAACGCTTTTGAGTGCAAGATGGGGATAGTTTTTTTGATAGAATTCAATCACGGCGGAGCGGATTCGGGGCTGGTGAAGCGGCTCCATCGGAACCGATACAAGCTCTTCAAAACTTTTTTTGTCTGCTTCACTCATCGCGGCAGTTAGCCTTTGGCGATAAATCAGTTCGATTGCCTCTTTTTTTCGGGAAAGTTCTCTAAGATCTCTCAAATAATGGTTCAAGCGCTCTCTGTCGATATCCTGGGCTCCGGCCAACGCTTCCCCGAGAAGAAGGGTAGACTCAACCTCTTTCAAAAAATCATCCAACAGGGCCTCATCCGACTTCATAACCGGTTTTTTACTCAATATATCAATCGATACCGCACTTTTCTCCAACGGTTCCGCCAGAGTTTCAAACGGGAGATGCAATAGCCGCCCATACGTCATTGTCATGACGAATAATATGATCGTAAATATTCGAAACAATCGATACACCTTTACTTCTATCTTTTTAATTCTATCGTTATTGCTCTAAGGATATAATATCGTCAATTTCAACATATGGGGTAAAGTATGTCCAAACGCATTTTAGAAGTGATAAAACCAGGTGTTCTGTTCGGAGATGATGTCCAAAAACTTTTTGAAATCGCCAAAGAAGAAGGATATGCACTCCCCGCGGTCAATGTGGTCAACACCGATTCGATCAATGGTGTCCTGGAAGCGGCTGCGTTGGTCAATTCTCCGGTCATTATCCAATTTTCAAACGGCGGTGCAAGTTATTACGCAGGTAAAGGGCTCAGCAATGAAAACGAAAAAGCAGCCATTGCCGGAGCGATCAGCGGAGCGCTGCATGTCCATATGATGGCCGAAGCATACGGTCTTCCCGTCATACTCCATACCGACCATGCGGCACGCCATCTGCTCCCGTGGATCGATGCGTTGCTTGATGCGGGAGAAGAGCATTTTAAAATTCACGGAAAACCTCTTTTCAGTTCCCACATGCTCGATCTCTCCGAAGAGAGCCTCGAAGAGAACGTTGCTACCTGTGTCGAGTATATGAAACGGATGGATAAAATCGGGATGACTCTGGAGATCGAACTCGGTGTCACCGGAGGAGAGGAAGACGGTGTCGATAATAGCAACATCGACAATGCCCTTCTCTATACCCAGCCGGAAGATGTTGCCTACGCCTATGAAAGACTCAGCGCCATCAGTAACCGCTTTACGATCGCGGCATCTTTCGGTAACGTACATGGCGTCTATAAACCCGGAAATGTTGTCCTTACCCCCGTCATATTAAATAACTCTCAAAAATATATCCAGGAGAAATTTAAAACTGCATCGGACAAACCGGTCAATTTTGTTTTCCACGGCGGTTCAGGTTCCACCCACGAAGAGATTCGCGAAGCGATCAGCTACGGCGTCATCAAGATGAACATCGATACCGATACCCAATGGGCGACATGGGTCGGGGTAAAAGATTACTACGAAAAGTATAAAGATTATCTCCAAGGACAGATCGGAAACCCCGAAGGTGAAGAGAAACCGAATAAAAAATATTATGATCCGCGTAAATGGCTACGTGACGGACAAAAAACATTGGTAGCCCGTGTCAAAACGGCTTTCAGTGATTTGAATGCGATTGATAGAAATTAATTAAGAAGTTCTGCCTCGGCAGAGGCAAACGTTTCCCGCAAACGCGGGAATAAAGAAGTTATTTATTTTGTATACGTGATTTTTGCTTTTGAACGCAGATCGTTCATTTTCTTTTCCATATAAGCTTTGAATTTATCCATTTTTAAACGCTGCTCGATAAAGTTTTTCACTTCATCAAATCCAAGTTTTTTAGCCGCTTTTTTATCCTCGACATAAATAACATGGTATCCGAATTGGCTTTGCACCGGAGTAGCCGAAATCGTCCCCTCTTTCATAGCAAACGCCGCATCGTTGAATGACGGAACCATTTGTCCGCGTGGAAAATATCCTAAATCTCCCCCTTTGGCTGCACTTGGTCCTGTCGATTTTGATTTTGCCTGAGCGATAAACTCATTTTTAAGTTTATCCCCGCTCAATGCTTTCATGCTCTTGATAATTGCTTCAGCCTCTGGTTGTGTTTTTACCAGGATATGACGCGCATGGATTTTTTCTTTATCGACGAACTCGTCAGGGTTGCTGTCGTAATACGACTTAACCTCTTTCGGATCGACTTTGATCGATTCGTATTGGTCTTGTTCCCATATTTTAGCCGCAAGCTGTACTTTCATACGATCCATTAACTGCTGAAGCTCTTGTTTGTACTCTTTAGAATCCAACACGCCGCTTTTTTGCGCATCATCATAGACCAGTTCTTGAGCGATCAATCCTTCGATAATCCGTTGGCGCAATTCATTTTGTTTATCGGCAGGGAGTGAGTCAAAACGCCCTTGCGTCCCTTCCATCAATACTTTGGTCACTTCATCGGAGGTTATTTCATCCCCGTTAACCGTAGCCAAAACAGCCGCTGATACCATCGGAGCACTTAATAATAGACCTAAAACCCAAGCGGTAAATTGTCGCTTCATTGCATTCCTTATATGTTTCCCCTTGTAAGGAGAATTTGAATTCGGCATTATAATACATTTGTGAGTATAGTATGCAATAAATAACCAAAATTAAACAGAAATATTTTGACGTTTTTGTTGGGCTATTTTCAGGTACCGATCAATCGTCTGTAAAAGGAAATTTTTGTCAATAGGCTTGGCCAGATGGGCGTCCAATCCGGCCGCTACAATCCGCTCTCGGTCTCCTATGAGCGCATGAGCCGTCAATGCAATGACCGGCACAAATCCGCGACCGTCACGCTTGTCAATCTCTTTGATCAGCCGGTTTGCCATCAAACCGTCCATGACCGGCATATCGATATCCATCAACACCAGATCAAACGGCTCTTTAAGATAGGCATCGACCGCTTTTTGACCGTTATCAACCGCCGTAACCCGAAAATGCTGCTGAAGCAAAATAGTCTCCAACAATCTAAGATTGATCAGATTATCCTCAGCTACCAGGATTTTGACATTCTCCTGACGCGGAATACTCTGTACCTCATGGCTTCGAGAGATATACTCTTTGGGCATTTTATTCCAGATCACGGCTAATGTTTTATGCAAAGAACTGGGTAAAATCGGCAATGTGACAATGGATTCGGCCGAGTAGAGAAGCGCATCCGCTTTTTCACCGGGTTCAAGCTTCATGATCGGTGCTACCTGCAGATTGCCATACGTCGATTTAAGAGATTCGATTTGTGTTTTTGAGATACGGGGAATGTCTAAAAAGACGACACTGCACTCTTGCAGAATGGGGTTCAGAAGATCCTGAATCACGGTAGTCCGCACCTTAAACATTTCCAGATATTTTTTGAGTAACTCCCCTTGCGCTGAAACGGTATGTCCTTCCGTATAAATGGCTGCAGTGGTCCCTTCGACAAACTCAAACGCCCCGTTTTCATTAATCTGGTGCGTCACGCGGAATGAAAACCGGGATCCTTTGCCGCTTTGTGAAGCAAGCATCAAATGCGAATCCATCATATCGACGTATTTATGGCTAAGGCTCAACCCTATCCCCAATCCGTCTTTCCCTTTTCGCTGGTTTTCCCATGCCGAACCGAATGGACGCAGAAGTGTTTTGACCCGTTCGTTTTCGATTCCGATCCCGGTATCGCTTACTGCGTACTCAACCTCTACAAAATTTTTTTCTTCTTTTACTATCAGGATTTCGACAAGGACATGTCCTCTTTCTTCGGTAAATTTGATACCGTTTTGAATAAGATTGCGCATGATCGCGGTGATCTTATCCTGATCCCCCATCATCGATTTCGGTAAATGCGGATCAATCAAAAACATCAACTGGATCTCTTTGGTTTGTGCCAAATCACAAAATTGCATCGAAAAGTTTTCAAACACCTCTAACGGATTAAAAAGTTCCGAATTCGCATGGATATTGCCGCTCTCAACCTGCATCAACTCCAATAGGTTCTCAATATTGCGCATCATCGACAACGCACTTCGGCTTGTCAAATCGACATACTCTTCCTGCCAAGGCGTCAAAGGGCTGTTTCTAAGAAGATCGGTAAACCCGATAATCGCGTTCATCGGTGTGCGGAACTCGTGAGAGATATTGGTCAAAAATTTCTTTTTCAACTGCTCAAAATAGCGCTCAGCCGCACGGGCCCGTTCAATGATCGAGTTATCCCGAAACACCAGAGCGATAATCGAATTGTCCTGCAGCAAAATCGTTTCCGTTTTAACCGTAAAATCGTATTCATACTCTTTTACATGAACTTTGCCGCGATATTCGCCCGGTTGAGAAAGTAAAGTAGAGAGTTCTACCCCGTTGGGGCTAAACCACTCCGAAAGCTGTTCGACATCAAAGAGGGAATCGACTCCAAAAAGTTCCAATAGCTGTTCATTGCATCCGATCAGACTGCCCGTCGTCCGGGCATACATCAACGGATCGCTATGCAAATGGGCGCACGAAGTCAGCAAACTTACTAATTCGGGATATTGATTGTTAAAGCTTTCCAAAAAAAGCATCTCCACTCCTTATGCAATTTCTTTCATATATTTATGAAGTATATACTCGAGTTTTTCACGTGTCAGAGGTTTTGAAAGATAATCATCCAATCCTCTGCTCAAAATATATTCGCGATCCCCTTCCATAGCCATGGCGGTTAATGCAATAATCGGCATATGACCGACACGGGTAGGCCCCTCTTCGGCTTTGATCTCTTGTGTTGCGAGAATACCGTCTTTGATCGGCATATCGATATCCATAAAGACAATATCAAAATTCTTTTCCCGGCACATATCCACCGCTTCATCTCCATTGGAGACTGCACTGACATGGATACCGTACTCTTTTAGCAATAATTTGATCAAACGCTGATTGATTAAATTGTCCTCAACCACAAGAGCATTGATCCCCCCCTGCAATTTCGGAATAAAAGGGTCAGCCTCTTTGGGAAGATTAAATATCTCTACCAGATGGGCCAGTAAAGGGGTAGGGAGAAGCGGTTTTGAAAGGGCACTGTCGATCACATGCAGCATCCGGGCCTGAAGTCGTTCATTCTGTTCTAACAGCAAAACGGTTTTGCAGGTGCGCTTCATCGTTAAAAGCGGTTTTATCCAGTCGGTTTTTTCCTGCGATGCAACAAAATAGACGACTTCGGCATCCGAAAAAATGGTCTCGTCGATCATATGAGTTTTTGTAACACTCACTCCGAAACTTCGTAAATAGTTGGTGAGATGGTTGGCATCGTCAAGACGTTTTTCATCCAGCAGAATTACTTTTACGGCATGTGCGTTTATCATCTTCATCGCCTGATCGGACGACCCTTCCAACGTCAATGCGAAACTGAAAGTGGACCCTTTTCCCTCATCGCTGGTGATTTTAAGCTCCCCCCCCATCAGCGAAATCAATCCGTGTGAAAGGCTTAATCCAACTCCCAGACGATTATCGGCATGATCGCCCGATACGAATGGTCGGGTGATAAAACTGAGTTCAGACTTGCTGATCCCTTTGCCCGTATCTCTAACCGTGAATCCTATATTGCATGTACCGACCGTGTTACGCTTGAGAAGCTTGACCTCGACGGTGATGCGGCCGCCGGGCTGCGTAAATTTGAGCGCATTGTTATACAGATTGTTTATCACCTGTTTTATCTTACGGATATCTCCGGAAATGTGGGTGGGAAGTTTCGGATCGATAAAAAATAATACACTGACCCCCTTATCGCTTCCCATCGACACGGCTCCCCGGGCCAGCTCTTCCATCTCGGTGACAATATTAAATTCAGCCTTGCTGACATGAAGACGCCCGTTTTGCATTTGTGCCAAATCAAGAAGATTTTCAATATTGGACATCAAATTACGTGCAGACCCCTGAACGGAATGGATATATTCCAGCTGCGTATCGGTAGGAGAAGCTTTGGAAAGAAGGTCCACAAATCCTAAAATACCGTTCATCGGAGTACGGAATTCATGACCGATATTCGCGAGGAACTTGCTTTTGAGCTGTTCTACCTGGACCACTTCGGCTTCGAGTTCGACGAGTTTGCTTTTATCTTCCAACCGGAGCAGATAGAGGTCGTTTTTCCCTTGGTTTAAAAGGGTGCATGTCGCCGAGAGAGAGTGCATTTTCCCATCGGAATCGACAATCCCGACACCGTACCCGTCGGGGCAATGGGTTCGAATATAATCCAGCCAGCTTTTATCCATCTCGGTAAATACTTCCTCATCCTCATGATCAAAAAGCTCACGGATACTCTCATATTTATTACGAAGCTGCTCGATGTTTTGAAGCGGCACCAGGTTAAAGAATGCCTTGTTGGCCCCTATCCAACCATTTTCTTTCGTAAAAAATAAAAGTGCCGCAGGATCGGTGTCAAGTACTTTGTAAAAAAGTTCTTTGTTGATATTCTGTTCATTCACTTGTGCAAAATGTTCATCCTCTTGCCCGAATATTTTTTTTATGATGTTGATCAATCCCATCCTTTCACTCCTGCACTCCATGATAGCGGCTTTTATTTAGACAATAAATTATTGTAACACAGATTCTTGGTATCTGTTGTTTATCACGCTTAATGATACAATACGATTTAAAAAGATGGGCTTTTGGATGAAGAAATCGACCAAAAAAGAGATTGAAGCGATTAAAACCGCTCTCTTGGAACGTTACAGCGAAGCGGTAACGGAACTCAATTATAACAACGTTCATGAGCTGGTCATTGCAGTCGCCCTCTCCGCACAATGTACCGACAAAAGGGTCAACCTCATCACCCCTTCTCTTTTCGCCGCTTACCCCACCCCCCAAGCCTTGGCACAAGCCGATATCGAAGAGGTCAAACGGCTGATCCAGAGCTGCTCTTTTTTCAATAACAAGGCGATCAACCTGATCAATATGGCCAAACGGGTCGTAGAGGTTTACGGGGGCGACATCCCGATGGACGAGAAAGAGCTCACGACGTTGGCGGGGGTAGGGCAAAAGACGGCCCACGTCGTACTGATCGAATACACGCAGGCGAATCTGATGGCCGTCGATACCCATGTTTTTCGTGTCAGCCACCGCTTGGGGCTCAGTGAAGACGTCAGTGCGACCGCGACCGAAGCGACGCTGGTCAAAAAGTTCAAGACCAACCTCCACCAGCTCCACCAGGGGCTTGTCCTTTTCGGACGGTATATTTGTACCGCCAAAAATCCGAAATGTGAAACGGAATGCTTTTTAAAAGAGTATTGCAAAAGTACGGAGGGCTTTAAACCCAGATGAGATACAATAACCCGATGAAGACAAAACTCTACCTATTCTTGCTTCCCATCTTGTTGGCCGGATGCGTCAACGACCGCGGTGTCAGTCTGCGCTATTACAACGATTGTGAAGAGTACTACGATGCGCAGGGGTATTATCACAAAAAATGCGATAAAAACCTTGTCGATTATAAAGATATCACCAATGCTTTGCAGCCGGCCAAAGATCCCAGAAAAGGTGATGTATGGTAAATGGGGGATTCCCCCTCCTGCGGATTATTTTAAAGCGATAAAGGTTGCGAAATTCGCCCAACGGAACAACACGTCGCAGGTTTTGAACCCGCTGTTTTTCGCCATTTGGATATTTTCATCCATGGTGTAGGGGATCAGTACGTTTTCGAGTGCTTCGCGTTTTTGGACGATCTCGTATTCGCTGTACCCTTGTACCTTTTTAAAATCATAATAACAGTCGATCAGCTCTTTTCCGAGTCTGGGGTCTTCGCTCACTACTTTTTCGCTAAAAATAAAAACACCCCCCTCCTCAAGCGTATTATAAATGGTACGCACCAGCGTATCGCGTACGATCGGGCGGATAAACTGCAAGGTATAATTGCTGACAACGACCTGCGCCTTTTCATAAGGGAAGGTAAGAATGTCCCCTTCTACCAATTCGATCTTTGAACCGTATGCCTCGATCTTTTTACGGGCATGTTCGATCATCGCGGCAGAGTTGTCGATGCCGATCAAACGGACATTATCGGGTTTGTCCGATGAACGTTCAATATCCAGAAGCAGTGACGCGGTCGAACATCCCAAATCATAAACGGTCCCTCCGCTTTTAAGGGCATTGAGGGCGAATCGGCGGGTCAAAAGTTGCGATTCCTTGTAAAAAGGGACGGAGCGCAGAAGCATGTCGTCAAATACGGCCGCAACATCGGCATCAAATTCAAACTGTTTGGAAATCGGTTTAGTAAATAAGGTATCGGTAGTCATACTGAAATTGTAGCGTAAAGGGAGAAGGTTGAGGGGAGCTTGGTGTGACGAAACAACAAACACTCGACCCCTCAGCCTCTAATAAAGCATTTTTTAGTCCACTTTTAAAATAATGTGGGGATGTTCTCTTCCCCTTTTTTATTTTTGGAGCTCACCGTCTTCGTCTCTCCAAAAAATATTATTTCGTTTTCACGCAAGATACGGATAATGTTCGTTGTACCGGGCGTGCCGATCGGATATCCCGCCGTAAAAATATAGGTTTGGCTTTTATCTATAATCCCCCGCTTAAGCCCACTATGAATAACATCGCTCAAGACATCTTCGATACGCCCTTTTTTGATCAGATATGCCGGTACGACGCCCCATACCATCGTCAGCAACCGAGCGATCCGTTCTTCATGGGTCGCCGCATATATGGTCATTCTTGGACGATATCGGGAGAGTTTTTTTGCCGATTGTCCCGATGTCGTCATAGCGATAATCCCCTCCGCTTTCAATGAATCCCCCAGCCTTACTGCCGATTCATGGACCACATCCATGTTATCGTCATACCCGAATTCGGTAAATTTTCCGAAAGGGTATATCTCCTCTATCGCCTGGATCGTATTCACCATCGTCTCGACAACCAATACCGGATTACGCCCTACCGCACTCTCTTCCGAGAGCATAACCGCATCCGTACCGTCAAGTACGGCATTTGCGACATCACTGATCTCGGCGCGTGTAGCAGACTCTTTCTCCGTCATCGAAAGGAGCATTTGCGTTGCCGTGATCACCGGTTTTGAGTGTTCGTTTGCTTTTTGTATCAACATTTTTTGAATGGTGGGAACACGGTAATAGGGAACTTCTATCCCTAAATCGCCCCGTGCCACCATTATGCCGTCCGAATTGCGCAGAATTTCATCTATGTTTTCAACCGCGTCAAACTTTTCGATTTTTGCAAACAGTTGAACCTCTCCGCCGAAAGAACGGACAACCTCACGGGCCTGAATCATGTCATGGGCGTTTTGTACAAATGAAATTGCCATAAAATCAACCCCGTTCGCAACGCCCCAGGCCATATCCGCTTTATCCTTGGGCGTCAGCACATCCATCCCCAAACGGGTATTGGGGAAATTAAGCCCTTTATTCGAAGAGAGTTTCCCTTTGTTCTCAATCTCGGCGCGAATGAGATCATTGTCGCATTCGACAATGCGGGCGCGGATATTTCCGTCATGCAGATAAATCGCATCACCTACCTTCAGCAACTTTAGAATTTCGCTTTGATTAATGGAGAGACGGTAATGCCCCTCTGCGATTTTTTCCCCTTCGATCGTATCATAAAGAAAATCAAGACGGTCACCGCTTTCGAGATTAAAATCTTCTTTAAGCTTTCCGATACGTATTTTTGGACCGGAAATGTCTTGTAAAACGCCGACAAGCAATCCGGTGTTGCACATTGCGGTACGGATATTCGCCAGTACAGTGGAATGGTACTCGTGGGTTCCGTGGCTAAAGTTGAGCCGAAAGACATTCACTCCCGCTTTGATCATCGATGATAATACCTCGACGCTCTCCGATGCAGGCCCTACAGTGGCTAATATTTTGGTTCGCTTTTGCATAATAACTCATCCTGCTGCATTTTAGAAATGGTAACACACTTTTAGAGATATTATTAAATACTAAAACTATATAAGTTTTAAACAGCTCAGGTTTTTTAGAGTTCATCTTATATACAATATGGGTCTATTTTAAAAGGGACACGGTGAGACGATGAACAAAAGAGCTATCGAAACCGATATCGTTTTGATCGATATAATCGATTTCTCCCGTCTTTCCATGAAAGAACAGCTTGAAATCATCTCGTACCTCTCCCTTTCCTATAAAAAAATGATTCATAAAATGCTCGATAGTTCAGGTATTCCGATGGATAAAATGCTGCAGGGAATCATTCCGACGGGAGATGGGTTTTACTGTATTTTACATCCGGGATTACGCGGATTCGGTCCTATACTCGGCCTCTCTTTTATCCACTTTTCCGATTTCATCGCCAAAGAATACCCCTATTTTCGAGGGATCCGTGTCGCCGTACATACCGGAAAGGTACACCGTTTTGAAGACATCCTGGGAAACAAAAACTTCGTGGGAGACGGATTGAACGAATGTGCCCGCTTTATCGAGATCAAGAACCTGATCATCAGCACCGTTATCATTTCCGATACAGCGTTTGAATCTCTTAATGCTTTTCTAGAACTTCATCCTGACTTCGAAGAACTTTTGCGCAAATGCGAGTTTCGCTATAGCGCGCGGCATACGTTCCAGGACAAACATCATATCGATCGCCACGGCTATCTTATATGGATGCGAAAAGGGGGGATCATCCCTCCCCCGAAACCCGATTGGATGACCCAAAATAAAAGGAGTGAACGTGCGCTTTAGTATTGATGAATATGCCAAGACATTTAAAATGTCCAAAGAGATGATCCAAAATAAAATCCGGACGAAGCGTCTTAATTATATTATAGAAGGGGGAGTCACCTATATTATCGTCCCTCGAAGCTCTTTGGATGAAGAAAAACGGAAAGAACTTTCCGGAGAATCTATAAAAGCCGCACCGTCAGCTCCCGCTGCTCAAAGCCAAAAAACGACCGTCGGAATGATCATAGCCCTTTATCAAAAAGAGAATCATCACCTTAAGCTCAAGATTAAAGAGCTCGAAGCCAAAATCGATTCATTGGTGCATGACAAAGAGCAGATGCTCATCGCCGAACGGCAGCGGCTTGTTGATTTCTATAGCGCCAAAGACGAACAGCTCAAAAGTATTCTTGAAGTGATTAATACCAAATTACTTCTCTCCCACGATCAGGGGATTCATGATGTCGATATAACTGCAACTGCGCCCCAAACACCTCCCCCTCTGGCCAATGGGATCATCGAGTTAAAAAGATATCTAAAGTTTATCGGTATGGATTCGGATAAACGCAAAGCGGTCAAGCGGCGTTTTGAAGCGGCGTTCGGCAGTGATGTGCGAATTATCCAGAAAGAGGGAGAGTTTTATGTCGATCTCTCCAAATACGACTACACCGACCTTTTGCTCTAACACTTCCTCTTTTTTTTCCCATAAACATTTGATCGGGGCATAGCCCCTCTCTCCCCTAATCCATTCATTCTCATTATATCTGTCCCTCTGAAGCATCCCATCTCATCCTTTTATCACGCACTCCTCGATACAAATCAAACAGATTTTTAAAATAATTTTTATACGTTTTACCGTATATTTTATACTATATAATTTATATTAAAACTGGAATAGATAATGCTATGTATGCTTATATAACTATTTTACTCGTTTTAATGGGCATATTGTATATTTTTAGTTATTTTTTATACGGTTTAATGTTTATTTTAAGTTAAGGACATTACAATGGAGCAATGGAAATGAGCGACCTTTTTAATCTTCTACACAATGCCGTTGAGGCACAGCGCAACGGAAAGAAGATTTCCCAAAAAGAGCTCGCAAGTGAATTAGGAATTTCCATGCGCACCTATCAAGACTGGAGACTCGGTAACGCAAAGCCGCAAGCGGCAAAAGCAGTTATTCAGATGCTCGGGATGCTGGATGATGACGAGATCATCCGTGTCGTTCGTAAAATTAATAAACTGGGAGATAAATCATGAGTAGTTTGACAGAGCAAGAACGCATCGGCTTGGAAGAGGTTTTTTTGTCCATATCGTCTTCACGAAATCTCCTCCAAAAATGGAATTCTTGGCGCCAAAATTTCTCAGCTCTCTTAACCGCTACGAAGAAGCATTCCCCCGTTTCTACCCCATCCCGCGCAAATATATGGATGAAAAAGAGCTTTAAAACCCACAAAATCACAAAACTATTCATTAAAATCCAAAAAAGAAGAAAAATTTAAGCTAAGAGATATTAAAGTATTCGCGGCTGAATCACTTAACTCCTTTTACCCCATGGGGGAGGGGAGATTTGGTGTACTTCGCATATCAAAAATTAAGGGCAATAAATGAATAAAGCGCAATTCGTCGAATTAGTTCAAAAAAGTGGCGGTTACAAAACTAAAGTTGAAGCTGAAACAGCTATCAAAGCTTTTACAGAAGCAGTAACAGCGGCTCTTGTCTCTAAAGAAGAAGTTTCATTGGTAGGATTCGGAAGTTTCGCATCGTCTCTTCAAAAAGGGAAAAGCGGTAAAGTTCCAGGTACTAGCAAAACATACAGTACTGCAGACAAAATGGTTCCAAAATTCAAACCGGGCAAAAGCCTTAAAGACAGCGTAGCTGCAGGCAAATAATTCTCCCCTTGATTTTCCGGGGGTTTACCCTCGGCCTTTTCATCTTCACAAACATTACAGTGCCTCTCTAAAAACTCTGTTATAATTCTCAAAAGCGCTTTTAGAGAGCTTCTTACGCGAGCTTTGCTATAATAAATGCGATTACTGCTTTATCACAAAATCTGTATTAAAGGTTTCATCCGTGTTGTTCTCTTTTTTAACACGTATTATTTCATCAAAACCTCAACAGAACGACACTCTTAAAGCAGATGAAAATACCTTTCTCCATGATTTTGTCATCAAAGAGGGGGGTAAGTTTTTTCCTGATTTCAAACTCTATCATCTGCAGAATACCACCTCTATCGACATGTTGGTTTTTCTCCCCAATTTCGGCATTTTCATAGGTGAAACAATTGACTGGAACGCATCAGAGCTGGCAAATGCAACCGTAGAGCGTTCATCCAGACGAATAAAGCGCCCGGCCGCAACCCATTTCGAAAGTATCGAATCCAAAACCCGCCGCAAGCTTGAAGATGTTTTGTCCTTCGATTCCACTCCGATTGAGCGGTTCATATTGATGAAAAATCTCACTCAAGCAGAATTTGATTCCCTTGACCCCTCTTTTCACGAACAATTGCCGAAACACCGGCTCCTTTTTAGTGATGAAAGTTTAGAGTCGATTAAAGCAAAATTCTACTCCATGGCAGAGTATCGCCAAGAACCCTATTCTGCTCTAAAAATTATCGGCGCTTTAAACACCCATACTTTCATCCTTCCGACACCGGCCAACCCTTCCGGTGCGCTTCTCTCGCCTCAGCAAAATATTTTTATTACATCGGAATACGAAGGGGCTACGACACTGAGTGGAGGATATGGAAGCGGTAAAAGTACCCTATTGGTCCGAAAAGCGCTCCTGTATCTCCTCTCTCACCCACACGGTAAAGTTATCATTATGACCCCTACCCTCTTGGGAGGAGAACTCCTTCGCAATGAACTCGTTTCCCTTCTCGAATACGGTGCACTCACCATTGATTTAAATGCCGTTTATTTTCACACACCGCCATTGTCCGGTACAGAGAGTATTGATCGTCTTGAAGATCTTAAAATATTTCAGGAAGCATCGGTCATCTTATGCGATGATGCACACTTGTTTGATGAAGAGTTCGTTCAGACACTCGAAAAACAGAGGGGAAAACGGTGGTTACTCCTGACAACAATACTCCCGCATGAAGCAGAGTCCGTTTTTGAGCTCACCGGGCGGTTTCGTCGCTTACCTACTCCAATGACGGTCTTCTCAAAACATAATCGTACCATCATTACCCTCCTCTTGAATTTACGAAAAACATTGAAACATGCCAATACAGTTGACATCTTAATCGTTGTTGACAACGATAAAATAGAGCTTTTGAAAGAATCGGTTGATGAATATTTTAATCTCAATTGCCGCATCGTATCTTCCACTTTTAGCCTCCAATATCAGAATCTCGATTCCGTTATTATCACAACCCCTCAATACTGCGCTCCGATTTCCAGAACACATGTTTTCCTCGTGGATATTGACCGTTCAGATGCAAACTATCCTCTTGTGCTAAGCCGTGCATCAGAATCCCTTACTATAATCACTTGTGAAAATCCAATCCGTGAGGATGAACCCGATGAAAATCCAGAAAACTGATCAGGAGTGGCAATCACTCCTCTCTCCCGAAGCCTATTATGTAGCACGCCAACACGGTACCGAGGCACCGTTTAGCGGTGAATACACCCATCTTAAAGAAGACGGGGTCTATCGGTGTGTCTGCTGCGGTGCGCCGCTGTTCGATTCAACAGCCAAATTTGATTCGGGTACCGGATGGCCCAGTTTTGATTCCCCTGTCGCTCCTGCGGCAGTTGAAGAGAAACGGGACACCGCCCACGGCATGATTCGCACCGAAGTATTGTGTGCCGCATGCGATGCTCACTTAGGTCATGTATTTCCCGACGGCCCTGCGACAACGGGGCTTCGTTATTGTATCAATTCCGTTTGTCTCACCTTCACACCACATACACAGGAGTCTTAATGCGTTTATTCTTCACTTTGCTTTTCGTATCCGTTCTTACTTTTGCCGCGTCTAATCCGCGCGTAACCCTTCAAACAACCCAGGGAGATCTTACCTTGGAACTCTATAGCGATGTTGCCCCCTTGGCGGTTGAAAATTTTACGACCCATGTCAAAAACGGCTATTACGACGGATTGACGTTCCATCGGATCATCAAAAATTTCATGGTTCAGGGGGGTGACCCGACCGGTACGGGTGCCGGCGGTGAATCGATCTGGAAAAAACCGTTCAAAGATGAGTTCAAGTCGGGAGTCGTATTTGATAAACCGGGCATTTTGGCAATGGCCAACGCCGGTCCGCGGACCAACGGAAGTCAATTTTTCATCACTACGGCTCCGACCCCTTGGCTCAACGGTTATCACACGATATTCGGACGGGTAGTGTCAGGGATGGATGTTTTGGCAAAACTTAACAATATTCAGACCAACGGACAGCGCGGCGGAGATCGCCCTCTGCAGCCCCAAAAAATCATCAAAGCAATATTACTTCAATAAAAGAACACCAAAGGAATAAACACCCTTTGGTTACGCTAGCCGCTATTCCCTGAACCTTATCTCTGGCGAGACGAAATGAAAAAAATCTTTGCACTTTACCATCAATCAAAGTCTCTTCAAAGAGACAAACGGGCATAATTTTGTAATCGTTTCGTAACCATTTTGTAGCGGTTTCGTAATGCTATTCATCTCCTATTTTTAATGTGAGGATAATCCTATGTCTGTAATTTGGGAAGCACTGAACGATGTCAGCACGGTCACCATTATTTTATTACTTCTATCGTTAGCTATCGCTCTCTTTTATGAGATGATTAACGGTTTTCACGATACCGCAAATGCAGTTGCAATGATCATTTATACCAACTCGATGGAGGCAAAATATTCTGTCATCATGTCGGGTATAATGAATTTTTTGGGCGTTGTCGCAGGCGGTATTGGTGTTGCCTATGTCATCGTCCACTTATTACCGTTGGATATAATGGTCGCATCTAATCAAAATGCAACGTTAGTTATGATCTATTCTCTGTTAATTTCCGCAGTCATATGGAATTTCGGGACATGGTATTTCGGTTTGCCGGTTTCCAGTTCCCATTCGCTCATCGGTTCCCTTATCGGAGTCAGCACGGTATTCGGCGTCATGCACGGTTTTGATTTTTCGCAAAGCGTGAATTGGAAAGCCCTGTATGGTGTATTAACCGCATTGGCTCTTTCTCCGCTTCTGGGCTTTGGTTTTGCATTTTTACTTATGAAGGCAACAAGAAAATTAATTCGTAATCCAAAATTTTACAAAACACCCGATAAAGAAGTCAAACGAAAGCGCCCGAACTTCTGGATGAGGATGGGGATCATTGCGACGGGTGCCGGTGTTAGTTTTGCGCACGGATCGAATGACGGGCAAAAGGGGATCGGTCTTATCATGATCATCCTTATCGGGATATTGCCGACCTATTACGCTCTCAATATGGATTCGCATCAATATAAAATTCAGCAAACTCGCGACAGTGCCGAGAATTTAGCAAAATTTTATGCTGAGAATAACGAAACCCTCAACAAGCTCGTGAGTGAAAAACATCTGATCAGCGCCCTTAAAACAAAAAATACGATTGCGGAGTGTAACGTCAATCAGGTTTACGATACGACCTCTCTGATTGCTACCAAACTTGATGGTCTTAAATCGTATTCGGAACTCTCACCGGAAGATCGTTGGAGTGTGCATACCGCTATTTTATGTTCGGATAACTTTTTTGGTCAAGTAGAAAAAACCTATTTGATATCAGATAAGGATAAATCCGATTACATCTCAAACCAACGCAAAACCATGCTCTCAGCAACCGAATACGTTCCCAACTGGGTAATTATAGCTGTTGCGCTTGCACTCAGTGTCGGAACAATGATAGGGTACAAACGAATCGTACACACAATCGGTGAAAAAATTGGATCTCAACCGATTAACTATATGCAAGGTACCGTTGCACAAGCAATGGCAATGGTAACTATTTTATTAGCAAACTTTGCCCACGCTCCGGTCAGCACAACGCATATCGTATCCAGTTCCGTTGCCGGATCGATGGTTGCTGAACCTGATGGCGGTATTCAGAAAAGCACTGTGCAGACTATTGTACTCTCATGGCTTTTCACCTTGCCAATAACCGCATTGCTTAGCGCCGCGATTTATTACTGTCTCAGTTTTATAGCGAAATAAGATTACTTCAGCGTTTATCTTCTTTGTCCTTGAAGCGGTATTTGGCTATTAAGCCAGATACTCTCTTCTAGTATAACCCTATTTTTCTTGCCGTTTACGAACGGGGACACGTCACTCTCCTTATAGCGCAGAATGATTGTAACGCGATGGCAACAATTTCAAGAGCCTATTTCATGTTGCATATCTCAAATGCGGCCATGCTTAAATGTGATCTGAAGAGGTAGGGATGGGTACTACAAGCACAGTACAAAACCATGCCGGGTTTTATTGTTTCGGGATTTTAGAGAGGGCGTCCAAAATATTTTGCTGTTTTTTAGCATCCATCGGCTTGTCGTTGGAGACAAACATATAAAATTCCACCCGCCGGTTTTTTGCCCGGTTGGTTTCATTCGTATTCGATACAATCGGTTTAGACGAGCCGAATCCGGCCGAAGAGAGACGATCCGCCGATATCCCGTTCTTGATTAATTCACGGACGACCGTGGCAGCTCGTGCCCCTGAAAGCTCCAGATTATCACGGTATGCAGATCCGCCAGGAAGAGGCTGATCATCGGTGTACCCACGTACAGAGATATCGACATCGCTCGGCAATGCATTGATGATATCGGCGATTCGTTTGATAAATTGATGCATATTCTCATCATCAACCGTTGCATTAGAACCTCTAAAAGGGATCGTTGCGGGAAGTTTCAACAATACCCCCTCCATCGTCTGATCCAATGGTCCCTCTCCCATAGAGGCATCTCTCATGTCTTGCTGGATTTTAGCGACAGCGCCCGCCGCAGCTGTCGGTACGGGAGGACTGCCGACAAGTAACGATCCCCCATCAGGAATCGGAGCTTGTCCTGTCGGATTGGCCGTCGAATCGGGAGCGGGTTTGGCTTCGGGTGACATGTCAAGAACCGGATTCGTCGAATCGGGTACGGGGGCATAATCATAAATTTTTACAAACTCTTCTTTTAGTGCCCGCACTTTCTCTTTATTGACCGATGCCAGGGCATAAAGGGCGATAAACAGCGCCAGCAGAAGGCTAAAAAAGTCGGCCGTCGGAACCGCCCATTTCTCTCCCGCCGGACACTCGCACTTTTTACATTTTTTCTTGCCCATCTAGCTAACCATTATGAAAATTGACTGTGTTTTTCTTCCGCAGGCGAAAGATAATTCAGCAGTTTGGCTTCAAGGGTACGCGGATTATCGCCATGAACGATCCCGATGATTCCCGCGAGCATTACCCTTTGTTCTTTTACGATGTGGTGCGCTTTGGCTTTCATCTTATTCCCCATCGGCCCGAAAAGAACGTAGGCACTGAAAATCCCCGTTACGGTAGCGGTAAATGCACCTGCGATACCTGCCGCCATCTCTGCGGGGTTATCGAGTTTTTGAAGCGCCAGAATCAGACCCAAAACCGCTCCGACTAACCCGAGAACGGGAGATGTTTCCCCTGCAAGGATCCAATAATGGGCACATCCGTGATAAAACTCTTCGGTCTCTTCGATGACCGATTCGAGCGTCTCCTCGATCGTATTGACTTCATTCCCGTCCACCGCCATGCTGAGCCCTTGCTTGAGAAACTCATTGTCCAGTTCGGAAACTTTTTTCTCCAAAGAGAGCAAGCCGTCTCTACGCGCCATCAAAGCTAGTTCTACAATCTCTTTGATCCGATCGTGCAAATTAACCGGAGATTTTTTGAAAACCATCCCGACATTTTTAAATGCCCCTTTAACGTATTCCGGGTCGGTACTCACCATCGAAGCTAATAATGTAGTCGGCATAATAATAATAAGCGAAGTAATATGGACGACGTGGATAGGGTTTCCCCCCTCCATCAAGTCTCCAATGGAAATTGAAATAATCGCTCCTAATATCCCTAAGACGGTCGTTAAATCCACAATTCCTCCTTACGACTTTCATCCTTGAAATGCCGTATATTATGCACACTATTTTAAGATTGATTGTACCTTGTTTTCACTAAAAATATTCAACTCTCTCTTTATTTTTTAAGCTGGTCCGGGTAAAAAATATTATAGAGTATTTTGATCGCAACCATCAGGACGATTCCGCTCCCCATACTGGCGACGATAAAGGCATTGTACTCATTCTGCGTAATGGCTTGCGCCTGATATCCCAAGGTTGCGATCGCTACCGTAAACGTCAACGGCATCGAATCGCTCAGAGAAAAAAGAATCGTATTTTTAAATCCCAAGTATCCGCTGTAGGCGACCAACGAACTGATGAGGCGGATACCGATAATCATTCCGGCAATAAAGAGCGCCAATTGAAGAATTTCAGGATCCGTAAAAGAATCCAGTGCAAGGGTCGATCCTACATGGATAAAAAAGATGGGAACCAAAAATCCGAATCCGAAGGAGGAGAGTTTTTCAGGCAATTCGGTCTTGTGTTTAAAATAGGCCGATACGAATGTTCCCGCCAAAAATGCCCCCAAAACAACATCGATTTTAAGATAAAGCATCACGGCGACCATGATAAACATCAAAGCCATCGAGAAGCGTACATCCTGATCCTTGCCGTCTTCATGCGGCATGATAAGGGTTTTGAGACCAGGATACCACCAAAAAAGGATACGGATACTTTTGAAAAAGAGGACGAATCCGACAAGAAAGAGAAACAACCCTCCCAGCGTAAAGGCGAATTCGCGGTTGTACCCGTACTCCAGTCCGCCGCTGAGGATTGTCAGCGCCATAATGCTTACCAGTTCGCCGATAATCCCGATATTGAGTGCCAGTGCAAGCCACGGCTGATTTTTTCCGTACTCTTTTACCAACGCCATCAACATACCGAGTGAAAAAATCGGAAAGGCGACCAAATAGACCGAGCTTAAGTCAAAATACAAAAAGACCGCCAGTGAACATCCGTACAGCATCGCAAAATAGATGATTGTACGGCGCAATAGAGAGGATTTTGCAAATCCGAATTCTTTAAGATTGACCTCCATCCCCGCCAAAAACATCAAATACAAAAACCCTACTTTCGCAATGATCTTGAACATCTCGTTTTCAACCAAAAAACCGAAATAACCGGCGATACTTCCCAGTAATATCTCAACGACGACCACCGGTATCCGCAGGACACGGGACATAAACGGGGAGAGCAAAACCAATAAAGATAAGGTGATGATGACGACAATATTACTCATGACTTATCCTTTTAACGCTTGCCACAGTTTGATCGCCTGGAGATGCTCTTTGACATCGTGGACCCGCACAATTGCGGCACCTTCGTCTATCGCTTTGAGGTGAATTGCCAATGTTCCCGGCAGCCTCTCGTCGCTGGAGCTTTTGGAGACGGCATCGATGATCGACTTTCGGCTCGCCCCAACCAGCAACGGCTTGCCCAGCATCAAAAAATGGCTCTGGTGGGTGATAAGGGCCAAATTATCTTCCGTACGTTTTCCAAATCCGATCCCGGTATCCAGTATGATCTCTTTTACCCCGTAATCTTCTGCTTTGGCAATACGTTCGCGAAAGAAAAGCTCTACGTCACGGAGAACGGCATCGTAGGAGGGATTGTGCTGCATATCCTGAGGAGTCCCCTGCATATGCATAATTACGGCAGCCGCCTCGTAGGAGCCGCACAGTTTTGCAACCTCATCGTTCGCAAGACCCGTAATATCATTGATAATACGGAACCCTCTCTCAAGCGCGTACGAGATCACGGCAGGCGCATAGCTGTCCAGACTAAAGCGTACTTTTTCATACAGTTTCCGTGCATATACCGCATCAATGATCGGACGAAGCCGTCGAAGCTCTTCCTCGGCAGGGACATTTTCGCTCCCCGGACGGCTGGAAACCCCTCCGATATCGATAATATCGGCACCCTCCTCCACTATCGCTTCTATTTTTCGGACGGCACTCTCTCCTTGTGCACGGCTGGAGTGATAAAAACTGTCTTCGTTGGCATTGACGATCCCCATGATCTCTACTTTTTTGGGGCGTTGCAATCGGCAGAACCGCTCCAGTTGCTCGGCAAGAAGCTTGAGACCAAACGGCTGTGCCCGCTCTTTTTTTGCCAACTCCTGAAGTTGGCGTTCATTCGCGATCAACAGAGCATCGACCCTTTCGTGCGACGCGGTCACCGTCCCTTTCGGCACCGCAAGATCGGCTCCGATACTCAGAGCGTCTTGCTTGAGAATATTGGCCGCACCGACATGAAGATCGACGATATGGAGCAGATGCAACTTTCCCTTATCCCTCAGAATAGAGACGCCGCCCCCGTCGACTCCGAGTTTTTTAAGAAAAGGGGCAAGGGATGTCGAATTGCTCAGCTTTTCAACGTGCACGCTTCACCTCCTTGAGAAAATTCATCAAAACCATGATCAGAATACTCTGTACCCGGGTATTGAGCTCGAGCAAACGCAATGCTTTGTCAAACCCCTCAAGCTGTACTGCCGATAAGCTCAACTGCTCGTACTGCAATGCATGGTGGAGCATCTGGGTGATCAGAGCTTTGGCTTCGTGTTTTTTCAGCCGCTCATGCGCTTTGACAAAATCAAACAATGCCGTCAAATCCAAAGAGCCCAGATGGAGGGCCAATGGCTCAAAAAGATACTCTTGATGTTCTTGTGTCAGCGTCAGTCGTGAACGGACGGTAGGAAGAAAGGTACTTTTGTTCGGGGCAAGGAGGATAAAGACGATATTGCGCGGAGGTTCTTCAAGAATTTTAAGCAATGCGTTTTGTGCGGGGATCGTAAAATTTTTGGCTCCGAGAATCAACGTTTTGGTATTCTCTTCCGCCTTATACGCTTCAGAGATCACCTCTTTGGCATCTTCGATTTTAAAATCTTCCCGTATGAACAAAACAGAGCGCAGAGGCAAAAGAGTGTTTTCCAGCTCTTTTGCCCGATCTTCGATGTCACGGGTAATTAAGATACCGCCCCGTTCACTCGCGAACATTGATCTCCCCGAAAAGGACCGAGCTTAACGTTTTGTCAAACAGACGGTACAGCTGCAGCAGTTTGATATCGATCAAAGGGTCGTACGAACGGAGTATCAGAGCATTTTGAAAATTTTCATCCATAATCCACAATAAATTGTTATTGTTCCGTTTGGCGATTTCGGCTCTGCGCTCATCCCCTCTGCCGACATACCAGAAAAAATATTCTCCGTGAAACGTCAACTCTAGCATATCGGTCAGCATGTCGATCGACTCGCCGCTGCTTAAATAATCATAATGGGGGTAGAGGGCATCAAGGCAGACGATGGGGATCATCGGCCGTTCCTGATTGCGTTTGTTGAGAGAGGCGATAATGTACTGCGCAAACCATTTGCGGTCATGATCGGTGATGAGGATAATCGTTTTACCCCCCATCACCTGCTCCAAGGCATTGGCAACCGAGGGGGTCCATTCAAAGCGACGCTCTTCGAACCAGCTCATTGACGCCCCTTCGGAGCGTATCGTTTCTAACGTCCATTGATCAAAACGGTGCACTTACTGATCCAAGGCATACGCGCTGTGGAGAGATCGTACGGCAAGTTCGGAATATTTTTCATCGATTACCATCGACACTTTGATCTCCGACGTCGAGATCATCATAATATTGATATTCTCACGGGCCATGGTCTGGAACGCTTTTGCCGCAACGCCCGTATGGGATTTCATACCGACACCGACAATAGAGACTTTGCAGATGCACTCATCGTAGCTCGCTTCGTTGATCTCACCCTCAGAAATAAAGGTCTCCACTACACTTTTGGCATCCAGCAACTCTGTTTTCGGAACGGTGAAGTCCAAACTCGTTTTGCCGTCATGTCCCAAGGTTTGGATAATCATATCAATGTTAACGCTGTTGTCCGCCAAACGGGTGAAAATATCCGATGCGATCCCCGGACGGTCGATCACGCCGAGCAATGAAACGCGTGCCTGATTTTTATCGAGTGCGATACCGCTGACAAGTGGTTTTTCCATAATATTCTCTTCCTTTGTGATAAGTGTCCCTTCCGCATTGGTAAAACTGGAGCGGGTAACCAGATTGACATTCAATTTTTTAGCAAGCTCGACAGAGCGGTTTTGGAGAACTTTCGCCCCTAATGACGCGAGTTCGAGCATCTCGTCGTAGCTGATTTTTTCCATCTTGCGTGCTTTGGGCTCGATACGCGGATCGGTGGTATAAATACCGTCGACATCCGTATAGATTTCGCACAAATCGGCTTCCAGCGCACCGGCTAACGCAACGGCGGAGAGGTCTGAACCGCCCCGTCCGAGCGTCGTTACCTGACCGTTTTCGGTCACCCCCTGAAATCCGGCGACAACGACGACTTTCCCCTGGGAAAGTTCCGTGTTCATGGCAGAGGGATCGATACTCTCGATACGGGCTTTGGTATGGATGCTGTCCGTTACGATACCGGCGCGACGGCCGCTCATCGATGTAGCGGAATGCCCCATTGCATTGAGTGCGATAGAAAGGAGCGCTGCGGTTACCCGTTCGCCCGAACTCAGAAGCATATCGATTTCACTCCGTTCCGGAGAAGGGGTGTAGTGTTCCGCGTATGCGATCAGTTTATTAGTCTCGCCGCTCATCGCCGATACGACGACTACGACTTGATGTCCTTCTTTAAGCGTTTGAGAGACACGATTGGCGACGTTTTGGATACGTTCCAAATCGCCGACACTCGTTCCGCCGAATTTTTGCACGATTAGCATTACAGATACCCCTTGGCTCTAAAATGTGAAATAACTTGTTCATACACCGGTTTTTTGAAATGGGCAATGTGTTCATACAGTTCATCGACACCGACGAAACGGTACCGCTTGAACTCCGGATGTTCCGTTTCCAGATTGATCACCGCCCCGCGTTTAAGTCGAACGAGGTAATAGCGTTGTTTTTGTCCCGCGAACGGAGCCATTTTGGCCGCGACGTGGGGAGGAAAATCGTAGGCTATCCATTCCGGATATTCGGCGATCACTTCCACTTTTTTCGTCCCGATCTCCTCTTTGAGTTCCCGGAAAAGTGCCTCTTCGCTCGATTCCCCCTCGTCGATCCCCCCCTGCGGAAATTGCCAAACGCCGTCCAAGTCACTGCGTTCCGCGATAAATATCTCTTTGACCGAAGGATATTCGCTTGAAACGATCACCGCAGCGACATTGGGCCGATAAAATTTCGTTTGACTCATGGCTTATAATCTTTTGATTGGTTTGGACGCGTATTGTAAGGTATTCACCATTAAAAAAAGTATAATTGCATATGCTTTTATACATTCATATCCCTTTTTGTGACAGCAAATGTTCTTATTGCGCCTTTAATTCGTATGTCGATAAATTTGCACAGCGTGAGCAGTACATGCACGCCCTTGCCCGCCAGCTCGACTATGAGCTCACCCGCTTCGGCGTCAGTGACACGAACCGCATCGAGAGCGTTTTTATCGGCGGCGGGACCCCCTCTACCGTAGCGCCGCACCTTTACCGCGAAATTTTCGAGACAATCCGCCCGTTTTTGGCGACCGATGCCGAAATCACTTCCGAGGCAAATCCGAACAGCGCGACTCGGGGATGGCTGGAGGGGATGAAGGGGCTTGGGGTAAATCGGATCAGTTTCGGTATACAAAGTTTTAATGACGACAAACTTCATCTGTTAGGGCGTGCCCACAACACCGCCCATGCGATGAGTGCGATCGAAAATGCATACGAACTCGGTTTTGAACGACTCTCCATCGACCTCATCTACGGAGTCAAAGGGGACACGAAAGAACTGCTGAGAAACGATCTTGCCCGGGCGTTTGCCCTCCCGATCGATCATATCAGCCTTTATGCCCTCACCATCGAAGAGGAGACCGCATTTGAAAAGACTCCGGAAATCGCCCTCGAGGAGCTGGAATTAACCCAATGGCTGTTCGACCAAATCTCCGCACACGGATTCGAGCAATACGAAATCTCCAATTTCGGCCTCACCCGATCACGCCATAATCTGGGGTATTGGAAACACAAAAACTATATCGGTCTGGGAAGCGGTGCGGTAGGATTTCTAAACGACACCCGTTTTTACCCCTCCAGCGATGTCGAACATTACATCTCCCATCCTCTCGAGATCCACGAAGAGGCCCTCGATGAGTCTGCTTTGCACAGTGAAAAACTTTTTCTCGGATTTCGCAGCTGCGTCGGAGTGGATGAGTCCCTTTTAAACCCAAAAGAAAAACTACAGGCCGATCTATTGAGCGCAGAGGGGATACTGGAACACCGAAACGGCCGCTATTTCAACCACGATTTTTTATTGGCCGATGAGATAGCCTTGCGTGTTGAGGGATATTAATCATTATTTTGCTAAAATCTCCGCACTATTATTTTTAAACGCCTTAAACAGGCGAAATATTAAATTTTCTGTAGGACTATTACAATGTTTGGTATGGGTTTAGGTGAAATTTTCCTCATCGCTATTATCGCGGTACTGTTTTTGGGGCCCGACAAGCTCCCCTCCACGATGGTAGAGATCGCCAAGTTTTTCAGAAGCGTCAAAAATACCGTCAATTCGGCGCGTGCTACCCTCGAAGAGGAGATGAAGTTCTCCGAAATGAAACAAGAGGCCCTCAATTATAAAAAAGAGCTCACCGACGCCAGTTCGGAGTTAGAGCGGATGGCGAGCATGACCGAAATCGGCTCGGAACTCAATGTCATCAACAATGATCTGGATTTCGCCACCATTTCCCCCTCAGCTCCCGCAGCACCGAAAGAACCGGAAGTCGTCACCTTCACCCCAAAGCCCAAAGAGACCAAGCCAGAGCAAATTCCATCTATTGAAGAGAAAGCATAATGTTTGATGACCTACGTCCCCATTTAGTCGAATTGCGTAAAAGACTCGGTATCAGTGTCGCCGCTGTTATTATTATGTTTTTTGTTATGTGGAATTTTCATGAGGCGATCCTTTCATGGATTACCCAGCCCCTCATTGATGCTTTATCCACTGCAGCTAAAATCTCTCCGAAAGCTGCAAAAGGGATGCTAGTCACAAAAGAGCTCTCCGAAGCCTTTTTCGTTGCGATGAAAGTCTCCTTTTTTGCCGGTCTGATAGCCGCATTCCCTATCATACTCGCCCAAGTGTGGCTTTTTATCGCACCGGGGCTTTATGCCAATGAGAAAAAGATGATTGTCCCCATCGTTGTGGGAGGGACGTCCATGTTCCTGATAGGAGGAGCGTTCGCCTACTATTTTGTGACCCCTATGGGATTTGCTTTTTTCATCGAATTCGGAAGCGCCTCTTTTGTCCCTATGTACAATATCGGAGAATACGTTGATTTTTTTTCAAAAATCATATTGGGGTTCGGTTTAGCATTTGAGCTCCCGGTATTCTGTTATTTTCTTGCCCTTCTGGGTCTGATCGACGATCGAATGATGACAAATTTTTTCCGCTATGCAATCGTCCTTATTTTCATTATTGCCGCTATTTTAACACCGCCGGATGTTCTGAGCCAAATAATGATGGCAGTCCCGTTAATTCTTTTATACGGCATCTCCATCCTCATCGTTCGTGCTGTCAACCCCGCCCCTAAAGAGGAGCCTTATATCGAAGAAGATGAAGAAGAGACCATTGACTGAGCCTATCGACCCTCTTCTGACAGAGAGCTATGACTATCATCTTCCCGATAGTCTCATAGCAACTCATCCCATCTCCCCCAGAGACCATGCCAGACTGCTCGTTTACAACCGAAAGGACAAGAGTATCACCCACTCCCGTTTTGATGCCTTGGAGCGCTTTTTGCCGGATGAGTGTTCCATCATCTTCAATGACACCAAAGTGATCAAAGCCCGTCTCTACGGTCATAAAAGCAGCGGTGGTGCGATAGAGCTGCTCATCAACCGTCCTCTCGATGCCTATGCCATCAATGTCTACATCAAAGGGCGCGTCAAAATAGATACTCTCCTGAACTTCGAGAGCGCTCTTACCGCCCGCGTCATCGCATTAAACGACGACGGTTCGCGGGAAGTAAATTTTTATCATGACGAGAAACCGATCCGTTTCGAAGAGCTGTTGCCGATACTCGAAGAGATCGGGCATATCCCCCTCCCCCCCTATCTGGGGCGTGAAGACAACTCCGAAGACGAGCGCGAATACCAAAGTGTCTTTGCCGCACACGAGGGGGCGGTTGCCGCGCCGACGGCATCGCTTCATTTCAGCGACGAACTTTTTGAGGCCGTCTGCTCCCGCCACCCCCATGCCTTCGTGACGCTCCATGTCGGTTCAGGGACATTCAAGCCGGTCGAAGCAGAGGTCATCACCGATCACCCGATGCATTCGGAATATTTTGAGATCCGCGATGCCGCACGCTCCATCATCGAGAGTGAGGCCCCTTTGCTGTGCGTCGGAACCACTTCGACTAGGACGGTCGAGTACCATGTCCGCAGCCGCGAATCCCGTGGGGAAGCCAACCTCTTTTTGCATCCCCATAATCCCCCTCTTCGGGTCAACCACCTTTTAACCAATTTTCATCTCCCCAAATCGACATTGCTGATGCTCGTCGCCTCGTTTGTCGGATTGGAAGAGACGCACCGTATTTATGAAGAAGCGATTGATCAAAAATACCGCTTTTTTTCGTACGGTGATGCGATGCTTATAGTTTAAATTATCCAGGATTATGATAAAATAGTGATATCTTTCTCAAGGCATTGTCATGGATAAATTAAACCGCAGAAATTTTTTAGGTACCGGCCTGATTTTAGGGGCATCGGCCCTTTTGGGTAAAGAGGGTTCCCAAAAAATTATCACCGAAACCAAAGATTTCGTCCCTCCCGTTATTGCGTTTCCTGAAAAAAAACCACTGAAAGTGATCTCGGATCGCCCTCCGCTTCTCGAATCGCCGCGTGATATTTTTACGCAGGCAATCACACCGAATGATCAATTTTTCGTCCGCTGGCATATGCCCGATATTCCGACCTATATCGATCTGAACGAATTTCGTCTTCAAGTGCAAGGCTCTGTCGAAACACCTCTTTCCCTCAGTGTCGATGATTTGAAATCAAAATTCGAGCCTGTAGAGATCACCTCGGTCCTCCAGTGCGGAGGAAACAGCCGTAAATATTATGCGGCCACCGGCCAAGCGACCCACGGTGTCCAATGGGGTCATGGTGCGATGGGATGTGCCGTCTGGAAAGGGGTACGCCTCAAAGACATCCTGAATATGGCAGGGGTAAAAAGTACCGCCCAATTTGTCGGTGTCAACGGTTTGGAAAAACCGGCGGTGGATGAGACGCCCCGTTTCTTCCGTGAAATGGAGATCGACGAAGCCCTAAGCGGCGAACTCATCGTTGCCTATGCGATGAACGGCGAAGATTTACCGTATCTCAACGGCTTTCCGCTCCGTCTCGTCATTCCGGGACACTTCTCGGACAGCTGGGTCAAGATGCTCTCCGAGATCACCGTTATGGATCAGTACCGCAAATCTTTTTTTATGGACGTCGCCTATACCGTTCCCGACAATGATTGCGAATGCGTCATTTCCGGAAGCGATTTCGAGTACAAACGCAAACCGATTGCCGTTATGAAAGTCAAATCGGTCATCGGCTATCCGACTCCCAACACGATCATCAAAAAAGGGTCTCGCATCAAAGTGACCGGAGTCGCATTTGACCAGGGAAAAGGGATCAAAGAGGTGATGATCTCCGTAGACGGCGGAAAAAGCTGGAGCACTACGGAACTTCAGAAAGATTACGGCAAATATGCCTACCGCCAATGGGCTTATAGCTGGGAACCGAAAGTAAAAGGGGAATATACGATCATGGTCCGTGCGATCAACCGTATCGGTAATATCCAACCGCTTCCGGGAGATATCGGCTGGAATGCCGGCGGCTATCAATACAATGCGGTTGACAGCGTCAACGTGAAAATAGTATAAGGGGATAAAATATGAAAATCAAACTATTATGTGCAGCTGTGTTACTGGGTGCATCTTCCCTTTTTGCTCAAGTCTCCAAACCGATCGAAATGCCGTACGTCGACTATCCGATCGAAAAAGGGGATCATGACGAAGTGGCACAGCAATACTGCCTCATCTGCCATTCGTTCGGATATATCCTCAACCAGGGGAAAAAGAGCCGCCCCTACTGGACCGGAACCGTTTCGAAAATGGTAAACGAGTTCAAAGCGCCGATCCCGAAAGAGGATCAGCAGATCATCATCAACTACCTCGTCAAACATTACGGTTACGAGAGTGCGTCTCAACACTAAGCTTTAAACGCCAAAGGAATGAATCCCTTTGGCTACGCTTGCCTCTACTCGAGGCAGATTATTACACTACTACGACTCTTCCATTTCGCACTTATTTCGTTCCCAAGCTCCAGCTTGGGAATGCATACTTATATCTGTGTTATAACATCCTGCACTCATTACATGCAAGCTTTTATATCCGTTCCAAACGAGGACGTTGGGAACGAGGAAATGCATTAGGATACAGCTCATTATCTATCATTTTTTTTAACGATTTTATTTCTAAATGGCTAACAATATCCCAAAGACAAATGAGAGAATTTATTTTTGACTTTTGCGTAGTTATAGTTATCACCTGACCCCTATTTCCTGGGTTTCAAGGGTCAGATAGTCAAAAAATAGCTTTTTTTGACTTATTTATTCTCTTATAGCTTTCGCCATTTTTTTCATCCATGTACATTCTTCCTCTTTCGGATCGTGCGTCTCTACTCTACTGGTCGTCCCATCAGAGTTAATCAAATACACACTTGGCTTTTCGGAGTCGACATAAATTTCATATTCTTTGCCAGCCGACAAGGTAACGTCATATCGTATGTTAATTTTATGTTTTTCAAATGTTACACCGATAGCAAATTGGTCCAGACCAGTGATTTGGTTTTTAATAGTTGTAGGCTCGATGCCCATATCTACATCATCTGTATGCACACTGTACCATAGCCTAAAATTTCCAGTTCGTTTAATCTCCTGTTCGACAAAAAAACGATCGTTATTTGCTATAACTTGTTGACTGTTTGTGGTTGGTATCATGCCGATTGATTTAAAACCTTCAATATCTATATCGTCAAAACAATCTTTATTGCAAAAATCGTTACATCTTATTCTTTTCATTCCTTTCGGTGTACCACCATAAAATCTGACTTTTACAACATTTTCAGCCATTTTTTTGAGTACGTCAGCGGGCGCTTTAGGGTTTTTAGCTACCGCAGCTACTACACCGGCATCGGCATCGTCGGATAACTGCATCAAGGTTTTATCGTCAGTATTGATATTGGACGCTACCGCCTCTCTTACATCTTCATCACGATCTTTAGCCAATAATTCAAGATCCTCTTTCGGTAAATTCGGATTTTTAGCAACAGCACTTCTTATATCTTCGTCTTTGTGATTGACCAACGATATAACAGAAGATAGAGGAATGTTTTTATTTTCAAGGGCATTTAGGGCAACTTCTTCTTTTTTGTCTTTACATAGCTCCCCTAATGCTTCCGCCGGAGTATTTGGATTTCCGGCTACCGCCTCTCGCACCTTTCTGTCACTATCTTTTGCCAACTGTACGAGATGTTCTTTGGGTAGATTTGGATTTCTAGCAACAGCACTTCTGATGTCTTCGGTCTTGTGATTGACGAACGATATAGCAGTAGCTAGAGGTATATTATTATTATCTAGGGCACTGGCAACAACTTCATCTTCTTTGTCTTTAGACAGATCTAGTAACACTTCAATGGGGGTATTTGGATTTCCGGCTACCGCTATTCTCACTTTCTCATCACTGTCTTTAGCCAGTAGTTCAAGATTCTCTTTCGGCAAATTCGGATTTTTAGCAACAGCACTTCTGATGTCTTCGTCTTTGTGATTGACCAACGCTATAACAGAAGATAGAGGTATGTTTTTATTATCTAGAGCACTGACAATAACGTTATCTTCTTTGTCTTTACACAGCTCCGCTAATACTTCCGCCGGAGTATTTGGATTTCCTGCTATGGCCTCTCTCATCTTTCTATCACTGTCTTTTGCCAATAATTCAAGATTCTCTTTAGGTAAATTTGGATTCTTAGCAATAGTACTTCTTATGTCTTCGTCTTTTTGATTGATCAATGATATAAAAGTAGCTAGAGGTATGTTTTTATTCTCTAGAGCACTAACAACAACGTTATCTTCTTTGTCCTTAGACAGATCTAGTAATACTTCAATGGGCGTATTTGGATTTCCTGCTACCGCTATTCTCACTTTCTCATCATGATCTTTACTTAGAGAAGTTAATATCTCTATGGGGGTAGCGGAATTGCTGGCTAATTTCATGTTACTACTACCAAAAGCCAACGATACTGTAAGTATATAAATCAATTTTTTGTTCATATTTTTCCTTTTTATTACTACAGTGCTACAGAGAATAAAAAAATAGAGAATAGAAGAATAGGCGTCAAGTGTTCAATCTTCATATTAATCATACCACAACCACTCTTCCGTTTCGCACTTCGATCACACCGCTCAGTTCCGCTTCGAATATCTCGCTTGGAAATTTACCCATCGCCTCTTCATACGTCGGAGCCGTACGGCAAAACGCGATAAACGGCGTATCGGTATGCTTGTGCACGAGACTTGTGCCAAATTGCGCGACAAAGGCGTTGATATCCTCGATCGCCGTCGCTTTCCCCTCGCTCAAAAGACGATGGGTCGCCTCGCTCTCCCCCAGACGGTGCGGCAGGACGTAGATCTTTTTGCCCATCTGCTGTGCATACTCGACGCTGCGCATGCTGCCGCTTCCGATATCGGCTTCGGTGACGATCAACGCCTCCCCCAGCGCCACGACGATTTCGTTACGGATCACAAAACTCCAATTCGTGGCTTGAAAATCGGGATCAAACTGGCTGATGACAACCCCTTTGGTCTCGATCTTTTCGATCATGGCGGCATTGGAGACGGGGTAACGGTGGTTGATTCCGCAGGGGAGGATCGCGATCGTGTGTGCCGCCCCTGCCCCCTCATGGGCCAGGGTATCGACTCCGGCAGCGGCTCCGCTGACGATCACCAGACCGGCAGATGAGAGTTTTTTCGAGAGTTCATAGGTCATGGCACGGGTATAGGGGTTGGGGCGCCGGGTTCCGACGATGGAGATTTTGGGACGGGAGAGGAGTTCGAGCGACCCTTTGTAATAGAGGGTGTCGGGATAACGCTTCATCGCTTCGAGTTCAGGGATGAACGAAGGGATGATTGCAGCCATTTAGATCTCCCCTATCCCTACCAGTTTCACTTGCGAAAGGAGTCCGCGCGATTGTTTCAGAGCCTCTATCGTATCGGGGCGCGGATGGCCGATAGCGATTGCCGTTCCGTATTTTTGTGCTTTCTCCACCGCTTCTTTGATTTGATGCTTGACATTCTCTACCCCGTCTTGATGGTCAAGAAAAACATCACGTCCGAGATAGCGGAGTCCGTATTTTTCCGATACCTGACGTACTTTTGTAGCGGCGATGGTACGGCTGTCGACAAAGGCGATGTTCTCTTTTTTGAGGATCCCCAGCAATCGTTCCATCGCCGCGGTATCGGAGGTAAATTTCGATCCCGTATGGTTGTTCATATAGCGGACCTTGGGATAGAGGCATTTAAGCTCCGATATCCGTTTGGCGATCTTCTCTTCGCTGTCCGATACGTGCAGGGTATAGGGCTCTTCGGCATTATAGTCGATCGCCTCTAGAGGGAGATGGACCATGTAGGAATTCTCTTTGGAAGCGAGTAGCGCAGAGTCGTCATGGCGCGGGCTCGGCGGCAAAAACGACATGACCAGCGGCAACCCGACCGAATGGATTGCCGCGATGTCATGGGCGTAGGAGACATCATCGATGATAATCACCAGCTTCGCTTCCGCTCCGCTGGGGCGCAGAGGGCGGACTTCGCTCGGCGGAGGTGGAGCTTTTGGCTCTTTGGGGGCGTATTCGTGCTGTGCTCGTGGAATTTCACCCTCTTTGCTCAACAATGCCTGAAGTTCGCTTCTCAGCCGCTTGATCTCATCGTCTTGATGCTTCATGTCACTCGATACACTGACAGAACTTTCATCGATCTTGGCGATCGACTGTATCTGTTCGATCAGCTTCTGTGTCTCTTCACGCTCATGTTTCAACTCTTTTTCCGCTTGTTCAAATCCTAAAAAATAGCCTAAAAAAAGTGCCCCGATGAAGAGTAACAGGATGAGAAGTGCCCAAATGATTTTTTTGATCACTACAGATGAGAAGAATTTTCGGGGTCCGGGATGTTTGCTCATAAAGTGAGAGGAACCTCTTTCGTAGGGTTATCGGAGCCGAGGGCTCCGATAATGGGGAGAATTAGTTTGTAGCTTGGTTAACGATTTTGTTTTTAGAGATCCACGGCATCATAGAGCGTAGTTTCACACCGGTTTGCTCGATCAACGACGCACGCGCGTTTGCACGCTCAGCGTTCATACGAGGGTAACCCGCTTGACCTTCAAGGATGAAATCTTTTGCAAAACGGCCGTCTTGGATCTCTTTTAAGATCTCTTTCATTGCCGCTTTTGATTCCGCATTGATAACGCGTTTACCGCTTACGTAGTCACCGTATTCCGCTGTGTTGGAGATAGAGTAACGCATATCGGCGATTCCGCCCTCGAACATCAAGTCAACGATGAGTTTCAATTCGTGAAGACACTCGAAGTATGCCAATTCAGGTGCGTAACCCGCTTCCGTCAATGTTTCGAATCCCGCTTGAACGAGAGATGCCGCACCGCCGCAAAGAACCGCTTGCTCTCCGAAAAGGTCGGTTTCGGTTTCGTCTTTAAACGTCGTTTCGATGATCGCCGTACGTCCGCCGCCGATAGCCGATGCGTATGATAGAGCAAGCTCTCGTGTTGTCCCGCTCGGATTTTGTCCAACAGCGATCAAATCAGGAATCCCGCCGCCGCGAACGAACTCAGAACGTACCGTGTGACCCGGAGCTTTAGGAGCGATCATCGTTACGTTGATGTCGGCGCGAGGGTGGATACGTCCGTAATGGATGTTGAACCCGTGACCGAATGCGATCGTTGCGCCGTTTTTCAAATTCGGCTCAATCTCGTTTTTGTAGATTTCTGCTTGGTTTTCATCCGGAAGAAGGATCATAACAACATCCGCATACGCAGATGCATCTGCAACGGTCATAACCTTGAACCCTTTTGCTTCCGCTTTTGCCCATGAGCTACCATCTTTGCGAAGACCGACAACAACTTCGACACCGCTGTCGCGAAGATTTTCCGCATGTGCGTGACCTTGTGATCCAAAACCGATCATTGCCACTTTTTTGCTTTTGATTAATTCGATATTACAATCTTTATCGTAGTAGACGCTCAATGCCATACAGGTATCCTTAGAGTAAGCGCATAGGCTTAAAATTTGGCGAATTATACCCCACTTTTGCATAAATATAAATTAGCGCACCCTTATATGCGTATGCTAAATCGTTCACTAAGAATGACGCAACGATCCCATGCTACAATTCACCAAAAATATAGGGGATTTTCATGAAAAAATTCAACCTTTTTAAAGAGATCATTGTTGTTGCCAAAGAGGATTTTTTACACGCGGTCAACTCCTCTAAACGCTTCGCCATTACCTATGAGGGAAAAATTGCGTATGAGCCCTTTGCCGCTGATCTTATCTCCATCTTTGAAGGCTCAGTTCCTCCTGTTTCGCCTCTTTCCACCAATCTTTCCCGACCGATATCATCTATGCTCGGAGATAACTACCGCATTGTCGAAGATGATGATCGCATCCTCATCAAAGCGTCCGGCGCATGGCAGAACATTATCGGCTATAACCAAAAACGTGCCCTCTATGATGATACTACGGGCGACGGAATCGCTGAATTTTCCGATAAAAAACTCGAAGATATCGGATGGCATGCGACCGAATTCAACATCGGTTACCGCGACATCGTCGAGCAATTCGAGGAAAAATGTGAAGGCATTTTGCTCTGCATCGAGCAAGAAGAGCCCTACCAGTTCAGCGGCCTTGGATTTTTATTCGATATAGCCCATGCAAGGAAAATCGCATTTGATTATTGCACCGCCGTGATCAAAGAGAAATTAGAGAAAGATGAAGATTTTGCTACCCTCACCGATGATGAAGCAGAAGCCAAAAACTACTTCTTAAGCTGACTTAAATACCGCTCTAAAATAATCTTAGCCGAAAGCGAATCGATCCGTCCGTCGCGCTTATAGCGGATCTCCCCCTTCATCAGCGCTTCGGCTTCTTGGGAGCTGTGGGATTCGTCCTGATAGGCGATCTGGCCTTTAAACTCCACCAGATTCATAAAATGTTCGACCCGGCGGCGCATCTCATCCTCTGTCGTGCTTCCCATCGGAATACCGACTACCACCGTCGTCGCTTCGTATTCGTTCAACACTTTTTTGACATCATTCGCCGCTTGGTTACGGTTTTTGCGCTCGATGGCCGGAAGCGGGGTGACGATTCCAGATCCGGCACTTAGAGCTAGCCCTATCCGCTTCAACCCCAAATCGATCGCGATGATGGCGCCCATCATTTCCCCAGACAAAACTGTCCGAACATCTTGTCGAACATTTCATCTAGCTCGTAGGGACGAGTAAGCGACGCCATGGCGCGGATCGCCTGATTGATATGGAATGAGAATATCTCCAGCTCTTCGGATTTGAGCGGCTCGTACGACTCTTGGATGGAGCGGAGGGCATCGGAAGTGGCGCTGATTTGCCGTTCGGAGATCAGCATCATCTCTTCCGAATCGTTGTCGTGATCCATCAACGCGGTGAGCGCATCGATCAGCTCACGGGTCTCTTGCTTGCAGCTGAGACGGATCGGAGCGTACATCTCCAGTGCGTCTGTCTCAAACTGAGTCGGAAGATCGGATTTATTGAGGACGGTGATAAAAGGCTTTTGCTCTTTGTAGCGCTCTATCAATGCCAAAATCGCCTGATCTTCCTCGTCGATGCTGCGGCTCGCGTCGAAAAGGGCAATGACGACATCGGCACCCTCGATCGCTACTATCGAGCGTTCGATCCCGATCCGCTCGATCTCGTCGTGGGCAGCTCTAATCCCCGCCGTATCGACGAGGCGGATCAGATGGGTACCGATGCGCACCTGCTCCTCGATCGTGTCGCGCGTCGTACCGGCGATGTCGCTCACGATCGCCCGCTCGTAATCAAGGAGGGCATTGAGGAGCGAACTTTTCCCGACATTGGGTTTGCCGATGATCGCGACGCGGTATCCCTGCATCAATCCGCTTCGGCGGCGCGACGATTCGAGGGTTTTGGAGAGGTCGCGGGTAATGGCCTCGAGTTTACGGAGGATTTGATCCACGACATCTTGGGGCAAGTCCTCTTCGGCGTAATCGATCACCACTTCGGAATAGGCCAGAATCTCCAGAAGGGCGTCGCGTATTTTCTCGACGTATTCGCGCAGCTCCCCCTTCATCTGGCGTGCCAGAATCCGTGCGGCATCGTCGCTTTTGGCTTCGATCAGCGAGGCGATCGCTTCGGCTTGGGTCAAATCAAGCCGTCCGTTCAAGAAAGCCCGTTTGCTGAACTCTCCCGGCTCGGCCAAACGGACGCCCTGTTCCAGTACGGCGCGCAATACCCTCTGAGCCACGATAAATCCGCCGTGGCATTGAAACTCCACGACATCTTCGCCGGTGAAGCTTTTCGGCCCCTCGAAATAAAGGAGAATCGCTTCATCAATCAGTTCGTTATGGTGATCATAGAGGGAGACAAGTGCGGCATATCGCGGTGTCAAAGCGGTTTTGCGACTCATCGTAAGGGCGACGGAGCGCGCTTTCTCTCCGCTGATGCGGACAATGGCGATGGAGCCGACGCCGTTCGCGGTAGCGATGGCGGCTATGGTATCAGACATACGGGATCAATACTCGTGGTAGCTGTTGATGACGATGAACTTGCCGCCGTCACGGGTAGAGCGGATCGCGACATAGCGGTCGGGATATCGGTTGCGGAGCTGCTTGAGGGCGATTTGGACCAAAACGCCGTCAAGCACTTTTGTCTGTGCCCGTCCGTCGCGGTCGATCGTATCGAAAACACCGACGAGGTAACGGGAGATAGACTCTTCCTGATTTTTCAAAAATTCGGCGATCTCAAGACGCAATTGCATCCCGTATGTCGCATTGACCCAATTAAAAAGCATGTAGGAGAGGGCTTTGTAGCGATATCCCTCTTTTCCGATCATCAAAGCGGCATCCGGTCCGGTAAACTCAACCAGAAGGGTATTTTCGTCATATACATTGACCGTGATCTCATTGATGTCGAAACAGATATCTTTGAAAAGGCGGTTGATATGCTCTTTTACTTCCAGCGCACACTCATAGGCTGAGAGTTCCTCTTCGAAAAAATTCTCCTCCTCGATCTCTTCGTCCTCTTCTTGAGAGGTGACAAAGGATTCTCCGATCAGCGATTCATGATGCATTGCTGGTTGAAAAGATTCTTCGGGTACCGATTCTTTAGGCTCCGGGGGTGAAACTTCTGCCGTTTTTTGAACATTTTGATGGGGGAGATTGGCCATGATTATGGCCGTTTTTTTAAACAATCCCAAAATCCCTTTTGAGGGGAACTGGATTATCTCTACTTGCAGTACGGTAACCGAACATCCGAATTCGCTTGCCGCTTGCGCATAGGCAAGCTCTAAGGTAGGGGCTTCAATCTTTTTCATGGTGCTTTTCCGCGAGATGCGTTTCATGACGGGCTGCTCGTGCCGCCTCGAATTGTTTGTTTACCAGATACTGCTGAGCGATCGAGAAGAGATTGTTCACGAACCAGTACAACACAAGCCCTGACGGGAATGTGACAAAGAAAAAGGTAAAAATGATCGGCAAAAATTTAAAAATCTTCTCCTGCATCGGATCGGTAAAGTTGCTCGGAGTGATCCGCTGCTGATAATACATCGTCGCACCCATCAAAATCGGCATGATGTAATACGGGTCCATGCGAGAGAGGTCGTGAATCCATAGTATCCATTCTGCCCCCTGAAGTTCAACCGCATTTAAAAGGACACGGTAGATCGCGAAGAAAACCGGGATTTGAAGTAGCAGAGGCAAACATCCGCCGAGCGGATTGGCACCGTGTTTTTTGTACATCTCCATTACCGCGGCATTCATACGCTGCGGATCCCCTTTGTATTTCTCCTGCACCTCTTTGATACGCGGAGCGATCTCTTTGATCTTCTGCATCGAGACCATCCCTTTGTAGGTCAAAGGGTAGAGGAAAATACGGATAATGATGGTCAAAGCGACAATTGCCCATCCCCAGTTGCCCAGAATCCCGTGCAGCCACATCAACACTTTGAAGATAGGGGCGGCGACAAAAGTGAACCAGCCGTACTCGATCGCATTGACAAGGACCGGATTGATCGCGGCAAGAGTCTTGTGCTCTTTCGGCCCGATGTATCCGTTGAACGCAAAGTTGCTGCTCCCCTCGAGATAAGTGACAGGGTTGTTGCTCACATCCCGTTCGACGACGACTTGTGTCGCTTTGTCGAATCCGTACATAATCGAGGCATAATACTGGTCAAACGAAGAGGCAAAATGGACGTCCGAGAATATTGAACGCCCCTCTACATCGCCGTCTTGAAAAATCGTCGTCAGGTTGTCGCCGGCATAGACCATGCTTCCTACTACCGTCATCATCTGCTCGATGATCTGCGGATGCTGTCCCAGATAGACGAAATAGCGTTTATCATTCGATAGGGAAATCTTCGCGTCGTAATGGCCGTCCGTGTAGAAAGTCAAAACTTTGGTAACCGTCAGCTCCGGAAGATTTTGCGTTAGGGTAACGGTCGCTTTGCCGTTCTCACCCAATACGACGTTATTGACATCGCTCGCATACGGCGTTTTTGAAGCGGCACTGTTGAGCGCTTCGTCCGCAAAACGGACGAACAGAGGCTTGGCCCCTACCGATGAGATCAGCTCTGCGAGCTGTCCGTCTTTGCCGTTGTGTTTTTTGTTACTCAGAATCAGTGACGAAATACGTCCCAATGTGTCGATTTTAAGCGTATACTCTTTCGAGCTGATCGTTGTCAGCGTATCGGTAGCGATCGTTTTGATCTCTTTTGCCGGAACGGAAGAGGAATCGGTTGCGGAAACCGGCTGTTCTTGTGCCGTTGCCGGCTTTACTGCCGCCTCTTGCGTCGTATTTGCATCGCTGCTCGGAGCTTTTGGAGGAAAAATAGTGGTGTACCCTATAAAAAATAGGAAAGATAAAGCGACCGCAACCAATAGCCGCTGATTCGGGGTAAATTTTTCTAACACTGTGACCCTTTAAACTTAAAATTTTTAATCAAAAAATAATCCCGCTTTGTTGGAACAAACCAGTATTTTATCGTATTTACAGAGAGTTTTGCGGGTTTTATTATCGGTTTGTGGATCATCGGATAATCGATCCCGCCGTCAAAAAGCTGATTACATCGACAAATACGTAAAAAAGTAGCACCGAAAGCACGAGGAAGAGTATTTCGTTCAAACTGCCATAGGGCATATTCAGAACATGAGGGATAATGGCGACACGCGCCGCGTGTCGCCAAGGAGAAGGAGTGCCGATAAAGCCAGAGGAGTTTAAGAAAGAATTTTCTTACCATCATCCCCTCCACTGCTTATCATTGCACCTGCCCGTTTTAAAATATATTTGCAGTCACGCCGCACATCTTCAAACGCATTAGTAAATAACGGTCCTTTAGCGACGAATACGTACCATCCGTCTTCCAAGCCGGGTTGAAATTCGTCAAAAAGAGCCCGAAGGCGTCTTTTACACCGATTTCTAACCACAGCATTTCCGACTTTTTTGCTGGCCGTGTAACCTACTTTTCTCTCTCCCGGAACCGGAAGATAAAATAGAGCGATTGAAGTGCTGTGAGCACTTTTCCCGCGCTTATAGACGCGTTGAAACTCACTATTAAGCTTCAACATCAAGAAGCTGTTTAGACAGCCAATCGTTTTCTACCTTTTGCACGACGAGCGTTCAATACCCGGCGACCGTTTTTTGTAGCCATACGTGCACGGAAACCATGGGTGCGTTTACGTGGAGTATTATGCGGTTGGTATGTTCTTTTCATTACCATTCCCTTTAGTCAATTTTAGCACGCAATAATAGGCAATTCTTACTTAAAGTGCGATTAAGTTTCATACAAGCTTGTTTAATCTTTCCCGAAAATTGCCGATATCGTATCGATTCAATCCAAAAGAAAGGGTATTGCTATGATCTCCTCTACCTCTTTAAGCGCGTATCGCTCTCACGAACTCACCCTTCAGATGCAGACAAGCAGCGGAGATACACTCTCTCTCAATTTTCAAAATGCCCAAGATCTCTCGTATAATGAGAAAAGCTCGCCCGGGACCAAAGAGGAGTCGTTTTCGTTCAAATCGCTCCAATCATTCTCGTTCGAGGTAAAGAGCAACGGGATCAGCGAGCAGGATCAAAAAGAGATCGATGCATTCATGAAACAAGCGAAACCTTATATCGATACGTTTATGAAAGAGCTCAAAGATCAGAACTCGACATCGCCGATCAATAAAGTCGCATCCGATGTCACCTCATTAATCGGTGATTTGCGCCATAAAGACGAAAATACTAAAAACCATGCGAAAAACGGCGTTGTCGATCTTTTCGACCATGCGTTCAAAAACACCCAAACCCCCGACAAACTGCTAAACGAAGCTCAAAAACTGCTCCAGAAAATCATAGCCGGATTCGATAAGCTCTATCAGCCTCTCTATGCCTAAGCCGGGATCTACAATTTCAAAAAATCTCTCAGTACCGGTTTGACAGATTGCCCCTGAGGGAGGGTTTGAAGTTGCAGTGAGGCTTTGAGTTTCATATGGCAATCCCGGCATTCACGGATCACCTCATGCTCTTTGACCCCTGCCCCTTCGATTTTTGCCGCCGGATGACAGGCAAAGCAGTCACTGCCGCAATCGGCCATTTTTTCGGGATTGGCGGCATGGCATTTGATACAGGTTTTCATCGCACTGTGCCGGGTGTCGGTATCGATCGTCTTGAGGAGCTTGGGGTGGCAGCTCATGCAATCACCCGTGCATCCCCATACCGGCAACAATAAAATAAATAGCAGTGTAATCGTTTTCATTTACGCAATAGTATCTCTTTTTGGTCTGCCCGGCAAGCTCTTATGCCACGGTTACGGTAATCTCGTCTCCAACGGCATCAAAAGCTACCGAGGAGCCTTCGTCTACCTCTCCTCCGAGAATCAAATCGGCCAGTCGGTCTTCGACGATCTCGTACAATGCCCGCTTCAGCGGACGGGCACCGTATACCGGATCGAAACCGGCACTTGCGATATACCGTTTGGCCGCATCGGTGAGGGAGAGGGTGATATCACGTTCTTCCACTTTGGCCGCAATGTCTCTGAAGAAAAGGTCCACGATGCTGAGGATCTGCGCTTCACCCAACGGATTGAACACGACAACGTCATCCAGACGGTTCAGGAATTCCGGTTTGAAATGGCGCTTGAGTTCATCAAGTACCATATCTTCCAATCCCGCGTCTCCATGATGGGCCATGATCTTATCGCTGGCGATGTTGGAAGTCAAAATGATGATCGTATTGGTAAAATCGACTACAACCCCTTTGTTATCGGTCAAACGTCCGTCATCCAGCACCTGCAACAGGACGTTGAATACATCCGGATGGGCTTTTTCGACCTCATCGAACAAAATAACGCTGTATGGCTTTCGGCGGACCGCTTCGGTCAGCTGTCCCCCCTCATCGAATCCGACATATCCCGGAGGGGCACCGACGAGGCGTGACACGGCGTGCTTCTCCATATACTCCGACATATCGATACGGATCATCGATTCTGCGCTGTCGAACAGGAATTTCGCCAGTGTCTTCGCCGTTTGGGTTTTTCCGACCCCGGTCGGTCCGAGAAAGAGGAACGATCCGATCGGACGGCTCTTGTCGGAGAGTCCCGCTTTGTTCCGCTTGATCGCGCGGGCAACCGCATGCGTTGCTTTTTCCTGACCGACGACATCCCGGTTGAGCTCATCTTCGATGTGGAGAATCTTCTCTTTTTCGCTTTGGAGCATCTTGTTTACCGGAATCTTCGTCCAGCGGCTCACAATTCCGGCAATCGAAGCTTCATCGACACTGTTTTTAAGAAGCGTCCCGGCAAGTACCATCTCTTTCCATTTTTCCTGAAGCGCTTTTTCCTCTTCGAAAAGTTTCGGAATCTGTCCGTACTCGATCTCTGCGGCTTTGTTAAAATCGGCACCTTGCTTGGCACTTTCGGCTTCGCGCCGTTTCGCTTCGATCTCGGCTTTGATCTTCGCTACTTTTTCAAACACCTCTTTTTCATGCCCAAACTGCGTCTCCAGACTTCGACGCTCTTCGCTCGCGTCGGCAAGTTCACGTTCGATCTCTTCGAGCCGTTTGGTATTGGCAACGGACTCTTCCATCTTGAGCGCCTCTTTTTCGACCTGAAGCTGCGTTATTTTACGCTTGACCGCGGCAAGCGCATTGGGCTCGGACTCGATCTGCATCTTAAGCTCCGCAGCCGCTTCATCGATCAGATCGATCGCTTTGTCCGGTAAAAATCGGTCGTTGATGTAGCGGTCGGATAGTTTCGCCGCAGCGACAAGTGCCGAATCGGTAATGGTCACGTTATGGTGCGTTTCGAGGCGCTCTTTGAGTCCGCGCAGGATCTGAAGCGACTGGTTGACGCTCGGCTCATCCACATTCACCGGCTGAAAACGGCGCTGCAAGGCGGCATCTTTTTCAAAATACTTGCGATACTCTTTGAGTGTCGTTGCACCGATCGTATGAAGCTCTCCGCGTGCAAGGGCAGGCTTAAGGATATTGGCGGCGTCCATCGACCCCTCCGATGCCCCTGCTCCGACGATCGTGTGAATCTCATCGATAAAAAGGATGACATTCGCAGACTTTTTGACCTCATCGATCACCGCTTTGAGGCGGTCTTCGAATTCACCGCGGTATTTTGCTCCGGCGATCAAGGCGCTCATATCGAGGGTGATCACCCGTTTATTTTGCAGACTCAGCGGTACCTCTTTATTGACGATCCGCTGTGCCAATCCCTCGACGAGGGCCGTCTTACCGACTCCGGGTTCTCCCAGGAGGATCGGATTGTTTTTGGTCTTACGGATCAATATCTGCATCATCCGGCTTATCTCTTCATCCCGTCCGATAACGGGAGAGAGTTTCCCCTCCATCGCTTCACGATTCAGATCGATCCCGTACTTGGAAAGGGATTCGAGATTTTCATCTGCGGTTTGACTCTCGATCTTCTGTCCGCCGCGCATCGCCTCGAATGTTTTTCGAAGTTCGAATACATTGAGATATTTTTCCAATATCTCTTTAAACGGGGAGTGGTTGAGATTTGCGGTTAAAAAAGTATCCACGGCGATAAACGTATCGCCGCTCACCGCCATCTCTGCCGATGAGCGTTCCAGTGCATGGACGAAGTTGCGCGAAAGGCGGATGCTCTCTTTGGTCACGCTCGATGCACTGGGGAGCTTGGAGGCCATACTCTTCACGTCCAGCTCGATTGCCGTTTTTTCAACCCCCATTTTCATCAGAGCCTGATTGAGAGACGAGTTGCTGTTGGCGAGCATCGCCCATAAAAAATGGATCGGTTCGACTTCACTGTTTTTGTTGTGCAGTGCCAAAGAGATCGACGACTCGATCATCTCGGTCATTTGGTGGGTTAGTTTTTCAAAAATATTTTGCATAAATAATTGCTCCTTGTTGAGTTACAAGTATTATAATACTTTGAGTCTTTTATTGTCAAGTCTTTTAAATGAAATCATTCAAATAAAAAATGAAGATACGATTCCGATCGCACCGCCGAAGACGCCGCCCCAAACGACCAGCCATCCCAAATGCTCTTTCATAAGTCCATGGAGCATCTCTTTGATCATTTGGGGAGTGAGCTCGGCAAGGCGCGATTCAACGATCTCACCAATCGTCCCGCTCAAATGTGCTCCCCCCTGATGCAGATGGCTATTGAGCGCGTTCATAAAAGATTCACTCTGACTAATCTCAATCGTAGAGAGTTTGATTTTTGCCAAAAACGGCTCTTTGAGTTTAGCGATCAAAGACTCACCCCCGAACATTCCGATCATCCCTCCCATAGGTGATTCCATCACACTTTTTAAAAGTGCCTCATACGCAGGGGTAAAATCAGTTTGTTCAATAATAGGGGCTAAATCTATTGAGCGCTCTTGGGATTGAACGAACGATTCAATTTTCTCAGGGGTAAAAAATTGTTCCATGATCAATATTTTAAGTGCTTCGCGTATCGATTCAAATCGATCAAGTATAATCCCCGAACCGTATAAAAAGGGGACTTTTTCAAAAAGCATGTGAATGGCCAGCTGATTCGTGACCGCTCCCGAGAGGGCAAACAGTCCTGCCGCACGAATTGCATTTGCCGCATACCCCTCAAATGCATACGAAACTCCCACCAATCCAATCGAAATATAATTTGTTATCCATCCTTTATCCAACATACAATCTCCTTTAGTTAATACGCATATTATACAAAAAAGGTTAAAGTTGCGAAAAATTCAGGGGGACAGGAATGGTTTTACACACAATGGCGACGCTCCTTCGTTCCGGCGATGCATCCTCCATAACCGGGGCGGTTGCCGCGGCACTGGAGCGAAGCGATGAAGCCCCTTTTTGGCAGCAGAAAACGCTCCCCTATTGTGAAGCGATTGTAAGCGTACTCCTCCCGCTACGGGAGCAAAAACTGCTGTTTGATCCCGAAGGGGTCCGCCACGCGGAACTCACCCCTCAGCTTTTTTTACGCTGGTGCGATCTTCTGAGTCTTAAAACACTCGCGTTTACCCTTGCCAAAAGCAATTGCGCGGGAAAATTGGCCCGTACAAAAATCGACTCGGAAATTGCTTCGGCCTATCAGCCGGTCGATCTGGAAATTTTAGGGAAATACTTGAGCGGTTACGGTGTCAACTTGAACGATGAGTGGGCCGATTTTCCGATCACGAATTACAACCTCCACATCGGAATCACCTCTCTCTTAACAAAAATACTCGAAGGGAACCACTAATGCAAGAGATGCAAGCCCTCAAAATCCACAGCTACCTCTCACATTCCGAGATCAAGGCCCATCTGGAAAAGGTAGAATATATCATCATGGCGGCCCCTTCCCTGATGGCCGCCCCGGCGCTTCCGCTCCATTTCACGATTTTTCTCAATACTGCCGAACCCATCCCCGAAGAGTTCAAATCCAAAATACTGGAAAAATTTTGCCGCGAATACGCCATCACCGATAAAAGCGACGTGTTAAGCAATCTGGAACGGGTAGCGTTTGCGATGACGACGCAGGAAACCCCGATGCCGCGCCATATCCTCGACGATGCCGAAGCCAACTCTATCCCCTGGACCCTCATGCACGTCATCGATTTTTTAGGAGATTCTGCAGGGTTCAAAGAGGCGAAAGACGGCCTCAGCGGATGGAGTTATAGTTACAACGATTAACGCTGGCACATCTTTTCAATATTGTCGACCGTTTTCGCGATCATGGATGAGAGGTTTTCGCACCCCTCTTCCGTAATCAGAATATCATCCTCGATACGGATGCCGATACCCCGATATTTCTCCTCGACCGACTCATCGTCGGATCGAATATAGATCCCCGGCTCGACCGTCATTACCATCCCGGGGACGAATATCAGACTCTCCCCCGCTTCGTCCACATAGGGACACGGATCGTGCACGTCCAACCCCATCCAGTGCCCTATGCCGTGGGGAGCGTATTTTTTATGCTCTTTCGCTTCCAGCAACGCGTTAAGCTCACCATGTAAAATTCCCAGATCAATCAATGCCTGGCATAACAGCTCTTCGCTGTATGTCTGAAGCCAGTCGCGTTTGACCCCGGGCTTTATCGCCTCGATGACCCGAAGCTGTACATCCAGTACTTTTTCGTACACTTCACGCTGTGCGCCGCTGAATTTTCCGCTGACGGGAAAGGTACGGGTGATATCGCTCGCGTAGAGTTCCCATTCGCATGCCGCGTCGATCAGTACCAGATCCCCCTCTTTCAGAGTGTCGCGGTTATCGACGTAATGGAGGGTATTGGCATTGTTCCCCCCGGCGACGATCGCGCCGTAGGCTTCGCTCGTTGCACCGCCGTTGATAAATACATAATTCATATGTGCTTGAAGCTGGTATTCCGCCATCCCTGTACGGCATTTACGCATCGCTTCGTGATGTCCCTCCGCCGTAATCGCAACCGCTTTTTTAATGGCGTCGATCTCATCGGGCGATTTGATAAGGCGCATGGAACGGATCAGATAGGTGACATCTTCGATGGTGCGGATATGCCGCTTTACCCCGCGCTGTGCATGCAATGCGGCGGCCCCTTTTTTAGCCTGACTCAAAAAAGGACTCTCGTCAAAGAGATCGATATACAACGTGACGTGTTCGCGCAGCAGCTCCTGGATCGCTTCGCTGTAGGTCGCGACATCGCATACCTCATCGACGCTGAAACGTGCACCGGCCCCTTCTACTCCCAGTCGCGCGCCGTTCCATAGGGCGTGTTCCGCATCATAGGCTTCGACAAACAGGATCGTTTTGACCGCATCGGCGGTTTTTATCAAAACCAATGCGGCATTATCCTCTTCAAATCCGCAGAGATAATAAAAGTCGCTGTTTTGACGGTAGGGGTATTCGGTGTCGTTGGAACGGATGTGTAACGATGCGGAGGCGATAATCGCAACGCCCTCGTCCATCCGGTCGAGAAGTTTACGACGTCGCTCAAAAAAGTGTATTTCATTCATGGCGACATTGTGCCATAAATGGGATTTAATTAAAAATTACGTTCGAGTAATTTATCGACTTTCAGGATCGTGATAATACGATCCGCTTGCTTTCCGACCCCGTCGATCAGACTCTCTTCGGCAGAGATTGTCTCCGGTGCCGGACCGACGTCCCTTTTCGGAAGACGGATCGCTTCGGTCAGACGGTCGATCACGAATCCTGCGACGTCATAGCCGTTTTTCATCACGATAAAACGGGTCTCCTCGGTGTGCTTGATCATCTCAAGGCCAAAGCGGGAACGCAGATCGATCAGCGGTATGACCGATCCGCGAAGGTTGAATACACCGATGATGTACGCAGGCGTCTGCGGGACACGGGTCCAGGAGATCGGTTTGATGATCTCCTGAATGCTTAAAATGGGTACCGAAAACTCTTCGTCCCCGACGATGAATCCGACCAATTGAATCACATCATCAATCTTTGCGTCATCTCCCGAGAGGGCAGCGTTTTGTTTGTTGATAATTTGTTGGAGTTTTTCGCTCATGGTTATAGCCCCTCGTTAAACTTGATATTGCGTTTGACCACATTCATCAGATACTCCGGCGAATACGGTTTGGTAATGTATTCGATCATTCCCGATTCGACCCCGCGCATACGGTCAGCCTTGCCGGTACGTGACGTGACGGCAATCAGAGGCAGCTGCTTGTACTTGTTGTATTTTTTGATCTCGGAGGCAAGGGTATATCCGTCCATCCGCGGCATCTCGATATCGATCAGCATCGCATCAAATGCGTGATCCCCTTGTTTGAGAATATTTAATGCTTCAACGCCGTCAGTCGCTTCTACCAGGGTGATCCCCAAAGGCTCTATCGATTTTCGCATGATGGTGCGGTCGGTTTTGGAATCATCGACGATCATGACGCAATAGTCGCTGGCCGAATTTTTCGCGCCCAGTTTGGCTTTCTCGCTGTTCTCGCTTCCGATAGTCGATTTGACCGATTTTGCCATCTGCATCAATGCGGCGACATCGACGATCAGCGTCACGCCGCCGTCACCGCGAATGGTTGCTCCGGCAATCCCCTCGATCCCTTTAAGGTACTCGCCGAGCGATTTGATAACAATCTCCTCTTGCCCGACCAACGAATCGACGATAAGACCGATTTTGCTCTCCGCCAATCCCAAGACGACGACATAGGCGTGTTCGCTGTTATCGAATACCCGCTCCACTTCGAAGATATCTCCGATGTGGACAAGCGAGAGGACTTCGTCACGCAGCCGCATGACCGATCGGCTCTCGACGGTATAGATTTCGTCTTTGCTGATGCGGACCGTCTCCAGGACCGACGCGAGAGGGATCGCATAATACTCTTCCTGTACCCCGACCAGCAATGCCTGAATGATCGCGAGGGTGAGGGGAATCTTGAGTTTCATCGACGTCCCCTGACCCACTTCGGAGTCGATGTCGATCATACCGTTAAGTTTTTCGATGTTGGTCTTGACGACGTCCATACCGACACCGCGCCCCGATACGCTGGTCACTTGTGCAGCCGTCGAGAAGCCGGGGCGGAAGATGAGGCCGAACGCCTCTTTTTCCGACATCATGTCGGCCTCTTTCTCGGTAATGATCCCTTTTTCCATCGATTTTGATTTCAGCATGTCGGCGTCGAGCCCTTTACCGTCGTCAATGATCTGAATAACGATATGGTTCCCTTCGTGATACGCTTTGAGCTGGATGGTCCCCGTCTCAACCTTGCCTGCCGCAAGACGTACTTCCGGGGTTTCGATACCGTGGTCGCACGAGTTTCGGATGATATGGACGAGAGGATCGCCGATCTCTTCGACGATCGATTTATCCAGTTCCGTATCTTCCCCCGTGATCTCGAGTTCGATGTTCTTTTTAAGCTCACGGGAAAGGTCCCGGATCATACGCGGAAATTTATTAAATACCTTTCCGATCGGAAGCATCCGCGTCTTCATAACGGCGATCTGCAAATCCGTCGTTACCAACGAAACGATCGAGACGACCTGATTGAGCTCTTCAAGGAATGCTTCCCCTTCGTACCGTTCTTCGACATCGTCGTTGATCTTGATCAGGCGGTTTTTCCCCAGTACCAATTCCCCGATCAGGTTCATCAGGTGGTCAAGCCGTTTGACATCCACACGGATCGTCTGCTCTACCGCGGCACCGCCGCGGGCTTCACTCTCGTCTTTCCCTTCGCTGCGTCTCGGTGCCGGAGCGGCTGCAGGCTTGGCTGCGGCAGGTGCCTCTGCTTTGGGAGCCGGGGCAGGTGCTGCCGGAGTCGGGGCCGGAGCGGGAGCCGCTTTGGGCTCAGGAGCCTGAGGTTCTGGAGTCGGTTCCGGCTCAGTCGGTTCCGATTTTTTCGCTGCCCGCTTCGCGGCATCTTCCGCTTGACGGACCGCTAGAAGGCGTTCGATTTCCGCTTCCACTTCCGCATCGCTGAGATTTGCATAATCGATCTCTTCCTCGCTTTGCGGTGCACTCCCCTGCTTTGCGGCCCGTTTTGCCGCATCTTCCGCTTGACGGACCGCTATAAGGCGCTCGATCTCTGCTTCCACTTCCTCTTCGCTCATCCCCGAATAATCGGCCTCTTCTTCAACCGGGGCGGCAACGCTCACTTCCGCTGCAGGTGCTGCTGGAGCGGGAACGGCTTCTGCCGCTTCGGGTTCTGTTCCGTTGGCGACGGCGTCAAGTCTCGCGACGCATCCTGCAACTTCCAGCCCCGAGTCTTCGCCGTGATCTCGGATATTCACGAGAAGCGCTTTCATCAAATCGATCGATTCAAGGATGACGTCCATGACATTCGCATCAATCACCAAATCGCCGTGACGGGCCATATTCAGCAGATTTTCCATATGATGGGTCAAATGGGTCAATACATCAAAATTCAAAAATGAACTTGCCCCTTTGATCGTGTGGGCGACCCGGAATATACGGTTTAGCAGATCCAGATCATCGGGTCGTGATTCTAATTCTACGAGGTCTTGGTCGAGTTGTTCTATCAACTCAAACGATTCGACTAGAAAGTCTTGCAATATCTCTTGAAATTCATCCATCATGGTCCCCTATAGAATATGCGCGTTTACAACACGCGCGATTTCATCGTAAAATAAATTAGAATCAAATTTGACCAAATATGCCTCTGCCCCGGCCTCTTTGCCGCGGGTGTCGCTGAAATGGTCACTGATAGACGAGTTAAATACGATCGGTATCATTTTAAACCGGTTGTCCGCTTTGACCTTTGCGGCAAAATGGAATCCGTCCATCAACGGCATCTCGATGTCCGAAGCGATCAGACGCAATGTCGAAGAGAGCTTATCACCGTACTTGCCGTACAAATCTTCTAAAATCTCAAGCCCCTGCTCGCCGTCGGTCCCTTCGATGACATTGAATCCCATCTGTTCAAGGGCGTCTTTAATAATACGGCGTGCGGTGCTGCTGTCGTCAAGCAGCAGGACATATCCGCTGAAGTTGTATTTTCCCTCTTCCAGTTTGCCGTGGGCAGGCTGATAAAGCCCCAGTTCCTGTACGACCCCTTCGAGATCCAAAATCAGCAATACGGCATCGTCTTCGATCCGAGTCACCCCGGTGATTTTCGAACCGTCCAATCCGCCGTCTCCCGAGACAAACGAAGCGGGCTCGATATCTTTCCAGTTGATACGGCGGATACGCTTGGCTTCATGAACGACAAACCCGATCAAGATGTTGTTAAACTCGGTAATGATCACACGGGCATTTTTCTCCGTCCCCTCAGGAACATCCATCCCCATCCATTTGGCGAGATTGACGACCGGAATCACCACGCCGCGCAAATCGAAGATCCCTTCGATAAACGGCGGTACGCCCGGAAGTTCTGTCAGCTTAGGCAATCGGATGATCTCTCGCACTTTTGCGACGTTGACCCCGTATATCCCCTCATAAATCTCATCGCCTTCACGCTTGAAAATGCGAAAATCGACCAATTCCATCTCATTGGTTCCGACTTTCAATACATCTGAATGTCCCTTCATCGGGGCTCCTTAGATAAGAAAACTTCTTCCAAAATTATTCTATTATGAAATGATTGTACACCATAATATCTTTCGTTACAAGCAAATGCACCGAGATTGATATAGCGTACGCCCCGGGCAAGTTCAAAAGCGATATTTTGGTGAAAATGCCCCTCAATAATGACATCCGCTTCTGACGCAGCGGCTCCGAAAAGGCGTTTGCGTATCAGTTCGGAAAAATTGTCGATACTCCGGCAGTGATGCTTCCCCTTCATCATTGCAATCAGCCGCTTGACGATAAATTCGCCTCTCCACTGATCCAGCCGGTTCAGTACCTTCAAAATGGTCCCGTTGCGGATCAATGCGGTATAGATCGCATAACCGATTCCCATATGGGTATCTCCGTGGGAAAGGGCAATTTTCTGTTCGCCGAATGCCGCTATCAGCGGTTGCTGTTGACGCGGGACGACTTTTATGTGCGGGAAGAGCGTTGTGAGGCGAAAATCGTGGTTCCCCTCCAGATAGAGGATCTCCACTCGCTCAGCCAACGTATTAAGCAGTGCGATCGAGTCGCGGTTTAACGTCAAGGTGGCATCGATATCACCGAAAAGCAAATCGAAAACGTCCCCCATCAAGATAAGCTGAGGGGTCCGAATCTCTTTCGATTCTACCGCACGTAAAAAATCGATAAATGCAGGACGCCATGGGGCGCAGTGGGCATCGGCGACGAGTATCGCCCCCTCTTTTAACACAAAACGCTTAAGGGACATACGCGATCTTCGGGATTCCTGTCGATTCATCCAATCCCATCATGATATTGGCATTGACCAGTGCCTGCGAACTCGCTCCGCGCATGAGGTTGTCGATCGCGCACATTGCGACCAGGGCATTCCCGTGACGCGTGGCATAAACATCGGCAAAATTGGTACCCGATGTCATCTTGGTATGCGGCGGCGCAGTGCGGACGCGGACAAACGGCTTGGAATCATAAAACTTTTCCATCATTTCAAGCGGCTCGCACTCGGATTTGAGGGTCGCATAGACACATGCCAGCATTCCTCGTGTCATCGGAACGAGTGAGGGGACAAATGTTACCTTGACATCGTTCTCACACAATGCCGAAGCATGCTGTTCGATCTCGGTGGCGTGGCGGTGTTTGATGATGTTGTAGCAATTGATATTGTCGTTGACGCTGACGTAATGGACGGTTGAACTCGGGGATTTCCCCGCACCCGATACCCCGGTCTTGGAATCGATAAAGATCGGGGCATTCAGATCGATACGATCCAAAAACGGTGCCAACGCCATCAGGCTGGCCGTTACATGGCATCCGGGATTGGCGATCAGACGCGCCCCTTTTGCGATAGTTCCGTGAAGTTCGGGGATCGAATAGACGGCGTGCGCCAGATTTTCCACATCTTCATGCTCGCAGTAGAACGCTTCGTAATTGGCTTGGCTCAAACGGTAGTCGGCAGAGAGATCGACCACTTTGACCCCCGCTTCCAACAGCCCTTTTGCCGTATTCATTGCCGTTTTGTGCGGCAACGCCAAAAAGATGAGTTCACACTTTTGGGCGGCACTCTTCAAATCGACTTTTTCAACGGGAAGATCGCACACCCCTAAGAGTGCGGGATGGAGTTCGGAGAGGGTCGTCGCACCTTCGGTATTGGCACAATAGACAAGATTGAAAATCGGATGCTGCGCAAGCATTTTAACAAGTTCAAGCCCCGTATAGCCGCTGACACCGATAATTCCAACGTTAATGAGATTCAAATACGATCTCCTGATACTTTACTTCCAGCACTTCAAATTTTTTGACACCGCCGGGGAGTTTTGCCTCGATATCATCCCCCTCTTCGCGGCCCAAAAGCTGTTTGGCCAACGGAGAGTTAAAGGAGATAAGCCCCCGTTCAGGGTTGCTTTCGCATCCTCCGACGATCGTATAGGTCACCTCTTTATCGGTGTCCAGATCCGACAATACGACTGTCGAACCGAAACTGACGCGGGCATGTTCAAGTTCACTCGGGTCTACGATCTGCGCCCGTGAGATAACATCTCCCAGTTCCGCGATACGGGTACCGATGAATGCCTGCTTTTCGCGTGCGGCGTGGTACTCTGAGTTTTCTTTGAGATCGCCGTACTCTTTTGCACGCTCTATTTCGACATTGACGGCCGGAAGATCGACGTTTTTAAGGGTATTCAGCTCATCGGACAGGCGCTGAAACCCGTATTTGGTCATGGGTTCTTTTTGCTCCACATTACACTCCAAAAATTATTGTGGGACATTATACCAAACATGCCTCCCGATAGGGTCACATATCGATGATACTCATATGATTCAGTGCTTTTTTAGCCGCTTTTTTTTCGGTTGCGAATACCCGGTGCAACTGCTCGGCGGAGTGGATCGTCGATAAACTTCCGACACGGATCACGACCGAACTGACCCCCAAAAGTTTGAACTCCCGGCATGTCCCGTCGCGGTCTTCGGCAATGATACACCCCTGATCGCGGTCTTTGATATCATAAAACTCCCGTACGTCCTCGCCGAATTTGCAGATTAACGTTTCGACTTCGCCGCACACTTCCTCGAAGCTCTTGGTTTCACTCAAAGAGACTCCCAGGAAAAAATCGTCCCCTCCGATATGCCCTTTGAAATACTCTTGCGGCAGCACTTTGTGCATCAGGTCGACAAACAGCAAAATCACTCTGTCCCCGTTGCGAAATCCGTAATAATCGTTGTACGGCTTGAAATGGTCGAAATCAAAATAGCATAAGACGGCGTCACCTTTCGTCTCAAACGTACGGGCGATATGTTCGTTGATCATGAAGTTTCCGGGGAGGCGGGTGAGGGGGTTCTCGTCACGTGCGCGGATCAGATTGCGTTCATGGATCACTTCGATCATCACCCGCGCACTCAGATAGCCGATATATTTGGACGATTCCATCACCAAAACGCCCGGCGCGTTTTCACTCATCGACAACAATTCGATGATCGTCTCAAGCGGCATTGTCAAATCGACGATCGGCACCGGTTCGATATAATTTTCCAGTACCGACAGATTCGAAGAGCGGTTTTGGATCAACGATCTGCCGTAGGGGGAATAGATCACCGATTTGAGCCGATGTTCATGGATGATCCCCAGCGGATGGTGCTGCCCGTCGACGACGGGGACCAAAAACATCTCCTCGTCTTGCTTTAATCGGTCCAGCAGCGACTCCATCGACTCTCCGACGACGATCGGGTCGAGGTATTCAAGCCGTTTCAAAATAATATTTTGATCGCTTTTAGAACGCTTGTCTAGTAAAAACTCCCCGGAGATATGGGAATATTTTTGAACGATCGCGGCATAATCGAGCGTAGGACGCTGGACGAAATAGCCCTGCACCATATGGCATCCCACCTCTTTGCATACGATCAGTTCCTGTTCGTTCTCGACCCCTTCGGCGATGACTCGGCACCCCATCAGCGTGGCGAGCTGGACGATATGACGCACCAAAAGCTTTTTTTTGGGGTCTTTATCGATCGCCGTTAAAAAAAACCGGTCGATTTTGATGATATTGGGGGTGCAATGGTAAAGCAGTTTGTAACCCGATTGCCCGATCCCGAAATCATCGATGGCGACACAAAATCCCTCATGCTCATAATGGTGCATCAAACGGGTAAAGTTGGTATTATCGACTATCTCATTGCGTTCGGAAAGTTCAAAAACGACCGCTTTGCTGTCCAGGCTGTACCGCTGAAGGATCTGAGAGGTATTCCCTTTTGAAAAATCGGCCATCTCCAACAGACGGTTGTCGAGATTGTAAAAAAGTTTTAGATTTTCATACCCCGATATCGTGCAGAACCGTTCGACTACTTTTTCCCGCAGCTGCAGATCGAACGTATAGAGGACACCATCCGTATATAGGGAGTCAAAAAACGAGAAGATCGACGCATAGCCTAACGTATCGGTCCCGCGCAACAGCGCTTCTACACCGAAAATCTCTCCCGTATGGATATCGACGATCGGCTGGAATGCGATATCAAGTACGGCAAGGTAATGATGATAAAGGGGGTGAAGAGGTTCCATGATTGAGAGTATAGGTCTCTTTCATCACGAAACGATTACAACTGAGTTATCTTTCGCAGGGCAAGCGAACACATCGCCAAACCGAACGATCCGGTCACTCCGACGAAGCTCCCTTTCTCTTTGGTACGGGGAAGCTCGGAGCTAAAGATGCAGGAGAAATCCCCCTTGAAATGCCGCTTACGCAGCTCTGAACGGATCTTGGCAGCGAAGGGGTCCCCCTCTGTCTTCCATATCGAGCGGACTTCGATTCTGGTGGGATCGAGCCGTTTTGCCGAACCCACTGAACTGATGAGCTTGGGATAACATTTTTGGATAAGGGCGATCTTGGCTTTCATGTCATCGATCGCATCGAGGACGATGTCGTAGGGTTCGAAATCGAACTCCTCTACCCATTCGGGGGTGATGCGCACCGCGTGCGCGATCACTTCGGGATAATGTTTTTTAAGCGCGTCGACTTTGAGTTCCCCCTCATGCATCTCCGAATGCATTTGGCGGTTTTGGTTGCTCAGGTCGTAGCGGTCAAAATCGACGATCGTGATCTCCCGCACGCCGGAGCGGTAAAGGCAGTCGAGACAGAAACTCCCGACTCCGCCGACCCCCAAAAGCAATATCTTCGCTTTTTTGAGCTTCTCAAACGGCTCTTCCCCAAAGACGATCTTGGTCCGCGTATCCCTCACAGCCACTCCTGAAGCAGGTGCATCGATTCATACGCACTCATATCCAGCTGGACCGGAGTGATGGAGACCATCCCCTGCTCGATCGCTTCGAAATCGCACAGCCGCTCCCGCGCTTCTCTGGCTTTGAACTCAAGAGGATGGAGCCCGAGCCAGTAATATTCCAGCCCTCTGGGATTACGGTGCAGATGAGCGTCATTGGCATAGTAACGGTATCCGGCATAGGTGACGCACCATTTGAGCTCTTCCGCACCATAAGGGATATTGACGTTCAAAAACTCGCGATGGCGCAGCGGAAACCCTCCGTTTAGAACTTTTTCGGCCAGTGTCCGGATAGCGGTCTTGGCCAATGCAAAATCTCCCATCGGCTGGGTAAAGTCCATCACCTGCGAGATCGCGATGGAGGGGACACCCTGCAGCACCCCCTCCATCGCCGCGGCTGCGGTGCCCGAGTAGGTGATATCTTCCCCCATATTCGATCCCTTGTTGATGCCGCTGATGATCAGATCGGGTTTGCGGTCTTCGAACAGCGAATGGAGCGCAAGATAGATACAGTCGCTCGGCGTACCGTCATCGAGTTTGTAAAAGTCGTCTTCCACGCTGATAAAGCTCAAGGGGCGCGTCAGCGTCAACGAATGTCCGCATGCCGATTTTTCGGTCGAAGGGGCCACGACGGTAATCCTCCCAAGCCCCTCCAATGCGTCTACCAAAGCACGGAGCCCCGGCGACTCGTATCCGTCATCGTTACTAATCAATATCTCTTTCATCTTCATCGGTGGCTATTCCTTGATCGTTGTGTATAGGGGACAAATATAAAGCAGTTTTTCTCGCCTCTGCGCTCGTAGGCCAATACATACCCGTGCTCTTTCAAAATCGAATCGACAATATACAATCCCAATCCGAAGCTGTCCTTGGTCGGCTGGTCTTTAGTGAACGGCTCAATATAATAGGCAAGCGGTTTTTTGAGCGGTTCACCGACATTGCTGAAGATGATTTCATTGTTTTCCATCGAAATGGACATCTTCTTTTCGGGAGAGTATTTGATCGCATTGTCAATCAAATTTTTGACTGCCGTCACGAAAAGCCGGTAATCGGCTGTGATTTTGACGGAAGCATCAATATCGCAGGTGACGGCATCGTAATCCGCCATCGCACTGTCGACCGCCCCGCCGCCGATATCGATGAGGCGATACTCTTTTTTATCCAAATGCTGCGAACCCGAACTGATCTCTTCGATCAGGGCAAATTCGCCGATCAGCGATTCGAGGCGTTCGAATATCCCGATAAAACGGGCCTGCTGCTTTTCATCATTCAACATCGTCGCCGCGATCCGCCCTTTGGCAATCGGGGTCTTGAGCTCATGCATGATATTGCGCAAAAAGAGAGTCCGCGATTCGATCAAAGAGCGTATCTTGTGCTGGGTCGTATCGAGTTCGTTGGCGATCATCGCGATCTCATCGTTCCCCGAGGTTTTAAACGACACCCCCATATCCCCTTCCCCGAAACGGGCGATCTGGCGGCGCAGACGGCGCAAAGGGCTTAAACGATGAATGATCAAGGCAAATGAAACCAACAGAATCGACATAATCGTACCGTATGCCGAGAGGAGGATCACCGGATTGAACGGTTCGGTTTTCCGGTCTTCGAGCAATACCGCATTATGGGCCGACTCGATCCAAAAATAGATCTTTCCGTGATATTCAAGCATGCTCGAAGCGATCGGGCTCACGACGAGCTCGGCATAAGGGGCTTCCATCAAAAGGTCGTCATCGATCTTCTGCTCGGACTTCCCCTCCTCTTTTAAGAGTTCACCCCGTTCCGTAATCGTTTTGTACTCGCTCCCCTCCATCACCTCATACAGATCATACAGCGCCAGATTGGCTTCGAACATTGGCTGGGAGATCTGTTTGAGGAGATAGGTATGGTAAATCTGGGTAATCAGAGAGTGTTTGTTAAAAATATTATCGATGTATTTGGTTCGATTCACCTCATACATCTGATAAAAGGTATAGCTGACACTCCCCAGCGCCACCGTCATTGCAAAAAGGACGGTGACGATCACCGCATTGGCGCGTAATGTCATTTAAGTAATTTATACCCTATACCGCGTATCGACTCGATAAGGCTCTTGTCTCCGAGCTTGTTACGGATACGCCCCATCATGACATCGATGCTTTTGTTCGATGAGTCCTCATTGATCGCTCCGACGTTATGGATCAAATCTTCTCTGGAGACCACAATCCCCTGTTTTTTGATCATGTGGGCCAAAATACCGTACTCGGCATTCGTCAGCTCAAGCGGCCGGTTTTTGTAGTTGATCTGCATCGCCTCTTCGTTCAGTTTGAAATCGCAGGCGCTCTCGGAAGCCGCTATCGAGGCGGCATCGTATCGGCGCAGTACCGAGTGGATCCGTGCTTCAAGTTCTCTGGGGTCGTACGGTTTGGGGAGATAATCATCGGCACCCAGTTCGAGGGCATGAATCTTATCGGTCACGTCCGAACGGGCCGAAGAGATGATGATCGGGATGTTCTGGCGCGCACGGATCGCTTCACATACTTCCAGTCCGTCCATTCCCGGCAATGTTAGATCCAGAATGACCGCATCGAATTTTTCCAGTTTCAAGATGCTCAACGCCTTAAACGGATCATCCTCCGTCGTCACCTCAAAATCGTACTGTTCTAAAAATTCGGTCAGGATCTCGGCAAGTTCGAGATCGTCTTCTATCATTAATATTTTACTCATGTCGTTATTGTAACCGAGGGATGGTTAATAATCTCCTAACTGATCCACAATGCCAGATGATAGGCGACAAAAGCAAGGCCATAGGCGACGATCGTCGTAAATGCGAACAAGTATCCGAAATATTTGATCCCCCCCGCTTCACGGGTAAAGACGACCGATGCCGCCAAGCAGGGCAGATAGGTCATGATGACGACGATAAACGCCACTGCCGAAGCAAACGGGATGTGGGTTTGAATCGCTTTTATCAGAGAATTATCCGCTTCGGTCGTATCACTTCCCAAAGAATACAAGACCCCCATCGTCGAGACGACGACCTCTTTTGCCGCCAAGCCGGTCTGAAGGGCGACCGCCATCTTCCAGTCAAAACCCAGCGGGGTAAAAAGCGGTTCGATCGTATGGCCGATACGTCCCAGAAAACTCTGCGACAGCTGCTCTTCGGCCAGCGTGTTTTTAAGGGTCCCGATCTCCTGCTCCGAAGAAGCGGTTTCAATCTTCTGGGCATATTGCGTGTCCAACTCGGCATTTTTCGGATAGGTACTCAAAAACCACACCAGCAGCGATGCGAGGGCGATAAACGTCCCCGCTTTTTTCAGATACATCATCGTCTTGGTCAGTACGGTGTGCCAGATCAGTTTGATGGACGGGAGGCGGTATTTTGGCATCTCCATGACAAACGGCTCATCCGCCCCTTTGAAGGCGGTCATCTTCAGCACTTTTGCCGCGACCAGACCGATGATCGCTCCGAGGATATAAATGGCAAACAGAGCATTTCCCGCCATTTCCGGACCGAAAAATGCCCCCGTAAAAAGGACGTAGACCGGCAGTCTCGCACCGCAGCTCATGAATCCGATGACAAAGAGTGTCAAAAGGCGGTCACGGTCGTTTTTCAAAATCCGTGCCGACATATAGGCCGGAATAGAGCATCCGAATCCCGTGACAAGGGGAATAAACGATTGTCCGTGCAGACCGAACTTATGGAAAAAACCGTCCAATAAAAATGCAACCCGAGACATATATCCCGTCGCTTCGAGCAGTGCGATCCCTACAAAAAGGATGACGATATTGGGGATAAAAAGGACCACGGCCCCTACCCCTGAGATCACGCCGTCAACGATCAATGAACGAAGCGCCTCATTAGGTATCGTCGAACCGACTATTCCTCCGAACCAGCCGAAAAAAGCATCGATCCAAACCATCGGAATACTTCCGATTTCGAACGTGAGCTGAAACAGCGACCACATAAAAAACAAAAAGAGGGGGATCCCGAAGAGGGGATGGATCAAGACGGCATCGATCTTTTCCGTCGTCGTCTTCTGTTCCGGTGCCTTGGGTTTTATCTTGACCGTTTCGGCGATAATCCCCCGATTGAAGGCGAGATACTCTTCGGCAAAGATCTCTTTGACATCATCGCTGTCGTGGTGCAAAGCGATATGATGCCCCGCTTCGAGGACTAACCGTTGCAACTCTATCCAGATCGGGTTATCGCGGAGAGTACGATAGGTCTTTTTCTCTTGCTGAAGCAAATTGATCGCGATATTGCGATTGGATATTTTTGCTTTAAACCGGTGCCGGCTCAGATAATCGGTGATCAGGACAATCTCCTCCTCCACCGCTTCGCTGAAAATAAGTTTCTGTTCCTGGTACTGTGCTTCATGGACGCCGATAACCGCTTGCATCAGTTCATCGAGCCCCGTCTTGGCTGCGGCAGAGACACGAACACACGGAAGCCCTAAAAGCTGGGAGAGATAGGGGGCATTGATCTCGATCCCTTCCCGTTGCGCCTCGTCGCTCATATTGAGCGCGACGACCAGTTTTTTACTCATCGTCATCAGTTCGGCGGTGAGCTGGAGATTTTTTTCCAAATTGGTCGAATCGAGGACATTGATAATCAGATCATATCGTTCATTCGTCAAAAACTCGTGGGTCACCCGCTCTTCGATCGAATAATCGGTAAAAGCATACGTCCCCGGCAGATCGACGACGGTAAAATGGTAGCCGCCGTATTCAAACAAAACCTCGGTTTTCTCGACCGTTACTCCCGTAAAATTTCCGACATGCAGTCGTGCATTGCCGATCGAATTGATCAACATGCTTTTGCCGACGTTAGGCTGCCCAACAAGGGCGATTTTAAGTTTTTTGCTGTCGAGATGGCATACGTCTGGATTATCGGACATCGCTTACCTCAATCAACTCGGCCTCTTCTTTGCGCAACGCCAGGCTTACATTCCCGACTTTGATTTCAAACGTACTTTTGGTGGGTGAACACTCCAGCATCTTGACCTCGGAGCCTTTCATCAATCCGAAAGAGATGAGCCGTTGTTTCAATGGGCCTGTTGCGTTGATCTTGACAACGGTGGCCGTCCCCCCCTTGGAGCAGGCGCTGAGGAGAGTCATCGTGGACTTTTTCATCTTAAAATCCTTATTTTCGCTACTTCACATTCTATTACATGTATTTTTAGGCTTATGCTACTCGAAGATCCGCTGATCCTCTTTCTGGTATAGAAATAATATAGAGTATCGTCTTACAGCACACTTAGTAAATGAAAAGAGTTATCATTTACAAAGTTAAAGCCCCAATTTTTTTCGATTAGCTATAATTGCACCAATATAATCCCTGTTATTAGGAGTCTCATGCAATTTCTTTGGCGTTCGACAAGTCACTTCAATCTCGCGAATCTTTTTACGATGGTCAACATCACCTGTGGATTGCTCGCAACCTATTTCATCACTCAAAATAATTTCGTCTATGCGATTATCCTGGCATGGATCGGCGGGGCGTTTGATATCTTTGATGGAAAAATCGCCCGAAAATACGGCCTCTCGAACGAGTTCGGAATCCAACTCGACTCCTTTGCTGATTTCCTTTCGTTTGTCTTGGTCCCGACGTTTTTGATCTTTCAGGCGATCTATTCAACGTTGGAAGGTATCTCTCTAACCGCTGCGGCAGTCACTTCGATCTACTACGTCATCAGCGGCCTGCGACGTCTGATCCAGTTTAACATCGACGCCGATGCGGGGGAAGTAGCCAAATTTTTCACCGGAGTCCCAACACCACTGGGAGCGATTTTATTATGGCTGACCTATCTTGCGGCTCCGTTCATCACATGGATGGGCGTTTTAGCCCTTATGATCGTGATCGGTGCCCTGCTGAACTCAAAAGTCAAAATTCCTCATCCGTAGCATTCTCCACGATCGATTCGGGGAGAAGTTTCTTCGGCTTTAGCCCCAGCTTTCGCATCGACTCGACACGGCGGATCAGATTTCCTTTTCCGGTAGAGAGCTTGTTCATCGCCCCCTCATAGCTTTTTTGGGTTCGGGCGATCTGTTCGCCTATCTTTTCCATATCTTCCACAAACGCCACCAGTTTCTCATACAGCGCTTCGGCCGATTCGGCAATCGCTTTGGCGTTACGTTCCTGGTATTCGCTTCTCCAAATGTGCTCAATCGTGCGCAGCGTCACGAGAAGGGTCGATGGGGAGACGACGACGATATTTTGCTCATACGCCGTTTTGAAAAACGTGTTGTCCTGCTCGAGCGCCAGCAAGAACGCCCCCTCGATCGGCATGAAGAGGAGGACGAAATCGAGCGTCCGCACTCCGCTGAGCTGTTCGTAACGCTTGCCGCTGAGCCCTTTGATATGGCCGTGGATCGAGAGAAGATGCTGCTTGAGGGCATGGGCTCGCGCTTCGTCATTGTCGGCTCGGATAAAGGCATCGTAAGCGACCAGGGAGACTTTCGAATCGATAATGATATCTTTGTTCTGCGGCAGATGGACGATGACGTCGGGACGGAATTTTTTCCCCTCTTCATCGCTGAGGATACTTTGGATCTCGTATTCATGCCCCTCGCGCAGCCCCGATTCCTCAAGAATCCGCTCGAGGACGATCTCTCCCCAGTTCCCCTGGGTTTTGTTCTCTCCCTTAAGGGCATTGGTCAGATTGACCGCATCTTCGCTGAGCCGCTCGTTGAGCGATTTGAGGCGGAGGATTTCGTCTTTGATACTTTGGCGTTCTTTGGCGTCGTGGATGAATTGCTCCTTGCTCTGCGTCGCAAACTGGGTGATCTGCTCGCGGAACGGTTTGAGGAGAAGGTCAAGCCCTTTTGAATGGGCTTCGTCAAATGTTTTGGATTTTTGCTCGAAGATCTGGGTCGCCAGATGTTCAAACTGCGTCTTCATCTGCACTTTGGCTTCGTCCAGAAGACGGATTTTCTCCTCAAAACCTCTTGCCGACTCTTCATGGCGGGTATGAAGCACCGCATAATCGCGTTCGAGGGTGTGGTATTCGTTTCGCAGCGTTTCAAATTTGGACTGGGATTCTGCCCGGAGGGTGTGTTCGTTATTGTACAACTCTTGGAGTTGAAGCGCCTGGGACTGCAGTACCGAGAACTCTTGGCGCGAACGGACCCAAAGGACGAGGAACGTCCCTGCGCCGAGCACGCTGAGAGGGAGGAGAATTTCTGTGATCATGATAGGTTACTTTTTTAAACTATTATAACGGTTCACCCTTTCAAGAGGGGTAAAAAATGGCAAACTGCCCTATTTCTTTTCGCTCAGCGCACTTCCCAAATATCCTAACGACCCTACCGCGCCCGCAAGACTTTGCTGCCAGTCGGCAGGCATAAAGACGACTTTTGAGTTATCCGACTGGCTCAGGGTTTTGACGCTGTCGATGTAGCGCTGCGCGAGAAGATAGTGGGGGGACGCTTCCCCGCCGGCAACCCCCTGAGCGATAAGGACCATCGCTTTCCGGTCCCCTTCGGCCAGTTCCACTTTGGCCTGCGCTTCGAGTTTTGCCGCTTCCAAACGCCCCTCTGCTTCGAGGATGATGGACGCTTTTGCCCCTTCGGCCTTTGCGATGGCGGCGCGTCTTTGCCCGTCCGCGATCAAAATTGCCGCTTCACGCTCACGGTCGGCTGCCGCTTGACGCTCCATTGCCTCCTGGAGATTCGGACTCGGGCGGATGTCCTGAACTTCCAAATTACCGAGGGTCAATCCCCAGCCACTCAGCGAATCACGGATCTTTCCGGCAACCTGGGCTTTGATCTGATCGCGCTGGGAGAGCGATTCGTTCAGCGTCATCCCCCCGATCACGGCACGCAATGTTGTCGTCGTCATATTGGCGACGGCACTCTCAAAATTGCTGATCGAATACGATGCCTTGCCCGGATCGGTGACCCGGTAAAAGACGACCGCACTGATGATGACGACCGCATTGTCTTTGGTGATCACCTCTTGTTCCCGCGTCTGCTGGATCAGCTCTTTCGTCACGATCCGGTACGCAACGATATCGACCAGCGGTATCAGCAGATGCAGACCGGGGAGAAGTGTTTTATGATATTTCCCCAGCCGCTCAACTACCCACTCTTCCCCCTGAGGAACGATGCGAACCATTTGCGACAGACTGTAGACGACCGCAATAACCAATACCAGCGAAAAAACGATACTCGTATCCATAAAAACCCCTTCTTTAGATTTGTTCGACGACTACGGTATTGCCGTTGAGTTTGACAACCCGTATCTCCACGTGCGCCTCAATGTCCCCTTCGGCAGAGACTGCCGCCCAGTGACGCGTACCGACGATCGGTTCATACAGATCGACTTCCCCCTCGTGGTGGGGGGATAGCGGGGTGATCGCTATCCCCGTAATCCCCACAAATTCATTGTGGGTCCCAACGGCGTCTCCCTCGTCATCCCCGATCCGCCGTTTTTTAAATACGATCGCCCCTATGATCATAAAAACGGATGCAATGACCAGCTGCCAAAAAAGGGACGCGGGGAGGAAAAAAGCGACTGCCGCGGCAAACAAAAACCCGATCCCCGCAAAGAGGGCAAAAAAAGTGGGCATCATCATCTCAATAACGAAAGCCGCCACTCCCAAGATAAGCCAAATATAATACGACATATTTCAATCCTTTCGTAATCTATTTTAAAAAAATCTTACCACTATTCTACACCTATTTTTCTTTCTCCCCTCACCGCTTTCAATCCGACCGTATAATCAGGCAGGGTACAGCGTTCACCCTTGCCATATCCTTATTAATAGAAAATAAGGTGCCAAAAAGAGAGAGTGGTATATTATTGCCCTCATGAAAATTTCGCTCAATACCCCATGCCCGTGCCACAGCGGTGAAAAATACAAAAAGTGCTGTTCCCCCTACCATAAGGGGATACTCCCGTCCAATGCCCTGAAACTGATGCGCTCGCGCTACAGCGCCTACGCGCTCCATCTGGCCGGCTATATCATAGAGACGACCCATCCCGATAACCCCGATTACACACAGAAGAGCGAAACATGGGGCGAAGCGATTCTTGATTTTTGCCGCAATACCCGTTTTACCGGACTGAAGATCGTCGACTTTATTGACGGAGAGGGTGAAGCGTATGTGACGTTTGAAGCGATGTTGGATAAAGGCTCTCTCAAGGAGAAAAGCCGCTTTCTCAAAAAAGGCGGAAAATGGCTCTATGAAAGCGGAGAGTTTATTGATACGGATCCGTGTTGATGACGAGGCGGAATCCGATATCGTTAGAGGTCAAATCGGGACGGGAATAGCCGCGAAACGAACTGCGCAGCGTCATATATCCCGTTTTGTAGCTCCCTCCCCGTCTCATTTTAAATGATTCCCCCTCCGTTGTACCGATACGGGCCGATCCATCACTCGGAGCATTTGTGTAATTCGGAAAAAAATCATCCTCGCACCACTCCCATACATTGCCCAGCAAGTCGTATATCCCCAAACGGTTGGGTAGCTTTTCCCCCACGACTCCCGTTCGAATATTCGCACTGTATTCATAAATCGCATAATCATCCAGCAACGCTTCGGAGTCGCCGAACGTAAAACGGGTATTTCCCCCCGCTTTGGCGACATATTCCCATTGCGCTTCGCTGGGAAGCGCATACAAGTGAGGCTTTCCTTCGTAACGGCTGAGCAGTTCCGCGAACGCTTTGGCGTCAAACCAGCTTACCTGTTCCACCGGGTGACGGTGCGAGCTCTCCTCTTCTACCTTGTCGTTTTTAAAATACGACGGATTGACCCGGGTGAGTTTGAAATACTGCTCCTGCGTCACCGGGTATTTGGAGATCCAAAACCCTTTTAGCGATACCGTATGAGGCGGCGACTCGACATCGCCCCCCTCATCGTATTGAGGATTCCGTCCCATTGTAAACTCCCCGCCGTCGACATAGAGAAACTCCATCCCGATAGAATTGGTAAAAACTTTGGGAGTTTCGGCGACCGGCTCCGCTACAGGGGCGGTTTCGGTTTTCTTTTTTAAAAAATCGAACAAACTGAACCTTTGAATCGTTGTTTATAGTATCTTGGTAGATATCTGTATAGCAAAAACCGTTCACATCTTCTTTGACTGGTCGTTCTGAAACGTAATCTAAAACTTTTTTAGCCGAAGCCATTTGAGTAGTGCTTGACAAGCTGATGAGCGATAGTTTATAATGTCGAAACAAAACATGACCTGTCAATGACATCTCACCTAAATCTCGCCGACTAAATCCACACATTATTAAGGCATTTCACGAATGAGCGAAAACTCAAAAACTCCCAAAAACAACTCAAAAAACCGCACGCATATCCCCGTAGAAGGGTTTACGATTGAAGCGCTTCGAACCAAAAAACTCGAAGACCTCCTCGAGATCGCCAACTCCCTCAGCATCGAAGACCCCAACGAACTCAAACGCCAGGACCTTATTTTTGAAATCCTCAAAACACAGGTTCAGCAGGGGGGATTCATCCTTTTTACGGGGATATTGGAGATCATGCAAGACGGCTACGGCTTCTTGCGCGCGGTCGACCAAAGCTTCAGCGACTCTTTGCACGACGCCTACGTCTCCAGTACCCAGATCCGCCGTTTCGCCCTTCGTAACGGGGATATCGTCACCGGACAGGTACGTGCACCGAAAGACCAGGAGCGCTATTATGCCCTCCTCAAAGTCGAAGCGATCAACTATCTCCCTCCTGAAGAGTCGAAAAAACGTCCTCTCTTCGAAAACCTAACCCCGCTCTATGCGTTAGAGCAGATCAAACTTGAATACCAGCCGACCAAACTGACCGGTCGTATGATGGATCTCTTCTCGCCGATCGGAAAAGGGCAGCGCGGCCTTATCGTCGCTCCTCCGCGTTCGGGTAAAACGGAACTCATGAAAGAGATCGCCCACGGGGTCACCAACAACCACCCCGAAGTGGAACTGATGGTTCTCCTTGTCGATGAACGCCCCGAAGAGGTCACCGATATGGAACGCTCGGTCAAAGGGGAAGTCTACAGCTCAACTTTCGACGAACCGGCGAAAAACCACGTCAAAGTGGCCGAAATGGTCATTGAGCGTGCAAAACGGCGCGTTGAGCTGGGCAAAGACGTCGTGATCCTCCTCGACTCGATCACCCGTCTCGCACGTGCGTACAATACCGTCACTCCGAGTTCGGGGAAAGTCCTCTCCGGGGGTGTGGATGCAAATGCCCTGCACAAACCGAAGCGTTTTTTCGGCGCGGCGCGTAACATCGAAAACGGCGGAAGCTTAACGATCATCGCAACGGCTCTTGTCGATACCGGAAGCCGTATGGACGAAGTCATCTTCGAAGAGTTCAAAGGGACCGGAAACTCCGAAGTGGTCCTCAGCCGCAAAATCTCCGACCGCCGTATTTTTCCGGCGATCGATATCCTCAAATCGGGAACCCGAAAAGAGGAGCTTCTCCTCGGGCCGGACGTACTTCAGAAAGTATTTGTCCTTCGTTCGATGCTGCATAAGCAAGAAGACGAAGTCGAAGCACTCCGCTTCCTCTACAACACGATGCTCAAAAGCAAGAGCAACGGCGAGTTCCTCGACAGCATGAACGAGTCGACCAAATAAGATGCGAGTCGGAGTCTTTGATAGCGGTGTCGGGGGTTTGAGCGTCGTCAAATCGTTACTCGAGCACAAGCTCTTCGAAGAGATCATCTATTTCGGAGATACCGCCCGCGTCCCTTACGGGGTCAAGGACCAAAACACCATTATCCGCTACTCCCTCGAAGCACTCGAGTTTTTCAAAAACTTCGACATCGATCTGCTCATCACCGCCTGTAACACCGTCAGCGCCTATGCCCTCGACGAGATGCGTCTGCACAGTGATTGCGACGTCATCGGGGTCGTCGAACCGGGAGTGCTGGCACTCAAAAATGCCGTTCCCGATACCGATGCCGATATCCTGATCCTCGGAACCAAAGCAACCGTCAAATCGGGAGCGTATGAAAAAGGGCTCCATGAACTCGGTTACCATAATCTTGCCGCTATTGCGACGAGTCTTCTCGTCCCCATCGTCGAAGAGGGGCTCTATGATGGCGAAGTACTCCAAAGCGCCCTGCACCACTATTTCGGCTCATTAGAGACGGCACCCGATGCAATCATTCTGGGATGTACCCACTTCCCCCTTGTCGCACAAGCGATCGACACCTATTTTGAGGGGAAAAGCACCCTGATCCACTCGGGTGAAGCGATCGTCGAATATCTGGAGAGCCATTACGATTTCACCAAGCGTTTTGAACACACCGAACTGAAATTTTTCGCTTCCGAAAACCCCGAAGGGCTTCGACGGACTGCCAAAGAGTGGTTAAATTTAGCCTAACCGTGTTAGACTATTGCAACTATAAATGTAAGGGCAAAGATGAGTGAACGTTCTGAAGTACTGGCATTAAAATACCGTCCCAAACGTTTTGAAGAGCTCATCGGCCAGGAGAGCATCTCCCAGACCCTCTCTCTCGCACTCGATTCGGGACGGCTGTCGCATGCCTATCTCTTCTCCGGGCTCCGGGGATCGGGAAAAACCTCCACCGCACGGATTTTCGCCAAATCACTTATCTGTGAAAACGGCCCTACGTCCGCACCGTGCGACGTCTGCAGCCACTGTGTCATGGCCAACGAAGGGCGCCACATCGATATCATCGAGATGGATGCCGCTTCCAGCCGCAAAATCGACGATATCCGCGATCTGATCGAACATACCAAATACCGCCCCGCCAGTGCCAACGTCAAAATTTTTATCATCGACGAAGTGCACATGCTGACCAAAGAGGCCCATAACGCCCTGCTCAAGACGCTCGAAGAGCCCCCCTCATTCGTCAAGTTCATCCTCGCGACGACCGATCCGCTCAAACTCCCGCCGACGATCCTCAGCCGTACGCAGCACTTCCGGTTCAAACGGATCAGCCATCCCAACATCGTCCACCATCTAAGCCACATCCTCCACCTCGAAAAGATCGATTTTCAAAACGAAGCGCTCGATGTATTGGCGCGAAGCGGTTCGGGAAGTCTACGCGACACCCTTACCCTGCTCGATCAGGCGATCATCTATTCGAAAGGGTATGTCGACGTCAAGACGGTCGCCGATATGCTGGGACTACTCGATCCCGCCTATATCGACTCCCTTTTCGAAGCCGTCTTTGCCAAAGACCGTCTGAGCATCACCCACAAGCTCAAAGAACTCGAGGCCTACGAATCCGAAATGGTGATCGACGAATTGATCGCCTACCTCAAAGACCGCCTCTACGAGGGGGACCACCATTTCAGCCCTCTCGTCATTGAGCGGTTTTTCCGTATCCTCAGCGATGCCAAGACCCTGTTTGCGATCAATGCCGACGGCAGTTTCGTCGTCGCCCTCGCCCTTTTCAAAATGATCGAAGCGCTCAAGATCAAAGAGATCGACGAGATGATCGAATCGCTCGAGTCGCGCACCGCCCATCACGATATCCCCGCAAAAGCCCCCGTTCAAGAGCCCGTTGCTACGATTCAGGTGACCCCGCAGACCCCTTTGAAATCGCTCTTTGAGCAGCTGTGCGACAAGATCCGCGACCGCAGTATCGAGCTGGGGGAGTGCTTTGAGCGCAACGTCACCTTCCTCTCGTATGCGGATAACACCCTGACATGGGAGAGCTGTGCCGATGGGAACGACAAAGAACTGCTCAAAAACAGTTTCGGGATCATCCGCCAGTTCGTCCGCGAAGTGTACGGAATCGACACGCAGATCAAATCCAACCCCTGTACAAAAACAGCCTCCACCCCTGCCTCAGAGCCGCTCAAGGTGCCGCAGGAAGAAACCGTATCCGAACCCGATTCGATGGTAGAAGATGCCGAGATCGGTGTCGGAAGCTGTGTCAGCGCATGCGATGAGACGAGTGTCAAAGAGTTTGACGGCTCCGATGTACTCAAAGAGCCGATGATCCAAAAAGCGGCAGAACTCTTCGAAGCGACCAAGATCACCGTCCAATCGAAAGTCTAGCAGGTTTCAATGTATCGCCGGCTGTTTGTTTTTTGGCTGCTGATCGTCTATTCATCCCTTTTATCCGCATCCGAAAATATCAAAATCGCGGTATTGGCCTTTCGTTCCAAACCCGATACCCTGGCACAATGGGCCCCTACGGCACAGTACCTCTCCAAAAAGATCCCCGGCTATACGTTCGAGATCGTTCCGATGAATTTTCCGCAGATACGCGAAGCCGCCGCTTCGGGGGAAGTAGCGTTTATCATCACCAATTCCGGTCACTACGTCTATCTCGAAAAATCGTACGGTATCTCCCGGATCGCCACAATGATGATCTACAAAAAAGGAGAATGGCTCGATCGGTTCGGAGGGGCGATCTTCTGCCGTTCAGGCGATTCGTCATGCAATACCCTCGATGATATCAAAGGAAAAAAGATCGCCACCGTCGATACCGACTCGCTGGGAGGGTACTCTTCGGAGATGTTTGAACTGTCGTCGTCGAATATTGCACAAAAAAACATCTCCCTCCTTTTTACCGGTATGCCGCATGACAACGTCGTCCATGCCGTCTTGTCGGGCAAGGCCGATGTCGGCTTCATCCGGACCGGAGTTCTCGAGGATATGGCCCGGGAGGGGAAACTCGATCTGGATAAGATCAAAATTCTCGGTTCAAAAACGGATCTCCCGTTTCCCTATCTGCACTCCACCGCACTCTATCCCCAATGGCCTATCTCGCGTATGCCTAAAACCTCTCAGCATCTTGCCGACAAAGTAGTCGTAGCGCTGCTGAGCATGCCTCGCGACATCTCTCCGGCAGAGGGGAGCGTAGGATGGACAGCCCCTTTGGAATACGGAAGTATCCATGAGGTTTTTGAAACCTTGCGCCTCCCCCCGTATGATCAGCCGCAGCGTTTCGATCTGGGGGATGTGTACGAGCGGTACAAACTCTTTATCATCGCACTCGCACTCCTCTCGCTGGGGATCATCATCACCGTTATCCGCGAATTCAAACTCCGTCAAAAACTTCAGGAACTTCTTGACGAACAGACCAAGACGCAGGCCCAGACCAAACTCTCCGCAATGGTCTTCGAAAACAACAACGATGCGATCGTCATCTCCGATGCCGAAGTAAACGGCCACGTCATCAGCGTAAACCCCGCCTTCGAAAAACTCACCGGCTACCGTCTAGACGAAATCCGCGGGAAAAAGACCAACCTCCTCTATTCGGGACACCACGATAAAATCTTTTACGACGTTATGTGGAACGCGATAAATACGACCGGATCGTGGGAGGGGGAGATCGTCGACCGCCACAAAGAAGGGTACCTGTTTTCAAAATGGCTCACTATCCGAACGGTCTATCATGATGACGGCAGGCCGTTTCGCCGCATTGCGATCTTTTCGGATTTCACCAGTCACAAAGAGGCCCAGAAGCAGATCTGGTATCAGGCCAATTTTGATCTCCTCACCGCCCTCCCCAACCGCAATATGTTTATGTACCGTCTTGAAAAAGAGCTGCACGAGATCGAACGGACGAAACAATCGCTTGCGCTGATGTTCCTAGATCTGGATAATTTTAAAGAGGTCAACGATTCGCTGGGGCATGACGAGGGGGATATTCTCCTTCAAGTAGCCGCCAGACGGATCACCCATTGCGTCCGAAAAGACGATGTCGTATCCAGACTGGGGGGAGACGAGTTTACCATCATCCTTCCCCATATCGACGATCAACGCGTCATCGACAAAATCGCCGCCGCCATCTTGACCGAACTCTCCAAACCGTTCGATCTGCGCGGCGAAAAGGCATTTATATCCGCGAGTATCGGTATTACCGTCGCTCCCGGTGACGGGACGGGCGCCGATATTCTCCTCAAAAATGCCGATCAGGCGATGTACTCCGCCAAAAAAGAGGGACGCAACCAATATCACTATTTTACCCCCTCGATGCAAAACGCCGTCTACCAGCGCCGAATGATAACCAACGATATGCGCGGTGCGATCGAGCGGGGAGAATTTACCCTCTACTACCAGCCTATCGTGGAGATGGGAAGCAATACGGTCCACAAAGCCGAAGCCCTCATCCGATGGAAAAAAAGTGACGGCACCATGGTCAGTCCTGCCGATTTCATACCGCTTGCCGAAGAGACCGGAATGATCATCGAGATCGGGAAATGGGTCTTTGAAGAAGCGACGGCACAGCTGAAACTATGGCGTGAGCGTTTTGACCCCACTTTTAAAATCTCTATCAATACCTCTCCGTTGCAGTTTCGCAGCGAGAGTGCCCAGTGCACCAAACTCTTTGAGATGATCGACAGCGGCAGCCTCTCCCCCGATGCTATCGTGATCGAGATCACCGAAGGGATGCTCATGGAGCAAAGCGAGACGATAGCTCACGTACTGCGGGAATTCGCCCACAGAGGGGTCACCCTCTCAATCGACGATTTCGGGACCGGATACTCTTCCCTCTCCTATCTCAAAAAATTCGATATCGATTTCCTCAAGATCGACCAGTCCTTTGTCCGAAATCTCGAAACCGATACCGATAATCAGATTTTGTGCGAAGCGATCATGATGATGGCACACCGTCTTGGAATTCAGGTGGTTGCCGAAGGGGTCGAAACCCATGCACAGCGCGAATATCTGCGTTCCATCCATTGCGATTTCATCCAAGGCTACCTGATCGCACGCCCGTTATCCGCCGATGAGTTCCAACAAAAATTCTTTGAATCGACCCATCTACCCCTCTAAAAGGGACAAATTACCCGCAATCGCATCTTACCCCTTGTACATTTACTATTTTTCAGCTATACTTCAGTTATTGAAAGATGATTTAGAGTTTCATCTTTGGTTTGTTTTTTATTGAAGACCTTTTAGTTAACAGTACGATCTGCCTAAGAATACTCCACTTTATATTTTCGACCACTTTGGCAACGAAGTGTATTTTTACAAAAAGGGTTTATTATGGCAGAAGTACTAAACGGAACCGTTAAATGGTTCAACAGCGAAAAAGGTTTTGGATTTATCCAACAAGACAACGGCGGTAAAGATGTATTCGTACATTTCCGTCAAATCAACAGCACTGGTTATGGCCGTGTTTCTCTTGACGAAGGTCAAAAAGTGACTTACACAGTAGGTCAAGGTGACAAAGGTCCACAAGCAGAAAACGTTACAGCACTGTAACTCTCTCCCCGGGCAGATTTTTTCTGCCCACTCCCCATTTAAATTGTTCTGCTAAGTCACTATCGGGTGTTTTAGTAGACTTCTTTTTTTATCATAAGAATTTTACCTATCGATCTTACAGCGACTGACACAGCAATCAGGTTCACCCCTCTTTTGCGTTGACGATCTACCATTTCTATTTTAAGGGATACCGTATGGAAAGCAGAGAAGCCGTTTACGAAGCGCTTGCAGAAGGCAAAAAACTCACCAGCAACGTCACCGGGCTCCAATATCATTTAGTCGATGGTAAACTGTTCGCACGCCACGGCGAAAAAAGTGACTGGCACGAGAGCGAACTCTCGTTTGACAATCCCCCCTCATGGCTCAATCTCCGCGATTAAACCCTCTTGTTGAATTTTGGATGTGACGTTGAACGTCGCTTCCGCTTTATATAAAATCCAAAACAATTCTATGCTACCCTACCCCATTTTATTTTTGAGGTGAACCATGTTTCTGCACAAAAAAATCGATACGATCGAAGCGATGCCGCAAAAAGCGGGCAAAGGGGTGGCGATGAAAATGCTCCTCTCCCCCGACGAGTCCCCCAATTTCGCGATGCGCAATTTTACGATCGAAGCCGGGGGGCATATGCCCCTGCACACCAACACCGTCGAACACGAGCAGTATGTCATCAGCGGACGGGCAAAGGTGATCATCGGTGAGGAGAGCTTCGAAGCGGGCGCGGGCGACATCCTCCTCATCCCCGCCGGAGTCCCCCACAGCTACGAGACGGTCGGCGACGAAGCCTACAGCTTTCTGTGCCTCGTCCCCAAGGGCCAGGACACCATCGAAGTATTAGCCTGTTGAAAAAGCAGATCCTTTTTGACAACGACGGCGTCCTTGTCGAGACCGAAAAATGGTACTTCACCGCCAACGTCGAGATACTCAAATCGATGGGGATCGACCTGAGCGAAGAGCGCTACCGCGATATCATGATCCAGGGACATAGCGCGTTTCTCCTCGCCGAAGAGGCAGGGTATGATCACGTCACCGTCGAACAGGCTCGCGACCGCCGCAACGACCTCTATCAGCACTACCTCAAAACCGAAGAGATCACGATCCCCGGGGTCAAAGAGGTGCTCAAAGCCCTCGCATCCCGCTACCGCATGGGGATCGTCACCTCCGCACGCCGCGAGGATTTCGAATTCATCCATTCCAGACGGGGGATCATCGGCCATATGGAGTTTGCCCTCTGCAGCGGCGAATATCCCCGGGCCAAGCCCCATCCCGACCCCTATCTGCTGGGGCTGGAACGTCTGGGGGGAGAGAAAAGTGAGACGATCATCGTCGAGGATTCGGAGCGGGGACTGCGTTCGGCCATTGCGGCGGGGATCGACTGCGTCATCGTCCATAACCCTTTTACGATTACGCACGATTTCAGCACGGCGACCCATCGGATCAGAACACTCGAAGAACTCACAACGCTACTCAACTAAGGAAACACAATGGACGGAAAAGAGCGCAAAAATATCATGTCGGGCAAACGGGTAAACATCGTCCTCAAAGAGGATCAAAAGACGGGGAAACTGACAGAAGGGATCGTCCGTGATATCCTCACCAAATCACCCAACCATCCCCACGGGATAAAAGTGAGGTTGATGAGCGGGGAAGTGGGTCGGGTTAAAGAGGTGTTTTAAGGCTTATATCTTACGAGATAATATCCGCGCAAAGGTATCCGTATACACTTTCATACGGTTGCGTTCGCCTACGGCGACAACTTCTACAATTTTTGTCACCCCTTGCTCGACTTTAATGATGATTCGATACGTTGCATTGGCAACGTATATTTTTCGGTATCCCCGTAAATCTCTTCCGTCTAAGTCGTGAAGTGGAAGACTACAAGCAAGCGGATTTATTTTAAGCCGCTCAAAATAGTGATCGACCTCATCATACACCATCACTCAGTAGATCAAGATCGGCTACAACTTCGGGGAAGAGGACGACTTCAAACAACTTTTTTCTCTCTTGCCGCACGAGTTGCACGGTATTCATCGAGAGAAATTGTCCCCTTTCGTGTCCCCTCGGGATCACGCTCTGCTATCATTGCCGCAATCTCCATATCTTCTACAAGATCGGAAATCTCTTTCATCCGTTCATATTCAGCAATCGGGAGAATGACGGCTTCGGGTTTATTGTGTCGAACAATCGCAATTTTTTCTAACGTTTTATCAACCACTTTATCGATAAAACCGCCAAAACTTTTTGCCAATTCCGTTGTCCCTACGAGTTCGTCTTGAGTATAAGCTATTCTCATCTTTTTCTCCATTTCGGATAAACACTCGTTTAAATCCGTATTAATACACGTATTTTAGCACTCGTTATTTAAAAATGGCTTTAATATTTTAGAGGTTTTTTGATATTTTATTATCATTTGCTTTTTAATGTGATTTCAGTTAGCATAATTAGCTATTTTAAATTTAATAAAGAGAAAACTACTATGCTAAAAATTATATTTCTTCTTTTAATTAGCCTAACACACATTATTGCTTCTCCTGCAATTAGTCCAAATGATAAGAAAGCAATACATTTACTCTTTAATAATAAAGCTCCTTTTCTTTCATATTCGGAAAAATTAAACATATTAAACACACTCAATTTATCTTTGTCAAATGATAAAAAAAAGCTTGTAATTAAAAATGACGACATTATATTTGAGAATATTGACCCTATAGTGGTAATTGATGATCTCAATAAAGATGGTGTTCCTGAAATTGTCATTTATTACGGAAATAGTATTTATTCTGGAATGGTGGGTCAAACACTGGTAATTTTTATTAAAAATCAGCATGGTGAATACATAAAAAACTTTGATGTTGGTTCTGTTGCATATGAAAAATTAAAATCTTCTTCACAGGGCTTCGCAGATTTGCAATTAGGTGGACCGGGCTTTTGTAGAGGTATTTGGAGATTTGACGGTCAACAATATTCACATTTATGCAATATAGAAGATATGAAAGGAGGATGTAATATTCCCGGTCACATTTGTACAGAATCGCAACTTAAGTAGTTAAAGCAATCCGCTCCACATTTACCACTTTGCCCTTACTATTGCTCTTCACATACTCCACTATCATCCCATGAAACCGCGCAAAAGCGGCAGGGAGCTGAACGGCATCGAAATAGCCTCGTATTCCTGCTTCGCACCACTCCTGCAACTCATCGTAACTCTCGAACTCATATCCGAACGCATTTAACAGCCGTGCGGTATAAGCATCGACGACCATAGCGGGACGGGCGCAGGCGTAGCAGAGGATGCTGTCCGCCGTCTCGGGGCCGATCCCTTTTTGAGACAACAGCCAGTCGCGGTCGGTGTTTAGCGCAAAGGTCTCGAAATCGCCGAACTCGTCGATCATATTGTGTGAAAGGCGGATGAGATTACTCGCTTTGGCTTTGAACAGACCGCTGGGTCGAATCAGCTCCATGAGGGTTTCGATATGCGTTTGAGCGAGGAGATCGGGGGCTAAAATCTCGGCGTTTCGGAGATTATCGAGGGAAATTTGAACCCTCTCCCACTGGGTATTTTGGGTCAGGACGGCACCGACGACGACCTCAAAGGTGCCGTACGACGGCCACCATAGCGACGGAGAGTTTTCTAAGAGTTTCAGTTTTTCAAGTGCGCTGAAAAGCTCCCAAGAATCAGAGAGTTCCACTTATTCCTCGATCCACGCATCGGTGCGGAATACTCGGCCGTCGTCGAAGATCTTGAGCTTGAACGCTTCGGTGCATCTCCCCTCTTCGAGGTTCATAACGGCAATCTGGAGGATCTTGCGGCATTTTTCGGGGACTTCGAACCGTCCGGCCATGCCGGTGATAAACCGCTCCAGCGGTACTTTGGCATCCATCCCGATGACGTTGTCGCGGCATCCGCTCATACCGATGTCGGTGACGTAGGCCGTCCCCTGTACGATCTGCAAATCGTCGCTTCCCACATGGGTGTGGGTCCCCATGACGCCGCTTACCTCCCCTTGGAGGAGCATCATCATGGAGCGCTTCTCGCTGGTCACTTCGGCGTGAAAATCGATAAAGATATGTGCTATCCCCTCCTCTTTGAGCTGTGCGACGGTGTCGCGGGCGCACCGGAAGGCATTATCGACGTAGGGCATCCCGTAGTGCCCCATGATATTAAGGACGGCAAGCTTCTCCCCCGCCACCTCGAATATCCGGCACCCCGTCCCCGGAACCCCCTCGGGGTAGTTATGGGGGCGCAGGAGGGGGAGCGATTCGAGGAGGGGGAGGATATCTTTTTTATCCCACGTATGGTTTCCCCCCGTCATCACATCGACTCCGCTCTCGAGCATCTCGGTCGCATTTTTGGCGGTCAGGCCGAACCCGTGCGACGCGTTCTCGTAATTGGCGATGACAAAATCGATCCCGTGCTCACGACGGAGCCTCTTTAAGTGCTCTTTGATCATCATCCGGCCCGGACGGCCGACGACATCCCCGATAAATGCTATTTTCACTGTATGACCCTGTTTTGTAGTGTCGAAAGTGTAGCGAAACAAAGCTTTTGTATAATTCGATATGCTAAAGTACATTAACGGATACAACGAAACGCTCAAAGCTCAGGTACAAGCGATGATCGATCACAATACACTCGGAGAGTACCTCCTCTCGCGCTACCCGGAAACGCACCCATACGGGACCGATAAAAGCCTCTTTGAGTACGTCATCGACCTCAAAAATACCCACATGCGCCAATCCTCTCCCGTTTCCAAAGTCCTCTACGATACCAAGATCCGCGATCTGCAGTCCGCGCTGGGGACCCATACCTTCGTCTCCCGGGTACAGGGGGGAAAGCTCAAGGCGAAAAACGAGATCCGCATCTCCCACCTGTTCAAAAAAGTCCCCGAACCGTTTTTGCGGATGATCGTCGCCCACGAGCTGGCCCATCTCAAAGAAAAAGAGCACAACAAAGCGTTTTACAAGCTCTGCACCCACATCGAGCCGGAGTACCATCAGCTCGAATTCGACGTGCGTCTCTATCTGACCCATCTGGAATATTTCGAAGAGCTCTATCTCTCTTCCGTTAACGCGAAATAGTCTATAATGGGGGAAAAATTAGCGACGATACGGACCATGCCAAAAAACAAACTTCCCTTTGCCGTGCGTATATTGTTCCTCGAAGACGATCCGACCCTCTCGGACATCATTTATGAATTCCTCGCGGATCAGGGATATGAGGTGACCTGCGCGTACGACGGAGAGGCGGCGCTCGATGCCGGATACGAACAATCGTTTGACCTTTTTTTATTCGACGTCAAAGTCCCCCACTACAACGGGTTTGACGTCCTTCGAATCCTCCGGGAAGCCAACCGTCAGGCCCCCGCCATATTCATGACCTCGCTGGGAAGCATCGATGACCTCTCCGCCGCCTACGAATCGGGGTGCGACGACTACCTGAAAAAGCCGTTCGAACTCAAGGAGCTGGAGCTTCGGATCAAAGCTCTGATCAAACGGACATCCGCCCTGAATCACCATGAGCCCCTGCCGGTCACCGAGGATCTGTTTTTCGATCCGCGGCACGGGCGGCTGCTGCAAAACGGCCAGGAGACCCTCCTGCCGCGCAAAGAGGCGAAAATCCTCACGATCCTCCTCTCTCATCCCGACGAGATCATCAGCTCCCAGACCCTCCTCGAATCGGCCTGGGATTTTCAGGAAGAGGCGACCGAAGAGAGCCTCCGCACCCATATCAAAAACCTCCGCAAACTGCTGGGGAAAGAGACCATCCAGAACATCCGGGGACAAGGATACACCATTGCACGGACCTGAACGCAAATCGCTGATCCGTTTTGTCTCCCTGTTCGTCGTCCTCAATACGATATTTCTCCTCATCATCTCCACGATGTATTACGTCTATCAAAAAAACATCTTTTTGGAAGCGCGCCACAACTCCATGATGTACTACGCCGGGAATATCCAAAACCACATCTATTCGGCCAAAAACCTCACCGAGCTCCATCAGCATATGAGCAAGGACCCGAGGTTCGATGTCGGTTTTCTAAGTTATGAGCAAAAGGTCCTCTATACTTCGGCACCCGATCTCAAGATACCGTTTGTCACCGGCTTTTTCGAGTATCAAGATCACTATTTTTACATCGACAGGATCGAGCTCGAACATTTCAAAAAGATCCACTACATCGCCATTCGGGCCAAGACGATCGATGAGGAGCTGAAACGGACCCGCACGAGCATCTACCTCTTTTTGGTCTTTTCGATCTTTTTTCTCTCGATCGTCATCTATGCCCTTTCGAAGCTCTTCTTGCACCCGCTTCGCGATACGATCGCCAAACTGGACCGTTTTATCCGCGACACGACCCACGAGCTCAACACCCCCCTCTCCGTTATCACGATGAGTATCGAGCAGATGGAGAAAGCCGATCTCGATCCCAAACAGCTCAAACAGATCGGCCGCATCACCGTCGCTTCGCGCACCATCTCCAACCTCTACAACGACCTCACCTTTTTAATGATGTACGAAAAGAACAAGAACAATGACATCACGGTCGACCTCCCCCACCTGATCGATGAGCGGCTGGAATATTTCCGTCCCCTCGCCGAAGCCAAGAAGATCACCCTTTATACCGATCTTGCACCATCCGCGCTCCTTATAGACCGTGACAAGATGATCCGCATCATCGACAATCTCCTCTCCAATGCGATCAAGTACAATAAACTTTCCGGCTCGATCCGAGTCGTCCTCACCGAGCGCTCCCTAAGTGTCAGCGATACCGGGATCGGGATACCCGAAGAGAAACTGGGTGAGATATTCAACCGCTATACCCGCTTCGATGAAGCGAACGGAGGATTCGGGATCGGTCTGAATATCATTCAGATGATCTCTCAGGAATACGGCCTGAAAATAGAGGTCGAATCGCAGCTCTCGCAAGGGACAACCTTTACGATCCGCTGGAACTAAAGTTCACATAAACTTCACACTTGCGTGTTTATACTGTCGTTCATATACAGCAATGTATTAAACTTAAAGGATGTCGAATGAAAAAGATTCTTGCACTCGTGATGGCACTCGGTCTTGTTTCTGTATTTGCTGCGGAAGTCGCCAAACCTTCGGTTCATGCAAAAGCAAAAACAGAGAAAAAAGTTGAGAAAAAAGCGGAAGCTAAAAAAATGTAATCCGACGCGGCGGTCTTCTCTCCCTCGTCCGCCGCATCTCCTCTAAGACTTAACGCCGTTTCAGATAGACCAATACTTCGTAATGCTCCGTATGGGGAAACATATCAAACAGCTGCACTTTCACACATCCGTACGATTGTAACCTCTCCATATCTTTCGCCAGAGTAACGGCATTGCAGCTCGAATAGATGATCGTATCGGGAGAGACTTTCGTCAGCCATTTGCACAGCTGTTCGCCTAATCCCCTGCGGGGAGGATTGACGATCAGTACATCAGGCTTCCCTTTCGTCTCGGCACTGAAACTCGCCGCGTCCAGCGCTTCAAAGCGCAAATTCTCAAACCCGATCTGCTCCGCCGAATCACGGGCACACGCAATCGCTTCGGGTTCGATCTCGATCCCCACGATTTCTCGCTCTGCTGCGGCACAATGCAGCGCAAACCCCCCGACGCCGCAGAAGAGGTCCCAGACCACTTTAGGCTCGGTCTCATCGGCCCATTGCGAAGCGCTCTTATAGAGTTTTGCCGCCATTTCGGGATTGGTCTGAAAAAAGCTTTTGGGACGGATAAAGAGGGGGATGGCGTTAAAGCGCTCTTCAAGGCGAGTTTGGTCGGTGAGGAAAATCTCCTCCTCCCCCTCCAGAATCGCCATGTGTACCGGCTGGATGTTGACGGTGATTACTTTGAGCTCCGGTGCCGAAGCGATCAGGCTATCCATTCCCCGCTGCAGCCGCGAGATCACCCCATGCGAACGCAGGACGAAGCGGAGCATCATCGACCCTTCATGGGTACTGCGGGTCAGCAAGACGTATTTGAGTTCCCCTTTTCTTTTTTGGACGTCATACGCCTGGATCCCCAGCCCCCGCAGCCATTGCTGCGTCTGTTCCAAAACCCGCTGGATACTCGGGTCATACAGAGGGCAGCCGATCAGGCTCACCTCTTCGGAAAGCCCAAGGACCAGCCCCTCGGAAGTGTTCAATGCGACCATCTTCGCTTTGTTTCGAAACCCTGTGAGCGAACTCGGAACCGGGCGGAGCCATTCGCCGGGTTCAAATGGCTTCAACAGCGTATGCAGATGTTCGCTCTTGTGCTTCATCTGTTGTGCATAAGGCAGATCGATCCATCCGCATGAGCGGCATTGATTCATATCATAATAGGAACAAAAACTCATTAGAGGGCCTTCAATTTCGCGCTGCGAAGATACTGAAGCACCGCCCCGATGAGATCGTCATCGTCTTTGCTTTTGCTCTGCAGCGTCTCTTTCGAGCCGCTTAGGTATTCGACCGTAATGTTCTGGTTATAGTTGCTCACCATCTTGATCTGCTTCTCGATACAGAGCAGTTTGATCACCATGATCTCGAAAAACTGCTTCGTCGGCGTATCGGGCTTGCCGAAACGGTCTTCCACCTCTTCGAGGATCTCGTAGATCTCGCTCGGGCTCTCGCAGTGGCTGAGGCGGCGGTAGAGTTCGAGGCGGAGGCGGTCTTCGCCCACTACCTCGTCGCTGATGAAGGCGCTGACGGTGAGTTTGATATCCACCTTGGCCCGAACGGTTGTCGTCTGATTGGTGAGGATCTTGATTGCGTCTTCGAGCATCCGAAGATAGAGGCTGTAGCCGATATTCTTGATGTGGCCGCTTTGGGCATCGCCTACGAGGTTCCCCCCGCCGCGGATCTCGAGGTCGTGGTACGCCAGCATCGAGCCGCTTCCGAGGAACGAATTCGATTCGAGGGCGACAAGCCGTTTTTTCGCCTCTTCGGTGAGGTTATCCTTGTCGTCTACGATGAAGTAGGCATACCCCTCGATATGCCCCCGCCCGACCCGTCCGCGCAGCTGGTGCAGATCGGCCATCCCGAAGCGGTCGGCACCGTCGATGATCATCGTATTGACGGTGGGCATATGGATCCCCGATTCGATGATCGAGGTGGCAAGGAGGAGGTCATACTTTCGGTCGGCGAATTTCGCCAGCTCCTCTTCGGTCACGGCCGCACTGATCTGGGAGTGAAGGATCAGGATACGCAGGTCGGGGAGGATCGCTTTGAGCTCTCCGGATTTGATCACCATCGAATCGATCGAATTGTGGACGTAAAATATCTGTCCGCCGCGGCGAAGTTCGCGCAAGATCACCTCTTTGATCAGCTTTTCGTCGTAGTTTTTCACAAACGTCCGGACCCCGAGCCGCTCGCTCGGAGGGGTGAGGAGTTCGGACATCGTCTTGATCGAACTGAGTGCCTGATTGAGACTCCGAGGGATCGGAGTCGCGCTCATGCTGAGGAGGTGAACGTTTTCATAGAGCGATTTGAGTTTCTCTTTTTGCTTCACCCCGAATTTATGCTCTTCATCGATAATGACCAGACCCAGTTTCGCACAGGTCACCCCGAAGAGGGCATGGGTTCCGACGACACAGTCGAGTTCTCCCGCAGCGAGGGCTTTGAGGGTGGCATTTTTCTCTTTGGCCGTGACAAAACGGTCCAGCTTGGCAACCCGCAGACCGAATTCCCCAAAACGGTTTCTAAGCGACTGGTAGTGCTGAGAACTCAGCAACGTGGTCGGAACGACAAGAAGCGACTGGTACCCTCCCCGTGCCGCCGTGAATATCGCATTCATCGCCACTTCCGTTTTTCCGAATCCGACATCGCCGCTGAGGAGCCGATCCATAATCTGTCCGGATGCAAGGTCACGGACGATCGCACCAATCGCACTGCTTTGATCGGGAGTATAGTCAAATCCGGCAGCGGCTTGAAAACGGCGCAGTTCGCCCCCATCGACCTCGATCACCGCCGCTTTGATCAGCGCACGGCTTGCCGCCACCCCGACGATTTCGGACGCGATCTCGAAGAGTCTGGCCTTAACGCTCTCTTTGAGCTTGCCGAAACTCCCTTTTCCCAGCCGATCGAGGACGGGGAGGCTTCCCGAAGCGATATAGCGATCAATCGTATCGAGGTTTTCCACCGGAAGGAGGAGTTTGTCGTCCCCCATGTATTTGATGACGACGAGGTCCTTGATCCCGCCGAGGATCTCCGCCTGTTCGATCCCCTCGAAAATCCCGACGCCGTACTCTTCGTGGACGACGTAATCGCCCACTTTAAGGTCATCGAGGAGTATCGACGTCTTGCGGCGGCGGCGCTTTTTCTCATGGCGGTTGAGAGAGATGATCACCTCATCGGGACCGATCAGATTGAGGACGATCCCCGAGGTGATGACATTCAACCCTTTGAGGTCGAATATCCCTGCCCCTTTGAGCTGTGCGTCGCTCGCGGCGATGAGGGTGAATTTTTTATTCTTGTGGATACCGCGCAGGATCTCAAGATTCGGCGCAATCAGCGGAGCGTATTTTATCGCTTCGGGGATGAGTTGTGCTTCCAGACGTTCACGCGGCAATACCGGATGATTCGGACCGTACGATTCGTCCAGAAGCGATTTCATCTCCCGGATGCGGCGTACCGATTTTCCCTCGGTGAAATCGGCCCCCTCTGCTCCCACTACCCAAAGCCCCAGCGAAGCGATATCTTTGACGAAACTGTCACTCTGCGCATTCATGATCGCTTTTTCAAACCGTTTCGACTGCTCTTCATCCAAAGAGAAAAAAGCGCTGGTCACCTCGATCGATGCGAGCTCCTCTTTTTGAGTCCGCTGGGTCTCTACGTCGAAAAGTTTGATCTCTTCGACCTCGTCGTCAAACAGACTGATGCGGTAGGGATTCTCATGGGCAGGGACAAAGATATCGAGGATGTCGCCCCTATGGGACACCTCCCCCTCCATCTCGACCATATCGACGAAACTGTATCCCCAGCGAAGCAGCGTCTCTTTGAGATCTTTCAGGTCCAGACGCGAGGCGAACTCGATCGTCATACTTTGAAGCAGCTGTGCAGTTGGGAGCGGATAGAGGAGCGTTTTGAGCGGCGAGATCACCAGCGGTTTTTTCTCACTCGCATAGTAGCGTCGCAATGCACCGAAGAGGGCAAAAAGCTCTTCGCTAAACGGACGGAGGTCATCCATGTAGGTCGCACGAAAATCGGGGAAAACAATACTCTCGATCTCTAAAAAACGGGCAACGTCGGCAAGCTCTTCAGCCTCTTTGGCATCTTCGCAGAGGATAAGATCGCATCGCTTTTTCCCTTCCGCTTTCAGATATTCATATAACCGCTCTTGAGACATTATTTTCCTTCGTGTCGTATAAAGGCTTCGGCAACGCTAAAGGAGCCGAATACAAGATATTCTTTATCGGGGCGAATGCCGCTAAAAGGGGCATAGCGGATCTCAAGATCGCGCAATGCCGCTTCGAGCAATCCTCGCTCTACGATCCGCCCTTCAGGGACCTCGATGATCTCGACCTGTTCGATAATGGGCCGCAACAGGCTAAGTATTTCGCGGTACTCCTTATCGGCGTAGGTGTTATAGACCAGCGTTACCTTTTTCCCAAAAAACGCTTCGGCGATCACGCGGGCTGCGAGAGCGTTATGCCCCACATCCAGGGTTACGTTGGGGGAAATTTTGCTCAGCCGCCCAAACAGCGCCGTTTGATCAAACAGCTCTTTGTTCACCGCATAGCCCAAGAGGGTATAGGCCGCCATCGCCAATTGTAGATTATCGCGCAAATAATCGCTGAGACCGTTTTTTCGGGCGATCTGCAATGCGAGGTCCGCCATTTCGGCGGTGATGACCTCTTCTGCGCGATACAGACAGCAGTTTTTTTCTCCGGCGATCCTAGAGGCGATCGTCTCCACTTCAGAATGCTTCTGCTTTCCGAGCAACGCAGTGCTTTGCATACTGCGCAGTTTGGTCGTCGCAATCGACTCTATCTCATCTCCAAGGAATGCCGCATGGTCAAAGTCGATCGGGGTAAAGATGCTGAGAACTCTATCAAAAGCTGCCGTCGCATCGAACTCTCCCCCCAATCCCGCTTCGAGAACGACATACTCGCAATCTTCAAAAGCGACCATCGCCAGAAGGGTCGTGTATTCAAAATAGCTCAAGGGTTCAGCGATAGAGGGGTCCAGCAGACGCATCAGATGGCGATGGGCATCCTCCAGCGCCGAATCTTCTATCTCCTCCCCATCGATCCAAATCCGTTCGTTAAACCGCAGAATATGGGGAGAGGTGTAGTGGCCGCATTTTTTGCCGGCACGGTGCAGGGCCGTCGCCAAAAAACGTCCGGTAGAACCTTTGCCGTTTGTTCCGACGACATGGATGATCTTGGGATGGGCAAGTGCGGCGCGCACCGTTTGGTACGCTTTGGGAAATCGCTCAACATCGATTACATCGTAAAAAAGAGGCTTTTGGGAGAGAAACAGATTTAAATTCATTCAGGTTCGACGCGGTTACGCCCTTTTTTCTTGGCATCATACAGCCGCTCATCCGCGCCGCTGATGACCCCTTTTTCGGAGGGGTAGTCGCTCCGCTGCGATACGCCGATACTCACCGTAACATTGATCCGCTGATCCTGATACATAAAATGGGCCGCCTCTACATGCGCACGCACTTTTTCGGCAAATTTCTTCGCCCCGTCTATTTCGGTATCCCCCAAAATGACCATGAACTCTTCTCCGCCGTAGCGGCCGACGATGTCGCTTGTCCTTGCCTCAAGTTTCAGTATTTTGGCAAACGCTGTCAATACCGCATCGCCCGCTTCATGCCCGTAGGTATCATTGATCGATTTGAAATAATCCAGATCCATCATCACGATACAGTAGCTTCGGCCGTGGCGTTCAAATTCGGCCTCTTTGATCGTCATCATCTCTTCAAGGGCACGCTTGTTGTAGAGCTTGGTCAGAAAGTCTTCGCGCGACACCTGATGTGCCTGCTGCAGCTCCGATTCCAGCGCCGTGATCTTTTGCCCCATCTCCACCACTTTATCATTGTGGACTTTCAGATCTTTGCTGAGGATCTCGACCTTTTCTTCCAATGTGCTGGCAATCGTATAGAGCCGTTTGTGGGCCGTTTTGAAATCACTGGGCTTGTCCGCTTCCAACGCTTCGAGATCCCGTTTGACCCCCCGGATCTCGATTGTCGAGTTTTCGCTCCGCTCGATCAGCTCGATCAATTGTACGGAAAGTTTTTCAAGCAGACTGTCCAATATCTGAACCATATCTTCGACACTTTGCTTATCCAGCGCAATCCTCATAGCAATAGCGCTTTTAATCTCTTTTTCAAACGAGCTGACCGTTACATAATCGGGATTGTCCCGCAGCTTTTGAGAAAGCGCTTCTACCTCGTCATTCATGCTCGGAGCGATCGAGGGGGTCAGCGAAGCGACCATCAGCTGAGCGATTTTCGTATAATCGACTTTAACGGCGAACGGCCCCTCCAGCTTCAGGCTCTCGACGGTTTTTTTAAGATTATTCCTGTCAACCGATCCGTAGGGGGTCAGTTTTGTCAAAAACGTATCATCGTAGATGGTCAGAAAATTGCTCCATGCCTGCTTGAGAAACTCGATCTGTGTCGCTCCCCCTTGCGTTTCCAAAACCGAAATCGTCTTTTTAGCCAGCGTGGAGGCATCGGGATTATGCAGCAGATCGATACTTTGCGCCATTTTTTTGGTCAATGCGCTTAGCAGCTCGACCAAAGCGGACGCTTCGCTGGGGTTGAGGCGGCCCAGTTTAGAGATCAAAAAACGGATCAGTTCGGCCGCCGTCCGGACACGGTATTGCTTGATCTCTTCGGCTGTTTTTTTATCCAAAAGGGGGATATAGCGGTCTATACCGCTGCAATCTTCGACAACAACGCCCGCTTTTTTAGCCTCGGCACAAAAGGCAGCGGCATAGACATCGGGAGTCCATACTTTTCCCTCCGATTTCAATCTCTCAACGGTATTGCGAACGATTTGATTGATGGTCATACTCTACCTTCTGTTCGGGGTCACACCCTCTGCCGCGACTTGGGCGATGAATGCGTCAATCCCTTTTTGGGCACCTTGGCGGATCGCTTCAAAACGGGCCTGATCGGAGATAATCGCATTTGGTTCAATGTCAAAGTCATACGTACCCGACGTATTATATCCTCTCGTCTCTTCGCCGGTTGTCCGGTCTATGTGCATATTGACGATAACACGGTACGTAATGACGTATCCGTTCGTATCATAGCGCAGCGGAGTAAAGCCGATCGAGGCTATCTTGATTTTGAGGTGGGTAACCGATTCGCTTTTCGGGCTTAGGGACGCACGAAATTTCGTGATCACCGCCATATCGACCGCATCTTTGATGATGACGGTATTTTGCGGATCTTCCAAAGAGATGACAACTTCCGTACTCACCTTGTCGCCCACGACCGCTTTGGCATAATGGGCGGCCGGTTGATAACCGCATCCGGCAACAAGAAATGCTATCGCAACTACCCATAATCGCATCATCACCCTTTTATCACCAGATTCACCAGTTTCCCCGGAATCAAAATCGATTTTACGATCTCTTTTCCTTCCAGCCATTTTTCTACGGAAACTTTGGCCGTTTCAATGATCGCCTCTTCGCTCTCATTGACCCCGACTTCGATCGTAGCACGGTTTTTACCGTTAACCGATACTCCAAGTATAAGCGATTCTACCTCAAATACCTCTTCACACATTATCTGTTTGCCGAAGTTTTTGCAGCCGAACAGGTTTTGCGAAAGTTCCCAGCACAGATGCGGCACAATCGGTTCCATGATGGAGAGGAGAATCCAATACCCTTCGCTCCACACGTCACGATTGTTTTGCTCGTTCAGCGCATTCATCGCTTCCATCACTCCGGCGATCATCGTATTAAAGGTGTAGCGCTCTTCGTATACCTCCTGGGCACGCTTCAACGCTTCGTACACCTTTTTGCGGGCATGTTTCTCTTCTTTGGAGAGAGACGCTTGATCCGGCTTGGCGATGGCAGTGCTTTGGTTGACATATTGGCTTCGATCGGCAAAACGTTTCAAAAAGCGAAATGCCCCCTCTACGGCACTGTCGTTCCACTCCAATTCCTGTGTCGGAGGAGCGGCGAAGAGGATAAACAGACGCGCGGTATCGGCACCGTACTTTTCGATGATGGCGTCGGGGTCTACGGTATTGCCTTTGGACTTGGACATTTTGGCCCCGTCTTTTAGGACCATCCCCTGGGTTAAGAGTTTCTCAAACGGTTCATCGAATTTTATGTACCCGAGATCTCTGAACACTTTGGTAAAAAACCGCGCATAAAGCAGATGTAAAATCGCATGTTCGATCCCCCCGATATAGTGGTCGACCCCCATCCAGTATTGGATCTGCTCGCTCGAGAACGCTTCGCTCTCCCAGTTTTCAGGCGATGCGCAAAAGCGGAGGAAATACCAGCTCGATTCGACGAAGGTATCCATCGTATCGGTTTCCCGTATGGCGTCTTTTCCGCATTTCGGACAGCTGCAATGTTTCCACGTCGGATGTTTTTCGAGCGGGTTCCCCTCGCCCGTGATCACGATGTCTTCGGGAAGGGCGATGGGGAGATTCTCTTTTTTCTCCATGACCAGACCGCAGTCGTCGCAATGGACAAACGGAATCGGAGCGCCCCAATAGCGCTGGCGCGACACCCCCCAGTCTTTGAGTTTGTAATTGGTCGTTTTTTGTCCCAGCTTCAGACTCTCGAAATGGTCGATGATCTTGCCCTGCGCCTCTTTGGAGTTCATCCCGTCAAACTGCGCTGAATTAAACAGCACTCCCGCTTCCGTGTAGGCTTTGGTGCCATCGGGTTCAGCGTCCATCGGTTTAATGACGGCATGAATCGGCAAGCCGTATTTTTGCGCGAAATCAAAATCCCGGTCATCATGGGCAGGAACCGCCATAACCGCACCGCTGCCGTAATCCATCAAGACGAAATTGGCGATCCATACGGGGATTTTTTCATTGGTAAGCGGATGGATGACATTCAACCCCAGCGCCAATCCGCTTTTCTCTTTTTGCCGATCGATGGAAGAGCTGTTTTTCATCTCATTGATGTGAGCGATACTCTGCTCATCCAGCAAGCCGTTATCGACCATATACGAGACGATCGGATGTTCGGGTGCCAAAGCGGTGTACGAAACGCCGTAGATGGTGTCTGGACGGGTCGTAAAGACGTCGAAACGCTCGAATGCTCCGCCCAGTTTAGCTTTGCTCGCTTCATCCAGCAAAAGATCGAATGCCAAACCGTTGGATTTTCCGATCCAGTTCTCCTGCATGGTGAGAACCTGTTTCGGCCAGCCCCCTTCGAGTTTTTTCAGATCTTCCAGCAATTCATCACCGTACTGCGTGATCTTGAAATAGTACTGATTCATATCTTTTTTGACGATGGGGGTATCGCATCTCCAGCAGCATCCGTCCACGACCTGCTCGTTGGCCAATACCGTCAAATCATGCGGACACCAGTTCAGCATCCCTTTTTTGCGGTACAGGAGCCCTTTTTCGTACATATCGATGATAAAACCCTGCTCGAACTTCGTATAGAGTTCATCACTGGTTGCCAGCATCCGCTCCTGCGAAAATGAAAAGCCCAGAGATGCAAACTCTTTTTTCATATAATCGATGTTATCGTAAGTCCAGCTTTTGGGGTGTGAACCGTTTTTGATCGCCGCATTTTCGGCGGGCATACCGAAACTGTCAAAACCGATAGGGTGGAGGACATTGAACCCCTGTTGGCGGTAATAGCGGGCAAAAGCGTCGCTGAGGGTGTAATTTCTCACATGCCCCATATGGAGCCGTCCGCTAGGAAAAGGGAACATACTGAGGATATACTTTTTAGGTTTGGTGAAATCTTCACTGGGTTCGAAGCTTTTGTTCTCTGCCCAAAATTTTTGCCACTTTTGTTCTATGATCGATGGAGAATAATTCATACCTTTTGTTACCCTAAATAGTTTATATAGTTATCGGCGATTTTATCGCATTTCCGATAAGCACTCTATTAAATTTTTTACTTCCCAGTCTCCACGAATACCAGCGATTCGCTCAATGTGGTTTGTAGTCCATATTTTTAGCCTATCGCTCCCAAGCCGATATTCAGTTCATTTTCTATCATCTCTATTGTCGGCAGACTTGACTCGAACTCTTTTGGCAAAATTTCAGTCAGTTGATATTCTGATATTCCGATAGGTTGAGACATATTTCGCAAAGAATACTCTGCAACAACCTCATTTTTCTCTTGACACAGTATCAACCCAATGGTCGGGTTATCCTCTTTTTGCGCTAAGACGCTATCAACGGCACTGCAATAAAAATTTACCTGTCCCGAGTACTCAGGTTTAAATTTCCCTTTTTTAAGCTCAATCACGACAAAGCATCGAAGCTTAAGATGATAAAAAAGCAAATCGATATAAAACTCATCATCACCGACTTCAAGTTTGTATTGTCGTCCTACAAAGGCAAATCCGCTTCCCAGCTCAATTAAAAATCTCTCCATGTGCTTGATAAGGTTGTTTTCAAGCTCTCTTTCCCTAAATGGTTCCGTGATGGTCAAAAAGTCAAATTTATAAGGGTCTTTGAAAGACTGTTGCACCAAATCACTCTCAAACGGAGGTAAAATATTTTTAAAATTAGAGACAAGATTGCCTTCTCTTTTGTGTACTTCACTCTTTATCATAAGACTCAAAACGTCCTTGCTCCAGCCATTTTCAAGGATTTTCTGCATATACCAATATCGTAATACTTTATCTTTTATTTTTTGAATCAAGAGGATATTGTGTGTCCACGGAATTTGTGCCACCAATGGTGGCATTTTTTCATTTTCTAATTGTGCAACCGACAGTTGCCCAATTTCATCATCGGCATATTCTTTGTAAAACTGCACCATAAGTTTAATATTTCTCGTTGAAAATCCACTCATATTCGGAAACTCTCGCAAAATATCTCGACTCAGCTTATCAATAACTTTTGCACCCCAACCAAGCTCATTTTTCCGTTGTTCTATCGCTAATCCGATGTTGAAATAGAGCAGTATCAGTTCTTGATTAATGACGTTAAATGCTTTTTGTTGAGAGAGTTTGATTTGATTTTTAATATCTACTAAAAAGGAGTTATATTCATTTGAGCGATCTATCTCTTTCATGTATTACCTACTTTCTCGTATCTTTTCTAGTTGCCGTTACAAATTGGTAGTACAAATATCCCAATAATACTTTATTCAATGCCATCACAATATATGATTTTTTAAAGTCATCAACACTTGATAAGATATTGATATATTTGAATAAATAATTAATACTAAATTCATTACTCAACACTATATTAGTTAAAAAACTGACATAAAATATCCAAAATAAAGCTAAAAACCAATTTGTAGAATGTTCTGAGCTTAAATCATGTATTTTAAATACTATGTAATCTGATATATTCTTCCATTTATTTTTTGCAAGTTCTCTTCTTCTTTGATCTAATTCCAAAGCATGATATTTGTTCGCTTCTATTTTATTACCATTTTTTTCAAAATTATTTTTGATGATGCGATATGTTTCTCGTGATGTTTCATGTTTGGATTCATCACTTTCAAGTCCATTTATCCCAAAAAAATTAATCTCTTTATCACTACTCATATAATCTAAATTCAGCCCTTTATGAAATATTGATTCTCTAAATGAAGTAAACTTTTCAAAAACAATGTATTTAAATTCTGCTTTTGTATTAAAAATACAATTATCAAATAATGTAAAACCTTTATAGGTTATTTCTTTTAAATCAAACTCTTTTTGAAAAGTCACTTCATTGAATTCTGACAATGATTCAAAATCAACATTTTTGATTGTTATCGAATTGATATCAGCTTTATAAACCCCAAAGTCTTTTTCAAAGGTGCTATCTTTAATAGTAATAGCACTAATTTCTATTCTTTCATCATCAGAAAAATTTATATAAAAGCTCTCTCTAAATATACATCCGTCAATAGTTGCAATACAAGTTTTAGGTAAATTAAAATGTACAATATCATTGAATACACAGCCTGAAAATTCATAGATTATCTCTTCAAACTTTACTGAGTAAGTTGTATCATTTTTATTTTTAGCTTTAAAATAGCGGATTTCTCTATCTAAAGTATCATAAGTTATATCTTTTGAAAGCACTAAACTATTAATATTAATTTTTACTGCTGTATCAAATTCTAAATGTAAAAAAGTGATTTCATTTCCACATATCGATATATTGCCTTCATAATCTGCAATTAAATCATCACCATTTATATAATCTTCTGGAATAAATTTTTTAAGGTATTTATTTTCAGCCATTACATTATCTTTTTATAGAGGTTAAAGAAGTATTCGAGACGTTCTTTATTACTTGCAAACGGGAAATAGTTGATTTTTGAAACCCGTATGCAAGCAAAAGGTTAGAAACAAATGTTTGAGGGGGAAAATTTTGGATGAATTTTTGGAGATTGATTTTTATTTGAGAAATGGTCATAAATACTCAACCTTTAATATTTCAAAATTCCCGTTTTCACGGGAATTTCAAAGAGGAATTTTAGACAATCCCCTGCTCGAATTGAGCCCGCATCTTCTCTTTTTCGGCTTGAATTTTTAGTTTATCGGCCATTTTCTGGCGATACTTCGATACGCTGAATCCCGTCCATACCACCAGTTGCGCCGCGACAAAAATCGAGCTGTAGGTACCGACGATAACACCGATCAGCATCGGGAAACTAAAGCCGAGCATAATGTCTCCGCCAAAAATGAAGAGGGTCAATACAACGAAGAAAACCGTCAGCGACGTCAATGTTGTTCGCGACTGTGTGCGTGAGACCGCTTCATTCACGATCATAACGAAATCGCTGTTTTTGCTCTCCTGGATGTGCTCGCGGATGCGGTCATAGACGATAATCGTATCGTGGATCGAATACCCCAGAATCATCAACAGCGCCGCGACGCTTTCGATATTGAAATCGACTTCGAAATACGAGACGAATCCGAAAGTAATGACGATATCGTGAACAATCGCGATAATTGCCGCCAGTGCGAAACGCCACTCATACCGGAATGTTACCATTGCCATAATAGCACTCAACGTCAGCAAGAAAGCGGTAAGCCCCTTGACCCGCAATTCGTCGCCCACTTTCGGACCGACCATATCGACACGGCGGATTTCAAAATCTCCCGTCCCTTTTAGTATCTCTTTGGTCGTATCACCGATGTCCTTGCTCAGGCCGTCTGTCGACGAAGGGGTCTTGATCACCACCTCTTCGGGGGAGCCGAATTCCGTTACGGTCGCATGCTCAAACAGCTTGTTTTCCGCTAATTTTTCGCGGATAGTATCGATTGGGGCGCTCTTCGTATACTTGACTTGGACAACGGTCCCTCCCGTAAAATCAATCCCGAATGAAAACCCTTTGGTTGCAATCAGTGCAATCGAAAGGAAAAACAGGACAAAGGAAGCAATGAAAAAGATTTTCCCTTTCCCAAGAAAGTTATAGATCTTGTCTTCTTTAAAGAGTTCCATGATTATTTAACCTTTCTTGTCATACCGAACCACAACGCATAGTTCTTATTTTTTTCGATTTTAGGCATGAAAAGCTGATAGATGCCGTATGTTCCGACAATCGCAGTAAGCATCGATGCCAAAATCCCCATACTGAGTGTTACGGCAAACCCTTTGATCGCTCCGGTACCGTAGACATAAAGGATCGTACAGGCGATGATCTGGGTGATATTGGAATCCAAAATCGCCCGCATTGCTTTAGAATATCCCTCGCTGATCGCTTTGCGAGTAGGAACACCCTGCCGCAGCTGTTCGCGGACACGCTCATTGATGATGATATTCGCATCGACGGCCAGACCGATATGCAGTACGATCCCCGCCATCCCCGGCAGGGTCAGCGTCGCTCCGAAGAGGGCCATCATGGCCAGAATAATAAACAGGTTGATCACAACCGCCAGATTGGCAATGACACCGGCAAGACCGTAATAGAACATCATAAACACAATAACAAGGACAAATCCGCTAACCAACGCTAAAAGAGAAGCTTTGATACTGTCGGCTCCCAGACTCGGGCCGACGGAACGTTTTTCCATCATGTAGATCGGGGCCAGCAATGCACCCGAACGAAGGGCAATCGCTAGGTCATTTGCCTCTTCAACCGTATAGTTACCGCTGATCTGTCCGCTTCCTCCGCCGATCCGTTCATTGATGACCGGGGCCGAATAGACTTTTCCGTCCAGAACAATCGCCAAGCGTTTCCCGACACTTTTCCCGGTAAAATCACCGAAGATCTGCGCCCCTTGGGAATTAAGCGAAAAATTGATGACGGGGCGGTTGTTTTGGTCGTATCCCACCTGTGCATCGGTCAACATCGTCCCGTCCAAAATAGGGATATCGTTGACCAGATGTTTCATCTTCGGCTGCAATGCGTCTTCGAGGATTTTGTCTCCGAAACTGGCCGCCTCGGCATCACTCATCTCCATCACCCGCATTGCGCGGTCTTCATCGACCGCCATAAGCTCAAGTTTCGCAGCACGTGAGATCAACTCGCGCGCACGTTGCTCCTCCTGAGGGGTTTTGATCCCCGGCAGTTCCACCAGGATTTTATCGACTCCCTGTTTGGCAACGGTCGGTTCAGCCAAACCAAACTGATCAAGCCGGTTACGGATCGTCTCGATCGCCTGATCGATTGCCTGTACTTTCAGTTTTTCAACCTCTTCAGGGGTCATAGCAAGCGAATACCGCCCCTCTTGGGCATGGACAATCGTCCCTTTGATCGTTTTGAGATACTCATCCATCGTCGTTGCATCATCGTTATCGAGCATTTCAAAGGTAACGGTGCGATTCTGGACACTGATTCCGTCAAGCAAAATGTCGTTACGCTCTCCGAAATGTTTCAATCCCGAAGCGATCGATTTGAGCTGCGAATCGACGGCCTCATCTGTTTTGACCCCCAGCAGCATATGCAATCCGCCCTGCAAATCGAGCCCGAGGGTCACTTTTGCCCCCCGTTCGCTTTGCGTCAGCGACGGCATCGAAAAAACCAATCCGAAGATTGTAGCGATAATCAGTAAAACGAGTCGGTAATTAAGCTTCATCCTCGTACTTTCGTGCGACGGCATCTTTCACCAAACGCCCCTCTACATCATTATTGAATTTTACGGCAAAGAAATTGTCTTCCACTTTTTTGATCTCGACGATCAAACCGCCGCTGGTGACGACCTTATCCCCTTTTGCAAGAGCGTTCAACATCTCTTTATGCTTCTTGGCTTGCTGTTGCTGCGGACGAATGATCACAAAATACATAATTGCGATCAGAAAAATAAACGGGAGAAGTTGGGAAAGAATTTCCATGGGTATCCTTAAATGATGATGTTATTTGGCCCTGCTTCAGGGCATGCTTTAGCAGCCGCTACGGCTGATGAGGGCAAACAGAAATACCCGCTTGCCGTTCGCTAAAGAATGTCGTCGCATTATACTCAAAAGTGTTTAACAACGGTATAATTGCGCCATGAAGTTTACATCTATCTCTTGGCGCGACACTTTTTTCCTCCCCCTTTTTATCGCAATCGCGTTTTCGGCATTTATCTATTTTGAACATTTCGGCCTCACTTCACGCCTTATCAATACCCTTATGGCCCTTGCCGCACTGTACGGTCTGCTCCATTCCCCCGCCCGCGTCCTTCCTATCGCAGGGTTCTGGATCGGCCTTTTGTGGTGCTACTGGATCGGATTTAGTTTTCAGTACTACGGTCTGGGATGGGCCACAGGGCTCGTAGCATTCGGTTTCGGACTTGTATATGCCCTCTATTACGGCGTCATGGGGTTGACTTCCAATCCCTACGGACGGGCCCTGATCCTCTTTGGCCTCACGTTTGTGTGGCCGATGGATTTTAACTGGATGCAGCCCGAACTCATCTTCGTCGAAAGCTACCTCGGTTTTGAAAAATGGCAGTTTTTGCTTATTCTGTTCGCCCTTGCTTCCACCGCATACTTCTCTCGGATCAAAAAAGGGATTCCTCTGTTGCTGATCCCCTTGGCGCTCCACGCCTCCTCCATACCGCCGCCGATGCCGCCGCTGAAAATCAAACTCATCTCCACCGATATTCCGCAGGATCTTAAATGGCAGGCTTCGGAACAAGAGAATCTGATACGGCAGAATCTAATCGCAATCGACCAAGCAACGCGGGAAGGATACGATGCGATAGTCCTCCCCGAATCGGCATTTGCCCTCTACATGAACCACTATCCTGAGCTTACCCGGATACTGCAGGAACTCTCCTTACGCATCCCCATCCTGACGGGAACCCTCTATGAAGAGAACGGGCTGCACTATAACGTTACCTATCTCTTTCAAGATGGCCGCATCACCGTCGCCAAAAAGACGATTCTGGTCCCTTTCGGGGAATACATACCGCTGCCGAAATTTTTGCGAAGCTGGTTTAACCGCAAAATATTTGGCGGAGGATCCGATTTTGTGACCGCCGACAAACCGACTGATTTTACAATCAAAGGGGTAAGGTTTCGCAACGCGATCTGCTACGAAGCGACCCGCGCGGAACTCTATACACCCGACGTTCGCTACCTGATCGCCGTGAGCAATAACGGATGGTTCAAACCCTCCATCGAACCGACACTCCAAAACCTTTTGATCCGTTTTTATGCCCGTAAAAACCATACGGCCGTTTTTCATGCGGCTAACGGCGGAGGAAGCGGGATTGTCTACTAAACCAGTATGTTTTAAAGGCTATTATAAGAGTTTCGTACTACAATCAAGTTAATTTTATACTACTTCGGAGCCTTTATGAAGATCGCAGCCAACATTACTGAACTTATCGGCAACACCCCGCTGGTATCGCTCAACTCCTTTTCACAACAAAGCGGTGCGGCAATATTGGGAAAATGCGAATTTATGAACCCTACCAGCTCAGTCAAAGACCGTATCGGCGTCAGTATGATCAAAACGGCGATGGAAGAGGGGAAGATCAATCCCGACACCCTCATCGTCGAACCGACCAGCGGCAACACCGGTATCGCCCTCGCTTCCATCTGCGCGGCGCTGGGGCTCAAGCTCACCCTGACGATGCCCGAATCGATGAGCATCGAGCGGCGCAATCTGCTCAAAGCGCTGGGGGCCAACCTTGTCCTCACTTCGGCATCGCTGGGGATGAAAGGAGCAATCGATGAAGCGGATAGAATTGTCAAATCTATCCCCAACGCCATCGTCCTCCAGCAATTTGCCAATCCCGCTAATCCCGCTATACACCGCCAAACTACCGCACAGGAGATCCTCCGCGACACGGACGGAAATATCGATATCTTCGTCGCCGCAGTCGGAACGGGGGGAACATTGACCGGTACCGGCGAGGCTCTTCGCGCGGCCAACCCGAATATTCAGATCATTGCCGTCGAACCCAAAGACTCCGCCGTCCTCTCCGGAGGCAAAGCGGGAGCCCATAAAATTCAGGGGATCGGGGCGGGATTTGTCCCCGATGTCCTGAACACGACACTCTACAATGAAGTGATCACCGTCAGCAACGAAGATGCGATCGCCACCTCCAAAGCACTTGCCAAATACGAGGGGATACTCGTCGGCATCTCGGCCGGAGCGAACGTCCATGCCGCCACACTCATCGCTTCACGCCCCGAGAACAAGGGGAAAACCGTCGTCACGATCCTCTGCGATACGGCAGAACGCTATTTAAGTACTCCGCTGTTCGAGAACTAAACGTGTTCTTGGAAACTGTGCTGTGTGTCGAAGGGGAAGCCCGTAATCTCCCCTATCACCAACAACGCCTATCCAACACACTTCGACATCACGGAGTTGTCTGCATTTACGATCTCAAGCGTCTGATAGCCCCTCCAAAAAAGGGGGTTTACCGGTGCCGATTTATTTATGACGCTTACGGTTTCAGCGTCGAATACCACCCCTATTCCCCAAAACAAATAGTATCGCTGCGTGCCGTTGTCGACGATAAGATCGAATACCCTCACAAAATGGTTGATCGGAACAGACTCGATGCACTGTACGCTTTGCGCGACGGGTGCGACGATGTCCTTATCATACGGGAGGGGCAGCTCACCGATACGACGATTGCCAATATCGCTTTATTTGACGGAAGCCGCTGGCTCACGCCGCAAAAACCCCTTTTGGAAGGGACGAGTCGTGCACGTTTGATTGACGAAGGATTTTTGACGCCGGCACCGCTTCGCCTCGAAGATATCGCTTCCGCTCAGAAAATAGCCGTCTTTAACGCTCTGATAGGATTTGTTGAAGTCGAAAATGGTATAATAGTCTAAAAAACAGGCCAGCCACTATGCTATTTGATATTATCAAAAGTCCTTCATTTGCCAGGCTGATGGAGACCCATATACGGGATATGCTCATCTATTTGTTTGAAAATGAACAAAATTTCGGCATATTGTGTAAAATCGATCAACTCGATTTCGATCCTCCCCTCCCCAAGCATATCAGCGAAGAGTTCAGGGCGATGACCCTCTTTTTTCTTGCCGGCTATACGTTCGAAAGTGCCCGTATCGACAACGATATTTTGATTTTTGAAGCGGGATTCGGTCAGGAAAATATAGGAAGTTTTGTCAGTGTGCCGCTTCTCTCGATCGTACAGATCATCATCGATGATACCCCGGCATTTGTCAATCTGGCCCTCCCCTCAGAGCGTATTCCCGCACAAGTGGATGAAAAGAATGAAGGGATCGTAAACTCGATGAACTCATTTCTCTCGAATCCCGAAAATCAGAAATTTCTCAAAAAATAAATACATACAGCACACTTGCGAAAAAGCGGGATTTATGTGCGGGTCAAATTCAGCAAGCGTGGCAATAGGGGCTTTTGCCCCTGCCGCGTTATAACTTTAGCCCCAATAGATAGGTCACGACATTATTGATAAACGCATCGTGCTTGCGCTCTTTCGTGGAGGCGATATAGAATTTGCGTTTGATCTTGTAATTTTTGATACGCGCTTCAAACAATCTCCCCTCTTCCACTTCGTCCGCAATGACATGGCGGGAGATGACCGATACAACCGGGCGGGCGGCATCTTTCGGAGATCGAAGGATTGTCTCTTTAATCGCGGTAGAACTCGCTACTACCCCGATAACGCTAAAACTCGAACACTCAACCCCGATCTCTTCAAAGACTTCAGAGGTCAGCTTTCGGGTATGGGAGTTCTCGTCTCGGCAAATCCAGTCAAATTTATACATATCTTCTTTACGAAGCTGTTTCGGAATCGGCTGGTTGGAGAAAATCACCAACTCGTCTTCTTCCCATTCGCGATAAATAATCCCCTCTTTGAATACCGGCGATTCGATCAGAGCGATGTCGATTTTTTTATCGAGAAGCTGATCGATAATCTCTTCGGAAAATCCGACACGGATATGAATCTCATTATTAATCTTGTCCTTCAGCTGTCCCAGATACGAAGGGAGAACATAGTTTCCGATCGCATACGACGCACCGATAATAAAGGTAAATTCTTTATTGATAATCTTAAGAAGCTCTTTTTCGCTTGAAAGGATCGACTTTTCGAGTTTCAGGGCGATACGGTAAAGATCCTCCCCCTCTTTCGTCAGTTTAATGCCGTTTTTCTTCCGTTCTACGATACGGGTATCAAGGTACTCCTCGATAAATTTGATCTGCTGAGTAACAGCCGGTTGCGAGATCCCCAATTTAGCGGATGCTTTTGAAAAACTTTTTTCTCTGACGACCGTCAAAAAAGTCATGAGTTTCGCAAAATCTTTTAACATAATAATTCCTATAAGTTAAATATATAACAGTATTATAACTCATTATTATATCCGATGCAAGCGTTGCAGCGACTATTTTTGCCTCTTAGGAAAATTGGGCTATAATAAAATAATCAAGGAGACAGAGTATGGACAAAATTTTCGAAGATCTTAATGATGCACAGCGCAGTGCAGTCGAACAAATCGACGGTCCTTTACTCATTTTAGCCGGAGCAGGAAGTGGAAAGACCAAAACGATCACCTCCCGGCTGGCCTATCTGCTCGATACGGTAGGGGTGCCGGCGAGTAATACCCTCACCCTCACTTTTACCAATAAAGCGGCCAAAGAGATGCGGGAGCGGGCGATGAATCTCATCTCCCAAAACTCTTATCCTCCGTTGCTATGCACCTTCCATAAATTCGGACTCCTCTTTTTAAAATTTCATATTCACCTCCTGGGACGCGCTAATAACTTTGTCGTCATCGATACCGACGATAAAAAAAAGATATTGAAAAAGATCAATGCCGACCTGCCGACACCCCTCGTAGCAAGCGAAATTTCCCGCTACAAAAACTCGCTGATCGATCCGCAGGAGGCCTATGCGCAAGCCGAACTTACCAACTACAAACATATCGCCAAGATATACGAAGAGTATGAAGCTTACCTACTGGAGAACAACCTTGTCGATTTTGACGATCTGCTGTGCCTCACCTACCGCCTTCTCGATGAGCACAGCGATCTGTGCCGTGAGACCAGTGAAAAATACCGCTACATCATGATCGACGAGTACCAAGATACCAACGAGCTTCAGCTCAGATTGCTTCAAAAACTGTGTACGACCCATAACAACCTCTGCGTCGTCGGAGACGACGATCAGAGCATTTACGGATGGCGCGGGGCGCATGTGCGCAATATTTTGGAGTTTGATCAGGATTTTTCCGATGCGACGGTCGTTAAGCTTGAACACAACTACCGTTCTACCCAGCCGATCCTCACGGTCGCCAATGCCCTTATCGAGCACAACCGCTCCCGCCTCGGGAAAACTCTGATCGCTACCAAAAGCGGTGGAGAAGAGGTACAGACGGTAACCTCCAACGATGAAAATGAAGAGTCTCAAAAAATCGCGAAAGCGATCCGCGCCCTGATCGATAAAGGGGTACGAGCCAGCGAAATCGCGGTTCTGTACCGGATCAATGCCCTCAGCCGTTCGTTGGAAGAGGGACTCAACCGTGCCGGAGTCGGTTACAAACTGGTAGGGGGATTACGCTTCTACGACCGGGCCGAGATCAAAGACCTTATCAGCTACCTTCGCGTCATTACCAATGTCCACGACAACTTCTCCCTAAAACGGATCATCAACAAACCCAAACGGGGGCTTGGAAAAGCGACGATCGACAAGATCGAACTCTCGGCAATCCAAGCGGGTAAATCGATGTTCGAATTTATCTCGACACTCAGCGATGCCGAACTCGAAGGGCTTGTACGGAAAAAAAGTGCGCAGGAGTTGCGCGATTTTGTCCAAGAGATCTACGAATTGCGTCATGTCGCGGATGAGGCGATGTACCGCTTTATCGATCTGCTCGAAGAGCGGTTCAAGATCAAAGAGACCCTCAAGGGGCTCCCCGACGAAGCCGACAAAATCTCCAACATCGATGAGTTCTACGGACTCTTCCGCGATTATGTCAAACAAAATCCCGACGCCGCGTTGGCTGAATTTCTCAATGACATCACCCTCCAAAGCGACCAGGATCAGGTCGAGGGGGAGAGCATCTACATCATGAGTATCCATGCCTCAAAAGGGCTCGAATTCGAACATCTTTTTGTCATCGGAATGGAAGAAGGGTTCTTGCCCCTTGTCGGTGACGGGAGCGATCTGGAAGAAGAACGGCGTCTGGGATACGTTGCCATCACCCGGGCGAAAAGCAATCTTACCCTCTCAAACGTCAACAGCCGTTTTTACAAGGGGCGCCGGACCGAACTGCAAAAAAGCCGATTCATCAATGAAGCGGGACTATGCGAAGGTTCTTTGATCCTGGAAAAAAATACGTCGTTTAAAAAAGGGGATCTCGTACGCCACAAAATCTTCGGTGCGGGACGGGTCGAAGGGGTAAGCAAGTCGGGGCGCGAATTTAAACTCCTGATCAATTTCGGCGGCAGCAAACGGGACATACTGGCATCTTTCGTGGAGAAACTGTAAATTGAATAGTCCCAACCGTCTTTTCGTCGCCTATAAACCCGCAGGACTCAGTTCCAATCAGCTTCTCAGCCGGATAAAACGGCGTTACGGCGTCAAAAAAGCGGGATATTCCGGAACCCTCGACCCGTTTGCCAAGGGGGTCCTCATCATCGCTTTCGGAAATCACGGGCGGCTGTTCCGATTTTTAAACAAAACGCCCAAACGCTACCGCGCTACCTTGTGGCTGGGGGCCTATTCGCCTACACTCGATATTGAGCAGATCGAGCAAATCGATACGCTCCCCCCTTTCTCCGAGGAGAGACTGCACGAGGTGATCTCCTCGCTCCAAGGGGAGCTTACCTATTATCCCCCTAAATACAGCGCCAAACGTCTGAACGGAAAACGGGCCTATGAATTTGCCCGTGCCGGCATTGAGGTCGAGCTTAAAACCGTCACCTCCACCGTCTATGATATCCGGCTTCTCCACTACTGCCATCCGTTTGTCACTTTTGAAGCGACTGTCTCTGAGGGGAGCTATATCCGTTCCCTCGGAGAGATGATCGCGGATAAACTCGGATGTTCGGGTTCATTGAGTGCGTTAGAGCGACTTAATGAAGGGCAGTTTGTCTACAACAATGAGTGCCCTATCGACATTAAAACCGCTCTCGCCCTCCCTAAAAATTGCTATAATGGCACCATAGATTCGATATTGCTGGGGCAACCCCTGCAACGCGAAGATTTTGATTTCCAAGAAAACGGTGTTTATTGGATCGACAACGGTGATACCATCTCGATTATCGAAATTGCCGACGATCGCATCCACTACTTACTTAATAAGGTTGAAGCATGCTGATACTCTCTCGTAAAGTGGATGAATCCATTTTGATTGCCGACTCGATCACTGTCAAAGTTATCGCAATCGACAAAGGGGTCGTCAAACTCGGGATCGACGCACCGCCGCAGATCCGGGTGCTTCGCAATGAACTGATCCGTGCGGTCGAAGATTCAAACAAAGAGGCCTCAGGGACACCGGATGAATCGCTTCTTCAGCAATTGGTGCAAAAACTACGCTTATGAACCGCTTTCGTGCCTATGCAAAAGTCAATATTTTTCTCAAAATCACCGGGACAAGAGGGGATTACCACACCCTGAGCTCACGATTTATGCGGGTCGAGTCGCTTTACGACACGCTGTGGTTTGAGCCCAAATCGACTCCCGAATTCGAGATTCGGGGCGATTTCGATTGCGATGTCGGTTCCAATACGATCTATAAAGCATACAAACATCTCCTCGCCGAAACCCGCTCCGATAAACTCTCGCAGTGGATGGAAGATCATGCCGTCTGCGTCGATAAAAAGATCCCCTCATTTGCGGGTCTTGGGGGTGGAAGTTCGGATGCCGCGACTTTTTTACATATGTGTAACGATACATTGGAGCTTGGTCTAAGTGACGATCAACTCGCCGACATCGGAATACGGGTCGGTGCGGATCTCCCTTTTTTCATCTACGCCTATCCCAGTGCCAACGTCCGCGGGATCGGCGACATCGTCGAACCGTTCGATGAACCTCTATTGGATCTGGAGATCACAACCCCGGAACTGCAGATCAGTACTCCGGCCGTTTACCGCTATTACCGCAAACATCTCTTCTCTCCGATCAGCGAAGCCGAAGCGGTACTGCTCGAACAAACCCCCTCGATCGAGATATTGGCTTCCGTAAACGCCAAAGAGGCGAATGACCTCTACAGCGCGGCATTAGGGTGCTATCCCGAACTTGCCGAAAAAGAGGGATGGTTTTTCTCCGGCAGCGGCAGCAGTTTTTTTAGAATCAAAAATTGACATCAAAGTTGTATTGACAAGACATCTACAATTCGTTACAATCAAGCATTAAGTTCAAGGATAGACTATGTCAAAAGTGATTCGTTGGAACGAAGAGAAAAACCAACTCCTTCTACTTCAACGAAATATCAGTTTTGAACAGGTGTTAGAGAAGATTGAGAATAATGAGATCATTGATCGATATGTCCATCCTAATACCGAGAAGTACCCTAATCAACAGATCTTCGTCATCGAAATGGGTGAGTATATTTGGTATGTCCCTTTTGTCGAAACCGAAGAGGAAATATTTTTAAAATCGATCATCCCAAGCCGAAAATTAAATGCTACATACGGAGGCACAAAAAATGAAAAATGAACCGATTTACCTCGACCAAGAGGAAAATGAGCTTCTAAACGAAATAGAAAGCGGAGAATGGATTAGTAAGCCACTCTCAACGCAAGAGCGGCAAGAGTATCAAAATAATGCAAAATATACCAAATCTTTGCAAGAAAAACGGCAAACGACCATCCGCTTCTCGGTCAGCGATTTAGCGGCTATCAAAGCAAAATCCAAGGAGATGGGGATCGGGTACCAAAACCTAATCCAAGCCCTCGTACACAACTATGCCATAGGGAAGATAAAACTCGAAGCCTAAAAGGTTACATACGCTATTATTCGATAATTATTTTTCAAGGATACACGTGTGGGCGAAAACATAGCCACCAATAAAAAAGCTTTTTTTGACTACTACATCGAAGAGAAATTCGAAGCGGGACTCGTTCTCAAAGGGAGCGAGGTCAAAGCGCTGCGTGCCGCGCGGGTCAACCTCAAAGACGGGTTTATCAAAATCGTCCGCGGAGAAGCTTTTGTATTCAACGTCCATATCGGCGTGTTGGATACCACGCATCACTTCTATACCCACGAAGAGCGCGGTAGCCGCAAACTCCTTCTTCACAAAAAACAGATCGATAAAATGGTCAAAGCGGTCGAAAAAGAGGGTTTTACCCTCGTTCCGCTGAGTATCTATTTTAACGACCGTAATCTCGCTAAAATGCAGATTGCCATCGTCAAAGGGAAAAAGCTCTACGACAAACGGGAAGATCTAAAAGAAAAAAGTCTCAAGAGGGATATGGAACGGGCACTAAAAGGAGAATAACTATGGTCGAATTACACGAACTCCATCTGAAAGATCTCCAAAACCCACTCCACCCCTCTACTTTCGAAGAGTATAAAGATTATCGTATTTTAGTCCTGCGTCTGCCCGAAAAAATGAGCCAGAAATCAAAAATAACCTCTTACGGATTTATCCTTGCCGAAAATTCCGTCTATTTTTATGATAAAAAGCATAAAGACTTTACCCAATTTCCGGATGCTTTGGATGAGATGTACCGTTTTTTAGACGGTAAAATCGATACCTTGATGCATGACATTGAAACCATTCAGGAGATCATTGTATCGCTGGAAGAGAACCTCTACAGCAAGTTTAGCTCTGCGTTTATGGATCAATGGCATAATCTCAAAAAAGAGCTGTCACGTTCGCAACGTATCATTTTAAAAGCGGTCGACACGTTAAAACTTTTTATTGCAAAATCAAAAATATCCGATCGATTTCCGCTCAACGAATTCAATGACCTGCATGAACACCTAGAACGGACTCTCCGTTCCAATATCGCCGCAAACGATCAGCTCGACAATCTCTACCGCTACTACAATCTCCGTTCCGGCGATCGGATGAACCGCAGTATCTATATCCTCACCATCATTTCCGTCATTTTCCTGCCGCTAAACCTCGTCGTCGGGTTTTTTGGTATGAATACCGGCGGACTCCCATTTCAAGAACACCCCTTTGGAACAGCCTATGCCTTCCTAACAATGATCATTTTTGCCGCCATACTCACAACAGCGGTATTGTGGAAAATCAAAAAATCATAACTGGATTTGATCAAACGGCACTAGCAAAATTGCTTGAGCAAGTAATGTGATTGGAATAAAAATGGATGGACGATAGGAAAAAGAAGTTGCCGCTCAAAAGAGCGGCCGGGGGATTATTTACGACGAATTTCTTTAATACGTGCTGCTTTACCGGCAAGATCACGAAGATAGAACAATTTAGCGCGACGTACGCGGCCACGGCGAAGCACTTCGATTTTCTCTAGGCTGTCGCTGTAGATTGGGAATACACGCTCGATACCGACACCGTTGGCACCGATTTTACGAACTGTGATGGTTCTTCCAGTTCCTTCTCCACGAATGGAGATACATATACCCTCGTAGTTTTGTACACGAGACTTGTCACCCTCTTTAATCGTTACCGCCAAACGAAGCGTATCACCCGCACGAAAAAGTGGGATATTTTTATCAGCGATTTGCGCTTGTTCGAAGCTAGCGATGTACTTATTTTTCATAAGATGTCCTTATTGTATGCTTTAGTAGCTGTTCCGGTCTGAAATATTTTGTTTTACATTCAGATAGAGCTAATTTTAGTGCTAGAATTTTACTGTGATTTCCCTTTAAATATTCTGATGGGACTACCATATCATCATATAAAGGGGGTTTTCCAAATGAAGGTGCTTCCAAAAGTGCCGTTTCAAAACTCTCATACTCGAGCGATTCACTGTTTCCGAGCACTCCGTCAAGATTGCGGACGATCGCATCGGTCATCACCAACGAAGGAAGTTCCCCTCCCGTCAGGACATAATCGCCGATGCTGAACACCTCGTCGGCAAAGGTTTCCAATACCCTCTCGTCAATCCCCTCATAACGGCCGCTGACAAAAACAACATGCGGTTTCATAGCGAGACGCTTCGCATCGTTTTGGGTGAATTGCTTCCCGACCGGTGCGGCAAAGATGATATGGGCATCATCATCCAGGGTGGAGAGTGCATCAAACAGAGGCTGAGGGGTCATTACCATTCCGGCACCCCCTCCGACAGCCGTGTCGTCTACTTTATGATGACGCGAAGCACTGTAATCTCTCGGGTTGAGAAACCCTACCTGAAAATGGCCCGCCTCTATTGCACGCTTTAGAATCGAGTCTTGAAAATACCCCTCTATCAAATTTGAAAAAAGGGTGACGTAGGTAAAACGCATTACGAAGCTTCAAGCAGATCCAATCCGCCATTCACATAAATTACTTTTGACGCTATGTCACTTTTGTCGACAAAATGATCGATATAAGGGATTAAAAATGTCGATGCCATCCCTTTTTCTACAAGAGAAAGGGTCGTCGTCACCAAAAGATAATCCTGAGGTCCGATTCGCTCTATCTCCTGCACAGTACCGAGAAGCAGCTCCCCTTCCATTACGGACAATCCGACCAGGTCAAACCAGAAAAATTCCCCCTCCCCCAAAGGACATCGCTCGCGAGTCGCTTCGGGAGTGGTAAAGAGCTGGGTATTCGTCATCGCTTTTGCCGCTTCTGGGGTATCGTATCCAACCAAATGGACAAGATCACGCTCCGCGTTGTAGCTTTGAATTTTAACTTCACTCCCTTTATCGGTAGTAAACGTCGCATTCTTGACAAACTGCTCGGGAAAATCGGTGTGGAGGTTAAGTTTCATGTCCCCCTTTAGACCTACGGTGCGGCCTAAAGTGGCGACATGGAGAAGATTTGTGGCAGGGGGATTACGAAAGCGGTTCGACATTGATTCGGTAACTCTTTCCGTCTTTAGCTTTGCAACCGGAGATGACCGTTTTGATTGCACCGATCATCTTCCCCTCTTTGCCGATTAGTTTACCGACATCCGCTTGATTGGCGTATAAGACAATCTCACTTACTTCATCGCCTTCATGCGTCTCTACCCTGATCTGCTCGGGATAGGTCGCAATGAGGCGAGCGAATTCCGCGACGAAGTCGGCTACCATGCTTATTTACCGGTAATTTTTTTAACGCGGTCTGACATTTGAGCACCGACACTTAGCCAGTAGTTCAAACGCTCTTCATCTACTTTGGTAGTGATAGGGTCGGTCATCGGGTTGTAGTATCCGATCAATTCGATCCAGCCGCCGTCACGACGTTTACGGCTGTCGGTTACCGCGATACGGTAGAAAGGTTGTTTTTTACGTCCCATACGGGTTAAGCGAATGACTGTTGCCATGTTTGTTTCCTTTTGGATAATTTAAATTTTCACGCCGAAGGTGCTTAGAAGAGTGTTTTGCCCACAAAAGCAAAAGATAAACCTCTAAACCTCTTGAACGCTAAGCTACAGATTCCTCTGAACCTCTAGCTTAGCGTTCTGCTGCAAGAGCTAACGCGGGATACGCGCACCCTGCATCTGCCCCATCATGCTTTGGAGATCTTTCATCCCCTGCTTGCCTGAGAACCGTTTCGCCATCTTGGAAGCATTTTTAAACTGCTTCAAGATTTGGTTGACTTGAATAATACTCAAACCGCACCCTTTCGCCAAACGGGCTTTGCGGCTGTTGTTGAGGAGTTCGGGATCTTCGCGCTCTTTCATCGTCATCGACGATACCAGCGCTTTGATCCGCTTGAGTTCACCCGAATTTTCCAAATCAAAATCTTTCAACGCGGAGGCCATGCCGCCCATACCCGGGATCATCCCCATGATGGACTTCATACTCCCCATTTTTTTGAGGCTCTCCATCTGCTCCAGGAAGTCATTGAAATTAAACTCCCCTTTTTTGATTTTTTTAGTGAGCGCTTTCGCTTTTTTCTCATCGATGACAGCAGAAGTTTTTTCTGCAAGCCCTTCGATATCTCCCAACCCCATAAGACGGTTGACGATACGATCCGGCAGGAAGATCTCAAGATCTTCCATTTTTTCACCGCTTCCTATAAATCGGAGAGGAACCTGAATCTGAGAAGCGATCCCCAGCGCGACGCCCCCTTTGGAGTCTCCGTCGTATTTGCTCAGGATGACCCCGTCAATACCGATCTTTTCGTTAAAGGTTCCCGCCGTCCGCACCGCATCCTGTCCGGCAAGTGAATCGGCAACGTAGAAAATCTCATGCGGCTTCGCAACCGCTTTGACCTCTGCGAGTTCGCCCATCAGCTCATCGTCAATCGCAAGGCGCCCCGCGGTATCGATCAGGACAACGTCGACCAGCGCTTTTTGCGCATGCGCCAATGCCCCTTTGACCACCTCGACCGGATTCTTGGGCGCATCGTCCGCATAAA
>Ga0265297_10000409_pt1 | contig 132102 bp, 85 predicted proteins | sample Munlanlwell13791_FD_192502 | JGI IMG/M metagenome (GOLD analysis project Ga0265297, IMG submission 192502) | Leachate microbial communities from a municipal landfill in Southern Ontario, Canada - Leachate well 137-91 | ecosystem: Engineered > Solid waste > Landfill > Unclassified | place...
ACTATAGGTGGCAAATCCTTTCACAGAGATATACTGCAGCGCTGCCAGCCATCCGGTACTACCTGCTGTAATCGTGGACCATGTCACAGATGAACTTGCAGTATCGCCTGTAATGTTCTTCAGATCAGCGCTAAAAGCTACTGTAACGCCGCCCGAACCGCTTACCGTACCTGTGGCGGAAAAAGTACTTTTGCCTATAGTTGAAAACGCGGCAAAAGACAATCCGCTCGTAGAGATTACCATCGTAATGGCCATAACAATTGATAATAATGCCTTCATGTTTTTCACCTCCTTCTTTGTAAATTTATTAATAAAATTCCAAATAAGATGTTTCATTGCCTCTCCTTTTTTATATATCTATTAGTCTGCATGCTATTAAACCCGGATAGTATTATAGAAAATTCATGTTTATACTATGAATATAGCAGAAAACCTATCTTTTGTCAATCTTTTTGTATTATTTTCTAAAGTTTTAAAAAAATACGTTTTTTATCCTTCCCACCAATTATTTTTTGATTTTAATTGACGATTCTTTAGACAAAGCCCTCTTGACAGCCTATCTAAAGGATACAGCTAACCTAAAAGAACCTCGACCTTATGGACATTGCCGTCCGAGTGCGGATAGATAAGATTTGATTCCATCTGCCTGCCGTCAACAACAAGCCTCTTAACCCCTTTTTCCTTCTTATCGGGGTTCTTTATCACTATATCATAAACAGCGCCTCTAAAAGGCCTTCTGATCCTTGCGCGTTTCCACTCACTTGGTATACATGGGTCTATGCGTAAACCCTCATATTCACGCCGCGCGCCCAAAATCCATTCGGTAGCAGCCATAAAATTCCAACCGGCATTACCTGTTATCCATGTAAAGGCGCCCTCTCCCGACAGATAGGGATGCTGTGGGCCTATAATATACTCCGCATAAACATAAGGCTCTGTCTTGTAAAGATCGTAATCCTTTTGACTGCACGGCATGATCTTCTTCATGGCCTCATAGGCCTTATCCCCGCGGCCGGCTATACATTCCGCGACCGCCTGAAACATCACCGCATGGCAAAATACCGCAGCATTTTCCTTGGTTCCTTCCGAGAACATGCTGATCCTGCCCAGCCTGTTGTCCCATTTGGAAAACGCGGGGGAAAACAAGGCTAAGCCGTAAGGGCCATTGAGATATTTATCCACGGATTTTAGTATCTTTGCCCTGCGGCCGGCATCAGCCACGCCTGAAAGTATGGCCCAGCTCTGCGTATTGATAAATATCTTGGCCTCTTTATTTTTACAAGAGCCATAAACAAATTTTTCATCGGTAAAACCCCTTACATACCAATTCCCGTCCCAGGCAACATCATTTATCCTGTCAGTCATGGTGCTGGATTTGTGCAAAAACTGATCGGCCTTCTCCGTTTCACCTATAAGCGAGGCCATTTCGGCCAATGCTTTAAGGCTTCTGACAAGCGCCATGGCAAGCCAAACACTTTCTCCCTTAAGCTTGGTGCCAGCAGCATCTATGGCATCATTCCAATCCGCGTGACCTATAAGAGGCAGGCCCTTGGGGCCTACGTCATTAAATGTGAAATTCAGGTTTCTTTCAAGATGATCGAATATGGTCCCCTCGCCGTCGGTTGAAGCGCCCCCATGGTAATTTGTATCAACAGACCAGCCGTTTATCCATTTATCTTTAAGGTATGGGGCATATTCAAGCAGTATCTCCTTGTCCCCTGTCTCTTTTATATAAGCCGCGACAGTCATCGTAAGCCAAATAGGGTGGTCCTTGTTAGGCCTATGCCCTGCAGGACCTGTGGTATCAGAAAAGCCCGGGGCGCATGTGCCGTCTTTTCTAATAAGAGATACTATGCGCCTGATCTTTTTCTTGGCATGCTCCGTGTCTATGGCCATAATGCTTTCCGCGTCCTGGCATGAGTCTCTGTATCCGCGCCCGCCCGAGCCTTCATGATAATAACTTGGCGAACGAGACCAAAAATTACATATATAAAGTTGGTATTTAACCCAATGGTTCATCATATTGTTAAAATCATCATCCGGTGTCTCTACCAGAACATTATCAACTATCCTGGACATCCAAAGCGCCTTGACCCTGGCAAGCTCCTGCCTAACCTTTTTTACATTGCGATACTTTGAAAGTATAGCGGATAGATGATCATCTTTATCGGTCTGGCCCAGGACAATGGTGAATTCCCTGCGCGATTTGGGTTTCAAGACCATGTTATGCTTAAGGCAGGCTATGGAGTCCTCGCCGGAAGTAAATCCGGAATTCTTAAAACTGCCTTCAAGCACGGCCTGCGGCGCCTGCTCTGTGTTGTATCTTCCCAAAAAAGAGTCCTTTTGAGTGGCATAGCCTGATACAGGAAGACTTGAAGCGAAGAAATCTATGTAAGGATAGGGTTTTATGCGTATATCCGCCCAAAATGCCGTCTTTTTGGCAAATATCGCCTTCTTCGTTTTATCGAACCAAACCCTGTTATAAAGATTCATGATATTGCGGTAACGAAGCTCTTGATGATAATCGCCGAGAAGCCATTCGGCGTAAGGATATATCTCGAGGTTCCTTGTCTTTGACGTGTTGTTTGATACCTTCACGGACCATATCTCGCAGGGATCATGACAGGGGACAAAAAAAGTAATTTCAATATTGATGCCATAATATGTGGTATTTGTGACAGTATATCCTAAACCATGCCGGGATTGATAAAACTGCGGCTTGACCCTCATCGGCTGATAAGAGGCTGACCAGCATTTTTTGGCATCCTTGTCCCTGACATAAATATACCTGCCAGGCCTGTCAAAATGCCAATTATCGGGCTGCCACCGTAGTATCCTGTCGCTTCGGCAGTCTTTATAAAAACTATAACCGCCGGCATTCTGCGATATAACGGCACAATAATCTTCATTGGTAAGATAATTGATCCAGGGCCTTGGGGTGACCGGATTTGTCATAATAAATTCAAGGCAGTCTTTGGAAAAATAACCGTATTTTTTAAGGTTCATTTTGATGGACTTCTCCCGCGATAGAAACCTTTAGGGGGTTCACTGCTTAGGCTATCTATATATCATACCTGCAGAAAATAATCAAGCATTAAATCTTGAGCAATATGTTTTAGACATAAACACGCTATGCCTTTGCTCGGGCCCATGCGCCGCCAAAAGGCGTGCCATTAGGCCATATCTATATCAATGCGTGAGATGTTACCGTTTCTTATATCATGTGAATATGGATACGGTATCCTGGCGCCCTTAAGCCGGATACTCCTGCCATCCGTCCACCGCATGAAAACTCCTTTTACATGTGCCCCTGACGGGCCAAATGTGTCCTTTCTTGAGGGATTATGACAGACTACCTGCGTCTTCATAAAAAGACTAAACGCGAATACACCTTTTTCAAAATCCCCGCGCGGAGCGGAGGTAAACAACCAGCCGGGTAATACAGGCTTGAATTCGGCGCAGAGCCTGCCGCCATTATCGAGATAAAAAGGCTTTTGCCCTAAACACATAATAAGCCAGATGTTTATGAATTCCGCCGTTGAGCCGCTTAAACGCGCCACAAAACCATTGCCGTGAAGGCCTTTTTCAGGAAACGCGCTTGACACAATAAAGGAAGAATTTTCAAATATGCTCCTTCCATATATCCGCGGCCTCATAAACGGAACAAAGACATTTCGGAAATCGTCGAAGAATTGCCTATAAAGTCCTGACTTCAGCAGTTCTAACATATATTTATATTCCATATGCAGCCAGATCGATTCATTCTCAAGCCAGCCTGGCGTAAACACACGTGAACGGCCTATCTCTTCCGGCATTCCGTCAAGCGGGCCGCATACCTTATACATCTTAAGCTTTCTATCAAATAACTCGCTGTCGCGGACAGCCTTGTGGTATCTCAAACGATCGCCTTTACTTCTGGATACCCTAAAGGCGTGAACCATGCCTTCAAGGAAAAAAGGCAATGGTATCTGCCTGAACCGCGCGGGTCTGACATAAACCCCTTCCAAACTTTTTGATACGATTTCGTATTTTACCGCCTCGTTAATAAAATAGCAGCGGTAGAGTTTTGACTTTTTATCATACGCCTTTTTCAGACCCTTATCTATTATCGTCAGAAACGCGCTTATTATGGAATCAAGCTCTCCTAATCTTATCTCCTTTTCAGCTCCCTCAAAACCAAGCCTTGTCTTTAAGCGATATCCTTCTTTTAAACCGCTTCTCCTGTCCCAGCAGGCGAAATCATCGCGGCCATTTTCGCATATGCCGCGGAGCGCGCGCAGAAAATCGTATAACTCAACCGGCATACGCGCAACGCTGTTTATCCCCGCAGGGCCCAAGCGCCTGATCGCATGTTTTAAAAACAATATCCATCTTTTCAGCTCAAAGGTCTCGCATGTTGATGAACCCAAAAGCCCGGGCAGGCCGTTTAGGCTGTCATACCAATTGGGCTTATCCGCCTCCATCTCTATGCCGCAGGCGAAAGGGTCCAGGCTCGCGAATTTATTGGCTATGACAACCGCCATCTTAACAAGCAATGTTGTCTTGTATATTTCGCCTTTTCCGCCATTAGACCTTGACACATTACACAGCCTTTTTCTTGAGGCAATGATACACTCTTTTTTAGCGTCTTTTACCACGCTTCCAAACTGCCTGACCGCCCCGTTATGCAGGATGTGCCTTTTGATTCTCGGCTGGACAGTGTGGGCATTGTCAAAAAAGGTAAATTCCTTCCTCTCAAACAATATCTCATTCACCATTTCGGGATAGAGGCTTGTATAACTTTCCAGCAGGTCGAGACAATAGTGCCAATGGTCTGTCCAAAACCCCTCCCCGTGGACAGCGTGCGAATGCTTCGTTGAATTCTCAATAACCACATTCAATAAATCTTGTCTGGAGCCTTTTAACATGATGCTATTGCTGTCGATAAAACTCATCAGCTCGCCGGGCGTGAAGTCACTTTCAAGAAACGCTGATATCTTTTCCATATTATAGCGGTTGAAAAAACAGCTTATCGCGGCCTTGTCCCGGTTAAACTCAAACCGGTCGGGGCATATCACAAGCGGGTTATACCCGTCAGTCTGAAGAAGATTAAAAAAATAGCGTATGTTTTCCTCGCCGGCCGCGGGGTTAAACCAGGCATCGCACCTGCGATTTTGATTTATGTCACGGTAGTTACCGTTTCCCTGGGAAAAACAGGTAGGTTCAAGCAAAAACATATTATAATCACGCTCAAGGTCTCCGTGTTTGCGGGAATACAGGTATAGGTTTTCCCTGCCCGAGGCATGTTCTATCGATACAGGATATCCGCCGCGCATGATATTATCAAGGAAATTCTGCGCGCAGTATGAATCAAATTCAACCGACGAGGATCTGGTAAACACGGCGCTTTGCAGCGCCGCGACAAGAGAATTGTTTTCAACCCTTTTGCGTTCAAGATAGGCCGGATTTGTTATGCGCCCCGATTGGGTATTTAAATTTTCCAGACTGCTTATATTACCGAAAATAGAATAATAAACGCACTCCTGGCCCCGATTAAGACTTACGCGCTTATAGGCAAACGCGCACGGGGTCTTAGACCTGACAAACTGACTCTGCGGAATTTTAAAAGACCCGCGACGTATAAACGCGTCAGGGATGATAAAATCGTTCTGCGCGCCAAAGACGAGTTCGGGTTGGACAATCAGCTTCATCATACCTTCAGTATCAAAGGGGGCGTAAAAATTACCCCTTCTTACATGCACAACCTCCGGCCGGTCAGCGGGCTCCACCTTGAGCCTGAAAAACGGTAAACCGTTATCGAGATTTTCAACCACCATCCAGGCCTCAATAGTGCGGGACATCTGTTTAAGAAACATATTGTTTATGCCATAAGGCTGAATCTGCGGAAGGCCGTCTAATACTTCGTATCCTTTTATCCCTCTTCCTAAATTAGTAATAGTTACCTTCCTGGCGAGGGCACCGTAATTATCGCCGGGTATGGTAAAATATTCGACAGCTACCCGGATACCCAGCGTGCGGTTAACCTCCTCCAGCTTAAGAGCGGCGGAGGTAATAATCATGGAATTCTCAATATCGTATGACCTGTCATGAAGGCTCGTCGAAAACGCGTCATAAAAAACGGGCCTGGCCGCGTTCGTTGTTTTTATAAATGTCCTAAAACCGAGTATCGGGCTGAGATAATAAGACTTGTTGGCGGGTTGAAACTCCATGATGGGATTATCTTTATCCCTTGTCCCGAACGAGGCTATCGCCTGCCCGCGGTTTACATAGAATACCCAGGCAGGCACGCCCCATTGACCAGCGATACCGCAAAAAAAACTCGAAAAAGGTTTAGCGAGATGATAATTATTTATTATAAACTCGCTGTTATTACCCAAACAATATTTTACCTTATAAGACATATGGTTATCCCCAGTATAGTATATTGTATGTTAGCATAAAAAATGCGGCCGTTCAAGCTTTATGCGTTCCCTCTTCCATCTTAGGCGTGCGCCCGGACAGGCGGGAAAAATAAAAAAACACGGTCAGTTAAGATCACCGATATCAAAGGCCATAGGATTATAGCCTGTATAGGCAAATATATAATAGACTGTGCCGGCCACAGAACCTGTCCGCCGGCCGCTGGCAACACGCCAGCCATGGCCTGTATCAACATTATCGATAGAGGCGCATGGAAGACAACCTTGGCCCTGGCCCGTGGGGGATGGGGAGGATATGACCATCTGACCAAGCTGAACAAGATAATATGCGGCCTTGGAATCATACACATTCTGCCTCGCGGGGTCCGGAAGAGCCTTGTAATAATCCGCCATTATCTTTAACGCGACTATCATCTGCGACGTCCACTCCGTGGACACAATACCCCCGCGGCCCACATTACCGGCCCGGGAAAAGTCAAAACCCGTTACATCGACAACCCTGCCTTCAGGCCTGCAAAATTTCGCCTGCACCCTGCATTCCTTTTCGGCAAATTCCATTATACCGTCGGGGTTCATACCGTTTGCTAAAAGCACCTTTGGCCCTATCGCGGCTATCGCCCAGGAAAAAGTATCCGTGGCGATAGTGGCATCACCTTTGCCGCGCATAAACCTCGCCTCCTGGCTGTTATAGCCTGATGTCTTGAGCCAATTAAGCGCTTTTAACGCGGCATCGGCATAAACTTGCTTATTAGTCAGTCTATACAACATTCGGAATAAGGCATAAGCGTCGATATTATGTTCGGTGCTGACCCAGTCAATACCGGGCCCGCCGCTTATACTGCCATCGGGCGACATGGCCTGCATGTCAATCATTTTCAGGGCAATACCTTCAGCCATCTCAAGAAATTCCGTTTTACCTGACCAATAAGTATACTGGCATGCTGCTACAGCTACCCATATATTAGGGCCTGAATGTATGGTGTATTCCCTCGGGTCGCCGGTCTTGGCATCATAGGCATTATAGAACATTCCATTATTGGACACGGCCGTATTGTTAAAAAAATCAAGGACAGCTTTGGACCGTTCAGGTTCGTCCATAAAAAGAAAGATCTGCGCGGCAAGAGCCTGATCGTAAATAAACGCCCAGTCCTTCAACGAAGGATCCCCTTCGTAGCTTAATACCAGGCCTGTCCTTTTTACCTGCCTCAACTTCACCCACTCAAACATACGCTCTATGCCGGCTTTCTCGATATCGCCTGTAGTATACCTTAACTCGGCAAGCTGTTCCTCCAGTAACGATTCATCTTCGCGGACCGCATTCAGGCCTTTCTTCAATACCTCGTTTTCCTGCTGAAGCGATTGAAGCCTTTCTTCAAGCGCCTGTCTCTCAATCCCGGCCTTCTTGATAACCTCCTCTAATTCCATCTGCAGCAGCTCAACATCGGAATTAAGTCTAAAAAGCCTTGACTGGGTAACCGCATAGGCCATACTGTCAACGCCTTCTTGTCCTGCCGAAAGGCTGTCAATCTGAAACTTGAGCCTTTCCCTTTCAGAGGCAGCCTGTTCGAGCCTGGATTTGAGCCTTAGCTTTTCTTGGTATGACCTCTTTTTAGCGGAAACCATCTCTGATTCAAGGCTGTTAATATCAGCCGCGCCTTTTGACAGCCCGGATTCAAACATATCCTTTCTGACCTTGATCTCATTGAGTTGACGTTCTATGCGTGATTTTATTACCGAAACAGAAACAATACGCCTGACCAAGAGCTTGTTTACGCCAACAGACCTTATATGATAAAAAGAAAGGGTAAACAGGGCAAGGGACAAAAGTAAAATGGATAACATTGCGATGCGCGGCAGCCATTTAAGCCTTCGCGCGTAGCTTATAATCCTAAACCTATCGACGGCATCTATGACAGAATAAGAAAGCCCTATGTCAAAGGCCCTTCCGTCATCAGAGCCTTGATGGTGTGGCTCACTTGACCACATAATTTCTGCCCTGGCGCGCACAGGCCTTGCCCTTAAAGGCATATATATGATCAAATCCAGATCGCTCCTTTTAGCATATATGGCCTTCTGTTGCTCAACGGGCAGGCCTTTTATCCTAAGACGCAGGCCTGTCTCGGACACATCACAAGTAAAACCCTGATATCGGCGGGTTGGATTATCCGCGCAAAGGCAAAGGCTGAATTCAACGGGAAAACATGAATTCAGCCTTATGTATTTTCTGCGTCCACTATGCTGTGAGGTCATCGCCTGTATTCATCAAAAGCCCGGCGGCGCCGGATAAAAAACCCGCGGGCAAGTTCTTTACTCATACCTTATGTCATCAAGATAAAATGTGCAGCCTTCCGGATTCACATCAAGATTGGTAGCCCACACAAAACCCCCGCTGATATAAGTGAGGTCTTTGCCTTTGAGGTCTATGCTGTATTGCTGCCAATCCTTCGTAAGTATAATAGGACCTGCCGAGGCAAGGTCTGAATCGGGATAGGCACCGTTAATCCCACCTACCTTGACCTCCTCTATGCGCTCACCACCCTTTTCGCCGCGGGCCCAAAACGTAAGTTTCTTAGCTCCCGTCAGGTCGAAACCCCCTTTTTTCTCGCCCCAATTATTAGGCGGATTCTGCCAATACATCCCTGCCCATCTGGCGCCTTGCGACACGTTGGGCCTATACACAATCTTTATGCATGTGGTTCCTGAATGGGTATTGTCCTGCCACGCGTCCGTAAAGGATATATCATTATAATCGCCCATCCACCCCGACGGAGCAAAGTGGTTTCCTCGGGCATTCCTGTCCGAGTAAATGTTAAACGGTTCAAAATAATCAACAGCCTGCGCCTTTAGAGCCATTGTCGTAAAAACAACGGCCGCCATAAGGATAAAACCTAAAAATCTTTTTTTGCCCATATCTCCTCCTTTTTTCGTTAATCTCTCCACAACTTTTTATATTCATAATATGACTTTCTTAAAATCCTCTGAAACGGGCTATCCTTTCCCTGCCCTTGCGACGTAACGCCAAGCCATTCCTCATACATCCAACCGTCGGGGAAATTGCCGGCCCATAGGGGTTTTGTATCATGCATACCAGGCTCATAGGCCTTCCACCATTCATCCACCCATTCAAACAAAACAGCCCCAATAGCATTACCCTGTCCCCAGCCGTTGGAATTGGATACAACGTCTATCCAGCAATTTTTAAGGTATTGGGCCTGCTGTTCTTCCGCTGTTTGGGCATCCGCATACCTGTTGTAGGCCGGACAGCCGTATTCAGTTATCAGCACCGGCTTATCCGTCTCGCGCTTCGCGGTAAGCCAAAGATGACCAAAACCATGGTCCCCGCGATAGGCATTCAGGCCAAAGACATCCACGGCAGGACATTCTTTCGCGAATATATCTATAAATTTTACCTCGCCGTTACTTATAGCCACAGGCCTGTGATAAGGATCCAACGACTTTATCAATTCAGCCGCCTTGTTAACAAATCTATAATATGACACAGGGTCGCGTTTCGCGCTGTTGGCAACACCGTAGTTGTTTTCATTTCCTAAAACCCACATAAGAACATAACCTTCCTGCTTATGTTCTTCGATCATTTTCTTTAGATTATCAAGCATATTCTGCTGTTGAACGGGGTCTGAATAATCCGTCCCTTTATACCAACTGGCGCCTGAACCTATGGCATAGGCGCCCAGAAAATCCCCCATAAGAGACATGATGCCGAAATTTTCATAGAGGTCTTTAAGCAGGGGTTTATTTGAGGCATGATTGTAAACCCTTATGGTGTTACAGCCCATCTCCCACAAAAGCCTGAAATCGCCGACAGGATTTTCATCATCATCGCGCGCGTTATTTCTGTTTTGGTCAACCCACGCATCATACGGGCCGTCTATCTTGTCATTTTCATTATAATCATGCTGCATCCAGTCTTCAAGCGTACCCTGGTCGGGGCTCTGGCCTATCTTGCTGGGCTCATAGGCAATGCCCTTTATAATATAAGGCCTGCCGTTAACCAAGAGCTGCCAGGACTTATCCTCATATTGAACGAGCTTGACGCGATCACCATTAGTTGATTTTATGATATTCTGCCGGGACAAATCTTTTTTCCTGCCGTAATTATACGCCCGAGAAGGTTTGACCTTGACTATCTTTCCCGGATCCACCAAAAAAACATCCGTTTTAGGATTATCGTCATAGGAGTTATCAACGATTACATAAGCGCCTTCAAGCCTCCACCCAAGCTGGGGATATTGACGGCACAAGAAATTTATCCTGTCTATGGCCGCCTGGCCGACATACCAGGGGGTCTTCCAGTAAGTCCAGCCTATGGTCTTCGGAAAGTGTATAACAACAGCGTAATACGCCTTGATAGCGTGTTTTATGCAGCCGGCCTTTTCCAGGGCAAGGGCCGTATAAAAAAGTTTTACGCCCCTTTCCTCGGCCGTTGTGGCCCACTTATAAAAATTTTCCGCGTATTGCGGCTTATTGATGAAATCCCAATGGGTGCCATCCAGTGCCCCGGATTTTTTAAGTTCTTTATATAACGGGTCTTTCAGCGCGGCGGATGAATTGGGATGAATGCCCTCGCCGGCGGCCTTGGAAAGCCCCGCTTGGTCTATTACGGAATAGCGGTAATCCGATGTCCCTATGCCTTCAAACCTGCCGTATCTTTCATAATTGATTATCTCTTCACTGCCTTTATCGGCAAGCTTAAAGGCGGGATTTTCTTCAAACACTATCTTATCAGCGCAGCCCGATAAAAAAAACACGCACACCACAATAAGAGCGGCAGGCACGGCATGCCCAACGTTTTTTATGCAACGATCATTGCTTATCATAATATCCGGTATTTATCTTTTCAATTTCGCCTTCAGATATCTGCGAAGGTTTCCACCACCACCCGCGCGGGTCCCAGTATTGAGCAAAATAAAAATTGTCAACCGCCTTTTTATAATTTTCAGCCGATTTCTGCCAATCCTTTTTATGCTTATAAAATTCACCAAGCATAAAATAGCAGACAGCCACATTATTCAGGGCCTCATTCTCACCTTCAGAACCGGCAGGGGCAAAATCACTTAACCTTGCCTGCTGGTCCTTTGCCTGCTGGGTATAAAGCTCGAAGCATCGAGCGGTATAGGCAAGCAGGGCCTGTTCATCCTTCTTATTAAGCGCCTCCCAGCTTTTAATGGTAAGACCGGATAATGAGCTGTCAGAGAAATCGTAATCCTTGACCTCTCTTCTGCCAATATCAACACCCTCTATTATATCCGCCTTCTTGACGGTAGGGCCCACGCCTTCCGAGGTGCCGCTTGAAGAACTGGTCTTATCTTTATAGTATGATTTGGCCTCTTCCGGTAATTCAACGGCAAAAGCCCTCGTGACGGCAAGGCCAAGACAAGCTAAGGTTATTAGCGTAAGCGTGGATAAGGTATTGGCCACGTTTGAGTACACGCATTGCCGGGTGCTGTTCATTGAACGACAAAAAATACGCATCATCCCTTCACCGCCCCTGCCGTTATGCCTGCTATTATGTGTTTCTGCAGGAAAAGATAAATCACTATTATGGGGATAACAGTAATAGACATGCCTGACATCAAAAGTGGATACTCCGTAATATGAGTCCCCCTAAATACCATCAGCGCCCTTGTCAGAGGCATGAGGTTCTTGCCTGTTAATACCAACATGGCAAGTAAATATTCATTCCATACAGTCAAGGTATTAAAAATAACAATAACCGCTATAGCGGGTTTAGCCAGAGGAAGAGCTATGTGCCAGTATATACCAAACTTGGAACAACCGTCTATCCTGCCTGAATCTTCCAGATCCCCGGGCATTTTATCAAAGAACGTCTTTAAAATATATATGCCGAGTGACAAGCCGCTGTTAATCAAAGGCAGCATATATCCGATCCTCATGATCATACCATCGAGAAAAGGAAAACCCGTATTAGGATTCAGAAAACCGAGTTTATTTAATAATACATACAAGGCGACAAATACGCCCGGTATAGGTATCATCATGGCCGCCAAAAAAATAAAAAATATGATATTTTTGCCTGGTATCCTAAGCCTCGATATACCGTATGCCGCCATCGAGGTTATAAAAACCACGCTAACTACAACAACAACGGTATAGAAAAGACTGTTAAAAAAATATTTGCCGAATCCGCCCTTCGTCCAGGCGATATAAAAATTTTCCCAATGGGGGTTGGACGGCCATAAACTCATATCCGTAAAAACGGTTGCCTGTGTCTTAAGGCTGGAGGCAAACATCCACAACAAAGGAAGTATACAACTTGCTGAAACGATAATAAGCAAGATATGCGTCAGATAAGTCAGCAAAAACTGCTTGGCCTTATAATACGCCGCTTTCTGCATCAATTACTCCTGTTTGACAAGTTTTGAGCCCTGGATCTGCGCGAAAGAGATCGCCAAAAGCACCAGGCCGAACACCACCCCAAGCGCGCAGGCGTAACCAAGCTGTGAGCCGCCTCTCATAGACGCCAATATCCTGGTAATGGGAACCTCCGTATGATATCCTGGACCTCCGCCTGTAAGAGAAACTATAAGGTCGTATATCTGCATAGTATTTAATATGGTAAGTATCACTACGAGGACAAAAACAGGTATCATAAGAGGTACCGTAACCCTTACAAATGTATCCCAGGCCCCCGCCCCATCCACCTTGGCGGCTTCATACAATTCCCTCGGTATAGATTGCAGGCCTGCCAGCAGTATAATGAAACCCCAGCCAAACCCTTTCCACATATGAACAACGCCAACGCATGTAAGCGCTGTTTTTGGGTCAGCCAACCATGCGCGGGCAAAATGGCCTATGCCCATCCTGGTAAGCCAATAGTTTAAAAGCCCGTAATTACCGTCATATATCCACTGCCATATAAGCCCTACCACAATACCGGAAAGAACCGGCGGCAGAAAGAATATCATCCTGTAAGTCTGGGCGCCTTTTATCGCTCTGTCACAGGCAAGGGCCAATATTAATGCCAATCCGTTCTGGAATAAAAGGGTAAGCAGGGTGATATAAAAGGCATGCCACATGGAATACCACCATTGGGAATCGGCGGTAAATACATCCTTAAAATTCGCTAACCCGACAAACTTCATGACAGGGGATATGCCGTCCCACTGAAAAAGAGAATAGCGAAACACATTAATAAAAGGATACACATGAAATGTGCAAAACAAAAGGACTGCCGGCAAGACAAATAGATAATTCGAAAGTATAGTCTTTGTTTTTTTTATTTCCATATCTTGCGCTCAATGTATATAAACGGTATGTATACGATCCTTGACCTAATCCCTGCTCTGGGACTTTTGAAGTTCGCGTAGTTTTACCGACTGCACCTCAAGCGCGACCTCTTCAGGCGTTTTTTCCCCTATGATCACGGATTGTATCCCCTTACTCCTTGCCTCAATTACCCTTGGGAACTCCGACACATTGAGGTTGTTGGGGTGATTGACCAGATCCATATCATCAACGAACTGCGCCAGGACCTCCGGGATCGCCCCGAGGCTGTCTTTGTTCGCCGGAAGATTCCTTGTTTGGGCCGACAGATACGCCTGCTGGTCTTTAGCGGTAAGCCATTTCAAAAAGTCAACGACCTTTTCCTTGTGAGCGCTTCTGGCGTTTATCATAAAGCTCGCGCCTGCTCCGCCCCATATCATCATAGGGTATTTATCGGAATAAGCGGGTGGCAGCATGGCACCGTAGTTAAGTCCGGGGTTCATCCCATGATACACATTAACGCACCAGGAACCGTTAAACGCCAGCGCGGCGCGCTGATTGGCAAACATCTGTTCAGCGTGCTTATTCACCATGGTAACGATACCGCTGGCAAGCAGATTATTATCCCTCATATCCTTAAAGAGGCCAAAGACCTTTATCCAGTCGGGATCGGTATAGGCGATCTCGCCGGTTAATGTCTTTATAAACTTCTCTTCGCCCATTATGTTATAAGCGTAATTTGAGGCAAGGCAGTCTATCATCCATATCTCACCCCATCCACTTACCATACCCTGTATACCGGCGGCATTGAGTTTATTACCAACGGCAAGAAATTCGGCCCAGTTTTTCGGCGGATTATCTGGGTCAAGGCCGGCTTTTTTAAACAGGTCCTTATTATACACCATCTGTATATTCATAACATCTATCGGCGCGGCGTATACCCCCGGGACAACGGCAAATTCATTATTATCCAAAAACCTATTCACGTTCAGGGCCTTTTCGTAAAAGGTATTTTCCCATTTCCTGTTGTCTTGCTCCATATACGGCTCAAGGTTTAGGATATGACCCGCGTTGATAAATGACGCGATGACCCTTTTATCCGCTAAGACCCCAAAGATATCGGGCAGGGTTTGCGTCTGTGCGGCGCCTTTTATCTTTTCATCATAGGCGTCTGTCGGAGCGTATAATTCAAACTGGACATTTATACCGGTAAGAGATTTGTATCTCCTTGCCAATTCGTCAAAGGCCTCTTCCCTGTCAGTCATCCAATGCCACACAAGTATTCTTTCCGCGCCTTTGGTCTCAACAGCGCTTGGCGCGCAGCCGGCAATGCCGGATAAGACAACTGTTAACAAGATCAATATAAACCTCATCATTCTTTCATATCCTTTCTCTTGCCCGCGGCATTTCACCTATTACAATCCGGTTTGGCCTGCCTGACAGGCTTAATCCTGTTGATAATCCGCAAGCCTTAACCCTTGCCGGTAAACCGGCAAGGGTATTCGGCTGGATTATTTAACGTTAGCTAACCGCTAATTGCGCGGGCCTGCCTTGTCCTCTTGCAGCCATAACTCTTTCAAAACGCTGTACGACCTTTTCGGCACTCTCTTATTTATACCGTTTTCTTTTTCTGAACTGATGGAAACAATACCAAACCATTCTTCATTCATATTGGGATTGCCCTCTGTGTCAAAATAGTAAGAGGCGTTTGTCCAGCTCGCCTCTGTATTGTGAATAGGCCATGTCTTTGGGTCATCTTGGTTGCTTTTCCACCATTCGTCGTTCCAGGAAAAAATAAGCCCTCCCAGGCAGTTTCCTTCCCCTCTCCCTCGATTGGTATTATAATCTATCTCCTGCCACAATGTCTTCAGGAAAAAGGCCTGATTGTCTTCATCGGGTTCCTGTTTGAGGGCATTGTAGGAATCACAGCCAAACTCTATCACCATGCAAGGCTTGCCGTATCTTTCCTTGAGCTGGCGGAATAGATTCCCAAAAGACTTGCCCCTGTAAATAATAATACCCACGAAATCAAAATCAGGGCAATATTCCTTGGCTATCTCTATGCTTCCAAGTTCGCCGTTACCAAAGCCCACAGGCCTTGCGGGATCAATTGTCTTTACTATGCGCGCGAGGTCATTTAAAAACGTGTAGTATATCTTGGCTTTGGCAAGCTGTCTGTCCTTAGCATTCTCGATAGCATCCAATTCAGGCGTTGACCAGGAATTCATGCTTCCGTCAAATGAATAATTCGCCTCATTGCCTAAAATCCAGGCTATGATACCGGGTTCATGTTTATAGGCCTGGACCATCTGATAGACCTGTTTCTTGATCTTCTGCCTAAAATCAACATCGGCATAATTCGCGTGGGGATAATCCCAAAAACCAAGCCCATGGCCCATGATAGAGCGTATACCGTACTTATCATAAAAATCGGATATCACGGCCTTTACCTGCTCGGGCTTTCCTCCCGGCTCATAGAACCTGACCGTATTGATCCCGGCATCCTTCATAAGACTTGCGTCAGTGATCCAAGGTTTAGCAGGATTGCCCCACCAGTTGTATATAGGTCCTTCCCCCGCGGGGGTTGGGCTGTAACAAACGCCCCTTGCGATAAAGGGCTTATTATTTACAACCAACGCATAATCCCCTTTTGAGTTCCTTTGTATACTAACCCCCGGTTTCGCGGAGAATTTTACAATAAGAAAAACGCTGGCACCTAATAACATTATGAACAGCAGAATGAGCGCAAATAACCCAAATCTATTATTAAAACCCTGTTTTTTTGGTTTTGGCTTGATCTTTTTGTTAATCATAAGTCCCTCATATTGAAAAATAAGGCCGCCGCGAACCGGATAAACAGGCGCCTGTCAGGCACAGTGTTCCCGGTTCACGGTGACAAGATACGCATTCCAAATTGTCATTCGTATATCATCTCATCAAGGTATATCACAAAACCGTCAGGATTATCATCTGAATTTGCCGAGAAGCAGAAACCGCCGATAATATGCGAGAGGTCCTTGCCTTTTAAATCTATCTCATACTTCTTCCAATCCTGGGTAAGCATGGCAGGGCCTATGCCGGCTGAGTCTGAATCAGAAAACTCACCGCTAATACCACCCATCTTGAACTCTGATATGATCTCACCGCCTTTTTCGCCGCGAGCATAGAATGATAATTTCTTGGCCCCGGTCAGATCAAAACCGGATTTCTTTGAACCCCAGTTATTGGCAGGATTTTGCCAGTATATGCCCATCCAGCCTGCGCCTTGCGAGCGACGCGGAAGATACTCTATCCTAATACATGTAGTACCACTATGCGAATTTTCCATCCAGCGGTCATTGAGCTTTATATCGCCGAAATCTCCCATCCAGCCTGAAGGTATATAATGATTGCCCGGGGAAGATTTGTCCGTATAGATATTAAACACCTTGAATTCATTGCCTGTGGCAACACTTTTTGCCTCGAATTCCTCAATAACAATTTCTTCCTGCTTCGCACACCCTGTGAGAACGGCCAAGGTGATTAAAAAGACGCATGAAAAACAATAAAATACCTTATTCATTACACGTTCCTCCTTTATATAAGCTACGCGTACATCAATATACACGCGGCGGCTGTCTTACCCTCTTTTTAACGATAAGTGTCATTAGTTTATCAAAATCCCGGGTATGCGTCAAGTAAAAAGCCTAAAAATTCACCTTTTTTAAATTTGCCCCCCTTTTCGGCTTAATTTTAATTAAGATTGATTTTCCGATCCTGGCCATTCAGGCCTAAGCGGCAGCCATTATAGCCGAACTGACAAACAAGCGTTCGTGTACGGGAACAGCATCAGGCCATTTAACGCCTTTTTCGGTATTTATAATAGTCCGCAGTATTTCAATAACCCCTGCCTCTGAAGGTATCCTGCTATGCAATATGCCTCCGGGCAGGAGATTAGCATTTTCAATTCCAACGTAAATATTCAATGCCTGCGGCAAATGGGTAAGCATGGGCCTGTCGTTTCTAAGCAATCCCGCCCTGTCACCGATAATTACGATTTGGCTGGGATTTAAACCAAATTCAGCGGCCGCCCAGTCAAGCCCAAAAGCCTTTGACCTAAAGGATACATCTATGCATCTGGATGTTTCATACATATAAAAGCTGTCTTTGCCAAAGGTCTTAAGAATGCGCTCAAGAAGAAAACGTATATCCCTCGTCTTACATTTTATCCACGTACAATCCTTATGTGATATTGTAAAAACTGCTTGTTTATCCTTTATTATTTTGGCATCATGTATACGGGGGTCATAATCATCTTCTCCTGCCGCTTTTATGCCAAGTTCAAGGTATAAATCCTTAATGACCTTATCCATAAAAACCGCGCTTACAAGAAAACTGTCCGTTAATGAAGCTGATTGATCAATATAAAGCTTACCATTTTCATCATACCTTGCTATAACCGATGATAATTCACACGCTAAGATCATGTTCTTTCTTAATTTAGACGGTATCCTGTTATCAAATATCCCGCGCATCCTATTTACTGTCCCGCCTGTGTTAACAATAAACACTCCTCCCGAGGCAAGAAATCTCTCAATCTCTTTGACAATGTTATCGCTTATGGCAAACGGGTTTGAGGAAATAGTGCGGTCAAAATCAGCCATTATTAACCGTGTGCCGCGGCCCGCCAACGAATCGGGCGTAAAGTAACTTATCTCTTTACCTTTTGGCACCTTGGCAGAAGAGCCATTGACATGTTTTTTCATGTCACCCGGGGCAAATACCGAGAATAACAATATGTCAAAATCCTCTTGCCCCAGAACATAATTCTTTTCAATATTCTCAATCACCACAACCTTATCGCTTTCTGATAATGAATACCATAGCTTTCTATTCTGCTCTTCAACTACACGTGAGACAGCATCAAAAAGAGCGACGTTTTCCGGCACAAGAGTATTTTGGCAAAACCTTGTCCACAACTTTCCTAAGACAACTTCATCAAACGCGCATTGATAAATGATGTCCTTAAAAAGAGCCTTGATCTTTTCTTTCCGGGCAGTAAGCCCGTGGTTAGAGGCGGATGCCTCCAAAATCCATTGCCTATAAAGGCCCTCCGCCCGGACAAAGGCCTCAACATAACCGGCTATCGGGCTATCCCCGGTATTTATAATATACGAGCTTATGGATTCCTGGGAAGAGATAAAGCGCGTCTCTTCCGCGGCACGTTTTCTTTCAAATTTTTCCTCTACCTTACGGCTTGTCAGAGAGGCATATTTGCCTTCTTTAATATAACGCTCAATATCTCTTAAGAATCTTAAGGCCCACGGCGCCTTTATAAAAACACTTTCATCGAACGCCCTGTTGACGGATTCACTCGTAAGGGTCAATATGCCTTCAACTATAAGTATTTTATTCATGGGATCTAAGCGCTCAAGAACATCGCCTGACTGCAGGTCTATATAAGCCTTTATACCATTTTCCCTGCTAAGTTGTCTGCTATAAACAACGGTATGCCTCCGACCGTCTATAGATCGTTCATGGTTATCAGCGCCTTGCGCTAAATCAAGCCTTGCCAGAGCGATCCGGCCTTCATTCACGCGCCAGCGTTCGCGCGTGACCTGATTGAAATGGGGTATATAAATGGGGTTTCCTGACGCGAAGGCCTTCATATCTTCGTAATATCTTTTCATTTCATATTTAATGAAAATTGACGGCTCATAACCCAAACACTTTGCTCGTATGAAACGCTCGTCTTTTGGAATAAGATACTCATCCATATCAAGCCTGTATATAACGGGCATTTCATGAATGCCCCTGTCGTAAATCTTGTTCAATTTACGGCGCTGTGACGCGATGAGCAGCTTCAATTTTTTGGCAAATAACGACGCAAAATATGATTTGCCGCTTGCTGAATAACCTGAAAAACCGACAATAACAGGCTTACTTTTCCCCTTTCGAATATTATTAAGCCAAACACCCGCCACCCTGGCCGGCAATTCCTCTATAGCCCGGTTAAAGGATACCTCCTCTATCATGGCCTTATCCTGCCTACCTAACCCAACACCCATCTTTTCCAGGGCCCAACATGACTGGTTAAGCAGGTCCGCGTTGATAGTCTTTTGCCGTGATTTTTTAATCAAAAACTCTATGGCACTGCCAGCCCGCATATTCCCGAGAGCCTCTACCGCGTTAACCCTCAAATCAGGGTCTTCGTTCTCGTCCGATATTATCCGCATCAATTCAGGCGCCGACGAAAGCTCTTGCTTTTTGCCTAATATATACACAGCAGTTTTCTTTTCAGACATACCGGAAGCGGCAGACATGACGATATCCATAAGGGCCTTTGGACTGATAGCGGAAAACAGCACCTTTTCCCTGGCGATATTAGTGGCGGCACGCAAAAAAGCTATTCTCTCGGGCAGACCATAAAGCATCTCAAATTCAGCCTCTTCTATAACCTCCTCTGTAGGGACCTCTATAAACCTATTCCTTAAGTTACGTATCTCACCGGCCTTTTTTATTAATACCTCATGTTTAGCCGTTTGGGCGGCATCCCGGCTCATCAAAAAAATAAGCGAATTAACGATATTGTAGATGTTTCTCTCAAGATATCTTTTCGGATCCCTAATATCCATACCGGAGGCATTTCCGTTAAGAAACTCCCTGGCACTGGCATAAGCGCTGCTGCCGCAGCTTAAACATTGCGGTATATATATAATTTTACTTAATGATCCCCCCGTCCCAGTCATATCAGATTTTATTGCCTGATATATACCGTCAATGACAATACCCACATGAAGATTATTTGCGGTTATCGGGTCAATAAGAGAAAAAATGTCTGTTGAAATCAGGGCGGCAGCCTCCATGCTCAAAAGGTCTTTCAACATCACATGGGTATCTTCGACTTTACCGGCGGCAGGCGTTTTGGACATAATACCGTTCTTATTATACATGCAACGATTACCGTCATATATCCCTACCACCTTCGTCTTCTGTGATAATAATATATCAAAGACCCCTTCCGCGATGACCGTTGTCCCGCATAATATCACAGTGGCATCTTCAAGCCTTATACCTTTAAGACGCAAGACCGCGTTTAAGGTCTCCACTATACCGGTTGCCCTTATCCTCCACAGCGTGTGCGGGAAACTGTTTTTGTCGGAGGGCCTTGACGTGGCAACAGGAAAATACAGTTTACCTTCTTCCGAGAAAGGCATACTGCTAAAATTATAGGCGGCATAGGCGCGGGCCTGTATAGCGGCCATGTCAGCTTCATCGGTATTTTTTCCGGGTTTGAGTATGAGCGTTTTACCTAAGACACCGACACTCGAAAAAGACACCGCGAATTGTTCGACAATTTCTTTTTTATCCATGCGCGACAGGGGATTTTTTATTATACAGCAGGCGGCGCCGTTAAAACCAACACCCCACAGGCTATTAGTAATATCTTCAAATATGGCTTGGTCAACGCAGATCTTAAGAAATGAGGCAAGCACCCCGTCAGCCGTATCGTATCTCATATCATCAAAATCGCAGAAATGAAGGCTTGCGAGAGAGATAACATCCTTTTCTTCTGTCTCAACGCCGCATATCGAGGCAAACGCGAGAAAGTCGCGGCCTATGGTAAAAACGATCCTCCATATATTGTCCTTGTGCTCTCCATTGTAAGCACCTTTACCAAAAACCATAGTCACCGGAAGTTTATGCCTGATCCTATAAGGGTCAAACAGGTTGGTATTCTCAAGCGAATTCAATATGGCATCACTTGACGGAGGGTGTTTAAAGCCTTGAGCGAATCTATATGTCTTAAGGGCCTTTGCTATTTCCTTTAGCGCTAAGCGCATGGCCTTGCTTTTTATGCCTTTCGGCACAAAGCCGCGTTTATGTAAAAAATCCGCGAGCGCCTTATCATCATTGCAATCTATCCCGCTTGAAACCCGCAGGCCTGAACTTATCCCGCTGGTATCGGCTATGACGGAGGATTCCGGCCGTAGGCAATCCCGGGCAGAAACAGGCTCTGTCCAGACGATAGAGGCGCCCGCGAAGGCAATGACAACAAGAGTTTTTAATAGATTGCTTTTCATGCTTAAGCGTTTTTTTTAACTCATCATGGCGGTTTTCATGGCAGATTTTCAAAAGACATTCGCTAAAAAACGGCAAGACCCCGGTATTTCGTAAGGCGGGAAATAGCCTTAACGCCTAAAAATTAAATCACGCAGTATGACATTATCCATAATAACCGTTCGACGCATAAAATGCGCATGGGCCATTATGCCGCCTTCAATGCCTGGACATGGGTATTAATATATTCAGTATGCTGCCGGCTGTAATCGGATATTATCTCAAACCTCTTGTCCTTTAGAATCATAACAAGGACCTCAATAAGGCCCTGACGGCTCCAGGCAAGAAGGTCATCCTGCGAACTGGCAAAGACCCTGCCCTGACGGATACCGTTTTTACTAAGCATAGCCGCTATGTTAAGGGCCAGCTGATCGGCCGAAAGCAGGTTTTGTGTAAATACATTGTTTTCAAAGATATCCCTGTCAATATTAAGGCCCTTTAAAAAATCCTCCGCGGAAACAGAATCCTGCTTATTAACAAGATAGAATTTCCTGCTATCGCCTGCCGACTTTCTGATTATGTCCTGCAATGCCGCGCTTTCTGCAAGCGAATCAGAATAGACTATCACGGCCTGGTTTTCCAAAGGAACGTTTATTATACCTTCTGGGGCATAGTTAAGAAGCGAGTTGGCCAAAAGGTATTGTTCATTATAATCCGGCGCGTCTTCCGGCGCAATGCCTGCTGAAGAGGATTTTAATTTTTCTTGTATTTTTCCGATCAGGTTTGAGAAAAAAGCACCGGCAAACTGTATCTTTAAAACGTTATCGTAAGCCTCTTGATGGTTTGTATCAAATACCCACCTATTGATTACAACAAAACCGCCTTTTTGGGCATATTCATTACAGTGCATGATCTGGATTATGCCTTCAAGCAATCTATTATATCTGTCATACATTACTACATCGTTAGGATTATTAGATAAACCCACAACCTTATCCCTTGCAAGAGTCCTTCTGTTAATCTCATAAGCAAGCAATCTTGCAACGGGTTTATCCTCTTGTGTTATTTTCTTCAAATTAAAATCCTTTTCTAATCTTTCATTCAAATGCTTTATGAAATCATCTCCCTCTATAAGGTTTGCATGACTCAATAGAAAATCCGCGTATTTCCTTTTGTCTATACCAGATTTCTCAATACCCTTAGGCATAACCTTCTCTGCAAGATCAGCTAACGCTTCTTTAAGATTCTTGCTATTTAGTTTTGTTAGATTTTTTTGTATTTCGTTTTTCATATTTACTGTTTCTTTGGGTTTAAAACTAGATAATTCTTTGGTCATTTCCCCCATCTTATATGAAATATATAAATGCGCGTAAGCCTTTTTGTCATAACTGTCAAATTTTTTCTCAATCCATCTCCTTAAATTTGTCATTTTTACCATCTCTTTTTCGTCAAACGGTGCTATAAAAATTTTGAACACGTCCTTTGTCGCGGATTCAGGATCTGTAAGTATCCTAAACCAACCGTATCCTACCTCAACCACCCCAAGCTTGGGCCCATTAATAATATCCATTATACCCTTTACAGGCCTCGTAACTATTACGTTGTTACCAGAAACATTTGTAATCTTATCTCCAATGATAAATACGCCCGGTTTGCCATCTCCCACTTTATCATCTTTTATGCCTGTAGCCACAACCGCATCTTGCTTCAAACCTTGCCTTTTAATAGTAACATCTTGCCTAAGATTCTCTCCGTCCAGATATTCAAAAGTTCCTATTACCTCGTCACCTTTTTGAAAACCTATAGCACTGTCAACATTCTCTATTATCACAGCTTCCTCATCAAATCCCGTTATTGCCATGCCCTGCGATTGCCTGTTTACTGTTGCGGTTTCAATATTGTTACTATTTTTTAGTCTTTCTATGCGCCCTTCGTTTTTGTCAAAATTATACTCCCAGCCGTCTTTTTCGTTTTCTGTTTTTCTTATCGGCCTTGAATGATACAATATCAATTTTTCAACTAACTCAAAAAAACTCCCTTCTGCATATTTTGGATAGTCCCATGTTTTATTTGTGTTTTTTATTTTTTCTCTTCCAAACGTTTTAGAAAAAACATAATCTTTGCCTGTTCCGGGACCTGCTGAAAATAGCATAAATTTTTCCATAATACTGCCGTACTTTGTGTTTTTTCCCAATAACTTTTTTCTTATGATCTCACGTATATAATAGCCCATTTCTTGCACCTTGTCAGTGTAATTCTTAAGATCATTACTGTTTGGATTTAGGCCATTCAATTCGTCCAGATCAATCAACTCAATATTTTGGAGTCTCTCTTCAAATGCTTCCAGACCCAATGTGCTTAATCCCAAAGGATCGTCCTGCAAAGGAAGAGAAACATTGGAGCTATTAACAGACGCGGGCCTTAGAGTAAAGAATTCACGGGCCAAAACCTGTTGATTCATAAAAAAACAGCATACTAACACAAATATCAAAGATTTTTTAAATACCTTTAATCCGCACATATAGGCCTCATTTTATTTCACGCGCAGGTTCTTATATTATTTTCCATTTCAAACACAGTTTCGACTGATTTGACTATTGATACCAATATCTCTTCCGTTCCGGCCGGACCGGGCGTCTGCCATAGAGTAACACCATCAGGCATACCTTCACAGTCTTTGCCTACAAAAAAAGACAGCTTTGTTTTATCGTTTGTAGTTTTAGATAAAAATCCATAATCATTGCTACCGTCTCCAATTGCGATAATAAGAGGATTTTTAAAATTTCTCTCACCTAAAAAACATTCTACGGCATCTTTTTTATCCACCGGACTGCAATCCACATACGTATCGCCGTATTTTATGTGTAGATTCTTGAGGTTAGCGCGCTCTGCAAGCAGTCCTTTAAAAGTTTCTGAAACTTTTCGGGTAAAATCAGAATTTTGCAATCCAGGTAATGCCTGTTTTTCGGATGATTTTTTAAGCTCAATAGTAAACTGACGGCCTTTGCCGTTGGAAATCTCAATATGGCCTATAAGTTTTCTATTTTTGGCTATAAATTCATCAAATATTTTGCTAAGGTTTTTCATATTTTTAGCCTCATCAGTGCCTTCCGGCAGACGTATCCCCTCTATATTTTGCATAAGAGCTTTGGCTAAATTTCTTACTATAAACATCTGATCGTCCTTTGAAAAGGGTTCGCCAAAATACTCAATTGTTCTCCTTCCTTGCTCGTCCCAAGATATCTTCCCCAGGCCTGCCATAAAAAAATATGTTAAACGCTTAAACCAGCTGTGACTATTAAGCTTTACCATTTTTTCCAAAGGATTTATAAGATTATCCTCGCTGTCCTCTAATATGCCTCCTGTGCAGATAACGATATGTGAACAATCATATGTGTCAAAAATTTTCCTTATCAGGTTGATCATGGAATCGCTAACATGCTCATTGGGCTTTGACAAAGTCCCATCCTTATCCATGATAAAGACAACATCCGAAATACCTTTTGACAAGAGAACGGACTTTATATCTAATTCAATCCTTTGCGATTGCGCCAATGACAAGGGCCTTAAGACGTATAAAACATTTTGCCAAGGATAAGCAGGGTCCGCCATCAATGCAATGGTAAAACCTGCGCATAAAACAAAGACCGTTATAACCCCCCTCATCATAGCCGCTTACCTTAAACCTAAAAAAAGAATACCTTATAAATATTATGCCGCTGTTAACGCCTGGACATGCGTTTTGATATATTCAGTATGCTGCCGGCTGTAATCGGATATTATCTCAAATCTCTTGTCCTTTAAAATCATAATAAGCGTTTCAATAGAAGCCGTTCTCCACGACATTAAGTCCTGCTCTAATACGGCAAAAACACGGGCCTGGGTTATATGCAGACTGGCCAATTCGGACATTACAGTCTCGGTTATTTGCCATGCGGACAGATCCTCGGCTTCCACGATTTTATCAAAATTTCCGGCATCCAAACCAAACCCTGTCAAAAATTCCCTGGAATTGACGGACCCCTTATTAATAAAATAGAACCTTCTCTCACCCCGAATAGACACCCTGAAAATGTCCTGTAATGCCTTGCTTTCTTTCAGGGCGTCCGAGTAAACTATTACTGCCTGTTTATCATTATCAACAAACAACTGCCCGGAAGGTGAATAATTTAGTAATGATAAGGCGAATTGATATTCAACCGAATAATCGGCAACACCGGCAAGACTAAGACCTGAAACAGCCGGCGGCAGTCCATCTCCAGCAAATTTAGTATCCCTTGCGTTTTCGGATAAAGCAACGGTCATCAGCAAACGTATAATATTAGCATCCGTAAATATTCTCAACGCATATGCCGCCATTTCACGGACAAAAACATAATCCTCTGCGGTTGTCTGCGTGTCATTAAGAATATCAATAAGAACCTTTTTTATAGGCTCCACAAACGCGTTGTCATTAACATTATCCACAGCCAGATTTTCCAAGGCAGCGATGTTTCGTATAGACTCTCTAAACTCTTTGTTCCGGTAAAGTTCATTTATGATCTTGTCCGCGGATGTTTTTCTCGAACGGTCAAAAAGCTGCGTCATCGCTTCGGGGGAATCTGTAACCCGGCCTGAAACTAAATCCTTCGTCTTTAACGACTCATAATTATTCATATCGGAAAAACTCAAGAAATCAATCGAATCAAATACCAATTTTCCAAACTCATGGTTTTCATACTGCTGAAGAATACGGATAAATCCGGCATAATCCGAAGGTTTCTTTGCAACATATCCAAAACTTATGTGTCCTATAAATTCCCTTACCGAAATATTCGCAGCTGACTTAACAGCATCTCCAAGCGCAAGCACCTTGTTTAAATTCTCCGGCTCAGGGAATCTTACAAGCGCCGAGATCGTATTACCCAGGCCTATACCACTTACAAAAGCCGATACCGCGCCAGGAGCACCCATAGCTTCAAAAGCATCGTTCATTTGGTCAAGCCTTTGGCTGATCTGATCAAAACTTATACCTGTTTTAGCGCTTTGATATGCAGGGCTTGGATCAATATCCGTTATAGTCATGTGGAATGAAGCAGGATCAAGAAATACAACAGCATCATCCATGCCTTCGGCTTTGAGTTCTCGTTTTATTGTATCCTGCATTTTAATTAATGCGGCATGCAATGGAGTATTTTGCTTTATCTCTACTGCTGTTGTCAATCCCGCAAACGGGAGTATCTCGCCGTCCTGGCTCACCTTCTGCCTAAAGATATGTTTGTCAGGATCAAATGTTTTGCCAGCAAATTTCGATACGGATCTTCCATCAAGTCTGGCTTCATACTCTAACACCTTGGTATCAAACGCCTTAAGATTGTCGGATATCTGCACTACCCTTCCCAAAACAGTATTCGGATCCGATCTGTCCTTATCGTAATTTGTAAACAACTTTATAAAACCAGCTCCGTAATTTATACGCTTATTAAAATCTGGCATGTTTTTAAACTTTTTCCATTCATCTGATATCTCAACCCATTCCATAGCCGCTACCTCGCTATCAACCGTGGCGGACATAGCCTTTTCGTCATTTATCGCCTTCGCTATCGTGTCAATTCTTTCTATATCCATTTTTGACGCGCGGTAAACAAACACAGTAACAAGTTCATTATCCCATCCCTTAACAGGAGTTGTATATTCAAAGGAAAGCCTTACTCCATCTATCTCGCTTATCGCAAAAAGCCTGTCGGAATCAATCTTATACCCATTAAGATCGCCTCTATTAAATAGCTCTTCCTGAAGCTCTTTTTGGGCAGTCTCTTTCGTCGTAATATTAAAATCCCTGTTTGGGTCATCACATAAACCCATATGCCCTCCGACAGAGATATCCCTTGCGTTGGGGGCGTGATCTTTTTTGGCAGAACGTGTCTGTACCAACATTCGGCCTTTTTCGTCAACTACAATGACAAATACGCTCCTGTGCCAATCTTCATTTGCCCCGGAAAGATGCACAAGGTCCCTTGGCTTTATCTTTCCGGTATACTTGCCGTCAGAATCAACTATACGGAAATATTCCGTTGCATTCGGCTGGCCTTCTTCTATTTTTATATTAAGCAACCTTTCCACTGTCATTTCGTCTGTACCCAGGCTTTCGGGATTAATCTTTTTGTTTTTAATAGCATCATTATAAGCCCTTTTCCAAGTCTCTAATTGCTTAAGGGCTTTATCCATATCTGAACCAAAATATTTTTCTGCCATATCTAATAATCCTTGAGGATATGTTTTTTTTGCAAATGTCTTTAAGCTGGATTTGGCTGAATCACGAAGGCCTTTTACCACATGCGAAAAAAAGCTTTTTGAGAATTCCTCTGTTAGTTTCTTTATGTTTTGTTTTCTCGCATCGTCAGTCCAGCCCCATGTGTTCGTCAAAACCACGTCATATTCATTTTTATTTACTATCTGCATAATACCCTCCAACACCCTCTGATATCTGTCATAACCGGCCTTATCGTCTACAATAGCATAAGCGAACTTTATTTCGCCGTCCCTCATGGAAAGCCTTCTGTTAACTTCGTACGCGAGAGCCTTGACCTTGTCTATCGCGCCTGGAGATGCAATATCAATCTTTAAACTTTTTAAAAATTCATTACTATCTATTACTCGTGCATTATGGCAGGCCACGGAACCTTTAAGTAACAACGCCTTATCCTCCACAGCTTTTACCACCCTGGCTTGTAAATCACTGTTTTGGGTAAGGTCTATTTCGCCTGCCAATTCTTGGATTATAACAGCAATTTCATCATAAGCTGCCGCCTTTTCTTCAGGCAATGCGAATCGAGAATCAATCCAGGCATTGTTGCCAGCCCTTATATCTATTTCCTTATCCGCAAAAGGAGAGATAAATATTGTCAAAACATCTTTATGCTGTTCTTTATAACGCGGATCTTTTTTAATACTCTCAAACCATCCATAACCGCCCTCAAGTATTACAAGCTTGGAACCTTCAAAGATATCTTTTAAACCGTGTATCCTGCGGCTGATTTTTATATATTCATCGGTTTCTTCTATTATACTATCATCACTAAGCAAGACGGCTTTATCACTATCGACTAAAGCGGGTTTCTGTATCGTAATTTCCTCATAAAAAGTCTCTAATGCCATACCTTGAAGCTGGTTATTTATAAGAGCTGTGATAATCTTACCATCTTTTTTAAGCTGTCTTAGCTCATCCTCGCTTCTAAAATGATAGGCAATGCCGTCTTTTTCGGATATTTCATTACCGGATTTGTCTTTTTTAATGCGCGGAGACCTTGTGTGATAAAGTATCAGCTTATCAACAAGATGGGCGTATTTACCCTTGCCTTCGGTAAAGGTAGCATCCATAACCTCACCCTTGCCTGTGCCCGGGGCTGCCGAATACAACAAAAATTTATGCGCTATTTTTTTGTCGCGCATGTCAGGAATTTTAAATATCAACTTGACAAGTTCGTCAACCGACAGCGCATCTATCGCTTGATCAGTAAGCCCTCCTATAGCCAGATTAGCGTCCCGCATTATATACTCGTTTATCTTTACAGCCCTTTGTTCTTTGCCAAGCGGCAGCAATTCGTCTAAAAATGCAAAATAATAACCGGAAGGAAACTCTGGTTTTTTCTCCTGAAAATATTTGTTGATCTTTCTTTGAAAATTAACAGGTATGATGGAATGAAGTTCTAAATCCCTGTCTATAAGGCGGGCCTCTTCTTCGATTTCTTCCTGCGCTGCCCCAATCACATTATTATGACCCAATTCATGAAACAGGCGTTCGGCGAGTATATATTTTACGACCGGGTATGCATCGTAATCATTGAGAAGAGAAAGGACAAATCTTTCATTTAACACTATTTCAACTAAATCCATTGTCTCATTGAAATACCTTGCCGCGTTAACCGGGAGGTCTTTTAACACCTTTATCCTTAAGGATTTGGACGTGTTATCCTGTTTACTCAATATGTCTCTCAAATAGCTATATAATTGCGGCTTAGATCTGGCCAGAGATTTCAGCGCCTTAAGCGAATCATTCATAAGACCGGCAAACTTTCCGGAAAAATCATTCAACGGAATAAATCTTTCGACTTTGAAACCTGAAAGATCAAGGTTCAACTCCAAAGCCGTTGCCGATCCTGTCGTTGAGACCTGACCCCTTTTTCCGACATCGGATTTTTTATTAAAATACGGCCTAAAATCCGAAAATAATGGGCTTAATAAATCAACCCGCAAAACATAGAAAGGCAATAATACCGATACTAACATAAATGTCTTAAGCCGAGTGTATTTATGCTCTTTGGCAAAATCTTTTACAGCATGGATTTTGCCTTTCTTTTCCGGACCCTGGGCACCCGGCCGGTCGAAAAATATGTCCTCTATTCTTAATAAATAATATAGTATAGATAACAAACCGTGGGTTATACCTTTGGTGTATTTTTCTTTGCCGGAAATCCCTGCCGCAATAATAGCGCCGGCTATTATAGCTATAACAACAGACATGGGCATAAATGTAAAAACAGCGTTTAAAACAAACAATAATCCGCTTAAACCAAAGGTAGATATTGATATTTTTTTATTAGCAGGGGCATTTTTCATAAAAGGCCCGAATATAAAGGCCACAGGGAATATATGGAAAAAAATCTGGGTAGCTATAGCCCAGGGGTGCGTCGGTGCAAAAAGTAAAACCCCTAATAATATCACGCCCCAGCGAATAGACGGCTTATAAAGATTATATAGCTCTCTAAAGCTTACGGAGGGATAGAAGATATCCTTAATACCGCTGCTAAATTTGCCTGCGGTACCTTTAAAAGCATTTAATGCCTTTTCGCCATGCATGGGTATCAATGGAACAAAGGTAAATACAAGACCCCAGAACCGCTTTGCGTATGTCCACCAGGCCTTAAAAAATGGCTGCCTGTCATGGAACAACCTTATTCCGCCTGAGGTAATAGCCTGCGAAAACAAATAACCCAAGCTTACAAATAATATCGGCAGGGCAAAGAATGAAAATGGCGTAAAGTTAATAAAAAAGGAGAACAAGAAAATCAAAAGATTAAAATGCGGTATCAACGGCTTGTTAAAATAAAAATCAAAGTTCTGGAATAGCGTCAGTTTTTCCGTCCAATGCGCCTGATTACTTTTCAGCAATTTTTGATAATGTGTCGAGAGATATTCATCAATAACAAGCCCGCCAAATCGGTTTTGAAAATCAAGAATAGAGGCGCCAACCATCTCCCTCGGCCGGCCCCAAGTAATCCATGGGGTATGATCACCGCGCATACCATCCATTATGGCTTCATTCGCAGCAGCAGTATCTTCTATATTAGACATATAAGCACCCCAGTCCCTCATCACGGCCCAGCGGACTATGCCAGGGCCGTAAAACGCATGGGCACCGATAAGGGCCTCAGCAAGCAAAACCTTTATATTCCACGTGTCCTCTGCAACTTCATGCGCGGCACCGGTAGGGGCGACATAACCCGTCCTCATAGTAAGTCTTGTAGTAAGATAGCCCAATTTATCTTCGGAAGTAAACCTTTGTGCCACAAATGGAAGCATAAAATATTCTGACGGGTAGAAGAAATGGTCCCTATCCAGATTGACAATCACAGCATCCGATTTTCCTCTGGCTAATAAAAACTTTTCTATAAAACGCGCTGTTATCGACCACTTATCAGTCTTAACAATCCATCTGCCTGCTTCATCCTTGCGGTAATCGTAAAATTTGTCTGCGGTTGATTGAGCAGGCACTCCTAACACAGTCTCACCGCCTTTAAATTCTTTCGTTGAAAGAACTATTTTGTTTGAATCCTCGGCCGCGAAACGTCTCTCAAAGTTTGCCTTACTGCCCATATCCGCATAAGAACAACCATTTATCGTATAAGCTCCTTCCGGCCTGGCGTTATCGCATAATACCTTAATGATCTCGCCCGGGTTACGGCCTCCCCAGTCCTCCTTATCAGGATCTATATCTTCATGGACATGGACAAACATAAGGTGCTGTTTTAAAAGTTCACTCAATTCTTGTTCTTCTGGGTAACGGCCATTTTTGTCCTTAAACTTATGTCTTAATAATACCCTGTATGCCGCCTCTCCCGCTCGTTCAGCAAGAAGAAGTGTCTTTAAATACCCGTCGGCGCGAAATGTTATCCATTTTAAAATTATGTCATTTTCTACATCCTTATCCGATTTAGCTAACTCTTTCGCGATATCTGATATTGTTGTACTAAGTTTTACTCGTGGAGATATTAATTTTTTTACAAGTTTATCCTTGTTTTGCGCATCTTTTAAAATATCCTCTTCAAGAAATATTCTCCACGACTCCTTAAACTCTTCCTTAAAAACATAGAAACCTGATTTTATGATACCTGTGGGTTTTAATTCCGTAATAACCCCCTCGGAATTCCTTGTTTCATCGTCGGTAGCATCAAGAAAACCAACCGTAGGTATAACCCTCTTTTTGCCTGTTCCCTTGAATATCGTTGGCAAAAGCTGTTCAAGATTTATATTTTTATACATCCTGTCAAATTCATCCTTATCAAACATCATAACCTTGTTGAAGAATTTAACAATCTCCTGTTTTGCGTGAGGACTTGCGAGATCCGGCAATTTATTTATACTATCACCCGACACAACATCTTCAAGAAGCTCCTTTTCCTTGCCTGATATAAGGTGGAAACCAGAATCCACTGAAAGCGTCGAGTTTATAAGCACCTCTTTAAAAACATCCTTCAGGTACTCATTACCACGAACCCTGTCAATCTGTTCTTTCTTTATATCTTCATATCGTTTTATGCTGTCCAGCCTTTGGTTGCGGCCTATCGCCGTAGCGGCAGCTTCAACAAAAATATACCACCAGCTCCTGAAGGATTCGCGCAATGAAATCACCAAAATCGGTACAGCCGCAAACCATCCAAACCACGGTATACTGCCAACACTATAGAGCAAGCTAAAAACCAAAATGCCAGCCGCATACGTCCCCATCCACGCAAAATAGGCCTTAAAGAAATTCTTTTTTATCTTTATATCGGATTCCGAAAGAGGGCCCTTGTAAAAAGATCTGGTTTTAAATATAGTCCATAGACCTTGAAACCAATTCTTGTGAAATTGAACATATTGAAACATTTTATGCGTCTCAACAAGCACAAACGACCAGATGAGCCCCATGAAGACAGCCCCTATGACCCCAAATGATGAAAATGAAGCTACTGCCATAGTAACCAAACCGGTGGTCCCGCCTATCGCTACAAACCACCAAAACAGGTTGATAGCCTTATTGACTTTCATAGGATACACAGGCTGAACAAGGCCTTCTTCCTTATACCTTTTGGCAAGCCATTCTTTGGCAGGCTTAATAGCCTTTTCAATCAATATACCTTTTTCTAATTTATGATTTTTCTTTATCTTAATATTTTCTTTCGCTTGTTCCTTACTAACTCCCGCCTTATCATCCGGCTTTTCTTTTAGGGCCTTTATCTGCCCATCCATGTACCATGTTTGGAGGGTATTTAATCCAAGATATTTATATAAACCTAATTTAAGAATAGGGTCCTCTTTATCAGCATCAAAATACTCAAACAACCGTTTCATGTCCCTGTCTGTAAACGGCCAGAAATTATCTCCAAGCTCACCGGTCTTTCTATCTTGTTGATTAAGAACTCCTTTATTCATCCAATCCCATTTTTCAGCCTGGTCAATCATAATTGCCAGCATCAAATATGATATCGGTTTTACAAAAACCCTATCAACAAAATCATACCTTGCTTCTTCTATGTCAGCATTTGTTGCGGCTATATTCTGAAATTCCGCAAGCTCCAATAACATGCCAGCTCTTTCGGGGTGCCCTTCGGGGTAATAAGAATCCAACAATTTGATCAATTCGTTAACATCTTTCAAATAAAAAGAAATTAAATAATTAGTGAGCGCTTTATTAATATACAAATGGCGATTTATATTGGCAATCCTGGCTCTAATTTTCTGTTCAGAATCTGCCCCAACCACATTAACCTTTGCCTGAAGCCTGCCATGCGAAGCCTTGGCCGGAAAAGACCTTTCAGGACCAGGTATTTGCTCAGGCGATGCCTGATCTGCCAAGCCAAACCCCCTACTATGGCCTTTAGCATCCAGGGCTTGTTTCTTGCCAAGCTTCCTAAAATGAAGTCGCGACAAGGCAAATGTAAACAAGAACAATGCCAAAGGCAGCATAAATGTGATAAACACTAAAGATACCACTGCTACCGTAATAGCTGGTGATAATGTGCCGCGTTTGTCTGATTCCATAAACATATTATATAGCCATGAATTCTTAACATGTTCATTGAATTGGACACTGATATATTCCCTTATGCTATTCTCGTGATACGCCTTCCACAAAACAGGGGTAAATTTATCCTTAATCTCATATAATAATTCGCCCTCAAAGAAATACTTCCCTCCTTGTTTCGCAAGACTACAAGCTATATCCTTAGATTCAGTTACATAAATATTCCTATCTTTTATGGGCTGGGTAAAACCTTTTGATAAAACTTCTCCTGGTTTTATCTCGTCACCATTGATAAATCGACTAATAGCAAACCAGACGTTTTTATCCTGTTCAGGCGTCTCGTCCCATACCACATAAGATCCGGGTTCGCCTGATATCATAACAGTATAATGTTTTTTATAAAGTTTCTGTTCTATTTCAAAGATCCGATTGGTAATATTTAACCTAATTCCACTAATAGGGGAGAGCACACCAACAAGCTCAACACTATAATCAGCGCATTCCAGTTCATTAAAATAAGTTAAGTATACCTTATCCCTAAACATTTTCCCGGCATGGATCTCCCAGGCCAGCCTGCCATCAATTCTATACCCGCTATTATTGATAGAATTTCTGCTGATACGCGCATCACTTACATTATATATAGCCACATTATCCAAAAAATGTAAACCTTGCAGAGATCCTACACTTGCGCCACGCGTATAATCTGATTCTGCCTGTCTTGTTTGGATAACCTGCCCGTCTATCAAACGATCACCGGCCTCATCATTATATTTGTACACATGGGCCTCCGAACTAATAGGCATATCCAGCGAATAACCTTTTAAAAATGTAATATATCTGGGCGTGCCTATCGGAAAGTTTGATTCATCGTCAAGGCTAAACCCCTCTCTCGTCTGCACAAGCCATCCCCTATTATTTTTTATTTCTTGCCACGTATGAGTTACATATTCAAAACCCTCGGTTTTTTCAAATAGCAGGTCAAGGCTTCGATCGAGGCTGTTATATGTAATTTGCGGGAAATTGTTAATGCCCTTGCCCTGCTTGCAGCTATATGATATATTGCCTGTTTGTTCATCAAAGCTTGTCCTGTTCGCGGCGGAGAAAATAATTTCTTTTCCATCAACAAACACGGTAAGAATCGTTTTTTGGGCAATATTGAATGAACACCAAATATCGCTATCCGGATAGAAGAAGTATCTTTTCAGATTTGTTATAAAGTTACCATTTTCATCATTATAACCTTCAAACCGCTCTTCAAGAGAGCCGGTATTATTTTTTATTTCACGGTATTCCAACAAACCTTCCCCGGATACATCCGTCTTCCTGTAAACTCGACTGCCTTGATAATGTATCCTGCCCTTCTCGTCAAAAGCACTCTTAAGCACGCCAAAGCTATTGGGCATAGACGGCAGGATAAGATCAAGTTTTTCAAATTTACTGCTTAAAAGCTCTGACTGGTCAAGCGGGCCGCCAACTCTATTGCCAGCCTTATCCATCAAATAAACCTTGCTGCTGGTGCTTAGACCAAAATCACCGATCAGGCCTTGATAATACTGATCCGCGACAAGGACGCGCTTAAACGGCTCCGTTAAGGGCCTTGATTGGTCTCCTAAGGTCTCTCCGTCGTAACGCCTTATAATACGCCCAAAACCATCCCTTACCTCTTCCCACACCAAATGAGTCTTATGATTAACATACCTGTATGTAATCGTATTGTCCTGCGCAATACCTTCAAGCGAATCTACCGCCGCGCCGAAGGTGTTAATAAGCTGGGCTGACACATAAGCAGATTCAGGCAAATATTCATTAAGCGGCTTTCCCTCTTCATATATATAGCTCTCATATAAATAACTGCCACTCATAGCAGATATATGCATAACACCTAATACGCCCACAGGGACAACCTTCTCGACAACCTTTCTTGAAAAACCTGTCAAATTACCCCGCTCATCACGCGAACTCACGCCAGTATATTTCGCTGTCAATCGGCCGTGGTTGTCTCTTTCCTCCTGCCACGCCAATTTTGAAACCTTGTTTTCATATTGATAGACAAGGCTGTCCGCTTTTAAGGCATTGTCCGTAGTTACAGCCTTTCCGGAATGATCTATGAGATAGCTCTCCGTTAGGACAATCTCATCAGCATACCGGTTTATACTAAAATCCTTCAAATCTTCCCCGCCTGTAAACAGGTAAAGCCTGCCGCTCTTAGCAATACCTTCTATCGAACCTATACCGGCTTCGTATTCCATAATTTCAACAAATGATATGTGCTGGCCGGATGTAGCCGGATCGGGATATTGATAAAACTTGGCTATAGTGTTGCCTCTGGCATCTTTTATCTCCTGCCAATATACATTCGTCTTATTATTGTGATAATAATTCCTCACGCAGGCGTTGCCGTCTATTGTCATAATTTCTACATTATTTACCTCAATAAGAATCTCCGAATCGGTATATTCGGTGGTATCATATCCTTTGGCATCTGAATATTCATACATCTTGCTATGACCAATACCTGATGCTCCAATATATCCACTGTAAGAAGGTATCTCTATGGAAATAGGGTTAAAAACACCCTTGCCCGCGTCATAATCCCCTATTATCTTCGCCTTTACCCTGCCGGCTGTATCTATTATTTCCTGCCAGCGGGAATCGGTGACAAAATCGTGGACAAAAACAATAGGCTCATTCGCGTCCGTATAGTCGATAATTTTCGACTCCCTTAAATTCATAATGGGCTCATCGCCTTTTATATCATTCAATTCATTATCATATTTATACAGATATGACCTGCTGCCTAGAGATGCCCCATTCTCACCATACACGAACTCGACAACTTCAGCCTGGCCTATTCCGCTATTAGGCCTTATAGTCCTTATAATATTTCCATTTAAATCATACTCCTCATACCATTGCTGCTCAAGCAAAGATGTCGTAACCTTCATTCTGACAGCGGTAATGTCAGATAGGTCGTCTATATAAACATTTGACGATATATAATTACCGGACGTATCTATAAAGCCAGCAAGCGTTCCCCTTTGAACCTCTTCACCATCACAGCTTGTAGTAGAAGATATACGTCTGCCCTTGCTGTCACGTTCTACCCTAACAACAAACTTCAAATTGAGAATACCAGCATCCAAATCTATATCGCCTTCTACAATCTCGGCATAGACATTATCAATGCTAGGTATAGATGGATCAATTATGTACCTTCTCTCATGTTTACCGGTTTTTGTAATTTGCGCAACCAATAGGGGTTTTAACCCCGGACTATTACTATCCAGACCGTATGCTGCTAAACCTTTTTCCGTAACATAGGCATCACCTACTTTGTAAATAACCCTCTTCAAATTAGCCACTACTGTTTGAGCATCAAATTCAGCATCAGTAAGATAAAGATTACCATTTCTATCAATTAGTAAAGTGTAAAAAGCTTTTATCTGATCAGGGGTTAAAGAGGACAGATCTGGCGCTATATCCACACCGGAAAATATCCTCAAGGAAGACTGCGCCTGGCTATCCCAATTAACATATATCGCACCCATCCTTTTAAAAAGCATGGCCGCAGTATCAATATCCCTTAAAGCTCCTTTTTCATCATAGAGTATGCCAAGTGTCGTATTGGAGAATTTATCAAGCTGGGCTTGGGTTATATCGGCGGCTGTCATATTAGGCGTAAGGTCTAAGCCAAAGGCCTTATTTACAAGGGCCATGGCGTTGGGATTGTTTGATATGCCCGCAACATAGGAGGCCACATTATTGTAGAAGGTTATTATACCTTGAATAGCAGGAGCGGGATCGTTGGCATTGTCCGTTAATATGAGATTACCATTCTCATCCTTTGTATATATTAAACTATATAAGGCATCTAACTGTTTTCCATTAAGCGCGCCTCGCGAAGAAAGCCCGGCGCCTGTCAAAAGATTAAATACCTCAAGCGCGGCGGGGTCTTTGCGTAATGCTTCCAGCATTTTATCGGCCATTTCCGCGGCCTTTTTTGTGTCGATAAAATACAAAAATCGACCTACGACCGCATTGCCTGTCAGTTTGTCAAAAATAAACTCATAAACGTTTTCCCCTATTTTTTCTCCACCCTCGTTAAAAACCAACAGATTGATCTTCTGATGGGTATCTGTCACTGTCCTGCCGAGACTTAAACCGTCATCCCCAAAAAACTCTATCTTCGCAGGCCCTGCCTCATCAAGCTTGAATATCTGCGCCGCGGTGATCTCCTCATAGATTCCATATCCGGCTTCCGTAAGTTCATCAAGCGTCTTAAACATACCATGCTCAAAAGAGGATGTCTCTTCGTTATATCTGCAACCTATATAATAATTGCCTAATTTAACAGGTATTGTAACAATACCCTCGTTTAACGCCGTCTGCTTATTCTGCTCACCCTGGTCTGTTTGAAAATTCTCAACTATCTTAATATAAAGTCCGAATTTATTGGTGTCGTAACTGGCAGTGTCTTTAAATGTGAACCTGACGCCTTCTTTGCCTTGCGGGCCATACATAACCATTTCAAATTCATCACTGTCAGGATATTGCGACATGGCAACCGCTTCTTTTTCTCTTCCCGGATAAGAACTGTCAAACAGCATAACACGGCTTGGATCCCCAGCCTCTAAGCCAGCCTGATGTATCTGCGCCGCCCTTAGTATCCTGTCTACAGCCTCGTTGTTTTTGTCTATACCTAAAACATCCAGGTCTCTAACTGTAAGAATATGGGAACCACGCTCCGTAATATTAAGTTTGCGCAGCATTTCATCAGATATGATATAATTCCCGTCATCTTTTATCCTGGTGCTGTCTAAGATATACACAAACTTATTGCCCGTGTACGGTCCTGACAGGACTTCGGCGCCCCAGGAGAGAACATTTCCTATCTCATATGTATATGTCTTGACTCCGCCTTCTCCTTCGATCCATTTTACTACAGATTCAAAAGCGTATTGGCCTAAATACACGTTTTGGTCGTCATACATATCGTAAAAAACCCATGCAGGAACAGACCATTCTCCATCTGCTGTTTGCGTTGCCTGTGATGTAAATTCAAAATAAATACGATTCCTGCCCCTGTCATCAATATTTATACCTATAGGCCGCGCTACACCATCGGAAACATATTCATAAACATCAGCGGCGACAGGTAAAAATGCCTCGAATTTATCATAGGCATTTTGCCCGTGCGCAATGTCATTTATCAAAAGCATGGCATTTTCATCCTTGCCACTAAGCGTTATATTAACATTTCTTAAATTATCGGCCTGTTCGTGCGGCAGGCGATCTATCGGAAACCCCTTTTTATCAAGATAATATGCCAGAGACTGCACCGGATTAAAATTATCATCTCTTATATCTATTTCAAGGACGCCGTAGGCGTGCAAATCATTTCCCGTTTTTGCGTCGCGACCTATCTTTACTGGGTACTCATTACCCCTATTGTCATTGAACATCGTGATCTTCGCCCTTCTCGACCCGCCCCGTTGAGGTTCAAAACCACCCAGCCAGGAGGCATTATCATCTGCATAGATAATGTTCCCTATCTTTAAAAGATTAAGAAGCTCAAAGCCTTCTTTGTGTTCAGGCGAAGTATAAAACTGCTTATAAACATCAAGCGTGCTTTTGCCATAAAAAGGTAAGACCTTTTTCGTACCGCTGTTGTAGGCCATAATAACATATTTATGATCCGGCAACTCTGTTGAAACCTGCACAGGTTCGCTCATATCCTTTCCCAGGATAGAGTCAAGACTGTTATTTACCGTAATATGGGCTATACCGGTAATGGGGTTTCCATCTATACCCTTTAACCCGAGCTCTCCTGCCGCCGGCTGGATATCAACAACAAAACGTTTATCCTGTATACTCGCGCTAACAGCGCCGGATCTTTCAACGCCGGGGTCACCTTTGGCATATTCCGCATGTATCCAAGCAACGGGATCTCCGTTGCCATCAAGTCTTGCCACATATCCGTCCCCGGCCTTTTGCACTTCATGGACAGTAAAAGCACAGGCCCTTGAAACAAGTATCATTTGAACGCCGCCTTCAAGCAAGCCCTGGGCATCTTCCATGTCCTGCTTTGAATCAAAAACCCTGGCTTTAAATATGGGCGACTTTTCCCCTTTACCCGGGGTATATTCAAGGGCTATCAATATCGGCCTTCCATCATCCGAATAACGCTTTAATTCACCGGTTGCAATCTGCCCTGTCTGCGCATTGAAACCAAAGACATATGTATTCTGCCCGACTTGCTTACCGGCCTCATCATAAACATTAAAACTAATCTCACCATTTTGATCATTTGACGCCTTCCCTTGGCTTACTCCATCATTGCGAATATCAAAAAATTCATAATTAACCCAGCCTTTGTCAAGCCTGTAATTTTTTACTACCTGGACCTCTGTTATAGGCAATAGCGCGTTTTCGTCTGTCTGCTGATAATTCTCAAAAAGTCCGTACCTTATACCGGCCTGTTCCACGGCCGGCATATACCCCATGAAATAATACCCCACATTAACAGGTATAGCAGATATATCCTGCTCCAAAGCCGCGATAATATTTTCAGGGCTTTGGTTTTTCTGAAACTCTTTACTTATACGTATATATTCATTTAATTTATCCACGTTATACTGCTGGGGATTGGAAAAGGTAACTGTCACATCCCTTTCACCGCTTTCTTTATAAGTAATTAATGTAAATTCATCGTTTATAATATTGTGCTCAAATCTTACACGGCCATAATCAGCGGGTATCAGAAAAGGCTTATCTAAACCAAGAACATCCTGGGTAATGGCCTTCTCGTCAGAACTTGGCTGACTTTTTACGACAGGGATTCGAACAGGCACGGATAAGACCATGCCGGGCTTAACGGAAAGAGAGCCACCCAGTAATTCTTTATTAAGATTGACGAGCTCTTTATATCTGCCGGCATCTCCATAATAGTTAGCGGCTATAGAAAATATGGTCTGCCACGGTTGAACTACGTGAAAACCACTTACATCCCGGGATTGTCCCGGCGCAATAGTGGAAACCTGCGCCTTGGGGGCCTGTCCTATCGCGGCAGGGGTTATGAACGCAACAGGTTCTATGCATTCTGTAATGGAGACAATATCACCGTTAAGATCGTATTCGGTCTTCTTATACGAAATGACCTTTCCCGTATTATTAAATTTATATTCACTATATTGATATAAAAGCTTGCCGCGTGAGCCGTCCATGTTAAGCCTGTGGGTTTTATCAGCCACACCTATATTAACATCATAGGTTGTCCCGACCGGCGTAAAACCTTCGGAGGGTAACCATAGCATGTTTGTTTGCCCTGTGGAGGCATTATTCTCATCTATACCATGGCGCCTTTCAATAAGCCATCCATCCCTGCTGAAATTGGCCTGTGAGATATCGCCGGTAACGGCATTTTTTAATTCGGCCGTAAACCCGCCTGTATCAGGGTCGAGAGAGACCTTTTCTATCTTATCGGCCCAGTTAAAATCATACATATACCCTGTCGCATCATTAAAAGACGCGGGGCCATATGTCACGATCTCCCATTTATCACCGACCCTGGCGTATGTAACCATAACAGCGGCATTATTATTAGCCTTGTCCACATATATAGCAGACCTTAGCTGGTAGCTGTCAAGTTCCTTTTTATCATTGATATACGTATCACCTATACGGGCAAAGCCACTCTCTAAAAATTGCGCATACCTTTCTCTTTCAGCTGACGCCTCCTGCCATGTCTTGCCGTCACCTGAACCATTACCGGCCGGGACCGAATACCAGAACCTCTGTATCCTTGACAAAACATTTCCATATATAGCAAAGGCCTCATCGGGGTCACTGACAAAATTCAACTCCGAATCCTTGCTCTTAAAGAACGTCAGGTCTTGCTCGATTTCTTTGATTATACCCGGTAACGCTGTTTTACTGTCGCTAAGCGCGCCATAACGCCAATCAAGTTCAGCCTGAAGTTTAACCAGGTCAAGGGTTAAAAAGTTTTTCGGTAATTTTGATTCCGCCTGGCTTATCATGCTATTTAGCCTATCCAGCTGTTTAGGTATGATGTCTTTGGCGTTGCCAAACCGCCAATCCGCGGCTGTCTGGGCAATCTCATTAGCATTCAGCCCCAAAACCGTGGGATCCCGGTTCATCTTGGACTTTATATCGCTAATTTCCTGTTGCAGACGTTTTATCTCACTATCTATCGTAGAAATATAATTATTAATCTGCGTACGTTTAGCGCCTGCCTTGTATTGCTGCACTTGCTTCTGCAATAATTCCCTGTTCTTCTCAAGCCTTTCAATATTTCTATTCTTCGTTTCAATGTCCACGCGGTAGACAGCCTTTACAAGCGCCGCGCCGTGTTTTGTGCGCATATAATTAATTATCCGTTCCGCTTCCTTCTGTAACGCATCCCGTTCAATGGACAATTCATTAGCCTCATCCAAGGCTGTTTTATATTGTATCGCAAGGGTATACTGGCCTATCTCGGCTGAAAGTGTCTGTTGTGTTTCTTGCAGCCTTTTAACCCAGGATTCCATATTTTCTATGTGCTTTTGCCTCATACTATAATAGTCGTTTGTCATACCTTGCAAATAAGCCTGGCCGCTTGTTTCCTTAATCCTGCGGGCAATATCTATAAGGTGTTCACCCGTAGTCAACCCAAGACCTGTCAAAAACCTGGATTCGATTTCCTTTATGGAGGCCTCTGTCGCTGGCGAGGTGGCAGTCTGCGCGCCTGCCGGCGCAGCGGGCTGTGAGGTTGTATCAGATGCCGGGATAGTGGCTACATTCGTGGATAAAGATGCCGGTGTAGGTATAGGGACAGGTAACTGCGATTTCTTAATATCAGCAATCTTATTTATATAATAAGAGGTGCTTTGGTATCCCAAAGAGGCAATGTCAAGCACTGCGTTAAACTTAGCCAAGGCCGAATCATACTGTCCGTAATTATAAAAATCAACGCCTTCCTTATAAAGGGCCTTTACTGTTTTTAGCTGTTCGGCGGGAGATGGTATACCCCCGCTGGTTTCGGCCTTGCCCTGCGGGGCCTCCTGTAGAGGTTCGGGTATGGAGGCCTCTGTCGCTGGCGAGGTGGCAGTCTGCGCGCCTGCCGGCGTAAGTCCGGCAGTTGGTGTTGCAATAGCAGTTGCAGCCTTATCCTCGGATTCCATGACCGGGATAGCGTCTGACTTCTCCTGAATCAAGAGGTTTTCAGTCCTTATCTCCAGCTCGGGAAGGCCTTCACCCCTTTGCCTTGGCGAGAATCCGGCGGTTATCAACGATCCACCAGACCCTCTATTATCACTACGGCTATCAAACAACCCAAACAACTTATCTATCAACTGCTGAGCAGAATTTTGAGCATACGGGCTTTGGGCAGTTGCTGTCTGAAAAATACAGCCGGCGCCAAGCGAAGGGCCTGCCATGGACAAAACGGCGCTTGACATAATACCTTGAACCAATTTACCCGGGTCAACAAATAATGACGCTATACCAGCCCGTATCCCCTTTAGTTTATCCCCTTTTTCAATGCGCGTTTTTAATGTTTTACCATATTTGATAAAATAACCAGCAGATATTGCCGTTAATGCCGCGAAACCCAGCCCGGAGACAACCGTAACCCACAAAGGCGCGGTTACCACCAATGAAGCCAAGGCCACGGTAATACCTGCCGCCGCCATAAGGCCTATAAAAATAACCCTAATGTTGGACAACCCCTGTTGGACCAGTTCTCCTGCAGTTGCCAATTTATGGCTTACCCCAAGAGTCTGGGTTTCAACACGCGCGAAACGCGAAGACATATAAGGTATTGCCACGAGGCATAAGACCGCTATAAGTGCCAAGGGGATTGAAAAAACTAAGGAGACAGCTGAAAAGACGGCAGGACTTGCCGACATCATCAAAGACAGGCCTGCTAAAAGGGCAAACCCCAAAAATGACGTAACGGCTCCTACAAATTTGCTCTTCTTAGCCGTGCGGGCATCTTCAAGGCTTTGGTCATAGAATTTGGAAAGCGATAACTTAGAGGTAAACGAAGCAAGGGACAAAACCAATAACGCCGAGGCAACGCCTTCCATAGTCGGGGCAATGGTAAAAACCCCAAGGGCCACAGCAATAAATCCAATACCGAATGAAAAAGAACGTATGCCTCTTTGCGCGTCGCTTGGTGTCTCTAATTTTTCAGACTTGAGCCTTTTGGCAACCCAAGGATTAAAAGTCATCAATAACCCTGTTAACATAGACGCCAGGCCGATAGTCACTGCCAACGGGAATAATATCGCGGCGGAGGCTGGATAAACAAAGACTGATACAAGGGCAAATATGGTTATCATAGGCCCTGCCGCGGCAAACATGGACAAAAGCATGGCAGGGATAGAAAGAACGGCCTTTACCAGGTCTTTGGGCGTAAACACGCCCCTGAAAACTCTGGTCAGGCTCGTCTTGGCATCCTTTAAATATACCTGATTAAATAATTTGACACGAGTATGATAAAGTGTCAACCCTGACACGACAGAAACAGCTGCAAGGATAATCCATGCCGAGGCGGGCAAAAAGGAGGATGCCCCTGCGATCGCATTTAACGGTATGATAGCCGTCTGAAGAGAACCTTGCGTGAGAAGCCGGGTGACATTGAACAGGGGCATAATTTTACTTATTGCTACCCAGCCGGCGGCAATTATACCGCTTCCAAAAATAAGGCCAAAGGCCTTTTTAATCCTGCTTATCGGCGGGGCCCGTTTTGGCGCCTCTTCTGAAACAGGCGCCTGCGATATAGCAGATAATATGGTACGCCTGATATAATCTATAATTTTATCATAAGCGCTTTGCGAAACCGTCACAAATGGGCCGAACGGATCAGCCTGCGTTACGGACGCTCTTACTCTTGCATATGCTATTTCCTGCATTATCGCGACGCGTTTATCGCTTACAATATCAAGGTAATCCGACAATGCCTTGTCAAAAACAGCTAAAATCCCCCGGCGAAAAACTTCTTTTTCAGCTTCAGGCACAAGCCCCGCTGTTTTAGCTATCCCGGGTATCAATTTATTCAATTCTTCATTATCGTATTCCCCGTTAAAAACATATCTTCTAAAAACCATAATAGCTTTCTTTTTATCATTTATTTCATCCTCAAACCTTTTTCCGTCTTCATATTGCCTTATCTGGGCATCTCTTATTGCTGTCCTGGCGGCGTGGATAAGGTTTACTATCTGATGAGGCTGATTAAAACTATCGGCAGCAATAGACTCTCCGTGCATTTTTAACTCATCTCTAAGACTGTTCAGGGCAGTTTGAACAGCCGGGATATCCTTAAATTCCTCAAATATGCTGTCCTCGCTTGACCAAAACGCCTTCCATGTCCCTTGAGATCCCGGCAGTCTGGCTATCCTGCCCCTAAACTGCATGTCTGTTGCCTGCAGTTTATGTATATATGTTGAATAGGATTGCACACCTTTTTCAGCCAAAATAGCGCACATCTCATCAAGGGCATTTTCAACAATCCTTTCCTGTCTGATATCAACACCCCTTGCCGCCCTATTTGTAACAATGGTAATAGTGCCCGGTTTGCCGGCATTTTCCTCTATATCTTTAATGTCCGGTTCGGAAGACGCGTCAAATATCCTTATATCCTGGTTCTTATTTAAAAATTTCTTGCTGAATTCACCTATGCCATATTTATTATCATAAGCCTTCGTTATACCTTCTAACATGGCATCCGCCATGCCTTCTTTGACATTCACCAATACAGGCAGGCCTTTAAATATATTTTCAATTATATCAGCATAAAAACCGGCCCATTTTAAGCTTTCAGTCAGATATACCCCTACTATATCATTTCTCAAGCTTTTGTATGCCTCTTCGAGCTTGGGCTCTACTACCTTTTTCCCATGCACTTTTTCCATGAAATCCTTATCCATAGTCCCGCTGCAACCGGCAAAACCTGCTATAATAGGGCTGTTCAAAAAACCGGTAAGCGTCATTGTATTGATAACCGCAGGCTCACTTTCTATATCAACGCCTTTGCCTTGATGTTTTGCCTCCAGAGCGGAGTGATACCCGCCCTGAAGCCTCCTGCCGGGCATCCTCTGTCCGCTATACTCATCTATTAATACTATCTTATTATCGCTTGTTATGTCATAGTGAACGCCTTTTGTGTAAGCAAACTCAACGCTTAAGGCCTGCTCAACAAGCATTTTCCATGAAATAAAATCTGAAACATCTATCAACGCGGTATCAGCAAGGTCTTTATACGCATCCTGCGACAACAAGACCTTCAACACGGCATTGCCCGACGGTGTTAAGATTATCTTTCTTAAAGCCCTTTGTGATATATCAATCAAACCGGCATCGGCCGCGGCGGGCATATCCTGGCCCTTGACAATTTCAAGAGCTATGCGGCGCGCGTAAATATATCTTTGCCTTATTTTCTCGGCATCTCCTTTTGCCGGGCCTGATAGTATAAAAGGCGTCATCAACTGCTCCGCAAGAGGCACATCCGCTTCATCAAACAGCAAGAAATACTTTTTACCGGCAGAGGACAAAACCATTTCCAAACCGTCATAGGCAAGCTCTTCGTTTTCAAGGGTATGCACAAATTTGTCTATGGTGCCATATGTTACATCTGATGGACCCTTGGCCTCACCCAGGCTTTCCTTGCCGGCATCATATGCCTTCCATGTATTTTTACCGCTATCATCCTGACTCAAGACTCCAACGCTAAGCCCAAATTTGGATAATGTCTTGCCTGCGTTAAGCGCGTCCCTTTCAGAAAGCTCGGTTGAGGTCGTTGCTATAAGCACTCCCATATTATTGCCGGAATTAAAACCATACTGTTTTGCAAGTATAAAAGTTGACAGCCTGATAGAAAGGCTTTTGCCAAAACCTGTCGGGATAACAAACATCAGGGCTTTTGCCATTTTTTGCGCCGCAGGTATCTGCACTTTCAATTTGTATAAAATATCTTTCTGGGCCATGCCGAGACCCTGTAAAATGTTTATTTCCTCTTTCAAAAAATCTGCGATATCAGGGTTTGAATCCAATATACCTTTAAGCGCATTATCCTCATCCTGAATACCGGACTCTGTTTCAATCTCCACCTCTTTCTTTTTTCCGGAAACACCTATCGCTTCAATATGTTCAGATGAAACCGGTCCGTGAGTAGTCTCACCCCCAACTTCCGCTATTGATTCCGGACTTATTTGATTATATTTTTCAAATAGTGCCGGGGTTATCTGCCGGTTAGGATACAATACGCTTAGCGCCCGGGCCCTCTGGCTTAACGTGCCAGAGCTATAACGAAACAGACTCAACCTGAAAGGCATATCAATACCTTCAATAAGCTGTAATTTCAAAATAGTATAAAGCTTATTAATAATAAGCGGCTTATTATCGCTAATCTGACGGCGCAGGGTTTTGGAAGCTGTAAGAAAAAGCCTTTGCCGAAAATTATCAATATGATCGTTAAGGATATCGCTGCTTATATCCTTAAAAGCGCTGTCCTTATCCAAGATTACGCGTAATGCCTGGAGCAGGTTTTCAAAATCACGCATCCATGCGCTTTGACCTATTAAAAACTCATTTGAGGAACTAATCTTTTTAAAATGACCTTCCAAAGAACGTTCTTCTCTTCCGCACTTCGATATCTCGTCATCATCAACAGCCGATTGGCCAAGCCTTAAATCTTGCGCCGTAGCACTTAACCGACCCGCCTCCTGTTTTATAACCGTGACCTCCTTGGCATTCTCCTCCAGCAGATCTTTTATTTGCCCCGGTATCCCGGTAGATTGACCGCCAAGAATAGCAATCAATCCATCAAGTTTGGTTATCTCAACACTTACGGCCTGCTGGGCATCATCTATCTTTAATCTTATTACTCTAAGCTTTTCCAGAATTCCCTTAATTTGCCTCTCCTGACGGTCGTTTAAAACCGGCAATATACCTGCGGATGAGGACTTGCCGGACTTAAGATCAGGAGTAAAAATAACTGACACATTCCTCGTTAGCTTGGCAGCGTATAGGGCATTGTCAGCGTTGCCAGGCACCTCCTCGGGTGCGCATTCTCCAAATTTATAATCGGCAATGCCGAAACTGACAGTTATGGGGATCTCTTTCGGAATGTCTCCTCCATTTTGAAATTCAAATTTATGATTTTGTATAATAACGCGTAATTTTTCAGCAATGATATTTTGTGCGGCCTCCGCGCCCAGCTCTGGGCATAAAATTACGAATTCCTCCCCGCCTATTCTTGCAAGCGTATCGTCCGATCTCATGTAGCCTAAGATAAGTTTGCATAATTCCTTTAAAATAAAATCACCGGCAAGATGGCCATATGTATCGTTTACATTTTTGAAATGATCAATATCAAACATTATATATGAAAGCTTTGTGCCATCACACTGACACTTCGCTACCTGTTTTGCGTATTCTTTTTCAAGATACGCTCTATTATAAACTCCTGTCAGGTGATCAGTATACGCCAGCCTGTCCAGGGCAAGCGCATCCTTCCTCGCTTTTATCTCATTTAAAACTCTGCTAACCCCAAAGGTCTTTATTAACCTGTCTCGTTTCACCTTAAACGCCTCTTGATCCGTTTCACTAAACAAATCAAAAACAGCCCTCTGAAATTGCTGTTCTTCCACAGCCTGCGCGGCTTCCTTAAAAGTATCCGGTATCCCCGAGTCTGATTGTATTATATTTTTATAATTCTCTATAACCTGCCGCTGTTCGGCGGCAGATACGTCAGAAAGGCTGCCAGCCTTTTCGCTTATATGCTCTATCAGCCGCTTGAGGTCATCCAATGTTACAGCTTCATTTATCCTAAACCCGTTTCTCCAATTATTCAGCACCTCTTTGAGTTTTAACACTGTAGCCTGTGTCAGGTCAGGAATGTCCGCGGCATCTGCGGCTACACACTTGATGTCAACTTTGTCTTTCTCTTTATATATAATAAATTGGTCCCCAAGGAGATTAACAGCCGAACGCCCTTCGCACTCTATAGTAGCGGCTAACAAGCAAAAGGTAAGAAACGCTATCTTTAATTCAGAAACAGGCTGAAAACCTGAAAACACGCTCGGCGTTTGAAGATAATAATCACCCTTTGATAGTATGTCTTCAAAAGGCTCTCTTTTATTTAGTATAATATCATTATAAGGACGTTCAAGCGGGGCCTTTGAAAATTTCGGGAGTATTACCATATACGAAATACCGCGTTGTCTTAAGATCTGGGCTATCCCCTTTGTGTGGAAACCGCCTGTCACCATCACAGCCAATTGGCGGTTATCAGACTCCATCTTCGCCAGGGTATTGTTGACCATAGCGGTATCCCGTTTACCCGCGAGGGCGTAAAACATCTCGACATTGGGCAAGGCCTGCGTTATAACGTCAACCGGCTCCGAGAGGTTATCACTAACATTATATTTCAACATCAAACGCGATATGTCTTGATATATATTTTTAGGATAAAAATCCTCTTTACGGGAATTATAGTAAGAGAGATCGCTATTGACAATCTTGGCATCAAGCAGGTCAATAATGATATCAAGCCTTCTTGACAGATCGGCAAGGAGCCTTTCATCAGCATTGGTAAAACACTTTTCCTGGATCGCGAATACAAGCTCATCCAGTTCCATAAAAAGATCGTCTATAATAACGTCGCTGTGCCGGCTTACATAATCGGTATACAAGGAAAGGTTGGGGTAAAGGGCTATATCAATGCCCGAGGCATCGGCAAGCTGGCGAATGCGGCTGTGAAAGACCGCGGGCTCTATCCTGCCCAGCTTAAAAGACATGGCTTCGGAAAGCAGGGACTGCGCGTCTTCCTTTGGGAGCGTCTTGCCTAAAAGTCCTATCAGGGCTTGGCGCTCTCTTTCAGCAGCGGCGAAATCCGTCCTCTCCTCAATATCAGACGCCTCAAGTATGGCCTTGACATTGGCATAATCGGATATGTCTAATTTAAAAGAACGGCTAAGGCCTCCGAGATATTTCCAATATTCCTTGAACGAGATATCATCGGCCTTATACTGTCCTTTCTTACTGTCGAGCTGTTTTAAGGTTTTTGAATAGACCCTTTGCTTCAAATCCGATACGGCCTTTTTAAGTTCCATTACGGCTTTATGGATCCGGCCTTTATTGTTCAATGATTTTATATAGGCCTTAACATTGGCCCTATATAAAGAGTCGTCCTCCGCCCCGAATAAATTAACAGCGGAATCGCGGCTGATCTTATAATATTCAGCGGCATTTATTTTGCCGCGCCCCATGAAATAATAGGCGATGTCCCTTCTTGGTTGATTATCAGGGTGGGATTGGAACAGCGAGGTGTCCACAGGGCCTAACGCGCCTTCAAGAGATACTAATTTCAGATTATATTCGCCTTCAAGCGTTTCTAACAGCTTGCTTATTGATTCCTGCGCGTTAAGGTTGGAGTGGGTATCCTGTATATTAATTATGACCTTGTCGCTTCCGGCATTATGTATCTCTTTGATGATCCCATAATCATCCGGTATGCGGATCTTGGCAAGATTAGTGAAATCCCGGGTATTGGCGTCTAAAACACGGTTACCGTTTATGACCGACCATAGCGAGGCGCCGTTAACCGCCCAGGCTATATCCTGGGTGAAGAAACAGAGGACAACAAGAATACTTATAGATTTGAATATCAACCTTCCCCTTGACTTTGCGCAGAACATTGATTTGCCCCCTGTTTTAAAGAGATATCTGATACCAATCATCGCTTGAAAACCACAGACACGCGCTGGCAATATTCATACCATTATCTCAATTGAATGTCAATGTTGAAGAAAAACATAAACGTGACTGCTATGTTTTATACTTTAATTCATATATTTTCAAAACTTTTTTAATTTATATAGTAAGTATAGCATAAGTTAGTTCTTTGTCAAGCAAAAAAAAGAAAATATATGTATTTTTCCTCATGGTTGATAAAAATCCTTTTCCGCCGCGCTACCGTGAAAATACCCGGCGCATATCCTGGAACGCAACAAACACCCCAGGGACAATAAATAGGGTTAATATCGTAGAACTAATAAGCCCCCCTATTACTGTCATAGCCAATGGGCACCATAGGCTTGCCTGTTCCGTTTTGTCAACTGCCATCGGAAGAAGGCCAAGCAGTGTAGTGCATGTCGTCATCATTATGGGCCTTAACCTGCCTATGCTTGCCTTGATAATAGCCCTTTCGACCCTAAGCCCTGCCCTTGCCAACCTATTAGTATAATCAATTAATATAATGGCGTTGTTGACTACGATACCTCCAAGCATAATGCCACCCATAAGAACACTAATATTTATAGCCTGCTTAGTGGACCACAAAACAGCGGCTACGCCTATTGCCGCTAACGGGACTGTAATCATTATGATAAAAGGCTGGGCGTATGATTCAAAAAGTCCCGCAAGCACTAAATATATTAATATTATTACTATCCATAATATCCCGGGCGGCCAAAGCCCCGTAAATTCTCTTTGGTTTCTTAACATCCGCCAATAATTCTCGCCAAGGCTATAATAATAATCATTAGGGAACCTCAGGCCCTTAAGCGCCTGTTGTATCTTATCAGCCGCTGTCCCAAAGGCATATTTGCCGCGGTTAGCGCTTATCTGTATCATGCGGGCCTTATTCTTGCGCCATATCTTACTCGGCCCGATACCGGGCTCAAAATCCACGACCTGTTCAAGATATACATTATTGCCGTCAGGGGTTATGAGACTAAGCTTTCTCAACTGATCAAGGCTGCGCCTGTCTTTTTCCTGCAATCTCGCTATCACCTCCACCTCTTTAGCGTCGGCATGATACAAGGTCGCCCGCAGACCCCTCATTTGCGCGTGAATGGAATTGGCAATATCGTCAACTGTAAGCCCATACATAGACGCCTTAACGCGATTGACCTTCAGGGCCCATTCAGGCCGGCCTTTTCTCCACCTCATCTTAAGGTCCATAAGCCCGGGTATCGCCTGCATCCTGGTAAGCATCGAGGAGGCGACCTCATTGAGCGTATTATAATCATAACCGAATATATCGATCACAATCTCATTCGTCTCCATCTGCTCCGCGTCTTCAAAATATATAAAGGCCTCTCGATACCTCCTCTCGACATCCTCAACCCTTGTCCTTAGGTCATCTATAACCTCATTGGCGGCGCGCGTCCTCTGCTCTAACGGGGCAAGCTTAACGTATATCTTGGATGACCATTTCTCTATCCTGGAAGAAAACTGTTTGACCTCCGGCACGGTCTCCAGAATCTTCTCTATCGCCGAAACCGCGCTGTCGGACATATCAAGCTTTGCGCCTGTCGGCAATTCCACGTAAATTGTAAAATCCTGCTGATCGGCGGTCCCGATAAACTCCTTTTCAATGCTAAATACGAGCAGGCACAATGCCCCGCAAAACAAAACCGCGGCGGCAAAAATAACAGGATATCTCCAGCGAATGCCTTTTATTAACAAATGCTTATAATTTTTTTTGATCACATCCACAAAAGACCTTTTATTCTTTTGTGACAAGCGGACATTAAAGACGATGTGTTTGTTTTTGCGCCCAAACATCCTGCGCCAATCCATGGCAGGCAGATACGCAGAAAGCATTGGCACAAGGGAGAGGGCGACAACCAAGGATGCCATAAGAGAAAGCGCCACGGTAAGGGCCAGACCCATATAAAGTATCCTGATATCCTTGCTTATAAACATGATAGGCAAAAATACCACAATGGTTGTAGCCGTGCCTGAAGCGATAGCAAGAACCATATCCTGCGTCCCTTTTATTACAGCCTTAAACTGCGCCAGACCCCTTTTCCTCATGCTGTGAATGTTTTCAAGCACAACAATGGAATTGTCCACAAGCATACCCACGCCAATAGCAAGCCCGCTTAATGTCATTATATTCAGGGTGATCTTTAAAAAATACATGGAGATAAACGTGGCAATAATAGATACAGGTATCGACACGGCTATTATCAACATGGAACGCGCGTCCCTTAAAAAAAACCAAAGAACAAGGATGGCAAACAGCGCGCCTAAGAGGAGGGCGTTTTTAACTCCATTGATGGCCTGCTTTATACTTAACGACTGGTTATAGGTTTCTATGAGTCGGATCTTTTTATCCAACGCGCCTGAATTTTTTAACTCTTCCAGCGATCTGCTGATAGCTGTAGTAACCTCAACCGTGTTTGCCTCGCTTTCCTTTTGAATGTAGAGAGATACAACAGGCAGGATATTAACCCGCGCGTAACTCTGCGCCTCAAGATACGAGTCTTTTACCTTGGCTATGTCCCGGACCTTAATAATAGACCTGCCCCTTGTGGCTATAATTCCGATATTCTCTATATCCGAAATTGCCTTGAAACCACCGGCAACCCTTATGAGGTATTTTTGACTGTTTTTATCATAAGAGCCTAATAGCAAATCTATATTATTTAAGTTTAAGGCGCCTATCACCCGGCCTATGGGTATATTATAAGCCTGCAGCTTCCTCTGATCTACCTCAACAAGGATCTTGCGTTCGCGGCCGCCGGCGATCTCCACATTGGCTACACCGTCAACCCTTGACACCCTATCCTTTACGATACCGTCTATCGTCTTTCGAAGCATCTCGGGCGAATAACCGACCCCTGTAGCCGCTATTATCATAATAGGCCTGTCTTGTTGCTCAAATTTTGCGATTACAGGCTTTTCTATCTGCGGCGGCAATTGAGATCTTATCCTTGAAAACTTTTCCCTGACCTCAAGCAGGGCATAATCCATATCTATACCGGGCTCAAAACGCATCACCACATGGGAACGCCCTTCCTCGGATATAGAGGTCAGGCCGCGCAGGTAAGAAACAGAACCTACAGCATCCTCGGTAGGTTTTGTAACAAGCCCCTCAACCTCTTCAGGGGGTATCCCCCCGCGTATATTGATAAAGATCGATATATCGCCAAAACTATAATTAGGCAAAAGCTCTATGGGAAGGCGCAATAAAGATATAAGGCCAATAAGGATTATGCCTGAAAATATCATAATCACCGTTATCGGCTTTTTAACTGAAAAACTTGGCAATCCCATGGTTTTAGGTCAGGTATATCGCGGCTGTAAAGGCAACAGGCATCCTTAACGCCGCGAATCTGTTAAAAATAATTTCTACTTTAAGATATAATACCTTCCGACAGCCGCGGGGCCTCTGAAGGTGATAACCCCTGATTTTAGAAGATGCTTCAGGTCCCTGGCTGCCGTAGGAATGGATATATTAAATTTATCTGAATATTCTTTTCTCGAAATACGCCCGTTCTTCTTAAGGTAAGCAATAAGCGCCTTTTGTCTTTCATTAAAGCCCCCTTGCCATATATCAGGGCTGTCTTGAGGAGTTGCGGCCGCGGGGCCTTCGCTTTTTGGCGGTAAATCTGGCGGGACATCTTCTTCAATAGCCGGCGGGGCATTTTCCAAATCCGGAGACTTTAGCATAGGGGCCGCAGGCGTTTCAGCGGTTCCGATACCGGGTTTATCATCCGGGGCATCCGATATCGGGCCTTCAAGATGCAAAGCCATATGAGTTTTATCATATGGCAGCTCAATCACGGGCATGGTATGGGTCTTTAGCGTTTGATCGCCCGGACACAGGGCGTCTATGGGCCCTGCCGGAATAGCAGGCACGGGAGCAGACCCACTGTTACCACCCCTGCCCAAGGATTTTACAGAAACAATAATATCATTAAAACCAAGATATATCGTTGGAATAATTACAAGCGAAAGAAATGTCGAAGCAATCAACCCTCCAATAATAGTTATAGCCATGGGCTGTTGCAATTCAGAACCGTCGTTTAAGGCAAGGGCAAGCGGGCATAGGCCCAAGACAGTAGTAAGCGCTGTCATCAATATAGGCCTTAAACGCCTCCTGCTTGAAACCATGACAGCATCATAAGCGCTCATCCCGCGTTCGCGCAATATATTGACATAATCAATAAGCACGATACCGTTATTGACAACAATACCGCCGCAGATGATCACGCCTAAAATAACCATAATGCTTAAAGGCGTGTGTGTCAAAAAAAGCGTCAGGACAATACCGATAATCGAAAGCGGTATGGTAAACAGTATGACAAACGGCTGCCAAAAAGACTCGAACTGCGACGCCATTATCATATACACAAGCAGGATGGACAGTATAAGGGCCATCTGCAGGCTCCTGAATGATTCTTTTATCTGTTCTCTTTCTCCGGCAAGCCTGACTGAATAAGCCGCGGGCATGCTTATTCTTGAAATCGCCTCTGAAACAGCCCGCGAAACGTATTTAAACGAACTCCTGAATATTGAGGCGCTTACAACAATAGTCCGTTCCTGGTCTTGCCGTTTTATCTCGCTCGGACCTTTGCCAATGCTTAGATAGGCCAGCTCTGAAAGCGGAACATCCACGTCTAATGGCGTATGGAACTGCAGGCGCCTTATCTTTTCCATATTATCCCTGTCGGATCGCTTGAGCTGAACCCTAACATCTATCTCCTCTCCCTCTCTCTTAAATTTTGTCGCGATATGCCCCTTTATTGCCGTCTGGGCCGTCAGCGCGATATCGCTGACAGTAAGGTTATATGTCGATGCCTTGTCCTTAAAGACATTGACCTTTATCTCCGGGGCAGGGGCAACAAGGGTGTTTCTGATACTATATATCCCCGGTATTTTCTTAATCTCTTCCTCAACGGCGGTAGTAATATTTCTCATCGTGCTTAATTCTTTGCCTCTTATCTCAATAACGATAGGGGCCTCTGCCTGGAATGCCGATTGGAATACCGATTCCTGTAATATATATTCAATCGTGGCGCCTGATAACTCCTTGGGGCCTATTTGGTCTTTAAGCCTGCGTAAGACAACCAGAGTGCCGATAGAACGATATCGCGGGCCTGTTCTTTTAAACCCGGCCTTCGGCTTGAGATTAACAATTATCTGCGCCTGGTGAGGGCCCATGGTCTCTAAAAGGGCCGTTCCTTTTCTTTCTTTCGTTGAACCGATGTTTGTCGTTACACTGCCTATTTCAGGCATAGCAAACAAATATGATTCTATCCTACGCGTTACCGTATCCGTATAATCCAGCTTGGTCCCGGGCGGCAGGTTGAGCTTTATCGTAAACTGGCCCTGATCAACCCTGGGAAGAAGCTCTGTATCCAAAACAGGCAACAGCAGGCAGCAGCATAAAAATAACGCAAGCAATGCTGTCAGGCAAAAGACCTTTCTCCTTATAAAAAGGCACAGCACCTTTTTCAATCCTACCTGGACAGGCGCGAGAAACATGCCGCTTGAGGCGGTATCTTCATCGGCATTGATAACGGGGATATCCTTGACCCTGGAACATAATACCGGTATAAGCGTAAGAGCGGCGACAAGAGAACCAAGCAATGAAAATGTAACCGTGAAGGCCAGGTCTTTGCATATCTGACCAGCTACGCCTATTACAAACACCATTGGCAAGAAAACCGCTATGGTCGTCAACGTGGACCCCGCTATGGCGCCGCTTACCTCCGAGGCCCCGAAGGCACTTGCTTCAATAATGGGCTTTTTTTCTTCCTGGCGGTGCCTGTAAATATTCTCTATCACAACAATGCCATTATCAACAAGCATACCTACCCCAAGCGCCAAACCGCCAAGCGATATCATATTGATCGTGGTCCCGCTAAGAAACATGAGGGTGAAGACTACCATCATGGAGACAGGTATGTTGAGGGCAACTATCAACGCACTTTTCGCATTGCGCAGGAAAAACAGCAAAACTAAAAAGGCCAAGAAGCCCCCCTGGAAAGCAGCGTCCGCCACCCCCTTAATATTCGTGCTGACAGCAAGCGACTGATCGGCAACTATATTAATATCAATACCCTTAGGGACAGTGCCTTTGAGCCTCTTTAATATCTCCTTAATATTGTTCGCGACCTGAAGCGTGTTCGCGTCAGCCTGTTTTTGTATCGACAATGATACGTTATCCCGGTTATTGAACCTTGAGACCGATGTCCTTTCCTTCAGTACCTCTTTTACCGATGCTATGTCCTTAAGCGTTATTAGGCGGGTGTGATAAACCGGCCTGGTATCCTCCGGTTGGCGCGCATCCGGGTCAAACTCTGTAAATCCGCTTTCTCGTTTCCTGTCATCAGTCCCTACCACAAGCCCGGAGATATCATCGACCATCTTAAATTCACCGATAGTCCTGACAAGATATTCGTAAAAACTCTCTTCTATAGCCCCTGCCGGATAATTCAGGTTTGACTTGGCTATAAATTGAACCACCTGATTTAAGGCAAGCCCTTTTGACATCAACTTATCCTGGTCAATCTCAATGGCTATCTCCGGTATCCTGCCGCCGGTTATATTAGCGGCGGCAACACCATCCGCCTTTTCAATCTCATTCTTAATGATCTTATCCGTTATCCGCCTAAGTTCAGCGGGACTGATACTTTCGGATGTTATGTTTAAAACCATAAGGGGCATTTCAAAAGGATTATATTTCATCACAACGGGGTCTTCCGAACCGTTAGGCAGGCTTTCCTTAATAAGGTCGATCTTTTCCCTCACGCCCAACGCCGCGAAACTCATATTTGTACCCCAGTTAAACTCAGCAATTACAAGCGACGTCTCTTCTTTTGATATAGAACTTATCCTACGGACACCGCCGACTGTCCCGACAGCCTCCTCAATAGGCTTGGTCACTAATATCTCCATCTCTTCGGGGGCGGCATCTTTATAGGATGTAATAACGCTAAGTTGCGGATATACTATCGGAGGATATAGTTCCTGCTGTAATCTCGTCCATGATATCAGGCCGAATAAGCTCACCCCCAGGAAGGCCACAATAACCGTTACCGGTTTTTTCATTGAAAAACTTGGTAATGACATCTCTCGCTCTTTCCACATACTTTACGCGCCACGGAGGATACGGGGTCGCTTGACCCTGGTCCTGCCAAGACCTTAGGACAAGACTTGCGCCTTTATCAAAAAACGGCGGCAGAGTCTTTAGAACATAGGTTCTTGTATCTCTATGACATCCACCTTAACATTGTCGTTAAGCTGGGCCATGGATTCGGAGATTACCTGCTCTCCCTCGCGAAGCCCGTCTATTATCTCCACATAATCTGTTGACACATATCCTATCACAACTGGGACAACCTTCGCGATATTGTCGGAAGAGACAACATACACGGAATCGAATTCATTGTTGTTATCGAGATCATAAAGGCACGCGGAGGGAAGTTTTATCGCGTTTTTCTTTTCGTAGACAAACACCCATATACGGGCGAACATGCCCGGAAGCAATGTACCCCTGGGATTATTGTTTTTGATCCGGACCTTGGCTGTAAGTGTCCTTGATTTACCCTCAACTATCGGGGCTATACTTTCGATAGTGCCTTCAAATTCCACTCCGGGATACGTGTCGACCGTAACCTTCGACTTTTGGCCCAACGCGATCCTATTGATATCCTTTTCAATAATACCCATCTCCGCGATAACAACGGATGTGTCGTATAGCGAGCCTATCCTGATACTGGATGTGACAAATTCCCCCACATCAATGTCCCTGGTCCCCATAACACCGTTTATCGGAGAATACCTGTATGTCTTGTCAAGCTCGGAGAGGGCGAACTCAATCTCCTTTTTGGCCATATGAGACTGCCCCTGGGCGGTTTCGTATTCGATCTGGATCTCTTCTAACTTAGACTTAATTATTATGCCGTCATCAAAAAGCCGCTGATGGATCTCAAGCTTTTTCTTCACCCCTTCTTCCGCCAGTTGTTGGGTTTTAAATTTCTCCTTCGCGTATTCCAATTTCAACAAGGCGTCCTTCTGGGCAAGCGTCGCTATAATATCCCCTTTCCTGACCAAATCTCCTTCAAAGAAGTTTATAGACTCTACTATACCGCTTGATTCAAATCTTAACTCGATTTCCCTGTCTCCTCTGATTGTACCCATACCTGACAATAGATCTACGAAATCCCCCCTAACAACACGATATGTCCTAACAGTTACGAGTTCTTCTACCGCCTCCTCTTCTGGCGTGATAAGAAGACCGTCCTGGGGCTTTTTTGAGAATGGCAAAACCTGCCTGAACCTATCTACGATAGAGATCCGGCCCGCTCCGGGTTCGTGCGAACGGTTGATTACAAAAAAAACAGCCGCCAAAAAAAATACAACAGCAGGAAGCCATATAAAAGATCTCGGGAAAGGCCGGCCGGGAATACCTCTTCCTTTTTCGCGTTCATTTTTTATGATGTCCTTCATTTGGCCCGTTATAGCCCCCTCTGCCTGCTTATCGCGGCCTTGAGCAGTTAAACCTTCGGGCTCATTATAAACGGCACCCTGGGACGCGGATTCAGGCCCAGGCACCTTGGGTATGCCAACAGATTTTTTCTTGCCGAAACTAAAATTAAAAACACCCATTTTGATACTCCTTGTTTAACATTTCTTCAAAGCGCGTTAAGTCCGCGGCTTCTAAACGCTGCGCAGGCATAATTAAAAAAGATCCAGAAAAATTTTAAAAATCCTATTCCGCTTTGAAATAATCACTAATACCTACGGCATTATTAAGTTTTACGATAGCCAGATTATAATCAGATACCGCCTTAATATAAACCGATTTTTCATCTGCAAGCTGTATAAGAGAGTCTAAAAGCTGTGATTGCATGGCCTCGTTTAGCTCCGCCTGGGCCCGGACCTGCTTCACAGCCTCTTCATGGAAATGCACCTTTTCAAGCGCGTTCTTTACCTGTATAACAGCCTCCTGATAGCTGTAATAGGCCTCTTTCACAGATAAGGCCGACTGGCGCCTTGTATCAATAAGATCGTTTTCCGCTCTCTGTCTGACTATTTTTGATTCTTCTATTTCCGATTTTACCGCCAGCGAATCTTTATCAAGTATAGCTATCTCTGCTGTATTCGCGGTTGTGCCTGTCCTATCCGTTTGACCGACTTTTCTGCTGGTCTTCTCCTTTGTAAAAGAATATGAAGGCGTCGCAAACCAAAAAGGCTTGCTTACCTTAACACCTATGTTCCAGTCGGGCTCAAGGTTCTTTGATTCTGTGTTATAGTATGAGTCGGCCGCGCCGTAAAATCCGGTAAGGTCCACCCTGAAACCCTCTTTGCCCTTCACAATTCTTTCTCCATACTCATTGGATTGGACTATAAGCTTATTAACGAGGATATCCGGGTGGTTATTCTCCGAGATATTAAGGCACTCATAAAGGTCTATATCTATAATATTGAATGGCAGTTGAAGGTCAACTTCTCCTATATCTATGCTTTCATCAGATATGTCAAGGCCCATGGCCTGCTGGAGTTTAAACCTGCCGAGGGCCAAGTCTCTTTCGGCGGTCGCTATCTGGAACTGGATCTGATTATAACGCGTACGGACATTAAGGATCTCGAGTCCAGTGCTCAATCCTGCAAGATGTCTTTTTTCAGCAAGCGCTAATACAGGTTCAGCGTCGTTTAGAAGCTGCTGCTGAAGCATTAGATTCATTATAGCGGAAACTATATTAAGGTAGGCCTCGGCGACCTTAAAACTAACCTCATGCTCTATCTTTTTATATTTGGCCTGCGCGAGCTCCACGTTAACCTTACTTTGTTTATACGCATTCATGAGCCTGCCCCCCTGATACAAGGGATGTTCAGCCTCGACACCATAAATCTCTTCCGTAAACCCCTGATCTCCATAGACATCTCCGGCAGTATGCGATGCCTGGAGTTTGACGTTTGGAAAAAGCGCCCTGAAGGCGTCCCTCTTTTTAAGCATGGACAACTTTATCTCCTCTTCAGCCGTCTTTGCCTGGGGATTATTTTCAAGGGCAATCAGGCGTGACTTACTAAGGCTAATCGTGCCTTTGCCATCCACAAAAAGCTCTTTTAGCACCTCTTTTCCTATGCTCTGGGCCTTTTGACGCGCCTGCCTCTTTCTGTTTTCGAGTTCTGCCTTTTTGAGCTCGTCAATCCTTTCCTGCTTCACAAGGCTTTCTTTCCTTATCTCATCCCTAAACATAGTGAGCAATTCTTTGCGCGCTATCTCTTTCAGTTCCTCTTCTTCAGTCCGGCTGACGGCTGCGGATTGTGTAGGGCCTTTCGCGGAGGCAAGTTCAACCTTTTTAGCAACCGGCAAGGTTATATCTGCCTGTTGTTCTTCGCCCATAACCTGACCGAACCCGTCTATCGCGGTCTGCGGTCCCCGCGCCTTACTTCTTGATTCATCCTGCATCATACTAATTACCGGCGGGGATAATTCCAAAATCAACACCGTCTCATCATCATTAGAATAAGCAGAGAGGGATAAGCTGTCATCCGCGTCTATGGCAATATATTTAACGGGATAATGATACTTATCGAGAGTTTTCGGCACAGAGATAGAGCTGTCTTCGACGATCTCGATCGACCGTATGAGACTTGAGTCAAATTTTACCAAATTCTCTATATCCGTAAAGACTGCGGTTTTTGGGGTAATCGTTATATTATGGCCGGGCTTGGATACCTTTTGTATTTCAAACAAGGCGGGGGTCCTTGTTGATAATATAGTCAAAATAGAGTCATCCATATTCTCAACACTGACAATGTCAAGCACATTGTCATCGGTTTCAGGCGCATAGCCGCGTTCTTGCCTTTCAGGCGCCTGGCTTCCTGCTACTACAGCCCCCGCGGGGACCACGGCGTCCATCACCGGCCGGATATCCGGCATAACCCGGGTGCTTTCCTCCTGCGATAACGGCACTTTCATGTCTTTTCCGGCAGATATATCAGTTCCGATATCCAATACTATGACCTTGCCTTGATCAACAGAATTTACAGAATAGGGGGGTCTTCCATCCGGGGTAATAATAATGTAGTCCACCGCGTAAAAATACTCATCAAGGCCTTCAGGTTTTCGCGTGTAAGGAGTCTCAACAATATCTATTGACCGGACAAGACCCTGGTCATATTCAATATGTTCCTGGAGTTCGCAAAACGACACCCCTAAAAGATCTATAACAATCCTGTATGGCTCATACAATTCGTAATGGGTAAAGCCTATTCCATTATTCGTGGAAAAAATAATACGGGAGAAATCGTGGTAAACTTCATATTGCAGGTCTGACAACACATACGTTGATACGGTATCAGATGTACCACCTAATACATTACTATGTATTATTAGTATAAATACTAAAAAATATATAAGTTGAAACGCCCACCGTTTCATTTTTCACTTTCCTTAATTCGTATACTCGACAAAAAACCGTATCATATGGTTTAAATTTAACATATGATACGGTTAATGTCAATACTTACAGCCAAAAAGGAGTAAATATCTCACGGTAATAGATACTTAAAAAAACCGCATATAGGAATACTGCCAGCTTCTATGGGTATTAGATTTGAGCAAATATCTCTCTCATTACAAGCGCTGACGCGCCAAGGGCGACCGCGCTGTCCCCAAGCCGCGAAGGCACAATCTTGACTGTATTAGCCGGTTCTTCAAAGGCAAGGCTTCTTACAGCTGTCCTTACAGGCCCTAATAGGATCTCTCCAGCCTGTTCTATGCCGCCGCCTATGACCACAACCTCCGGATTAAATAGATTAATAAGATATGCTATACGCACCCCTAAATTCAATCCGGCATTCTCTATTATTTCAATAGCGATCTTGTCCTTGGCCTTTGCCGCCTCTATTATAATTTCAGGTGTTATATTCTCTATATCCCCTCCAGCGATTTGGAACATCTTGGAGTCAGGCTTTTCCTTTAAGAGTATGGCCTTGGCGGCCTGGGTTATGCCTAAATCAACACCCCAGGGCCTTAAATAAGATGGATCCTTACCCTGCAAAGGAGAACCTGGATTATCAACCATTAACTGCATCTCACCGGCGCTTCCTCCCGCGCCACAATATATCTCACCCTTGATAATAATACCGCAGCCCACATCGGAATAGACATAAAGCATATCATCTATCTCTTGTTCCAGCCCGAGCCTTTTTTCTCCAAAAGCGGCTACGGTAGCGTCGTTACCGACAAAGGTGGGTATATTAAATTCCTTCTGCACAAGGGACTTTACAGAGGCATAGCTTCCGGTTGTCCTGCCTCTGGATGCGTCCGTATCCCTTACAGTACCCGCTAAGGCATCTATCACGCCGGATATGCCTAGGCCTACCCCCTTTACCTTGTTCTTATCGATCTTGGATTTCTCCATGATCTCATAAACCATTTCGATAGAACTTGTTATAACTTCATTCATCGGGCCCTTGGGACGCTGTCTCTTTGTCTTACCGATAACATTGTTTGAAAGATCCGTGACAACAGCAACCATGTTGACAGGGCCTATATCAACACCAATAACATTACCCATCTTGGCATTGAGCTCAACCAATGTAGGCTTTCTGCCGCCCGACGATACATCAAAACCTTTTTCTACCACAAGGTTTTTATCTACATAGCTGTTTACATAATTAGAAACTGTAACGATATTCAGCTTTGTAACCTTTGATATCTCTGTCCTGGTTACAGGCCCGCTCTTTCTGATAACATCAAGTATGGCAAGATTCTTTCTTTCCCTGTCTGAAAGAACCTGGTCCCTGAATAATGTCTGCCTGACAGCCATAATTGGCCTCCTTTTTATCTCATAGTTTAAAAACTCTTTTAAAATAATATAACAAAAATTAATTTAGTAGTCAAGTCATATTTGACAGCAACGCTGTCAAGATAATTGTGCACTTTCATATTTAAGTTCAGGTTGAATCAAGCTTTTAGGTACATCCTCAGGTATTGTTATGTTAAGGTGTTTAATAATACCAAAGATCCATAAATTTAAGCTTTGTTCTGTTTTAAAGTAACCTTGTATCTCTGTACGTCTTCTTATCTCTTCTATGTAACGTTCCAAGTGGTTTGAGGTACTTATAAAACCTTTATCAGCCTCTGGGAAGTCGTAATGGTTTAATGTGTTAATAAAATTGTTTTTAAAATTATTACAAGCCTCCCCACGTTGGACTCGAGGCGTGGTTGGGCAAAGCCCTCTAAGTGCAAGGAAATACGTATACTTGTGAAGATGTACCGACGCCGCGGCCGCGGCACGGCCATCAGTTTATACGATCCTTTGCCGCCTCTCCCACAAGTGCCAAAGCCGGTTTACAAGAACATCGTGGCCATGGCCGTCCAAGTGCGGGAATATCTGATCGAAAATCCTCAAAGAACACAAACTGCCGCGGGCAACCGCTTCGGCATCACCCGGGCCCGGGTATCACAACTCATGACCATCCTTGAGAAGCTCCCGGATGACTTTATTTCTATCATGAAAACGACCGAAGATCAATCACTGCTTAAACGATTCTCCGGTAAAACCCTGCTTCGCATCGCCGCCCTCAGTACCCCGGAACAGCGCGAAATGCATATCGAAACGATCAGAAACTCTTCAACCAGCCTTTAATCTTAGCCTCTATCTGACCCCGTACTTCCTTGGCCTTTTTCAGCTTCTCTGGCTGACTCCCATCTTAAACCAATTTTGTGTTCTTAAACAAACCTTCACCAGCATGAGCATCACCGGAACCTCAATAAGAACTCCCACCACTGTCGCCAAAGAAGCGCCTGACGACAACCCAAACAGAATCGTTGAAGTAGCGATAGCCACCTCAAAATGATTGCTCGCCCCCACCAGCGCTGACGGCGCCGCATCACGATAAGATAACTTCAACCATTTCGCCAAGGCGTATGTTATGGCAAAAATAAGGCAGGTCTGAATAAAAAGCGGGATCGCTATTAAAAAGATAATCTGCGGTTGGTTAATGATCAGCTCGCCCTTAAAAGAAAATAATAGTATCAGCGTGAGCAATAACGCCCCGATGGACACCGGCGTCAGATAATGCAGGAATTTCTCCTCAAACCATTTGAATCCTTTTCGTGCGATCAGCCATTTTCTCGAATAATAACCCAAGAGTAACGGCAAGCCCACGTAGATCACCACTGAAAGCACAATAGTCTGCCAAGGAATCGGCATTTTATTCACACCGAGAAGCCATCCGCCCAAAGGAGCATAAAGAAACAGCATGGTTAAGGAATTTATGGCAACCATGACCAAGGTGTGGCCATCGTTTCCTTTAGCTAAATGCCCCCAAATCAGAACCATGGCCGTGCAAGGCGCTATACCTAACAAAATACATCCGGCGATATACGAGCGAAACAGTTCAACCTGCGCCCCGCCCTTCACAATCTCCATTCCCGGAAGCCATCCTTTAAACAACACCCCGAGAAAAAGCCATGCGATCGCAAGCATAGTGAACGGTTTTATGCACCAATTCACGATAAGCGTAAGAATAACCGGTTTAGGCGTCTTTCCCGCTTTGATAACCTCCGCAAAGTCAATCTTGACCATGATCGGATACATCATGGAAAAAAGACAGATTGCGATAGGGATAGACACTTGATAAATCGAAATCTGATCCAACGCCACCGCCGCCTGAGGAAACATCCTGCCCAAGGCGATCCCGATTCCGATACAGAGCACTACCCAGCCGGTGAGATACTTTTCGAAAAAACTTAATTTTTGTTCTTCATGAATAACGTGCTCCATCCTCCCTCCTCAAAATAACCGCAGGATATAAATTCCCGTGTAATAAAGACCGACGAGAATAAAAATCCATCCGGTAATCCTGCGGGTATAAAATTCCAGCTTCGTGATCTTGTTAAACCAATGACTCATGGAAATTACTCCCAGCGCGATAGCGACCGCAAACGCCAGTACCGGAAGCCCCGTCCCTATCCCATAAATAAACGGCAGAATCGTCCCGGCTTTGCTATTGAGCGCTAAGGGAATAAGACTGCCGAAGAACAATGCCGCTGAAACCGGGCAAAACGCCAAAGCGAATATCAATCCCAAAAGAAAAGCACCCGGAGCGCCGGATTCAACCAGTTTATTGTGATGCTTTTGAGACAACGCCACGCCCGGCAGTCTTATCGTAAGCACTTCCAGCAAAAACAACCCCGTAATTATCAATAGAGGCCCTAAAACCTTAACCATGTATTTCTGTAAGAACTGCGCCACCTGCGGAACGCTCAAAAGCGAACTGATAATAATCCAGCCTAACGCCGCATACGCAACCATTCGGCCAAGGGTATACGCCAACCCTGACAAAAATACCATAAACGGATGCGCAATTTTCTTGGAAAGAAAAGATACCGCCGCAATGTTCGTTGCCAGTGGACATGGACTGATTGAAGTCAATATTCCCAGCCACAGCGCAGAGCCTAAAGCGATTAACAGCTCCATTATTGCGTATCCTTCATAAGAGCGTTCACCTCAGCCGTCACATACTCAACAAATTTCTGTTTATTCCGGGCAAGCTCCCAAATCTTATCGAGATTTTTTGACTTAACTTCTTTGCCGTCCTTGACCAGCGAAAGGATAAGCGATTTCGTATAAAGTTTATAATCGTCCACAAAATGCTCATTGCCCCGATCCTCAACGTTGACAGCCTTAAACTCGAGCTTACCTGAAGCAAGAGCGTCTTTAAAATTCGCCTCGATTGCTTCTCTGGAATACCTCTCCATGTTGGCGCAAGTGACACACCGAAATGCTCCATGGAAATAATAAGCTACGACTTTCGCCTGTGGACTTGATTGGGCAAAAGCGAAAGAACCGGCGCTAATTACCGCAACAACCGCAAGAACCTGTATTATTCTTTTCACATCCGCCTCCTGAAATGATTGCTTTAATTTCATCCTTATTGAGAACCTTCCCGGATGAAACCACCTTGCCGTCAATAGCCAGCCCGGGCGTCATCATAACACCGCATTCGGTGATCTTATCGATATCCGTGACCTTGCCGATCTCGGCTTGAATATTTAATTCTTTCACAGCTGCCTCGGCGTTCGCTGTAAGCTGTTTACATTTAGGACAGCCGATTCCTAAGATTTCTATTTTCATTTTCTGCCTCCGTTTATCTTTTTACCGCTGAAACTTTTATGCTCATGATTGCGTCTTGATCCGCCTCAAGATTATCAAACATAGCGTCCACCGGATAGCTGGCTTCGCTTATTACCTTTATATCCTGAAACCCCGCCTGCTTGATAAATCCGAGATAATCGTCTTTCTTAATCGCTCCGGCAAGACAACCCACATACGCCTCAACTGATTCCTTTATTCGTTTTGGTAAGTTTTTGGCAAGCACCAAATCCGAAACCATCAACCGGCCTCCTAACTTAAGCACCCTGAACGCTTCTTTGAATACTGTTTCTTTGTCCGGCGACAGATTGATAACGCAATTTGAAATGATCACATCAATCATGTTATCCTCAACCGGAAGTTTCTCTATTTCACCCGCGCGGAACTCCACATTATCGAAGCCGCCTTTTTTAGCGTTCGCCCGCGCTCTCTCCAGCATTTCCGGAGTCATATCCACACCGATAACACGGCCGGTTTTGCCGACCTTCTTGGCCGCAAGGAAAGCGTCAAACCCCGCACCGCTCCCCAGATCAAGCACCGCATCGCCTTCTTTTAAGGAAGCGATGGCCACTGGATTGCCGCACCCAAGACCCAAATTCGCCCCTTCTGGAACAGCGTTCATCTCATCATCGGAATAACCAACGGTCTTGCTGATATCCCGGGAATTGCTTGAAGATGAACAACACGAACTGGATGAACAGCAGGACATTCCCTGTTTGGCTACTTTGGCGTAGCCTTCCTTGACAATCTTCTTAATATCTTTCTCCATAATCTCCTCGCTTATTTAACGATAAAGCCGAATATCATCCCGCTTATAGTGGCCATGACAACCACCAGCGCCACATAGATAATTGTCTTTTTAGTCCCGATAACTCCCCGAATAACCAGCATACTCGGCAGGCTCAACGCTGGCCCGGCCAAAAGAAGCACCAAGGCAGGCCCCTTGCCCATGCCTGAGCCGATCAAGCCCTGCAAAATTGGCACTTCGGTAAGTGTGGCGAAATACATGAACGCCGCCACGATCGAAGAAAAGAAGTTCGCCCTTAAAGAATTGCCCCCGACTAATGCCTCTACCCAGCGGGAAGGAATAACACCCTCATGCCCGACCCTGCCTAAAAGAAATCCCGAAATCAAAACCCCTCCCAAAAGAAGCGGAAGAATCTGCAACGCAAATCCCCATGTCGCCGAAGTCCACTCTTTTAGCTCATCCTTTTTGAACCATTTAAAAAGCATTATGGCCAAACTGACTAGCGAAAATCCGGCAATCCACCATTTGTACTGATATATCAATGCCCATGCGCTGTGATCACCTTCCAGCGGTTTGCCCCAGTTAGCAAAAACAAGGAAAGCGACCATAGAAGCAAAATAAAGAACAGTCTGCCCTAACGAACGAGTCTCTTTTACCTCTCCGACATTAAAATCGCCGTTGGCGTGCCGCGCCCGTTCCTCTTTTAAGAAGATAAGATGCATCAATAAGCCAATGACAACACTAAAGACAACCGCTCCTATGGCTCGGGCTAATCCTAACTGCCAGCCTAGAATTCGAGCGGTCAAAATAATGGCTAAAACATTAATTGCGGGTCCTGAATATAAAAAGGCGATCGCAGGCCCAAGCCCTGCGCCGCGTTTGTAGATACCAGAAAACAAAGGCAACACCGTACACGAACATACCGCCAATATCGTCCCGGAAACAGATGCCACGCTATACGATAAAAACTTATTTGCCTTGGCCCCGAAATACTTCATCACCGACGCCTGACTGACAAACACCGAGATTGCCCCAGCAATAAAGAACGCCGGGACAAGACATAAAAGAACATGCTCCCGGGCATACCATTTGACAAGCGCCAGAGCCTCAAAGACTGCGTTGGTAAAACGAAGATTTTCTACCGGCAGGTAAAAACAGCCTAAAAATATGGCCGCGATATAAAGGAACTTCTTCCACTCTTTCATTTCTTAACCGTCCTCCTCCCAACAGTACAGCATCCACCCTCAATACGGATCGCCTTAACATTCACCAGCGCGTCTGTGACCTTCTTGCAGGCTGATGCAACAATCCGTGAAAACGTCGGCCGGGATATTTTCATAAGTTTTGCCGCGTCCCTCTGTTTCATCTCTTCCAAACAGGCTAGCCGCATTGCCTCAAATTCATCGATGCTTAAAACAACGCCTTCAAGCTTACTCAACGGCTTGCATTTTGGCCGGAAGCATCTCTCGCCCGGCAAGCATTTAACCCATCTTGTCTTTTTCGGCCTCATAATAAAACCTCGCAGTTATGAACATTGGTTCATAACAATTTTAGCACAAAGCAACCCCATGTCAATACCAAATTGAATCTGGAAAGAGATTGTAAAGAATAAAACGAAGATTACTGCTTACGAAGACGTGGTGCTTTTGAAATATCTACCTTGCCGATAAGCTCATCCTGCGTCGGCTCACGGTCGAGAATGCCCTTCAAAACCCCAGCATATGCCTTCAATATCTGCTCACTCCGATACGTATCCTCGGAAGGTGATAGCTTATCCTTGGCATACTCGATTTTGATCCGCTCAGGATCCCCGAAACCTTTCTTAAAATTTTCTTTTATGCTTCTGCCCTCCCCAAACAGTTCTCAGGAAATTGGCTTTTATGGCACCACACAGCGATCCTGACTGAACAGGGCAAATGGAACCACCGCATTATATCCGGCATCCGGGACGGCCAGACGCCTGAAGACGCCCGTAGGATCCGCCCCAAACCGCCTAAAACCTATCGCAACCCCATCTTCGTGGCCAAGGAATATGCCCGGATGCTCGAAACGGGCGATGCCAAGAACGAAAGCGCGCTTGCCCGCAAAGTCGGCATCTCCCGGGTCCGGATCTGGCAATATACAAGCCTTCTAGGCCTTAACACCCCACTGGTTAAAGCCATCGAAGCCTTAGGCGATCCTATGCCCAAACGCCTCGTCACCGAGCGCCAATTACGACAATTACTTAAAAATCCCAAAGAGCAGGAAGAATTATTAGATCAATTCAAACACAACAAAAAACAAATTATTTGATGTTAAAGTATTCATTAACGCTTAACCTATTTAGATTTTCATGGTAAGCTTGATTACTATAACTTTTGAGGCAATCATAGCAAGAATTTTCGCAGGTGCATTCTCTACATATTGTTTGCATTTTCCCCACTACACTATTCCAATTAGCAAGTCCATCTTTCACAAACCCAGAACCACCGGGGGTTGAATCATAAAGAATTATTTCTTTTTTCGCCTGAGGATTATTTTTTATTGTTAACCACCTCCATGATACACCAATATCTGGCAATTCAATATTCAAAGCAGTACATAGCCCTTTTTGTAAAGCAAACGCTAACGACTCAATTGAAGAAACGTATTTCGGCCTTACAATAAGACAAAAACTCCTAAATTGATGCCCATAGGCTACATTCCGCCATAGATTATCATTCGTGCAATCCGCTGTCCCGCTAAACACCCTTAACTTCTTATGCTTCTTTCCAGACTGAAAATTGTGAAATGGTTCACTGCAACCGCATTCCGGACAAAGCACAAAACCCTTATTGCCAAGCCCTAAATTATAACGAAACAGCAAACCGTTTTCCTCTAAAGCTACTTGAAAATATTCTTTATCTTGAAATCGATCGTCATTGACCGAATCAATAAAATGGGTAAGCGGTTGCCGCTGACGAATAAGAGCACTCCGCCGCAGTTTCATAGCGCCACGTTTCTTTTTATCAATCCGCACACTAAATGATGACGGCTCAATAAACATTTGTATATATTGTTTGGTAATGGGATATTGGCACACTGAACAATTTGTAATTAAAAAATCTTGAGTTGTGGCTGTGCGAATCTGTTCACATCGTGGACATTTTGAATACCATTGTCGCTCTGGTTTATCGGTTTTACTTACAATATAAAGGCCAGCACTAGTAAATACTTTTTTGTGTGCAACAACTTGCGATCCCGGGGCAAATTCTGCGATTGCCATGCCTCGATCACGAGCCAATTCAACATCTGCATCCCGCGACCAGCGCGTTAAGCCGGTTTCAAGAGCTACAACGTCAAGGGGAAATGCATACCGTGGAAGGAATCCACGCTTAGCCAAAATGTTAATTATATCACTACTTAAAATATTCTTTATGGAATCGCCAATATCTTTAGCTTGTTCATCATATCCTGCATCTTGTAATCTCTTTCGCTCGGTTTTAAGTGCAGCCATCTCATCGACAATTTGACTAATTACTTTACTATATTTTTCGCCTGCCTTAACTCTACCATTATCAAATCCGGAAACCCCGGTTAGTAGCGATCGGCCTATTTGCGTACAAAAAATACTATTTTCGTCTTGCTGATTTAACCATATTAAGAAATCAAAATATAACATCTTCTCTCTGAGCCAACTATCTGGTATGTTTGCGCGATATTCTAAAGGCAGGAAAACCTCTAATCTAATTTGTTGTTTAACTTCGCTAAGATTATGCTCGTCAATAATTTTTATTTTCAAATATTTTGAGAAGCAAATAGCATTGAAGTGTCTCTGAGCAATAACAGTATTCTGCAAAAATACAGTTGGGGTACGTACTTCGCCTGACATTAAGCGAGCAGGATCGTTCCATGCATCTGCGTCATATTTTGTTCGACGACAGAGGGTTACACACACAGAATTTTTGTCATTACCACGCCCTGCGCGCCCAACGCGTTGAACATAGCTTGCGCTTGTTGGTGGGGCATTTCGAAGAAGGATTTTCTGAAGATCGCCAATATTTATACCCATTTCAAACGTAGTAGTACTACTAAGAAGGTTGACACCTTCAGGACGCAAATCACCCTCCTCCTTTTTTGATAACCCCTTATTTAATCGATTAGGTTCAGCCTGGCGCACCGAGGCATACCGAAAATTGTCCTCTATCTTTTTAGCTAAATCTTTATTAATTTGTGCCGTATGTTCCTCTGATCGCAAAGATGTAAATTGCGGATATCCCATTCCCGCAACCCATTGAGAAACTATATTTTCAGTCTCTGGTATAAAGGACTTATTTTCTAAAGTTCCATTACATCCCTTTCTCGGACAACATCCTTTAACTGAATAGGCCGTTATGTGTCCACAACGGTTACATACAAATCGCGCCAAGGGCTTAATAATATGCAATCTTTCATGGTTAAGTTTCCACATACCTCTGGGTTTTTCGATAAGCAGTGATTTTGATATAAGAAATTTCCATATGCTCTCTGCTACTTTAAGAAGATCATTCTGAGGCAGCCTGAGTAATCGGCTCAGATAATTAGTGATAAAGTTTTCTCCGCAAGTGCCATCTTTATTAAGCTTTGGTAACCAACCCTGTCTATTTCCAATACCTTCTTTGCGCAGATCATAACCGATATCAGCAATAACCCTGCCAAATGCTGGGGAATCCACTTCGATTCCAACCGGAAGCGTAAATGCCTTTCTTTGACGCATAAAACTAAGCAATATTTGCAATACATTTACTGCATCTTCCATGAAAAGTTGATTTAAATTCATTAATTGGTGCAGGCCCATTTTTTCATTATCACTAAGATAATAACAAACGGCGACTAGCCCTAAATCTTCCGCAGACTCTCGGGCAGAATCGGGAATACCGAAATATCCGAAAACTTCAGCAACCCATAGGTTACGTTTTGCTCGTGCTTCTAGATCTTCATCGGGATATCGGGAAATAGGTAAGAAAAAGTCGGGATCATAATTGTTTGATTGAGGATCGGCAATATCAGCAAGCATTTCTCCAAGGTTACTAAAATCAATGGAACTTTTAATAGATCCAGCTATCCCAACAATTTTGCGTCCCATGTCATAAGCAAACGCTTCCTCTTCAATAAGCGATGGAAATGCCGCTGCTCGTTGCCTGTGATCAGTAAAACACAGTAACTTTTTTGGTTTTCTACTTCCTTCCGGCATAATATTAACTTGAAAATGGGCAAATGGAATAGCCATAGCAAGCCCCATTTCATTATCGGATTCTTGAAACCGTCTAACGGGCTCTAATCCTGCACCATTACGGGCGCCGCAGTTTGGACAGCAGGTTAATAAATCTTTTTCCTGATTGTATAGATTTTTGCGATCTTCGGAACGTCCATAATGTGGGCATTGACGATGAAATATTTTTATTTTTCTAATATGAGGCACATCGCACTTACAGTTATCACCACTTCCGGCAGCTCGTTTTTTACCACAGGCAACACAAAAATCTATCTCGGCAGGTTTGGCAATTAAATCACGATAATCTTCATCTTCTTCATCAATAATAGGCTGCGAAGGATATGACAAATCATCGTCGACACTAAAGTATGTCCAAAAAGAATCAGCTGCCCAGCCAAGTTCAGTGCTAAAAGAATCGAAATATGCCTTAACAGTTTCTTCTTGACCTTCGGGATTTTGACACCGCTTTGGTCCTAAATCCTGTAAAGCGCCGTATAGATAGCCACATCTTCTACAGCTAACCAATTCGATGAGCTTGGATTTAATACCAATTTTATAGCATTCAGGACATTCGCCCTCCGGAACTTTAATATCTGTATTTCTTGATACAAAAAAAGCTGGTTTATTATTATGCCTTTCTGGACATTTTTCATGTAGGCAGACATAAAATCCATCTTGAGCTTTGATAAAATAGTGGAGTCGTGTCGGCAGAAGATCTTCGTGAACATTGTCTGCTTTTGCTATAGCAGCGATTTCTAGCAACGCTAACAGCGACTCTTCCGCTTTAGGATTATTGGGCCAAAGCTGATCAGCTACTGTTTGTAAAAGTTTTGGTTTATCCAATAGAATTTTGGTACGCAACCGATAGAAGTTGTCGTCATGAGAAAGCACTGTGGCTAGATTATTTTCTGCTGTATTTATTCCTAAAATTTGTCTTATGTCTGAATTTTTATCTTTTCGTAATGCTTCTGCAGCAATGATATATTGACCGACCAAGGGGGAAAAAGATGGCTTCGAGATGTTGGGGCGCGCGGTCGTCCCATAAATGGGATTTGGAGAATCAAATTCTTCCCCAAACAGATCCGACACAAATCTTTTAACTTTGTTTTCACTTTCAAGATTTCCACGCTGCCCTATGGTTGCTGACGTGGCTATGCAAACTAATTTTTCTAAACCGAGGCGTTTTTTTAAGCGCATCAACAAAAATGCTATCTCTGTAGCTTGCACTCCTCGATACGCATGCACTTCATCCAACACAATGAACTTGAGGCGCGCTTTTTCAAATAACGGGACGTCAATCGGACGTTCCAATAGATATTCAAGCATGGAAAAGTTTGTTACAAGAATATGCGGCGGATTCTTACGTATAACTTCTCTATGATTCAGGCGATTTGGAATACTCGCCGACATCACTTGCCTAAACTCTTTTTCAACATTTTGTTGAAGATTCTGTTGAGACACTGCCTGATTTTCAAATCTACCACAAATACTCTCTTTCAGCCGCTCTTCGTACTCAAGCTGATTAGCTGGAGTTTGCCCTGTAAATCTAGCAAATGTAATGCCGGGATGTCTTTTCAGAATATCTTCCCATTCTGTGAGTTGATCATTTACAAGAGCATTAAGGGGATAAATTATTATTGCACGAAGTCCAGGAGAGGGGTCTCTAATAAGATCATCAAGTATCGGTATCTGATAACATAAAGTTTTTCCGCTACTTGTGCCTGTGGCGACCACCGTATGCTTGCCATTCAAAAGCATCCCAAGCGCGTCAGCTTGATGCTTCCACAAATTCCGTCCATTCAATTTCTTACGTATTGTTGTTATTGTTTGATTATGAAGGGGTAAAGAATTTATGACATCTTCGATTTTATAAATTTGAGATTTTTCTAAATATGGCCCATTGACCAATTCTTGTGCCGTCAGCTTAGATTCCCATGCCTTTTTTGCATAATCAAATACGGGATGGAAACGATACTGCGCCTTTAATAAATTCAAGTACGGCACGAATGTTTCTTTATAAAAACGTGATGTTAATGATTCCATAATTGTGATGTTAAATATATCCCTTTACGTTTTAAGAATATTGCAAGCTCCTTTTGCATCACCGCATCCCAAGTAACGTGAAGATAGGGAAGTTCTCCACGCTTGTCGATAACCTCAATAATAGGTAACTGCTCTATAGGAATCATCCGTTGATAACATATATAACGATATAAACCCCATAATATTGATGGATCTCCACAGTAGCTCATCTCGCATTTTCCATTAGCACTTCTTATTACAGCTCGAGATTGATTAATTTTCCAAAGCCGCCCTTTTTGCACCACAAAACCTAGTTCTGCATACTTTCGGAGTAAATAATATGACACCCTCTGTTGAGGCGCCATGATATTTTTAGCAAGCACTAAATCATCCCACTTCATTCCTTGGGTTGATTGGCATAACAGAAACCATAAAACATAAGAACCCGGCAATTTTTGCCAACATCGATCCATGCCATTATATGAATGCGCCAAATGAATATTGTAAATGATATTAAAATTTATAGAATTTATGGAAACTTGTCGATCTCCTTTTAAATCAATTGCCTTATAGGTCAAATCTTTTAATTGGCGCGACTTCGTTTCAATTTTAATGGCAGGTGGACCATCCCATCTCCAAAAAAATAATTCCCTGTCTCCATCAGTGTGGTCTTTACAATTTTCCCAGCCACCCGGCGCTTTGTGTTGATCAATAAAAACATTAAAGCCAGTATTTAGGATTTCCTTATTGTCCTTAAAATATCCCGTTGGGATCGATACACACAAGACAGGCAAATGTTCAACCTTGAGTCTATCATTAGCCAAGTGTACAAAATGTGCAGCACGATTAAATCGCCCTGGGAAGAATTTGGCTTCAATCTTAAGTCTGGCCCTAAATCGAATACGATGCTGTTGGTTGCCGATTTTCAGTGTTAGATCAGCAAAATTTGATATCGGCCAGAGATAAGTAATAAAACATCGCGATCCATCAGAAAATTCAAAAGGATCGTTAACGACACTTTCTTTATCCTCAAATCCATCGCGTGCCAGTATTTCAATCTTTTCCGGCGAAGCAAGCAAATAATTGCTTATTGGTAGTTCTTGGCGATTGGCATTAACCAAACCTCCACCTCTTCCCAAATCAAAAAGACCCCAACCATTTGCTCCTTTTATCCTTTGAACATCCTTGTGCTTATCTGAAATAAATTCTAACGATATGTTTTCAGTAAAGGCCGCAGTATTCAAGACTATTTCATCCGGAGTAGAAGCGGCATCTTGCGATAGCTCACCAATAATCCACTTCGCAGGAAGTTTATCCGAATCAATAGCTGGCAAATATATGCTAATTTGTGCCCCGCTCTCATTCCATATTAGCTTAGCTCGATTCCGAAAAAGAGATTCTGGATTTTCGGGCCGGAAAAAATCTGCTGTTTCTGGAACCTCATCAAAATATTCATATCTTAATATACTTGCTTGGGCAATATCTTTAATAGACGAATTAGGGTCACTCGTTAAAATTTCGCGAGCATCGAGAACTTCTCGAATGAATACGTTTGCCATTTCTCGATTATCAAGCAGGAATTTTCTTAATCTTTTCCTGCCACCAAGTCTCTTGCCAATTACGTCAGACCACTCGTTATCAGGTAAAGAGCGCCATTTTGGATTCCATAACGCCCACTCACATATTTCAAGAAAATCGTCCCATAAAGCAATAGGAACTCCAATAGAATGCACCGCTGATCCAACGTATGAGACTCGCTTCTCCTTAGAAAGGATTTTTAATCCTAAGGATTTCGCAGCATTTGCAAAATGACCTGCAATTTCGTTTTGCTTAGCTGGGTTTAACGATTCGTTAGTTACCTTAATAAATTCAGGCCAAAAAGTGTTTTCGTCATAACGATAAAAGGCTATCCCCCCAAACAAAACAACAAGACAGCATGGATATTTACTCAGGTTTTCTCTAAATACACCCCATTCATTTTTAATATCAATTGTAAATTTGTCCCACTCAGAATGATCAGGAATAACTTTTAACAAAAAACCAGCCTTATCGGGAGAAACGATTTGCTGAAACGATGATCTAAAACCAGATTCCCATTCGCTCAGTGTCATGTTTAATATCCAGACTTTATGCAATTATCTGATGACAAAACGCATTTCAAATTTCATTCTTTCAATGAAAAAGATTCGAAATCCATATCCTTCAAATTTTCTCCAATAGCCAGAGCTATAGCCTCGGAGAACCCAGCCTCTTTGATCCATTTATTCTCAAGACCAAAATTTCGCACTGCTTCTCTTTTATTGTTTCCCCGAGTAAACCCAAGAACCTGCAGATTTTCAACCGTTAGACTGCTCCTCTCGAAATTGGGAGGCAGCGTAGATCCTTCTTTGATCACGATAATGAAATTTTGCATTATAAACTCCCTCGTTAGATAATTCGATATTCGCCACGACCGGTAAACTGGATATAATTCCGATCGCGTAAGAGCTGCAACTGCTGTCTGATCTTGTCTCTTATGTGTTTATTACCCGGATGTTGCTTAGCCAAAAAGGATTCAAATTTATAAATATCCGCAAGCGTAAACTCTTTCTTGCGAATTAATTCGATGCAACGCATGACATCCAAAACCCATCCTCGCGACTCAATCTTTTTTTCCTCGCGCAAAAACAATGTTTTTTGCCAAACCGCACAAACATTTTCCTTTGGATTAATCTGTCTATTCTTAATTAGAAATATCCTGCCCGCTTCGGGTATCCTATTTAATAAAATATTGCATCCTATCCATCCTGCTCTTCGAGCAGTGACTGACAGGGGACTTCTTTTTTCAATGACCCCGGGAATAAAAAAATGTTTTGGAATAACAAGGAAATTGGAAACCTGATATGGGCTCAAATCGTAGTTCAGTAAAAAGAAGTTCGGATTATGAACATCCGCCAACCGATCGAGCATTGTGCGATATGCTCCATCAACTATCTTTTTCCCGAGGCCGTTGCTTTTACTTTTCAGCTCGAAGTCTTCGCTACAGTTTTCACAGAAAAAATCAGCAACAGGTGCATTGTTTGAATACTGCTCAAGACGCGCAGTTCCACAGCTTGGACAATAAGCCTCATTTTTAACCCATCCTTCTGTCAAAACTCTGACCTTTTGAGATGAGCTTTTGTATCGATCCGCAAGCTTGGTATCTAATTCTAGACTTATACTCATTATGCGACCTTATAGCCGACCTTTTTCGCCAATCTCTTTAAAACAACAAAAATATGATTCTTGCGTGGTAAGGATAGATAATGCGTTTCTTCATCTCTCCACATGTAATCCAGCAACATTTTGAGGTCATCTTTTTCTCTATTGGGCATAATCAGCCACCTCAGTATGAGCTACCAGTTTTTTAAGGATTTATGAATGTCTTTGGCTATTTTTTTGGCCTGACCTTCATCACAAGCCCTAAATGTGCCCCAGCCATTTTTTATTTCTGCCAAATGACATGCAATTTCATGATTCTCAGCCTTAACAACTAAGGCTTCCACATCGTTTTTTCTATCGAATTGACCTATGACAACAAATTTTTGCTTTTCATACTTTATGGCTTTCATACGTTACCTCAATTCGTTAATCTGTATAAGCCGACCTTTTCGTTGGCTCCAACAAAATGGTTCAAAAAATCAACACTTCCCGATGTCCACAACGTCAGGGCGTTAGCCCCGCCGTTTAGTCGCCTTTTTTACCGCTTTAACGTTTTTTCACGCGCTTGTCTGGTTTGGTATTCCAACATCTCAAGCATAAATTTGCGCCGATCAGACAATGGAACTTCAAAAGCACTTCTGCCTAAGTACCAATACGCATCGCCAATTTGACCATGGCTTCCGCCAAGATTGTAGATATTGCACTACACTTCGCCTTCACAGCGGGGCAAGGTGCACTCATTAAAAATAGCACATTCTTTGGTTTCATAGCGTCTCGCCGCGTCTAATAACGCCGGAGTTGACCCAACAGGGACATTTGCCTTTTTAGCGGCGTCACGCATCGCGTTGGCAATCTCAAGTTTATACTTATCGCAAGTCAGAACAATATTGGCTTCTTCAAGCATTCCTGCTTTCTTGAAGAGCTTGGCGATGAGATTCTTATGCTTCTTTGTATATTCCATTAAACGATTGCTCCCTCTTCCGTCAAAAGCCATTTCCAGAGGGGGACGGTTTTCACCGTAAAGCCATTCAATTTTTCTTCCCCTTCGGTGTCTTCGGTGATGATTGTCGCCTTGTCGACCTTCAACTCTTTCATGGCTTTTTGAAGACTGCGCAATTCACGAGTTTTTGTTTTCTCGTCTCGCATGTCCCAGCAAACCTGAATCATGCTATCTATGCCCAGACCTTGCTTAACAACAAAGTCCACTTCACGATGCTGGACATCCTTCCAGTAAAAAATCTCTACCTGAGGATCGAGTATTTGTTTTCGCTTTAAGGCTAGATAAACGATATTCTCCGCCAGTCTTCCGATATTTTCAGAAAATCTGAATCCGACTGAATTGCATAAGCCTGTATCAACCGCATATATTTTACGCGGGCTTTTTTCCTGTTCCTTTATCTTATAAGAGAACCGCTTAAGCAAGAATATGAGATAGACATCCTCAAAATATCCTGAAAACCGTTCAATCGTATTGGGATTAGCCTGAAGAAATTTTCCTGCCGATGTGAATGTTACAAGATTCGCGGCATTGCTTAGATAATACTTGATCAACGCTTTCATTTCTGGGGTTTTCCTGACACGGAATCTCTTAAAAAGATCCTTTGTTAGAAGGTCATCAAAGTAATTTAATAAAACCTCCGTCTTCTTCACTGATAAAGCCACCTCTGGGAAAGAACCCGCTTCTATGTATTTGTGAAGAAGCCCGTCAATCTCTGCCATTTGACCAACAATACCAAAAGTATTTTTTACTTCAATTTTGTTAAACGTTAAATACTCGGCGAAAGAGAGCGGAAAAACGGTAAGGTCAAGATGTCTTCCGGTTAGAAGTGTTCCCAATTCTCGGCTTAACAAATGCGCGTTTGAACCCGAAACTATGATTTTCGCCTTCCTTAGCTCGTGCATAGTGCGAACCCATTTTTCCCATCCAGATACTTCCTGAATTTCATCAAGAAAAATGTATGGCATGTCTGTGGGGGATATAAATCCCTTATAAACATCATAAACTTGAGCAAGTACTTTTGTATCAAGAGACCCAAAACGCGGATCTTCAAAATTGACAAAAAGAATATTTTCTCGTTTTACACCTTTATCAGAAAGTCTCCTTGCCATCTGACGCATTAGATATGATTTGCCCGCTCGTCTTGGCCCTGTTATAGTTATTATCTGATTAGACCCCTCGATAAGGGCCTCCAATCTATCAAGATAGACGCTCCTGACAGTGCCAATATCTTGCTGGTTTTCCCAATCATTCCAGTCTTTCAGTATTGATCGAATCTCATTTTTATCCATTATATTCACTCCTATTGCGTAAAATTCATCATTCTTGCGTGTTACGATACAAAATATACGTCAAAATTACCGTTTTGTCAATCATTTTGTTGCTAAAAGTACGATTTTGAGCAAACCGGCTAATGTTCACTATTTACTGAACATTACCAAGAAGTGAACATTGGGCACATGGGGTGCCAAAGAATGCCACTCGGACATTCGGACATCGAAAATGTCCTATATGTCCGACTCATAGGACACCATTTTTGAGGCGATTTTGAGCCAAAATTGAGCCGTTTTCTCGACGGTAAACGCCTTTTTGAGCCCATTCCAACCGGACACCCTGAAATATGCCTATACGACCACGACATGACATTTTCAAAATCTGACATCACTTCTATGTAATGAATAGCGGATTGCTTGTTTGCGAGAAGTGCGACAAGCCCATGGAAGGCACCTGCGGAACAGGCCATCAGGGGAACAAATATTTTTACTACAAATGCAAACACTGCGGATTTAAGATGCCCGCGGGCGAGGTCGAGCAAGTCATTATTGATCACATTAAAATGTTAGGCGCCCGAGAAGATATGATCGAGGCCATAGTGCGCGAAGCCAACTCTCAACTGCAGAAGGAACTGCCACAGCTCAAGACCCAGCGTGACGCGCTACAGCGCAAGATCGAAACGATCAAGTCGCAAGCTGACGGCATCATGGTCAAGTGGACGAATATGGCCACGGACAACAACAGCATATTCCTGCGGGAAAAACTCGATGAGCTTGCCAAGCAACGCAAAGAAGCCGAAACCGGCTTCACCGCGATTGATATTCAAATAAAGGACATCCAGCGCGACGCGATCCGCAAAGAAGACGTAATGATGGCTGTGGACAAGTTCAACAGTCTTTTTGACACCCTGCACCCTTACCAGATGAAAGAGATATTCAAGCTCCTCCTCAAGAAGGCCGTCTTAGGCCCCGAGGGCATAAAAATAGCCCTATTCGGGAAGTATCCCCAAATAGGGCTATTTGATACAGCGGCGTCTGACGGCGCAATCCGCTGTCAGACGTCTAACTGGCTCCCCCGGTCACCCCAAAATCCGAACTTTTCTGTAACTGTTTTTGTGGGAATGAATTATAAGAAGAAGAGTGGTAGAAGTACAATCGTAATTTAAATAATGGAATTCTCGTTATGTTCAGAGAGATCTTTCAATTCTGACTAATTGCCTAACCCAGTCTTCAAAATAAGTTTTGAAACGCATTGTGTCTTGCTTTTTAAGAGGGGAACAATGAGCAATGTTATTTCTTGAATGATATATTTCATCCAATTTTTGAGTTATCCAATTTAGCCCATTAGGCACTTCTGTAAAGAATGATCTAAACTGAACTTCATTTGCCCGCAAAATATTAATTAATTCAGAAAAATCTGTATAATTTAAAGGGTGAATGCCACGATTCCCATGCCAAGGATTCATCGTTTCTTTTCTCATTCTACTAGTAACTTTATCTCGGATATCTTTTTTGACTTTCGTATCCCACCAATTTGTCCCAAATTTCTTATTTAAAACAATTTTAACAAATTCTCTCAAAGAATTTTCAAAAACATACAGCTCAGGATAAAAATTTGAATTGCTTTCTGCCTCCTTTAACATCGTGTTAGTTATCAATCTTCCACTTGGCCGAATTGACATTCCTTTCGTTCTGGATTGTTTCTTTCCGGATCGTTTAACAGACATTTGCTTAGATCTGGATAAAATATTTTGAGCAGAGGCCAAATCAGAAACTTGTCTTTTAATGTTAGGATCCAAACGATTAAAGTATGTTTGACACCCTATACCCACATCTTTAGCCCATTTCACAAGATAAGCTTCAGACTGAACATTATTCTTTGAAGCCTTTTTGCTTACTTGTTCCTTAACATATTTTGTAGGCTTACGGAGTTTATTAGCTAATTTTTCTAATAATTTTTGATCTAACTTTGCCATTTTTAAGTAGAGAAATATTATTTCTTATACTTTTTTGGATTGAGAAGCTGACTTAATCTCCCTTGCGTTATCCCTAACGTTTTCGCAATATCTCGCTTATCAACGCCAAGTTTATCCACAAGAAGGACCAACAGCATTTTTATTGTATTTAAATTTTCAAAAAGTTCTTTCTTTTCATCTTGTGCCATACCTTACCCCCTCAGCTTCTTTATTTTCTTATTTATGGGTTTAAGAAATTTAGTTACTCGGCGCATGTCGCCACCTATTACTTTTCTTATTGTTTGATGAGAAAATCCTTGCATGGAAAGGTTAATGATTGTTGTGTTTTCAATTAACTGATTTAATTCAGCTAATTGTTTATCCTGATCGCCTTCTATTCTTTTTGGTTTCCTTTTCTTTTTAGTCACCATATTTTATCTCCTTTTGCAAACGGTAACCCAGTACCGCGTTTCGTTATTCAACCTTAAAAGACAGGATTCCTTCTTTTGCATTCCACTCGGGAATAAATTTTTTGCGTTTAGAAAAATCTATTCCTAAATGGTTAAGAAAGGACCTTCCTGCTATAGATCCCGAAGCTCTGTCGCCAGATCGGGTTATTTTAAAAGTATTATCTACTTCTTTATCTACAGTTTTTATCCCTATTATTAGACCTCTCGACTTATCAAAATACAAATTTGCGTAATTTTTATCTCCTAAATATTTCTCAAAACAAGATTTACTTAACGATATTGCGCCAGCAGCTGTAATTGTTACTGATGGCTTGTAATATTTCCCGCCCTTCTCCTTATACATTTCAAAAGCCATAACAACCTCCTTAACAATTCATATTTTTAAAAATACTCTAATTGGTTCATAGAATAACATAATCTACATATTCTGTCAAGCAAAATAAATTTGCATGATAACAATCTTAATAAGTATCTGCAGAATAATCCTTAGAAAAATTATTATACAACCACGGAAGTTGACTAACGACTACCGAAAATTAAGAAATAAGTTAAGAAAAAACGTGATACAGATGCTCATACTTCAACCCCCATTATCTTCAGAATCGCCCTTCTTATCCTCGAGACTTATTACTCTTTGCATAGAGATACGCCGCTTTAGCAAGAAGCTCGCCAATTCTCTCAATCCTTTCTTCCATAGTTAAGTGCACATATTTATTCAAATGATTTTCCTTTCTTCTTTTAATTCTAATTTGATTATAAAGTTCGGATTTTTAATTGACCCCTCAAGTACCCCAAAAATCCGAACTTTTACAATCCTACAACGGATACATTATAACTTTTTATATTTGAATTGTTAACAAAGAAAAAGCCCCAGCTACGATTAGTAACTGGGGCTATATCCGAAAAAGTTCGGATTTTCAATATGGCTCCCCGTTTATGACGCATTTCGCAACAGGGATGTTAAGCTTGAAATTGACTTAAATATTATAAAACTGTTATTTGAAGGAGCGAACTTAATAGTTGCTTAACTTCTCCTATTAAAATACGACTATACTGTTATGGTGTAAACGCATCGATTATATCTGCAGATAACTCGATAGATTTAATATTAGATGGCGGAGAAATTGGAGCAATAGGCGCAACTTGACCTCTTGGTGGTCGCGAAATGGGAGGTAAAATAAATCTATTTCTAAGAATATATTTAGAACCATCTTTTTCAAAAATTGATCCTTTAAACCTCCCTTCTAAATCCCAAACAAATCGGCTTTCGAGCCAACCGAGACAAATCCCATCGCGAGAATATAAAAACCCATTGCTTATAAACCCGAAATAAAAACCATTTGAGAGATAGATATAATCAGTTTTACTCATAGTTATAACCCATTATTTTTGTGTTCAGGAATATATTTTGCTGGGACCGCATAACCAACACCTAATTGTATATTATTTGTTAAAGCTTGATATATTTTAACGATATCAATACCATGCAAGGATAGCGCACCGCAAGGCATATCTTCTACCTGCTCTAAAAAATCATTCTGATTTCTCCTTTTAGCATTGACGACTCCGATAACTTTTCCATCCATATCCAACAAAGGACACCCACTGTTACCGGAATTTACTGTTCCGTCAATAAGATAAGATGTTATATCTGTCACATCTTTTGTTATTGCAGATATTATTCCTTGGTGAGTTGTTAGATCAGCAGAGCCAAATGGATAACCCGAAAATATAATCGACACACCCTCAACCACCTTTTCTGAATCTCCTATGGGAATAGGCTCACGACTCGAATCATTAAATTTTAACAATGCAAGATCGTGTTCGTCATCTCTTAAAACTACCTTGGAATCCATTAAATTTTCAGCACCCGAAAATTTTAATAAAGTAGAACTCGCGTCTTTTATTACATGATTGCATGTTACAAGAATGTTTTTTTCCCAAAATATAAACCCAGTCCCTGTCCCCAATAATTGCTTTTTGGGATTAAAAGTGGCTATAAGAGCTATGCTTGGCTTTATTTTAAGAATTATGTCTTGGATATCCATTTAGACGGTTAATATATCATAAATAGTATATGTATGCAAGGATAAAATTGACCCTAATGGACTTAATAATACCTTGAGATATACCATGTTTTGTTATAGAATGGTATGTAACAGACAAATTAAGGATGTAATGAATGTCTAAGAAAAAAGAGTTTTCGGAAGAAGAACTCAAAGAATTATTTAACTGGGAAGAATACTACCTTGATTGCGTAAAAACTCTCAAGGATGATGGGGATTCAGGCCTTGACTCCTACTTTAGATTCTCAGTTTTTGTCTATATCAGGCCTGACATAGAACCAAAAAATGTATATATGAAAGAACTTGTTAATCTCTTTAGAGGCGTAACAAAAGAACGCACATTATCTCATAAAGAAATGCCGGAACTTTTTAGATCTTTTTACTTTGACGAAATAAATATTGAAAAATTTGACGAGCCACTTACTGAAGATATTGCACACCATTTTAATATCTTTCGGGAAAACTATGCAAAGGGATATCCTGTCTTAATTGAGTTTGAAATGGAGATGAACTCTATCGGTAATCAATATAGAGTGGACACAAAAACAAGAAAATATCTTGTAAATTATTTTGGTCTACAAGATTTAAGATTTACACATTTTCTTAATTCTTTATCTTTGTTTAATGAGCTTATGCCTTTTCAGGTAGTTCCTCGCCAAGAGTTTATATCTTTTTTTAATGGATTGGAAAATCTCAAAAATTATATATTTAACTTTAAAAATCCAGATTATAATGATTCGATAAATACCGTTTCTATTGATAATAACAAAATGACTAAAGAAATAGTTGCTGGTAAGAAATATCGCTTTCTGATACCTTTAAGCAACGTAAAATTAAGAGATGATATAAATGAGAACATGGACAAACTACTGGAGACTCGCAATAAATTATGGGAAATGATTTATCCCTCTAAACAAAGAAGCACGACTATGTATTCTTTAGGACAGTTTACTACACATCCTATCCATGAGTTCTTTTTTCGACTTATGGCAGAAAATTACGACAGGGAACTTTACATAAGACAAATAACCGAAATATGTCGTAATTGTGGCGATATGTTTAAGTATAAAAAAGGTAAAAAATTTTGCTCTGTATCTTCTGAAGGAAAAGATTGCGGTAAAAAATATAGAAGCAATAGAGACTATCTAAAACATAGACGTAAAAGAAAATTAAGATCAAAGAAATACATGTCTGAATATAGAAAGCTACTAAGGGAACACGGCATAACTAATAAATAGCACTACTAAAACTTTTCACAAAACCTTTTGTTTTAGCATACCTAAACACCCCTCTTATCTGTTCGTTTTAGTAAATTTTCAAGCCATGAAAAATATTGTATATTAGCTCTGTAAACATTACGGAGCTTTTTACTTTTATGGCAGACATTTTAAAGGATGAATTAAAAAATTACCTAATAGAATCGGGCCATGAGCCTATTGAGCAGGAATTGGCTAATAGCATAGATAGCCTTGTCTCATTCTTTGAGCTTCTCATTGAAGTTGATAAAAAACTGGAAATTGTCGATGAAACACCAAATAACTGAAATTCAAATAATACCGATTAAGCCTCAAAATGGCATTGTTGCCTTTATAAGCTTCCTTTTGGATAATAGCTTATATCTTAGCTCTATTGCTATTATGACACGGCCCCAAAGTGGCTACAGACTGGTATATCCTACTAAAAAAGTGGGTGATCGGGATATTAACGTCTTTCATCCGATAAATAAGGCGTTTGCGCAGTTCATCGAAGAAGCTGTAATGAAAAAATTCGAAGAGGTAATGACACTCAATGATAGATACGATTGTGCTAACATTAGGACCTGAACAATTCAACATTAGCAATCATGATAGATTCAGCCCCTCTACTATTGGATTGTTTCAAGCACCTTATTATAAGCTTGGCCATAATAGCTTTTTGAAATGTGTTCAAAACCCTAAATCGGAAGAATTAAAAATGGGCATATACAAGCCGCGCTTGACAGTAAGCAAGCGCATGGGCAAATATGGATTTATAGCAACCTTACGTATTGAGTTTTCAATACCAAAACTGATGTTTGGTAACAACTTTGATGAAGTAAATGAAGACCAGTTTGAGCAAATAATAGATTACCTTTATGGTTCGCTTTATAATATGGGCGTTGTAGTGGCCCCTCATGCGTTGCGAGAGGCTCCGGTTTCATCTGTCCATTATTCTAAGAATATGGTTTTAACTGACTATTCAATACCTTATAACATCTTGAAAGAGCTGTCTAAGATAAACTTAAACCAGAAATTAGATCTTAATCAGACAGACTTTCGCAACGAGGGGCATAGCCTTAGATTCAGGGCCAATTCCTACGAAATATCCCTCTATGACAAGAGAAAAGACCTACAGAAGGCCAAAATAAGCGAAAAAAGGGCCATTGAAAGGGATAATGCCATACAGCTTGAGCTGTTTGACCAATTTAAGCCAAAAAGACCTTTTGAGGTGTTAAGGATGGAAATCCGGCTTAACCAGCGGGCCAAGATTAGGCAGATATTTAAAAAAATTAACGTGAATCTCGATCCTGTCTTCTCTTCTATTTTTAAAGAGTCTATTTCGCAACAGGTTTTACTATTATATTTTGAAGAGATAAAACAGGCATATTCTCTGCTCTCATATAGACCAAAAACACTAAAGGATTTTATTGCTGATTTTAAAATTCACAACCCAGCAATAAAAATACGAAAAATGCTACAGGTCCTTGCCTGCAAAACAGCTATAGATCAATTAGGCGTTAGGGAATTTCGGGAAGCTACTAAAATATATGGTTCTCATAATTGGAATAGATTAAAAAACGACCTTTTGCAGTATAAGTTACCTGAAGAAACCCTTCCCCCTATTGCGATTATTGAGGAGTCACTAAAAAGCTTCAGGCCTCTTGCGTTAAAAGACTTTTTATCAAATAATGCTTGACTTTAAAAGAACTTGCTATAAAATGCTATATATGGACAACAAACTTATCCAAGACTTAGAAACTTACCGGTTAGAGTATAAAATCACACAAGAAGAACTTGCTGACAAATTAGGCGTGGCTTTCTCTACTGTTAATAGATGGCTTCAAGGTTGGAATAAACCGAGCAAAATTCAACGTTATCATATTGAAAAATTTTTAAAAAAACAAAGGCGAAATAAATTATGGAAACTACCTTAGCAGATAAAAAAAGTATTTTACTTGAAAAGCTAAAAAGCAAAACAAAAAAGGATAGTTATAAAAGATATAATGGTTTACCACTTCGCTATGCGGGAGGTAAAACTCTTGCCGTTGGATACATAATTAATTTAATACCCAATAATATAAAAAGGGTTATATCACCTTTTCTGGGCGGGGGTTCTGTTGAAATAGCTCTGGCAAATGAGCTTGGTTTAAAAGTAATTGGTTTTGATATTTTTGATATTTTAATAAATTATTGGGATGTTCAACTAAAAAATCCAGATGAACTTTATAAAAGATTATTAAAATTTCAACCAAATAATGAAGGCTTTAAAAAGGTTAAAGAGGTATTAAAGAAGCACTGGAAAGATGAAAAAAAAATGGACAGATTAGATTTGGCCGCTCATTATTATTTTAATAGCAACACATCTTATGGGCCACATTTTCTTGGCTGGCCATCAAGCGTATATTTGCAGAAAGACAGATACCAAACGATGTTGGAAAAGGTGCGCAATTTCAAAGCACCTAATTTAAAGGTTAAATGTGAAAGTTTTGAAAAAGTAATACCAAAATATGAAAATGATTTCTTTTATTGCGACCCGCCCTATTATTTAGATGGTGATAGTAAAACTTTTGTGGGTATGTATCCTCACAGAAATTTTCCCATACATCACAAGGGTTTTAAACACGAACTCTTACGGGATTTATTAAAAAACCACAAAGGTGGATTTATATTATCTTATAATAATTGTTCAACTATAAGAGATTGGTATAAAGGATATAATATGATAACTCCGACTTGGCAATATACTTTTAGTCAAGGCGATACCAGAATTGGTGTAAATAGATTAAAAAATAATAATGGTTCTTATATTAAAAAATCACACGAGTTAATAATATGGCAGAATCCAAAATAAGAAAATCAAGAGCTTCTACATCTGAACAAGCAAGGCAATATCGCCAACAGGGACATGATGATGCTTTACTTTTTGCGATTTCCATAGGTTTAAATAAAGATTATCAAAATGACATAAAGGCAAAAAAAGATGTTATTGACCCTTCAGGTGATGCACATTCGGTGAAAAGTGGTCAAAAAAAGTGGCAAATATTTTTATATGGCCTTAACCGATTTGAAAACGACACATTTTTTAAAGTTATGAATGGGATAGGACAACTTTTAGCAAATTGTATAAAATCTTTTCCCGATACTTTTGAAGAGTATCAACTTAATAAGACAAAAGCAAAAGAAAACCTCAGGATACATATGGTGGCTATTGCAGAAAAATTAAAAGAAACTCACAGGCTAAAAGCTTTTTTAAGCAAATCTCTTTTTAATGGTGGCGAGGTTAATTATCTAACTGTATTAGAACATAATAAATTTCACGTTTTTTGGGGCAAAGAAGTTGAAAAAGTTATGGCTGACAATCTTGAAGTTACAAATTCCCAAGCAAGGCAGGCTGGGCAATTTCCTGAACAAAAAGTAATCTTAAAATATGAGGGCACAAATTTAGGGGAAATTGAAATGAGAAATGATAGCCCAGTCCATTATAGAGAAATTAGATTCAATATGGTCAAACCAAAAGCGATGAAACTACTCTTTAATAAGATTGCGCTCAAAAAGAATTTCAATGCCAATGTTATTGTTTATGGGGAAGCATTAAAACATTTTGGAAGATGGTCACCTAAATAATATTATGAAAGCCATCATATTAGCCAGAGTTTCTACAGAAGACCAAATGACCGAGGGCCACTCTATACCTGCCCAGTTAGAAAAAGCCCGGGAATATGTTCGCCGTAAAGACTTTGAGATAAAAAGCGAATATCAATTTGACGAATCTTCTATTAAAGACCAGCGCACTAAATTTGAGCTTGTTATTGAAGAGATTAAACAGGCAAACGAAAAAATAGTGCTAATTGTCGAAACTGTCGATCGCCTACAGCGTAGCTTTAAAGAATCCGTCCTATTGGATAGTTTCAGGAAACAGGGCAAGCTTGAAATTCACTTCATACGTGAAAACCTTGTTATTCATAAAGATTCTAACAGTTCAGAAATACAGCGTTGGGATTTGGCGGTTTTCTTGGCTAAGAGCTATGTCTTACAAATTAGTGATAATGTTAAGCGAAGCATTGAGCATAAACTAAAAAATGGCGAGCTTCCCGGCCCTGCCCCCTTTGGATACGTTAATACTGAATCGGAAGACAGCAAAAAATGGATTGAACCGCACCCCTTTAAATCTAAGGTCGTCCAGCGCATATTTGAATGGTATGCGACAGAAGCTTTCTCGATGGAGCAGATCAGCCAAAAGGTTAAATACGACTTTAACCTTTCTCTGCCTAAGGGTAGGATTGATTTCATTCTAAAACAGCCTTTTTATTGTGGGTTAATTCGCTATAAAAGCAAACTCTATCCTCATAAATACATAGCCATCATGTCTAAAGAGCTGTTCGACAAAGTGCAAGATATTAAGGCAGGATTTCATAAAAAACCCTTTAAATTTGGAGGCCTCCCCTACCTTTATAGGGGCCTAATACGTTGTGAGAAGTGTGGTTGCACCTATACCCCGGAAAAGAAAAAGGGTAAATATGTATATTATCATTGCACCGAATACCACGGCAAATGTAATACTAAATGGCTTCGGGAAGAAGAATTAACTAAGCAATTTGCCAAATACTTTGATAATATCCACATACCCGATAAGATCGTTGAATCAATTGGCAAGGTGCTTAAAGAGTCTCATCAAGGCAAGATTGATTACCATAACAGCATATCTAATGAATTAAATAGCCAATATGAGACCTTGCAGAAACGCATTGAAAGGATGTATGAGGATAAACTTGATGGTAGAATTACTGAAGATACCTATAACAAATTATTACTTAAATATAGAGCTGAACAGACCAATATACAGGCAAAGCTAAAAAATCTTCAGGAAGTAGATAAAGACTATTATACAAAGGGGATGTATCTCTTAAAACTCGCCAACAAGGCCCCGGCTATATTTAAAAGTTCCGAACCTGACATAAAACGGCAACTTATCAAACTTACACTTCAGAACTGCGTCATAAATGACGTAAGTCTATGTGCCACATACAAAAGCCCCTTCAGCATATTCGCTAAAGGGGCTTCCTGTCACAACTGGCTCCCCGGGCAGGACTCGAACCTGCGACCTAGTGGTTAACAGCCACGCGCTCTACCAACTGAGCTACCAGGGAGTGTAATAATTTTAAGTATCCCTTTAAACCCGTGGCGCGCGGTTTAGACGCGCGCCTTGGAGGACCTTTTGAAATTAAAGAGCGGAACGTTTAAGCAGATATTCCCATTCAGTATCAACATCCTGCTGAATGGACTTTAAAATATCCTCATTACCGGGCTTAAACAGGTGTTTAAACCTACCCTGTAATTTAAGCCACTCAATAATGGGTTTTTTCTCTTTGGGCGTGTAGTTAATCTTGTATTTTTTGCCGTTCTCTATCTCATAGAGCGGCCAAAAACAAGTATCAACCGCCATCTTCGCTACAGCCACTCCGTTCTCCTGGGGAAATCTCCAACCCCTATGGCATAAAGCCATGACATTCAAAAATGCCGGGCCGTTGACCGCGAACGCCTTCTGGGACTTAGTAACAAGATCATTCCAGTTTGATATAGAACATTGCGCCACATACGGTATCCTGTGCGCGGCAACAATAGCAGTCAGGTCTTTCCTTAATTGAGGCTTGCCGGAGCTTGCCTTTCCCGCGGGCGCCGTTGTCGTGGAGGCGCCTGTCGGCGTGGCACCCGAACGCTGTATGCCTGTATTCATATACGCGCCGTTATCATAGCATACATAGACAAAGTTATGGCCCCTCTCGAGGGCACCCGAAAGAGACTGCAGGCCTATGTCATAAGTACCGCCGTCTCCGCCGAATGTGACAAATTTTATGTCCTTTTTTATCTTGCCTTGTTTCTTTAATGACCTATAAGCTGTTTCAACGCCGCTTATTGTAGCGGCCGCGTTCTCAAAGGCATTATGTATAAAAGGCACCTTCCACGCCGTATAAGGATATATAGTGGTAGCAACCTCGAAACAGCCTGTGGCACAACCAGCCACAAGCGCTGAATCGCCCGCGCCCAATAATACCTGCCTCGCTACAATAGATGCGCCGCAACCTGAACACAACCTATGCCCCGGGCCTAAGCGCTCGGGTAATTTTGAAAGTTCCTTGATATTAGCCATTATTCTCTTACTCCAATATAGTTTATCTGATTAGATACCTTTCCGGTTTTCAGCATGCCAAACATATCCTTGTAAACAGCCTCTATGTTGGCGGGGAATATGTCGCGGCCTCCCAGGCCGAATATATAATTTACCAACGCGGGTTTCTGCTTTGACTCATACATTACGGACCTTATCTCGGAAAAAAGCGGGCCGCCGCAACCTGAAAAGGAATCGGCCCTGTCAAGAACAGCGGCTATCTTTACCTTTGACAATGCCTTTATGATATATTTTTTCGGAAAAGGCCTGAACAGGCATGGCCTGACAAGTCCGGCCTTAATGCCCTTTGCCCTTAGACTGTCCACGGTGAATTTCGCGGTGCCTGCAGTGGAGCTTAATACCACTATGGCCGCCTCCGCGTCATCCATCATGTATTCTTCAACTATCTTAAGATCTCTTGAGAATGTCTTATTGAATTCATCCATAATGCCCGGTATGATATCAATAGCATTTTTCATCGCCTCGGTCTGCTGTCTCTTGTGCTCAAAATAGAAATCCTGCAAATCTATAGGTCCATAGGTTACAGGATTATCAACATCAAGAAGTGTCGTCATCCCGGGCTTATACTCACCTATAAACCTTTTGACATCCGCGTCGCCAAACAACTCCACGCCTTCCACGGAATGGCTTGTGATAAAGCCATCCTGGCAGACCATGACAGGCAGGATTATGCCGTTGTGTTCAGCTATCCTAACGGCCAATATGGCATGTTCATACGCCTCACGGCCATTTTCGGCATAGATCTGTATCCAGCCCGAATCGCGCGCGCCCATTGTATCGGAATGGTCGCAGTGTATATTGATAGGGCCTGACAGCGCCCTGTTCACGACAGGCATCACTATCGGCAGGCGCATGGATGCGGCTATATAGACTATCTCCCACATAAGGGCAAGCCCATTGGCCGAGGTGGCGGTCATTGTGCGCGCACCGGCGGCCGCGGAACCAACGCAGGCGCTCATAGCGCTGTGCTCTGATTCTACAGGTATCATCTCTGTTTTTACTCTTCCGTCAGCCACAAACTGCGAAAATGTCATTACTATTTCGGTCTGCGGGGTAATAGGATACGCCGCTACCACATCCGGTTCTATCTGGCGCATTGCCTCTGCTACAGCCTGGTCGCCTGTTAATGGCGTAATTGTTTTCTTCATGCCTGCTCCTGCTCCATCTTTATGCATTTTACGGGGCACACGGAAGCGCATATCCCGCACCCCTTGCAGTGGTCATAATCAAACCCTTCCATCTTCTGGTCCTTCACGATAATGCTTGAATCCGGACAATACATCCAGCACTGGAGGCAGTTGATACATTTCTTCTTATCAATAACCGGCTTAAACGCCCTCCAGGCGCCTGTCTTGTATCCTTCGGCAGATCCGGCCTTGTCTATCATGCCGCCTATGGGGATATCCTTCCATCCTTTAGCACTCATCCTATCTCTACCTCCTCATAAGCACGCTTAATGCCCTTGATATTAGCGTTTGTTTTTTCCTCACCTATCTTTTTAAGAAATTTATGCTGGACCTGGCGTATCAAGGCGTCTATGGACACAACCTCTTTTACCTTGAGCAATGCCCCGAGCATAGGGGTATTAGGCATAGGCACACCGAGCGTCTCAAGCGATATCCTGGTAGCGTCAACAGTCGCCACCTTGCCTTTAGCGTATTTAACCTTTTTCCTGATGTCTTTCGGCTTTTGCGTGGTATTGACGATAAGCACCCCGTCATCACCCATACCTTCGGTAACGTCAATGCAGTCAAGAAGCGTCGGGTCTATTACCACAACCGTGCCCGGATTTGTGACAGGCGAATGCAGTGTTATGGCCTTGTCGTCAATCCTTGTAAATGATCTTATCGGCGCGCCGGCCCTTTCCGGGCCGTATTCGGGAAAAGCCTGGATGTATTTTCCGGCTTCAAGCCCGGCCTCTGCCAAAAATTGAGACGCGGTTTTTGCCCCTTGGCCGCCGCGTCCATGCCAGCGTATCTCTATCATATCATACCTGCCTTTTATTTAAATTTGATTAAACCGGTTGTTTACAGCAAGACCCCTTGATATCAAGCAATATCCTTATTATCTCGGAAATGGTGTGAAGAATTAAAAAATAGATGCACCCCATTATCAAAAACACGAAACCGGCCGCCTTGGGGGCCGCCTCAAGCGCTTGAACAGCCTGCGCGCTGGGACCGGCAATAAGCGTTATAACGCATGAAACAATCCCTATCCCAAGGGATAACCAGCTTAATATCTTGAATATCAAACGGGCCGAGCCTAAAAACCTGTATCCTTGCATAAAAACCTCCTCTGTTGTTGCAATCCTTTTAAAAAAACCCTCTTTTAGTTTAAAGGCGAGATTGGCATTTAATATACTAAAAACTCAACCCCGTGTCAAGGCAAATACTGACAGGGGTGGACGCGTTGTCAAAACTCCTGCCTGCCCTTCATGGCCTTTGACAGGGTAAGCTGGTCCGCGTATTCAAGGTTTGAGCCCATAGGAAGGCCGTAGGCTATCCTGGTGACCTTTACCTTTTCTTTCTTCAATATCCTTGCCAGGTAGAGCGCCGTGGTCTCCCCCTCGGAATCAGAGTCAGTGGCCACAATGACCTCCGCTGGCTTAGAGGATTTGACACGCGAGCAAAGCTCTCTTATCCTTAGGTTTTCAGGGCAGACACCGTCTAACGGCGACAACGAACCGCCAAGCACATGATATACACCGTTAAAGGAGGCTGATTTTTCAATTGATATAATATCCGTCGGCTGTTCCACGACGCATATAATAGACTTATCTCTTTGCGGGTTATCGCATATAGCGCAGGCGTCTTCCTCGCTAAGGTTTCCGCATATCCTGCAAAATCTTATGGATTCCTTAACCTTTAATATAGAATATGCCAATGACCTTGCCTCTTCGAGAGGGAGCCTCAATATATGAAAAGCCATACGCTCCGAGCTCTTGGGCCCTACCCCGGGCATCTTCTTCAGGGCATTGATAAGTTTTGTCATGGACTTGGTGTATTTTTCCATAATATGCCTGGCCCGTGGCTAAACAGCCTGTCCTGCTTTTTGCGCGCATAGCGGGCGGTATCACATGAATTTCATTATATTACCGTCAAATATATCGAGCGCGGTTTTTATGATAGGATCTGACAGCGCCTTCTTCATGGGGTTTAACGATTGCCCAATACCTTTTGAGCCCGCCGGGACAGCTGTATCATCTTTATCGGCGCTTAAGATAAATTCAACCTTTATCTTTGCCGATAAGATTTTGGAAAAATTGGATTCTATCAGTTCCCTATTCTGCGGCTTCTCAAGGCTTTCCTTGTGAAATGTGTTTTTCTTAGGAAACACGAATATCACAGTATTGTTCTTAAAATCGGTCAACCTGCCCTCTTCAAGGCATGAAGCTATATATATCTTCTCTTGCTTGATATTCTTTATGACCTGCTGTAACGCCTCTCTTATACGGTAAAGGTCGGGCCTGGATTCCATTTCAGGCACAGCGGCCTGTCCGGCCGGGGTCACCGGCGCGCAGTCAGCAGAGAGAGGAGTGACAGTACCAACTTTCACCCGCGGGCGCGATCCGGTATGGGGCATAATTTCTTCTTTTTCCTCAAGAGCGCGCAATCTGCTTAATATCTCGCTTAACGAGACGATGGAATCCTTCCTGCTTAATTTTACCGCCATGAGTTCCAGTGCTATCTTTGGCATAGGATATGTCCGCATGCTATTAGCGGTATTTATCATGCTATAGAGCATATACAGGATCTCCTCTCTGGCAAGGCCTTTAAAGCGGGCAGATATACCCTTTATCTCTTCCCCGCTAAGCTCGGTAATAGGATACAGGCCCGCGCCTTCTTTTATAAGCATCACATTCCTGAAATATTCTATAAGGCTTAACAAAAACTGATCGGGGTCGGCGCCTTCATCTATTATCTTATTGATAAATTGTATCGCCGAGGAGGCGTCCTTGTCAACAATATAACCGGCAAACAACTCCAGCCCCTCGCGGCTGATAAGGCCGAGAATACTGTTGGTATCCTGTATAGTTATCTTATCCTTGCAATATGTCGCCAGTTGGTCCATTATGGACTCCGCGTCTCTCATAGAACCGCCCGCCTGATTGACTATGCTCGAAAGGGCCTGCTCATCAATGGATATCTTTTCCTTTTTGGCAATCTGTTTGAGTTTTTCGGATATGTCTTCGGCTGACAGGCGTTTAAAATTAAACCTTTGGCAGCGGGACAATACCGTGGGTATCACCTTGTGAACAGCCGTAGTGGCAAAGATAAACTTCACATGGGCCGGCGGCTCTTCAAGCGTCTTTAGCAGAGCGTTAAAGGCCTCCGTCGTGAGCATATGCACCTCGTCAATAATGTATATCTTGTACCTGCCGCTTTGCGGTGAAAATTTCACGCTTTCTTGAAGGTTACGTATCTCCTCTATACCGCGGTTTGAGGCGCCGTCTATCTCTATGACGTCAACACTTTTCGAGGCTGTTATGTCCTTACATGAGGGGCATTGATTGCAGGGGTTTTGGGTTGGCCCTTTCTGGCAATTTAACGCCTTGGCGAATATGCGCGCGGTAGTGGTCTTACCTATACCCCTGGGCCCGCACAGGATATAAGCGTGCGCCACCCTGTCCTGTTTTATGGCGTTCTGCAAAGTAGTTGTGATATGACCCTGGCCGACTATCTCGTCAAAAACCTGGGGGCGCCATTTCCTGGCAATAACAATATATGACATTATGGTGGCCCTGAAATCAGGTAACGGTTCTAAGACATTTTATATAAAAACTATCTTTTCAAAAATCCGGGTATTAACCGTAATGGCAAAACGCGCGGTAACAAACAGGCGCTATGGCGGAGGGGGAGAGATTTGAACTCTCGCTAGGGTGAAAAACCCTACTACAGGTTTAGCAAACCCGCCCCTTCAGCCGCTTGGGTACCCCTCCACAGCGAAACTGCTGACAACTTAACGCCTTTTTTTAAAGAACTCGGATATCAAAAAAGAGCTTTCGCGGTATTTTACCCCGCGGAGGACATCAAAAGTATGGTTAATATTTTTCGATTTTAATATATCGTAGACAGAGCCGAAGGCGCCTGTCTTTTGGTCGTCCGCGCCGAAAACAAGCCTTTTGATACGGGCAAGAACCAATGCCCCGGCGCACATCTGGCAAGGTTCTATTGTAACATAGACCGATACACCTTGCAACCATTTACTGTTCAAAAAAGACGCGGCTTGAGTGACAGCGATCATCTCCGCGTGGGCGGTAGGGTCTTTAAGCTGTTCTACCTGATTGTGCGCCCGGGCGATTATCTTTGCCTCATGGACAATGACACAGCCTACAGGCACCTCGTCTTTTTCAAAGGCCTTCTGCGCCTGTTTAAGCGCCTCGGACATAAAAAAATCATCATTTAGGGATTTGAGCATGGGCTAACGCTGAAAATTACAATTTCTAACTCTTGCCTTAACGCGTATCTTGCCTTCGCGGCCATACAAAAGGGCTTAAGCCTATGCGGCAAAGGCCGGCGCGTCACCACCGCCTTTTAACGCATTGAACAAAAGCGGACCTTTACCATAAACAGTGCTTCCTCGATAGGTAATTAAAGTGGCCGAAATATTTCTTCCAAAACAACACTGACAGGGAGAATTTATTAAATCCATGAAAAAAATCCACCAGCAGCTCACGAACTCTTAAAAGCTCCTTAAGACCGGGATATTGCTTCAGGGATAAAACACTCATATCGATCAGTTCTAACGCCCTCATAAGGACCTTCCGCGATAAATCTTCATCGCCCTTATCGCGCCAGTTAACGGCCCTGTTTACCTCACTTCCGATATTCGCCATCTGCTGCGCGAACGGCATCCCGAACCATCGTCCAGCGGCAAGTCCTTTGTGCAGGATATTCATTGCCTCACCCATTTGCTTACTACCGCCCTGATCCTAATCTGCCTTTACGCCGAATCAATGCCGCTGTTCATATTGCCCGCGCTGGTCGCAGATTGATCATGAGATCAAATTCAACCATACCATCGCCCTTGATATCGTGATATAAATTAATACCCCATAGGTTGTTTTGCCTTGAAACCATCTTCAAGCAGTAACGCCTCCAAAGCAGAATGGAGTTTCGCGTAAATAGCGATCAATTTGCGCTCTACATTAACAGCCGCCTTAACAAAATCCCCGAATAAATTTTGCGCGATAGTTTTTAACTCATCGATCCTAATGACACTTTTTCAATATCTTCATTATATTTTCGGGATAAAAAACTTAACCTAAATTCACATGGCGCGCCTGGCAGGACTCGGCGCCCTGCATTCAACTTCGTTCGTTTCGGGTCGGCCAGTCGCCCTTAAAATGCTCCTCTTTGTCGCATTTTATTGCAGGGCTCTCTTCGAGTCCTGCAAAAAATTTCAATCCTAAATTCACATGGCGCGCCTGGCAGGACTCGAACCTGCGACACCTAGTTCCGTAGACTAGTGCTCTAATCCGCTGAGCTACAGGCGCAATGCTGAATAACGATGGGTATTATAACAGGAAAATCCGCTTTGGGCAAGGCATAAATACAGACGGAATACAGGCGGCAATAAGATAAAACCTGCGGGCGCGGGGGCTTGCCAAATAGTTCAAGCCGCGGCACAAATCGTTTTATAGGCCAAAAAGGCATTATATGACATAGTCCTATCCATACCCTGGCCGGCGATTTTACCGATACCCGCCATATATTCGTCCAAATCTTCCATAGCTTTTTCAATAACCGCCTTAAGCTCGATTATTGCTACGCATCTTCCAACATGCATCTCGTCATGGCCGGGCGCTCTCGCAAATTCCATAGCCAACTCACACCATTTTTTAGCCCCCTGTAAGTAGCTCCGTTCTCCTAACAACCTGCCTACTTCAAGCTGTATCTTCGCGCACTCTATGGCGATATCGCTGTCTTGCCCGTGAGAAGAATGGGTATCCAATCTTACTATATTCTTTTCCAGACGGCCCAGGAGCCTTTGCGCATTCGTGGCATCTCTTTCCCGTCTCTCTTCTTTGGCCATAACAAACGCTTTGAATAATTCCGCGCATTCCCTTGACTCTTCTAATGGTAGCGCGGCCTTTGACGCCATAGGCCTAAGAGCATTATTACAGACAGGGCTGTCACTGGCTAAGATATCAACTTGTAAACCTTGCCCAAGGCCTAAACACACCATTATGGCCAGGTTAACAATTACAGTAAAAAAACTGAGCATGTTACGGACCTCCTTGGCTTTTAATGATATTTTAAATCTTTTTAAAATCATAAATATATTACCAAACAGAGAGCACACTGTCAATAAAAATAAACTCAATACATAAACTTCATTATGATATATGGGATAAAAAATAGGGCGCATTGGTGATAAACAATGCGCCCTATTGTAGTTCTGCTTTTTGCTTAAAGCTTAACTACATTGACAGCCTGGGGACCTTTTGGCCCTTGCTCTATGTCAAATTCAACCTTCTGGCCTTCATTCAAAGACTTGTATCCTTCACCCTGGATTGCCGTGTGATGAACAAACACATCCTTGCCTGATTCGGGAGTGATAAATCCATAACCCTTGCCATTATCAAACCACTTAACTATGCCTTGTGCCATTATTACTATACCTCCTTCTTTTTAGATTATAGTAAATAACAGCTGAAACTATCGCCATGGGTTGCCTAACGATCACGGCATAAAACTGTAATTTCATATTTACTATTGGTTTTATATTATACTATTTACAGGATATTGTCAATGCGAACTCGCGTAAATATTAATTTTTTAAAGACAGCCTATAGCCCAAGCAATCTTCCGCCCTGATATATGATAAAGGAGGCCGACCAGGCAAGCGCCGTCGAATAAGACACGCTGAACAATGTCCAGCCCCATGAACCGGTCTCTTTCCTGATAACAGCCGCCGTGCTAAGACAGGGTATATATAAAAGCACAAACACCATAAGGGCATAAGCGGTCAATGGCGTAAAGACCGGCCTGCCGTCAGGGTACCTGTCACGCCTTAACGCCTCTTTAAGGCTGTGGCCGCCGGCATCCGCGCCTTTGCCGGCGCCGTATAAAACCCCCAGCGTACCTACAACTATCTCTTTTGCCACGACACCCGATATAAGAGCGGTGCCAATCTTCCAGTCAAAACCCAATGGCCTGACAACAGGTTCGATGGCCCTTCCCGCCATGCCTATAAAACTCTTTGTCAAATCCGACTTTGAGCTTAAGGGAAAAACGCTAAGCGTCCATACTATTAAACAGCCGAACATGATCACGGTGCCTGCCTTCTTTATGTAAAGCCAGCCCCTTTCCCACATATGTATTAACAGGCCTTTTAATGTCGGCACGCGGTAGGGGGGCAATTCCATTACAAACGGGGCTGATTCCCCTGCAAAAACAAATTTCCTGAAAATCTTGGCCGTAATAATCGCTGTTAAGAAACCCAGCATATACAGAGAAAACAATATATTGCCAGATATCCCATTGCTGAAAAATGCCCCTATCAACAATGTGTAGACCGGCAGCCTTGCCCCGCAGCTCATGAAGGGATTAACCAATATCGTGGTAAATCTGTCTTTTTTTGATTCAATGACCCGTGTTGCCATGATAGCGGGGACATTACAGCCAAAACCTAAAAGCATCGGTATAAAACTCCTGCCATGAAGGCCTATCTTATGCATAAATTTATCCACAATAAAGGCTATCCTTGCCATATAACCCGAATCCTCGAGTACAGACATAAAGAAAAACAATAGGAATATGATCGGAACAAACACAAGGACACTGCCAACACCGCTGATTATGCCGTCGATGATAAAACCGCGTACCAGGCTTTCTTGCGGAAAAAGGGCTGTAACAAAACCTCCTGCCGCAATCTGGGCCGATTCTATCCAATGCATAGGCATTTTGCTTAATCCAAATATCGCCTTAAACATAAACCACATAACAGCCAAAAATATCGGTATGCCCAAGACCCTGTTAGCTACTATCTGGTCAATACCGTCCGATATCCTTAGATTGGACGCTCTCTTGCGGCTTGTCGTTTCGCGCAATATACCATTGATAAACCCATAACGCTTGTCCGCGAACACGGATTCTGTCTCGTCGGCGAATATGGCCTTGATATGCGACCTGGCCGCCTCAACTTGTTTTATGATATCATCCCCTGCCGGACGGTCTTTAACAAGGCCCATGATATATTTATCATCCTCTAAAAGCTTTAGGGCCATCCAGCGTTTGGGGTAATTCGCGGCCGGACACGGAAGGGCCTCCAAGAGATTTATGATCTTTGACGCCTCTTCTTCTATCTCATTACCGTAATTGACCGAGACGTTTTTTCTTCCACACCCCGACTTATATACTTTGACGATAGCCTCCAAAAGCTCCCTAATACCTTTATTTTTATTGCCCACAGTGCGGACAATATCAGCATTAAGAAGCCCCGAAAGCATCTCGTCATCTGCCGCGAATCCTGTAGCCTCAAAGATATCGCTCATATTAAACGCTATCACCATAGGTATACCGAATTCCATAAGCTGGGTTGACAGATAAAGATTTCGCTCAAGGTTGGAAGCATCCACGACATTAACTATGATATCGGGCTTTTCATCAATAATGAAATTACGCGCTACAACTTCATCAAGCGAATACGCGGTAAGGCTGTACGCGCCGGGCAGGTCGGTAATGCTTATGGCATAATTGCCATGACAGGCAAGGCCTTCCTTTTTCTCAACGGTAACACCCGGATAATTGCCTACGTGCTGTCTCGTGCCCGTCAAATTGTTAAAAATCGAGGTCTTACCGGAATTAGGATTTCCGGCCAAAGCGACCTTAATTGTTTTTCTATCCATACATTCTTCCACTATAATCCTGTCTGCCATGCCTTTGCCTATAGCTATCTTAGCGCCCTTTATGATAAGGATAATTGAGCCGTCGCTCGGCGCGTCAATACGCCTGATCTTCTCACCGGGCAGAAGGCCCATCTCGGTAAGTTTTTTCTCCATACCCATCCCGCCTTCTATCCTGCAAAGCAATAGTTCGGCGCCCGGGCGCGTATCTGATAATCTTATCGTGCTCATCCCAGCCTCTTTACAATAATATAAGATGCCTCTGATCTTCTCAAGGAAAGATGGTAGCCCTTGACCTTTACATCTATGGGGTCGCCTAATGGCGCGCGGCGGACCATCTGAATAACTACGCCTGCCACGACACCCATATCAAGTAATCTCTTGCGTAAATACCCCCTGCCCTCTATCTTTACAATAGAGGCCTTTTGACCGGGTGACAGGTGTGCGGCTGTGCAGACCTCTTCTTTTGGCATAATATCAGCTTTTAATATTTTATATTTAAAGAATTTTAATATAAAGGATACGACTACCGCATCCAATGCCCAATTATATCACGAAAATCTGCCGTGTCAACAAAACCAAAATCAGGCCAGGGATAATTTGTCATTCCGGGCGCTACTTCTGTCATTCCGAAGCAAGGAATCTAATACCCGCTGCCGTCTGGTAAACAAGACCGGGGGGACACTGTCCTGCTCAAATGCAAGACACTGTCCCTCATGATTTTCAAAACGTCTGTCAATCTGGTTAGTCTGCCAGTTTCTGCCATTATCATTTACCGCTTAAGTGCAGTAAGAAAGTGATAACTTATTTGCGGGTTAACGGATCGGATGAAGGAGGTTATTTGCCGGCCGCCATAAAGCTGGATGAACTGCGCCTGCTTTTGCCTGAACGGTATTTTTGCCTCAAAGACCATGTATATGACTGCCCGGGCTTAAACATATCGTGGTCAAGTGATATTTTATGTTCATTGGGCGCGACATTTTTTTGAAACAACAAGTTCGCCTCCGTTAACTGGTTCCCCTGATACAGCCTGAAATCATAAAACCTTCTTTGCGAGATATCTCCTTCATGAGGGCTCCATCTGAATATCAACTGCCCCTTGCCGGATATATCAACGCGGCCTGTCACAGGCTCCAACAATACCGGCTGGGGTATATTATCGGCAAACCCGTCTCTGCTAAAATTATACGCGTAGGATAAGCCCTGACCGGAAAGAAAAACAGCAATCAGAGATAAGACTATAATATTCCTTGCCATAGGATCTCCGGCTTAAATCTCTCTAAGATAGCCCCATGTATGCAGCTTATCGGAATCCTCAAACCATCTGTCGCCTATATCCGTCCTGTAATACATATTGGGTATTATTATGTTCTTTACCCTGTTGTACGCCTGGGCCTGCGCCTGCTTCATGGTCTGCCCGGCGCCCACAACGACAAGCACAACGCCTGATGTGCCGGCCACAAGCCACTGTCCGTCCACATTCTTCACATCCTCAATATGTATACCGTCATAATTGGGTTTTTTGAAAAGTATAGTGGCATTATTTGAATATCTTTCAAAGGTATCCTCGTCATTAAAAGGATAGGGCGGCACGACTATCCTGATACCGACCTGAAAACCCTTTTTGACCTTGAATTCCTTCAAGGTGCCGGAGGCCAGCCCAAACAGAAAATCCGATATGGGCATATTAATGCCCTCCTGCTGAATAAAAATAGTAGGATACCCGAAACGAGCGGTAAATTCAAGCGGATATATGCCGTTTGAATTAACAATACAGTTTATGTCAATATAACCGACATAATTTTCCCTGCAAAGCCCCTCCCGCAGTTTTAACAACGTCTGATTAAATATCCTGTTTGGGCCTCCCCAATACATCGTTGTCCCCATCTCGCCGGTGGACGGACCTATCTGGCCCGGAAAAAGCTTTTTATGTTCAAAATTTACATTAATGGGATAAACAAATTCTTTCCCGTTAAAAAAAGCGCCTACGGCCACCTCAACACCGGTGACCCTCTTCTGTATCTGAAATACCTGTATATTATCAGAGTCTACTTTTTTATAAGCCTCGAGCACTTCAATTACGTCTTTACCGTCTTCCTCCTCGCCCACAAAGAGCATCCTCTTTATGTTCTGGGCCTCGCCGCTGGGCTTTATAACATACTTACCCGGCCTTTCCTTGATATATTCGATGGCGCCGTCAAAATTGTGGAATTCCTTATAAGGGAGTATATTTATCCCGGCCTTCTTCAATTCCTCCTGGCCGAAACTGCGGTCATCCTCAAGCATGTCGGAATATTCCGTACCACCGACGACAAGCCTGCCGGTCTCGCGCAGCCTCTGCGCCTGTTTGCCGTGGCCGAGCACATCATCAAAAACAACCACATCCGCCCAATCGGTGTTTTCCTGCCAATTATCAACCTTAGGCACAAAACCATCGGCTATATCCTGGTTTTCTTCATCCTGTATATAATACCTTGCCTCGTGGCCTTCCTTGATGACCTGCCAGGCTATATCGCCTATGTAACCGTCATAGGAAACAAAAAGAAAATTCTTTTTTTCCATTTTAAACTTTCAAAAACACGGCCCTTGATGCTATCTGCCCCTTGGTTTAGACGCCGATTGTCCGCCTTTGATAAACTTGTCTCTGCGAAAATGATGGGGCCTTTTTTTGCCGAAATGTTTCGGCATACCCTTATGATAAGACCTGGCCGGCTTCGGCGCGGTCCTTGGATCGGCAAAAACCTCTTTCGGGAGGTCCGGATGACCCGACACGGGCAGTGTGGTCTTAATGATCTTCTCAATATTACGCACGGCGATACTCTGTTCGGGAGTGGCGAATGATATGGCGTGGCCTTCGTGCCCGGCCCGGCCGGTCCTGCCTATGCGATGGACATAATTTTCCGCGTCATCCGGTATATCATAATTGATAACAAGCTCTATGCCAATCACATCAATGCCCCTTGCCGCGATGTCGGTTGCGACAAGCACCCTGTATTTGCCCGACTTAAAACCAGCCAATGCCTCTTTCCTCTGCCCCATGCTTTTGTCCGAATGTATCTCCGAAGCGGCGTGGCCTATTGTCCTGATATACCTTGTGATCTTTTTTGCCCCTATCTTTGTCCTTGAAAAAATAAGCACAGCCCCTTTATACTGCGCGAGCAGCTTTGCCAGGAGATTGTTCTTTGCATCCTTTTTAACGATAAAAAGCTCCTGGGTCACGTGCTCTGCCGTTGTCCCTGAAGGCGCCACCTCGATATGGACAGGCAGTTTCATGTGAGACGACGCTATCTGCAGAATCTCTTTAGGGATGGTTGCTGAAAAAAGCATGGTCTGCCTTTTTTTCGGGATAACATGTAATATCCTTTCTATGTCAGGCAGAAAACCCATATCCAGCATGCGGTCTGCCTCATCTAATACCAATATGCCCACATCGTATAAAGGCGCTGTCCGCCTGTTAATATGGTCAACCAGCCTGCCCGGTGTGGCTATTATCACGCGCGGGTCTCTTCTAAGCTCATTTAATTGCGCTTGTATCGGAGCACCGCCTATAATAACGCTTGTCTTGACCCCTAAAAAGGCCCCTATCTTACGGAACTCTCCGTCAACCTGCAAGGCAAGCTCCCTTGTAGGGACAAGTATAAGGCATCTGCTCCTTCTCTGTGAAAGCCTCTGGATAATAGGTATGGCAAAGGCCAGTGTCTTGCCCGTGCCTGTCTGGGCGATACCTATAAGGTCTTTCTCCTCAATCGCGATAGGTATGGCCTTATGCTGAATAGGCGTAGGCACTGTAAACCGCATGCGGTGCAATGACTCAAGTATCCTGGGCGCTATCCCCAGGCCGTTAAATGACCACCCCTGTTGATTGTGCATATAATCCCTTTTAGGCGCGCCTTAGGACGGCCTTTGACCTTTCTCTTGATATGACATGTTTGACTAAAAAAGGAGCCACTGTCAGCAGTGACAACCAATCCCGTAATGAAAAAAACCTGATCGACACAAATTTTTTTACGATACTTAGAATTTTATACGGGTTATAAAATTTAAATTTGATTTTTTTGTTAATCTTCTTAAGCGCGCCGTGGCTGTATCTGTCCGAATATACCTCGCCTTTTGCGTTTAGATGATATTGCGGCAGGCCCTCAACAACTTTTCTTAACGGAGAAAATTTGTCGGCCCTCAATTTATTGCAGGCTATGGTGTCAACACCTAAGCCCCTGGCAAATTCAGAGATATACAGCATCTCTTTCTCCGTTTCACCGATATTACCATATATGAAATACCCATGATAAAATATGGGGAATCTTTTAAGCACGTCAAAGGCCTTATGGAGTTCAGCCCTGGTAAAACCCTTGCCGAGCTGGGCAAGGATATGGTCATGCGGGGATTCAATGCCAAACGAAAGCATCTTAAAGCCCGCCTTTACCATAAGGGCTATAAGCTCCGGGTGTTTGGTGATTTCTATGCGGACCTGCGCTAAAAAACGTTTCTTGATCCTCCGCCGGATAATCTCATCGCATATGGCCATGGTGCGCTTAGGATTGGTGGCAAAATTATCATCGCTAAAAAGTATGACATCGGCATTTATACCCTCTATCTCCTCTATAACAGAACTTATACTGCGCTCGGCATAGGGCCTCTTCTGTCCCAGAGGGTTAAGATTAAACGTGCAGAATTTACAGTTATACGGACATCCCCTGGCACTTAAGACAGTGTCGAATGTCAAACCTGTTATACGCCTGCCGTAAAGGGAAAACCGGTAATCCGTCCTTCTTAAACCCCTGTCAGGGTATTCAACAACATCTATCCTGGGCAAAACCCTGATCTGGTTATGGCATATACTGCCGGCCTGCCTATAGGATATGCCGAGAATGTCTTTGTTGGGCAGGCCTAAAAGTATCTGTCTTATCGTCTCTTCGCCTTCTCCTCTCGCTATTATATCTATCTTGGGACAGATACGGAAAAGCTCCTCAACCTGTTCGGTAGCCTTGTATCCACCTACTACAAGGGGTATACCTTCGGGCATCTTGTTCAATAAGGCGCATATCTCATCAAACTCCCTGTTCCAGCCTATACTCACACACACAATATCAATTTCATCGCGGATAAAATTGATAAGCCTGTCCGTATCCGAAAACTCCTCTTCATAGCGCAAGTCAAGAAGGGTAATTTTTTCCACATATCCTTTAGCGCTTGTCGCGATATACTCGAGACCTGCCGGGGGGAAGAGCCTGTTTACTGACGCTGTGGTGGTTTTAAGGATGCCGTATGGGTATAAAAATAAAGCGTGTTTATATTTCATTAATGTATTGTATCACAAGAAAAGGATAAATACTACTAAAATCATAAAAGCGCCGGGGCTGACGCGCTATTAGAAAAAAGGCGGTTACCTGAAATAAATCTTGAAACCTTTCCGCGCCTTATATCGGTCATTGATCAATCCCGCGGCATTTTTTATCAGAACCTTTGCTGTAAAATCTACGACATGATTCGGTATCCCGCTTGGTATTTGAGATATAGGCGTCATATCGCATTGGTCATTGATATAATCTATCACGGCATATACAGGGCCGTCTTTCGACGTCCCTGTGACCGCTATCTCGGTTGAAAACCATACCATGCCCGTGGACTTTGCCAGGGCCGTTGTGATATCAAAAAGCCCGGTGAGATTATATTTTTTAAATTCATACCCGCTCATATGCTCATACCTGCTCAATGCGTCATCCCACCAGCAAGGCAGTATATAATCAAATATCCTAAATACCCTGAACCAGCACCTTTTGCCGTTGATTGACATAGGATTTACCTTTTTCTGCAAAAGATAGTCGTCATTAGCATCAAATGCCCTGGCCTTGGCTATGCAATATGGGGTACCGCTTGCCCTCCGTATTATCCCCTTTTGCGCGTATCCCTGGGCGGGTTTTATTATAAACGGCGTCCCAAGACGCGCCTTATCCTGCCTGTTTAAAAGCACCCTTTTAGGGTGCCATTTTCTTATTATTATCGCGTAAGGCGTGGAAAGACCCATATCAAGCAGTTTATAATACATTATGGCCTTGTTAATGGCAAACTGCGTATTATCCGGGTCGTTTATAACGATACCCGCCGAATCCTTGACAGCATAACATATGCGGGCGTATATATCATCAGGATCGCTATACGTGGCATCGGTATCAATCAATATGTCAATACGCGCCTTACGGTTATATAGCCCGCGAAGCGTCTCCTTCGCGTTGCCGTCATGTATCCACAAAAAACTAAGCCTATTCTCGCGGCATAACCGTTTAACGGTTTTGGCAAAATAGCAGTCATCCAACGAATTCCAATTTATGCCTACATTATATCTTTTCATAAAATCAAAGACCTTCTTCCGGAATCGGTTGAAAAATCGTCTTTACGCAGGGGCGAAAATATCCGGCAAATAATTATTGTATTTTAACGGATAATATCTCAAAATATAGCCTTAAGACACGCTTAATGGCATGGCAAACGAAAACCCCCGCTATGTTTAGCGGGGGTTCGGGTTAAAACGGACTTTTGCCTGCTGTCGTGGCAAGAATACTTTACTTTAATCACCCCAGTTACAGATATCATCGGCTGTGCCTGCCTGCCCGTCACTTCCGGCGGAATGAAGATCATAGCTTGCCGGATTATGCTGTCCGGGGCAGGCATATACATACGGCCTTTCCCATGGATCAATAGGTTTCTTTTTTAGATAAGGCCCGCGCCAGCCCTGTGAATCAAGGCCGGGGGCTGTCCTTAAATAATCAAGGCTTTCGGGATAATGGCCTAAATCCATTTCGTAAAGATCAAGCGCCAACGGGATACTGGAATTAATATCCGATTTCGCGGCCTGATTACGCGCCTGTTGGGAACGCCCGGCCAAATGCGGTGAAACCATCGCGGAAAGAATGCCGATAATTATGACAACAAGCATTATTTCAATTAATGTAAATCCACTCCCGGAAACAGGCCTTGTTTCACCAGCGTAATAATCCATACAACATTTTTTCATAAAACTTTTTCCATCAGCTTCATACCGGTTCCTTCTAAATAATAAAAATATCATTTTGCATGCCGGTCAAGAAAATTTTAACAGGAATCGCACCGCCTGTCAACCGAAATTAAGCGAGTTATCCTTGTTATCCTTCTTTCCAGGAGACAACCCTGCCTGAACCGGGGTGTATAACCACGCTATAGCGTAACCCCTTGTCCGCACCGAAGACCGGTATTATGTTAAAACGAAGGTATTCTGATTTTACATCAAAAACACTAAACAACGCGAGCAAGTCCTGCTGTTGGCGGGTAGACAAAAACACCAAATCCTTTACGCCCTCTAACAGGTCCGAGAGATCTGAAAGCCCGTATTCAGGTTCGGAGCCAGAATGTTCTTCTTCGCCATATCCGCCGGCTTCTTTATCGTCTTCGGAAAGGATAATTTGATGCGTATTACGGTAATCAATAACCGCCTTCGCGACCTCTTCATCCAGCCCTAATGCCTCAAGCACCTGCCTGCTTACGGTATTAACATTAATCCTGCCTTCTCCATGCACAGTAATCATATCCTTAAACTGAAGAAAAGACTCTTTGGGCACACCTTCAACCAGGAGTACCTCATTGATAGAGGCAAAAGGCCTAAGGCCGCTTTTGATAATATCATCGGCCAGCTCTTTATTCATACCCGGAAGCCGGGCAAGCACATCCCCGGAAACCACATTTATGTTTATCAACGCGCCCTCATCAACGGCCGTTACGCCTTCGTCACAGGCAATTTTATCGGCAAAATAATAAAGACAGAAAATACCTTGGCAAATATTGAGTCTGTTTTCACAGGTTAATTCATCATAGGTATCATAAAGCGGGGTATCGTCATCTTGTCTTATGTAAAAAACAGATTTGGCCGCCGCGCGGGCGGCAGGCAAAGACATTACAATATGCTTATAGGTTTTGGCAAATTTGATCTGCTGAAAAACAAAAGAAGACAATCCCATTCCCAGGATGGAAAGGATCATTATGGCCCAAAGACATAAAACCAGAACGCTGGCCCTATTAGCTAACGGGCAAAAAAATCGTTTTAACATACTCTTGCTTATCATCGGTTATTATTATTTTAACGGCAATCGGCTTATAATCATACGGCCATTCGTCTGTCCAGCAATATCCATGCGTATGATCATCCAGGTAAAGATACTCTAATCTGAAATCTTCAATATCGTCTACAAAAAATGTGCTTTCTTTTGTCTTGACACCGCGCTCTATCTGCCCTTCGGAGTCAGTAATATCCTCGATCTTTTCAACCGCCCGCATAAGCGCCTTGCGTGAACCGTCAAAATAGTATGTCATGCGGCATGGCGTATGATCGGATAAATAAGGAAAACTTATCATAAAAGCGGAGGCGTAAAACAAAGGCTTACGGCAAGCCGGCATCTGCCTTAATTCCCGGGCAATCCGCTCCTGCTTTAGCAAGAGCCTCTGCCGCGCAATATCAATGTTGTTGGCCCTGCGTAACACCATCAGCCCGGAGGCGAATGTTGAATAGATGGCTATGCTTATCACGGAAAATATTGATACCGCGATCAACAGCTCCATAAGGCTAAAGGAATTTTTTTTATGGCGCCTGTTCTTCGCTCTCTTCATCTTCTTCTTTCTTTTGAAAAAATGAAGCAAGAATAATTTTTTTGGCAGAACCTTGCTCTTTCCAGCCAATAGCCAGACAAGCCCCGACATAGTATTTGGATAAAGTCAATGAGTCTGTCTTTTTGGTTATAGCGATATTATAATCATAATCTCTGCCCGCGTATTGTATAACCTCATCCGACTCATAAGGCAAAAACCCTTCCTCTTCCAAAGCGGTCACTTCCAGGGTATCCATCTTTGACTGGGCAAGACACAAGGCCTGTATATTGTTTGACGCGGAGTTTGATGCCCTTAAAGCAAGCATATATGAATTAGCGACCAGCACCAGGCCTACGCCCAGAACAAGGACACTGGCCATAATCTCAACCAAAGTAAACGCCGTAATGTTATTGTCTTTTGTTTTTATACTCATCCTGCTGACTTCGTCTTTCGCGGTAAAGAATCCAATTTTTACCATTACAGGCGGCTTTTGTCACTTGGACATATTTTGTCATCCCGACCGCAACCCCTGCCATTCCAAGCAAACCGAGAAATCCGGCACTGCAACGCTTGTCATTTAGAGGAGCGCCGCAAGACGCGGCGAAGAACCTAACGCTTCGCTCTTCAATGGGGGACACTGTCCTTCACGCGCCGGGCAATGTTTGCAGTTCAATTTTCAAAACGTCTGCCGATCTGTCGGTCTTTTGCGCCTGTCATTACGAGTGGAGCTAAGAATTAAACGATATGCCTGCTATATTGATATCTGCTTTAAGCAGGCCGCTTGTGTCGTCTTTGCCGGTTAATATTATCTTTTCAACCTGCAAAAGGACATCAGACCTCTCTATGGATGATATGAAGTCAAGTATATTGGCAAGCTGACCTTCTGCCCGCAGGTTAACACGGTGCAGTATAATGGAATCCTTTATTTTGCTTGAGCCCGTATAATTCATATTCTGCACCTGAAGTTTGGCTCGTCTTGCTTCAGACTCCATCCTGCTCATTACCGCCGCGGACTTATCTTCATCAGAACCTTTAAGCGCGAAAAAACCCTTGACTTTTTCACGGGCATTCAGTATCTCAATACGGTTATGCTCAAGCGCCATGTATTTGCGGATAATCACCTCATACTGTTCTATTTGTGTGTTATAATACATAAGCCTATCATAAAAAGGAGACAGGACAAAGGTTTTCAGAAAAAAAACTATCGCTAAAAACCCCACAGAAAACAATAATATTCTTTCACTACGGTTAAAAGCCTTCATTTTACGAATATGTCAAAGTCAACTATCTCCCTGTCCTTGACCTTTTTCCTCCTTGTATAACGGTTTTGCGCCGCCTTAAACACCTCGGAGCTTCTTAGTATGTCCGTAAAGGCCAGCACATCCGAGATCTGCGGGGCATAGCCCTTAAATGAAAATTGTTTTTGCATCTCCCAATTATAATGCGTGATAGTGATATTACCGGGACATATCTTGATAAGATTATCGAGATAAAACAGGGCATCCGATTTAGTATCGGTATATTGCCTGATGACCTTGAAATTATTGATAATATCCTCCAGCTCCCCGGCGTCCTTTTTCATCACCGCAGCCCGGGCCTTAAGACCGGCCGCGCAAGATTGTTTTTGTCCAAGCTTGACAAGTCCGATACCGCACAGCATCATCATTATATATACTAAGCACGCGCTCAAAACCGTCAGCTGCTGCATCTTTGTTTTCATGTCCCTTTTTATCTGTATCTCGGGGACAGTGAATTTTATATCCTCTTTTGCCACATGCCAGGCAAAGCCCAAAACAGACGATAGAGAAACATCTTTTACGCCTGATGAGATAAACCCGTCATATTCCTTCGCGGACACGTACTTGATATCAATCCTGGAATCCGCCAACGCCTCACGTATTATAGATATATAACCGCTCGCGGCGCCTGTCAAAAACATACTCTCGCATTTCGCTTCAGGTATCTCACTGCTTAAAGCGGCCAGCGCCTGTTTAAGCTCTATACAGAATCTCTCGCGCTCTCTTGGATCGTCAAGACGCTGCGCCCCCTGCGGGATAACGACACTTGATCCGAGCTTATGATAATGCGCCAGAACGAGGTCGCTGTAATCGGAGTCAATATCTAAGATAAAATACGAAGAACTCAAAAGCGATTTATCCTTGCAAACATTGGAAACATAATGTAAAAGCCCCTGCGAACTCATCAATACGGATTCGGGCAGAATGTTGATCGAGGTAAGCGAATTGGCAATATTCTTAAAGACATTCTTTAACGCCACGGCCAATATCAGGCGGGTGCTTCCTATACCGTCAAAACCGAGGTTCTGCCAGGCCCAGCATATCTCCTCCTTGCGGTGGGGCACTTGGCGGACTATGTAAAGCCCTAACATCTGCTCTATCTCTTTGGCGTCCTGCGAGGGCAATTCTATGCGCCGGACGGTAATGGCATTACGGCTTAATACTAAATACACGTCAAGATTCGACGGGCGTTTATTGTTCTTTAATATTATCCCGCTCAAGGCCGCAGATATTGACGCCAGGTCAACTTCAGGCAAATCACGCACTGCCAGGCTGTGCCCTATATAAACCTTAAGCCTCCTGCCGGATAATTCGATAACCACCCTGGTCTTCATGCGTAATTACTCCTAAAATATGGTGTTCATGCTGAATATCGGAAGAAGCATCGCAATGACCATAGCCCCTATAATAATCCCTAATAATAAAATTATCGCCGGCTCTATAAGGGAGCTAAGCACCTTTAGATCCCCGTCTATCTCTTTCTCGTATGACTCGGCGATATCAGCTAAGACACTGTCAAGCCTGCCGCCTTCCTCGCCAACCCGTATCATCTGAATAAAAAAATCCGGGAATATCTTGAACTGTCCCAGGGCATCTGAAAATGCCATACCCTCACTTATATCCTTACGCACCTGTTCGAGTTCTTTTATATAAACCGGATTATCTATAAGGGGTATCGCGTCATTTAACGCCGAAAGAACATTGATACCTCCCTGCAGAAGCAGGGAAGCGCTTCTTGAAAAATTGGCCACCGACTGTTTATACACAATTTTACCTACAAACGGTATCTGGTATTTGACCCTGGAAAAAAAACCAGGGCTTTTTTGCCTGCTGAATACAATAATAGCCAAAAAGACAAAGCCCGCGATAAAGACCCAATTGGTTTTTATAAAATCAGCGGTATTAAGCAGGGCAATAGTCGGCGCGGGGAGCTGGGCCTGAAAATCGTCAAACATCCCTGCTATGCGCGGCAGGACAAATGTAAGCATTACGGATATCGTGCCGATACCCACCATGACCATAAAGACGGGATAGGCCAATGCCTGCTTAACCCTGATCTTAAGATTTTCAATCCTGCTAAGATAATCTATAAGCTGACGCAGGCTTTCACCGAGTTTGCCGGTCGCCTCTCCCGCGCGCAGGATATTGACATAAAGGGGCGGAAAATACTGCGGGTATTTGCCAAGACATTCCGAAAACGGCATGCCGTCCTTGATATTTTTTATAATATCGCCGAGCAGGGCGGCCTCGGCACGGTTGAGGCAATTCTTTTCAAGAACTTTCAACGCCCTCAAAAGCTCTATCTTGCAATTGACCAGGTTAAAAAGCCTCTGTGTAAAAAAAACAAGCTGTTTAGAGCCCCATCTGCCAAAACCCTTATTATGCCGGTTGGACGGTGCCGGGACCGCGGCTATTTGTCCGTGAGGTTCCACATTAACGGCGATAAGGCCCCGCAGTTGAAGCTGTTCAAGCACATTTTCAACGTTTTCACCTTCAATCTTGCCTTCAACCGTTTCGTTTAGATTTTTTTTCGCGATGTATTTAAACTGCATTCAGCCCCTTCATTCCAACTCAACCACGCGCATGATCTCTTCTTTTGCGGTCAGACCCTGTTCTACCAATAACATACCGCTGTCCATAAGCGTTCTCATGCCTTTTTCCTTGGCCTTGGCCTTGATCTGCCTGGAATTATCCCTCTTTATTATCATATCGCGTATATCGTCATCCATATGCATTATTTCATATATGGGCCTTCGGCCTTTAAAACCTGTGTCACTGCAGGCCTCGCAGCCTTTACCTTTGCAGGCCTGGCAGAATAATCTTACAAGCCTCTGCGCTATGATAACCTCAACCGATGATGCCAGAAGATAAGGCTCTATACCCATATCCATAAGACGGGCAACGCACGCGGCCGCATCATTGGTATGAAGCGTGGAAAACACAAGATGTCCTGTGAGCGCCGAGCGTATGGCAAGGTCGGCTGTTTCAGAATCGCGTATCTCTCCTATCATCATAATATCGGGGTCATGACGCAGTATGCTCCTTAAGGCGCTCGCGAAGGTCAGTCCGACCTTCGCGTTGACATGGATCTGGGTAATACCCTCGACCGCGTATTCTACGGGATCCTCAATACATATGATCTTTGTCTCTTTTCTGTTCAGGCGGCTTAAAAAGGCGTAAAGCGTCGTGGTTTTACCGCTTCCCGTGGGTCCGGTGATAAGTATGATACCATTCGGCTTGTAAAGTATCTTTTCTACCTTCTTTAAGTCATCATCTGCAAACCCGATTCTGTCCAGGTCCAGCATCGTCCCCGAAGGCAGTATGCGGATAACCACATTCTCGCCGAAATAACCGGGCAAAATCGACACCCTCAAATCCACCTCCTGGCCGCTTACCAGGCGCACCTTTGCCCTGCCGTCCTGCGGTACGCGGTGCTCAACGACATCCAGGCGGCACATTATCTTAATACGGGACACTATGGCAGGCTCTATCCAGAACGCGTCCTGCGGCATCTTCATTTCGCGCAATATACCGTCAACACGGTAACGCAGGATAACCTTGTTGGCATATATCTCTATATGTATATCGGTAGCATTAACCTTTATAGCACCTGCTATGATCTGATTAACAAGGTTAATAACAGAGGCCTCATCCGAATCCTTTTCAATATCCTCAATATTTTCCTTTTTTTCCAGCCTGCCGCCGATACCAGCCTTGTCCTCTATGATCTTGTCAACCGTGCCGGCTACAGCCCCGTAATATTTCTGTATGGCCTTTTCCACCTCATGGCGGGAAGATAAAACCCGCCTGACCTGAAACCCGAGATTAAGCTTGATGTTTTCAGCCAGCCAAAAATCCATAGGATTATAAACCGCCACAGTCAGGATATCCCCTTCAAGGTTCAAGGGCAAAAAACCGTAATGCTGGACAAGCTTGCCGGGGACAGTCTTGACAGCATCAGCAGATACTTGAGCATCTTTAATATGCTCGCAAAAAGGGATTTTGAACTGCTCTGCCAAGACCGCAAGAAATTCATTCTCCCTAAGCAGACCGTTATCTATCAGATACCTGCCTAACATCTGCTCATTATAAGAGCAGTTTTTAAGCGCCTGCTCAAGCTGTTTTTCATTGATATGACCTTTTTTTACCAACATCTCGCCTAATAAGCTTTTTGACATCTCAAGTCTCCGTTTTAAACGTTTATCTTTCCTACACAGTATAAGCTGGATTCATCGGCCTTATCAAACTCCCCGCCCATTATCCTCTCGCAGCCGGATATTGTGTCCTCAAGCTCTACAAAAACACCAGGCCTGCCGGTATACATCTCGGCTGTGAAAAAAGGCTGCGTCAGAAAATTCTGCAACTTTTTTGCGCGGTCAAATATCACTTTTTCCTCAAGCGAAAGCTCCTCTTTACCGATAATAGAGACTATATGCTCCAGCTCCTCATAACGGCTGAAGTGCCGCAACGCCTCCTGTGCCGTGTCAAAATGCCTCTTGCCGACAATAACGGGGTTTAATGAGCCTGCCGAAGACTGCAGCGGGTCCACGGCCGGGTAAAGGCCTTTTTGCACCATTGAACGCGACAATACGATAAAACTGTCCATATGGGCGAATATAGCCACAACAGCAGGGTCTGTAAGGTCGTCCGCCGGAACGTATATCGCTTCAATCGCCGTTATGCTGGCGCTTTTTTCCGAGCATATCCTCTCATGCAATTGGCTTATCTCGCTGGTCATTGTAGGCTGATACCCCCCCTCGGAAGGGATCCTGCCTAAAAGGGTGGATATTTCACTGCCGGCCTGGACAAAACGAAAGACATTGTCCATAAAAAACAGCACATCCCTCCCCTTGGATAATACCATCTCGGCCAAAGATACCGCCGTGTTGGCCGCCTCAAAACGCATACCGGGCGATTCATTCATCTGGCCAAAAACCAGAATGGAATTTTTCAGAAGGCCCGCCCGCAGGAATTCGTGATAAAGCTCATTGCCTTCCCTAATACGCTCTCCGACGCCCGCGAACACGCAGGTCCCGCTCTGGAATTTAATGATATTATGGATTATCTCAAGCATCAATATTGTCTTTCCGCACGCGGCGCCGCCAAGAAGCCCCGTCTTGGAACCCTTTACCAGCGGGAAAAGAAGATCTACAATTTTTATCCCGCTATAAATTCTCTCCGGCTTTTTACCGTAACTTATGTCTATCTCCCTGTCAAATCTTGAGGGCAATGGCTTAACGGGCACAAAATCATCTCCCTTGAAAGCGCCCTTGTGGTCAACGGGCATTGCTATGGCGTTTAACACACGGCCATAAAGCTGTGTCAAGTCTTTTGGGACAACAATACCTCTTTCCATGATATCCACGCGCGCGTTTCTGCTAATACCATAGGTAAAACCCAATGCCACACATCGGCATATATTATCAGCCCTGTGCTCTACTATCTGCAAGTTTATATCCTCGCCCCAGGCGCCTAATACCTTAAGCATAGTGCCTACCGCAGGCAGAGCGGCGCCTTCGGTAAATTGCGCGTCCACAATAGAGTTATAAACCGCTATTACCTTTGCCGGGTGATCGTTGTCCATCATCGTTTTCCCTGTTTATAAGCCGTGTTGCCGTCAATTCCCGTATAGTCTTATCCGAAAGTGCGTGACGGTATTTAAAATATTCCATATCCAGCCTAAGGTTTGTCTTTTTAAGCTCCTGGACACTGCCTTCCAGATGCATCATCCTTGCCGCGAGCTCCGAGAGCCTGCTTGACCACAGCACCTGATAAAATTTAAACTCCAGCCATATTCTCATCCAGCCGGTAATCACCGAATCGAAATCAGGCTCAATTAGAAGATTGGAAATACGCCCCTTGCCCGGGTATGAATCGCCCTGTAGTGGCAGCAAGGCCTCTGCCGTAGCCTGCTGGGATATGATATTTATAAACTTTGGATACACGATATAAACTCTGCCCGACTTTTTAGCCGTGTATTGACCTATGGCATAATCTCTTAATGAGCCTAATGATCCTGAATCTATTTTATCTCCCGGTGACTCGAAAAATGTGAATTCAAACCCAAGCTCTCTCAAATAATTTCCCCCTTGGTTGCCCACACAGGCAATAATATCATCGCGCCTCTTTGTGCTGATAAGCTTATCCACAAGCAGGTTATTGAGCTCTCCCAGAAAACCCTCGTCTGAACTTATAAGTATAATCAGGGCCGGTAAATCCTCATCCGGTTTTAGCAGGCGGCTCTCTATGCCTGCGTTTAACAGGATACCGAACAAATTGTCAAAATGCCGCGTAAATTCATCTGACTGGCCCTGCTTAAGCCGGAATTGGTTAAACTGCAGTGTCGCCGCCAGTTTCATAACCTCTATAAGGTTACCGAAATTTTTATTAAAGTACAGGTTTGATTTAAGCTTTCCTGCCGATAACATCTTTTCCTATCTCGCGCCCGTGGAACTTATTGAGCGCAAATATTCCCTGATAACCCTGTCGAGCATCCTCATGTCATCTTCAGGCAATTCAATACTGTTATCCAGGCCCTTGACGAAATCCGCGTAGTTTTTCTTAATATAGGCAAAAAAGTTGTTTTTAAACGACTTCACCTGCGAGATATTAACCATCTCAAGAATCTTGCGGGAAAACGCGTAAAAGGTGATGATCTCCTCCGCCGGGCTTACAGGGAAACCGTTCTCCTGCACAAAGAGCTCACATAATGTCCTGCCGCGCTGTAATTGCTGTGCCGCTTCGGGACTTAATTTTGTGCGCAGACGGGTAAGCCGCAGCAGGGAGCGGTAATGTATGTATTCATAGCGCAGGCCTTGGCTTAATTTTTTAATTATCGGCGACTGCACCCTGCTGCCAATACGGGAAACGGATAATTCAAGGTCTATGGCGGGTTTGAAACCCTCCTGAAAAAGCCCGGCGTTAAGATATATCTGGCCGTCAGTCATGGAAACGATATTAGAACATATATATCCCGTGATGTCTCCCTGCAGTGTCTCCGCGAGAGGCAAAAATGTCATTGAGCCTGCGCCGAATTCTTTTCTAAGTCTTCCCGCCCTCTCCATCAGTTGTGAATGTAAAAAAAATATATCACCCGGATACGCCTCTCTGCCGGGGGCGCGTTCAAGCAGTAGAGACATCTGCCTGTATATCCAGCTATGCTTTGTAAGGTCGTCGAACACCACCAGGACATCCTTACCCTGGTGCATAAAATACTCGCCTAACGCCGCCGCGGTATAAGGGCATACATATTGCTCACCGGGAGACGACCCGGCAGAGGCGCATACGGCAAGCGAATAATCCATACAACCGTTACCGCTCAATATCTGTATGACCTTATTAAATGCCGAAATACTGCCGCCTATCCAGCAATATATGCATATAACGCCTTTGCCCTTTTGATTTATGATGGTATCAAGGGCGATACTGGTCTTGCCGATCTGTCTATCGCCTACTATCAATTCGCGTTGGCCCTTGCCCAAAGGTATAAGCATGTCAATTATCTTTATGCCCGTATGTAATGCCTCGCTGATAGGTTCGCGTTCCATAACGCCGGCGGCCTGCCGGAAGACCGGATATTCATCAGCCTTTTCCGCGTGGCCCTTACCGTCTATCGGATTGCCCAGGGCGTCAACAACCCTTCCGATAAAATTCTCCCCTACATGGACATTTAGCAACTGCCCGCGGCTTGAAACCGCGTCTCCCACTTTGATGCCGCGTTCGTCTCCGAAAATTATGCCAAAGGCATACCTTTGATTGAATTCCACGATCATGCCTATCTGTCTTTGACCTGAATCAAGGCAAGGGCTTTCAAAATTTATTATGTCACCGAACGAGCAATTAGGCAGGCCGCTTATCTTGACTATACCCTGCCTCAATTCCTCTATCCTGCCGATTTCCTTTATGTCCAGAGTGCTTATCTTCATAATATTTATCCCGTTAAAACGTTCTGCCGCGGGCCCGGCTAAAACTTTTAACGGGGTTTATTTTATGCGCGAAACAATCCTTTGCAGTCTGTTCTTTAATGTCCCGTCAATAACCATACCGCCCATATCCAGCACAAGTCCGCCTATGAGCCCGGGGTCAAGACTTTGTTCAAGCCGGACATCATGACCCGCTTTTTGCGAAAGTATATTCTTTATCTCATCCGCTTGTTTCTCAAGAAGCGGAAAACTTGATACGACACTGGCCTTACCTAAAACAACGTTAAACCGCTCCTTAGGAAGATGTGATATTTCCTCAATGATACCACCGGCAAGCTCGTGCTGTAATGACGCCCTGTCCTCTTCAGTGAACAATTCCGCTATCAGCTTAAGGGCAAAATCAATGCCCTGGGCATGTATCTCTTTAAGCCCGTTTTCCTTGATCTTTTCACAATCCAGTCGTGAATCGCTGATTATTTTTTCAGCCTGGGCCCTGGCGGCCTCCTCTATCTTAAATCTCACCATTTGAGCATCTTTTCCCGCGGCCGCGATTACCGCCTCGGCATCCTGCCTGCTCTGGGTCATAATAGCCTCACTCTGCTGTTTGGCGCGGCGCAGTTCCTCATTAAGTTCCTCTTCCTTGGCAAGATTATCTTCGTGGAGCTTATTTAATCTTGACAGGGCCGCTTTAAAATGGCGCAAAAATAAAAAACGCAGGAAAAAAACTATGCCCGCGAAAATAATTACCTGTGAAAACAAAAGTTTAATAAGCATACGATTTTTATCCCGCGAATAGATTGTATAAAACCAGAAGCGCCAATATCGCCATCGCCTCCGCGAAAATAAAAGAGAGCATCATCGCGGTAAATATCCTTGAACTTGCCGAGGGATTGCGCGCTACCGCCTTAACCGCCCCATAACCCATAAAGGCTATAACTGCGGAAGGCCCGGCAGTGCTTAAAAACATCGCGACCATCAATTCCAGTATATCCATAACATGCCGCCTTTCATGCCTGCGCAAACACAACTATCTCGTTTAAACGCATATAGGCTATGCCGTCTTTAACCGCTATCTTTTTATTAGGCAGAACTATATCTCCCTTTTTAAGCCTTGCCACAAACGGCTGATGAAAATCAAGCACGCACATCTGGCCGTCCGCGGCAGGCAATATAACCTTGCTGGCCATTCCCTGCCAGATCACGCCTTTTGGCTCAAGCACGGACATCCTCATATTAAATCCTTTTTTTCAAATTTATGCCGCGCAGAATGTGTTTTTGCCGTTTTTCTTGGCCTGGTATAAAGCGCTGTCAGCCTTCGCGATAAGCTGATTGGCCTCACCGGCATCGTCGGGGACTGTCGCCACGCCTATACTTACCGTAGTAGGTAAATAGATGCCGGCCTGCGCGCACAGCCTTTGCGCTATAACTTGCGCGCCGACTTTGTCGGTATGCGGAAGCACAATCACAAACTCCTCGCCGCCGTAACGGCACACAACATCAACCGTGCGCGCCGATTTTTTAAACACCTTGGCCGCGTCTTTTAACAAAACATCTCCCGCCTGATGGCCCTGTGTATCATTATAATTTTTAAAATTATCTATGTCAAGCATCAGCAGGGAAAACGTGGCCGGGACGCGTTTTATGCGGTTAAACTCCATGGCAATCAATTCATTGAAATACCTGCGGTTAAACAGTCCCGTAAGTCCGTCGCATACGGCAAGGTCTATGAAATATTCCTTGTCATCCCTTGCTGAAAGCAGGATAAATCTCTCAACGGCCCTTTCGGCGACTATGCGTATCTCGGAGCTGTGCAGAGGCTTTGTGATATAGCCGTAAGCGCCGGCCTCCATTGCCTCAATAGCGGGGGTGATCAATGAATATAGCGTTGCTACGATAATATTCGTGGCAGGGTTGATCTTTATGGCCTCACGGATAAATTGCGTCCCGCTCATCTTGGCGCAATGCAATTCCGTTATAACAACGGGGAATACCTTTGAGCGCATAAGCTCAAGCCCTTCTTTCGGGTCATGGGCAAGCCATATCCTGTAACCCAGAGGCTGCAGCGTTGATTCAAGCAACTGCGCGGTTTTTTTATCATCCTCGACAACAAGTATATTTATATCTTCCTGCATCCGGCTCTCCTCCGAAGTTATTGTCTATTCAGGATATTTTTTTTCCATAGACTTTCCATATCCTCAAGGCCGGCAAACTTATACACGCTTGTCAGGGCCGAGACACAATCGCAGCCGTCACGCAATTTTCTGCTGAAATTCAAGAAACGCTCCTTGCCGTAATTCCTAATAAGGAACACTATAATAGAGGCCGACTGCGCATAAAAGGCCCGGGGTTCTATATTATCAGGGGTATATATCCTAAAAAAGCTGTTAAAATCCGCGGACTGCCCCTGCGCAACCATACTGCGAGCGTATCTAAGTCTGCTGTCAAGATGGCTTTTTTCCTGCGAACACGCCACCCCCTCGTCGATACAAAGCGGCAGGACCTTGTCCAGGCCTACAAATTCCCGGAATATTACATGTGTCATCTCATGGGGAAGTATCGAATCGAGAAATTCAGGCTGCCCGACATAACTCTTTATTGTCCTGTTGTGCACAAAGACAACGGCCCCCGCCCAGTCCTTCCTGTTCGACTCTCTCTGAAACTCATAAGAGTCAGAATACATATATATGCGGGCGCGGTTATCCCAACTCCAAAAATCCATCCGCCTAAACCCAAGTTCATCAACTATGCTATTATAGTAACGTTCGGACATGTCAGACAGATTGGAAATAAAATCGCGTGAGGCATCCTGATAATAAATAATAAAATGCTGGGTCTTGACCGTATTCCAAAGCGTGCTTGAGACAGCGGCCGGCGCCGAAACAGGCAATAAGCATAAAGTCATTAATAAAAAAATATTCCATAATTTTTTAGTCATGGCCATCAATCCCAAATCCGCGTTGCTATCAAGTTGTCATTATCCCCTGCCACGTTCATGTCACTCAAAGAAGCGCCGCGCGCGCCTGTCAGCCCAAGCGTCACTTCTGTCATTCCGAACGAAACGAGGAATCTAATGCTCGCTACCGTCTTTGTGAACAAGACCAGGGCACACTGTCCTTCTTGGCGTGGGGACACTGTGCCTCACAATTTTCAAAACGTCTGTCGCTCTTCACCCGCTGCTCATCACGCCCCGAGTGATATTGGCCGTTCAATTTTCAAAACGTCTGTAAGAGATATCGGGGGAAATTATTCCTGGGGTTTTTGTTCAGACTCAAGCTTTGCCTGGCGCTGCCATATGATAAAAGACCCGCCCCCAAGGATGCCGAGAAAAATAACCACAAAAACAATAAGCCTCCACGTGAATTTGACCATCCCCCTGGGCGCGTTTTCCGCTACCATAGTCTTTGCCGCCAAAAGATCCGACTTCGCGGAGTTGATAAGGCTTAAACAATTGCGATAATTGGATATCTTGTATCCCGGGCTGGTATCGGAGAGACTTTGCATCATCTCCGCCTCTTTAAGCTTTTTTTCAATACCGGCATAGAGCATCTCGGCATGCTCGGCGTAATTAGTACCTTTAAGCGCGTTAAAAACCTCTTTTGCCTCCTGGTGCAGAAGGGCTATCTCAACAGAGTCAATAATCCATATATCCTTTATCTCTATCTCTTTTTCCAGGACCTCGTTCGGACCAAGCAAATATTCGCCAAATACATAATAGCTTCCCTGCTGTGTGTCATAGCCTACCTCCAGGTCATCTTTATAAACGATGTCCTCGGGTTTTACCTCAACGGGCAGATAGACCTTCACGGGGACCCTCTGCTCCGAATTGGCCGGATTCACAGCCATGAGCCTTAAGGCAATCTCTTCGGCCGAAGCAGCGGTGCAGAAAAAAACGCAAAGGATAAGAGATAAAAGAACAAGCTTTTTACTTTTCATCGAACACACCTCTTTAATATCTTATCAGGAAAACAGCCGGCGCGCAACATGATTATTTATATTCAAACCAGGTCTGGACAACCGGTTTCTTGGCCACGTTCTCTATCATCTTATGGTTTAATTCCATCGCGGCCTTCAGCTCTTCGCTCTTGTTCTTTATATACTCTATATCGTCTTTCTTGTCGGCCGAGACCTCATATATATTATCCATATTAAGACCTGATGTGCCTCCAAGATTTCTAATGGTCCCGCTCATCTCCTGAAGCTGTTTGAACACGTCTCCTAATTCGCTGACAGCGCCTTTGGCCTGCTCAACCTTTCCGCTTAGGCCCCTGTTGATCTGGGCAATGGTATCGTCTATCTGTCCAAACTGTATATTTAACGCCTCGGTAACAGTCCTAAGGTCCTGGATGCCCGATGTACTGCCTAATACCGCCGAAACTCTTCCCGATATATCCTCTATATCCGTGTCTTTAACGGTAACGACCAAGGCGTCAATAGTACCGTGAACAGGCTCGGAGCAGATAATGGTGAAGTCACCCCTGCCCCAGACAGCGAGAAAAGACACCGCGTATTCGTAAATACCCGTGGAACCTATCTCGGTCATGGCCTTGCCTGAGAGCAATAATACATTTGCCGGGCTGTAAACGCTGATGACAGGCGTAAGGCCTGAATCCGTCCTGTAACGGATGGCCAACGACGAGCCCTGTTTAACGCTTGTCTCGCTGTTTAAAATGCCTGATGTTATATGCGGCTGGACATCTTCAACCATTTGGGTTTTAACCTCTGTCAGCTTATCCTGCAGAGATGTCTCGCCTGTGGCGGCAAGTATCTTGCCTGTCTCATCTTTTACCTCGCTTAGCTTGGGCGATATAACATCCTCTATCTGCTGTTGTATCTCTTCTTTGACCGCTTGTTGTATTGTAGCCGTCTGAGCGGCAATGCCCGCGGTCACTGTTTGTATAGCGCTCGTAACCGATTTGAGTGATTCGTTAACGGTAATACTAAAGGTAATTCCGCCCTCGTAGGCCCTGCTTGTGCCGTCTGAACCGCCGTAATTGACCTTTACCCTGGCATAGTATGTCCTGCCCGCCGTCAATTCTATCTCTCCTCCGCCGGCAATGACATTGCCTACAACCTTATAATATACACCGCTGCTTGCCTCCGGCAATACTATATCAGAATACCACACGGCAGGGCTTACGCTGTCATTATATATCTGGACAATGGCCGTGCCGAGGCTGTTGACAGAGTCGCCTGTGATTATAATGCCCCTTCTTTCAAGCCATACCCTGATTGAAAGATTGTCGGAGCTTTCATCATACACAAAAGCGCTCTCAACGCTGTAATCGCTTGTCGCCTCAACAAGGCTGGTAGCCATAACAGTCCAGGCTATCTTCGCGTCATACGCGCCGTCAAGATAATCAGCGGAAACGCCCGCTATTTTTGTGTCGTTTTGATCCACATACTGCTCTTTGGATACCGTAAAAACGTATTCGCCGTAAGGCAGGCTGAAACTGAACGGACTGTTTCCTGTCTTTGGAAAACCCTCTACCTGGACACCGTTTTCGGTGCAGTTTAATGTGCACTCGGTGAGATTGGTCCCGCTCGTGTAATCCTTTACGTTGTATGTGATGCCATACAGCTTAAACACCTGTACCTCGGCAGAGGCGTCTGAATCGTTTACCCCTGACGCGTCAGCGCCCGCGGTGAGCGTAATCTTTTCGCCGTCACTTAAATTAGCTGCCGCGAAATTATAAAATGCCGCCACCCCCGCCTGCGCGGTAACACTGCCAATGGCGGAATCCGGAATAGAGCCGTCCGACGGCGTAAGCGATACCGTCGTATTGCTGGATGAGGTGTTTCCGTAGGCATCCGATACGGCTACGCTGAACTCTCTCCACGGCGCGTTTTCTACGACCACATTCGCGGGCTGGACATCCCATATCAGACTACTCGCCTCACCGCCTGAAACAGTCACCGCAAGGGCGTTGCTGTTTGAGGTAACAAGCGAGGCCTGGCTGTCGGAAACCTTTATATAGGCGACCTCTGCCTTATAAAGAGTCATGGATACAAGCGATGTGTTTTTGCCGTTGGTAAATATAATGGGGACATTATTGATATCTTCATCTGTCGAAAACTCTATAGCGCTGCCGGAAACGCCGCCGGTAGTTACCGTCACCGTAGGGGTAAAGATATCAGAGCCCTTAGTAATAGAGTTCGCGCCGGTAAAATACACCACCTTGGGCGAAGCCCCTGAATAATCCCTGTCCAGATTATCCAGACTGTCTACGGCCTTGATTGTAAGCAGCTGGCTTATACCCGCGTTCACAGCGCTTGAACCTGTAACGGCAAAGCTTGTCGCCGTGACCTCAATCTTGGGCGAGGCGGAATAAACCGCGGTATCCGTAGCAAAGGTTGAGCTTACCGCGTCAAGGGTAATATCGGTCAGGGGGTTTATCCTGATGCCTATTACCGTCCCATCCACGGTATCGGGTGACGGCAGGGGGTTCTTTAAGATTATCTTAAGCGTAAATGTCGTGCTGACGTTATTAAGCACACTGTTTGCCGTGGGAAATACCATCTGGTCTGACGCGATTACCGATGCCATCATAACACTGCCGTCATCTCCTTCAATATATGCTTCCTTAATATAAGACGCCCATCCGCCGGTCGTGTCAATACTGGTGTCCCTCTTGACCAATATCTGCGTTATACTGGTATTAAAACCGTCTGAACCGCCGTCGGTTATCTTAAAATCAAGCACAGGCGTCCTGATAGTATTGGCCAGTGATGATATTGAAGAGACCGCCCCAAGCGTTCCGGCTGACACAACAGCCTCATGCGCCGTGGCAAACGATATCATTGAAGAATAATCCGCGCTTAAACCCGGCACCGTTAATGAGGGCTTTAAGAAAATATTATCAGGATAATTATACGTAATACCGCTAAAGCTTGCCACGCCGTCAACAGCCGCGACCGTAAGCCCTCCGGAGGCGCTTAATGTGTGCGCGGCAGGGGTCCCTTCGGTATCACTGTAAGCGAGCATACTTATATTTTCCGTAAACGAGTTTATGGCATTGCCATATTGATCGCAGACGGAAACCGCCGGCTGTTGCGCCAGGGCCTGCGAGGTAACGCACGCGGCCGAAGGCTGTGTGCTGAATTTCACCTTAGAAGCTGTCCCGGGCAGAATAGTGATAATATTGGATGAGACATCTCTTCCGTTATCCAAATTAACATACCTTGCCAAAAGCCTGACATCCTGCGCCCTGTGCAATACGGCCTTGATATCAAGAGGGTCGGATGAGCCGTTTGTAAACTGTATATTTGCTGTGTGGAATTCATCTGCCGTGCCTTCGGGCCCGTCCGCCTCTCCGAGGGCCAGTGACCATGAGACAGGTATCAACAGATTAAAGGCCTCGGCCGAATTAGAGTTATCGCAAATATTTCCAAATTCATCAACTACATGAAGATCTCTGGCAATACTGAACTCCGCTCCCGCGTTTTGAGGAGACGCTACATTGCCGCTAAATTTAAGATGATCTGCCTGCGCGTGTTTAACAGAAACGATTAGGGCCTGCGCGTCTGATGTAACAGCCGACCCTGCCGTCGCCTTTATAAGGGAATTTTCCGCCTTATAGAAAACCGCTGTGGCGGAGGCCTGACCCTGGCCGTCAAAGGTCAAGGGCACAGACGTAACAGGATCACTGCTAAATGCCTCAAGCTCTGCCACGGTCGGCTTATAATCATCGGGTGAGGCACTGGCCCCTGAAAAGATTATGCCTCTTTGCCCCGCGTCGGTCTTTAGGTTACCGAGCGTGTCATATGCCTTTACGGTAAGAGTCAACCCCTGGCCGCAAGTAGCGCTGACAGAAGACGCCCCGCTGGAAGTGATCTCAAAATGATCAAGCCCTGCCGGTCCTACAGTCATCAGCACGGAAGCTGACTGCCCTGTAATACCTGTCTCGCCCGAGTCGCAGGCAACCGCTATTCGCAGGCTGTCGGTCTTGTCATCTTTATAGTAAAAACTAAAACCTTCATCCGTTGCAGAACCGGCGTCAGGAGTAAGGGTAATCTGTTTTTGCGTCAATTCATCGGAGCAGGCGCTGTCTGTATAAAATTTGCCCGTTGCCTGTGTTGTCTCGGCGGGCATTATAAAATTGGTAAGGTTAAAAACAGTTTCCTGAAAAACAGGCGTTGAATTGCCATATACGTCCTGGATACTCAAGCTAAATTCCTGTGACGCCTCTCCTGCGTCAACGTCGCTTGGTCCCGTAAACACGAGCGCCGCGGGCGCTTCAGGCTCTGCCGTCACGGTGAATACCTGCGTTGACCCGTCAAAACCTGACGTAGCTGTTACCGCGTAAGTGCCCTTCTTGTCGCCGAATGTCAATACAGCCTGCGCCTCTCCGTTTTCATCGGTAACATTCGGCGTATCCTGTGTAAGGAACGGCTCAACAGCCAGGTCATCGGGCTTGGACGTAATTTCAAAAGTAATTGATATATCAACGACAGGATCCCCTGTGCCGCTTTCTTCCGTAGCAGCCTTTACCTTAAAAGGTTCTAATGCCTGCAGGACTTTTACACCCGTCTGGCCGTCACCTCCTGATTTAATTATCCCAAGCGGGGCAATCGCTTGCGCGCTGAATTGAGGCGTAGACGGTGAACCGCCTATAAGCCCTGCCGCGCTTGCCGTCAACGTATAAGTGCCGCCTGCGCTGCCCAATACCAAATAGGCTGATGCCTCTCCGTCGGAACCGCTGACGCCTTCGTCAACCGGCTCTACACCGGCATCGTTGTCTCCGCCGGCAGTAAATGTTACGGTCACGCCGGAGACAGGATTACCGTATTGGTCTATAATCTTAACAACACATGGATCGGATAAACTCTGCCCAAGCGTGCCTGTCTGCCCGCTGCCGCTTATTGTCAACAGCCTGTTCGCGGCGCCGTCAGGAAGCGTCACATCGGCATCAAGCGTAAAACCTTCGGGACACATATAAGGCAACGGACTGTATGAGGCATCATAAGCGATAACACTAACATCGTTTCGTTCCACCTTATACGCCTTCAATGTGAAAATCTGCGATATGCCGGATGTAAAATCAACGGTCTTATACGCCGTATCAAAATTGGTTGAGTCGGCCTTTGGATACGAGATCACGGATGTGGCCTCATTGGTTATTGAATTAAGGCCGGTGAATTTGAATTTCAGGTTTGCGCTTGAATAACCTGTATCCAGGTTATTATTCGCGTCAACAGCCAAAAGCTTTATGCCTGTTCCGGTATCGCCGCTGTCAAAACTTACCGAAGAGCCGCCGTCAACCGTAACAACCTGTATGCGGGTAACATCAACCTTGATGGTGCCCACAAAGGCTATCGCGTCTCCGGCACCTTCGGCCATGCCTGATGAAAGGGGCAGGCCGGATGAAATATTTTCATCCGTATAGATATTTTGCCTGTCTATACTGAATATATAAGTATCGCCGTCAGAGGCATCCAGGGCCGAGGCCTTCATACATATATTAACGGTGTATTCGGTCCCATCCTCATCACCTGAAGCAGCGGCTGACAGACTGCCAAGGCCGTCGCTATTTGTCTCGTCACCGAAGATAATTGCCTCGTCGGTTATAACAGCCTTGTGCGCGCCGGTTAAGGCCGTGGATGCCAAAACCGTTACCCCATCGGTCAATTCGGCATAGGCTATATCATTTGCGGCAGAACCGCCTGTGCCGGAAACATCGACTATTATCCGGTCAACCAATGTCGGCAGACTGTCAATAACAGCTCCGTTATCATCAATTATCTTAAACTTTAGCGCCGCAAACTTATTGCCGTCTATATCACCGGTATCTTTTACCGGATTAATATTAAAGGCCGTAACCGCCTCATCCGCGCTGACAAGCGCTGTCTCATGGGCAACTGCAAATTCAATCACGTTTGAATACGCTATAATGCCCGGCACTGCCGTGGTTGACGCGCGCAGATAAATATTACCTAGGTTATCGTATTGTATGCCGGTAAATGCCGCGCGGCACGATGAGGCATTAAGCGGATCATCTGGTACTGTCAATGTGCCAGGCGCGTTCATATATAATAAGTTGTCCGCGTCCCATATACAAGCATTCAAATATACGGGTATGGTGTCCTGGGATTGATCGCCTTCAATATCCTGCGTCTCATTTCCATACTGATCCAGCAGGCTGACGGTAGCGCTAAAGTCCGAATTGACATAAGAGGCGGCAGTCGGCTGTAAGACATCAAAGCTGATGCTGTAAAATGCCTGCGGGTTTATGATAACAGCGTTTGAATATTCCCCGTCAACAGTAAGCCCGCTGGATATGGCGCTTAAACGGACACCGGTAGTATTACTGCGGTAAAAGATAACGGCAGGCGCTGTTGAAACACCGGCTGTAAATGTAACATCAACAGTCCTTGTATCCGCAAATGTTTCATTAGGCGCGTCGTATATTCCTGAATCCAGGCTGAATGTCACGGATTTCAAGCCTTCATAAGCGGTGGCGCCGTTCGCGCCGTTCGCCAGATTATCGAAGGCATCCATTGCCTGCAGAGGGGGAAGGCTGAATTGGGTGCCTGCCTGTTGAGGCGAAGCAATACTGCTCTGAAACTTCAAATAACCAGCGGCGGCATGACGGACAATGATATCTGACTGCGCGCCTGTGATAGAAGTGTTGGCCAGATCAGCGGCTGAAACAAACTTTAGTCCCGCGGTCTTTAATGTAACGGCCGAGGCAAACGTATGCGTGCCGTTATCACCTGATATAAATGTGTAGCTGTTGGGAAGCCCTTCACCTGCCAATACCTGCGCGTCATCAGATGTAAAATAAACCGTTCCCCTGTAACCTGTTGCTATATTATCAAATTGGTCCTTGGCGGTTACCATAACATCCGAGGAAACACCTGCCGTGGCAGGGTTTGTTACGCCTGATACCGCAAAACTTACCGTATCATCCGGCACAATATTAACACTCAAACCGTAATCAGCTGACCCGGTTGAATTAATGACAGAATAATTACTATCTTGAACATCCAATAAAGCTGATTCAACCTTAAAAGAGACAAGGGTAACCGCGCCTTCGGCAGAAACGCCGCTTGAAAAACCCGCAACAATAATATTACCTATGTCCTCGCCTTCAATAGACGCCTTTGTCCCGTCAGGTGAAGCGCTAAGGCCTGAAAATATCAGCGCTTTATCACCCAGATAAGATGTAACTATATTTCCTAAATCATCCGCCGCGGTGATAATAAGCTCGATATCACTGCCTGCGGTAATATCACCGCTTCCCTGGGCACGCGTTATCCTTAAAACAGGGATATAAACAAAACTGTCAATTTCAGATATCGTCTGGTTACCGGCCATATTTACTGCCTTTGCTCTCACCTCATAAGCCTTTCCTGCCATAAGGCTGGCGTTATCCAGCGTGTATGTCCATATACCGCTGCCCTGCAGGGCATTGTTCCATTGCTCCGTATCAGAACTCCAGTCTGAACCGTTCCAATAGTAGTCCGTCTGCGCGCCTTTTTGTTTTATGGAAACCTGAAGACCTGTTTCAGCAACCAGGCCTAATGTACCTGAAAAAGCGCCGTTTATCGTATGAGTATCTTCCCAGTTTGAGGACACGTAATACTCATCCGTTATTGTCACATTTACCGCAGGCGCCGTATTATCAAAGGTAACGGAGCTTGAGTCTGTTGTAGAAGTTACAGAGGTTGCGGAATTATCTGCCGTATCGCTAAAGGCTATGTTGAATGATACAACACCCTGCGTATCATCCGCTGTCATTGTGTATGAGGCAGTCCAGTCTGATTCTGAACCTGATACATCGGCGGAATTGCCTGCTATTGTGACTACAGGCGTCTGTAAGCCTTCATCCGATGCCATGGTAAGTGTTATTGTGTCGCCTGTCTTGGCATAGGATGTGTTGGCATTGTTTGAAGCTATTGAGACTGATGTCAGTGTTGGCGCCGTATTATCAACCGTTAATGTCGCGGTTGAGGGATTGGAGGCATTGCCTGCCGCGTCAATAACATAGAGCTTATATTCTCCTTCATCAGCCGGGGCAAGTATTGAGGTGGCTGTGCCTGTAGCTGTCGTCATGGTTGAACCGGCCGTAAAGGTGGTTGTGCCGGAGGGAGCAAACCAGACATTGTTTGCCGCATCCCCTGTGCTGTTTATTGCGACAGTAGCTCCTCCTTTTACTGTTGTATCGGAGGTAAAGATAGTTG
>Ga0265297_10000410_pt1 | contig 131830 bp, 130 predicted proteins | sample Munlanlwell13791_FD_192502 | JGI IMG/M metagenome (GOLD analysis project Ga0265297, IMG submission 192502) | Leachate microbial communities from a municipal landfill in Southern Ontario, Canada - Leachate well 137-91 | ecosystem: Engineered > Solid waste > Landfill > Unclassified | place...
GCCAGGGGAGCCGGGAGTGCCCAACGCTTCGCTTTACTGCGGATCTAAGGCAAGTTCGGTGACAAGGGTTAAGTCGTAACAAGGCACGGCTAGCGGAAGCTGGTCGTGGATTTATTTCAAAATTCGTCTCCAATTCGCCACAAGCGGATTGCGGGAAATCGGCGATACTGCCATTGGCAGTAGGGTGATAATTCTATTTTTCACCAATTGAATTCTTTTCGAAGGAATTCAAAGAACAATGAATTCGAGAGCCATCTCGTTAAATAGGCAGAACGGGACAGAAGAAAGAACATTTACCCTGTGGAATATAGCGAAAATTCCATGGGGGTGAACACTGGTTAGGTGGGGCAGGAAATGGGAATTACCCAGGTTGAAATCTCTGGGTTTTTGCTGTATATTGTTCTTGTTTGCTGGTTAAAAACTTGCGCGAGTATAGCTCAGATGGTTAGAGCGCGTCACTGATAATGACGAGGTCCCAGGTTCGAGTCCTGGTACTCGCACCATAATGGAAAGGACATTTTTTCTTTGGGGTTCTGCCTTCCAAGTATTCAGGCAGTGTGGCGGGGCTTCAATACGGACTCGGTTTTTCGAAAACTATTTTCTGGGGATATAGATTTTCGCAAAACCGAGACTAGTTTGTTTTTGCATTTTGTCCGCGCGGACTCCTCCCCAGACCTCTCCTCCGCGCGTGACACATTACCGATTTTGAAAATAGGTTCGGATTTGGTAGAATAAAGGCACCCAATGAAAACTTCTTTAAATTATAAAAACTTCTTTAAGGGTAAGAAGATTACTGTCCATGGTTTGGGACTATTGGGGCGGGGGATTGGTGATGTGATTTTTTTGGCGCAACAGGGGGCGGATTTGACGGTGACGGATTTAAAGACAGAAGATCAACTTGCTCTCTCGTTAGCTCAAATTAAAAAAGCTTTAAAACCAGAAGTTTTTAAAAAAATAAAATTCGTGCTCGGTGAACATAAATTAGAAAACTTCAGGAATAAAGATTTTATTCTTAAGGCAGCCGGGGTGCCGATTGATTCAGAATTTATTGAGGAAGCAAAGAAAAATAAAATTCCGATTAAAATGGACGCTTCGTGGCTTGCAGAGTTGGTCGAGGGGGCTTGCCCTGAGCGAAGTCGAAGGGTGAAAATTATTGGCGTCACGGGTACGCGGGGCAAATCAACCGTCACTCACTTGATTTATGAAATTTTAAAGGCTTGGCGACCCGAGGGGAATCCTTTGGGGTCAGTTCAAGGGTTCCCCTCGGGTCGCGTGTTTCTCGGTGGCAACGTGAGAGGTTTAGCCACCTTGCCCTTGCTTAAAAAAGTAAAAAAAGGGGATATCGTGGTCATGGAATTAGATTCTTGGCAATTGCAAGGTTTCGCTGACTCAAAAATCAGCCCAAATATTTCGGTCTTTACGAATTTAATGGTGGATCATCAAAATTATTATGGTTCGACTTCGCTCACCACAAGTTCCAATCCGATGAATCTTTATTTTGCCGATAAAGCAAATATCTATCGCTGGCAAAAAAAGGGAGATTATTTGGTGGCGGGGGGTGAGGTGGCGAAAAGAATTAAATTAGATCTTAAAAAATCAAGGCACGCCCTTGATTGTTTGGGGCAATTAATTGTGCCGGACGCTGAAATTATCCCAAAAAGTTGGAAGATAAAATTATTGGGTGAACATAATTTATTAAATATTGCTTACGCCGTGACGGTGGCTAGAATTTTGGATGTGCCAGAAAAAATAATTAAACAAGTCGTTGAGAATTATGCTGGCGTGCCCGGACGCCTGGAATTTTTGCGTGAAGTTAAGGGGGTAAAATATTATAACGATACCACGGCCACCACGCCAGACGGAGTAATCGCGGCGCTTAAGGCCTTGAACCTGCCCCGACGACGGTCATCGGGAAATTTCCCGATGACCGTCGTCGGGGCAGGAGCTAAAATTATTCTAATTGGCGGAGGGCGAGATAAAGAGTTAGATTATAAAAAGTACGCGCCGGTGGTCAAAAAATCAGTTAAAGCCCTCGCCCTATTTCAAGGTACCGCGACTGATAAAATAATTAAAATATTAAATAAAACTAAATTTCCAGTTCAAGTTTTTGATAACATGCCATCGGCGTTTACTTGGGCTAATTCGTTTGCTCAAAAAGGGGACATCGTCCTTCTTTCTCCCGGTGCGGCCAGTTTTGGCGTCTTTAAAAATGAGTTTGACCGCGGGGATCAATTTGTAAATTTGGTTAAAAAAATAAAATAATGGATCTAAAAGAAATTAACCCCTCGACCTTGCTCGGGGCAAGAAAAGTTTATTTTATTGGCATTGGGGGCATTGGCATGTCAGCGGTGGCAAGGATGTTTACCTTGCGAAGCCTGGGCGGAGGGGGGCTGGTTCAAATATCTGGCTCAGATCGCTCAAAATCGCTCGTGACTGAAGAATTAGAAAAATTGGGAATCAAAGTTTTTTACGAACAAAAAGCGGAGAATATTGCTAATGATATTGATTTGGTGATTTATACAATTGCGATTACTGAAGATAATCCTGAATTAAGAAAGGCGAGGGAATTGGGGATAAGGTGCTTAACTTATCCCGAAATGCTCGGCGTGATTTCGGACGGCAAATACACCGTTGCGGTGGCGGGGACGCACGGCAAAACGACCACGACGGCGATGATTGCCGAGATGATGATTGAGGCGGGTTTAGACCCGACGGTGGTGGTAGGGTCGTTATTGGGGTCGGGCACGAATTTTATCGCTGGTCAGAGCCAATATCTAGTGGTTGAGGCCTGTGAGTATCGACGCTCGTTTTTGAATCTTCATCCGACCTTGGCGGTAATAACGAATATCGATAATGATCACTTAGATTACTATAAAGACTTGGCTGATATCCAGTCGGCTTTTGCGGAATTTGCCGGTCGATTGCCAAGCGATGGTTATTTGGTTTGTGACGTCAATGATCCACTTTTGGCATCAGCGATAGAATCAGCGAAAAAGAAAGGCGTGCAAATTATTGATTATTCACAACTTGGAGGTTTAACCTCCAAGTTGGATTTGCAAGTGCCCGGGAAGCATAATCTCGAAAATGCTAAGGGTGCGCTGGCGGTGGGGGAGGTGTTGGGGATTAGCCCCTCGACGATGCTCGGGGCGTTGAACAAGTTCAACGGCACCTGGCGACGGTTTGAGTTTAAGGGTAAGACAAAAGGTGGCGCCTGGGTTTATGACGATTACGCTCATCATCCGACCGAAGTTTCGGCGACGATTCAGGCGGGGCGCGAATTTATGAAGAAGAAAGGGTTAGGGGGGAAATTAATTATTGCTTTTCAACCACATTTATATAGTCGCACTAAATTACTGAAAGAAGATTTTGCACGCGTCTTGGCGCAAGCCGACGAAATTATTTTGGCGCCAATTTACGCAGCGCGTGAGGCGATTGACCCAGAAATTAATTCGGAAATTTTGGGGAATCTCATTAAGGGCAAAAATGATAAGATTAAAGTCGTAAATAATCTTGAGGAAGTCAAAAATTATTTGATTGAAAACAACAAAAATGGCGATTTGATTATTACTATGGGGGCGGGGGATATTAGCACAATTGGCGCCCAGTTGGTTGAAGCCAAAGCCTAAATTTGCTATAATCAAACCCATATGAATATGCGACATATTGTTTGGCGTAATCGGGCGAGCGCTATTTTAGGGCTAGTGGTGATGATCGTTCCCTTCACCGGTTTTCCGGAGGGAATGAAAGAGTCGTTAATTATTTTAGCTGGCTTTCTGATTGTTATTTTTGGTTTTTCCCGAAGCTATAATAGTTACGCTTACTCAGGCGAAGAAAAGAAGCCCGTCGCGGTTGATACTCCAACCGAGCCCCATTAACAATGTCCCAACCAATTTCCAGACGAAACGGTTTAGCTTTATCAGCCGTTGTTTTAACGGTTTTTGTGGCGGGCCTGATTTCTTTCGCTACATTTTCTTCTCTGGGGGCGATTGCTTCGCCGGCTAGCTTCTTGATGGAAAAAAGTGAGAGAGCTTCGAGCTCTGATCCCGCTCAATTATCTCTTCCGTCAACTATTGTTTCGCATCAAGCTCCACCCAAACCTCTGCATGCGGTTTATATGTCGAGCTGGGTGGCTGGCACACCAGAGGTGAGGAAAAAATTATTAGAACGACTCGAAGGAACAAATATCAACACCATCGTGATTGATGTTAAAGATTCTTCGGGAAAAATTGTGGTGAAGTTAAACGCCCCCGCGCTGGCCAAATACGAATCGTTCGATAGCCATGTCTCGGACATTGTGGCTTTTGTCGCCGAGCTCCATCAAAAAGGTTTTTATGTGATCGGTCACATCTCCGTTTTCCAAGATAATTACCTAACGCGTCGACGATCTGATCTGGCTATTCAGCGTTTGGATACCGGTCAGATTTGGGAAGACAAAAAGGGTTTGGCCTGGCTTGATCCGAGTTCGCGCGAAGTTTGGGACTACGCGGTGGCCGTGGCCAAGGAGGCCTACGTGGCCGGTTTTGACGAATTGAATTTTGATTATGTGCGGTTTCCGTCTGACGGCGAGATTTCTCAAATGCGTTTTCCTTATTATGACGCGCAAGAAAAAACTAAATCAGAGGTGATCGAAGAATTTTTTAGTTATCTCCACGATCAAATGCAGAGTATTGGGGCGCTCACTTCGGCCAATTTGTTTGGGCTGACGACGACTAACATTGATGATTTAGGGATCGGTCAAATTTTAGAAAAGGCGACCCCATATTTTGATTTTATTTGCCCGATGGTTTATCCCTCGCATTATCCAGCCGGTTGGCGCGGTTACCATAATCCAGCCAAAGCGCCCTACCAAGTGATTAAAATCTCGCTCGATTCGGCAGTCAAAAGGCTTAACGCTCAAGGTCTCCCGGCCGAAAAACTTCGCCCCTGGCTTCAAGATTTCAATTTGGGCGCGATTTATACGGCCAGTCTGATTAAGGCCGAAATCAAAGCGGTTAACGATGCCGGCCTCGACTCTTGGCTGATGTGGGACCCTAAGAATAAATACACCATTAGTGTCTATCGCCAGACCGACGCGAATTAGGTATAATAGTAAATAGCTATGGCCGAGACGATAATTAATTATTTTGCTCAGACTGATTTTCGCGGGAAGAGAATTCCGTTTGGGATTAAGGGTGATGATCGAGCGCGCCATGTTTATGTGATTGGTAAGACGGGCATGGGCAAGTCTTGTTTGTTGGAGAATATGGCGGTGCAGGATATCCAAAATGGTGAGGGGATGGCCTTCATCGATCCACACGGCAAATCGGCTGAATTATTACTTGATTTTGTGCCACCCGAACGACTCAAAGATGTTATATATTTCGCACCCTTTGATCTTGAGCACCCAATTTCTTTTAATGTGATGGAAGATGTGGGTCCGGACCAGCGTCACTTGGTGGCGAATGGTTTAATGTCCTCGTTTAAGAAAATTTGGCCAGATGTTTGGTCGAGCCGAATGGAGTACATTTTAAATAATTGTTTACTGGCACTTTTAGAATATCCTGACTCGACTCTTTTGGGGGTGAATCGTTTGTTGTCAGACAAAGACTATCGCAAACAAGTGGTTGATAATATTACCGACCCGTCGGTGCGATCGTTTTGGCTTGATGAATTTGCCAAGTATAACGAACGCTATATGCAGGAGGCGGGCGACGCGATTAAGAACAAGATCGGGCAATTTACGGCTAACCCCTTGATTCGTAATATTATCGGTCAAACCAAGTCCTCATTTGATTTGCGCGAGGCGATGGACAGCAAAAAGATTTTGATTGTTAACCTGTCAAAAGGGCAATTGGGTGAGCAAAACGCCAATCTCTTGGGCGGTATTTTAATTACCAAGATTTATTTGGCGGCGATGTCGCGAGCGGGCGTGGGGGCGGGGATTTCGAAATTGCCCTACTTTTATGTTTTTATCGATGAGTTTCAATCTTTTGTCAACGATTCGTTTGCTGATATTTTGTCCGAGGCGCGCAAATATAAATTAAGTTTGACGATTGCTCATCAATATATTGAACAGATGCCAGAGGAGGTGCGGAACGCGGTTTTTGGCAACATTGGCACGACCATTGCTTTTCGGGTCGGCCCATTTGATGCCGAAGTGTTGGAGAAAATCTTTTTACCGACCTTTACGCAAGAAGACCTCGTCAATTTGGGTTTTGCTCAAATTTATTTAACGCTGATGATTAACGGGGTTGGCTCGCCACCTTTTTCGGCCGTGACCTTGCCCCCAATTGTGTCGACGACCGCGTCGATTAAAGATCAAATCATCAAGTCTTCGCAGAAAAATTATGCTAGTCCGCGGGAATTGGTGGAGACAAAAATTACAACTTGGTTTGAACCGGTGGTTAAATTTACCGCTAAATCAGAGCCGAAAAAATCAGAAAACTCAAAAACACCTCAAACTTTTCAATCGAGTTTGCCTCTCGCAAAGACGACTAAGGCGGTTTCAAAACCCGTCGCGACTCCGGTTACGAAATCAGCGCCCAAACCATTAGCTAAGCCGGCGCCTCCCAAAGCTTTTTCGTTGAGCATCTTGAAAAATAAAGCGCAAAGTTCTAACCCCTCGACTCCGCTCGGGGCAAGTAAAAATAAAGACGAGCTCAAAGCCTTTTTGGGCGAAATTATGGCCAACAAAAAACCCAAAACTGTTTCAGCTTCCTCAACTTCTAATCCGTCAGTCAGATCAAATTCTCAACCTGACCCCAAAAAAGAAATTCCCCAAGATGTCCTCGAAGATCTATTAGCCGTTAAGCCGGGAGAGTAATTTAGCTAACTCTAGGCGGACAAAGCGACGAATTAAAGCGTAAGAAAAACCCGGATAAAACTCTCGGTATTTTTTGACTAGGTTTAAATTTTCCATCATTAATCTAAGTCGATCGGTGTTTGAAATATTCGAACCGTGCTGACGATAATTGAGATCGTAAGAGGGAAGATTATGGAGTTTGCCTTTTTGACCCAATTTGAGCCATAAATCATAGTCCTCAATGCCGTTTAGGTTCGGATGATAACCATTTACAGACCGGGCAATATCTCGTCGATAAAGGATGCTCGAGTGGGCGAAAGGATTTTTTGCTAAAATTTGTACCCTAATTTGCCCGTCTTGTTCTGGGTTGAGATAGCGTTTTCGTTCTTGATTATTCTGGTCGATAACAATTACTCCTGTACCAACGGCGACATAATTGGGGTGATCGTCGAGAAAATCAATTTGTTTTTTTAGTTTATCTGGGCTGTTCCAAATATCATCACTATCCAAAATAGCGACATATTTGCCTCGAGACTCTTGAAGGGCACGATTTCGCGAGGCACAAATGCCTAAATTTCTTTCATTTTTGAAATAACGAATTCTTGCATCAGTAAGATATTTTTTAACAATTTCTTCTGTTTGGTCGGTTGAGCCATCGTCGACAATAATTATTTCCCAATGGGTAAAGCTTTGGGCTAAGACGCTTTCAATTGTTTGAGCAATAAAATTGGCTCGATTATAAGTAATAATATTAACACTGACTTTTATTTGGGGCTCTAATTTCGTGGTAATTTGGTCCATGTTGGGGGGATAATATCATCTATTTTGATACTACCATTATTAAACCAGATGTCTGGCGCAATAACAATCTTGTTGGGATTTTCGTTGAGCCAAGCGCCCCACCAAGAGAAACTTGAATTAGCGATAATATTATGTTTACACTTACTCATCAAAACTAGTTCCTGGTAATCAGTCAGTTCTTTCTCTTGTTTATTTTCCGAAACATAAGTTACTAGATGGCTATTAAATTTCATATTAGCCTTAACCCAATCAACATCATCACTAAATACAAAGAAAGCTGGATTCTCAATCTTTGTTTCAATTAACTCAATGGCTTTTTTGTAATAATTTGCCGAACAGATTCCTAACCCTTTTAAATTAGTTGTCAAAAGGTAGTCGGTCCTTCGGACGGCAAGCGAGACAGAGTTGGTAGTTGTTATCTGATTCAATAGTTCAGGATTTGTTTGGTCAAGAGGGGTCTTGAGAGTAAAATCTTTTTGGATGACTTCTTTGATATCAGAAAAGTACTTGAAACTTTGCCAATAGCCGTCTAAATAGATATCTTTACCCTGGGCCATCTCTTTTTTTATTCTGCTAATTACCCGAGGTTCCCAGCCGGTGTGGTGAACTCGTAGGATTTTAAATTTGAAACCGCGCCAGGCTTTGGATGCCAAACCAAGAGAGTATTTATTTTTTTTAATTTCTTGGTGGTTAGCAAAGTTCTCTTCGATAGCAAAAACTTTTAATCCGTAAGCGCGAAAATGCTCTCGATCGTAGCCAGTTCGATCTAATTTTAGCCCCGTCTTTTGGGTGACAGCTAATTCTCGTCCCAAAGCATATTGAAACATTTGATTGCCGAGCCCGCCTTTTAAATTGACGGTAATCATTTTTCCGTCGATATTTTAAAGCTGATAATAATCTCCTCATTTTTATTAAGTACTTTTTTCCAATTTGGTTTTAAATCTTGGTGAAAAAAATAATCTCCATTACCCATTATCCTCTGTATTTTAAAGCCGGTCTGCTTGGTAATTAATTCAATTTGCCAATAGGGCAGGGGATTAATATGATATTCAAAACAGTCGGGGGTGAACCAGGGAAAATATCCTGTTAACCAAAATTTTAAACGACTTCTCGTTGATAAAATATTTGGCGTACTAATAATAAAAAGCCCGTCTGGTTTGAGCATTCTTCTTGCTTGTCGGAAAAATTCCCAGGGATTTTCTAGGTGCTCGATGATTTCTTGGCCGACAATTATATCGAAGGATTGCTCGAGAAAAGGGTAAGGAAAATGATTCAAATCCCAGATTGAATTTTTTTTGTCAACTTTGGTTGACGCAATATCTACATTAGAGACGTTATAACCCAAAAGTTCAAAAATCGTCGAGACCTGGCCAGTTCCGCCCCCTAGATTAAGAAGTTTCTTTTTTTGGTTGTTTATGCTCAACTCTCTCGTGATTGTCTCTATGACACCGGGTGAGGCATGACAATAAAGGGAATCAACTAAATATCTGCGCCAACCATAGAAGAAACTTCTCTCTTCGTGTCGAAATTGTTTTTTTAAATTGACAACTAGATCATCGGTCGGTGCTTCAATGTTTAAAAGGCCTGTTCTCTTAAGCCAATTTTTAATAAGATTATTTTTCATGTTGTTTTGTTGCTATTATAACATAGTCAAGAGTTAGCCAACGTTTATTGGTTAGCCAGTCAAGGAATAGTGAAATAATTTGAATTGGCCCCAAAATAAAAATAGACAGGGTGATTTTTAGGATGGTGTTTCTAAAAGCTAAGCTTTCAAAGACAAAGGCGGAAAATATCTGTCCTAAAACACCAAAGATTCCAGTTGTTTGAGTCAAGCTGGAGATTTCGAGACCGTTTTGAGTTAGTAATTGTTCTAACCCATATCGAGTAAAACGGTAAAAATCATAAGGAATCTCATGTTCGTTCCAAACAAAGGGTGTCGTGATAAAAACTTGCCCATCTGTTTTTAGGGTCCGAGCCATTTCGTTTAGTAATTTTGCTGGTTCGGGGGTGTGTTCTAGAACTTGAGTACACAGAATTACTTCAAATTGATTGTCTGGGAAGGGGATATGCACGCCGTCAAAAAATTTATCAACCGTTTTCTCTTGATCGGTATGTCCACCCCCTTCAATATCTATTCCTTGGTAAGAAGAAGATAGAAAAAGGTTCTTATACGGCTTATTGCCACAGCCGACATCTAATATTTTAGAATTATGGGGGACTACTCTAGAGAATTTTCTGATCTGGCAATAAAGGGCTCTTCGGCTAATAAAATACGGATTTAAAAAAATTGAGTACCAACTGGGTCGAAAAAAGATGGCCTCAATAATCTGCTTCTTGTTTTTTCTAAGATCGATCATAAGTTTTTGGTTACTATATCTAAGAAGGGGTTATTATATAATAGGTATTTTAATTTCTCCACACGGGTAAACTGACTGAAACCGTGGTTAAAATTTGGATCAATTTGAGCCACGCAAGTTATTGATTTTCTTATTGCCTCGATATAAGGTCGGTAAAAGGTTTTTCTTTTGGTGGCTGGAATAAAGTAGCCCTTAGCCTCAACAAATTTATCTTGATTGAGAAGTTTGAAAGCATGAAAATGATAAAAAATTACCTTTGGGGGTATCGAAGTTCGTATATTCCAGGGAGCTAGGCCAGCTCCAGGGTGTTGGATGACCGATAGGTTGGGGAATCTCTCGGGCCAATCGTTTAAATATAGCTGATCGCCGTAAAGACCATTTTCTAATCGATCGAAACACCAATCAATTACTTTATTAGCCCACCATTTAACAGCTTCTTGGCCGACCTTGTCATTTTTGAAATAAACAAAACCGACATTAAAACGACCAACCTTTTGCGTAAATTCTTGTTGTTTTTTGGGAAAACGGTGCTCAATAATCCCAATTGAATTATTGCCAATTTCGACAAAGATTGGCTCTGGATTATCAAAGAAATAGAGATCAGCGTCGAGGTAAGTAATACTTTCAACTTCTTCTTTTTTCAGCATAAAATGGCATAAATTAGCTGTGCAAGTCCACGCATATTCGGCTGGGTTGCGAGAGGGTCTGACTCTTAATAGTCGTTCGTCTTCAAACTCAGACATCTTTATCAGCTTTATTTTTGGGAGATCCATCTTGGAAAGCAAGTCATATGTTTCTTCCTCTAAACAGAGAATCCAGAGAGTAAAATTAGGACAATGCTGCTTAAGTGAAAAATACAAAGCTAGGCCTCGATAAAGATAATTCTTGTCAAATAGAGTGCAAAAATTACACATGTTTTTTTAGTTTAAACAGGTAGCCCTTAAATTCTCCCCGAAAATTATGGCGCGCAATCTTTCTTTCTGGAGTTTCAAAATCTATTATCAACTCATATCGGGGGGCCAAAAAGTCTAGTAATTTTTGTTCACTGAAAAACCAACATGGGTAGCTGGCAGAGTAAATTTGTGGCGGGACTTTTTGGAGAGTAATAAAATCCTTGTTCCGTTTAGTTACACTTGTTCGGTCAAAGATTATAAATTCTAAATTTTTTGACAAAACTTCAGTCAAAATATCATACGGTTTTTCTATATACTGCAAAGAGCTGGAAAAAACTATTGTTGTTGGGTTAGTTTTTTTGATGCAATCTGAAATATTTTTGTAGAAATTAAGTTGTTTATTAGAAAAATTTTCCTGCCCACATTTAACAAAGTTCGGTTGTTCAACAACGTTCCAGTGGATAGACAACAAATGTTTTATAAAAGGAAGGTGTTGGAAATAAATGCTCCCAAGGGAACCACCAAAATCAATCAGATTTAATCTCTGGCTATTTTGCCCGGCTACAAAGAGGAGGTTTGCTAGTAATGGCCACCGGGGTTCTTTTTTGTAAAACAAAACGGAATCTCGTTCATAAGTTGCCTCACCGGTCGTGACCTTAAGTAGGGCATTTTTAACTCTAGACAATATCAATTTGTCGTTATAGCCGGTACTTTTTAATGCCACTTCAGACCAGTTTTGGTAAGGTCCAAACCAGCCATATCTTTGGCTGAGAATAAACCCCCTGATCTTTTTTGGGGTAACTTTTTTAAGAAAATTTTTCATATTATTTTTGCAGCACTGTCAGTTGTTCGATGGCCTTTGGCCCTTTCGAAGTAAGAATTGAATATCTTAAGGGCATCTTTGGGGGAAATTAAGTTATTCCTAACGCAATACCAATTTAAATAATTTTTCTCATAGACATTTGACCTAAAGGTTGCCCTAGCTTTTTTCACATTAAGAGCTCCAAGGGCGCTGAGGCGATGATTCCCATCAATAACCAAATATCTTACCTGGTTGTCTGTTTTGATGAGGCGGACTAACTCTATATAGTTATTATTTTTTTGGGGCTCATAACCGTTTTTTTTGATCAAATAATAGGCTCTTTCTAGCCAAACGAATTCTTCTTCGAGCCTAAAATTCAAGACACCTTTTGCTGAAAAGTGGGTCATAATGTCTGGGCAGTCGTTAGGGTCATCGAGCCAACAGCGGTCTTTTTCCATAAAAACACTTTTATTGTATTTAATCCATGGATAAATCCAGAGGGGGACGTAATTTTCCAAAGTTATCCCTAGTGCTTGCCCTAGGTTTTTGGGTCTGTAATATTTTATAAAATCTATGAATTTTTCTTGTCGCTTGTCTTTTTCTATACCGTCATGCAGCTCGAGCGTATAGGTTTGATATGGATTATAATCATTGCCCCCATAACGGAAGCCTCCATAATGAACACACTCGTTTATCGATACTTCAACAGCAAAAGGAGGAATTATTTTTTTTAGGATCGATTTTATGAATTGTGGCATACTATGTAAATTCTCTCCCTATTTAAGGGGTCATCTTTACCTAAAACAAAATTATCTTTGATTTTTAGGTTGTGTATTTTTAATATCTCGCTTATCTCTTCTTTTTTATGAATAAAGTTTTTTATATCTCCCCAGGTTTTAATCTCATTTTTTCCTAACGCGAGATTCTTAATCTTACGTATTTTTCTTATAAGTCGGGAAGCAAGGGGGAGTTTTTTTTCTTGTCTCGGTTCAAATGTTTGAATAATTAATTCTTTTCGAAAAATACGACCAAATTCAGAAATCATCTTGTTGAGATCTTTTGAATTTAATAGATGAACTAATCTCCAGCAGATGACATAATCGATTGAATTGCCAGGAAAAGGCAGGGACGTGACATTGCCCAAGAATAGCTTTATTTTTTCATTATTTTTAAATTTATCTCTTACTTTTGCTAACATATCCGCAGAGATATCTGCTCCCATGACCGTCATATTTTTTTCCAGGAAGAAATCTACAAACCGACCAGTGCCAATGGGGGCATCAAGAATGGTCGTCCCCATATCTAACCGAGAGAAGTAATCTCTTACAAAATCTTGCTCCCTTTCCCAAATCGGTTCGACAACACGGTCCCTCTCGTAATTATCGGCGATATCCCCATAATAAGCTTTATTAGCGTTTATCATTTTATTTTAATTTAGAAATTATTCGGCGCCAAATTTTTATTAAAAAAATTACTGGCCATGAATGATTAAATTCAGAATGCATGATTGAAAAAATTATCTTATCATATTCTTTATCAACAACAAGGTTGCCATTATTTTTTAGGGGGAAATTAAGCTCTTGTCTTTCTAGCTTTTCGATTTGGGGCATTAAGGTCTTTGTATGGGTTGCCTCGGGGCCAAAGCCAATATTTGCTATTAAGTTTCTAGAAGGGAAAATAGCCAAACCATTATAAAATGTTCTGAAAAAGGCCCATTGATATTCCCATTTTTTCTCTCTAATTCCAATGTTAAACAAATAGCGACGAGCCCAGTATTGTTTATTGTTGCCAATTTTTTCTTTTATTTTTTTCCTAGTCTCTCGGTCTTTCCATTGTTTCATTTCTGGATCGAGGAGCTCCCATGCTCGACGCCATGTTGCCCATCCCCAGACACCGCCTAGTGCCGAGAAGTAATAGTCTTGTTGGTCAGCTTTCCATTCCCCAGCCCAATTCATTCCGCTGACCATCATTATTTTGTTGTCATTCTTGTATTTTTCCAGCATTTGTTCACAGAAAAAGAAGAAAGATTGATTAGGTAAACAATCGTCCTCTATGATAATTGCTCGATCATATTTGGCTAAAATTTGATTGATGCCGGAATAGACCCTCTCACTACAACCTAAATTAGTGCTAGAAAAGTCTTTAATAAATTCACAATCCCAGTCAATATCGGCGACTACGGCTTGGGACTGTTCACATAACTCTTTTTCTCCGGGTTTATCTGGCCGAGGCCCGTCGGCTACAATATAAAGGTATTTTGGTTTGACTCTCTTGATCTCCTCAAAAACTCGGATAGCCCGATCTGGCCGATTGAAGATGACAAATAAAATTGGGGTATTTAAAACCAGGGCCATAACTTAATTTTAATTGTAACTTAAAATCTCGCATGTTTCAAGCTGAGTTTTGCTCTAAAAATGCTTGATTTTTTGATAGATAAACAAAATTATGCAGACTCTTTATTTGGAAGATTAAAGACATGACAATTAGATAATGAATCAATAGTTTGCAATTATCGCAAAAAAATATAAGCAAAGAGCCTGGCAATGATTTCCACTGCCAGGCTCGAAAAGAACGGGATGCAATTTCCTCTGCTTCTGCACAGAATGGAAGATGGCAGATCCCCTTACCCTATGCTGTGCTCGATGCTTTGTACCACGGTCTGTGGGTAAGGGATACCCAACTCTTCCCGCACTTTCTGTTCGACTTGGTCTCGCCGGGCGACGACTTCCTCCGCCGACAAGAAGTCGGTGAAGACATTTGCTTGGTATTCCCCGGGGCGTCCTTTGTAGAAGCTCCCGGAGAACGCTAGCCAATCGATCTCCCGGCTATAAAGTCGGTCGCCATTGGGACGGGTGTAGACCCACACTCCTGCTCTCGTCGGGTCTGGGACAGCTTCGTCATGGTAGGACGTTCCTGGGTACACCGTAACGATTGTGGCGTCAAAGTCGTCCACGCCATTTTCAAGCAGCCACTTCTGTGTCGCTTGGATCGTTGCCGACGATTCACCTGGGTGGCCAATTGACATCAGGGCCTTGACCTTTAGTTGATGAGCCCGAGCGATTTCCACGCATCGGGTGTTCTCCTCCGCTGTTGATCGCTTGCTCATGTTCTGGAGCATTCTGTCCGACCCTGACTCAAAACCCGCCAGGATCCAGCGGAAACCGGCTTCGTACATCAGCCCAGCTTGTTCATTCGTGAAAAGTTGGGACTTCACGAATCCGCGAAGACGGAATTCTGCACCGAGACGCTCTTGTAGTCCGATGATTCCCCTTAGTAATTTGGGGAACATCGGGCTCACATTGAGCTCGTCGTCAAAGAACATGAAGCCTTTGACGCCGTAAGTCTGGTGCAATTGCTCTATCTCGGCCAAGATGCTTCCGATGGGGCGACTACGCATTCGCCGAAACGAAGGCGCATGACGCCCGCCACAGAATCCACAACCAAACGGGCAGCCGAGTTGCGAGACGAGGCTTAAGGCCTCTTCTCCCTCGATTCGGTAGTGATAACTACCGATATCGATGAGTTCTCTGTCGGGCCAAGGGAGACGGGCTAGGTCCTCTCTTGTTAAGAACAGGGGGCTTTTGGGATCGTCGGCACTGATCAGTTTGGGCGGGTTGGGCCCTAATGCCACGAAGATGGCCTTTTCACCATCCCCGGCGACCAGGACGTCAACCAAGTCCTTTAGCTGACGCAGGGCCACTGTCGCTCGGCCGGGAGATTTTTCTCTTCGCGCTGAGGCGTTGATCAGTGTCACGTGAGCTCCACCCAAAATAATCCGGACCGTTGGCTGTTCGTGGCGAATAATTGCCACGATTTTGGCCACGGCCGGCATCTGTGGTGTTGTGGCCGTGATACCAACGGTCACGGGTTTTGTCTCCCGCAAATACTCACAGAGGACTTCTTCATAATTGACGGTGCCGGACAGATCCAACACCTCAACCCGAAGACCCTTCTCCTCCATTGCTGCTGCCACCTTTAGTGCCCCCAGACTGACGAATACTCGCTGGTCAGACAGGAAAGCGGAAGGGGTCATGATTAGGCACACTTTTTTATCCAAGACGTTTCTCCTTCTGCTTTCAAGCAGGGTTGTGTGAATGACAAAGTTTCCTTTTAAAAAATACTCTAAATAGAGCTATTTGTCAAATTCAAATTTTTTGTAAATATTTTCTTAAATCGGTGTTTAATCCTTAAATAATAACCCAAAAGACTATCCCTTGGGACATAAATTGGCGATGGGAACTTAATTTGCAATGGGGGATGTGTTCTCCCAAAGGTTTTTTCGGGGTTAGGTATTAAAATATCACCTATTTCTATTAGTTCACTCAGTATATTCCTGGTAAAATCGCGACAATTAAATGTACAGATGAAATCAAGAGCTTTTTTGTTAAAAACATAATAATGTTCAACAAAAATATCCCTCCAATTATAGTTCATTTTACCGTCATTGTACTCTCTCAAATAATAAGATTCATTAAAATTCACACGATGTAAATACTCCACCTCAGGGCAGGTATAGGCACTCAATCCGGCACATAAAAAGCGCCAAGCAAAGCCCTGAGTGTCAAAACCGTGTAATGTAGGGTACCCTCCAGTTTTAGCAAAAGCTTCTTTTGTATACATAAAATTGACACAGAGGGGAAGAAAGCCTTTGTTTTTTGAGAGTAAAGATTCAAACGGTATTTTTTTGTTGAGGTAAGGGGAGGTTTCTATGTGGTGGATATTTTCGATATTTTTACCGCTAAACTTTATTGATCGATGGATGGTTACTCCGTCACATTCTTTTTCTTTCAAAAATTTTACCATTTTTCCTAATGCTCCTTTGGGTAACAAGTCATCACTGTCCAAACAAAAAATAATATTTCCGGTAGATTTTTGGACGGCAGTATTTCTTGTTGCTCCGCCACCTAAATTTTTTTCGTGTTGGTAATGGCCAAGATTGGGGTATTTTCTAGCCAATTTCTCAATAACTTCTTGGGTTTTGTCTGTTGAAGCATCGTCAACCAAGATCAATTCAAATGGAATTGTCAGTCCTTGCTGACAGGCCGAAACCACGGCTTCTTCGAGCGTGTCTTGGCAATTATAACAGGGGATTATTATAGATAATTTATCGTTCATCTAGTCAATCGTTATTTTTTATCAAATTGATCCAATAGTCCAGGAAAAGAGGTTTAGTATTGGCTTGGGCCATTATCTCTGTGTATTTACTAGCTAACTCTGTTTCGGAGAAATTTTTAATTTCTTGCCAGTCATCAACGAGCCAAATAGGCAGCCCTAATTGTGAAAAAGATTCCATCATAAATGAGCGTTTCACTATCGGGATGACTCCTAGGTACATCGCCTCCCACATTCTATGAGAATCAATGGCATTACCTGGGGGCGAAGCTACAAATTTATAGCCGTTTAATTTCTCTAAATACTGTTTGGCGTTTAGTTTCCCCCTTATTTCGTCTGCAGAGGGGCATTTAATGAGGGCATCATAAGCTGGCTGTCTTTCCCCTGGATTGGTGGAGATACTGAAACCAAACAGAATACGATTTATTTTATCCCCTCCTTTCCATCGGTTTTTGTCAAAAAGTTTTGTTATTCCATTATTATAATAGCTTAAATTCTCTAGTCCGGCGGGAATGGGTGTAATTTGGGGGTGGGAGACAGTAACACTCATCGCGTACCATTTGTTAATCTTTTTGTCTGCGTATTTCGCCAATTGCTCAGTAACTAGAGTATCTCCGTTATGGGTAATTAATATATAGGGCTTAGTAATATGGGGGTGGACTTCTTGAAAGAATTTTTCAGCTTGCTCAATGCAAACAAAAATTATCGTGTTTTCTTTTATCTTCCCTAAAACAATTGAATTTAATCCTTTTTCGTATACCATATTTGCAAAAGCCCTGAAAGAATCACCGCTTATATAGGGGCAACTTGAGGGATGAGGATTAGGCAACAGCTTAATTGCTCGTCGATACAGACCTCGCCTTAATCTAAAGATAAAATTTTGAATAAGGAGAAACATAGTGCTTTAAGGCTGAGTCGCCTCTTTTGCTTGGTATAAATAATCAACACCATTGATAATTGTAATTAGTTGGTAGTTGTAATCTAGAAAAGACCCTATTTTTTTTTGTCTTTTCTCGCTATGTATCTCAATAAGTAAAAAATTTGGCTTATACTTCCTAAAGCTTAAGCCTCTCAGAGCTTCTAGCTCGTAACCCTCGATATCTAGAGTAAGTAGATCTATCGTTCTCATTTTATGACTTAAAAAATACTCATCTAAAAGTGAGTCTAATGTCGAGGTTGGAACGGTGATTTCTCTCGCGGTTATTTTCTGAGCTTTTTCACCAGCACGAACCCAATCTAAATAGTCAAACGAATCATCTTTGACTATGGTCATGGCGTTACAGTCAATAAGCGTTAAAACTGGTTTTAGAAAATCACAACTGACCAAAGCTTTTTTAACGATTATCGATCGGGGACGATTTATCTGGCAATATCGGCTGGCTCGGGTCGGTTCTATTATTATCCCGGTCCAACCCAGGAAACGTTCAAGGTAGTAAGTTGGATCTTGAAAGTAGCCATCATTTCCTCCTCCCACAACAAAAAATCCTCCTTTTTTGTTGATATATTTTAACAATTTGTCGTGACCCAAATAAGGTTTAGAAAATTTTTCATCTCCCCACCATTCATATATTTTCCTTTTAAGTATTGTTAGTTGCGCAAATAGGTAGGGTTTTATTTTTTTTAGTATATTTATCATTGCTTTATGAGTTTTTGCCACTATCGACACTGCTGTTTGTTCTCCAGAAGCAAATGGGAATTTTATTGTCGGTTCCTACGGAGTATAACAGATTCATCCTGATTTGAAAGTCACGGTCTGAAAAGCGAACAAGACGATCTTTTTTATTTCTGTAAAGTCCAACCGAAAGAGCTTTTTTCCGCGAAAAGGTTGATCCAGAATGAGTCATGTTCAAACTGCAAAAATCCTCAAAACCTAAGGCGTCGCTCGGGGTTGTTATCTGTAGGGAGATATCTTTTATCGAAAAATGATCTTCCACCCTTTTTTTACTTGTCTCGAGAAAATTGTCGTTGTCAAAATTTATATTACCAAACCCTATTAAGGCCAAATCTTTTCGATCCCTGAGCATCCGCAAAGATATTTCTATTGCATCATGCATTAAATAGTCGTCATCGTTGAGGATCATCACCACGTCGGTTGTTGCTAACCCGGTCGCCCTGTTTATGCTTAACGCTTGGCCCAAGTTTTTTTCGTTTTTGCGAACAATAAACTCTATTTTCTCTTCGGGATTATTTTTTTGATAATCTGATACCAAGCCTCGAATAACCTCTGAGGTCTGGTCGCGCGAACAATCATCAATCAAAATTACCTGGTCAGGGAGACGAGTCTGGTTAATAATTGATCTAAAAGTCAAGGATAAGAACTTGCTGTGGTTATAACAAGGGACAATAATGGCAATTGTCCTAACTCTGGTTGGTTCATTAACTTTCTTTCCCTCGAACTCTTTTTTGAATCTCATCATCTTATTAAGAGGTACTTGACGCTGGCGAATTAGCTCCAAAAACCATTTAGGTAATAATCCCCGAATAGTGATTTTGGCATTGTATTTAAACATCTCTCGTTGGCTTCTGTTCATGGTTTGGAAAAATTTTTGATTCGGAGAATTGCTAAATTAGAAAACTTTTTAAAATCTTGCCAATCTTCTTTTTCCACAAAACCCAAGACTTTATAGAGAAGCAGGTAAACAATAACCGCGCCGGGACCCAAGATGGCCAGGGTCGGGAAGTTGACGATTAAGGGTGAAATTAAAAATTTAGCAACAAAAAAGAAAATAGCCGCAGTCGTGCCAATTCGCCAGATAATTTGGCGATAATATTTGCCTCGGCCAATTAGGCCCAAATATTTTTTCTCAGCGAAATAAATCATATAAAAGATAGGCAACATTGATAAAAGATAGGCCCAGGCGGCACCGGTGACGCCATATTTGGGTAGCAAAAGGAAGAGGAAGAGGGCATTTAGCCCGGCCATAATAGTGTTGAGAATAGAGGAAAATTTTATTTTGCCTAAACCGAAAAAGAAAGCATTGATGGGCGAAAGCAGGGCAATCATGAAATTTGTCAAAGTTAAGATAACCAAAATGTTGGTGGATTTATTGGCCACGTCGGCATTTATCCAGTAACGCATGATGGGGTAAGCTAAAAAAATTACAGATAAGGAAATGGCCGAGGCAATAGTTGTGACCAAACGAACAGAACGGATGTAAAAACGCCGAAGTTGTTCTTGGTTACCCGTACCATTGATGCTGGCCGAAATGGGGAAAATAATCCCAGAGAGGTTGTCGGTTACCCCCGGGATGCGGGCGGCGACATTGCCGGGCAAACTATAGTAAGTCAGCTGCGTTGGGCCGATAAAGATTGGGATAATTAGTCGATCTAGGTAGGCAAGGGAAGTACTAGCCGTATTGTTTATTACTGTGGCAATTCCAAAACGATAACAATGTCTAATTTCTTCCTTGTCCCAGCCTAATTGGTAATGAGCCAGGGGTAGGATTTGGAGAGCGTATCGACGTCGGACTAAAACAAAGATGGCAGTTAGGATTAACTGGGAAATAAAAATGGCGATTAATTTATAGCCGAGCAAAACTAAAATCAGAATTGTTAATGGGGAGAGCGTAAGATAAACGATGTTAACTTTGGAAGAAATATCATAACGCTGGAGCGCTTCGGGGATAATGTTGTATGAATTATTAATTGAACTGATAAAAAAACTCAGACCAGCAATAATAAAGAGGATTAGATAAAACTGTTGGCCAGCGAGACGGTCAGCGAAAAGCCAACGACCCCCCAATGAAAGTAAGATTGTGGTGGTTAGGCCAGAAAGACCAATGAGGAGGAAGAGGCTATTGGCTGAACGGAGCAACTTTTTGATTTTTTCAGTTTCCAACTGGGCTGAGTATTCGGCGAGGAATTTCATTACGGCGTAAGAGATCCCCAAGTCGAGCAAGCCGAGCAAACTAGTGATTGCTCCGATAAAGATGTAGATACCATAATCTTTGGCCCCTAATCTAAGGACAACAATTGGGGTAATAAGAATCGAAAAAACCATTGGCCAGATAAAAGCCGTAAAACGATAAGAAATATTCTTTAGGGTCTTGTAGGTTAAAGAAGAGGTTTCCATCATGTAAAGATGACACCGATCCCCCCCCAGTCTCGGGGTGGAGTGGCAATCAATTCCTTAAAGTTTTTCTCCAGCCTAATCTCATTCCAGAAGTGGTCAACCTGGCATTCGGGACTACTCTTGTGTTGAGCAATGTCATGAAAAGCGATAATTCCACCGATTCTGACCATGGGAGAATAAAATTCGTAATCCTTTTTTACTCCAGCGTAGGTGTGGTCACCGTCAATAAAGAGGAAATCTATTTTTTCTTCTAAAATTTCTCGCAATCTCTCTTGAGTTCCCTGATGATGGGAATTAGCCCGTAACAAATGCAATTTTTGTTTTGGCGTAGCAAATTTTTTGTAAACTTTTGTTCTCCATGCGGGGTAGCCTCCCCCATCTTCCCATGGTAGGTCAAGACTGACGATTGTAGCATTTTCTGTTGCAAGACGGGTAAACAGAAAAAGTGTTCCTCCTCTGGCGGTGCCAATTTCTAAAACAGTCTGAGGTTTTAGATCTTCAACAATTTTTGTTAGCTCAGTAATTTCCCAACGAACTTGTTTGGGTCTAATTAAGTGTCCCCATTTGTCAAACAAAAAGCTCACAAGCGGTAGGGCCGATGGCTTCTTTTGGACTTCGCGGGAGATTTTCCATAAAGCGAGGGGGCGCAAAAGAGGCTCGAGTTTTGTCAATAAGGGTTGGACGGAACGGACGAAAAAAAAGAATAATTTGCGACAAAATTCCCTACCTCCTTTTTGAGATAAAGTTTCCCACGCTTTTTGATTCAGTGACTTAGCCATTTTAATCGATTTGGGGTGATTAAAACCATCTAAATCTTAGCATTATTTGGGCAATTTGCCAAAATGGTTTAAAACAAAGTTTTATGTTATACTGATAAACATATGACAATTAATAATATCAACAAATGGCTCCGATACCTTATTTATACTGGCCTCTTCCTTGTCCCCTTTATTCCGCTTTTTGTCTCAACTTCGATGTTTTTTCCTTTCATTACTGGCAAAAATTTCGCTTTTCGGATTATTGTCGAAATCATTTTTGCCCTGTGGGCGATTTTGGTCTTAACCGACAAAACGGCTAGACCCAAATATTCTTGGCTTTTGTGGGCAATCGTGGCTCTTATTGTCGTTGATGGTTTGGCCACCTTGTTCGGTCTCTATCCTTATCGCAGTTTTTGGTCCAATTATGAGCGTATGGACGGTTATACTAATATTTTACATCTGGGGGCTTATTTTCTGGTTTTAATCTCTGTTTTGAAAGATAAAGCCAAATGGTTTTGGCTAGCCAACACCTCTCTTTTGGCCAATGTTTATATTGTCGGTTACAGCTTTCTCCAATTGGTTGGGAAAGTGCAAATTCATCAAAGTGGCACTCGGCTTGATGCCTCGCTTGGTAATTCAGCTTATTTAGCTGTTTATGTGCTCTTTCATATCTTCATCGCTGGCTATCTATTGCTAGCACAATGGAGCAAAAATAAAATATTGTCAACTTTTTACATTATAATGATGGTTGCTGACACTATTATCTTGTATTACACGGCGACTCGTGGAGCGATTTTGGGTTTAATCGGTGGGGTCTTGGTGGTTGGTTTGTTGTTGGCTATTTTGAGTCGGGGCCAGACGCGAAAAATTTCGGGCCTTATTATCGCGCTGGTTATTTTGCTTGTGGCTGGTTTTTGGTCGGTGAAAGGTACCGATTTTGTCAAAAATAATCAGGTTCTGACGCGTTTTGCCACCTTGTCTTTGTCGGAGGGGACGGCCCAATCTCGTTTTTTGATTTGGCAGATGAGCTGGCAAGGTTTTCAAGAACATCCGGTTTTGGGTTGGGGTCCAGAAAATTACACGATGGTTTTTAGTAAATATTATAATCCTAAAATGTGGGGCAACGAGCCTTGGTTTGATCGGTCACACAATATTTTCTTCGATTGGCTGATTAACGCTGGTGCGCTCGGACTTCTTGCTTATCTGTCAATTTATGGGACCCTTCTTTATTATCTTTGGTTTGGTCGGCGAGGAAAATCAAATTCGGTTATTGATACAATTAGTGGTAAAAGTTTATTAACCGGTCTTTTGGCCGCTTACTTTTTCCACAATATTTTTGTTTTTGACAACTTAGTTAGTTACATTTTATTTTTCTCACTGGTCGCTTTTATTCATTTCGAAATGACGGAGGAAAAAGGGGACGAAATTTTGAAAGTTAAGAATAATTATCAGGCCAATAAAAAAACGCTTAGCAATTATAACGCCAGTTTAATTGCTCCCGTTGCCTCGGTTGTTATCATTGTGGCCATGGGCTCGATTATTTACTTTGCCAATCTTAAACCAATTGAGGCGTCAACTTCTTTGATTAAAGCTTTATCGTCTAATCAGGCGGGGGTAACCGGTAATTTGGAGTATTACAAAAAAGTTTTTACGCTGGACACTTTTGGTTCGGGCGAAGCGCGGGAGCAATTGGTGACAAAAACCCTTAACGTCTTAAATGGTGCTAAAGTCTCTAATGATTTGAAGAATCAATTTGTTCAATTAATCGATGGGCAAATAAAAGTTCAGTTAGCGCAATTTGACCAAGACGCGCGGGCCCTGTCATTTTTTGGTTCTTATTTTACGGCGACGGGTCGAGTTGATGAAGGTTTAGCTTTATTACAAAAAGCGCATGAGCTATCACCCAAGAAACAACAAATCACTTTTGCTCTTATCTCAGCTTATGTGCAAAAGCAGGACGCGACGAATGCGATTAAATTAGCGCAAGAAGCTTATGAGCTTGATCCGACTTATCCCGAAGCGCGAAAAATTTATGCTTTAATTCTCTTAATGACCAGTCAAAACAAATTGGCTCAAGAAATTTTAGCGCCGATCAAAAATTCGGCCAACTATTATAATGACGATCGCTTCATTAATCTTTACCAACAAGCGGGCGATCAAAAATCGCTTCAAGAGATAAATTCTTTGCGCGCGGCTGCAAACAAAAAATAATTTTTCTTAAATTATTTTTTAAAGTTATCATCATACGATGATTGCTTCGTTCGAAAAACTCACGAGTTATCCACAACTTTTTTTAAAAAAGTGTTGTCGATAATTTTTTTTTGAGCGATAATTATCAGTAAGAGTAACAACGTTGCTAAAGGTCGAATGTTGTTTATCCTCTTTAGTAAATAAAAACAAAAAATAAAAATTATGGCAGCAAAGAAAAAGGCCAAGAAAGTTGCAAAGAAAAAGGCCAAGAAAACCAAGAAGAAGAAATAGTCTCTTCTATTCTCTAAGTAAGTACACCAAGAAAACTCCGTCGGTCACCTCCGAGGGAGTTTTCTTTTGGGAGACAAAATTTTTTCATTTTTGGGGTTTTTGTGCTAAGATTGCCTAATCAATGTCTATTTTGACTAAAATTTTAGGTGATGCGAGCACCAAGTTTGTTAAGACGACCCAGGGTGTGGTGGCTCGGGTTAACGCGTTGGAGGGGGAAATTAGCGCCCTAACTGACGAGCAACTGAAAGCCAAAACCCAAGAATTCAAACAGTGCCTAGGGGTAATTAGTGAGAATAGCGAAGCCGAGAAAAACGAAACGCTTGACGATATTTTACCCGAGGCTTTTGCGGTGGTGAGAGAGACGGCTAAACGTTTGCTTGGCCAGCGCCATTTTGATGTGCAACTTATCGGCGGGCTCGCCCTCCATCAAGGCAAAATTGCCGAAATGAAAACAGGGGAGGGAAAAACTTTAGTCGCCACTTTACCGATTTATCTTAACGCCTTAACGGGGAAGGGCGCCCACGCGGTGACCGTTAACGATTACTTGGCTCGACGGGACGCGGTTTGGATGGGGCAAATTTATAATTTTCTCGGTCTCTCGGTGGGTGTGCTCAATAACCAAACTTCTTATCTCTATGATCCGACCCACACGGATGCCGAAAAAGATAAAGAAAGAGATACTGAAGGATCGTTCAAAGTTGTGCACGAATTTCTTCGACCTTGTTCGCGCCGAGAGGCTTATGCGGCGGATATTTTGTATGGCACCAATAATGAATATGGTTTCGATTATTTGCGTGACAATATTGCTCATCGGCCCGAAGAGCAGGTTCAACGGCTTGATCCACTAGCTAGACATCATTTCGCCATTGTCGACGAGGTAGACTCAATCTTGATTGATGAGGCGCGCACCCCGCTCATTATCTCCGCGCCCTATGGTGAGTCCGAAAAATTGTATGGCACTTTTGCTCAAGTTGCGCGGTCTCTAACTAAGGAGGCCGATTACACGGTTGACGAAAAATTTAAATCTATTTCTTTGACGGATGAGGGGATTACGCGGGCGGAAAAGATGTTGGGTGTCGAGAATATTTATACTGACAAAGGTATCAAATATGTTCATCATTTAGAAACGGCGGTGCGAGCCAAAGCCCTGTTTGAACTTGATCGTGATTATGTGGTACGGGACGGCGAGATTGTGATTGTTGATGAATTTACTGGTCGACTCCAACCGGGTCGGCGTTGGTCGGAGGGTTTACACCAAGCGATCGAAGCGAAGGAGGGGGTGGAGGTCAAAGAGGAGTCGCGGACTTTTGCCACTATCACTTTGCAAAATTATTTTCGGCTTTATCAAAAATTAGCGGGGATGACGGGAACCGCTCAAACCTCGGCTGAAGAATTTCTCAAAGTTTATGGCCTGGAGGTGATTTCGATTCCTACCAATAAACCCAGCCGGCGGGAGGATCTTGGCGATTATATTTTTCAAACCGAGGCGGGCAAGATTTCAGCCGCTGTCAAAAAAGTTAAGGAGCTTAATCAACAAGGTCAGCCGGTCTTAATCGGCACCTCGTCAATTGAGAAAAACGAATTATTGTCCGCTTATTTCAAAAAAGAGGGGATTGAGCACAAGGTTTTGAATGCCAAAAACCACGAAGAAGAGGGTAATGTGATTGCGGGCGCTGGTCGCCAAGGGAGCGTCGTCATTGCGACGAATATGGCTGGCCGCGGGGTGGACATTAAATTGGGCGGACCGACACCAACGCCCGAGGAACAAGAGGAGGTAAAAAATCTTGGTGGATTATTTGTTTTGGGCACCGAACGCCATGATGCCAGGCGGATTGATGATCAGCTCCGTGGTCGTTCGGGTCGTCAAGGTGATCAAGGCACGACGCAATTTTATGTCTCGCTCGAAGATGATTTGATGCGAGTTTTTGGTTCAGATCGGATTAAGGGGATGATGGGGCGTTTTGGTATCCCCGAAGATGAGCCAATTCAGAATCGACTGGTTTCGCGCGCGTTGGAGGGGGCGCAGGCTAAAATTGAGGGTTTTAATTTTGATATGCGCAAACATTTGCTCGAGTATGACGATGTGGTTAGTCATCAACGGCAAACGATTTATGATCGACGCAATCAGATTTTATTGGGTGGAAAAACGGAAATTGACGAGTTCATCGCTAACGCGACAGAATTATTACCTATCCCCGACGAAGACAAAGAGAGATTAGTGGCGGGGGTTAACAAGAAGCGAGAAGAATTGGGCGAAGAAAAATTTGTCGTTCTCGCTCGCCAGACCATCCTGCAGGTGATTGATATGTTTTGGGTTGAGCATTTGGAAGCGATTGATTATCTGCGCGGGAGTGTTCGCTTGCGCGCTTATGGCCAACGCGATCCTTTGGTGGAATTCAAGAAAGAGGGCTTGTCGTTATTCAAAGAAATGGAATTGGCAATTTTTGGCAATTCGCTCGAGTTATTGGCTAAGGTTGAGGGCGAGCTCAAAACCGAGACGGTCAAGGTCCAAGAAGTTCATAACCAAGCCGAGCTGATTCTTAATGCTACCAACTCCAACTCCAAATCCAACCCCGGCTCGGCCAAGGCCGAGCCGGCCAAACCTCATGATAAAGTTGGCCGTAACGACCCCTGCCCTTGCGGTTCGGGCAAAAAATACAAGAAGTGTTGTGGCCAGTAGGCTAATCTAAAGGACAGTTAAAGGACAAATCTTGGAGACGGGGTTTGTCCTTTAGGTTTGGGGTCCGAAATAACTTAACTTTAACTTCGGCTTAAGTAGTGGAGACTGGACTTATTTGATTTTTCCTTGCTTTATTAGGGTGGTTCTGCTAGTAATTAAACCAGTCATTGTTCTTAACTCTGTGATTTGTTCTTAAGAAAACTTGATATGCTCTTTTTCGGATTATTATCTGTTTCTGAAACAGAGCTATGTTTTCTTACTTAGCCCCATTGGGCAAAAAACTTGTCGTCCTAACCCTGCTTGCGGGGATTTTAGTGATGCCAGTTTCGCCCCTGTTGGCCGAGGAGATCGCTGACGCTCAAGTTTCTTCTCCAGTGGTTGTTGAAGTTGAACAACCAAGCGAATCGATCGAAGTGGTGGCAATACCTGATGTGATTCAGGCTGAACCGATTGCCTCTGACCAAACTCCGGTTTGCGATGAGCCAATTATTATTGACACTGACAGTGTTATTGATACCGCTGATACCGTCATTGATCCAATTATCGAGCCAACCGACTCGATTGTCGCACCAGATACTGAAGTGATAATTGCTTCAGATACGCCAGCGATTGCTCCCGTTGTTGAAACCGAGCCTGAAGTCCAGATCGAAGCCAACCTTGAACCGATTAAGGATAATGTGGCCGAGGATAGTTTTACCACTTTAAGTGGCGAAACCGAGCCTGATCTTGATGATGGTGACGAAAGGAGTTTTGAGACTCTTTCGGCGACTCCGATTGAGGATCTCGATAACCTAGCAATTAGCGACGAAAATCCTTTTGGTGAAGAACCAAATTGGGATAATTTGGCAATTAGCGACGAGCAAAATGGAGAAACAACTAATAACGAAACAGACAACCCGTGGGCGGAGAGTGACGAAAATTCGTTTCTGACCCTCTCATCGCCGGTCGACACGGTCACAACCAGCAACGAAAGATCTTTCACGACGGCCAGTGCTCCTGTTGATACTTTGACGGTTAGCCTTGAGAACTCGTTTACGACTCAAGCGACCGCGATTGATACCCTAACAATTAGCGCCGAGCAAAGCTTTACCACGGTCACTACTCCGGTTGACACCTTGGCGATTAGCGCTGAACAGTCTTTCACTACCACCGATATCCCGGTGATTGACCCTCTAGCGATCAGCCCAGAGCAATCTTTTACCACGGCGACTATCCTAGTTGATACGCTGGTGATTAGTGACGAGCATAATTTTAATACTTTACCTGACGGGCCGATGACTGACTCAGTCATTAGCGATGAGGGCTTCTTCATGACGGCGAGCGTTCCCCCGATTGACACTCTAGCCATCAGCCCTGAACAGTCTTTCATTACCACCGATATCCCCGTGATTGACCCTCTAGCGATCAGCTCAGAGCAATCTTTTACAACCGCGACTATCCCAGTTGATACTTTAGCGATTAGTGATGAACAGTCTTTTGCTACTCTCACTCCACCGACTCCTGACACTCTAAGTGTGAGCGACGAATTATCTTTTACCACCTTAAGTCAACCAACCGATAACTTAGTTGTTAGTGACGAAAATTCGTTCACCACTTCAGGCTCGCCAATAATTGTTGACCCAGTGGTGAGCGAGGAAAATTCTTTTACGACTCTCTCTGGCTTTGGCCCGACGCCAACTCCAACCCCGACTCCTCCAAGCAGTAGTCATTCCTCAAGCATTAGCCGAGTTGTTTTGCCAATTCCATATACTTGCCCGATTTTCCTAAAGAAATTTATTAGATCTGGTCAAGCCAATGACCGCTATGAAGTCATCAAACTCCAAGCCTTCTTGAAAGTGTTTGAGGGTTTCCATAATCTGAAAATCACTGGCGTTTATGATCGCGAGACCTATCGAGCGGTGGAAATTTTCCAAGCCCGTTATCTGCGCGATGTCCTTAAGCCGTGGGGGATTACTGACCCAACCGGCTATGTCTATATCACAACTCGTCAAGCGATCAATAAAATTTATTGTGGTCAAGATACCAGAAATAATCTTGATTTGTATAACTTAGTGGCTCGAGAATATTATCAAGCGACCGGCGAATATCTAGAAATGCCGATCGAAGAACCCGAAGATCTCGATGGGGGCTATTATCTTATGGCAACCACGACTCCGACCACAACCCTTTCGGTGACTCGACCGAATGTTTTCTTGGCCGGTGTGGGGGAGCTCTTGAGTTTTATGGGTGATAATTTCTGCTGGCTCTTAAATCTATTTCTCTTACTTCTAATCTTTTTCTTGCTTTGGTTACTCTGGCAAGTGAGTCGTGAGGATGAAGAGGTGGTTGATGAAGGTGAATCAAAAAATTCGTTACCCCCAGGCGTTGTTTCCCTGGAAGACTTAGACGATGACATTTATCCAGTGACTGAAGAAGAGATAATTCCAACCGAGGAGGCTACGATTTTGCCCGAGGAGGCCATGGCTCCGGCTGACGAAGATTCGGAAGTGCTTCTTGGTGCCGAAGATGAAGAAGAATTGGCCAAATTGGCCGAAGAAGACGAAACGAAGCTCGAAGTCTTGGATAATAACCCGTGGCAGGAGATGTTGACTTAACTTAAATTTTCTGGTAGAGATGGAGGTAGAAAATAACAATTGTTCTTTGTAAAGGACAATTTTGGGATATAGGTAGAGAGTCTCGGTTACTGTGTGATCGAGATGGTTGATAAAGGTGTGTCAGATGCGAGGTTCTCTCGCAGAAAGAAGGTTCGTCATGTTGCGTCATCTCCCGGTTCTCGTGTTGTGTGTGTTGGTGTGTGTCGTGTTGGCTGGGTGTCCGAAATCGACGGATGTGGAGGTAACGGTTGAGGCCTACGACTTGGCGGGCCAATCGCTGGGAGTGGAGTCGTCTCCTGTGCCGTCGGCCACGATGGGGCAGTATGTCGTCGCGCCGGGCGTGGCGACTTTCGACTTCCTCCGCAACGGAGGTTTTGGGCGTTTGTCGTCGCCCGAAAAGGTGACGGCGACCTATTGCCTCGTGTACCCAGGCTTCGAGCATTTTTTGCTCGTTGCCGACCTGATGAGCGAGCAGTTTACCTTGCTCGATTCTGGGGGCAAGGTCTTGGCCGAGAAAGTTGGGCCGGAAGATGTAGCGGCTCTCTTGCTCCTTCTTGGTTATGGGACAGTAAATACGGTCTTCCCATTGCTTGTGGAGACTTCGGGGGTGACCGTTGAGTTCCTTGAGACTCTGGTGTGGCCGGCGGTTTTCGATATCGCTGGGCACCAGGGGTTTCGGACCACTGTCCCTATGGGGTTAGCGGTCGCTTGGGCACTGCTTGAGGTCTCTTTTCAGAAAGAGGATGGACTGGGAGACTTTTCCTACCTCATTTTTCCCAGCGACCCAGCTAGCGAAGGCGAAGGTGAAGGTGAAGGTGAAGGTGAGGGCGAAACCTGGGTTCAAGTGCCCAGTCTGTCAGGGCTCAACTGGGCCCAAGCGGACGAGGTCTTGGCTGGGGTTGGTCTCTTGGTAGGTCAAGAAGTGGCTACCGAGGCTAGCTCAACGGTGCCAGCGAACATCATTATTCGCTGGACGCCGACTGGCACGGTGTTGGTTGGGACAGTGATTAACCTCATCGTCTCGACCGGGCCGGGGACCGCAACGGTTCCCGATCTGACGGGTCTCGATCAGGACGAGGCCGAGGAAGCGATTGAGGCGACCTGCCTCAACCTCGGTTCGGTAACCTTTGCCTCAAGTGCGACGGTTCCGGCTGGTCGAGTGATCAGTTGGTCGCTGACGGGTCTGCAACCCTGCGGAACGGCGATTTCGATCGTCATTTCCACGGGGCCAGTGATTGTTCCACCCGAGATGTCGGTGGAGATCAGGGCCCCGCTCAGTGGGCAGGTTTACGAGGTTGGGGAGACTGTCACGGTGACGGTCATGCCCCGAGGTGACCCAGCCGGTGGCCCATACCGTCTCGTCGTTCGCAATGCCGAGCTGGCAACGCGGACGATCAACAATGTGACATTGGAAGTGGGGGTTTCTCTCACTTTCGACCTCGCCATGCCAGGGAGCGGATCATTTACCGCTTACCTGGAAAGTCACAGTGGGGTCTCGGTTGAGACCTATTGTCCCTACTCGGTCGCCGAGTAGTAGAATATCCCATGTCCTCACGGACCGGGTTGTGCCTTTGCGCACGATCCGGTCCTTTTCAATTCTAGTTGACAAAATAGGACTACTTGTGCTAGGAATGGGCTATTAAAAGATCGATTTTAAGAGTTATTATTAAGTTAATTTATAAGCAAAATATGAAGAAATTAGGATTTTTGGTTCTCGCTTTGTCTTTGGTCCTCGTCTTGAGCTCAGTCGTCTCGGCGGCTGGTTTGGTGGCGACGATCACCTCCCCAACGGCTGGGGCGACCTATAGCGTTGGACAAACTATTAACCTTTCCGCGACGAGCGCCAGTGCTGTGGGTGCCGTTAATTATATTTGGTCTTTCAGTGATGGCACCACTAGCCGGACTGGTCAGACTCAAGCCGTGGCTTTTACCACGGCTGGTGCCAAGACCATTACTTTAATGGCTGGCGATGCTTCAGGGGCTAATAGCACTAAGACGGTTGGTGTCACAATCAACGCTGTTGCTTCTAATCGACCAGTTATCTCTAATATTGCCACGAGCAATATTACCCAAACTGGTGTGACGATTACTTGGACCACCGATATCCCCGCTTCGAGCCGAGTTATTTATGACTCGACTAGTCACGCTGATATTACGGGCGCGACTGCGCCGAATTTTGGTTACGTTGCTTCGACTCCCGAAACGGATGTTGAGACTAAAGTAACCAGCCACTCGGTGACGATCTCGGGCTTAAGTCCCGCCACCAAGTATTATTTCCGCGTTTTGTCGCAAGGCTAATTCACTTTCGCAAAATCAAGGACCGCCCTTGCTTATCCAAGCAAGGGCGGTCCTTGATTTTTAGTCACAGCCAGGTGTCACCTTTTTGTTGCTATGTTATTATAAACAACGAAATGAAACTACAAGAAAATTTTTTGTTATCTAAAATCACTACTTTTCAATTAGGTGGGCCGGCCAAGTTTTATTTGAAAGTGAGAACGCCCGAAGAGGCGGTGGCGGCGGTTTTAATCGCGCAAGACAAAAAAATTAAATACCACTTGGTGGGAGGTGGGAGTAATCTCGTTTTTAATGATGAAGGTTTTGCCGGGCTGGTGATTCATTGGCAGATAGCTAGACCGAGTCTAGCTGATATCATGGTTAAGAAGAAAGAGCGGGAAATTATTGTTTCGGCGGTAATTAAATTAGCCGATTTGATTAAAACAGCGAACAAAAATGGTTTGGCTGGTTTAGAAAAATTGGCCGGGATTCCCGGTCAAGTGGGGGGCGCGGTGGTCGGCAATGCCGGCGCTTATGGTCAAGCGATCAGTGATCGTTTGCGCTGGGTGGAAGTTTTCGATGGCCAACGGGTTCGACGCCTGACCAAGAAAAATTGTTGTTTTGATTATCGCGAGAGTATTTTCAAAAAAAATAAGTGGTTAGTTTTGCGGGTCGCTTTTAAATTAAAAAAAGGTCAGGCTCAAAATTTAATTAAAGAAAGTCAAAAAATTACCAAAATTCGCTGGGCCAAATTTGGCCAACATCCGATTTGCGCTGGCAGTTTTTTTAAAAATGTTTATCAAAACGGCGAGCGTCTTCCCACGGCGACTTTAATCGAACAAGCGGGCGCGATTAATTTAAAAGCTGGTGGTATTAGTGTCGCGCCGTGGCATCATAATTTTTTAATCAACGATGGTTCGGGCACGACGCGTGATTTAAAAAAATTAGCGAAGCGTTTAAAAAAAGTTGTCCACCAAAAACTAGGGATTGAACTGGCAGAAGAGGTGCGGTTCGTAGTATAATAAAAATAAGTTATTACTAAATTTGTTATTAGTTTTACTAATTAAAAATTTTTTTATGAAAAAACATATTTTCTTTTTTGGTGGCTTAGTGATTGTGGTGATCCTTATCGCGTTGGCGCTAACTTTTAATCAGGTTGGTTGGCCCTCCGTTTTTAATTCTCAAACTGTAACCGGTTTTGGTGGGGGATTGGGCGAAAGTTTTTCCGCTGACTCTAATTTAAAAATCGCGACGGCTGATCGAGCGATGGCACCATCAGCTACGGCCGAAATTTTGCCCCGCCAAGTAACGAAAACTGGCAACCTAAGTATTTTGGTTACGACCGCTGAAGACACGGCGCAAAATATTCAAGCCATTGCCGAGAGCGTCGCGGGGTATGTCAGTGATACCTATCTTTACGAAGTCACGACCGGAGTTAAAGCGGGCGCCATCACCATTCGTGTCCCAGCCGACAAATTTGACCAGACTCTCTCCCGCATCAAAGAGTTGGCCATTAAGGTTGAATCTGAAAATATTAATGCCAATGATGTTACCGATCAATTTATCGATCTCGAAGCCCGTCTGAAAAATCTTGAAGCGCAAGAAGATCAATATCTCGGTATTTTGAAAAAGGCGACCGCGGTGGAAGATGTTTTGAAAGTGACCAACCAATTGAATCAAGTCCGTCAACAAATTGACAGTTGGCAAGGCCAGCTCAAATATCTCAATAGTCAAATTGACTTGTCCACGATTACAGTTAATTTGACCGCCGAAAAAGAAGTTCAGATCTTTGGTCTCCATTGGCGTCCAATTACGGTGGTTAAGCAAGCGGTCCGCTCGCTCTTAAACGGTTTAGTTCATTACGCTAATTTGATTATTGCTATTATTATCTTCTTGCCGGTCATTGCTCTCTGGCTGATTACCCTCCTGCTCATCGCCTGGCTTATCTGGTGGGTGGTCAAAAAATTAAAATCAAAGAAACTCCCGCTCATTCAAGCACCAACCAAAAAGAAAACCAAGAAACTGGTTGCGAAATAATCACTCTTTATCTCGTCGGTTAATTGTGTATAATTAACCTTATGTCATATAAACCCACCATTGGGCTGGAGATTCATGTGGAGTTGAAGACGGCGACGAAGATGTTTTGTCGGTGTCAGAATAATCCAGCCCTTTCGACTTCGCTCAGGGCAGGCGAAACACGACCTAATATTAATATCTGTCCCGTTTGTACGGCCCAGCCGGGAGCATTGCCGGTTATTAATAAAGAGGCGGTGCGACAGGTTTTGCGCGTCGGCGTGGCTTTGAACGGGACGGTGGCGGACTTTACCGAATTTGATCGCAAAAATTATTTTTATCCCGATATCCCAAAGGGTTATCAGATTAGTCAATACAAATACCCGCTCATTTCTGGCGGTGAATTAAACGGCGTTAAGATTACCAGAATTCATCTTGAAGAAGATACGGCCAAATCGACGCATAGCGACAAAGCTGATGAAAGTTATATTGATTTTAATCGCTCGAGTTTGCCCTTGATGGAGTTGGTGACCGAACCGGTGATTCATGATGGTCAGACGGCTTCGGCGTTTGCCAAAGAATTGCAGACGCTGATGCGCTATCTCGGCGCGTCAGAAGCGAATATGGAAAAAGGGCAGATGCGGATTGAGGCGAATATCTCGGTGGCTCGTTCCAACGTTCTTGGCACCAAGGTTGAGGTGAAAAATCTCAATTCTTTTAAGTCGGTGGAGAAAGCGATTGATTTCGAAATTGCGCGCCAAATCGAAGTTTTAGAAAATGGGGATAAGGTAATACAGGAGACGCGGGGTTGGGACGAAAATAAACAAATCACTTTCAGCCAACGGCTCAAGGAGTCGTCGCATGATTATCGTTATTTCCCTGATCCGGATTTACCCAAACTTTTTTTAAGCGAAATTCCCGAATTTAGTCTCGAGGCGATTAAAAAATCTTTGCCCGAATTGCCGTGGGAGCGACGCCAACATTTTACCGAGCAACTTGGTTTGAAATCAGAAGATGTTGAAGTCTTTGTGCAAAGTCATAAATTAGCCGAATTTTTCCGCGCCGTCGCCGAAAAATTGGTGCCCAAGGGGAACCCTTTGGGAGCCGTTCAAGGGTTCCCCTTGGGCCCTTTGGCCGAGGCCTACCTTCAGTCTGCCGTCAATTATCTCACGACTGATTTGCTGGGACTGGCGCCCACGCCCGATGAATTAACTTTGCCCGAACCGAGCGATTATGCCGAGCTGATTAAAATGGTGGTCGAGAAAGAAGTTTCTTCGCGGGGGGCCAAAGACATTTTGGCGGTGATGTTGCGCGAGGGAGGCGAGCCAAGAGTGATTGCCAGGGCGAAAGGCTTGTTCCAAGTTCATGACGAAGGCGCGATCTCGACGATTATTGATGAGGTGATAAAGAAAAACGAAGCAGTTTTTGCCGAATTTAAGGCCGGCAAAGAAAAATCACTTCAATTCTTGATTGGCCAAGCGATGAAAGCCAGTCATGGTTCTGCCAATCCCGAATTACTCAAAAAACTGTTGCAAAATAAGGCGAAATAGGCGAAAGGCCAGATCGGCTCCGATTTTGCTTGACAAATAATAGCGTTATGCTATACTGGAAGAGTATATGTTCCTTGTGTTCTTAGGAGAGTGGCTAGCTCGATCGAGTGTCGACGAGTTAGCCCAGACGACAATGGAGGAAAGTCCCATGCGCATTCGTGGTTCCACGTTCCAACTCCCCTCGCCCCCCAATATGACGATTAAGGATGACGCGTTCGTCGCCGGCATCGCGGCCGCCGCGCGAGCCTAGCCTCGCCAGGAGGCAGGCCCCGCACGAAAGGAGTTCGTTATGAAGATTTTGGGTAGACCGCCGTAACGGCGGCCACAGAGTCGCTCCGTCTAAGGTTCTCGAGTCTCGCACAGGCATTGCGAACGCCATCGGCGTCGTCGCGTCGGCCCTGCGAGACTCGGGGCCTTTTTTGTTTCAGCTATTTTTTTGCTAAAATCGAGATAAACCCCATTAGAAATTTCACAATTTTTTTAATGTGCTAGAATAGGGTGTTGAGGGATTATTAAAATAAATTTATAAAAATTATGGCCAGTCAAATTTCTAACGGGGCGAGAAAAGTAAAAGTGGGGATTAATGGTCTGGGGCGAATTGGTCGGGCGTTTCTTAAATTGGCGATTAAAAATCCGGACCTTCAAATTGTTGGCGTTAATGATTTGGGCGATTTGGCCAACATCGCTTATCTTTTGAAATACGATAGCGCCTATGGCCAATTTGCGGGGACAATCGAAACGAAAAATGATGGAGCGGGTCAAGCGTTAATTGTTAATGGTCAAACCATCAAATTTTTACAAGAAAAAGATCCCGCTCAATTACCGTGGGGCGAGTTGATGGTGGATGTGGTGGTGGAGTCAACGGGGGTTTTCGAAACTTACGCGAAGGCCAAGGCTCACTTGGATGCTGGTGCCCGCAAGGTGGTAATTTCGGCACCAGTCAAAGATGAGCCAGTGGCGGGCGTGCCCGGTGGCACTTTCTTAATTAATATCAATGACGAAAAATTGAGCGACCAAGTCATGACTTCGAACGGTTCCTGCACGACTAATTGCGCCGCGCCAGTAATCAAAATTTTAGATGAAGCGCTCGGCGTTGAGAAGGCGTTACTTAATACGATCCATGGTTATACCGCGACGCAAAAATTGGTGGATGTGGCTGATGTCAAAGATTGGCGTCGGGGCCGGGCGGGGGCGGTTAACCTAATTCCCTCCACGACGGGTGCGGCGGTCGCAGTCGGGCAAGTCATCCCGCAAGTTCAGGGCAAATTTGATGGCATCGCCATTCGGGTGCCGGTCATTACCGGTTCGATGATTGATGTCACTTTTATCGCTAAGCGACCCACGTCAGTTGAGGAAGTCAATGTTATTTTAGAAAAAGCTTCCACTCTGCCCCAATGGCAAAAAACTTTTAGCGTGACGAAAGAAGCGCTCGTTTCCTCTGATATTCTTGGTAGCCCGTTTGCTTCCATTGCCGACTTATCTTATACCAAAGTCGTGGGCGGTAATCTCGTCAAAGTGATGGCTTGGTACGACAACGAAGCCGGTTATACCAATACGCTCGTGGAGCATGTGCTAAAATTGGGACAATAGTGTTATAATTAACTCATGACTATTTACTTGGGTACTGACCATGCGGGGTTTGAATTGAAGGAGCAGATTAAAGATTATCTGAAGGGAAAGGGTTTGGCTGTGCAAGACCAAGGCGCTTTTACTTTGGATCCCGAAGATGATTACACCGATTATGTGAAAATTGTGGCCAAAATGGTTCAGGGTGATTCGGAGAGTCGGGGGATAATTTTGGGTGGGTCTGGTCAAGGTGAGGCGATTTGTGCTAACCGGTTTAAGGGCGTGCGGGCGGCGCTTTATTATGGTCCCTCGGCTTCACTCGGGACAAGTGGTCCGCTCGATATTATTAAACTTTCGCGTGAACATAATGACACTAATGTTTTGTCGCTGGGTGCGCGGTTTTTGAATTTTGAGCAAGCCAAAGAAGTGATTGATTTGTGGTTGGCCACACCGTTTTCTCAAGACCCTCGTCATGTTCGGCGGATTAAAGAGATTGATGACGATGAATCAATGGGGCGAGTTATCTAATCCCTAAATACTAGATACTAAATACTAAACCAACATGGAAATAATTCCCTCGATCATTGCGGATAATTTTGAAGAAGTCAAAACTCGATTGATTCGCGTCGAGGGTTTAGTGGACTGGGTCGAATTGGATATTGCCGATGGTGTTTTTGTACCGAGTTTTACTTGGCCAATGTTGTTAGGGCAAGCCCCCGAGGATTTAAAAGAGGTTGACGGCAAAACCAAAATCAGTGCCCATTTAATGGTTGAACACCCCGAAACTTTGATTGACGACCCCTCAACTCCGTTCGGGGCAAGTTGGCAGGAGGTAGTTGATCGCCTTATTATTCATTACGAATCGACGGACGAGATTGAAAAAATAATCGAAACCAAAGGCGCGCATATTAGTCTTGGTTTGGCGCTTGAATTGGCCACGCCAGTTGAAAAAATTTATCATTATTTAGATAGAGTAAAATTAGTTCAATTAATGAGTATCGAACGCGTTGGTTACTCGGGTGAAAAATTTGACGAACGAGTCTTTGAAAAAATTAAAACGCTTAAAACCAATTGGCCAGATGTCAAAATAATTATTGATGGCGGGATTGATCTGGAAATTGGCCGGCGCCTCAAAGAAGTTGGTGCCGATGGTCTCGTGATTGGCTCCCGCATTTGGCAGGCGCCCAATATCGAAGAAACAATTAAAAGTTTCCAAAATTTGTGATTCTTACTGACGATAAATTAAAATATTTAGAAACGAAAGCGCGAGAAATTAGACGCTCGATTATTTCGATGTTGGTCGAGGCGCGATCGGGGCATACGGCGGGGGCACTTGGTATGGCCGATATTTTCACGGCCCTTTATTTTGGTTTACTTAATCACGACCCTAAGAGGCCTGATTGGGAGGGGAGAGATCGGGTGGTTTTATCAAATGGCCATATTTGCCCGGTTTTGTATGCGACTTTGGCCGAAGCCGGTTATTTTGAGAAAAAAGAATTAATGACTCTTCGTAAATATGGTTCGCGTTTACAGGGCCATCCGCATCGGGAATTTTTCCCGTTGGCCGAGACTAGTTCTGGTCCGCTCGGTGAGGGTTTGGCGCAAGCGGTGGGGATGGCTTTGGCTGACCGTCTCGATGTCGTCTCAATCCGCCTCGCCGGCGGGCCGGTCTTACACCGTTTTTTCTATTGTTTAATGAGCGATGGCGAATTACAAGAGGGCTCGACTTGGGAGGCGGTGATGTTAGCGGGCAAAGAAAAACCGCATAATTTAATCGCGATTATCGATCGCAATAATATCCAAATTGATGGTCAAACTGAAGATGTGATGCCTCTCGAACCGTTGGTTGACAAATGGCGGGCATTTGGTTGGCAAGTGATCGAGATTGATGGGCACAGTTTTCCCGAAATTTTTGACGCCGTGGGGATGGCCAAATCGGTTTTTAATCGTCCGTCGGTGATCATTGCTCACACCACGCCCGGCAAAGGTGTGCCCGAATTCGAAAACAAATTCGAATGGCACGGCAAAACACCAACAAAAGAAGAAGGGAGGCAGGCACTTGATGAAATAAATTAGTAAAAGTCTTTCAAAAGATAAGGTGCCCCGCGTTTCCTTGGGGCACCGAGTGTTCGAGCACCGGTAACAAGATTGGCCTTCTCTTGCTTTATATTGGGCTAGGAGACGGGGGAAGCCCGCTCAGGGATCGCCGGTGCATCAATCCTTTTCACCTCTCATTTTAATCTAGCAAATCTATTAATAATATGCAAATATTGAGGGGGTAGTTTTAAATCAACTTCAAAATTACCTGGCAAGATTTGTTACCAAAATTTACAATTGTTAATTTTGGTAGTGAGAGGTGGTTTTCGTTTGACGATTGTTTTATAATTAAAGAAATGAATCTCAACCCTAAAATTTATGAGTTAAACGTTGAACAGAAAGCAATTCGCGAGGGGTTTGGCGAGGGGGTGATTGAAGCGGGGGAGAGGGATAAGAAGGTGGTAGTGTTGTGCGCGGACTTGAAGGAGTCAACGCGGGTTGAAGAATTTTCGCAGAAATTCCCTGACCGATTTTTTGAATTGGGGGTCGCTGAACAAAATTTAGCGAGCGTGGCGTCGGGGTTGGCCTCGATGGGTAAAGTGCCCTTCATTGCCTCGTATGCGATTTTTTCACCCGGGCGGAATTGGGAAATGATTCGGACGACGATTTGTTATAACCAGACCAATGTCAAAATTGTTGGCGCGCACGCGGGGTTGAATGTTGGTCCCGATGGTGGGTCGCACCAAATGCTCGAGGATATTGCTTTAACCCGAGTTTTACCCAGAATGACGGTCGTCGTGCCTTGTGATGCAGTTGAAGCGAAGAAGGCGACTCTGGCTCTGGCCGAAATGGTTGGCCCGAGTTATCTTCGTCTGGCGCGTGCCAAGAGTCCGATCGTGACGACTGACGAGGCGTCGTTTGAGATTGGAAAAGCTGAAGTTTTGCTTGATGATGAAAAACCAGAAGTGGCGATTATCGCTTGTGGTCTCTTGGTTTATAATTCTTTAATGGCGGCGCGCAAATTGGCGCGCGAGGGGATCAAAGTTTCAGTCATCAATAATCACACTATTAAACCACTAGATGAAAAAACAATTTTAGAAGCTGTAAAAAAAACTTGCCCGCCAATGGGCGGGGTCGGGGCGGTTGTCACTTGCGAAGAACATCAAAAAGCGGGCGGTTTGGGTAGCGTGGTGGCGGAATTTTTGGCGCAAAATTATCCCGTGCCAATCGAATTTGTGGGTGTCGCCGACCGCTTTGGCCAATCTGGCGAACCGGCCGAATTAATGGAACATTATGGTCTCGGGGTTGATGATATTATTGAAGCGGTAAAAAAGGTAATTAAAAGAAAGACTACTTAACTTTTTTTTTCAATTTCCGTGCGGGTGAGGAGGCCGGCGTGGGGGCCGATTTGGGTGACGACCGAGGCAGAATTAATCGCGCCCCAAGCGAGAGCTTGATCGGCGGGCAAATTATTGGCGGTGGCGACGAGAAAGGCGGCGGCGAAGGCGTCACCGGCACCAGTGCGTTCAAGGGCGGGACCAAAATTGGTGAAGGCGGGGATTTGGTAAAAATTATTTTGGTCGTCGAGAACACTGGCGCCATTCTCGCCATCGGTGATGACGACGATTTTGGGACCCAGATTTTTAATTGACTCAGCTAATGTGCGAAAAACGACTTTGGGCGAATTTGGTAATCGAGGAGAGACCTCGGGCTCATCAGAGGACTCACCTCGATTACTGATTTTGGTTGCTTCTTGTTTGTTGCAAAAAAGAATTTCGGTGCGGGCATAAATTGCTTTCAATTTTTCAACGCCAGCTTTTAATTGCCAAGTGCCGGGGCTGAAGGCGAGCTTGGTTTCGGGTTGAGCCGTGAGCCAATCGGCAATTTGTTGATGAACTGAACCATCGCTGTCGCTCATTGATGACAAATAGAGCCAATTAGCTTCTGGATTATCGGGCTCGCTCTGAGCGGACTGGTGGTGAGTATCGTCGAACCGGTCGAAGGGGAAATAATTCGGATAATTTTCGTGCTTAACTAAAATCGTGCGGTCATCGGCATACCATAAAACATAATTATAATTAGTTGGGACATCGGCATTTTTCTTGACCCAAGTCGTGTTGATTCCTGCTTCATTTAACTTGGCTAAAGTTTTTTGGCCGTGGTCGTCGTCGCCGACATTCGAGATATAAGCTACCGCTAGACCGAGTCTGGCGGAACCGAGAGCGACATTTGAACTATTGCCCCCGGCTGGGACCTCAGTGACCGAGTCGTAAGGAATCTTCGACGCAAACTTCATACAAATCTTGCATTCTGGTTTGTCGATTTGGCAATTTAATTCGGCCTCACTTAACCTAATAAAGGCGTCGGTGGCGTTATCCCCCACGGAGATTAAATCAAATTTTTTCATATGCTATTATTATAGCATGCAAACTTTAAGACAAATAATTAAAGAGGCGGAGGCGAAGAAGACGGCCATTGGCCACTTCAATATCTCTAACCTCGAAGGCTTGTGGGCTATTTTTCGTGCGGCGCAAGGTTTATCCGCCTCTGGCGGAACGCCAATGCCAGTGATTATTGGTGTCTCCGAGGGTGAACGAGATTTTGTCGGCGTGCCTCAAGCGGTGGCCCTGGTGGCGAGCTTGAAGCAGGAATTTGATTACCCAATTTTTTTGTCGGCGGACCATACTTCGTCATTTGAGCGGGCCAAGGAGGCGATTGATGCCGGTTTTGATTTAATTGTTTTTGATCGCAGTGAATTGTCTCTTGATGAAAATATTGCGGAAACAAAAAAATGTGTCATTTATGCGCGAGGTGTTAATCCGGAGATTTTAATTGAGGGTGAGTTGGGCTATATTGGCAAATCGTCAAAGATGCTCGACGAAATTCCTGAAGGGGCAGCGATTGGTGATGAGGCCATTACTAAGGCCGAGGAGGCCAAGCGCTTGGTTGAAGAGACGGGTCTCGATCTTTTCTCGCCGGCTGTTGGCAATTTGCACGGGATGTTAAAGCACGCGCCCAACCCTCGATTAAATATTGCGCGCATTAAAGAAATTCATGAAGCGACCGGCGTCCCGCTTGTCTTGCACGGCGGGTCTGGTCTCACTGATGAAGATTTTGTCTCGGCGATTGAGGCGGGGGTGGCGATTGTCCACATTAATACCGAATTGCGTTTGGCTTATCGCGACGCTTTGCGCGAAGCTCTCCAAGATTATCCTGAAGAAATTGCGCCTTATAAAATTCTCAAGGATGCGGTGGCCGGGATGAAAGATGTCACCACCCGTCGCTTGCGTTTATTTTCGCGAATTGGTTAAATAAGAGAGGAGTGGTGTGTGTTTGCTATAAAAACGGAGGGTTTTTTCATGAAAGAACGCCCGGTTCTTTGTCTTTTTTTCGATTCATCGGTTGGCGGGGATCGGAGGGTTCTCGCGGGGAGCTTTGCGGTTGAGCTTTGCGAGAAAGGGGGGGTTTTCGTTGTCTCCTCGGAAGAAGATGCCGATGTCTCCTTTTTCCTCAAAGAAGGTGGGGGGATGATCCTTGTTCGTCTCCGCAATGGCGATGAGACCGAGATATTTTCCCCTGTGTCCCCCTCGGTCATTGGTTTGGGCAAAAAGGATGGGTTTTGGGACTTGCTCCTGGCCCCATAAAAAGAATTGAACAGCAACCCGGGTGGCGCGCTTGCGCGTCGCCCGGGCTTTACTTTTTTAGGTTTTTCGTTATACTGGACCAGTTATGTTTAAATTGACCGCGGAAAAACGCGATATTTTAGGTAAGAAGGTTAGTAACTTGCGCGAGGCAGGCGAACTCCCGGCGGTAGTTTATGGTGGCCAGAAGGAGACTTTAGCCATTACTCTCAATCAAGCCGAATTTCAAAAGGTCTTAACTCAAGCGGGCGAATCGACCATTGTTTCTTTGGCGGTTGATGGTCAAGCCCAAGATATCTTAATTCATGATGTTCAGACTGACCCGCTCTCGGGCTTTCCTGTCCACGCTGATTTTTATATTGTTAGTCAAGACAAAGAGCTTGAGGTGGCGGTTCCGCTTATCTTCGAAGGGGTGGCGCCAGCGGTTAAGGATTTGGGCGGGAGCTTGGTCAAAGTTTTGCACGAATTAGAAATTCGCGCTTTGCCGAAGAATTTGCCTCACGATATTACGGTTGATATTTCTTCCCTCGTGGCCTTGGATAGCCAGATTTTGATTAAAGATTTGAAATTGCCAGTTGGTGTCGAATCGGTGCTTGATGTTGAAGAAGTGGTGGCCGCCATTACCGAGGCGGGCGAAGAAGTGATTGAAGAAGTGGCGCCGGTTGATCTCTCGGCGATTGAAGTCGAGAAGAAGGGTAAACAAGAAGAGGCGACTGAAGAAGGCGACGCTCCAACGGACGAGAAATAATTTTTTATCTCTGCTATAATATTCCTGATGAAGAATCGGTTGATTTTTTTGTGGTTCGGGTGGCTGGTGATTTCGGCGGTGATTTTTTTGCCGTTGGCAACTCGGGCCGAAACCACTCAAGAAAAAGAGGCGCGTTTGAACGCGGAGCTTAAGGTGGTGGAGGCGGAGATTGCGGGCCAAAAAAGCTTGCTTCAATCTAAACAAAAAGAGACGGCGAGTATTCAGCGTGACATCGACATTTTGACCTACAAAATCAATACGGCCCAACTTAATATCAAAGCCAAACAAATCGAAATTGCGCGCTTGGGTGGCGATATTGTCCAGAAAGAAAAAACCATTGGCACTTTAGAGGAACAGCTTGATCAAGAAAAAACCTCTCTGGCTGAATTGTTGCGTCAAACGCGGGAGCTTGACGATAGTACTTTTGCTGAAATTGTTTTAAGCCCACAGACTTTATCGAATTTATTTGTCGATCTCCAACGTTTTCATTCGGTCGAAGATCATGTTCAAGACTCGTTGGCGACCGTGCGGGGGGTTAAGAAAAATACCGAAACGCAAAAAACGGTCCTCGAAAGTCGACGTGACGCTGAGACCAATGCCAAGAAAGCGATTGAAAATGAGAAAGCAAATATCGAGCAATTAAATAAAGAGAAAACTACTCTCCTAAACGCGAGTAAAGCGAAGGAGAATTCTTACAAAGCGGTAATTGCGAAGAAAGAAAAAGAACGGGCGGAGATTCGGAGTGCTCTTTACCGTTTGCGGGGAGCGACGAATATTACTTTTGGCCAAGCCCTCGAACATGCCAATTTTGTTTCCGCTAAAACTGGTGTTCGTCCGGCTTTTCTCTTGGCCATTATTACCCAAGAGTCTAATTTGGGCGAAAATATCGGAACTTGTAATCGGCCGGGCGACCCAGCCTCAAAGAGTTATAAATCAGTGATGAAGCCGAGTCGGGACATTGAGCCCTTTGAAAAAATTTGTAAAGAATTGGGGATTGATCCGGTTGGTCAACCTGTCTCTTGCCCTTACGGTGGGGGTTATGGTGGAGCCATGGGGCCGGCCCAATTTATCCCGTCAACTTGGATGGGGATGAAGAGCGCGGTTTCCAAAGTGACCGGCAATAATCCACCTAACCCGTGGGACGCGAGAGACGCCTTCACGGCCTCGGGTCTCTATTTGCGCGATTTGGGCGCAGACGGTGGCACTTATACCACGGAACGCAAAGCGGCGCTCAAGTATTATGCTGGGGGCAATTGGTCTTTGGCTAAAAACGCTTTTTACGGCAACGAAGTAATGGCGATTGCCACCAAATATCAGAAGCAAATCGACATCTTGCAGAATTAATAAAATTAGTGTATAGTCTGTCGTATGAAAAAGGATATCCACCCTAAATATTACGAAGCTGAAGTCACTTGCGCCTGTGGCAATACCTTTACAGTGGGCGCGTCAGTTGAGAAAATCAATGTTGAAATTTGTAGCGCTTGCCACCCATTTTTTACTGGTAATGAGAAGGTGGTAGATACCGCCGGCATGGTTGAGAAATTCCGCGGTCGCGCCGCCAAAGCGACGGCTCCCAAGAAGAAAGTGGCCAAGAAAACTGCCTCGACCAAAACTAAAGAGGATAAATAGATAATGGAGATTGCTGATTTCAGAGCCAACCCGAAGACGGCCTATTGGGCGGGAGTTTTTGACGATTTAGCCGGTAAAATTACTGAAGCGAAAGATTTGTTGGCCAAAGATGCTTCGGTTAAAGATCTGGCTGAAGAAGAAATTAAAGAGCTGGAGAAACAGCAAGCCGAGATTTTGGTTAAGATGGAAGAAATTTTGGCACCCAAAGCGGGAGAGAGTGAGCCCGACAGCCCTCGAATTGTGATGATCGAATTAAGAGCTGGGGCGGGTGGGGAAGAAGCGGCGTTGTTTGCCTACGAGTTAGCTCAAACTTATGCTAAATATGCCACCCTCCAAGGTTGGGTCTTTTCGCTGGTTGACGAATCATTGTCGCCAATGGGGGGTTACAAAGAAGCGACTTTCGAAATTGTCGGTAATGGCGCTTACGATTCTTTCAAATACGAAATGGGGGTCCACCGCGTGCAACGGGTGCCGGCCACCGAGAAATCGGGGCGAGTTCATACCTCAACTATTTCGGTGGCGGTTTTGCCGGTCAGGGAATATAGCGAAATCAAAATCAATCCGGGAGATTTAGAGATTGAATTTACGCGCTCGGGTGGGGCTGGCGGACAAAATGTTAATAAAGTCGAAACCGCCGTGCGAATGGTTCACAAGTCAACGGGCTTGGCGGTGCGTTGTCAGAGCGAACGAACCCAATTAAGGAATAAGGAAAAGGCGCTCGAAATGCTGGCGGCTAAAATTGAGGATCAAGAACGGCAAGCTGAAGAGGCTAAGTACTCGGCCGAGCGCAAGAGCCAGATTGGCACCGCTGATCGCTCTGAAAAAATCCGCACCTACAATTTTCTTCAAGACCGGATTACCGACCATCGCATTAAGAAATCTTGGCACGGCATTGAACGCATTCTCGCCGGCAACCTTGACCCCATTTTCACTGACCTGAAAGAAGGCCTAAAATAAGGCCTAATGGAGGTCTCGCCTCCATTAGGGTAGTTGTCATGAACTTGACAAATGATTTGCGTGGGTGTATAATATCGTCAGATTTCTTTGGAGCTACAACTACAAGGAGGTTTACGGTGGAGATGGAAATGGGAAAACAACCAGAGGAAGACCATTTCGGTCACGAAATGGTTGACATTGTCGCCATGGGGGTCGGGGCGATGATCTCACTTTTGGTCAGCGAAGTGTTGTTGGCGGTGGCGGTGGCGGTTTTTTGTTCGGTGTTTAGGGGGCTGGTCTCGTGACCAGTCCCTCGATACGGGCTTGTCCGGCGGTCGATTTAGACCGCCGGACATCTTTGTTTATGGCCCACCTTGCCTTTATTAGGGTTTTTTGTTAAACTCTCCCTGTATGAATGAAGCAGTAAAAGATCAGGCCAAAGAAGATTTGGTGAAAAAGATGTTTGATTTGGGGGCGCATTTTGGTTATGGCAAAAATAGCCGACACCCGTCAAGCAAGTCTTTTTTGTTTGGGTTGAAGAATAAGACGGTCGTTATTGACTTAGAGAAGACGGCCGAGAGTTTAAGTGTGGCCAAGGCCTTCGCTCGGGAATTGGGTCAGAGTAAGAAGGCGATTATTTTTGTCGGCACTAAAACTGAAGCCCAAAAAGCTGTGACCGAAGTTGCCGGCTTGGCCAATTTGCCTTATGTCATCGAGCGTTGGATTGGTGGGACAATGACTAATTTTCGACAAATTCGTTCACGCATCGATCGTTTATTGAAACTTAAGGATGAAGAGGCGACGGGCGAGTTAAAAAAATATACCAAAAAAGAACGAGGGGTGATTGCCAAAGAAGTGGCGAATCTCGAGCGTTATTTTGGTAGTTTGACTGATCTAACCAAATTACCCGGCGCGATTTTTGTGGTTGATCCTAAGAAGGAGGATATTGCCGTGGCCGAAGCGAAGAAATTAAATATTCCGGTTATCGCCTTGGCTAATTCTGACTGCAATATTGAGGGGATTGCTTATCCGATTATGGCTAACGATGCGCAACGTAAAGTCATTGATTTTGTTGCTCGCGAAATCGCAATGGCTTATAATGAAGGAGTGAAGGAAGACGAAAAAGAAATCATAAAAGAAAAAGAGGTAGAAAAAAAAGATGATCACAACGGAACAAATTAAAGAACTTCGCGATCGAACTGGGATCTCAATTGCGCAATGTAAAAAAGCGCTCGAAGATGCTGGGGGCGATATCAACAAGGCTTTAGACTTTCTAAAAGAGAAGGGGGCCGAAGTCGCGGAGAAAAAGGCGACGCGCGAACTTCACGCCGGTTTGGTTAGTGCCTATATTCACTCTGACCACAAGCTGGGAGCTTTAGTGGAGGTTCATGTGGAGACCGATTTCGTGGCCAAGAACGAAGGCTTCCAAGCGCTGGCGGATGACCTCGCGATGCATATCGTGGCGATGAACCCAGCTGATGTGGCCGAACTTCTCACCCAACCCTTTATCAAGGATCCGACCTTGACAATTGACGATTTGGTTAAGAATCACATCCAGAAATTTGGCGAACGAATTGAGATTGCTCATTTTGCTCGGCTCGATTCCAAAAACTAAAACCCTATATGGTTTATTATATTTTAGCGGTCGTGGCGCTGGTTTCGCTGGCCATTCTCTCCTTCCTTTTTCGGCGCCAAATCATGATCAATCGAGCCAAAAATCTCGATTATAATGAGTTGAATCATTACGGGGTGGCGAATGTGATGATTGATTACTTGGCTTTTAAGATTGTGCGTTTTTGCCAGTCAGGGTTAAGGAAACTTTATCTTTTCTTTCTTCATTTTGTGAAAAATTCGATGGCGACGGCGCGTTACGCTATTGTTAAAACCGAAAGACGCTTTAACCAAATTGTTGATTCGGCGCCTAGCCCCGAAGAAATTCATAAAACCGACAAAGTCTCTTTTTTCTTGAAAGAGATTAAAGATCACAAAGATGCCACTATGGCTGAAATCCAAATCATGGCCGATGAGGCGAAAAAGGTCGAAAGTGAAAACTGAGCCAGCACGAGGATTCGAACCCCGGACCTTCGCTTTACAAAAGCGTTGCTCTACCAACTGAGCTATGCTGGCGTTTCTATATTAAAGCGTATTTTTAACAATCAGGCAATTTGTTTTTACTGATTTTTTCGTTATAATCTAGGAATGACCGAACGAGAGCAAAAGGGGCATCTTCATCCTTTAACGCAGATTATTAACGAGGTGGTGGACGCTTTTCGCGACTTGGATTTTGTGGTGGCCGAGGGGCCAGAAATTGAGGACGAATATCATAATTTTGACGCACTGAATGTTCCGGCGGATCATCCGGCGCGGGATATGTGGGATACTTTTTGGCTCCGACCGCAGGGAGGAGCCCCGAGCGACTCGTCCCGAGCTGGGTCGAGGGAAGTCGAGGGGTTAAAAAAATTATTAAGAACTCACACTTCACCCGTTCAAATTAGATATTTAGAAAATAATAAACCGCCACTACGAATTATCGTGCCAGGCAAAGTTTTTCGTTATGAGGCGACAGACGCGCGACACGAGGCGCAATTTTTTCAAATTGAAGGTTTACTGGTGGACAAAAAAGTGAGCGTGGCCGACATGAAAGGCAGTTTAGAACATTTTTTGCAAAAGATTTTTGGTCAGAAGGTGCAGATTCGCCTTCGCCCCTCCTTCTTTCCTTTTGTCGAGCCGGGTTTTGAGGTGGATATGATTTGTCCCGCTTGTTTACCCGCCATAGCTTCAGCGAAGGAGGGTCACAAGGAAGATGAAGAGAAAAAATGCTCAGTTTGTAGTGGCACTGGTTGGCTCGAGATTATGGGTGCGGGTTTGGTTCATCCTCATGTCTTCAAATCCGTTGGCCTTAATCCTGACGAGTGGCAAGGCTTTGCCTTTGGGCTCGGCCCTGAGCGTTTGGCCATGGTTAAATGGGGGATTGAAGATATCCGGAATTTTTATAATGGCGATTTAAGATTCATTAATCAGTTTTAGCTTAAAAGCTTACTTGCTTACAAACTTACATGCTTGTCTCTCATAATTGGCTCCAAAAATATTTTGACGCAAAATTGCCTAAGGCGAGCGTTTTAGCGGATAAAATAATTTTTCACGCTTTTGAAGTCGAAGATATTGTCGAAAAAGATGGTGATTGCTTAATGGATGTTAAAGTATTGCCCGATCGCGCTCATGATTGCTTGTGTCATTATGGCCTGGCTAAAGAAATTTCGGCGCTATTTGATTTGAGGCTTAAATCTGCCGTCACCAAGGGGAACCCTTTGGGAGCAGTTCAAGGGTTTCCCTTGGTGACGGTTCGGAATCTTAATATTAAAATTGAGGATGAAAAACTTTGTCGGCGATACATCGGGAGAATGGTTGAGAATGTTGCCGTCAAAAATTCAGCTGATTGGCTTAAAAAAGATTTAGAAAAATTAGATCAGCGTTCGATTTTTAATATTGTTGATTTGGCTAATTACGTGATGTTCGATGTGGGGCAACCCTTGCACGCGTTTGACGCTGATAAAGTTCAGGGAGGAATCACGGTGCGGTTGGCGAAGACGGGAGAAAAAATCACGACTCTTGATAACCAAGAAGTTAATTTGGATGAAAGCATTTTAATCATTGCTGATGATGAGGGCCCGCTAGCGATCGCGGGGATTAAGGGGGGCAAAAAAGCCGAAGTGACCAATGAGACGAAAAACTTGATTTTAGAATCAGCCAATTTTGATCCAGTTAATATCCGCCAGACGGCGCAAAAAATTGGTATTAGAACCGATGCTTCAAAAAGATTTGAAAATGAAATTTCGACTGAAGTGGCGGGTTATGCCATGGATTTACTCACTGATTTAATAATCAAAGAGGCCGGGACAAGCGAAACAAAAGTCGGGGAAAAAGTTGACGAGTATAAAATTAAAAATATTCCCGCGCCGATTGAATTTGCCATTAAAGAATTTAGTGAAAGATTGGGAGTAGACATTGCGCCTGAAGAGTCTATTAAAATTCTTGAGAGCTTGGGTATTGAAGTTGAAGTGAGCACCAAGGGGAACCCTTTGGGAGCAGTTCAAGGGTTTCCCTTGGTGCGCTTGACCCCTCCGGTTGAGAGATTAGACCTTCAAGCGAAAGAAAATTATGTGGAAGAAGTGGGGCGAATCTATGGGTATGACAAAATTGCCGGCGTGGTGAGTTTGGGAGCCGAGCTTCCAAACTCCCGAAGCTCGGCTCCCAAACTCTCGGGAGCCGAAGCTGAAGCGGAGAAAAGATTTAATCTCGCCAATAAAATCCGGGTGATTTTGAAGGGGGAAGGTTTTACTGAAGTTTATGGCTATACTTTTACCAACAAGGGCGAAGTCGAAGTGGCGAATCCGTTGGCGAGTGATAAAAAGTTTTTGCGCACTAATTTAACCGATTGGCTGATCGAAAAAATTAAATTTAATTTGCCTTATGTTTTATTTGATAACGAAGCGGTTAAGATTTTTGAAATCGGGAAAGTTTTTGTCGGCGGAAAAGAGGAGACTCGATTGGGGTTGGGGATTGGCTACAAAAAGAAAATTAAAGGTCAGGATGCACAGAAGGAAGTTGAGGGGACTTTGGTTAAGTTGGCGGAGCGGTTCGAGATTCAATCTCTGGAGGCTTTGAGATTGGATCTCGAACCGCCAACGGTTGACGAGGTTTCCGCGGTTCAAGAATTTAATTTTGATAAGTTATCCGAAGAAATTAAAGAGGCAAAAGAAGTTAAGTTGTCAGACCTAATCAACAAAAACGCTAGTTATAAACTTGTCTCGCCTTACCCGCGCATTATCCGTGACGTTGCCGTTTGGGTGCCCGAGAATACTCAAACCGATGAAGTGGCAAAAATTATAAAAGAATCAGCAGGGGAGCTTTGTGTGGCGGGGCCGATTCTTTTTGACGAATTTGCAAAGGAAGGGAGAAAGTCGCTGGCCTTTCGCCTCGTCTTTCAATCTTACACCAAAACCCTCTCCGATGATGAAACTAACGCCCCAATGGCTCAAATTATTAAAAATCTCGAAAAACAAGCTGGTTTTGAAGTGAGGAAATAAAAAACCTTAAAAAACAAAAAGACGTGATCGGACCGTCTTAGTTGTGGCCTTCGCGTCAGCAGGTTGGCCGTACCAGTGTGAGGTGCCCGGACTCAGCTCCCTATCTCTAGGAGAACCTTACCTTGGGCTCCAGCCTTGTTAGGCAATGGTGGCTCACGCCTTGGACCTTGCCACTCACGTCTGTTCCCTGCCCTTTATCGACAGGGGGTATTGTTTTGTGCCAGGTCCGAATTAATACTACTAAAAGGCTACTAATTTGTCCAGTTTTTATTGTTTGTTTTTAGGGTTGAGTTATGCTATAATAACCTTATGAATAGCCCTAAAACACGCAAATATAGCGCGGACGATATCGTGGTGCTCGAGGGTCTAGATCCGGTTCGTAAGCGTCCTGGTATGTATATTGGTTCGACTGGCGAGGATGGCCTCCACCATCTCTTGGTTGAGATTTTTGACAACTCTCGCGATGAGGCGATGAACGGTTTTTGTAGTGAGATTGAAGTTGCTCTTTTGCCTGGTAACGCGGTGCGCATTGTGGATAATGGCACAGGGATCCCAGTTGATGTCCATAAAAAAACTAAAGTCTCGGCGCTCGAAACGGTGCTTACTGTTCTCCACGCCGGTGGCAAATTTGAAGGTGATGGTTATAAAATCTCTGGCGGTTTGCATGGTGTCGGCGCGTCAGTGGTTAACGCCCTTTCGACTTGGCTCAAGGCCGAGGTTCATCGTGATGGTGGCAAATACGCACAAGAATACGCGCAGGGCAAGAAAAAAAATAATGTTAAAAAGGTGGCTAGTTCCAAGCTTCACGGGACCGTTATTATGTTCCAACCTGATCCAACGATTTTTTCTGAAACCGTCTATGATTGGGATCGAGTCGTTAATCATTTGCGTGGGCAGGCTTATCTCGTCAAAGGTTTGCGGGTTCGAGTGATTGATGCGCGCGACACGAAGGAGAAAATCGATCTCGACAAGATCTTTTGGTTGAAGGAACTCGAGCTTGAGGTGCCGTCAAAAACTTTCTATTTTGAGGGCGGGTTATTGTCTCTCGTGCGTTATTATAATCGTCACGACAAACCGCTTCATCGCGAGATTTTTTATGTTGAGAAAGAAGCGAATGAAGTGATGGTAGAAGTAGCGCTTCAATATGTTGATGATATTGATGCCAAAGAAACCAGTTTTACTAACAACACGATTACGCCGGAGGGCGGGATGCACTTAACCGGCTTTCGTTCGGCGCTGACCCGAATTCTAAATGATTACGGTAAGAAAAATAATATTTTAAAAGAGAGTGAGGGAGGTTTGACTGGCGACGATGTGCGCGAAGGGCTAACCGCGGTGATTTCGGTCAAATTAAGAAACCCGCAATTTGAGGGTCAGACTAAGGCCAAATTGGGGAGTGTGGAGGCTCGCGGGGCCGTCGAAACGGTCTTCGGCGAGGCCTTTAACGCTTATCTAGAAGAACACCCCGATGACGCCAAAGCTATCATCAGCAAGTCAATTTTGGCTCTCAAAGCTCGTAAGGCGGCCAAAGCGGCCAAGGATAGCGTGATTCGTAAGGGGGCGCTGGAGGGTATGACCTTGCCAGGCAAATTGGCTGATTGTCAAAGTCGCGATCCGGAAGAATCCGAAATCTTTATTGTGGAGGGTGATTCGGCCGGTGGCTCGGGTAAACAAGGGCGTGATCGCCATACTCAAGCGATTCTCCCGCTCAAGGGCAAGATTTTGAATGTCGAGAAAGCGCGTCTTGATAAGATGTTGGCGTTTAAAGAAATCAAATCGCTGATTATTGCGATGGGGGTGGGGATTGGCGATATGATGGATCTTTCAAAATTACGTTATCATAAAATTATTATCGCGACCGATGCCGACGTGGACGGGGCGCATATTACGACCTTATTGTTGACTTTCTTTTTCCGTTATTACAAACCCTTGATTGATGCAGGACATATTTATATCGCTCAACCGCCGTTGTATAAAATTAAAAAAGGTAAAGAAACGGTTTACGCTTATACCGATGAAGAAAAGGCCAAAGTGATTAAGTCGATGGGGGGCAATGAGACTGAAGTGAAAGAGGTTGACGATTCGCTTGAAACGGATATTGGGGGAGAAGAAAATGAGGGGGGAGAGGAAATAGAAGCTAAGGCCAAATCAGGCAAAATCTCGATTCAACGCTATAAGGGTTTGGGCGAAATGAATCCTGAAGAATTATGGGAAACCACCATGAACCCGGCTTCTCGCATCTTGAAACAAGTGACCGCGCTCAATGTGGAAGAAGCCGACAAGACCTTCGACGTCTTAATGGGTTCGGAAGTTGAACCCCGCAAAATCTTCATTCAGACCCACGCGCATTTGGCGAACGTTGACGTCTAGTTTCGGTTTTTAATTTCAGCGAGAATTTTGGTGATGAAGTTGGGGAGGGAAACTTTTTCGCTTTTGTCGTCAGAATTGCGAGTCTCGACGGTGATCATTTTTTCTTCCATTTCTTTATCGCCAAGAACGACGAGGTAAGGGATTTTTTGCATTTTGGCGTTTCTAATCTTTTTGCCCAAGGTCTCATTTGATTCGTCTAGCTCTGTTCTGATGCCATTTTCTTTTAGCGAGGCGAAAACTTCTTGCGCGTAAGCCATTTGCTTTTCGCTAATTGGTAAAATTTTCACTTGGACTGGCGCGAGCCAAGTGGGGAAGGCACCAGCATAATGTTCAATTAATAAGCCAATGAATCTTTCGAAACTGCCGAATAAAGCGCGGTGAAGCATGTAGGGTCGTTCTTCTTGGCCCTCACTATTGGTAAAGGTCATCTCGAATCGTTCGGGCAAGTTAAAGTCAAATTGGAGGGTTGAACATTGCCAGAGTCGACCCAAACAATCCTTAATCTTGAAGTCTAACTTCGGGCCATAGAAAGCGGCTTCCCCCAATTCTTCTTGAAAGTCGAGCTTTTTTTCTTGGGCAATTTTTCGTAAGACATTTTCGGTGAATTCCCAACCTTCATCGGTGCCAGCATATTTATCTTTATTTTGCGGATCACGAAGTGAGAGAAAGACTTTAACCGAATTGATATCAAAGCCAAAAGCCTCATAAATGAAGAGAATAAAATCAACAACCTGTTTTAATTCTTGTTCAACTTGATCTTGACGACAAATGATGTGGGCATCATCTTGAGTAAAACCGCGAACCCTGGTTAAACCCGATAACTCGCCTCGTTTTTCAAATCGATAAACTGTTCCGCACTCGGCCCAACGTAAGGGCAGGTCACGGTAAGAGTGAGGATTATTTTTATAGATTTGAACATGGAAAGGGCAATTCATTGGTTTGATCAAATATTCCTCTGACTTTTCCGCTTTTTGACCTAATTGTCTCTCTTCTAATGTTTGCCCGACTTCCATTGGTGGATACATACTCTTGTTGTAAAAGCCCCAATGGCCCGAAGTCTCCCAAAGAATTTTACTACCAATATGGGGACTTCTAACTAAATCATAGCCATTTTCTAAATGTTTGGCATACCAAAAATCCTCAATCACTCGCCAGAGAATAGCGCCCTTGGGATGCCAGAGAGGTAAACCGAGGCCAACTTTTTCGTCGATATGAAAGAGGTCTAATTCCTTACCCAATTTACGATGATCCCTTTTTTCGGCTTCGGCTTGTTGGTCGAGGTAAGTGTCGAGCTCGCCTTTGTTGGCAAAAGCGACGCCATAGATACGAGTCAGCATTTTATTTTTCTCATCACCCTGCCAATAAGCGCCAGCGACCCGAGTCAGGCGAAAAGCGTCGCGAGCAATTTCGCTCGAGTTAGCCACGTGGGGCCCGGCGCAAAGATCGGCAAAGTTTGCCTGGCTTTCTGGCGACGAGGTGTCTGATTTATAAATAGAAATTTTTTCACCAGTTTTGTCGAGCACTTCAATTAACTCCAATTTATAAGGCTCGTTAGCAAAAATTTCTCGCGCTTGATCGGCGCTAATTTCTTCGCGCCTGAAGTCTATATTTTGACTGACCAAGGCACGTATCGCTTTTTCTAATTCTAATAGCTCATTTTCGGCCGGTACGGTTTGACCAAAATCAAAATCATAATAAAAGCCGTTTTCAATGATCTGGCCAATCCCCAATTTGATCTCGGGATATTTGGCCTTAATGGCTATGGCTAATAAATGAGCCAGCGAATGACGAATTTTGTTTATGCTGAGCTCTATCGAAGTATTTATATTGTTTTCCATATTTTTTTAATTAATAATTAGACTTGACTTTTTAATAATTGGGTATAGACTACAAGGACAAATGGCTTCGGCCCGACTCACGCGCAAGCGTGAGGTTACAAGGAAGAACTCAAGGGATCAAAGCCTTGAGTTTTTTCGTCAACTCACCAAACTCTTCTTCTGGCAAATCTCCGACCTTGTAGCTTAATCTCTTGGCGTCAATTAGGCGTATTTGAGATAAAATAGCACTGCCATAAACATTATCTTGGGTAGTTATTTTAAAGTAATAGATAGATTCCTTGTTGTTTGAAGTTAAAGGAATACCCCAAAATATTTCATTGTTGAATTTTCTAATGATTATTATTGGCCGGAGAAAATCAATACCTTTGCCATCCTGTTCAAACCCGATGTTTTCTCCAAGATGGCAATACCAAATTTCTCGTTCATGAAAAAAGGCTCGATTAATGTCCGGCTCATTCTGAAGTCGACTTTTTAACGGTTGCCAATTTTTGTAATTTTTTTCTTCCATTATTTTGATTTTTTAACGAAGATAATAAAACGAAGCGCCCCGGCAAAAACACAAAGTGTTTTTGCCGGGGCGATAATTTGTTTAGAATTTTCGCGGTTCCACCCGACTTCGCCCTGCCGAAGTTCCTTTTTTGAACGAAGGCTGGCAACCTCATTACTGATTAGATTAGTCCCAGCTCGGGAACCCATTTAATGGGCGAGTGGTTGGTAGCCACTCCAATCTCTAAGGTAATTTAATGTTAGGCCTTATTGAATAAATTGTCAAATTGTTATATCGTATTAGAGTATGAAAAAATATCTAATTGTCCTTCTCGTTGTTATTTTAATTAGTATTGTGGCTCGGGCAATTTATTTGAAATTAAATAATTCTCCAGAAGATCAAGCTGTTTTCAACCGGGTTATCTTAAGGGGAACTAAGGGTGGTTATTATTTTTCTAGTCGCGAGGGTGAATCAATCTATTTGTCCACAAAGGTGGCGGGTCAATACAATGACTTTTTAGCAGAAAATTTTGATAAAGAATTAAATATTGAGGGTTGGGTTACTGAATATCCTTGTCCCAAAAACGAAGACAAAATGACCCAATGTTTTAATGGCAAAATGTTAAGCCAATTAGACAGAGTTTCTTTATCTGCTGAATCGTTCCCTGTTCAATCGACGGCCCATCAATATTCTTGCCAAGCGGATAATGATTGCCATCTCTCTTGCATTTGGGGAGCGGTTAACGAAGCTTGGTATGTGAACAACGGACAAGAGGAGAATTGTGTCGGTGGTTGTAATGGTATTGGGATGAAAGTTCATTGCGTTAATAATGTTTGCCACACTTTTCTTGTTAATGATAAACCAGCCGATTTTTACTGCAGTGGTCGCGACAAGAAATTTAATTTGTCAGGACAAATTTCTTGCGCTAAAGAAAACGAAGCCATCGGTGCGATGGAGATGCCAAATCAATGTTGTATCGGGTTGTTACCGATGGTCGGCGGTTATAACGAAACGAATTGTAGCTTGCCCCCAGCTCCCACTGGTTTGAGTGTTTGTTCAAATTGTGGTGATGGTGTTTGCAACCAAGGAGTTGAAAATAAATGTAATTGCCCGGCCGATTGTGGTAACGAAAAAAAGAAATGCGAAGATTATGAAAATGTCTGTGGCGAAGCGCTCTTTGAACAACAACAAAAAAGCGGAGACATCTACGATCCGGATAAAAAATGCTGGTTCAAATGTGTTACCCCGGGCACTTAATTCTATCATTAATCCATAAATTTTATGAAAAAATATCTAATTGTTCTAATCGTTGTCGTTCTGGTTATTATCAGCGCCGGAGTTGTTTATTGGAAATTGATTAAACCAATTTCAATTGTTCCCGACCAGGTTGCTTGTACCGAAGAAGCCAAAATTTGCCCCGATGGTTCAGCTGTTGGCCGTCAAGGCCCAAATTGTGAATTTGCGGAGTGTCCAGTTGCTCAAGCGGTTGACGAAACGGCTGATTGGAAGATTTACAAAAATGATAAATATGGGTTTGAGTTTAAGTATCCAAGTAATTGGTCACTATCTAGCCAGGGTTCAGATCAAGAGATAAACATAAGACATTACTCAGATTCTTCGCAAAAGAAATTTGACGGAGCGATTATTCTTACGGTTGGTATGCCGATTGCAGGTGGCGAAAGACCAGATTTGGTTAAATCAGAAGAAGTAAAGGTTGATGGACAGATAGCGACGAGAAAGATTGAGAGCTGGAGCGCTCAAAGTAACAATAATTTAAGTTATCAATTGAATATCGAGTCAGGATCAAAAATTCTTATCAGTGTTTACGCTTATGACGGAGAACACGGATATAGTTTGGATACTTATAACAGTCTTCTAGATAAAGTAATGGGGACTTTCAAATTCACCCAATAATTAAAGCTCTTTTACTGCCTCGATAATAATACTCGGCTCACCCCGCCTTCGCTGAAGCTACGGACGGGCAAGCGTTACGATGGGAGATTTTACCGCGGGAGGTGACGGTCCCTGTTGACTTTAGGCTGAGAATTGACTAAAATAAAGATAATATGGATATGAAAGGAATTGACAAAAATTACACTTTTCGCGTTATCATTGAACCGGAAAGCCCCAAGGGTTTTCATGGTTTTGTACCATTGCTTCGTGGTCTGCATACTTTTGGCGACTCGATGGATGAGGTCAGAAAAAATCTTAAAGAGGCGATAATTTGTCATTTGCAAGGTTTGGCCAAGGATAAACAGCCAGTTCCCCAAGAAGAAAACACTTTTGAGCTGGTTCAAACCTTTTCAGCTAAAGAATTAGCCTTGAGTTGCTAATTTAATTATGCCGAAATTACCAGTAATTAAAGTCCGAGAGCTGGTAAAAATTTTAGATAGGCTTGGTTTTTTGAAACATCATTGTATCGGTAGTCATGCTCAATTCAAACGTATCGATGGTTATCGAATTACAATTCCAATCCATCACGGCAAGGATTTTGACAAGGGAATCTTGAGAGGAATAATTGGTGACCTTAATTTAACCGTTGACGAGTTTATTGTTCTCTTAAAAAAGAAAAAATAATTATTATTAATTTTTAATTTAATGATGAAAAAATATATAATTATTGCTGTTGTTGTCGTTATTGTAATAATAACCCTAAGTTTTTACAGGATGACAGGGCACTGTCTTTCTGGTTACGATATCGCCGGGGGTTGTGAAAAAGAGACTTCTGGAATTACGTGTTTTGATGATGTTTTGACAAAGTGTCGTTTTGGGTTTTAAATTATAATTCTTTCATTGCCTCAATAATTATACTCGGCTCACCGTTGCGATGAGAAATTTTCCCACGGAGGGCGACGATTTTGTCGGGGATTAAGAGCTCGCGATATTTTTCGTAGACATCAGAAAAGGCGACCGCTTCGATCGAGTCGGTGAAGTCAAACATTTTGATAAAGGCCATCTTTTTGTTATTTTTGGTGATTATTTCGCGCACGGTATCAATAACGCCGCCGGTAATGGCGGGGAAGCCTTCTTTTTGTTCGCGATGATGTTTGATGGTATTTTCGGGTTTGTCGAAGCGGTCACGATAAGGTTCAAGCGGATGGCCCGAGACATAGAGACCCAATAATTCTTTTTCCCAGGCGAGTTTGGTTTTAGGGTCAACCGGCTCAACTTCTTTTAATCGCAAGGCCGGCGGAGTTGCTGTTTCTGGTAATAAGCCAAAGAGCGAAGTTTGGTTGGCATTATTGCCCAATTCTTGCCGATTGAAGGCGAGGGCTTCATCCACATTGCCGAGGACTTGTCCGCGTTCCACCCCCAAGCTATCAAAGGCACCAGCTTTAGCGAGGGCTTCGAGCGATTTCTTGTTCATATTTTTGTGCTTCACGCGTGAGAGAAAATCGGCATAATCTTGATATAAACCATTTTGTTTTCGTTCTTCCACGATAAAATGAGAAATCTCTTGACCGAGATTTTTGATCGTCACCAGACCAAATCTAATCCGGTCGAGACCGTCGGTATTCTTTTTTGATAATTTTTCAGCTGCTTCGGTTAAGCCACTTGAACCGAGGCCTTTAATCACCGTGAAGTCTTCGAAACTTTCATTAATATCAGGGGGCAAAACGGGCAAATTCATTCGGCGACACTCGGTAATAACCTCGGCAATTTTTTCGGTGTCACCCGCTTCGGCCGAGAGCACGGCCGTCATATATTCGGAGGGGTAATTGGCTTTTAAGTAACTAGTTTGGTAAGCGACTCGGCCGTAACTAGCGGCGTGGGCTTTGTTGAAGCCGTAAGCGGCAAAGGGTTCGATCAAAAGCCAGAGTTCGTGGGCCTTTTTCTCAGACAAACCGTTTTTTACTAGACCGTCAAACAATTTACCTTTTTGCGCCTCCATTTCTTTAGGAATTTTTTTACCCATCGCTTTGCGCAATTTGTCGGCCTCAATCCACGAATAGCCGGCTAAGTGGATGGCGGTGAGCATGACATCATCTTGGTAAACCAATACGCCGAACGAGTGGTGAAGAATCGGTTCGAGTCGCGGGTCAAGATATTTAACCAGAGCGGGGTTGTGTTTGCGTTTAATATATTCGGGAATCATTTCCATTGGACCCGGACGATACAGGGCGACCATGGCGTTAATATCGAAAATCGTGGTGGGTTGAAGCTCCTTAAGCCAACGGGTCATGCCCGCGCCACTAAGTTGGAAAAGACCAATTGTTTCGCCGCGAGCCAGCATCGCAAAAGTTTTCGTATCGTCGAGCGGGATATTGTTGATGTCAATAATCACGCCATGAACTTTTTTAATAATTTTAATGGCGTCTTCGAGGATGGAGAGATTGCGAATCCCGAGGAAATCATATTTCAGCAAGCCCGCATCCTCCACGGCGTGCATCTCGTATTGAGTAATGGTTTTGCCACCCTTAGGGTCAAATTGAACGGGCGTGAAGTCGGTAATCTCGGTGGGGGAAATGACGACGCCAGCGGCGTGGACCGAAATATGTCGAGCGCAACCCTCGATTTTTTTCGCCAAGTCAATAATTTTTTTGGTGTCGGCATCTTTCTTATACATTTCTTCTAATTCTGGCACCATCTCTAGCGCGTGGGTGATGGTCATCGGAAAGCCTTGTGAGCCCATCGGGATTAATTTTGAAATTTGATCGCCAATCGCGTAAGGGTAACCAAGGGCGCGAGACACATCGCGCACTGCCCCGCGGGCCATCATTGAACCGAAAGTGCCAATTTGGGCGACATTATTCTCGCCGTATTTATGGCGAGCATACTCAATAATCTCATCGCGTCGTTTGTCGGCGTAATCCATATCGATATCGGGCGGCGACGGTCGGTCGGCATTCAAGAACCGCTCGAAGGGCAGTTCATAATAGAGCGGGTCAACATTAGTAATGCCGATAATAAAAGAAATAAGCGAACCCGCGGCCGAGCCTCGAGTATTAGTAAAAATCCCCGTTTCGTGAGCGTGATTAATAAGGTCGGACACGACGAGAAAATAGGGCGAATAACCTTTTTTGCTAATCACCTCGAATTCATATTCCATTCTGGTTCGAGCCAACTCGGCTCGGTCAGGATTTTGTTCAATATATTTAGCCAAACCGGCTTCAGCCATTTTTTTGAGTTCTTGATTATAATCAGAATCAGGGGGCACGGGATAACGGGGGAAGGTCCATTGGCCTAATTCAAGTGTGACATCACAGCGCTCGGCAATCTTCAAGCTATTTTCAATGGCTTCGGGGACTTGGGCAAAGTTTTTCGCCATCTCTTCACTAGAAAGAAAAGAAAAATCTTCCTCTGTATTAGTGACGCCCTTCAAATCAGACAAATCATTGCCAGTTTGGATGGCGAGCAGGGTGTGGTGAGCTTCGGCGTCGTCTCTGTTTAGATAATGTGTATCCTGGGTCGCGACTAGGGGAATATTTAATTTTTTCCCCAATTCGATAACTTTAGCCGTAATTTCGGTTTGGTTTTCAACAAACGGGTGGTGCATTATTTCGAGATAATAATTGTCAACGCCAAAAATTTCTTGGTATTCTTTGATCACCCCCTCCGCTTTTTCGGGTTCATAAACTAAAGTTTTCGAGAGCTCTCCGCCCCGACAACCCGAGAGACAAATCAAGCCCTCGTGATATTCACGCAACAATTCTTTATCCGCCCGTGGTTTGTAATAATAGCCTTCGAGGTTGGCTTTGGTGACAATTTTAATTAAGTTATGATAACCCTCAAGATTTTTGGCTAAAAGGGTTAGATGGTAGCGTCGCGCATCGACATGGGGCTCCTTATTAAATCGACTGCGGGGGGCGACATAAATTTCGCAACCTAAAATCGGTTTAATTTCTTGTTTGAGGCATTCTTTATAAAATTCGATGACGCCATACATACTCCCGTGGTCAGTAATGGCCACGGCTGGCATACCGAATTCTTTGGCTTTTTTGACCAATTGGGGGATTTTGATGAGCCCGTCCAAGAGACTATAATGGGTGTGATTATGGAGATGCACGAACATGATAGTATGTAGTATATAGTATGTCGTATGTAGGGGCAAAAAAGTGGCTAATTGGGATAGATGAAGCCGGGCGGGGGGCGTTGGCCGGGCCGGTGGCGGTGGGGTTGGTGGCGTGGGAAATTAAAAAGTGGCTGGCGATTAAAAAGTTTTTAAAAGATTATCCGGTTGGTAAAGATTCGAAAAAACTAACGCCCAAACAGCGCGATTTTTGGTTTGGGAAGATTGAGGAATTAAGTGTTAAACATCCGGTGTTTAACACTGTGACGTTGGTGAGCAATAAAATAATAGATAAAAAAGGGATAAATTTTACTATTAAGACTGGGATAAAAAAGAATTTAGAAAACTTTCAGCGACTTGGAAGTTTAACTTCCAAGTCGCTGGTGCTTCTGGATGGTGGTTTAAAAGCCCCGGCCGAGTGGGTCAATCAGCAAACGATCATTAAAGGTGACGAGAAAGAATTAATCATTTCCTTGGCTTCAATCGTGGCCAAAGTTTCAAGAGATAGAAAAATGATCAAATTAAGTCAGAAATATCCTCATCACAGCCTTCATCAGCACAAAGGTTATGGTACCAAACTCCATTATCAAAAAATCACCGAATTTGGTGTTTTAATTATCCACCGACAAAGCTACTTGTCTAATTAATTGATTAGTTGTATATTAAAACTGGATTGGATAGGAGTTAATTCGGGGTCTCAATGCGCCCGGAGGGCGCGTAGGAGAAAACAAGGACGACCGCAGTAGCCTTTTTGACGGTGGTGGAACGACCTGTCAGTGAGGGAATTCGATTTCTTTTCGAACTAAGGGAGGGAGCAACAGAGGATCGCCAGAGGGAAATCCTGACAAACTCTGATGTTTTCACTAATCACGAACTCCAAGAGTTCGGAAGGAGATCGGAGTACCTGTCTGTCAAGCAGAGGGTGTCCGACCTGCTTGATGAGAGGGGATACAAACAGAAGCCGTTTGGAGAAAGGAGGGGTGTATTCGTCACCCATTCACGACCGCCGGGTGACTGACCGACAAGGTTTTTTCTAGTTTTCCTATCCAGAGAATTGGGTCGACGCTGTATCCGGATGCGCCGACCCTTTCTTGATTATAATTAGCGAATAAGCTATAATAGAATTATATGGTAATCAGAATGCGACATACCCGGGCCCACACCGGGAATCGACGGTCTCATCACGCGCTTAAGGTGTCGGCTTTGGGGGTCTGTGAAAAATGTCAGGCGCCTAAGGCGGGCCATCAGCTTTGCCCTAATTGCGGGACTTATCGCGGACGCGAAGTAGTGAATGTTTTGGCTAAGGTAGAGAAAAAGGCGGCGAAGAAGAAGCGCGCCATGGCTCAAAATTAAATAATTTCGTTAACTTAGATTTTTTGAAAAAATATGGCTAATCGTCATTTATGTCGGAGTTTGGCAATGCAGATCCTCTTTGAATTAGATTTTCAAGAGGGGGTTAAATCGAGCAATGATATTGAAGAAACGATTAAGCGCGTGGCTCTCGAATTCGGTCCGGGGATCGAAGATTTGTCATTTGTTGAAGAAGTGGTGCGGGGAGTGATGACCCACCAAGAGAAGATTGATTTGATTATTGGCAAGGCCGCGCCTGATTGGCCTCTCGAACAAATTGCAGCTGTGGATCGCAATGTGCTCCGATTAGGTTTATATGAATTGATTTTTGGTGATCGGGCTGATGTGCCGGCCAAGGTGGCGATTAATGAGGCGATCGAATTGGCCAAGACCTTTGGCGGTGAATCAAGCGGGCGTTTTGTTAATGGCGTGCTCGGCACGGTTTATAAAGAATTAGGCGAACCGGGCAAAGATGAGGCGCCAGTTAAGAAGAATAAAATTGTGGATATCCCTTATGATCAAATGCCGATTGAGAAATTAGGCGGAGCGGTGGTTTACTCGCGGGGCGCTGATGGTGAAATTTCTCTCGCGATGGTGCACGACGTCTTTGGTCGCTGGACGCTCTCAAGGGGGCATATTGAAAAGGGTGAATCAGTTGTGGCTGGTGTGACTCGTGAAATTAAAGAAGAAATGGGTATCGATATCGAAGTGGGCGAGGCTTTGGGCCAGAATGAATATATCGCTTCTGATCCAGAAAAAGGAAAAACGCGTCGACAAGTTAATTATTTTTTGGGCGAAGCCTGTTTGGGAAAGGCTGGCACTCGGCCTGAGTTGTTCTTGGCGAAAAAAGGTGGACTGGATGATGTGAAGTGGTTTCCTCTGGCTGAAGTGCCCGAGCTCAATATGTATGACGACATGGTGCCGATTATTACCAAAGCGATTAAGATTTTACTCAATCGTTAAATTTGTAGATTTGCAGGTATTTGTAGATTGGCGTCGCATTTTTATGAAAGACTTTCAAAAAAAGATTAATTATCATTTCCAAAATCCCAGCTTGCTTAAGCAAGCTTTTCTTCATCGATCTTACCTCAATGAGCACAAAGATCTTAATCTGGAGCATAATGAGCGTTTAGAATTTTTGGGCGATGCGGTCTTAGAATTAGTGGTGACAGATTGGTTGTATCGAAATTATTCGGATAAACCGGAGGGGGAATTGACCGCTTATCGGGCCGCTTTGGTCAACGCTAACACTTGCGCCGATTTAGCCAGTGAGTGGGGGATGAACGAATTGTTGATGCTCTCAAAAGGGGAGGCTAAGGACACCGGTCGGGCGCGTCAAATTATTTTGGCCAATGCTTTTGAGGCGGTGGTAGGGGCGATTTATCTGGACGGTGGTTATGAGCCGGCCCGGGCTTTTATCGCGCAAACGGTTTTCCCTCAAGCCGACCAAGTGATTAAAAAGAATTTAGTCGAAGATTATAAAAGTCATTTTCAACATCGAGCGCAAGAAGCGATGGGGATAACGCCTACCTATCAAGTTTTGTCCGAGACTGGTCCCGATCATGACAAAAAATTTACGGTTGGCCTGTATCTTGGCGATCAAAAAATTGCCGAGGGTTCGGGTCATGCCAAACAAGAAGCTGAACAATCCGCCGCTCGCGCCGGTCTGGAAGCTAAGGGTTGGTAATAAAATTACTAAGTATATTCTAACGACCGTTGGGAAATACTTAGTCTTATAAATAAGGTGTTTTGAGGAAAAAGCAAAAGTCCCGCCAGGGGCAAACCTTGGGCGGGACGAACGGTCGGAACTTTGGATTTTCCACTTAGATCAAACGAAGATCTTGGTGGAGGATGACGAAGGCGATGATGGTCGTAAATCCGGCGAAGATCACCAGAATCTGCCACCATTTGGGACACCAGTTATCGTTGCCTTTTTTCTTCATAATCCCCTCCCGTGGTTGTTTCTGGCCCTAATGATAATCCCGAAACTGATTATTAGTCAAATTTCCCAAATCGATTTATAATAGATCCAATGACTCTCAAAAAATTGGAGTTATCGGGGTTCAAGAGTTTTGGGCGCAAGGAGACGTTCCTTTTTGACGCGCCGGTGGTGGCGATTGTCGGGCCGAATGGTTCGGGCAAGAGCAATGTGGCTGAGGCTTTTCGTTGGGTGTTGGGCGAGCAATCGCTCAAGTCTCTGCGCGGGAAGAAGGGCGAAGACCTTATTTTTAACGGCTCAACGACGTTGAGCCGTTTGTCACGCGCCTCGGTGGCGGTCACTTTTGATAATACTAATCGCCATTTCTCGACTATCGATTTTGACGAGGTGGTGATTGCCCGCGAAGTCTTTCGCGATGGTTCTAATGAGTACAAAATTAACGGCTCGGTCGTGCGTTTGCGCGATATTATTGAACTCTTGGCCAGTATTTCGCTGGGCGCTTCGGGGCATCATATTATTAGTCAGGGTGAAGCCGATCGGATTTTGAACGCTAATGCGGTTGAGCGTCGAACGATGATTGAGGACGCATTGGGTTTGAAGATTTATCAATGGAAACTGGGCGAGAGCGAAAAGAAATTAGCCAAGACCGAAGATAATATTAAACAAGTCGAATCAATTCGACGCGAGATTGTGCCTCATCTGAAATTCTTAAAAAAGCAGGTTGAGAAAATCGAGAAAGTAAGAGAGCTTAAAACTGAATTGCAAAACTTGTATGGTGATTATCTTAAACGCGAAGAATTATATTTAGGGAAGACTAAAGAAAAATTAGCGAACGAAATGGCTGGGCCTCAAACTCAACTCGAAAGTGTGGCTTGGCAATTGAGCGAACGAGAAGCCCGGCAACAAAACGGGGGTCATCAGGCCGAGATAATCGAAGAAGAAAATCAATTGCGAGAATTAGAAACTAAAATCCGAACTCTTCGTCTCCAGAAAGATGATTTAGCCCGGGCTCTAGGACGATTAGAAGGTTTGCTTGAGGTCAAAGAGAAAGAGGTTAAGAGAGTAGCGCCGGGAATTAAAATTCCGTTAGCCGAAGCAGAGGCTTGGGTGAGTGATTTGGATAATAAATTTGGCGAGATTGAGCAGGCGACGGATTTCGAAGCCGTAAAAAATACGGTCAGAAATTTACGCGCCCATCTTCATGATTTTCTCAAGAGTTACGAAACAAAAGAAGAGGTTAATTTAGCCAATTCAGGGCAAACTGGTCTCGATCAGATTAAAGAAGAACATAATAAATTGCTAGAGAAAGTTGAAGATTTAGACAGAGAGGAAATCAAATGGCAAGGTGAGGTGGCAGATCGCCAAGAGAAAATTGTTCGGTTGCGTCAAACGGCGCAAACGGCCGAGCACGACTTTTACGAATTGCGAGCCAAGAAAAGTGAGCTTGATCTCCAAGTCAAAACTCTTTTAGCCAAACAAGAAACGTTAAGTTTAGAAGAAGAAAATTTCAAACGCGAAGTGGGCGAAGCGGGGATTTTGATTGGGCGAGCTGTTTTGGATTATGAAAATATCTCGCTCGATTGGGCCGAAATAAAAAATGAAGACCGGAGCGTCCAAGAAGATCGTCGACGAAAAATCGAACGAATTAAAATTCGGTTAGAGGATCTGGGGGTGGAGAGTGGGGAAGTTTTGCGGGAGCATGACGAAGTGGTGGCGCGCGACGAATTTTTAGCGAGAGAACTTCAAGACTTAGCCGGTAGTCGGGAATCACTTCTGGCGATTATGGCTGATTTGCGCGCCAAAATTGACGCCGAATTTTCGACCGGGATTGTTAAAATCAATCAAGAATTCCAAAAATTCTTTGTCCTGCTTTTCGGTGGGGGTAACGCGGGGTTGGAATTATTGAAACCAATTAAAAAGCGAGATGATTTGAGTTTAAGTTTGGGGGATGAGGAAATGGGTGGGTCCTCCTTCGCCGAGGCTTCGGAGGACGACTCCAGTCTAAAGCCTGGAGTCGAGATCAACGTGAGTTTGCCTCGCAAAAAGACCAAAGGTCTCGCGATGCTTTCGGGTGGGGAGCGGGCGCTCACTTCGATTGCTTTGCTTTTTGCGATGTCGCAAGTGAATCCGCCACCATTTTTGATTCTTGACGAAACGGATGCGGCGCTCGATGAAGCTAATTCCCGAAAATATGCCGATATGATTGAAAACTTATCTAAATATTCTCAATTGATTCTCATCACGCATAATCGCGAAACAATGTCTCGCGCCGGTATTCTCTACGGTGTGACGATGGGTTCCGATTCGATCTCGCGCTTGATTTCGATTAAGTTTGATGAGGCGACGCAGTATGCCAAGTAGGCACTCGGCTTAGTAATTTTGAAAACCACACAAAAATCTCCGGCGAAGATTTTAAGGCGAGGTTTTTCAAACAATCAACCTAAGCGAGTTCAAAATCAATCAACCTTTTTTCTTCATCCGCCGAGAGGACGCGGACTTTGACGGTTTGGCCGAGGTGGTAGGTCGTGTGGGTGCGTTTGCCGATGACGCGCATCTTTTTTTCATCAAAAATATAATAATCTTTGGGGAGATTGCTGAAGTGGACAAGGCCACGGGCGCCGGTTGAGAGTTCTTCGATGAACAGGCCAAAATTGGCCAGCCAAGCAATAAGGCCATCATAAGTTTTATCTTTGCGCTCCTCGAGGTAACGGCATTGGGCAAGTTTGATCGAATCGCGTTCGGCGATGGTCGCGAATTGTTCGCGTTCGCTGGCATTAGTGCAAAGTTGGTCAAGATTTTGTAAAAGTTCGAAAGGGATTGGTTGCTTGCGTAAATAATAATCAAACAATCTGTGCACGAGCAAATCAGGATAACGGCGAATGGGCGACGTGAAATGGGTGTAATGTTTGAAGGCCAGACCAAAATGGCCAATATTTTTGGTCGAGTAAGTGGCGCGACTCATTGAGCGAACGGCGGCGTCGTTGATTACATCCTCGTCGGGCGAACCGGCCAGCGTTTTAAGAAAGGAGTTTAGAACCTGCGGGGTGATTTTTTTGCTTGCCCTGAGCGCCGTCGAAGGGTGCCCGAAGAGTTTAACAAAAGCGAAAAAGTCTTGGAGTTTTTCGGGGTCGGGTCGATCATGAACGCGGTAAACAAAAGCGTGGTCCTGATTTTTAATTAATTTTGAAACGTGCTCGGCGACTTGCTTATTGGCCAAGAGCATAAAATCTTCCACTAATTTGTGGCTCTCTAACCTTTCCTCTTTAATGATCGAAATGGGCTTGCCCTCGGTGTCAACTTCGTAATGGTACTCGTCTTCTTCGAAAGTGAGGGCGCCAGCTTTGATTTTTTTCTTGTCTAATTTGTGAGCGAGGTCTTTGAGTTTTGCTAACTCGGTGCGAAATTCCCCAGCTGATTGAAGTTCGACTTCAAGAGAGCCCGAAGTCGAACTTCGATCAGCGTCGCCTTTCACAAAATTATTCTTTCCCTCGCTTCGCTCGGGATCTTCGGCCCTTGTTGCCACAAGGGCCTCGACTTCCTCATAAGTGAATCGCTTGTTCGAATTAATAACGGTGCGACCGAACCACTCGTTTAAAATATTGGCTTCGTTGTCCATCGTGAAAACGGCCGAGAAGGCGAGGCGATCAACGCCCGGCTTGAGACTGCATAAATCGTTCGAAAGGGCGTGGGGGAGCATGGGGATGACTCGATCGATTAAATAAATTGAAGTGGCGCGCTTTTGGGCCTCGGCATCAAGTTTGGTCCCCAGACGAACATAAAAAGAGACATCAGCAATATGCACTCCAACTTCATATTGCTTCGCCTCGCCGGAGCCTCTCGCCTCGCCAGAGCTTTCGGCGTAGCGTGGGTTGGCGGAGGCGGGGATGACTTCGCGAAGCGAGAGGGCATCGTCGAAATCGCGAGCTCTTACTGGGTCAATAGTTACAGTAAAAACATCACGAAAATCGCGTCTCTCGCCCCTAGCTATTTCTTGCTCAATACTGGCTTGGCCGTGACTCGCAATGTCATCTGCTTCAGCTAGAACCTCTGGCGGGAAGGGCATTTCAAGCGTTTCGCTATCGACAAAAATTTTCTCTTTTTTGGGTAATTTGGCTTTTTTTTCTTGGCTCATACTGGGGAGTATAGCACATTTACCCCGAATTTCGAGGGGCATGTTGACCTTTGACCATTATTTTGTTAGTATGCTGTCTACAATGTTAATGATTAGATTACAACGGGTGGGACGCAAAAATAACCCCTCTTTTCGGGTCGTGGTTGTCGACTCGCGCGAATCAGCCAAGACTGGTAAAGTGATTGAGGTGGTGGGCTCGCATGATTCTCGTGCTCGTCGCACCGAGCTTAAGGCTGAGCGGATTAACCATTGGCTCTCAATGGGCGCTAAGACCTCAAATACGGTTAATAATCTCTTGATTAAGAAGGAAGTTGTTACCGGCAAAACGATTGATGTTTCATCTAAAAAATTAGGCAAAAAGGCTAAGGCGGCGGTTGAAGCGGCCAAAGCTTCAGAAGAAAAGGCGGCCCAAGCCGTGGCTGAAACTCCAGCCGAGACTCCCGCTGAGACCCCAGTGGCCGAGGCTCCCGCTGAAACTCCGGGTGAAGAAATTGTTGCCGAAATTCCCGCCACCGAAACTCCTGCCGAAGAAATTATCGCTGAACCAGTTGTTGAAGAAGCTGTCTAATATTTTTTGACAAAAATTTAGGCTGGCTTTATTATAGAGCTATGTTCGTTGTGGCCGTTTCGGTCAGGTCGAAAGATTATCAGAACCAAAAGATTTACAGTTATGAATCAAGATCAGCAATTTCTCGAGTATGTCATTAAGGTGTTAGTTGATAAGCCGGAGGCGGTGAAAATCGACCGCAAGGTTGATGAGATGGGCGTATTGATGACTCTAGAGGTTGACCCGATTGATATGGGTAAGATCATTGGTCGTCAAGGTAACACGGCCAAAGCAATCCGCACCCTGCTTCGTGTGGTGGGGATGAAGATGAACGCTCGGGTTAATTTGAAGATTAACGAACCGGAGGGCGGGATGCGCCCAGCGTCGGCCCCAGTCGCGGGGAGCGCGGCCAGTTCGGTTGATGCCGCGATGGACGACTTGAAAGATCTTTAGATCGTAGAATTTACAAAAACAAGAAACTGTGATATTATAGAAATATCGCAGTTTCTTTGTTTATTAGTTAAAAATAATAATATGAAAAAATATCTTCTTTCCGTGATCCTGTTGACACTGGTTTTCTCACCAGCCTTGACTTATGGTGCGACCAATAATAGTGCCTTGATTGCTCAATTGAGGGCTCGGGTTGCTGACTTGCAAAGACAATTGGTTTTGCTCCAAAATCAATCAACCATTAATTGCCCCCTCGATAAAGATTTGACTCTGGGTGATGGTCACGGCAATGGTTTGGGCGCGAATGTTGTCTTGCTTCAAAATTGGCTTCGGGCAAGCGGTTATCTTAATATCCCGAAACCGACTGGCTATTTTGGCCCCCTGACAAGGTCAGCGCTGAAACATTGGCAAAGAGACAATAACTTAACCGCCACGGGCAAAATTAGCGCGGGCGAACGGTTGGCTTTATGCGGTCAGGTTAATTAAAAAAATATTTTTTTTGCTGGTGGTTGAGAATATGTTAAATTTTCACATTATTACTTTGTTTCCGGAAGCGGTGGCGAGTTATTTGGACTCGTCGATTCTTGGCCGAGCGCAAAAAGAGAAGAAGATAAAAATTTCTTATTATAATCCGCGGGATTTCGCCGGCACCGTTGGCCAATCGGTGAAGGGTCAATTGGATTATAAAAAAACGGATGGTCGACCTTATGGTGGCGGGCCCGGAATGGTGATGTTGGCCGAGCCGGTGCTTAAGGCGGTGGCTAAAGCCAAATCAAAAATCAAGAGCCAAAAATCAAAGATTTTTATTTTCTCGCCAGCCGGTGAATTATTTGATAACAAATTAGCTGATAAATTGACGGGATTTAAAAAAGGAAAATGGTTCGACAAGCTCACTACTAGGCATATTGTCCTAGTTTGCGGACGATACGAAGGTTTAGACGCGCGGGTAAAAAAAATTCTCAAAGCGACCGATCTTTCGGTTGGTCCGTATGTTTTGACCGGCGGGGAAGTGCCGGCGATGATTGTCGTCGACGCCATTACCCGTCGTTTGCCGGGGGTGTTGGGGAAAGATGAATCAATTGAAGAACGTCGCATTTCAAGCGCTGAAGTTTATACTCGTCCAGAGGTTCTTACCTTTGACCATAAAAAATATCGCGTGCCCAAAGTCCTCCTTTCTGGCCACCACGCCGAGATTGATCAGTGGAGATTGAAGAAGGGGGAGGGATAGAAAAATTTGTTAACACTTTCGAACGGTCGTCACGGATTGTTAACATTTTTGATATTGGTTAGATACTGAAAACCGACTAACAATATTTCGACGACCGTCGGGAAATAGTTAGTCTGATACGAGTTACCATCATACGACCATTGCTCCATCGCTACGCTCAGGGTTATCCACAGTTTTGGGGTATTGACAGGAAAAAGGTTTGACATTTGGTAAAGCTTGATATATGATAAAGGTCAGTCAGCTGGATTGAGTTTTTCACGTGACTCTAGCAATAGACATCTCTTTTTTACCCGGTTTACCGGAATTTTGGTTTCGGGCTTTATTATTTTTATAAATCTAACTTAACCCCCGTTCATAATGAAGAAAAAATATTTCTCGCATTATAAGAAGCCGTTGGCTTCGATGCCGGACCTGGTCGAAGTGCAGAACAAGTCTTACGAATGGTTAATTAAAGAAGGGCTCAAAGAACTTTTCAAAGAATACTCGCCGATTAAAGATTATTCAGACAAAAAATTCTCACTCGAATTTGTCGGCTTCCAGCTCGATGAACCGAAATTTGATGAGTATTACGCGCGTGACAATAACTTGTCTTACGACGCGCCTTTGCGTGTGCGGGTGAAGTTGACTAATCGCTCGCTTAATTTAGAAAAAGAGCAAGAGATTTTCTTAGCGGATTTCCCCTTGATGACCAATCATGGGACTTTTGTGATTAACGGCATTGAGCGAGTAATTGTGCCTCAATTAGCGCGATCGTTTGGTGTTTTCTTCACGGCGAACGAATTAAAAGGGCGAAAATTCTTTGGCGCCAAAATTCTTCCGGCGCGGGGAGCTTGGATTGAATTTGAGACCGAAATTGATGACGTGATTTATGTGCGAATTGATCGCAAGCGAAAATTCCCAGTGACTTCGTTGTTGCGCGTTTTTGCTGACCGTGACGGCCTAGAAGCGACGGATGAAAAATTGATCCAAGCTTTTGCTGATCGCCAGGTTGATATTACTTATATCCAGAAGGCTTTAGCTAAAGATCATGCTAAAACGGCGCTCGACTCGTTTGTCGAAATTTACAAGCGTTTGCGTGATAGTGACTTGGCTACGCCGGCGAACTCAAAGGAATTTGTCCGCGGGATGTTTGATCGCGAGAAATATGATCTCTCTTCAGTTGGGCGTTTGCGCTTCAATCAACGTTTTGGTTTGAAGGCGACCGAGGCCGAAAGAGAGAATCGAACACTCACTTTCGATGATATTGTTATGATTGTCTCTAATATCATCACTCTCAATACGACTAAGAATGCTAAGGAGGATGATATCGACCACCTGGGTTTTCGTCGAGTACGTTGCGTCGGCGAAATGTTGCAAGCCAAACTCAAGGTGGGGATGATGCAAATGAGACGCAATATCCAAGATCGCATGTCGACGGTGGACGCGGAAACTTTGTTGCCAGTCCAAATTATCTCACCCCGGCCACTTCAGGCGCGATTGAAAGAATTTTTCTCAACAAACCAATTGTCCCAATTTATGAGCCAAGAAAATATCCTGGCCGAATTGGAACACTTGCGCACCTTGTCGGCCTTAGGGCCAGGCGGTCTCACTCGCGAGCGAGCTGGCTTGGAGGTGCGTGACGTGCACTCTTCGCATTATGGTAAAGTCTGTCCTATCCATACCCCCGAAGGTCCGAATATTGGTTTGATTTTGCACTTATCTTCCTACGCTCGCGTTAATGAATTTGGAATTATTGAGGCACCATATCGCAAAGTGGAGAAAGGCAAAATTACCGACGAAGTCGTCTTTTTGAATGCTTTCGAAGAAGAGCGTCACGTGGTGGCTCACGCTAGTGTGGCTTACGACGAGAATGGGAAATTGCTCGAGGAGTTGGTTGAAGCGCGCAAGAATGCTAACCCCGGTTTAGTTAAGCGTGAGGAGGTAGAATATATTGACGTGGCGCCGAATCAAGCTTACTCCATTGCGACCTCGATGATTCCGTTTTTGGAACATGATGATGCGAATCGCGCCTTGATGGGTTCGAACATGCAGAAGCAGGCGGTACCTTGTATTTGCCCTGAAGCGGCCTTGGTCGCGACTGGGGCTGAAGATCGGGCGGCGCATGATTCGGGCCGATTAGTTTTGGCTCAAAATCCCGGTACGGTTATTAAAGCTGATGGCCAACAGATTGTGGTCAAGAAGGAGGACGGCCTGCCCGGCCAGGGCAAGGGTGACACTTACGCTCTGGCCAATTTCAAAATGACGAACGATTACACTTGCTTTCATCATCGGCCGATTGTTAATGTGGGTGATGTGGTAAAGAAGGGTGATTTATTGGCTGACTCTTCGTCAACGGTTAATGGTCAATTAGCCTTGGGTCAAAATGTCTTTGTTGCTTTCATGCCGTGGGGTGGAGCAAATTATGAGGACGCCATTATTTTGTCGGAACGCTTGGTGAAGAATAGTAAATTCACCTCAGTCTTTATTGAAGAATTTGAGACGAATGTGCGCGATACCAAACTCGGGCCCGAAATTACGACTCACGATATCCCGAATGTTGGCGAAGCGAAATTAAAAAATCTGGACGAAGACGGCATTGTTCGTTTGGGGGCTGAAGTTGAACAAAATGATATTTTAGTTGGCAAAATTACACCGAAGGGGGAGACCGAATTAACGCCAGAGGAACGCTTGCTTCGCGCCATTTTTGGCGACAAAGCGCGCGACGTGAAAGATAGCTCGCTCCGAATGCCTCACGGTCGCAAGGGTCGGGTGATTGGGGTCAAAGTTTTCTCGCGCGAGCAGGGCGACAAATTGGAATCGGGGATTATTAAGAAAGTTAAAATCCAAGTGGCTCAATTGCGTAATGTTCAAGCGGGCGATAAATTGGCTGGCCGGCACGGTAACAAGGGGGTTATTTCCAAAATTTTACCCGAAGAGGATATGCCTTATATGGCTGATGGCACGCCAGTGGACGTAATCCTAACGCCACTCGGTGTTCCGTCTCGTATGAACTTAGGTCAGATTTTCGAAATGCACTTAGGTTTGGCGGCCAACACGCTGGGCTATCAAGCGATTACGCCAGTTTTCGCGGGGGTGACTGAAGAAGAAATTAAGACCGAATTGAAGTCGGCTGGCTTCTCGACTGATGGCAAGGTTAATTTGCTTGACGGACAAACTGGTGAGGCCTTCGGTCAACCGGTAGCGATTGGTTATATGTATATGCTCAAATTGGCGCACATGGTGGAAGACAAAATTCACATGCGCTCGATTGGCCCTTACTCGCTCATCACGCAACAGCCCCTCGGTGGGCGGTCGCAAGGGGGCGGTCAGCGTTTTGGCGAAATGGAAGTCTGGGCCCTTGAGGGTTACGGCGCGGCTCATGTCTTGCGCGAAATGTTAACGATTAAATCAGACGATATTGTCGGTCGCTCTTCGGCCTTCGACTCGATTGTTAAGGGTGAGCCAATCAAACAACCCAATATTCCCGCGTCATTCAATGTGATGCTCAATGAACTCAAAGGTTTGGCCATGGATATTGAATTAAGGAGGCTTGATTAAGTTAATAAAAACAATATCATGAAAACAAAAATAAAAAACATTGATGATTCGCCTGAAGCCGAAATCCCCGAGGAGTTGATTGAGGATGTTGGTCCGATTAAGCGACCGGTGAGCACTGATCGAGTTGCCGACTTCAACGCCGTTTCCATTAAACTGGCTTCACCTGAACGAATTTTGGATTGGTCTTATGGCGAGGTAACTAAACCAGAGACGATTAATTATCGCTCGGGCCGATCCGAACGCGGAGGCTTGTTTGACGAGCGAATTTTTGGACCCGAAAAAGATTACGAATGTTATTGCGGTAAGTATAAGCGGATTCGTTACAAAGATATTATTTGCGAGAAATGCGGGGTAGAAGTGACTCGTTCAGTCGTGCGACGTGAGCGCATGGGCCATATCGAATTGGCCAGTCCGGTGGCGCATATTTGGTTTGTGCGGGGGGTGCCGTCACGCATTGGTTTGGTCTTAGGTTTGTCGGTAGCGGAAGTGGAAAAAGTCATTTATTTTGCCGGCTATATCATTACTAAGGTCAATGAAGAAGAAAAGACGCGAATTTTGCGCGACCTTGATGGTGAGTACAAACAAAAAATTAAATTAATTAAAGATGAGACCGAACGCGAAAAGCTCAAACTCTCGTTCCAAGAAACCAAGCGTCAGATTGACAGCTTGGCCCGCTGGAAGGTGATTGATGAGATCACTTATCACCGTTGGTCACTCAAGTATGGGACGGTCTTTGAGGCTGGTTTGGGTGCCGAGGCCATTCATACCATTTTCCAAAATCTTGATTTGGCTAAATTGCGTGAGGAATTAAATACCGAGTTAGGCAAAGCCGGTTCGCTTGAAAGACCCAAGATTTTGAAACGATTTAATTTAGTCAAATCGTTAGAGCGTTCGGGGGTGCGACCAGAATGGATGTTCCTCAAAATCATTCCGGTTATTCCGCCAGCCTTGCGACCAATGGTGGCGCTTGATGGTGGCCGACATGCCACTTCAGATGTGAACGATCTCTATCGTCGAGTCATCAATCGCAATAACCGTTTGAAGAAATTGATTGAACTCGACGCGCCCGAAGTCATTTTGCGTAACGAAAAAAGAATTTTACAGGAGGCAGTGGACGCGCTCTTAGATAATGCGATGCGTCAGGGTGGTGGCGATGGGGCCATGAATCAAGCTAATCGTCGACCGCTTAAGTCGTTAGCGGATAATTTGAAGGGTAAACAAGGTCGCTTTCGTCAGAACCTGTTGGGTAAGCGCGTGGACTATTCGGGTCGCTCGGTGATTGTGGTTGGGCCAGAACTTTCCCTTGAGGAGTGCGGTTTGCCGAAGCAGATGGCCCTTGAACTCTTTCGACCGTTTGTGATCTCGATTATTTTGAGAGATGAATTAGCTTATAATATTCGGGGTGCTGGTCGCTTGATTGACGAAGGGGTGGCTGAAGTCTGGGCGATTTTAGAAGAAGTGATTAAAGATAAATATGTGCTCCTTAACCGCGCGCCAACCTTGCATCGCTTGGGGATTCAAGCCTTCAAACCGATTTTGATTGAGGGTAACGCGATTCGTTTGCATCCGCTCGCTTGCGCCGCCTTCAACGCGGACTTCGACGGTGACCAGATGGCGGTTCATGTGCCTTTGTCGGCTATTGCGCAAAAAGAGGCGCGCGAAATTATTGCGGCTAACCGTAATATTCTGAAGCCAGGGAGTGGTGATCCGGTGATCAATATGCGCCTTGACGTGGTTTTGGGTAGTTATTGGGTCACCAAAATCGTGACGGGCCTTAAGGGTGAGGGCAAACATTTTTGTTCCCCTCACGACGCGATTTTGGCCTATGATTTCGGCGAATTGGATTTGCGTTCACCGATTAAAGTGATGGCGACCGACAAAGAACGCTATCAGGAATTTGACGGTCAAGTTTTTGAAACTTCGGTGGGTCGCTTACTCTTCAACAATAATTTGCCGAACGATTATCCCTTCATCAATAAAGAAATTAATGTCAAAGTGATGGCAAAATTGGTGGAGAGTGTCATCGCTCGTTATGGGGTTGAGGAATCAGCGGTAATTCTTAATAAGATCAAAAATTTGGGCTTCAAGTACGCGACGGTTTCGGGTGTCACTTGGGGGATTGATGACGTTCAGGTCCCGGTGGAGAAGGCCGGAATTATTGCTGGCGCTCGCGGTGAAGTAGAAAAAATTGAAAATAATTATAACGACGGTTTATTGTCTAGTAATGAGCGTTATCGCTTAGTGATTGAAACTTGGAATAATGCCAAAAATCAGGTGGAAAAGGTGGTGCCGGGGGCGCTTCCTGTGGGTGGCCCGGTCTCTTATATGATTGATTCGGGGGCGCGCGGTTCGATTAGCCAGATTGTCCAAATGGCCGGAATGAAGGGTTTGATTATCAACACGGCCGGCCGGTTAGTCGACTTCCCGATCGTGCCTTGTTATAAAGAGGGTTTGTCACCACTCGAATACTTTATTACCACTCACGGTTCGCGCAAAACGCTCGCCGATACGGCGCTCAATACGGCCAAGGCTGGTTATATGACGCGTAAATTAGTGGATGTCTCGCAAGATATTATTGTGACCGAAGAGGATTGTGGCGATCGCGAGGGCAAGTTAATTACCAAGGACTTAATTGCTTCGCTTGACTCGGGGATTGGTAATTTGATTAAGGGCCGAGTTTTGGCCAAGGATTTGGTTAAGGCGGACGGCTCAGTTCTCTTCAAGCGAGGCCATTTATTGTCCAAAGAAGATGCCTTGACGGTGGAGGCGGAGGGCATTATGGAGGCGTCGATTCGCTCGCCCTTGGCCTGTAAATTGCCTAAGGGTTTGTGCCAGAAATGTTATGGTCTCGATTTGGGCCGAAACAAATTAGTGGAAATTGGTCAACCGATGGGCATCGTGGCCGCTCAAGCGATCGGTGAACCCGGCACCCAGCTGACGATGCGGACGAAGCATACAGGCGGTATCGGCACGGGCGGTGTCGACATTGTTGGGGGTTTGCCTCGAGTGGAAGAAGTCTTCGAACGACGCACACCAAAAAACCCAGCCTTAATCTCGCCGGTTGACGGTGAGGTAACGGAAGTTCGTAACGCGGGCAAAGAATATATCATCAGTCTCTTAGTTGATCCTGAGCATCGCAAAAAATCGGGTAATAGCAGTTTGGAATTTAGCGTGCCGTTTATTCGCACCGTCTTGGTCAAGAAAGGGTCTCAAGTTAAAAAAGGTGATCTCTTAACTGATGGTCCGGCCGAATTACCTTTGCTCTTCAAATTGGCCGGTCAAGATGCGACAGAAAATTATATTATTAAAGAGATTAATGCTATTTATGAATTGCAGGGTGTTAATATCGCGCGCAAACATATTGAATTAATTGTGCGTCAGATGTTTTCGCGTCGTCGCGTTAAGGACCCGGGCGATACGAAATTTGTGATGGGCGAGATCATCGAGTTGCTTGAATTAGTTGAGGAAAACGCTTTAGTCAAAGAGCGGGGTGGCCAAGAGGCCGTCGGCGAGGTGGTTCTTCTCGGTATTTCTGAAGTGGCGCTCTCGACCGCCAGTTTCTTGTCAGCTGTCTCCTTCCAACACACGACCAAGGTTCTTATCAATACCGCCATTAATGGCAGTCTCGATCGGCTCAAGGGCTTGAAAGAAAATGTTATCATTGGCCGTTTGATCCCGGCCGGTACCGGTCTGGTTCCCAATTACGGCCAAGAAGAACTAGTTGAGCCCCTTCGATCAGACTCAGGGCAAGCGGAAATGGTCACCGACGAGGGAATCGTAATTTCACCCAATAAAGAAAATTAACCTCCCACCCTCCCCGCCAGACCTTAAGTGAGCCCAAGGTCTGGCGGGCAAAAGGGATTACTCGTTAATTAAAAAAGTCTTTTTCTTCTAATCCCGATTGGATTAAAATTGATTGGAAAGTTCTAGCGCTTCTTGTAAACTTTCTAATGCCTCTTTTCTGGTATCACCAAAACTGGAAACGGCAGTGTTTAGGTTCCAAGCGACATAATATTTACCTTCTTTCCAAACAACATTTTTGAGATTAATTTTACGCATATTATTATCATAAATTAGGTCGAAAAATAAGTCAATTTTCGCAAAAGTCAGATTTTCTGCTAACATTAACCCAGTGGAGTATAACGAAAACTCCATAGGGTAAATCACATATGGCTTCTTCGGTTGAACAAATCAAGGCGAAGCTTTCGATTGTTGAGGTCGTGGGCTCTTATTTGAAGCTTGAAAAAGCGGGAGTGAATTATCGCGGGAAATGCCCTTTCCACAACGAAAAAACCCCCTCCTTTTTCGTTTCGCCCACGCGCGGGTCTTATCATTGTTTCGGCTGTAATCGGGGAGGTGACATCATTAGCTTCGTGCAAGAAATTGAGGGACTCGATTTTATCGAAGCCCTGCGAGTTTTGGCTGAACGGGCGGGCGTGGAGCTTGAGCCTTTGCGCCGGAACGAAACGGCCGGGTATAATCGTCTCTTTAGTTTATTAGAAGAGGCGACTAAGTTTTACGCTCAGCAATTAACATTACCCCAGAACAGACCGGCCCATGATTATTTGATAGCGAGGGGTTTGACCGAAGAGAGCATTAAGAATTTTCGTTTGGGGTTTGTGCCTGAAGCTTGGCGGTCGGTTTATGATCATTTGCTTCGCTTAGGTTATCGTGAAGAAGAAATGATTAAAGTTGGTTTAGTGGTGGCCAACATGAAGGCTGGTCCGCAAGCCTCACAGGGTTATGATCGTTTTCGATCGCGACTGATGTTCCCGATTGCTAATCCGACGGGCAAAGTGGTGGGTTTTTCGGGTCGAATTTTTGGTCCAGAGACGGCGACGACCGCTAAATATATCAATACGCCCCAAACTGAACTCTACAATAAATCAAAAATTTTGTATGGTTATGATCGGGCCAAGCAAGCGATGCGTCAGAAAGACGAATGTATTTTTGTTGAAGGCCAAATGGATTTAATCATGTCATATCAAGCGGGCGCGACCAACACGGTGGCGGTGTCGGGGACGGCGCTCACGGCCGAACATATCCAATTGGTTAAACGCTTAACGGATAATATTGTTTTAGCGAATGATTATGATTTGGCCGGACTCAAGGCCTCTCTGCGGGCGATTAATCTAATTCGCCAGGAAGAGATCAATGTCAAAATCGCCAAATTGCCGAGCGGTCAAGATCCGGCCGAGGTGATTAAAGATAATCCGGCCCAATGGTCCGAAATTATCGCGGAGGCCAAACATTATATCGATTTTATGATCGACGCCTTACAAGAAGAAGGCAAGACGGGTTTGGAGCTTAATTTGGCGATCAATGATTATGTTTTGCCGTATATCAAGGCCTTAACGAAGAAAATGGAACAAGCCCATTTCGTGGCTAAATTGGCGGGCCTCCTTCGAATTAGTGAAGAGGCAATTTGGGCGGATTTGCAGAAAATCAAGTTGGACGAGAACATTGCCCCGCCGGCGAAGCCGGCGGGGACCGAAGCCTTAATTGTTCCCGAAGCGATCGGTCGGCTAAAAATGATTGAAGAAAAGATTCTCGGCTTATATTTTTTGTTAATTAATAGTGGTCAAACTGAGAAGGTCTCGACTAAGTTGACTGATTTGTGGGGGGCAGATATTTTTAAGACCAAAATCGAGGGGGCTGAGCCAGAGCGTGAACGCTTGGCGTTAATGGCCGAGCTCTGGTATGATCCAGAGAGCGATCCCTTGGTTGAATTGGACGATTTGGTCCTTAATTGGCAAGAGGAGAGGCTCAAGACCGAATTAAATCAGGCTCTGGTTGAGGTTCAATCCGCCGAGAGAAATAAGGCCGAAGGGGAGTTAGCAATTAGTTTAAAAAAGTGTCAAGAATTATCAATGGCGATTAATAAATTAAAAAAATAATTATGGCCAAGAAACAAGTGAACAAGATCGCAAAAAAGAAAGCCGTCAAAAAAAGCCAGTCGGTTAAATCAAAAATTAAAACTAAGTCTCGACCCAAACCAAAAGTGGTCAAGAAAGTGGTCAAAAAAGAGCGCAAGCCGATCAAGAAATCCCTCGATAAATCTAGGTCAAGAAAACCTGTTAAATCAGCGGTGGTGATTAATAAAAAAGAAGCCCTCGCTCTTAAAAAAAGTGGCCAGAGTTTAGAAGAAAAAACAAATCAAAAAGTTGAAATGCTGGTGACGAAGGGGCGGAGCCGAGGTTTTATTACTTATTCCGAAATTCTCAAAGAATTTCCTAATATTGAAAATGATATTTTGTGGTTAGATCAACTCTACACGCGTTTAGAAGAAACGGGCGTGGATATTTTAGAAGAAGGCAGTTTGCTTGATCCAGATATAAAAATTGATGAGAAGATTAAGGTGGAGCGAGGGGGTGTTTCTTTTGACTCTGTCCAAATGTATTTGCGCGAAATCGGTAAACACAAACTTTTGACGGGGGCGGAGGAAAAGGAGATGGCCAAGAAGATCTTACTCGGTGATGATGACGCGAAAAAAGATTTGGCTCGAGCTAACCTGCGCTTAGTGGTGTCGATTGCCAAAAAATATATCGGGCGGAGTCAAGACCTATCACTCTTAGACTTAATTCAAGAGGGGAATATCGGTTTGTTTAAAGCGGTGGAGAAATTTGATTGGCGCAAAGGTTATAAATTCTCAACCTACGCGACTTGGTGGATTCGTCAGGCGGTCACGCGCGCTTTGGCCGATCAGTCGCGAACGATTCGGATTCCGGTTCACATGGTGGAGACGATTGCTAAGTATAAGCAAGTTTATCGTCGCTTGTCGCAAGATTTGGGTCGGGATCCATTGCCTCAAGAGATTGCTACCGAGATGGGGGTCGAGGTGGAGAAGATTCATATTATCGAAAAGATTGATCAGAGCACCGCTAGTCTTGATAAACCAACCAATAACGACGATGATAAATCGACTCTGGGCGAATTTATCGCTGATGACAAAATTGCCGCACCTGACCAAGACTCCTCTCGACGAATCTTGCGTGACCAGATTGACGAGATTATGGGTGACCTCACGACCAAAGAGCAACGCATTTTGGAGATGCGTCACGGTTTGAAGGATGGGGTGATGCGGACGCTCGAAGAAGTGGGCAAAGAGTTTGGGGTGACCCGCGAACGCATTCGTCAAATCGAAGCGAAAGCGCACGAAAAAATTAGACAGCACGAGAAGGCGAAAAAACTGATGGGATATTAGGCGCTCGGACTTGTTCCGCTAAACAACACAGAAAACCGTTCCCGCGAACGGTTTTCTTACGCTCCGCCTCGGCCATTTCGCCGTAGTTGCTACGCAACAGAAATAAACGGCGAAAACCATGCTGGCCGGTGCTTCGCGAGGTTGTTTAGCGGAACAAGTCCTCGTTTGGCTGATAGGGGCTAATTTATCCTTATTTTACAAGGTCAATTTGCCCCGAAACTTAGTTTCGGGGAACGAAGGCAAAGTGCTTGACAAGCAGGGGTGTTTGGGTGTATAATGAAAAAGGAATTTGGTAGGAAGATTTAGGTACGTTACCAACGAAGCGGAGGGCTCACCATGAAGTTGCTTGTAGTCTTAGTTGTTATGTCCGGGGTAGTTATTGGGTCATATTCGTACAGAGAAAGGGTTTCTCAGGAGAAGGCCATTCTTGAAGAGTTGAGTGGCTTGCGCAGAGATCTTTCTCTTGCGCGTGAAGAGGAGGCGATTCTCCTCACTTATGACAAGCTCGCTTCCGGCCATTACAAGGTGGTCGTCGTGCAGAACGAGTATGACGGCACCGCCCTTGTTAGGGGGTATGGGCCGCATGGTTATGTCGACCGCATCGTCAGGAAGATGCCCCTAGGCTTGATGGTGTCCGGACGGGAGTTCTCCATAAGCTATGATTATGCTTTCCCAAGTTGGGCATCGTCACTTACTCGAAAATAGCCCCACGCAGGGCACGCAAGACAGAAGGTCTTGCGTGCATCTGCGCGGGGCCTTTCTGTTTTTAAATTTAAAAATTAAGAAAAAACCACGGGAACTTAGTCTCGTGGTTTTTGTTATGTTCTATTTACTAATCACTAGATACTAGTTTGCTGTTGTGCTAGCAGTAGGAAGAACAGGGGATTCGGCTGGGGTTGGGTTGAGCAAGAGATCGAAGGCGGCGGCGAGACGCTCGGCGGGGAGACCACCGAAGACGGGTATATTCTGGTCAGGGGTGACGAGGACAAAGAAGGGGGTGCCTTGAGCGCCCAGGGCCATTGCTTCATCAACGCTCTCCTGAATTTTATTGGCGTATTTTTTAGCGGTCATACAAGCCTCAAAATCTTTGGTGTCAATCGCTAGGTTTTTGGCTGTTTCGTCCAATTTGGCGGGGTCAAGTCCGTCGTTAGAAGATGTAATTTCAAAAATTTGGTCAACGAATTGCCAGAATTTTTCATTACCACCAATTTCATTAACGCATTCGGCGGCTAAGAATTCGTTACGGCTCTTGGCGTGGAGCGAGTCAAGGGGGAAATCACGAATAACGATCGCCACTTTACCCGTTGCGACATAAGCCGTGTCGAGTTTGCGTAATTCAGTGTGGAAATATTTACAAGCGGGGCACTCTAAATCAGTATAGACAACGACCTTAATCGGTGCGGTGGCTGAACCGCGGAGATGATCGGTATTGTCCACTGGGCGAAATTGAGACAAATTGACCCCCTCGGCGATGGGTAGGAGCTCGCTAATTCCGGTTGGTAAGGTTCCCAGTTGCTCCGTTGGTTGACGAGGGTTCTGGCTCTGATAATAGAAGGCGCCGATTAGGATCAAGATACAGATTATCACCGCGATGGGGATGGCGAGAGACGAACGTTTTTCTTCCATAAATTTAATTTATCTTAGGGTTACTTAATCTTATAATACCTCCTCAATCTACCTGACTTCGGCCCCGGGGTCAATGTTCTCCTCGGGGATAAGCAAAACGGGTCCCGCGGTATCGGTGGAGGCCGCCAAGAGCATCCCTTGGCTCTCGAGCCCCATCAAGGATCGCGGTTCTAAATTGGCGACAATGATGATCTTTTTACCAATTAAGGCCTCTGGTTCGTAAGCTTTGCCAATCCCGGCGATGATTTGTCGCGGTTCTTTACCCTGAGCGGAGTCGAAGGGATCCCCCAAACTCACCCTTAATTTTAATAATTTCTCCGAGCCCTCAACTCGCTCCGCCGAAATTACTTCGGCTATCCGAAACTCTATTTTGCTGAACTCCTCATAGCGCACGGTGTCTTTCATAAATTTTTAAATTCTAAATAATAAATTCTAAATTCGAAACAAATTATAATATTTAAATCACAATAATCAAACTTAGATAAATTTTGTTTGTTGTTTGTGATTTGATATTTGTTTAGAATTTCTGGTTTGTAATTTCGTGCTTAGTCCGGTATCGACCTTGTCTCAAGACTTCAATTTTTTCATCAGTCAACTTGATCAAGGTTGAGGGTTGACCCGAAAGTCTTTTGCCGGCTGATAAATAAAAATCAACTTGGTTGCCAAAATATTTTTTAGCCTGCTTGGTTGTTTCGGCTGGGGGCGAGCCTTCCGGATTAGCCGAGGGTGCAACCAAGGGACCAGTTTGCTTAATTATTGTATTTAATAATTCATTTTTTGGCCAGCGAAAAGCGAGTGTTTTTTTGCCAAGGTGAAGATATTTAAATTTCTCACTTTTGCTTTCCAAAATAATGCTCACCGGCCCTGGCCAAATAGTTTTTAAAAAACTTTCCGTTTTTTTATCTAACTTAATCTTAAATTTAGTTAAATCTTTCAAACCAGAGATTAAAACAATAAACGGTTTGCCCGCGCTTCTTTGTTTTAATTTCTTAACTCTCGAGACCGCTTTTTTATCCTCGGCCCGGCCGACTAAACCATAGAGCGTGTCAGTTGGGAGCACGCCAATCCCACCATTTTTTAGGATTTTAGCAATGTTTTCCGCTCGCTTGCCATTTGTCCGTTTTGGCATTATCATTGAGCTTATTATAAGCATTATAAGCCCGAAATCACAAATTCTAAACTCTAAACAAATCCCAATCTCTAAGCCTTAAACTTGTTTCGAATTTCGGATTTAAGATTTCGAATTTTAGGAATATTATGTCAAAAACTGCTAAATGGATTCTGGCGATTATCGTGATTGTGCTCGTCGTCCTCGGGGTTTGGTATTATGGCTCGAAACCAACAACTTCGGTCGAAACTGGGCCGATTAAGGTCGGATTTATTTCTTCCCTGTCGGGGGAGGCTGGAGTTTGGGGCCAAAATCTTAAAGCTGGTTTTGATTTTGCCCTAAAGGAAATTAATGATAATGGGGGAGTAAACGGAAGGAAGATTGAAGTTTATTATGATGATGATAAATGCGATGCCACAACCGGAGTTACGGCTTTTAACAAAGCGATTGATGTTGACCAGGTAAAAATTATTACTGGGACAGTTTGTTCTTCTGTTGCCATGTCTGTTGCTAAAAAAACTCAAGAAAATGGTGTTCTCTACATCGCTTCTGGGGCTACTAATCCTGATGTCCCTAAGCAAGGAGATTTAATCTTTCGTCTATGGGTATCTGATGCTTATGAGGCCAAAGCTATTGCCGAGTATGCAACCGGTGTCTTAAAGTTGAAAACTTTTGGGATTGCTCATGTCAATGATAACCCGGCAGGCATTTCTTTGAGAGATGAATTTAAATCGGTTGCTGAATCTAAAGGTGGAAAAATCTTGGGAATCGAGAGTTTTTCTTCAAAAGAAAGGGACTATAAAACATATATAACAAAATTGATAGCGAACAAACCGGAGGCCCTTTATGTTGTGGTCTTGCCTGAATCAATGCCAATCGTCATAAATCAGATCAGAACGATGGGTTATAAGGGGACTCTTCTTGCTTACAGCCCCGCAATGGTCGCTGAGGGAATTCTCGATAAGATAAAGGTCAAAGATAATCTCTATTATTCGACCCCAGTTGATAAAAAGGAAACAAATTTCTGGGAAAATTATCGTTTGTCAGCCGGCAAAGATGCCGATATGCTTACGGCTTTAGGTTATGACAGTATGAAAGTTATTGAAGCTGGTCTCTCCAAATGTGGGGAAGATAATCAATGTATAAAAAATTACCTGTTATCTCTCAAAGACTATCAAAGCGCGAGAGGGAAATTAAACTTTGATAACTACGGAGATTTAACGGGTGTTGAATTCCAGACAATCAGGGTCAAATAATTAATCGACCCCAGTTCTACCCAAAAACCGCTTCAGTCATGAGGCGGTTTTTGGATTGGGGGGATTTTTTATGCTATTATTTAGCTTGGTAGTTTGCTTCTACCTGCTGGAGGCAGGCAAGCCTACTACTTATTACTTACTACTATCCTCCATGTTTTCCCAAATTTTAATTAACGGTCTGATTGCTGGCGCGATTTATGCCTTAGTCGCGGCGGGTTTTTCGTTGATTTATTCAACCACCAAATTTGTCCATTTTGCTCATGGCGGAGTCATTGCCTTGTCGGCCTATATGCTCTATCTGTTTTACTCTCTAATTGGGCTCAATTTTTGGCTGTCGGCGCTTTTGGCGATTATCTCGGGGGTGGTGATTGGGATTGGGATTGATTACTTAATTTATCGACCTCTGCGCCGGCGCCGAGCTTCATCCGTGATTATTTTGATTGCTAGCGTGGCTGTTTTGTTGATCTTAGAATCACTTAATCTGATGTTGTTTGGGGCGGATGTTAAATCAATCAATTTCTTGGAGATTGGTTCGGGCTGGACGATTGGCCCGGTGATTATCACTTCTCTCCAGATTTTTATTGTCGTCTCTTCACTGGTGATGTTGGGGATTCTCTTTCTGTTTATGAAATATTCGAAAATTGGCAAAGCGATGCGCGCGGTGGCTGACAACCAAGCGGTGGCGGAGATTGTCGGGATTTCAGCCGAGAAAATCTATACCTGGTCTTTTGGTCTCGGCTCGCTGATTGCCGGTTTCGCCGCCGTTTTGATCGCCCTCGAACAAAATATCGAACCCACGATGGGCACCGCCTTAATCATCAAAGGCTTCACCGCCTCGATTATCGGTGGCGTCGAGAGTGTGGCCGGGGGAGTCTTGGGCGCTTTCTTGCTTGGTCTGGCCGAGAATTTTGGCATTTGGTGGTTACCCTCGTCATACAAAGATGCCATCGCGTTCTTTATCTTGTTTGTCTTTTTATTATTTAAACCAGAAGGTATCCTTGGGGTAAAGAAGGGTAATAAATGATTTTATTAAGCACGAAATTTTAAATTCGAAACTCGAAACAAATCATAATGACTCAAATAATAAATTCCAAACCGAAAATCTACGATCTTGAAGATCGAACTTTACTTTTCGCGAAGCGGGTTAATAATTATGTAAACAAATTACCCAAAAATATTTCTAATATCGAAAATGGGAAGCAATTAGTTCGATCCGCTGGTTCGGTTGGGGCCAATTATATTGAGGCCAATAACTCATTAAGTAAAAAAGATTTTGCCATGAGGGCAAAAATTTCTAAAAAAGAAGCAAAGGAAAGTATTTTTTGGCTTAATTTGAGTGAACCAACTCCAGACAATTCAAAAGAGAGAGAATTTTTAATAAAAGAATCAACAGAATTAATGAAAATATTAGGAGCGATCTTAGAGAAAACAAAATAGTTTATATTTTATGATTTATTGTTTATTATTTGTTTCGAATTTAGTGCTTGTAATTTCGAGTTTAAATTAGATTATGGCTTCGGCTTACATAATTCATCTTTTGATTTTAATCTGCATCTACTTGATTTTAAGCTTGTCGCTTAATTTGTCGGTCGGTTTTTCGGGCGTGCTTAATTTGGGTCATATTGCTTTTTATGGCTTGGGCGCTTATACCTCGGCCTTGCTGGCCCTTGCCGGCGTGCCGTTTATTCTCTGCTTTTTAGCCGGTGGAGTGGTCGCGCTGGGTTGTGGTTTTTTGTTGGCTTTGCCGACTGATAAAATTAAAGGGGATTACTTAGCTTTAGTGACTGTCGGTTTTTCTTTTATCGTTTATAGTTTAATGCTTAATCTTGATTGGCTGACGCGCGGGCCCTTGGGTTTGCCCGGCATTCCGCGACCGTCAATTCTTGGTTTCCGCTTTGAAGATAATTTTTCTTTTCTGATTTTAATCGCCATTATCACGGTAGCCGTTTATTTTATTATCAAGAGAATTACGGCCTCACCCTTCGGTAAATTGCTCGAAGCCGTGCGCGATGACGAATTAGCCGCCAAGATTCTAGGTAAAGATACTTTCAAACTGAAGGCTTTTTCACTGGGCCTCTCGGCCTTTTTTGCCGGTTTGGCGGGTTCGCTCTATGCCGGTTATATTACTTTCATCGACCCCTCATCTTTCTCGCTGATGCAAATTATCCCCATTATCTCCATTGTCATTGTGGGCGGTTTAGCTTCATTACCGGGGACGGTCTTGGCTGCTTTTGTCTTAACTCTAATTCCTGAAGCCCTGCGTTTTGTTGGCTTCCCCTCGTCGATTCTTGGTCCAATGCGTCAGATTATTTATGCTCTGATTTTATTATTAATTTTGATTTATCGTCCCCGCGGATTTTCGGGTAAAGTTGAGCTCGAATAAACATTATTTATTCGAGAAGCACTAAATCATAAATTCTAAATTCTAAACAAACACCAAATATCAAATTATAAAAAATTAAAATGAAAATAAATTTATCCCCGTTTAATTATTATGATTTAAATCTTAAAATTTGTTTCGAGTTTAGGATTTGTAATTTAGAATTTAAAAATCTATGGCTGGTAAATTAAATAACATTTTAGCTATCGAAAATCTCCGCAAATCTTTTGGCGGTGTCCACGCGGTTGATGACTGCTCGTTTGAAGTAGAGCGAGGCAAGATCACGGCTTTGATTGGCCCAAACGGCTCGGGCAAGACGACGGTTTTTAATTTGGTGTCGGGGGTGACTAGGGCAGACGGCGGGAAAATTATTTTAGACGGAAAAAATTTAACGCACTTATCGCCCCATCTTATTTCTAACCTCGGCCTTTCGCGGGTTTTTCAACAATCTCGTCTCTTTGCCAATTTGACGGTTGAAGAAAATCTAATGTTAGCGTTTGACAACGAAGATCAAAAATTTTGGCAAAGTTTCTTGGGCTTAAAAAATAAAAATCGAATTGACAAGAAAAAGATTATTGGTGATTACTTGGAACTTGTCCGCCTTGGGCGGATGCGCGACAAACAAGCGCGAGATCTAAGCTTTGGTCAAAAGCGTTTAGTCGAAATTTTGCGCGCTCTAATCAATCCCCATAATCTTTTGATGCTTGATGAGCCGGTGGCGGGCGTCACGCCCGAATTGCGCGACAAAATCAAAGAAGTTCTCCTTGATTTAAAAAAGAAAGGCGAGACTATCTTGCTAATAGAACACGATATGAATTTTACACTGAAAGTATCTGATTGGGTTATCGTGATGGATGCGGGGCAAGTAATTGCCGAAGGCACCCCTGACGAAATCCGTCATAATCCTAAGGTCTTGGAGGCATATTTGGATTAGAATTGGTTATTTGCAGGGGGGGGTTAATTTGGTATAGTTGGGACATTATTAAATAAGCCCGAAATCACAAATTCTAAACTCTAAACAAATCCCAATCTTTAAGCCTTAAACTTGTTTTGAATTTTAAGAAAATTTATGTCAAAAACTGCTAAATGGATTCTGGCGATTATTGTGATCGCTCTCATCGTTCTCGGGGTTTGGTATTATGGCTCAAAACCAACTACCCCTGCAGAGACTGGACCAATTAAGATTGGGGTTATTACTGACTTAACCGGCCATGCGGCTTATTGGGGGGAATCAACCAGAGTGGGAGCTGAAATTGCTCAAAAAGAGCTAAAAGCTGAAGGCTACGATGTTGACTTAATTTTTGAAGATTATCAACTTGACGCTACCAAGTCGGTAAGCGCGGCGCAAAAATTGGTAAATCTTGATAATGTCAGTGCAATTTATTCTGAATTTAATCCGGCCTCAATTGCCGTCTCGTCGTTTTTGAAAGATCTTCCTGTTTTACATATTTATGACGCGGCGCCTATCTCACCCCTAGCGATGTCGCCAAATGTCTTTAAGACCTATATTGATTACCAAAATGGCTGTAGACTGGTTGCACAAAAATTCAAAGATGAACAAATCAAAAAAATTGCAGTCTTAATGCCCAAGATTGAGGCGGGAGAACTTTGCCTCGTTGGGGCGAAAGAGGTCTACCCGGATCTAGTTGCTGAATCATACGAACTTGGTAATACTGATTTTCGCACTCAAGTTCTTAAGATCAAAAATAGCCAAGCTGGAGCAATAATTAATGTTGGTTTTGAAGGAGATACTCTTGGGACGTTAAAATCAATCAGGGAACTTAATTATTTGGCTAAATATGGAACAGTAGATGACACCATAACTGATCAGGTAAAAGCTAAGTATGCCAAAGAATTAAAAGGTGCTTGGTCATTTGGTTTTGGCCAGGTTGATCCCAATTTTGAAGCCAAATTAAAATTGGCTTCATCAAAGACTTTAAGTACCGAATATGGTGCCGCGATTGCTTATACCCATATAAAGCAAATGACAAAAGCCTTATCTAAATGTCAGAAGGATCTCGCCTGTGTTGACAGTGAGATAGCTAATGCTTCCGTGGATAAAACGATCGGTTTTAATGGTTTTAAAAATCGAATTGCTGATATCCAACTTCAATTGAGACAATATTAATTTATCCCTTATTTCGATTGGAATTAAGTTGCCCAACTACCGTCCTGAGCTTGTCGAAGGGCGGTTTTTGGTGGGGAAAATTTTGTGGTAAAATTAAAGTGATGAAAGGCGGAAATAATTATGCGTTTATTGAATATAGACCTGAAAGAAAAAGCCCCCAGCGAGGACGAAACCTCGCAAGGGTCTTTTCCGTAAGAATTATTTATATCTTAGCAAAACGCCCTAAAAAAGTCAAGTTTTTGGTTTGGGGGTGGTTTATGGTATTATTTAATTGATAGAGTGGCTTGCTTTACTACTCTACTCCTTACCACTTTACTACTACTCATTATGTTAACCATTAAAAATCTAAAAGCCGGATATTACGGCGGGCCGGATATTTTGCAAGGGGTGGATATCGAGGTCAAGCCGGGCGAGATTGTCGCTCTCATCGGGCCCAACGGAGCGGGCAAATCAACCGTGCTTAGAAGTATCTTTAATCAGACCGAAGTGCGAGGGGGGACTATTAAATTTATTGATGATGAGCTTACTTGCTTACACGCCTACCAGCTTATTAGCTTGGGGATTAGTTTTGTGCCCCAAGGTCGGCAGGTTTTCTCAACGATGACGGTTAAGGAAAATTTGGAGATGGGGGCGTTTGCGATTCCTGATCAAAAATTAGTGAAAGAAAATATCGAAACCGTCTTCAAGCGCTTCCCGATGCTTCGCGAAAAGATGGGCCAGAACGGGGCTAACCTTTCGGGTGGGCAACAGCAGATCTTGGCCATGGCTCGAGCGTTGGTGCAAAGCCCTAAATTGCTATTGCTTGATGAACCATCTCTTGGTTTGTCACCGAAAGCGATGAAAGAGATTTTTGAAGTAATTAAAGAAATAAATAAAGAGGGGGTGTCGATTTTGATTGTCGAACAAAACGCCCGCGCCGCCGTGGAGATTGCTGATCGCACTTATGTTTTAGAGATGGGCAAAGTTGCGCTCACGGGCGGGCGCGATATTCTCGAAAATGATAAAATTAAGAAAATTTATTTTGGCCGTGATTAAAAATTTACTATTTTACGACATTACTACTTTTACTACTACCCATTATGTTTAGCGATCGTTTTGATGTGACCTTGGGCGCATTTAATCAAGAGTATTTTGATGAGTTGCCGAATACCGATCAGATTGACGTGCCCACTTTTAAGAACGAGGATTTTTATCATACGGTCTATGTTGATGGCTGGCCGATTGGGGTGGCGGGGGTGGTGCCGTCTCGAGCTCTGCCGGATGCTGGTTTTATGCAAATTGTGTTGGCGCCCGATTGGCGGGGGAAGGGCTTGATTGAGCCGATTTATGATAAATTGGCCGAATGGCATAATCTCCATACTCTATATGCCACGATTAAGATTGATAACAAAGTGTCGCAATTGGCCCACCAGAAAATCGGCTTTCGCTTGTTGTCAGAAGACAAAATTGCTGATTTGCGGGAGCGCCACCTGCTTGAACCTGATGAGATCCGGATGGTTAAGGAGGTGGTTTAATTTGGTGCACCTTGCAGGGTTCGAACCTGCGACCTTACGAATGTCTGCCCCGTTAAATATTAACTTGGTTTTGTGGACGTTACAGGATTCGAACCTGTGACCTTACGAATGTGAATCGTACGCTCTAACCAACTGAGCTAAACGTCCAATTATTTAACGGGGTGAAAATCGTACGCTCTAACCAACTGAGCTAAAGGTGCGGGAATAAGGAATGTGGCGTCACAGTGTTCCCTGCGACATCCGACAAAAATATAGTCGCCCCCTTCTGGGACTCCTTATTTTTGTGGACCTAGCGAGAATCGGACTCGCGCCTCTACAATGCGAATGTAGCGTCGTACCACTAGACTATAGGCCCAAAAGAGACCTCTCTAATTTACCTTATACTGGTGTAGATGTCGAGGAGGGAAACTAGGAGTCTAACGGTGAGGGGACCAAGGATGAAGCCGATGGGACCAAAGAGGCTGAGGCCCCCCAAAACTGATAGAAGGATGAGGAGAGGGTGAAGGCCGATACCTTTACCGACGAATTTGGGACCCAGCAGATTATCGATTAAACTGACGGCTAAGATACCCCAAGCCAAGAGGCCGATGGCGCTAATGACTTGGCCGGTGAGATAAAGGTAGATGATGGCTGGGACGATAACAATGGCGGTACCGACGCTTGGGACGAGCGCGCCAACGGCGGCCAGAGTGCCCCAGATAATTGGATTGGGCACCCCAAAAATTAAGAAGCCAATTGATGACGAAAGGCCCTGCAAAATGGCAATGAGCAAACTGCCCTTAATGACCAAGTTAACGGCTTGGGTAATTTTTTTGATAATTATCTCGTCATCATTTTTGGTTAGAGGGCTAAGGCTAATGATTTTTTGTTTAAGTTGTTCGCCGTCTTTAAGTAGAAAAAAGAAGGCGATGAGGAAGACAAATAAATTGGCGATGATCTTGGCGAGGTTAGAGAAAACCAGACCCAAATTTTGGACGAAGAAACTTAAGATATTTTGAACGTATTGATTAAGGTCAAAAGATAGATTATCAAAGATGGGGGAGATAGCGCTTAATCGTTGCCCAAGACCAGGCCAAAATTCGGTCAGTGATTGCTGGTTAAAATTAGTGGTAAGCGAAAAATAGAGACCTTGGGCTTCTTGAAAAATCTGGCTGACTAGAAAAGTGAGGGGGATTAAAATAAAAGTAATCAAAATCAAGATTGTTAAAAAAGAGGCCAGCCAGGTTTGTTGGCGAACGCGTTTAAGGAGTTGTCGATAAAGGGGTTGAAAGACGATGGCAAAAACGCTGGCTAAAATTAGCGAATACAAAAATGGTTTCAAGACAAAAAAGGAAAGGACGAGAGATAAGCTCAAAAGGATTAATAAAAAATATAAACGAGGTTTTTTGCTAGTCATATTATTTACCCTATGGAGTAAAAATCTTTAGATTTTATGACATTTAAATATGTCATACTCCACAGGGTGAATTATAACAAAAAAAAGTTGGGGAGAAAAGTTGCCGCTGGCTAAGTTCTTGGGTCGTCGAGTGGCCACTCAATCAAGCGACCAGCTTTGAGTTCCATTTTGTCGGCCGGGCGGAGAAAACGGGTATTGGCGGGTGGAAAAATTCTTTGGTGGGGAGCTCGGTCTATTTTTTCGGCTAAGTCGTCTAAGTCATTTTCGTCGGTAATCCAGCTCGGGTCTACTTTTCGCAAATCGAAAGGCTGAGCTGAATATTGGCGCAAGGTCTTGCGACCCTGATCGTTTTCAAAATATTCGTGAAAATAGGAGAGAGCCAGCTCGCGGAGCGTTTTGTAGACCGGGTCGCGAAAGCGGAGAGTGGCGTGGTTGGTTTTGCTAATGGCGCCCCAGTAATTATTTCGTCGGTATAAAGCTAAGACATGGTCGTCATCGATCTGGTTGGCCTTAAGGTCGAGAAGTAGAGGTGGCTCGTGGTGAAGCCATAGAGCGAGGGCGGCCACTAGGGCGCCCTCAAAACAATGAGCCTTGTTTTGGGTCAGAACTTGTCTTGGCGACATATAGGTTTCGCCATTCTTTTCGCCATTGCGCGGGATCGAATCAAGAAAATTTTGAATTTTAATTGGCGTTGTTAATTTTTTCAAAATAGCCAATTCTTTTTTGTTTAAACCAAACACCCTTTTATTTTAGCAGAAAATAGGTTAGGATATAAACTTATGAAAAAGAAATCAAAATATGAGCCAGGTGATTACCAACTTTTAGTTAAACGATCAAGCGCGGGTTTGGGTTTATTTGCTGGCGAAGAGATCCCCAAGGGGGTTTGTTTGATCGAGTATAAGGGTCGTCAAATTTCGGAGAAAGAAGAATATACCAGTCGAAGTAAATATCTTTTTGAGGTCAACAAAAAGAAAACGATTGACGGTCAGGCTCGGTCTAATACCGCGCGCTACATTAACCATTCTTGTCGACCTAATGCTGAAATTGAGATTAAAAAAGAGCGAGTTTGGGTGATGTCTAAAAGGAAGATTAAGGCGGGCGAAGAGATTTGCTATGATTACGGTAAGGAGTATTGGGATGAACATATTAAGCCGATCGGTTGCCGATGCTTAAAATGCCAAGCTCGCTAATTGATTCACCAAACAAAATGGCCCCAAGTTTGGGGTCATTTTGTTTTAGCAAGTAAATTAAAACTAGGAGAGATGTTTCGAGACGAGTTTTGTCATCTCAAACATGTTGACGACGGCTTTGCCATCGAAAACTTTTTTGAGGTTCTCGTCAGCATTGATGTTGCGTTTATTGCTCGGGTCTTGGAGATTTTTCTCCTTAATGTAAACCCAGAGCTTCTTGACGACCTCGGAGCGGGGCATTGGTCCTTTGCCGACGACGACAGCGAGGTCTTCGCTGATGGTCATGGGCTTCATAAACGCGGAATTCGGATTGGCCATGATAATATTGTTAATTGGTAATATGAGGCTATTATAGCAGATTCGACGGGAATAAACAAAGGAAAAAGCCCTAATTTATCCACCGGACAAATTAGGGCTTTTTCTTAGCTAAACCACTAGGCCAAGGCGACCTTGACGGCGGCTGGACCTTTGTCAGTTTCGATGACTTCAAAGGAGACCGTTTGGCCTTCTTTAAGCTCTTCGAAAGTGACACCGACTAACTCTTTGGAGTGGAAGAAAAGATCCTTCGTCTCGCCTTCGCGAGTGATGAATCCAAATCCACGTGGATTAAGAGTCTTGATTGTTCCTGTCATCCTAAGATTATTTTTGGCTACCTAGAAACGCTCGACTTTGTTTCTGTGTCCTTAAACACCCTTAGAGTATAGCACAGTCGACAAATTACGCCTAATCGTCGAAGCTTGGGACCAGAGCATTTTACGGGTTTCTTCGATAGCGATAATTGAGAGGGCAACCAAAACGGCGGAGGTCCAGTCGCTGATTGATAAGGAACTGGTTCTTAAGAATGTTTGGAAGAGGGGATGATAAACGGCCAATAATTGTAGAGAGATAACAATGAGAGTTGCTCCGGCGAGGAATTTGTTGGTTAAGGGATTGAGTTTGAAAATTGATTCGGTTTGGGAACGGCAATTCCAAGCGTTGAACCATTGAAAAATGGCCATGGTGGTGAGCGACATGGTCCAAGCTTTAGTGAGATTGGTTTTAAAATAAAGGCTGAAAATAAACAAGGTGCCAAGCATCATGGGGAGAGCCATTAGGATCATTCGTCCAAACATTTGGCCGTCAACTAAATATTTTCCCGGGCGCTTAAATTTATTTTTTAAAAGACCATTTTCTTTGGGCTCCATGCCGAGCGAGACATCAAGAAAGCCGTCGGTCACAAAGTTTAGCCAAATAATTTGGGCCGGTAAAATTGGTAAAGGATAGCCCAAAAACATCGCGCCCATAATGACCAACACTTCACCGAGACTGGTTGAGAAAAGATAGAGAATTACTTTTTTGATTGTCTGATAAATACTTCGCCCCTCCTCAATGGCGGAAACAATACTGCCAAAATTGTCATCTAAGAGAACAATGTCGGCGGCCTCTTTGGCTACTTCAGTCCCAATTTTGCCCATCGCCACACCCAGATCGGCAGCGACCAGAGACGAAGCGTCGTTGACGCCATCACCGGTCATGGCGACAATTTCACCTCGTTTTTTGTAGGCGTTGATAATCTTTAATTTGTGTTCTGGGGTGACGCGGGCAAAAACCGAAACTCGCTCAAGTTTTTCGGCTAATTGTTCTTCGGTCCAAGATTCAATTTCTCGACCAGATAAGACTTGGTCGCCTTGGTGATAAATACCCACTTCTTGGGCAATGGCCTTAGCGGTTATTTGGTGGTCGCCAGTAATCATGACCACTTTAATTCCGGCCGAGGTGGCCTCTTGAATGGCTTCGCCGGCTTCAGGTCTGATGGTGTCGGTGATGCCAAGAAAACCGACAAAGGTCAGATTTTGGATTTCATCAGGGACAAGACCTCGACCAACTCCTTGCTTCATGGCGAGAGCCACGACGCGCAAGCCTTTATTTAGCATGGCCGAGAGGGTCGTTTCGATTTCTTGGCGATTTTTTTGATTAAATTTAATACTTTGGCCGTCGCGCCATAATTTATTTGATAAATCGAGCACGGCCTCTGGTGCACCCATGACCGTTAAAAGATTTTTGTTGACTTCAGAATGAATGGTGGCATGATATTTTACTTGATAATCAAAAGGAAAATCGACCAGCCGAGGAGATTCGTGTTCGAGATCGTTCTGATGAAAGCCGATTTTTTCGGCTAAGACGAGGGTGGCGGCTTCGGTTGGGTCACCCGCGATTTTCCATTCTTGTGATTGGGAATTAAATATTAATCGAGCATTGGAGCAAAAAGCGGAAATTTTCCCGATTAATAATAATTCAGGATGGTTGAGAGTGTCGATAATTTCTCCTCCCAACCGAATTTCTCCCTTAGGGTCATAACCATTACTCTCGATATCAAAAATTTGGCCATCAAGATAGATCTTCTGGACCGCCATTTCATTTTTGGTTAAAGTGCCGGTTTTGTCGACGGCGATAATTTGGGCTTGACCCAAGGCTTCAACCGCCTGGAGTTTTTTGACGAGGGCCTGGCGTTTGCTCATTCGCCAAACACCGGTGGCCAAGACGAGGGTCATGACAATCGGTAGCCCCTCGGGAATGACTGACACCGCCAGAGAAATGACGGTAGTGAACATGAGGCCGAGCGGTTCGCCCAAGGCCCAACCGAGGCCAAGGAGGGTGAGACTGATTATCGCGACCACCATCACAATTAAGCGCGAGAGATTTTTAATCTCGGTTTTTAAGGGGATATCGTTGGTATCTAGCGAAATAATTTCTTTTGAAATTTGACCGATGACTGTTTCTAGTCCGGTGGCGACGACTATGGCTCGGCCGTGGCCGGCCACGGCGTTGGAACCTTTGAAAATCATATTGGTTTGCTCGGCCGATGTTAGTTTGGGATTTTTTAAATCGCCGGCGATTTTGTGAACGGGGGCTGATTCGCCGGTCATCATTGATTCGTCAACTTTCAAATTATCGGCCGAGATAATTCGGGCATCGGCCGCCACTTTTTCGCCCTCCTGAAGAATTAAAATATCGCCCGGCACTAACTCACTCCCGGTCATGATAATTTCTTGCTCGTCACGAAGAACGGTGGCGGTCGTGGCCGTGAATTTTCTTAGCGCCCGCAAAGTGTTTTGGGCCTTGCCTTCTTGAATTGTGCCGGTGAGGGCGTTGAAGATTAAAACAAAAAGAATAATTGAACCGTCAACAATTTCGCCCATTAAGAAAACAATTAAACTGGCGAAGAGTAAAATATAAATAAGAGAACTTTGGAATTGGCGGACGAAAATAACCAACCAGCCATCCGTTTGGGCGTCAGGCAATCGATTGAGCCCATATTTTTTGAGGCGTTGACGAGCTTCGCTGGAGCTTAATCCGCGTTCACTTGATTGAAAGAGATTGAAAGTTTTTTCGAGTGAGAGAGTGTGCCAATTTTTTTCCATCTTAAACCCTATTCTACTAAAAAAACGACCAGAAGACTAACTTTATTTCTTAATCTCGAGAATAATCGGGTGGGGGAGATTGCGATATCCGCCAGAATTATACAAGACGAAATCGGGGAGACTAATCTTGGCGCCGTCGGCGGTCATTTCAGAAATAACGCCCTTTTGCTTACCCGACAAATCAAACGAGGTCGTGTTTTGGGGGACATTAACGGTTTGGCCGGTGATCTCGTTATTGATATCCCAGCCGGTAGTTTTGAAGGCGCCGGCCTGAGTCGCGATCTCGAAACTGCCATCTTTCATTACCGAGTCATCACTTAGATCAAACTCCAAAATATGATCGTAAGAAAAATCCATTTTGGTAGCGTAAATCCCCATCATACCTTGGGGTGGGAAACTCTCGAAGTAATTGACTTTGACGGTCCACTTCCCAAGGTAGGGATATTGAGCTTGGGCGGGCACGGAATTTTTTTGCAGATTGCCCTCGGCTTGGTATTTTAGTGTTCCCACATAGCCCGGGGTGATAGCAAAAAGCGGTTTGATGGTCATCGTTTCGCCTTGGTCGATATCGAAGCAAGAACTGGTATTTTTGATTTTGATTTCCGTCGCTTTGATTTTATTTTTTAATTCGGCGTTGGAGAAAATTAACACCACATGGTCAATATTTTCGTCAGCTTTATCGAAACAAAAACTCCGGCTTTCTTTACTGGTCCAGTCTTCGGTATAAGGGGAGCCAGTTTTGGGATAAATAACCGCCTTGATCCCCGCTTTAGCAGTTTTGCCAGTAAAATTTTTCAAATTTTTGAAAGTCATCTTTCGGATTTCTTTCTCATCATCAGTGAGAGAATAATTAATGACTTGGGCGGTCAGGGGTGCTAATTCTTGAGTTGGGTAAGGTGTCTCACTTAAACCGCTGACAAAATTCATTTCGGCATTTTCACCCGATTCAGAGGAATCACTCGGAAAAATTTTACTCAAGTCTCCAGCTTTGTAATTCTCAATCGGCTTTTTATTGTAATTCCAGAGAGTGAATTCTTTCCAATTTTTCTTAAATCCGCCGTCAATCGTTTTTTCGGCGCTAGTTAGGGGATTAGGGCTAGATTGGCAACCTTCAAAAATTTTAGTTATTGTCATTCGATCATAAGTTCTTGATAAGTAGAAAGGGAAGACATAAGCGCCGTATTCGAAATTGTCACCGTTTTTGAACAAACTGGTGTCGGGCTTGGGGATAAAGCTCTCGATGTATCCTTGCTCGCTATTTTCTTTTGGATAAATAAAGTCTTCGGACCAAGTCGCCGTGCCTTCAATCCACCACCAATTACTCTTAGTTAGCCAGCAATCGAAAGCGCGCTGAAAAGCGTGGAATAATTCGTGAACGGTGGTGGTTTTTAAATCTTTATCACTCAAGTTCTCTCGGATAACAATGAAGCTGGAACGGCCATTGCCGTTGTCTGGCACGTTCACCCCCAAGGAGGAGGAATTATCGCTGTTCAGTAGGTGGACATAATTAGCCGGCCCGACATAGATATCAGTTTTATCATCACCACCCAGCGTTCCGTCCGAAGGTGGGATTTTGCCCAACAGTCCAACATATTGAGCGTAGGCTCGGTCTTTGTTCAAATTAGCGACGATTTTTTGGGCCGTGCCATAATAGAGTTTGGTGATTTTTTCTTGACCGTTAATAACTTCTTTTTTCTCGGGATACCAAACTTTGATCTTGCCGTCCGTGGTGATTAGGGCTGGGTCAGTTTGATAAGAAATTGGCCGGTCAAAGGCTTCGGCGTGATTGATTAAGTTTAGGAAACTGGTTTTCGGCGCCTCAATTTCGCCGTTCAAGATTTGACTGATAAAACTATCGGGGTTATCGGGGCGCAAGAAATAAGGTTTGAGAATTTTTTTGGTTTCAGCCGACAAATTATTCCAATTTTCTTGAACCTCGGCAAAAGTGCCCCCATCTTCAAACGGTGCGTTAGTGGTGAAATATTCTCGGGGCAAAGTCGGATCATTAAAGAGGAATTTAACTTTATAAATCAGGGCGGTTTCTTGGTTGATTTTGCCTGTCTCCAGCGCGGTTTGGATAAGGTCTAAACCAGTCGTTTTAGTGCTATAGCGTTGATTATTGGCGAAATCACTAGTCTCTGTCCCACACTTTTTAATTCCCGACCAGACAAAAAATCCGACAATAATAATGACTAAAACCCCCAGAACGACAAAAATAGTTTTTTTATTCATATCTTGGGATTATAACGCAAAATTCCAACTCAACCAAGGAGAAACTAAAAACCCCACCATTGCTGGTTGGGTTCTTAGTGAAGCCAAGAATATCTATCAATATTATTACAATTGATTGACCGTTCCTTACAGTCTAGTCTTCAATATTCTTAACTCCTTTTTAATTATATTCTTACCTTAAACGCCGTCAAGAGAGTTATCCACAGGGGATAGGCCAGACTCTCGATTGATTAATTTGCCCTCTGGTCAGCCTGCATTTCTTTTTTCATCTCTTCTAACTTAACTCTTAGGGCTTCGGGGTCAGCCACTTTTTCTTGGGAGTTAATAATTCCCTTGAAATCGCTTAACTCTTCCTTCTCCTCATAATTTTTTAGTAAGTCAATTCCTTCAGACGAACCGATGTTATTACATTCAAATTCGAAGTTGCCAGAAAAACTCACGCCCGGATTAGGCGAATTATCAGGACAAGTACCCTGGAAAGAAAAAGAATCGGGGGTTACAATAGCTCCGTTTTTTAGTGCTCCACCAGCTAGACTAAAATAGGGACACAAAACTTTGGCATCACCCGTTTCTTCATCAACTCGCTCTTGAGCTAACCCCATGACGGCGCCAATACCTTTGGTGGTGATCATCACCCAATCAGTTCTTTTTCTGTCTGGGGCGGGGTAAAGAATATTGGCATTATAGTCTAGTCTAACTGGTGCCATATTCTTTTTATAATACTCGGTGATATTACCGCTCTCTTTTGTTTCTAAACTTCCCTCGCCAATCAAGTTGCTGAGGTTACCTTGACTGTGATATTTATAATCAATAGTTCGGCCAAGGATATAAAGTTTTTGGTTTTCTTTGTCGAAGACACTAATATCTTCTGAACGATAATCAACCTGGCCCGACTCACTTCCAACAATAGAATTCTTGTAAGTCCCGGTGATTTTCTCCTTGCCTTGGCAAAAAGTATAACGCTCTTTATCTTGCAACTCTTCGAAATAAAGTTTTTCAATCTTTTGTTGGTCTTCGGTTGAAGTATCCGGCGAAGGCTCGAGGTTAAAAGGATTATTTTGCGACAGATAAACTCCACCCGCAATCGCTCCGGTCGTGGCAATCGCCCCTAAACCCAAAATAAGTTTCTTTTCCATAATTATAAACCGCAGACCTCGGTCATTGCTGGGCAAGATTGAGCATTTAACATACAGCCGACCTTCTCACTCTTCCACCCAGAGCACTCAGACATACAAGACATTAAGCCTTCGTTATATAAGTTTTGGTCAGCGTTAGGAACAAGAGAGAGACACTTCATCGTATAATTAGAACAAGCTCCTTCGCAATCAGTCTTAGCATCTATCTTTTCTGGAGTCTTAACTTCGGGGATAAGTAACTCGGCAATTAATTCTGGCTTCTGGGTTAATTCTTGACAAGAGTTGGCTTGGTTGAGATGATCTTTTGTTTCTTGACTTAAGTTATCACAGTTCTGCTCACAAACTTCTTTATTAATAAGCGAGGGGCAAGTTTCAACCGCTTTTTGGCAAGTGAGGACACAGTCTTTGCTAACCTGTTTGCCGCCACCACCACCTTTGCCCCAATAGGCCAGAGCGCCAAGGCCAATCACTCCCACGATCACTATCCCGATAATTAGTTCTTTTTTCATATTCGTTGATTATTTACTTCTCGGTTTCTTTTTCGCTGCGAGCATTGCCTTCTTGACCGCCAGACGCTTTTTGGTTTTGGGTGAGCGTGAGGTTTTCATTTTGCCGACCCCGGTGTGTCTTTTCCCCATAATTTTTATTTTTAAAATTAGGACTACTAATAATTAATAATTATTACACTCGCTTAATTTATTTAAGATATTTGCCGGCGATACTAAGAGCGAAAGAGGGGAGAATGATGAAAACACAAGCCATCAGAAGCTTGGCGAAAACTTGATTTATTGGCTCGCTGTCATTCGGCCCGCCAAACAAGATTAAACCGAGGCCGACCAGACCAAAGGCGATTGAAGCGAAGATAAAAATCCGGGTAGCTATTTTTTGCATAAAGTTAAGCATAACATAAAAATTGCTAACATTCCACCGTCAAGGTGTCATCTGCCGATTATTTATCGTTTCCTATCTCCCATAGTCCTTATGGCCAAAGCCGCTTAAGTCCTTTTTGGCTTTTTTAATAAATTTCCCAAAGTCACGTTCCTTTTCTCTTTTTTCAATATTTGTCAACTCATAAAATTCAGCTTCTTTTTTTAATTTAATATAATTAAAATATTTTTCTTTATCCAAGGTGCCAGATTTTAAGGTAGACAATACCGCGCACCCGGATTCTTGGGTATGGGTACAATCCTTATATTTACATCCGTCCGCCAAACTAGCTATTTCACCGAAAAAATCATTGACCCCTTCAATGTTATCAGTCATCCCTACCTCTCTCATTCCCGGGTTATCTATCACGATACCTCCATTTTCAAGAAAATACATCTCCCTTTTGGTGGTGACATGTTTCCCTCTTCCCGAGTAAGTAGAAATATCTTCTGTTCTCAAAATATCTTTTCCAAGTAATTTATTAATCAGAGAAGATTTACCAACTCCTGATGACCCAAGAAAACAATAGGTCTTGTCTTTTAAAATAAATTTTTTTAATTCGTCTAGACCCTCATTGGTTACTGTGCTAGCCAAGACGACATCAATCTTATTAAATCTATTTTTTATCTGAGACAAGACTAAATCTAATTTTTCTTTGGTAATTAAGTCAATCTTATTTAGAATAATTGCCACTTCGGCCTCACCGCCGGTAGCAATAGTAAAATATCTTTCAAAACGATTTAGACTAAAGTCCCGGTCAACTGATTCAACTACAAAGGCAACATCAATATTTGTCGCAATAATTTGTGTTTCGTTTTTATTATTGCTTTTTCTTTTTATAATCGTTTTTCTCGGCAATATTTTTTGAATGACGGCGTTTTCTTTGTCGGCCATCATAATTTCCACCCAGTCACCAACAGCAGGGTAATCTTCTCTTGAACCTGACTCGAACATTTGCTTGCCCGTAATTTTTGCCAAAAATTCACCGGCCGAAACTTTGACCTTATAAGCTCCTTTGTATTCAGCAATGACTCGCGCGACTATTGTTTCAGAATTTATTTTGTTCATACCTCGCCAATATACCAAAAATTCCCCAGCGGTTCTACGTCCTAACTAGGGTAGGCAAAAATACGTTGGATTACATTAACGAGTAATATGGGCTTAAGACTAATCGACAATAAGGCCACTTGTGCTTTTACTGGCTTACTGCTACAATAATCCTAAGTATTCCTAAAAAGCGGAATATAAAGAGCTAAAATGCAATATTTAGACCTTAAGAAGCAATTAAAGGATTTTACCATTTTTTCAATCAAGGATATTGAAAAGGTTGATTTGTCGTTCCATAAGCAAAGATTAAGTGAATGGCAGAAAAAGAATTATGTCAAAAAGATTCGCCAAGGTTTTTATATTTTCTCCGATCTTGAAATAAATGAACCGGTGCTATTTATGATTGCCAATCGGATTAATGAACCCTCGTATATCTCATTGGAAATGGCCTTGTCACTTTATGGTCTTATTCCCGAAGCGGTCTATGGCTTGACTTCGGTCACCTCGCAAAAGACCAAGACTTTCAAGACTCCCGTCGGTGATTTCATTTATCGACATACTCGGCCTGAACTCTTATTTGGTTATGAGCTTCGAGAATCTAATGGCCAGCATTATCAGATCGCTGAAATTGAAAAGGCCGTTCTCGATTACCTCTATTTCAACTCAGACCTTAAGGACGAAGAGTCTTTTCGGGGTGTTCGGTTTAATGTTGACGAGTTTAAGGAAAGAGTAAATTTAGCCAAGTTTAATAAGTATCTTAGGGCTTTTAACAGCCAGGCCTTGGCTAAGCGAGCCAAGAAGTTTTTAACCTATATTGAACATGCTTAGTTTAAAAAATATCGAGCAGTATTATCCTGACAACGAGAAACCCTTTAAGCGCAATATCTTGAGAGAGTATTTACAATACAAAATTCTCGAGATCATTTTTAATTCTAAGTATGCTCAAGAGGTAATTTTTCTCGGCGGTACGGCTTTGCGAATTATTTATAATAATAGTCGATTCTCCGAAGACCTTGATTTTGATAATTTTACGTTAACCGAAGAACAATTTGCCGATTTGGCGGGTAAAATCAAGAAAGGACTTGAGTTGCAAGGTTACGAAGTCGAGATCAAGAATGTCTTTAAGGGCGCTTATTGCTCGTATATTCGGATGCCGAATGTCTTGTTTGACAATGAAGTATCTAATCTCAAAGAAGAAAAAATCATGATTCAAATTGATACCGTTCCCCATGCTTTTGATTACCAAAAAGACGCCAAGATTCTCAATAAATTTGATGTCTTTACCCAGATTTTTACCACTCCGATTGATATTCTTTTATCGCAAAAAATTTACGCCGCCCTTAATCGCTCGCGAGCCAAGGGGCGGGACTTTTTTGATATTGTCTTTTTGATTCCCCAAACCAAGCCAAATTATGAATATCTCGAAAAAAAGCTTGGTATTAAGAATGGCCAAGAGTTAAAAAAAGCTTTGCTTGTTAAAACTGCGGGTTTTGATTTTGCTGACTTAGCCAAAGATGTTGAACCTTTTCTTATTAACGGCGAGGACAGCAAAAAAGTAAAAATGTTTCGGGAATATATCACTTCAGTTGAATTTTAGGTTATGAACAAGAAGTTACAGCGACTACTGACAATCTTAATGACTGGCTCACGAGCTGAATTTAAGCTAGCTAAGAAAGAGATTAGTGTTTTATGGCATCGTGACACCGAAGGCTTTAAAACCGGCGCGCTGGTCGCCCTCGAATTTCTGCCTAAATTTGATCAAATTAAGACTGACTTAAATAAAGAGGCCTTTGTGGCCGGGTTAAGCTTTTTCTTTTTAGCCTTAGACAATGACCATTTTGATACCTTAAAAAATTTCACTTTGCGCGTTATTCAACACCCTAACGGTCACATTCGCGAAGCCATACGTCATACCTCGTCTTGGCTATTTTGTTCGCTGACTTCTCGTGCTTGCCCTTTTGTTTATCCACCGGGCCAAGAATTAACGACTAAACAAAAAACCGAGCAGACCAAGGCACACGAACAATACCTAAATTATGTGAAAGAAATTGAAGCGTTGATTGATAGATATAGTCTTGATGATGAAAGGGTAAAATATATTGAAGACATGAAGCCCTCAATCAATAAGAGCTTACAACAACTTTGGAGCGAATTGGCAGACAGCCGTGCCTGTCAAGAAATTATTGCCGAAACAAGGCCAATTCCTTCCGAAGTTTTTTTCAAGCGAAAAGAGTTGGAGCAAGAAATAACGAAACTATTAAAAGAGACAAGGAGTGACTTTGATTTGTCTGATGTCAAAAATGCTATCTTTCACGAAGAAGACACCGACGATATGATGGAAATCGTGGCGATGTTTGATCGAGGAGGCGATACTTCCGAATTAAGTAATATTCTAGAATTAGCCACTGACGCTTGGAATTATTTTCCCCATCAAATGCTCGGCGGGCTATCACCAGCCGAAATGTGAGGTTAACAAGTTCGGACCGATTTCACCTTTGAATTACAACACGATTTTCGCTAATTCAAGTACTTTGCTCCGTGGGTAGGGATCGAACCTACGACCAATCGCTTAACAGGCGACCGCTCTACCGCTGAGCTACCACGGAATCTTTAATTTTAAAGAACTCTCAAATTTTACCAAAAATCTGGGGAAATGCAAATGGTGGGGGAATATGCTAAAATTTTATTCTTATGGCTAATGAGAATTTGGGTGGTGGCTCTAGTGATGGCCTGACGATTGAGCAAATTGTGGCCGATTATTTGGCGGTGATTTACCGTTTTGTCTTTCGGCTGGTGGGCAACGAGGCCGACGCGACGGATGTGACGCAGGAGGTGATGGTTAAGGTTTGGAAGAATTTGGGGAAATATGACTCTCGCCAAGATTTGAAGCCGTGGCTTTTTAAAATAGCGCGCAATACGGCGATTGATTGGTTGCGGAAACGGCGACAAATTCCTTTTAGCCAGCTTGATCGTTGGGACGAAGAGGGGAGAGATTTGTCTTTTGCTGACACGTTGGCCGACTTAGAATTATTACCAAACGAAGTTTTCGCGCAAAAAGAAGTCAAAACTCAATTTGATCGGGCTCTAACTACGCTCCCCATCAATGAGCGAACAATTGTGGCGATGCATTTAGAAGAGGAATTAACTTTTGTCGAAATTGCCGAGATTGTTGACCGCCCGCTTAATACGGTCAAAAGTGCCTATCGTCGGGCGCTAATTAAATTACGAAAGGAGTTAGACAAACTTGCACCTAAAGCGTCTTAAGTTGCGTATTATTAATAGCTAAGAAGTAAATTTGGCTCGGTTTTTGGCTAAACCATTTTTATGAGCAAAAATATCAAGGAATTATTTAATTTGTTGGGCCCAAATGATCTGCCGGCTGATTTGGCCGGTTTGACTTTGGCTCGATTAGAACGAGAGCAAAAAAAGCGCGCTCGACGCAATCTTTTGATTTTTGGCGCAGTTGATATTTTTTCGGTTGTCGGTTTGGTGACGGCGGGTCTCTCGCTGGTTAATTTATTGGCGAGTTCTAGTTTTTATAATTATCTGTCGTTATTGTGGTCTGATAGCGGGACCTTGGCCCTTTATTGGCAAGAACTCTTGCTGTCCTTGGTGGAATCTTTGCCGTTTTTGGGCCTGACCGTTTTTCTCGCGATTATCTTGGTAATGCTGATTTCGCTGGCCAAAACCTTAACTAATTTCAAATTATTTTATTATCAGTTTAATTAATAATTTATTATGTTATATCTAAAAAATCTTAGTCGTTCCAAAATTTTTCAGCTTATTGTTCTGGTCATCGCGATTCTGATTGTTCTCCTATTTGTTTTTCAAGCGGGGCGCTTTGTCGGTTTGCGTCAAGCCGGTTTCTCGGGTCGCTTGGGTGATAATTATTATCGAGCGTTTGAGGGACCTAAGCGGGGTGGGCCGATGGGCCAGATGGAGCCTCGCAGTTTTTGGGCCGACGATTTGCCCAACGGCCACGGCGCGGTTGGTCAAATTATCAAAATCAATTTACCCAATCTTATTGTCCTTGGGCCGGACAATGTCGAGAAAGTGATTAAAATTAACGATGACACGATTGTTCGTAGTTTTCGCGAAGCGATCAAGGCCAGCGAGCTTAAGGTTGGCGATTCGATTGTCACGATCGGGACGGCTGATAATCAATCACAAATTGTGGCTAATTTGATTCGACTTTTGCCTCCGCCACCAACTTCAGCTTCGACGACCCCTAAACAATAAACAATAATGAAAAACCTTTGGTTGAAAATTAAGGCACGACCAATCTGGCTCTGGCTCGGCAATTTTGCCCGTCGTCACAAAATTACCAGTGCTATTATTTTGTTGGTAGTGCTTGGCAGTGGCTATTGGGCTTATGTCAAACTAACTGACACCAGTGGCGAAACTCGCTATGTGATTTCGGCGGTGGCGAAGGGGACAATTGTTTCGGTCGTCTCGGGTACCGGTCAAGTTTCGGCGGCCAATCAATTGGCGATCACGAGTAAGGTCTCGGGTGATTTGCTATATTTGGGGGTCAAGGCGGGGCAAAAGGTTTCGGCCGGGACGCTTATCGCCCAAATTGAAGCTCAAGATGCCCAAGATAGTTTGGAGACCGCACAGATCGCGTTGGCCAAATTGCAGGAGCCGGCCGACAAATTGACTCTGCTTCAAGCCGAAAATGCCGTGACTTCGGCCATTGAATCGAGAAACAAGGCTTATGGTGATGCTTTTAATACTGTCGATGCCTCTTTCCTCGATTTTGCGACGGTCTTGCCCGGTTTGGATAGCCTCTTCAATAATTATAATACTTCAGTTTATTTTTCGAACGAATCGTCATTAAGTGATACAGCCAAAGCTTATCGGCAAACGGCCTCGGCCAGTTATTATCGAGCCAAGACCGCTTATGACAAAAATTTGGCTGATTACCGCGCGATTAACCGAACCTCGGCCAGTTCAACTATTAAGTCTTTGGTGGACGAAACTTATCAAACGGCTAAGTTGGCGGCCCAAGCCTCGAAAGAAACCAAAACCGCCCTATCTTTTATTATTGATCAAATTGATACGAGCGATCAAACCTCGGTTATGACGACCGATTTGGCCAATGTTAGCGCTTGGTTGAGCGACAGCAATTCTGATGTGGCCAGCCTTAGTTCGGCTTACGACAATATTAATAGTGCGACGCGAGCGGTTATCGACAAACAAGAATCACTCGTTAATCTGCAAGAGGGTCCTGAAGCGCTTGACCTCCGATCGCAAGAATTGGCGGTCGAGCAAAAACAGCGAGCGCTTAATGATTATTATATTCGGGCGCCATTTGCTGGGACGATTGCTAAATTGGATATTAAGAAGAATGACGAAATCAGTAACGGATCGGCGATTGCCACTCTGATTACGGATAGCAAATTGGCGGACATCTCGCTCAACGAGGTTGATGTTTCGAAGGTGGCGGTTGGCCAGAAAGTAACTTTAACTTTTGATGCCATCGAAGACTTGACCATTTCAGGCTTGGTTTCTTCGGTTGATCAGGTGGGGACGGTTTCTTCTGGGGTGGTTAATTATGATGTTCAAATTTCTTTCGACATTCAAGACCAGCGAGTTTTGCCCGGGATGAGTGTTAGTGCTGATATTGCCGTCAATGCCCGCCCAGATGTTCTGATTGTTCCTAGTAGCGCGATCAAGTCTAATGGCGATGATTATTATGTTGAAACCCTGGATCAAAACGGAACGGTGACTAATAGTCAAGGGGTAGTTTCCACAGAAATACCACAACAAATTATTATCACCTTGGGCCTTTCTGATGATACCAATACTGAAGTCCTCGGTGGTCTCGAGGAAGGGGACACGATTATTACTCAAACCCTAACTTCTTCAACTATTACAAAAAGTGCGACGAGCCTAGCTAGTCTTTTGGGGATGGGAGGGAAACAAGGATCTAGTAAGACTGGTAGCAATATCTCGACAAGTAAAACCTCTTCATCGAGGTCAAGCTCTGGTGGTGATATGGGGGGGCCACCAACCTTCTAAAATTTATGATTGAGATTAAAAATATCAACAAAGTTTATAATCCCGATGACAATCCTTACCAAGCGCTAAAAGATGTCAATTTTAAGATTGATGATGGTGAGTTTGTGGCCATTATGGGTCCTTCTGGCTCTGGTAAGTCAACTCTAATGCATATTTTGGGCGCTCTCGATACGCCAACTTCGGGAAAGTATTATCTTGATGGCCAAGATGTCTCTCGTTTGTCTGAAGACCGTTTGGCCGAAATTCGGCGAGATAAAATTGGTTTCGTTTTTCAATCTTTCAATCTTTTGCCGAGAACCACAGCTCTCCGTAATGTGATGTTGCCTCTGGTTTATTCTCGGGTTGAGGCCAAGGAACGAGACGACCGAGCGAAAGAAGCCCTCAAAGCGGCGGGGCTAGACGAGGAACATTTTGATCATTTGTCTAACCAATTATCGGGTGGGCAAATCCAGCGCGTGGCGATTGCTCGAGCCTTGGTCAATAATCCATCTTTAATTTTGGCCGATGAACCGACTGGTAATCTTGATACCAAAACTGGTGAAATTGTTCTGGGAACTTTTCAGCGACTAAATGAGGAGCAAGGTAAAACTATTATCTTAATTACTCACGAATCTGATGTGGCCGAGCATGCCGATCGCATCATCTTTCTTCGAGATGGCGAAATAGTGACAGATGGTCGTCATCACCAAAAAAGAATTATCCATAAACACGACACCTAAAATTATGCATTTAACAGATATTTTACACGAAACTTTTTCCGCCCTATTGTCTAATAAGGTTAGGACTAGCCTGACAATTTTAGGTATTGTAATTGGTATTGCCTCGGTTATTTCTATGTTGGCCATTGGTCAAGGGGCGAAAAATTCGGTCAATTCAAGTATTCAGTCCATTGGTTCCAATTTGATTATGGTGATGCCTGGGGCTCAACGCGGGCCCGGGATGCAGGTTAGTTCTGGTCGGGGCTCGGCTAAATCATTAACTCTAGAAGACTCCGAAGCGATCGCTAAAGAGCTTCCCTCTCTCGTTAAGGCTGTCGCCGCTGATGTTACTGGTCGCTATCAAGTTACGGTGAAGGGGAATAATACTAATACGCAAATTGTTGGAACAGTTAACGCTTATCAGACAGTTCGCAATGTTCAGGTTGCGGAGGGATCCTTTTTCTCCGACCAACAGGCCCAAAATGGGGCTCGAGTGGCGGTAATTGGACCGACAACTCGGGACGACTTGTTTGGCGAAAATGCGACTGGTGTCGTGGGGCAGTCGATTAAAATTAATAAAATCTCTTTTAAAATTATTGGGGTGACGGTGGCTAAGGGTTCGTCGGGGATGAGCAATCAAGATGATATGATTTATATTCCAATCAGTACGGCCCAACGACTTCTCTCTGGAGATAAATATCTGTCAACGATCAGTTTGTCGGCGGTCGATTCGGATTCCTCAACTCAAGCCCAAGAAGAGATTACCGCTCTTTTACTTGAACGGCATAAAATTACTGATGAGACTAAGGCTGACTTTAGTATTATGAACCAGGCCGACATTGCTTCAACCGCCTCGAGTGTGACTAGTATTTTTACTATTCTGCTTGGTTCAGTCGCCGGGATCTCGCTAGTGGTTGGCGGGATTGGCATTATGAATATGATGTTAACAACAGTGACCGAGCGCACGCGAGAAATTGGTTTGCGTAAGGCCATTGGTGCCAAGCGACGCGATATTAGTTTGCAATTTTTGATTGAAGCCATTATCCTAACTTTTTTCGGGGGTTTGGTCGGGGTAATCCTTGGTTGGCTAATATCTTTCATTATTGCCTCTTTGGGCCTTCTCGAAGCCCAAGTCTCTTGGTTCTCGGTTATCTTAGCCTTTAGTGTTTCGGCTTTGATCGGTATCGTCTTTGGTTATTATCCGGCTCGACGGGCGGCGAGCCTTAATCCAATTGAGGCGTTAAGGTATGAATAAATTAATTATTTGCCATTAACAATTATTAATTTAATAAAATAATTATGAAGACAAAAACAAAAATTATTATCGGGGCGTTGATTATCATCGCGCTAGCTTTTTTCGGTGGTTATAAATACGGTCAGAGTGGGTCAAACTCTAATCGGGCCAATGGTAATATACCAGCTAATTTTATGGCGGGGGCTGGGGCGCGACGCAGTTCAAATGTGGCGGGTGGCGGAGGGGCGATGGTTGTTGGCCAAGTTCTAAGTCAAGATGCGACGAGTCTTACTCTCAAATTGAGTAATGGCGGTTCGAGAATTGTTCTCGTCTCGACCTCGACTGATGTCCAAAAAATGGTTAAGGGTAATTTGTCCGACTTGGTGGCCGGCACCTCGGTTTCGGTCAACGGCCCAACTAATGCCGATGGTAGTCTTACGGCGCAATCGATTCAATTACGAACCCCATAATTTTGCTATCTTGGTTAGTGGCGGATTTGGGTTTTTTGTGCTATCCTTTAAAAACTAATGAAAAAGATTACTAATTGGCCAGTGGTTTATGTGAGCGTAGTGGCGATTTTGGTCATAGCTGGTTTGGCGGGAACGGGTTTTTATTTTTACCGACAATTTACGGCTGAAAATCTGAAATTGACGCAAGAAAAAAAAGATCTTGAAAACCAGATTGTGACTCTCCAAAATAATTTAAACACTACCAATCAAACTCTCCAAGCTGAGCAAGAACGAAATAATGCTTTTGCCGATCAAATCAGCGGTCTCGCTTCGACCGTGGGCACGCTCGATAAATTAAGCAAGACCGACAGCGAATTACTCCAAAAATATTCTAAAGTTTATTTTCTGAACGAAAATTATGTGCCGTCCAACTTGGCGACCATCACCTCGGCTTACGCTTTTGGCCCCGAGAAGCCCTTACTTATCCACGCCAATCTTCTTAATCATTTAAACGCGCTAATGCAAGCCGTGCTGTCTTCGGGAATTGATCTTAAAATTGCTTCGGCTTATCGCTCTTTTGGCACGCAGGCTGACCTCAAGGCTCAATATTCGATTACTTATGGCACGGGTGCTAATAAATTTTCAGCCGATCAGGGCTACTCCGAGCATCAATTGGGCACGGCTCTTGATTTTATCTCGGCTAGCGATAAAACTCTAACAATCAAATTTGCTGATACGCCGGCTGGTCAATGGCTCGTTAATAATGCTTATCGCTATGGCTTTATTATGTCTTACCCCAAGGGTAATGATTATTACCAATACGAACCTTGGCATTGGCGTTATATCGGGGTGGCTTTGGCGACTCGTTTGCATAATGAAGGTCGAAATTTTTACAATTATCCGCAACGAACGATCGACGAGTATTTGGTTAATATTTTTGATTAAAAAAGCATTATTATTATCAACTTAACAAAAAATATTATGTCAGGATACATTGTGAATATTGAGGAGAAGACTGAAGCGAATAATTATTTTCGCGAGGTTTTATTTACGGCGCCCCATAGCCAACTAGTGGTCATGAGTCTTAAGCCGGGCGAAGATATTGGTGAAGAGGTTCACACCACCGTTGATCAATTTTTACGGATTGAGAGTGGGGAGGGAAAAGCGGTTTTGGATGGCGAAGAAACAGTAATTAAAGACGGTTCGGCCGTCGTCGTGCCAGCTGGGGTTCGACACAATATTGTTAATACCTCTGATTCGACGGCGCTTAAACTCTATACGATTTATTCGCCGGCCGAGCATCGTGATGGCACGATTCATCAAACCAAAGCCGACGCTCTAGCGGACGAGGCTGACCACGCTTAAGGTAAACCACCCCCCCCGCCACACCTCGGGCTCACCAGAGGTCTGGCGGGGGCGGTTTGCTTGCTTTGCTTTTTAGGAGGACTTGTGCTATACTAAAAGGGCTAGTGATCTCCATCGCTTTCATCTTCAAACAACTTGATTTCGGGCGTTCGAAAACAAGGGGCGAGATGACCAAGTGATCGTGAGCCACGGTCGTCAAGCCAATTAAATTTAAACTAAGTAAGTTAATGAATAACAAGTTGTTCGTCGGTAGCTTACCGTGGGCGTTAACTGATCAGGAATTGGGCAATCATTTTGCCTCCGCTGGTCAAGTCGTCTCGGCTAAGATTATTATCGACAAAATGTCTGGTCGCTCCAAGGGCTTCGGCTTCGTGGAGATGGCCACACCGGAGGAAGCGCAAAACGCTATCTCCACTTTGAACGGTTCTGACCTCGGTGGTCGCCAAATCAGTGTTGATTTTGCCAAACCGATGGTTCCCCGCGATAATCGCTAATTTTGCCCACGAGGCTTAGCCTCGTGGAAGAGATCACCAAAAAGACCCAACGTCGGGTCTTTTTTGGTGACCACCACAAACCCACCAGACCTTAAGGGCTGTACCCCTCGAAGCTTTAGCGAAGTGGGGTGCCCAAGGTCTGGCGGGTTGTGTTTTTGAGATTAGCCGTTATACTGTAATTATATGGCTGAAGAGGAGAAAAAAGAGGCAAAAAGACTGTTCATTGCTTTGCCGGTGGAGGGGTCTTTGGGTAACGACGCACTAGCTTGGCAGGCTGATCATGTGGGTTGGCCGGTTAATTGGCTGGCCGGTGACCATCTCCATATTACGGTGGTCTCACCTTGGTTTGAGACGGATCTTGATAAGGTAATTAATAAATTAGACGAATTTGCTCAAACGGCGCGGAATACTTTTTTTATTGATTTTAATAAAGTGGTTTTTGGCCCTAATCGTCAAGCCCCTCGTTTGATTTGGGCTGAGGGCAATCCACCCCATTCTCTCCTCAAACTCAAGGATGATTTGGAAGTGGCGCTTAATCGACCTGATCCGCGTTTTTATCGTCTCCATTTAACTCTGGCCCGTTTTAAGGCTGAGGATTTTGGTCCGAGTTTGCCCAACTTATTTGACCGGGTTGATTGGGGTGGTGAGATCAAAAATTTCACTTTGCTCGAATCAGTGCTCAAACCAGATAGTGCTCCCGAATATCTCAAAATCAAAGACTTTTCTTTTGCTAATACTTAGAAGCAAAATACCGCGATGTTATATTTAATTGGCACACCAATTGGCAATCTGGGTGATTTCTCGTCGAGGGGGATTGAGACGCTAAAAAAATGCTCGGTGATTCTGGTGGAAAAATGGACAGACTCAATTAAATTACTAAAGCATTTTGAAGTGGGCCAAAAAGAAATTCTCAATTTTGACGAACGAAACCAAAAGAAAATAACCCCCAAAATTTTAACTAAACTTGAAGGGGGAGAGGATATCGCTCTTATTACTTCGGCGGGGATGCCCGGCGTCTCGGACCCCGGGGCTTATCTGGCTTCGGCTTGTCACGAACAGGGGATAATGGTGGTGCCAGTGCCAGGGCCGTCGGCTCTCGTCACGGCGATTTCGGCCTCGGGGCTAACCGGCTCGTTTTGGTTTGTTGAATTTTTGCCTAAAACGCGAGGCAAAGTTGTTAAGTTATTTAAGCAAGCCGAAGAACTTGAAACTAATCTCGTCTGCTACGAATCAACTTATCGTTTAGAAAAAACTCTGCTTTTGCTTGACGAGCTTTATCCAACCGCGCAGATTTTTCTTGGTAAAGAGATGACTAAGAAATTTGAGCAATATTTGGTCGGCTCGGCTAAAAGTTTTTTGGGCAAAATTGAGGCCAACAAATACTTCAGCAAGGGCGAATTTACCTTGATTATCCACTTTGGCAAAAAAGCTTAAGTTTGCTAAGATAAAAATATTATGAAAAAAGATATTTGGGCGCTAATTGTTATTGTTCTCGTTGTTATCGCGGGCGGAGTTTATTATTGGGTTTCGCCTCGAGGGGCCACCAATGTTCCGGTTTCGACGGCCGAAACTTCTCCGGCTGAAATTCAGGTTCTACTTGAAAAATTAGGGCAACATCTTGTTTTGCCAATGGGCGAAACGCCTGAGATTGGCCAAATTGATGATCCGGTGCAAGCCGTTAAGACCCAACCATTTTTGGCTGGCGTGCAAAAGGGAGATGTGCTGATTGTTTATGTTAAAGCGCAAAAGGCCATTGTCTATAGTCCCGCTCGCGACCTAATCATTAATGTTGGTCCGGTTTCGTTAGCTCCCGAATCAACTTCTAATCAAGAAATGATCTCGGCTTCAAGTTCTGCTCCGGTCAAAAATTAATTTGAGTCGCAGTTTTTTTCGTGCTAAAATGCTCCCATGAATTGGCGTTATCTGTGGGTAATTTTAGTCCTAATCTTTCTTTTAGGGTTTCTTTTAACTATGTCCGAAATTTGGGGGCCAAGCCGTCGTTTTTTGGGCGCTATCCTCCCGGCCTTGGTGGTAGATTATGCTAACCTTGATCGAGCGGTAGAAAAAAAATTACCCCTTCAAACAAACGTTCTTTTGACTCAGGCCGCCCAACTTAAGGCTGAAGATATGGCGAAACGGTCGTATTTTTCTCACGAGGGGCCAGATGGGGAGGCACCTTGGATCTGGCTTGATCGGGTTGGCTATAAATATGTTTATGCTGGTGAAAATTTAGCCCTGAATTTTTATGATTCTGGCCAAGTCAATCAAGCTTGGTTAAATTCGTTTCAACATCGCGCTAATATTATGAATAAAAATTTTACCGAGATTGGGGTGGGTTCGGCCACGGGTCAATTTGAAGGCCGGAACAGCGTCTTTATTGTTCAATTTTTCGGTAGCACTAAAACATCTCAATGAATTGGCTTAAATTAGGTCGGCAAATTGGTCGCTGGGTGGTTTATTTTTTCGCTCTGGTGGGGTTAGTTTTGACCGTTGGTTTTGTCGCTCTGCGTTTGGGCTGGACCAATACAGCTGGGCAAGTGGACCAAAACGATCGTTATTTTAGTGGAGTGATTGATCAATTACGTTCGTCGAGCCAATCGAATTCGGCGCTAACAATCTTTCAAGAGAGTTGTCGCCAATTTAATTCCACGACCTATCGTTGGCTCGCCACACCCGAGTGGGTGGTTTTAAAAGTGGCCTTGGTCAAAGATCGGGAGCCAATTTTGAAGGCTTCGGCCTTAGCGCAAGTTTCGCCCCGCCTTCTCGTCTCGATGTTGGTGGTGGAGCAATTGCGTCTTTATAATTCCGATCGTGAAGTTTATAAACAAGTTTTTGCGCCGTTGAAAATTTTGGGCGTGCAAAGTAAATTCTCGTGGGGGATTATGGGGCTGAAGGAGGAAACGGCCAAACAGATTGAAGCTAATTTAAAAGACTCAAGCTCGCCCTATTATCTAGGTCCCAATTACGAACATTTGCTCGATTTTACCACGACCGACCAGACGAGCGAACGATTTAATCGACTGGTTGACCAGCATAATCATTATTACTCGTATCTTTATTCGGCGTTGGGCCTCAAGCAATTGATGGCGCAATGGCAACGAGCCGGTTATAATATTAATGACCGACCCGAAATTTTAGCCACCTTGTTTAATTTGGGTTTTGCCAAGTCGGTGCCCAAGGCCGAACCTCAAGTGGGCGGAGCGGAGATTGAGATTGGTGAGGCGAAGTATAGTTTCGGCGGTCTGGCTTTTGAATTTTATTATTCGAGCGAATTAATCGATATTTTCCCTTGGCAATAAAATAACATGACTTTAACAGCACATGCGGTCGTGGGGGCGGGGATTTCTTCCGCTTTTGGTTTGATGCCCGGCGGGTCTTTTTTGGCTGGGTTTCTTAGTCACTTTCTTGTTGATCGCTTGCCTCATTGGGATTACGATTTAAAATCAGCGACTATTGATAAAGCCAATCCTCTTAATAACGATTTGCCGATCTGTCGTGAAGCGGTGGGGGACTTTGTGAAGATTGGCTTCGATTTTTTTCTTGGCCTTAGTCTCGCTCTAATCTTTTTTACTGGTCACGGCCAAACTTATTGGTTAAGTATTTTGCTCGGTGCTTTCGGTGGAATGTTGCCCGATGGCTTGCAATTTCTTTATCTCAAATTTCGACGTGAACCATTAACACTCTTTTTTCGCTTCCACGCTTTTATGCATACCAAGACTGAAATCAAGGATACTTTTTGGGGGCTCTTTTTGACTGGGCTGGTTTTGGCCTTGGCTCTTGGACTGGGTAATTGGTCGTTTTTTATTTGGTAAGTAGACTGTCGATTTTGCCGACGAGACCAGTGGCGTCGCCTTCAATACCGGTCGCTTCACCTTCTAGGCCGGTCACTTCGCCGGAGAGATTGGTGACGTTACCTCGTAAGCGCGAGATATCGCCTTGCAAATTAGTGACATTGCCGGAAATATTAGTGACATCGCCTTGGAGGCCAGAGACATCGCCAATCAGGTCGCTAACATTACCGCTGATTTTTGTGACATCACCTCGGATATTGGTCACGTCACCTCTTAGGTTAGAAATATCGCCATAAAGACCAGAACTATCTCCGCTCACATTGCTCACGTCGCCGGTTAGGTGGGTGACATTGCCCCAAATATTCGAGACATCGCCCTGAAGAGCGCTCACCGTGCCAAAAATTCCGTTAATATTTCCGCTAATTTTACTCGGATTGCCGGTAATTTGGTGGAGGGTCACATCACCGTAAATTTTCGAGACATCACCCCGCAAATTGGCAAAATCGCCCCAAATGGCGTCGTGAATATTCTCGACATTATCTGTATTTTTTCTAATTTTTGGATTAATTCTTTGTAAAGTCATATTGATTTATAAAAAGATTATAATTTTTATTGCTCCCCATCTCTACATACTATATACTAATTTCTACATACTAGCCAATGACTATTATAGCATCAATTGTCTTGGGAATAATAGAGGGGGTGACGGAGTTTCTCCCGGTCTCATCGACAGGTCACTTAATTTTGATGGCCGAAATCTTGAAATTACCAACGACCGAGTTTCTGAAGAGCTTTGAGGTGGTCATCCAATTGGGGGCCATTGGAGCGGTGATGGTTTTGTATTGGCGAAAACTTTTACTCAATCGAGCGGTACTGAAACGGGTCATTGTGGCTTTTTTGCCGACGGCTTTAATCGGCTTAGTTTGTTATAAATTCATCAAGACTTATTTATTGGGGGATAGTCGAGTGGTCTTAGTGGCCTTGTTTGTCGGTGGTCTCATTTTGGTTTTGTTTGAATTTTGGCAATCGCGTCGGTCACTTGGAGGCTTAACCTCCAAGCTGGAGAATTTGGCCGAGATGCCCTATTGGCAGGCGGTAGTTTTGGGTCTTTGCCAATCGGTGGCGATGATCCCCGGGGTGTCGCGTTCGGCAGCGACCATTGTCGGGGGGTTAGCTTTGGGACTGAAACGCGAGATGATTGTCGAATTTTCTTTTTTGCTGGCGGTCCCGACGATGGTGGCGGCGACCGGTTTGGACTTGGTCAAAAGTTCGGTTGGTTTTTCGTTGAACGAATGGGGGCTATTGCTCGTCGGTCTGATGGTGGCCTTTTTGTCGGCCTTGCTCGCGATCAAATCATTCTTAAATTATATTCGTCATCACGACTTTATCGCCTTCGGTCTCTATCGAATAATCATTGCGCTCGCCTTTGCCTCAATCTTTTTCATTTGACGCTATTTTAAAAAAGAAAAAAGTGTTATTATTTTTATGATATGGCCAAATTGATTTTATTAAGACATTTGCAGTCACAGTGGAACAAAGAAAATAAATTTAGCGGTTGGACGGACGTGCCTCTTTCTGAAGAGGGGATGGCGACCGCCGGCGAAAAAGCGCAAAAATTGGCCGATGTAAAAATCGACGAAGTTTTCACCTCGCCTTTATCGCGCAACAAAAATACGGTTTTTCTGGTTTTGGCAGATTTGGGTCAGAAAGCGATTTTTTTGGAACCAGGCGAGAAAGCTGATTTGGCGACTAATTCTTTCCCCGTTTATGTCACCGATACTTTGAACGAACGCAGTTATGGTTTGCTGGAAGGGATGAATAAAGGGGAAGTGAAAGAAAAATTTGGCGAAGAACGAACTTATGCTTGGCGACGCAGTTGGGATGTGGCGCCACCCGAAGGCGAGAGTTTGAAAGAGGTTTGCACACGCGCCATTCCTTTTTATCAAAATTTTGTCGAACCCCAATTAAGAGCGGGAAAGACAGTGCTAATTGTAGCGAGCCATAATAGCCTGCGCGCGTTAATCAAATATATCGAAGATATCTCCAATGACGACATCATCAATCTCGAAATTCCCTTCGGCGGGATGGTGGTCTACGACCTCGACGAAAATCTGAAGGTCAAAACGAAAGAAATTAGATAAAAGGGCTCATTACCACGGCCTACGTTTTATTGACAAATAGACGGCTTTTTGCTATACTAATAGATAGAGTGTAAGGGCGGTGTTCGCCCGTTGAGAGTTCGAAACTATGGCCATTGTGGCCGGAGGAAAACGGAAATGAGCAAGAAGGAAAAGTTGGTTGTCCTGTTGATCTTTATGACGTTTACTCTTAGTTTGTGGCAGTTGTCTTCTCCTCTGCGTAGCGATCTGGGAGAGGATTTAGTGGCAGAGGACGAAGTTGCCATCCTCACGGGTTTGGCCAGTCTTCATATCGAGACCCGAGATCTGGGCTGGTTGCCAGTAGTTTGGATGGAAGGGGTAGATGATGCCAGCGGGTTGTCTATGGTTATCATTTCTCTCGACCCCAACCATCCCAAGGAAATGGGGACGTGGCGACCGGTAATCCTGAGAACGGGAGGGTTCAATCCGGACAGGCGATCTTACCCGCAAATCGCGGGAGGTGCGTCGGGCATCTTCGCCCACGTCTATTCCAGTGAGACGAAGATTGAGCAAGCGCCGTTCATGATCGTCTTCTATGTTGGCGAAGGGGAGCTTCTTGGTGGAGTGGCCTACTCGGCGTACCTGGCTGAAAAAGAGGGGAAACCGTAACCCCCCCCGAAACAGCCCTACTGCGAGGCCTTGCCTCCGGTAGGGCTTTCGCATTTATAAAAAAACCCTTACTCCTTCGCTAAAACTATATTTATCGAAGTTCGACTTCAATACCCTACAAAACTGGGGATCTTGTCGAAAGTTTGGTTTCGATTGCGAGTAGGCGATTATATTTGGCGAGGCGTTCGGGGCGGGAGGGGGCGCCGGATTTAAGAAAATCAGCGGAAACGGCGACAGCGAGGTCAGCAATGGTGGTGTCGAGGGTTTCGCCCGAGCGGTGGGACACAATTATTTTGTAGTTCACCGATTGCGCCAATTTGATGACGGCCAGGGTTTCGCTCAAGGTGCCAATCTGATTGGGTTTGATGATAATGGCGTTAGCCACTTTTTTATCAATACCCTCATGCAAGCGCGCGAGATTGGTCACAAACAAATCATCGCCGACTAAATTAATCTTATTGCCTAAGCGAGCGGTTAATTCTTGCCAGCCCGTCCAGTCATCTTCGCCCAAGCCATCTTCAATTGAGATGATGGGATATTTTTTAATTAATTCTTCATAGCTATTTATTAATTCGGCGCTAGTTAAGGTCTGGAGGATGGTTGGCCCCACGGGCAGACCTTTAGGAAAAACATAATTACCTGTCTGCACTGACCGGTCGTTAGTTTTCAATTCGTTGGCCGCTACGTCAAGCGCGAGGGCCACTTGTTCACCCGGTTTGTAGCCAGCTTGTTCGATGGCTTCAACGAGTAGGTCTAGGGCCTCGGTGTTGCTCGAGAGGGTGGGCGCAAAACCGCCTTCGTCGCCTAGCTCGAGGCTTAAGTTTTTGGCTTCAAGAATTTTTTTCAATGCTTGATAAATGTCTTGGCCCCAAGTTAAGGCTTCGCGAAAACTGGAGGTCCCAATTGGCACAATCATAAATTCTTGAATATCGGTGGAATTTGAGGCGTGCCGGCCACCGTTGAGGATGTTGAACATAGGGAGGGGAAAGGCGGTGCGAAGTCCGACTTCGGGCTCACTTGAAGTCGGACTTCCCACCGTCGAGGAGGACTCACCTCGAACACTATTAATAATTATCTCAAAAAGTTCTTGGTTCTGGCTTAAAGCCAAGGCGTGAGCGAAGGCGAGCGAAACACCGAGAGTGGCGTTGGCCCCCAAATGATTTTTGTTGGGTGTACCATCAAGGGCAATTAATTCGACATCGAGCGATTCTTGGTCGAAATCGTGACCAATTAATTTTTGAGAGATTTCACCCTTGACCTTGGTGACGGCTTGGCTGGCGGGTAAAGCGACAGCTTCATGTTGGCCAGTTGAGGCACCAGCGGGCACGGCGGCTTGGCCGACAAATTGATTGTTTAATTCCAACTCGACTTCTAGCGTAGGGTTCCCTCGCGAATCAGAAATTTCTCGCGCCTCAAGTTTGGTAATTTTTGCCATGGCCTTATTTTAACTTTTTAGAGTGAGCTTGTCGAACCAATTTGCTTGGCGAGAACAAATCGATTATAATGGGGTTTATCCATGCCGAATCTTGTCTCTTGGCTGACAATTAGAGAAGTTTTTGACCTCCTGCTCGTCGCGGGGGGGATTTATTTTATCCTCTTTTTTATCAAACAATCGCGATCCTATGTGCTGGCTTACGCGGTGGGCTTTTTCACGGCGATTATTTTTATCGTCTGGGTTTTTGATTTGAGTTTAGCCAGGCAATTACTTCAAATTTTTGGCACCCTTTTCTTGTTTGTGTTTGTGGTCGTCTTTCAGCGCGAGCTTCGACAATTTTTTGATTGGGTTTTTATTTCGACTCGACGACTGACCTCCCCTCGAGCCCCTGCTTTGTCGGCTCAAGCCTCTTTTTCCTTAGTTAAAGCGATTCAAGAAATGGCTCAGAAAAAGATTGGGGCACTTTTGATTTTGCCGGGTGAGTTGCCATTGGAGGGAGTGGTCGAGGGCGGTTTTAATTTGGACGGCCGAATTTCTCTTCCTCTTTTACTCTCGATTTTTGATGTGACGAGTCCGGGCCATGATGGGGCAATTATTATTGATAATAATCGGGTGAGAAAATTTGGGGTTCATTTGCCGTTGGCCGAAAATTATTCGGGTCTTAATCGAACGGGGACGCGCCATCGAGCGGGAGTGGGGGTGACGGAAAAATCTGACGCCTTGGCAATTATTGTCTCGCAAGAACGGGGCGAAATTTCGGTTGCCGAGCATGGCCAATTAGAAAAAATTGATGAACCCCATCTGCTGGAGGAACGAATTAGCCAATTTGTAAACAAGGCGCAGGAACAAAATTCACCCAATTTTTGGCAGGTTCTATTGTTGCGCAATTGGCGACTCGAAGTTCTGGCCCTGATTTTGGCAATTATTTTGCGCTTGGTTGTTTGATGGGGGGTGAACCAATTGGGTTACTTCGCTCGTATGATATAATAAGTTTAGTCGAACTCTCATTATTAGTTGATTATTAGATTAATTAATCAAAATAAAATCAATATGAGAACAAATATTAAAGCGACCGGGATTGAGTTAACGCCAGCTCTGACCGATTATGTTAATGAGAAGTTGGGGATGCTCGACAGATTGTTAGTTAATTGCGGTGATGTTTTGGCGGAGGTAGAGATTGGCAAAGAAACAAATCATCACAAAACTGGCAATTGGTTTTTTGCCGAGACTAATTTAAATTGTGACGGTAAATTACTTCGCAATGTGACCGAAAAAAATGATCTTTATGCCGCCATTGATGTCATGAAAGATGCCTTGGCTGAAGAAATTCGCTCTTACGAGAAACGCAAGCAATCACTCTTTCGTCGAGGAGCGCGCAATATCAAAAGAATTTTCTTTAAAGGGGGAGCCTAATTAGATTTGGTGCCCACTTTGAAACCATTAAGGAAATCGGTCCAAGCCATCTCCTTTTTGCCGGCGGGGGTGACTCGATCGTAAATTAATTGTTCGCCTTCGAGGTGGGCTTGTTTAACAATCACCCTGATTTTACCGGCTGGTCCCGGGTAATCAAGATAGGTACCTGGCCACGGATTAAGGGCGAGGATTTTTCGATAATTAGTTAACGGCAAATCATTTTGACCAAGCAGGCCATCTTCTTTGACGAATTTTTTGGTGTAAGTGGCCTGGTTATGGTCTTGTTCCTGTTCTTCAATCTTGTCGGTTAAATAATCTGGTAAAATTTTAATCAATAAATTTGTTCCCAATTCGGCAGTTTTATCACGAAGTTGCTCAAAATTAAATAAGGGGATACCTTGTCCGGCATTTGTTCCGAGTTCTGGTCGAGGGGAGCTTAGGTTGAGGGATTCGCTGGCCAAGATTGGTCCGTGATCCATTTCGGCATCAAGCTTGATAATTGTCACGCCGGTTTCGGTATCACCATTTAGAATGGCAGTCTCAAGCGGGGATGGCCCGCGATATTTTGGTAATAACGATGGATGAATATTAAGTGTGCCTTTTGTCGGAATATCCAAAATTTCTGGCGGAATGATTTTGCCATACGAGGCCACCAAGAAAAAATCCCAAGAGCGGACCGAAGTCGTATCTCGCGTAGCCAGATCCGACTTCGGGGAGCTCTGGGTCAAATTTTCTGAAGTCGCATTTAGCTCAGCAAAAAACGACTTCGAAAATTCTGGACCCTTTAAACTCGCCAATTGCATTACCGCCACCCCATTTTTCTCGCCCCAAACTTTCACCAACGGGGGAGTCATCACCATCTTTCGCCCCTGCGGTTTGTCGGGGATGGTAATAATCAATTTGGGTGTCAACCCTTTTCCCTTGAGTGTCTCCAACACCCTGACACTAAACTCATCCGTCCCGAAAAAAACAAAATTTACATTATTTATCATTAAGAGAGTATAACAAAAATGTTTCTTTTTTGCATTGCAGGTCTTGATACTTTAACCGAAAAGATGCTATCTTTTAGACAGATTGAGTCTGGGTTTGGGGTGTGCCCAATACCAGAGAGATAGGAAAAGCAAACTGGAGGGTTGACCCATGTGGTTAACAGCGTGTTTAGTTGTCATGTTGCTTGGTCTGATGTTGTCCGCGGTGGTTCATAGGCGCCGGCGTCAGGAAGAACTTCTTTTTTGGCCCGACAGGCTTCCCCCGAATCGGCGGGTTGAAGAGGCCAAGAGATTGCTTGACGAGATGGAGTTTGATTGGGGGGAGGAAACTGGTAGCCCCTTCTTCCAATACCGCCTCCTCCTAAAGAAATGGCCTGGCCTAGCAGATGACCGTATCACTCTCGACTTGGCCAAGGGAGTTGTTCAAGCCACAAGGAGGAAAAACTCAAGGAGAATCCAGCGTGCCATCTCCGAGGGTCGGGTATCTGATTTGGGCAAGGCGTTTGCGGAGCTCCGGTCGTGCTCGCCGGATATTGATAAGATCGTCAATACGGACGAAGAGCTCCGACAGTCTTGGTTTCAGGCCAGAGCCGAGATTTTGTATGGCCAAGTTCTTTTGGCCGAAGGACGAGAACGCAAGTGTCAACGGGACGACCGAATCCGCGATCTATTATGGTTTCTAGTCGGGGAATTGGTCTTTGAGAGAGAAGATCTCCCTGGTGACTCTCTCAGTAATGTTGTCCAATCGCTTGTCCGAGATTTTGGTCCTCCCCCCTATCGAAACAAGTGATTGCCTTGCCGTGTTGTCTATGCCCTGTGCTTGCCTCTTGGCGAGCACGGGGCGCCTTTTTTTATTTGGCTTTTTCGGGGGAGTATTCTTTCACCTCCTTTGTTTTGTCGGTGAAGAGGATGCCGTTGAGATGGTCTACTTCGTGTTGAAAAATTTGCGCCAGTAAACCAGAGCCGGAGCGGGTAAATTTTTTCCCTTCAAGATCATAAGCCGTCGCCGTAGCCTTGGTCGAGCGCTTCACTTGGCCATAAAGCCACCGCACCGAGAGACAGCCCTCCTCCATTTCCATTTTAGTTTTTGAAAGTTTTGTAATCGTGGGGTTGATGAAAACGAGGTCAGGTTTTATTTTATTTGTTCCCCAATCTTCTTCGGGGGTGAAAACTTTGCCCGAGACGATAAAGATCTGGAGGGCCAAACCAATTTGAGGCGCGGCCAGCGCGACACCATCATCTTCCTGGTCGAGAGCCTCACGCATGTCGGTGACGATTTTCTTCAATTTGGGTGTGCCAAAAAGCGCTTCAGCCACCGGCTTGGCTGGTTGGTGTAAAACCTCATTTTCCTTTTGGACAATTTTAACCGTCATAATTAATAACTATAATTTACAACATTTTTCCCAAATAGACAAATTGGGTTTTTAGTGCTAGGAATTAATTGGACATGAACCTTGGAAAGGAGGTGATAAATATGTCCGAACCATACATTGGGATCACTGACTTCTTGACCTACGAACAAGTCAAGAGAATGCTTAGAGCGTTTAAGGCTCACCGTTCAAAGAAATCAAGACGCCGGCTCCATGTCGGTGTCATGATGAGCCGCAAGACGCTTCGCGGTCTCGAAACCAAGGGGTCGCAAGCTTTTCCGCCCAAGGAAACAATAGACAGTATCTTTTCTTCGGACGAGGTAATGAATTGTCTCCACTACGCGGACTATGGCTACGACCCTGACCTTGGCAAGAACTTAAGTGAAGCAATCGGTTATGGTGGCATCGGTATCAACGCTCTTCAGCTCGATATGGTTTGGCCAGATCCTGGTCAGATTGCGCATGGGGTTCATACCTCGCGCAAACAGCTCGAGATCATTCTTCAGATAGGCGAGAGGGCCCTTGATGAAGCGGGAAATGATCCAATTGCCACGGTTGAAAGACTTCAGGACTACGAAGGAGTGATTCACCATGTGCTACTCGACAAGAGTATGGGGAGGGGCCTCGGCATGGATGCCGTCGGGCTCATTCCTTTCGCTTGGGCGATCAAGGAGAGCTTCCCGACCCTTGGCCTTGGTGCCGCTGACGGGCTGGGACCAAACACTGTTCAACTGGTCAAACCACTTCTTCAAGCATTTCCCGATTTGAGTATGCAGGGGAAACTTCGACCAAGTGGCAACGCCCTTGACCCGATTGACTGGGGCATGGCCGAAACCTATCTCGTGGAAGCCCTCGATTTAACCCGTTCGTGAAGTACAACAAAACCCAAATCGTTTGTTGTGTGAGACGAGGCGGGTTTTGTTGTTTACAAAACACTTTCGGGGTCGACTCGGATGAGGAAAGTGGGGTGGAGAGATTTGAGGAGAGAGAGGAGTTTTTTGTCGGGCCAGGCAGAGGATGGAAGTTTAACGAGGATATTGGAAACAGGGAGGCCTTTAACACTTTTGGTTAACGAGGGGTAATTAATTGGTTGCCATGGAGCGAGCGATTTCTCCAATTGAGCCAGATCTTTTTTAATTTCTTCTTTTTTGCCTTCGCGCGAAATTTTGATTAGGGTTTTGAAGGGGGGATAGCCAAGTTGTCGTCTCTCTTCTAATTCGTCGCGATAAAAATCGAGCAGGTTGCCGGAGAGAACAGCTTGAAAAACTTTTTCATCAGGATTGCGTGTTTGGATGAAAAAACGTTTGCTCGAGAGCAGTCGTAGGCGGAGCAATTCGCTAAACAATTTTTCGCCCAAGCGATAATCTGGTTTGGCAAAAAGATTGTCTAGTCCGACGATGGCGATGTTTTCAATTTTTTCGCGTAGATAATTGAGGGCCATTTCGGTCCCAATCAAAACCGAACCGGGTGAAGCGATAAATTGATTCATAATTTCTCGAGCTTTAGCTGGCGTTTTGGCGTTATCGTGGTCAAGTCGCCAAACCTTAATTTTAGGCGAGTGGGCTCTAATCTCGGCCTCAATTTTTTCCGCGCCAAAACCAAGCAGGGTTAATCGCTGGCCGTGGCAATTGGGACAATGGTCATCAATTTCGACTACCTGCCCACATTTGTGACAAAGAAAAAGATGATTGTCACTGACCTCGTTTGATTCCCCGCGAGTTTTTTGATGAATAGCGAGGGCCGAATGACAAATATCGCAAGTCATCACCAGTCCGCAATCACGACAAATGGTAATCGGGGTGAGACCGCGCTGACCGGCGAAGATAAAAAAGCGCTCATTATTATCGCTCGCATTTTCAATTTGGGCCAAGAGTCGTTCGCCCATTGAGCTTTGAATATCAAAATCGTCTTTTTTGTTTTTCTTAATTAGAGGCCAGAGTTGGGTTCGACTGTCCGAATAAACGCGATATTTGATCGTGGCGGCGGGAGTAATTTCGCCTCGGCCGAGGCGGTAAATCGTTTCGCTTCGCAAAGCCAAATCGCCGAAGATGAGGCGAAGTTTTTTTTGCTCGGCCAATTTTTCGGCAAAGAAGCGCCAATCAATATAAGGTCGAGAAAAATTTTTGTAAGCGCTCGAATTTTCTTTTTCTAAAATCAAAGTGGTGAGATCGGCGCGCGGGAGAGATAAGAAAAGGGGAGTGGCGATAATCAAAATCGGATGGGAAGTGGTCAAAACTTTTTTCCATAAAGTTAGGACTTGATTCTTGGCCAAACTCCCATGAAGCACCACCACATATTGTTCAATCCCTTTGGTAATTAAGGGGGTAAGGCGTTCGATATCGGGAAAAGTGGGGAGACAAAGGAAAACGGATTGCTTTTTGGCAAAACTTTCGCGAATCAAACTTTTATAAAAAGACCAACGCTCTTCGTCGGGTTCTTGCACGGCCAAAATTTCGGTCAAAACTTTTTCACGCGAATCAACCCAGACTGGTGATTTGATCTCAGGCCATTTGTCTAAAATAATTTGGGGGATGAGCGATTTGATTACTTGGCCCGGGAAGGTGGCGTAATAATCAGCCGTCAAATTAGCCGTCTTGATAAACTCGGGCGAGAAATAACCAATTTTCTTAACTCGACTAATTTTACGCCAACCAAAATCAGTTTTTTTGATTTGAGTTTTGAGATCTTTGACGGATTTTTCCGCGACCACGAGGCCGTCAATCACCCTGTTTTTGACTGGGACGGAGACAAGCGAACCGAGCGGTACCTCTTGAGCGGTAAAATAGGCGAGCGAATCTCGCCAAATGCCTTTGCTTAAGGGGATAACGCTGACGATTTTCATAGTTAAGTTAATTATTGGCAGTATAGCGATTTTCGACGATATCCACAACCGACCCAATTCTTTTATTTTTGTTGATTAAGTTATATAATAGAAGAGATGAAAGGCACGATGTGGTTAGTTTCGGGTTTGCTCATGGCTCTCCTTTTGGTGAGTGGTGTTGTGGTGGGCTCTAAATTGATTCGACCTGATAATTTTTTCTTAGCGCAGGATTTTGAATTTTTGGGACGAGCTTCTCATCAGGTTTTGGGTCGGGTTAATCAGGGTCTTGGTCAACAAGTTACTTTCCTCAATAACTCGGCGGCGGTGACCTCAACCGGGAACGCTATTACGAATTGGTTTTGGGCGATCATTGATTGGTTGCGTCAGCTTTGGCCTCAAAAAGAAGTGACCCCAATTATTACGCCGGCTGATCGAGAACAGATTCGCCAAGAATTTCTTGCTGAACTTAAAAGTCAGGGCCTCCTTAACGCTGATCTTTTGACTGGTGACACGAGCGGTGTTCGCTATGGCATTATGGTTGCGCCCTCAACTGGTTCAACGACCCGCGATGAATGGTTGAAGCAAAATTTGAGCCAGATGTTTGCCGACCAAGTTAATTTAAAATTTGATCAATCCGGCATGTCGGGCATTGTCACCCCCGTTTTTAAAGATGGGCGACAAAGCGGGGATTATGTTTTTGTGCTGACTCCTTTGCGCTAAATTTAAAATGAGAAAATTATTTACCAGTTTTGTCGTCGTCGCTTGTTTAATGTTAATGGCGACTGGTGTCGCTTCGGCTTATATCTCGGCCAGTTCTAATTATCAACTCGAAAAAGATAGTTTGAATTTTAGCGGGATCGAAGACTCGGCTTCGACTAATTATTCGCTCATCGATACTCTCGGTGAAGTTTCTTCGGGATTATTGAGTGGGAGTAATTATAATGCTAGCACCGGTTATCGTTACATGGAGGCCGAAACGGGTTCCACTCCGACCCCGACGCCCGTTTTGGGTTGCACTGACCCGACGGCGAATAATTATAATTCCTCGGCTACTCAAGATGACGGCACTTGCTCTTATACTCACGTTTCTGGCGGAGTTTTTGGTTGTCTTGATTATCGAGCGCTTAATTATAATCCCAACGCGACGGTCGATGACGGGAGTTGTGTCTATGCGCCCATTGTGACCCCGGTCTTGGGTTGTACCGATTCTGGCGCTAATAATTATAATCCGCTCGCGACCCGAAACGATGGGAGTTGCACTTACCCCCCGGGTGATGGTGGTGGGGGAGGGGGCAGTGGAAGCGGGGCGTTTGGTTGTCTTGATAGTCGGGCTAATAATTATAATCCGTTAGCGACCCGAGATGACGGGAGCTGTGAATACAGCCCTTTTTGGTCTCCGACGGCCGAGGTGGTAACAACCCCTTCATCTGAATGGGATTTTCGCTTTATTCAGCCGAAAGAAAAAATCAAAACTTTTGACAAAAATATGCGGGTGAAGATTGTCGGGACGAAAGATTTAACGATTCTCTTTAATTATAATTTAGCGCCGGCGACACTAAAAACAATTGGTTTCACTTTGACCGATCCGATTGATAAAACGAAAACTTTTTCCTTCTTACTGCATCGTAATGCTGATGGGACGGCCTATGAGGCGACTATCTCACCCTTAATTCGTCAGGGAACTTACCCTGCCGATATTTATATTATCAATTATGACAACCAAGCCATTACTCATATTAAGGGGCAATTAATTGTGTCGGGATTGGGGATTTTTTCAATGGGTACGGTCGCTTTGCCCGCGGTAGCAACCGGTCTGGCCGTCGGGTTCTTGCCCTCTCTTTATGATTTATTGATGATTTTGTTTCGAGCTCTGGGTTATTTCTTTGGCCGAAAGAAAAAAGACAATCCGTGGGGCACTGTTTATGACTCGGTCACTAAGAGACCACTTGATCCGGTTTATTTGACCGTCAGCCAAATCCTCTCGGCTGGTCAACCCGCTAAAGAAATGGCGACAGCGATTACTGACATTGACGGTCGCTTTAGTTTCTTTTTGCCCGCTGGTACTTATACCGTTAAAGCCAACAAAACCCATTATCGTTTTCCGTCTGAACGGCTGGCCGGTAAAACCAATGATGAACTTTACGACCACTTATATTTTGGGGGCGAATTTGCTACCACTGGCGAGGCCATCATTAATCTTAATATTCCGATGGACCCGATTGATTTTGATTGGAACGAGTTTGCTAAAACCAAAACTAATTTCTTTGCTTTTTATCAACAACGTCGCCTCTGGCTTAATCGGTTATACAAATTTGTCTTTGCTGTTGGTTTGATTTTTTCGGTTTATTCGCTGGTCGTTTCGCCGTTATGGTGGAATGCGATGATTCTGGCGCTCTACGCGATCTTAATTTTAATTAATCGTTTTTGGCGCGGACGCCATAAACCGTTGCGAGTGATTAGCGCCCAGACTGGCGAACCTCTGCCCTTCGCCATTATCCGAGTTTTCTTGCCCGACCTGAACCAGCAAATCAAATATACCGTGGCCGATAAAATGGGCCGATTCTATCTGCTCGTTCGCCCAGGGGTTTACTATTACACCGTGGAAGAAAAGCAACCTGACGGCACTTATCTCAAAGTTTTCCAATCCCAGCCAATCAGTTTACCCAAGGGCGTTCTCACGACGGACATTTTGGCGGGGTAATAAAATCACAAATGGACAACGAATTAATCATTAATGGCCCAAATAAAGACTTTGAAAAAATCAAAGAAGTTGATGAAAACGGCATTGAGTTTTGGCGAGCCAGAAACCTGTTTCCATTGCTAGGTTATTCTCGCTGGGAAACATTTGATGATGTTGTCGCTCGGGCTGCTAAGTCGGCTCTAAATAGTGGCCAAATAGTCGCTAACCATTTTCGCCACTTGACGAAATTGGTCGAGATAGGTTCTGGTGTAAGAAGGGCCATTAAGGACTGGAAGCTTGATCGTTACGCCTGTTATTTGGTGGCGCAAAATGGCGATTCCAAGATTCCACAAATTGCTCAGGCCCAAACTTATTTTGCGGTTCAAACCAGACGGCAAGAAATTTTTGATCAGTTACCGGAAGCCGAAAAGAGACTATTTATTCGGGGGAAGTTATGGTTGAAAACAAAAAGTTATTTAAAACCGCTAGGCGGTCAGGCGTCTCCCGCTTCGGACTTTTTAACGATGCCGGATACCGAGGTCTTTATGGTTCCCCTCTATCGGATATTGAAGTAAAAAAGGGTATTAAAAAAGGAGAACTTCTTGATCGAGCTGGCGCAACTGAGTTGGCCGCTAATTTGTTCCGGATCACTCAAACTGATGAAAAATTAAAGAAAGATAAAGTAAGAGGAGATCTTGCCGCCCAAAGAACTCACCATCTGATTGGTGGCAAAATCCGTCAGACAATAAAGGAAATTGCCGGTGAATTGCCGGAAAATCTCAAACCGGAACGGAATATTAAGGAGGTAAAAAGAGAAATAAAACTTTTAGAAAAACAAACTAAAAAATTCACTTCTCTCAAATCGTCCCCAAAGACTAAATGACAGAATTATCGGGAGGTTCAACCTTCCCTCGGCACAACGGACATTTTTGGCAGGTACCCCAAATTTAAGACACTAATTCCGTAAAATTATTAGCATAATTTTGTAGAATTAGTCATATGAAAAAAGGATATCGTATTGCCCCAGAAGTTAAAGCGCAAATTATCAATCGAGTTA